>Ga0209909_100019_pt1 | contig 405095 bp, 385 predicted proteins | sample FECB22metaG_FD_188302 | JGI IMG/M metagenome (GOLD analysis project Ga0209909, IMG submission 188302) | Cyanobacterial communities from the Joint Genome Institute, California, USA - FECB-22 (SPAdes) (version 3) | ecosystem: Environmental > Aquatic > Thermal springs > Hot (42-90C) > Microbial...
CGGCCGCACGCGGCGGCGGCGGCGGCGCCACGGCCGCCCGCAACCCGCCGAGATCAGGCGCCTCCGCCGCAGGCGCGACACTCGCGGCCCGCCCGGCCTGCGCCGGCGTCTGCGCCCGCGCGCCCGGCCGCTCCATGATCAGCTCGGCTTGGTTCGGCACCCGCAGCCCGCCCGGATCATCGGGACGCACCTTGAAGGGCCGCGGATCGGCCTCGACGAGCGGCACGCCGCCCGCGACGCCGGCGCTGCGGAACGCCCAATAGCCCCCCGCGCCCGCCGCCAGCACGCCGAGCAGCCCACCCGCCACCGCCAGCATGCGCCAGGGTATCCCGGATGGCTCCCGCGCCACCCGGTACGACGGAACAACCGCGTCGCTCATCGCATCTCCTCGACCGGCTCGACCCCCATCACCGCGAGGCCCGAGCGGAGCACCACCCCCGTGGCGGAGACGAGCGCGAGCCGTGCCCGCGTCGCCTCCGGCTCCTCCGCCCGGATGAATCGCAGGGTCGCGTCCTCGCGTCCCCGGTTCCACAATACATGAAAGTCGGCCGCCAAGTCTTGGAGGAAAAATGCGATCCGATGCGGCTCCCGCGCCGCAGCGGCGGATTCCACCGTCCGCGGCCAGGCGGCCAGCCGCCGGATCAGCGCCAGCTCGGCCGGATCGGAGAGCGCCTCCAGCGGCGCCTCCGCCAGCCCGGCGGGCACCGGATCGCCCGCGGCCCGCAGCACGGACCGGCAGCGGGCATGGGCATACTGCACGTAGAAGACCGGGTTGTCCCGAGTCTGCTCCACGACCTTGTCCAGGTCGAACTCCATCTGCGCGTCGGCCTTGCGCGTCAGCATGGTGAAGCGCACCGCGTCCCGCCCGACCTCCTCGATCAGGTCGCGGAGCGTGACGTAGGTGCCGGCCCGCTTGCTCATCCGCACGGGCGCGCCGCCCTTCACCACATGGACGATCTGCGTCAGCACGACGTCGAAGCCGACGCGCCCATCCGACAGCGCGGCGACGGCCGCCTTCATGCGCTTGACGTAGCCGCCATGGTCGGCGCCCCACACATGCACCAGCTCCGCGAAGCCGCGCTCGATCTTGTGCAGGTGGTTGGCGAGGTCGTTCGCGAAATAGGTACCCGACCCGTCTGACTTGCGCAGCGGCCGGTCCACCTCGTCGCCGAATTGCGTCGCGCGGAACAGCGTCTGCGGCCGCGGCTCCCAGTCGTCGGGCGTCTTGCCCTTCGGCGGTTCGAGCGTGCCGACATAGATCAGGTCCTTGCCCGCGAGCACCGATTCCGCCTGCTCCAGCTTGCCCTCGCGCACCAGCGCAGCTTCGGAGACGAAGACGTCGTGCTGGACGCCGAGCGCGGCGAGGTCCTCGCGGATCACGGCCATCATCGCCTCCACGGTGAAGTCCCGCACCGTGTCGAGCCATGTCGCCGGATCGGCCGGCATCGCGCCCGGCGCGGCGAGTGTGTCGCGGAAGATCTGGCGCAGCGCGGCACCCACCGGGACGAGGTAGTCGCCCTTGTACTGCAGCCCGCCGGGCACGGAGGCCGCATACGCCTCCTCCGCCATGTTCGTGCCGAGCGCCTGCAGGTAGCGCCAATACGCCGCGTAGCCGAGCGCCTGCACCTGCGCGCCGGCGTCGTTCACGTAGTATTCGCGCGTAACGTCATAGCCGGCCTTCCGCAGCAGCAATGCCAGCGCATCGCCGACGACCGCCCCGCGGCAATGCCCGACATGCATCGGCCCGGTCGGGTTGGCGGAGACGTATTCCACGTCCACCCGCACCCCCTGCCCCATCGCGCTGTCGCCATAGGCCTCCCCGGCCCGCAGCACGGCCGGCACCTGCGCGCGCAGGTAGGGCTCGCGCAGCCGCAGGTTGACGAAGCCTGGCCCCGCCGGCGCCGCCTCCGCCACCTCGGGCAGCGCCGCCAGGCGTTCCGCCAGCGCCGCGGCCAGCTTCGGCGGGGGCTGCTTCGCGGCCTTTGCGACCACCATCGCGCCGTTCGTCGCCATGTCGCCATGCGCCGGATCGCGCGGCGGCTCCGTCTGCACGCGCGCGAAAGCCTCCTCCGGCAACTCCGGCAGCAGCTCCCGCAACGCCCCCACCGTCCGGGCCCGCATCGCCGCAAAGATGTCCTGCTCGCTCATGGCGCCCCCATACTCCCTCCCCCACCCGCCGGGGAGAGCGACCTCGAGGCGGGGGGAGGTCATCCCACATGCTCCCTCCCCCCTCGCGGGGGAGGGCTGGGGTGGGGGGCCGCGATCCCTCCCCATACCGGCGCGGCGGTCCACGTTGACCGAAACGCAGACATGGTCACCCCACCTGCTCCCTCCCCCCTCGCGGGGGAGGGTTGGGGTGGGGGGCGCGCGCGATCCCTCCCCATACCGGCGCGGCGGTCCACGTTGACCGAAACGCAGACATGGTCACCCCACCTGCCCCCTCCCCCCTCGCGGGGGAGGGTTGGGGTGGGGGAGCAGACGCGATCCCTCCCCATACCGGCGCGGCGGTTTATGTTGACCGAAACGCGGAGAGAGCCATCACGCATGCGCATCGCCATCGCCGGCGCCGGCCCCGCCGGCCTGCACCTCGCCGCCCTCCTCCGCGCCCGCCGCCCCGACGCCAGCATCCGCCTCGTCGAGCAGAACCCGGAAGGCGCCACCTTCGGCTTCGGCGTCGTCTTCTCCGACAAGGCGCTGGACTTCCTCGCCGCCGACGACCCCGACCTCCACGCCGCCCTCGGCGCGAAACTCGAATCCTGGCGCGACATCACCCTGAACCACCCGGACGGGGCCGTGACCCTCGACGGCATCGGCTTCACCGCCATCGCCCGCCTCGACCTGCTGCGCCTGCTCACCGCCCGCGCCCGCGCGCTCGGCGTCGAACCGGACTTCGGCACCGCCGTCACCGCCGCCGAGCTCGCTGAGCACGACCTCGTCGTGGCCGCCGACGGCGTGAACAGCACCATCCGCCGCGCCGGCGATTTCGGCACCACCACCCGGGAGCTGACCAACCGCTTCGCCTGGTTCGGTACGACGCGCCGCTTCGACACGCTGACCCAGACCTTCCGCCGCACCCCGCTCGGCGCCTTCAACGCGCACCACTACCGCTACGCGCCGGGCATGAGCACCTTCATCGTCGAGACCGACGCCGAGACCTTCGCCCGCGCCGGCTTCGAAGCGATGGACCCCGACCACGCGAAGTCGGTGCTGGAGGAGGTCTTCGCGCCCGAGCTGGCCGGCGCGCCGCTGGTCTCCAACCGCTCCGTCTGGCGACGCTTCCCGATCCTGCGGAACGCGCGCTGGTCGTCCGGCAACACGGTGCTGATCGGCGACGCGCTGCGCACAGCGCATTTCTCCATCGGCTCCGGCACGCGGCTCGCGCTGGAGGATTCGATCGCACTCGCCCGCGCGCTCGACGCGCATTGGGGCGACGTGCCCGCCGCCCTCAACGCCTTCGAGGCCGAGCGGCGCCCGGTGGTGGAGGCGCTGTGCGCCGCCGCCGACGCCTCCGCCGATTGGTACGAAGGCTTCGCCGCACAGATGGACCACCCGCCCGTGGATTTCGCGCTGTCCTACATCCGCCGCTCCGGCCGCGTGGACCTCGACCGCCTGGCCCGCCTCTCGCCGCGCTTCGTCGCGCGCGTCCGCGCCGAGCGCCCGGAGCTGGCCGCATGAGCCTGCCGCCCGACACCTGCCCGGACGACGCGCCGGGCGCACGCGAGATCGGCTTCACCGTCCCCGCCCGCTACAACGCCGCCGCGATCCTCTTCGACAACCTCGCCAGCGGCAACGCCGACCGCCCCGCGATCCACCACGAAGCCGGCACCCTGACCTACACGGAGCTATGCGCCGCCGCCGCGCGCTTCGGCCACGGCCTGCTGGCCCTCGGGCTGGAGCGGTCGAGCCGCGTGCTGCTGCTGCTGGACGACACGCCGGCGATGCCGGTCGCCTTCTTCGGCGCGCTGCGCGCGGGCCTGGTCCCCGTCCCCGTGAACACGCTGACGCCGCCCGACCTCGTCACCTACTACCTCGAACACACCGGCGCCCGCGTCGCCGTCGCGGAGCCGGCGCTCGCCGGCGCCGTGCTCGATGCGTCCGCCGGCACGCCGCTGCGCACCCTCGTCGTCGCGGGCGAGGCGGTCTCCGGGACCTCCGCGGTGGAGGTCACCTCGCTCGAGACGCTCTGCGCGCCCCACCCGGCCGAGCTGGCCGCCGCGGACACCTCCCGCGACGACATGGCGTTCTGGCTGTACTCGTCAGGCTCGACCGGCCGCCCGAAGGGCATCGTCCACCTCCACCACGACATGCCCTACACCGCGCTGAGCTATGCGCGGCACATCCTGAAGCTGACGGGGGACGACATCTGCTTCTCCGTCCCGAAGGTCTTCTTCGCCTACGGCCTCGGTAACACGCTCACCTTCCCCTTCTCCGTCGGCGCGTCCTCCGTCCTGCTCGCCGGCCGCCCCGATCCCGCCCGCGTCGACGACGCCGTCGCGCGGCACCGCCCGACCGTCTTCTTCGGCCTGCCCACCCTCTACACCGCCCTCTGCCACGCGCCCGAGGCCGAGCGCGCCGACACGCGCTCGCTGCGCCTCTGCATCTCCGCGGCCGAGGTGCTGTCGGAGGAGGTCGCCGCGACCTGGAAGCGCCGCACCGGCCTCGACATCGTGCAGGGCCTCGGCAGCACGGAGGTGCTGCACATCTACCTCTCCAACACCGCCGAGGCGCACCGCCCCGGCGCCGCCGGCCGCCGCGTGCCGGGCTACGAGGTGAGCCTGCGCGAGCCCGACGGCGCGACGGAGGTGCCCGACGGCGCCGAGGGGATCCTCTGGGTGCGCGGCCATTCCAACGCGCCCGGCTACTGGGACCGCCCCGACAAGACCGCCGAGACCATGCGCGCGGAGGGCTGGATCTTCACCGGCGACCGCTTCCTCCGCGACGCCCATGGCTTCTTCGAGTTCCGCGGCCGCGCCGATGACCTGGTGAAGGTCTCCGGGCAATGGGTGCATCCGATGGAGGTCGAGCTCTGCCTCGCCAATCACCCGGCGGTGCGGGAAGTGGCCGTGCTGGCGCTGGAACTGCCGGACCGGCGCATGACCCTGAAGGCCTGGGTCGTCCCCTCCGACGACACCGCCGATCCCGCGACGCTGACAGCCGTTCTGCAGGCCCACGCGAAGGCTACGCTCCTGCCCTACAAGTATCCGCGCCTCGTGGAGCTGCGTCCCGAACTGCCGAAGACCGGGACCGGGAAGATTGACCGGGTGGCGCTGAAGGCGCGCCCCTCTCACGCCCCCGCGCCCGCAGGGACGGGTCAGGGCGGGGGAAACCCGCCCTGACGGGATGGCGCCTCTCCTACACCAGCGCCGACGGCGCCACCGTGCTCCCCGTCCCGCCCGCGATCTTCAACGGCTGCAGCATGAACGCGAATTCGTAGATCCGTCGCTCCGCCAACTCGTCCAGCTTCATGTTCTCCAGCAGGTGCACACCGTGCACCACGAGCGCGATCTGGTGCACCGGCAGGCTCGCGTTGCGGTCGGGGTTCGGCGCCACCTCCACCGGCCAGTTGTCGGAGCCGATCAGCACCGGCTCCTGCCGGATGATCCACTCGGCCGCCGCGATCCCGATGCCCGGGCAACCGCGCACGTATTGCGCGTTGTCCACGCCCCAAAGGTGCCCCCAACCCGTGTTGACGATGACCGCATCCGCGCGCTCGATCCGCGTGTTCTGCCGCCGCAGCGCCTCTTCCAGGTCGGCGACCGTGATCTCCGTGCCGATCGGCAGCGTGCGCTGGCCCTTGGCGCCGGCGACGTCAATCAGCACGCCGCGCGTGAAGACCGTGCCGATGCCGTCAACGCCCATCCGGTTGAAGCCACCGCGCGCGGCGATGTCGTCGTATTTCACGCAATTGTACACCTCGTCACCGATCGTCTGATGCGGGAAGGCGTCGAGCTGCGTGCCGACCTGCCCGATCTCGGAGATCACGATCTCCTCGTTGGAGCCGCGGCGGTTGGGCTCCGGGTTCATGAAGGTGCGCTTGAGGTGCATGTCGAAGCGCCGCGTCCCGAAGAAGGGCATGCTCGGCTCCAGCCGGCGGCCGAGCTCGATCACGGTTCCGTTGCGGATCAGCCGCGCCGCCGCCTGCCGCTTCTCGTCGTTCAGCAGGTTCATGTAGCCGCGCGTGTCCTGCGCTCCGAAGCGGGACGGGCAGCGCTGCGCGGATGCTGGCGGCGACCAGCCCTGCGCCTGGACCGGCGTCGCCGAGAGCCCGAGATGCGCGCCCCCGCATCCCAGGCAGGCCGCGCCGAGCAGCCCACGCCGTGACATCCGCCTCATGCGTCCCCCCATCTGGTTTCTTGGCGAGGGCAGCATGACAAGCGGCGCTGGTCCGGCACAAGCGAAGCTTGCGCCGAAGTCCCTGGACGCAACATCGCATCTCAGGCTAGGATAGTTGTCCTTACCGCCGACCCGCACCGGCCGGCTGAACGTCTGACCTTCTTGGTGTCGCCCCCGCGAAAGCGGGGGCCCACCCCCCGGCCGTCCCAACACGCGGCGCGGTGGCTTCCCGCTTTCGCGGGAATGAGAGGAATTGGATCAGGAGTTGCCCGTCCGATGTCAGCTCTCTCGAAGCTGAATCCGTCACACCCGACCCGATCTTCCGGTGGGAAACGGCCTATTTGTCCGAAACCAGCAATCGTCCGTGCCGGTTGCGCGCGAAGGTTGTGGACCGCCGCGCCTACCCCGGCACCGTCGGGTCCGTCATGCGCCGGTGCTCCTCCAGCGCATACCGGTCCGTCATCCCCGCCAGGTAGTCGCACACCGCCGCCGCCGCCGCCGGGCTGCCCGCATCCCCCGACCGGGACTGCCACCAGGGCGGCAGCTGCCGAGGCTCGCCGTGCAGCAGCGTGAACAGCATCTGCAAGGCGCGCTTGCACTTCTGCGTCGTGCGGTTCACCCGCCAATGCCGGTACATGCGCTGGAACAGGAAGGCCCGCAGCGCATTGTTCGCCTCCAGCATGTCGTCGCTGAAGAACGCCACCGGCCGGTCGGCGGCGCGGATGTCGTCGGCGCTCTTCGGGTCCAGGCGCTCGATCCGCCGGCGCGTCTCGGCGACCACGTCGTTGACCATCGCGTTGATGACGCGGCGCACCGTCTCCCCGGTCGCACGGTCGCGCGGCAGGTCGGGATTGTCCCGCTTCGCCTCCTCGAACGCCTGCGCGACCAGCGGCAGCGCCGCGGCCTCCTCCAGCGTGAACAGCCCGGCCCGCACGCCGTCATCAAGGTCGTGGTTGTTGTAGGCGATGTCGTCGGCGATCGCCGCGACCTGCGCCTCCGCGCTCGCATGGGTCGTCAGGTCCAGCCGGTGCCGACGGTCGTATTCGGCGATGTAGGGCGCCGGGCGGCGCAGCGGGCCGTTGTGCTTCGCCAGGCCCTCCAGCGTCTCCCAGGTCAGGTTCAGCCCGTCGAAGCCGGCGTAGCGGGTTTCCAGGTTGGTCACCGCCTTCAGCGACTGCGCGTTGTGGTCGAAGCCGCCATGGGGCTTCATCATCGCGTCCAGCGCATCCTCGCCGCCATGGCCGAAGGGCGGGTGCCCGACGTCATGCGCCAGCGCCAGGGCCTCGGCCAGGTCCTCGTCCAGCGCCAGCTCCCTTGCGATCGAACGCGCGATCTGCGCGACTTCCAGACTGTGGGTCAGCCGCGTGCGGAAATGGTCGCCCTCGTGATAGACGAAGACCTGCGTCTTGTACTGCAGCCGCCGGAAGGCGGTGGAGTGGATGATGCGGTCCCGGTCACGCTGATACGGCGACCGCGCCCCGCCGCCCGGCTCCGGGTGCAGCCGCCCGCGCGAATCCGCGGCGCGCACCGCCCAGGGGGCCAGACCGTCCGGCAACCGCATCGGGTCCATGCCATGCGCCCTAGCACTGGCGGCCGCGCCGCGGCAACGGGGCGGGTCCGCTTGGAAACTCCGGCCCGGTCACCCTATCTTGCGCGCATGGACATCCAGGCCTTCCGCGTCACCCCCCGCGCTGCCGCCCAGGTCGCCGAGATCGCCGCCCGCGAGGGCAAGCCCGGCGCCGGGCTGCGGCTCGCCGTGGATGCCGGCGGCTGTTCCGGCTTCCAGTACCGCTTCGCGCTGGAGGACGCGCCGGAGGCCGAGGACCTGGTCGTGAACGAAGGTCCTGGCCGCGTCTTCGTGGACCCCGTCAGCCTCGAACTGCTCGCCGGCGCCGAGCTGGATTGGACCGAGGCGCTGATCGGCGCCCATTTCGCCGTGAAGAACCCCCAGGCCGTCTCGGCCTGCGGCTGCGGGACCTCTTTCAGCGTCGGCTAGGATCGTGTCAGGTGCGGGGCGCATGATCCGCCTCGCCACCTTCAACGTGAACTCCATCCGCAAGCGCGCCGGCCATGTCCGCCGCTTCCTGGAGCGCAAGCAGCCCGACCTGCTCTTCCTTCAGGAATTGAAGTGCAGGACGGAGGAAGTGCCGGCGCTCGAGTTCGAGGGCACCGGCTACCGTCTCCACGCCGTCGGCCAGGCCGGCGGCCGCAACGGCGTCGCCGTGCTCGGCCGCATTCCCTTCGAGGTCGTGGCGGAGGCGCTGCCCGGCGATGCCGGCGACGCTCAGGCGCGCTACGTGGAAGTGCGCGCGGCCGGCATGAACGTCGCCGGCATCTACCTGCCCAACGGCAACTCCGGCGGCGACGAGGGGTTCGGCTACAAGATCGGCTGGATGGAGCGGCTGCGCGCACTTGCCGCCGAACGCCTCGACACCTTCACGCCCTTCGCCGTGCTCGGCGACTTCAACGTCTGCCCGACCGAACTGGACTTCGTCGCCGGCGGTCTGCCCTCCACCGACGCGCTGGTCCGGCCCGAAACGCGCGCAGCGTGGCGCGCCCTCGAACACCTCGGCCTGACCGACGCGCTCCGTGCCCTGCACCCGGGCCAGCGGGTCTATACCTACTGGGACTACGGCCCGGCCTTCGAGCGCAACGCCGGCCTGCGCATTGATCACGCCCTGCTGAGCGCCGACCTCGCCGAGCGGCTGGCCGGCGCGGAGGTAGATGTCGCCCCGCGCGCCGAGGAAAGCCCGTCGGACCATACGCCGGTCATCGTGGAGCTCTCCGGTTGAGCGCCTACCAGCGGCGGTAGCCGGGCGGCCCGTAGTAGCCGCGCGGCCCGTGATACGCGTAGGGCCGGCCATAATAATACGGCCGGTACACCGGCGCCGGCCGGACATAGACGGGCGGCGGCGCGACATAGGCCGTTCCGTAGGGCGGCCCGACATCGGCGACCACGCAGCCGGACAACAGGGCGGGCGCCAGCAGCAGGAGCAGCACACGCAGCCGAGACATGATCGTCCTCCGGTCAGGCGGCATGAGCCGGCCGCCACATTGCCATTTAACGCACGGACCGCGCCCGAGGTCAGGCGGTTTCGCGGCGGTTGTAGGGCGCAGCGCCGAATGCGCTTGCGCCGGCGCCTTCGCGCTCACTACGCTGCGCGCCCTGGTTGATCGGCAGGAGTGACGTGACGATGAGCGGTGGCGAATGGGACCACAAGCACGGCCTGCACGGCTGGAAACGCGGAACCGACTTCTCGACCGGCACGAGTGCGACGCACGGCTCCGCCTCGCTCTCCACCAAGCAGGTGAAGGCCCGCATCTACGAGCTGTTCGGCCAGGAGGGCCACAGCGAGGAGCGGCGCTTGAAGGGCATCCCGACCCATTTCGACCAGCTCCAGGGCCTGCTGAAGAACCTGATCTCGGGCGTCGGCAGCTCGACCATCAAGACGGCCGAGTCCGAGCTGATGACGCATGTGATGACCGCGGTGCAGGAGACGAAGATCAACGTCCCGCCGCTCGGCCTCGTCTTCCCGGCCTCCCAGAACGTGCTGATCTTCTGGAAGACAGGCGGCGTCGCCGGGCGTGCCGGGCGCTACGTCGAATCAAGCGAGCTCAACGCCGCCTACGACCACTGGAAGGTCTCCGGCGCGACCCTCGGGGCCTTCCACAAGGAATACCCGGTGTACAAGGCCTGGTCCTACTACAAGGACATGGCCGTGCCCGCCGTCACGGCGCAGGACGCGGCCTACACCGTGGTCGGCAACTTCTTCGGCTACGGCCTGCAGTGGGAGGCCTGAGCGCCGCGGATCACTGATCCGCGAAGACGTGGCTCTCCTCGGCCGCGCCGGGATGCGTCACCGCCCCCGCGACCGCCGGCCCGACGAGCTGCGCGTATTTCCACAGCGCGCCGGAGGTGTAATCCGTCCTGCGCGGCGACCAGGCGGCGCGGCGCCTGGCCAGCGTCGCCTCGTCCACCAGCAGGTCAATCGTGCCCGCCTCGGCATCAATCACGATGCGGTCGCCGTTCTCGATGAGCGCGATCGGGCCGCCGACCGCCGCTTCCGGCCCGACATGGCCGATGCAGAAGCCGCGCGTGGCGCCCGAGAAGCGCCCATCGGTGATCAGCGCGACCTTGTCGCCCATGCCCTGCCCGTAGATCGCGCTGGTGGTGGAGAGCATCTCCCGCATCCCCGGCCCGCCCTTCGGTCCCTCGTAGCGGATGATGAGGACGTCGCCCGGCTTGTAGGCGCGCACCTCCACCGCCTTGAACGCATCCTCCTCGCAATCGAAGCAGAGCGCGGTGCCCTCGAAGCGCAGCGTCTTCATGCCCGCGATCTTCACGATCGCCCCTTCCGGCGCCAGGCTGCCCTTCAGCGAGACGACGCCGCCGATCGGCGAGATCGGGTCGGAAGCCGGGCGCACCACGTCCTGGTCGCGCGGCACGATCACCTCCCGGTGGTTCTCGGCGAGCGTCCTGCCCGTGACCGTCATCGCATCGCCGCGCAGGTAGCCGCCCTCCAGCAACGCCTTGATGATCACCGGCACGCCGCCGACCCGGTGCACGTCGAGCGCGACGTACCTCCCGCCCGGCTTCAGGTCCGCGATGTGCGGCGTGGCGCGCATGATCTCGGCCACGTCGTGCAGGTCGAACCTGATCCCGGCCTCATGCGCGATCGCCGGCAGGTGCAGCGCGGCGTTGGTGGAGCCGCCGGTCGCACCCACGATGGCGGCCGCGTTGAACAGTGCGTCGCGCGTGACGATGTCGCGCGGGCGAAGGTTGCGGCGGATCAGCTCCACCACCGCCTCGCCGGACTTCTCCGCCCAGCGGTCGCGCGTCTCGTCAGGCGCCGGCGCGCCGGCCGAGCCGGGCAGCGCCAGGCCGATCACCTCCGAGACGCAGGCCATGGTGTTCGCGGTGAACTGCCCGCCGCAGGCGCCCGCACCGGGGCAGGCGTGCTGCTCCAGCTCGAACAGCTCGGCGTCGGACATGTTGCCGGCCGCGTGCTGGCCGACCGCCTCGAACACGTCGAGCACGGTCACGTCGCGCCCGTTGTGCCGGCCCGGCATGATGGAGCCGCCATACATGAACACGCTCGGCACGTTCAGCCGCACCATCGCCATCATCAGCCCCGGCAGCGTCTTGTCGCAGCCGCCGAGGCCCACCATCGCGTCGTAGCAATGCCCGCGCATCGTCAGCTCGCAGCTGTCGGCGATCAGGTCTCGACTGGCGAGGCTCGACTTCATGGACTGGTGGCCCATGGCGATGCCGTCGGTGACGGTGATGGTCGTGAATTCCCGCGGCGTCGCGCCGGCGCGCTTCACGCCGACTTTCACCGACTGCGCCTGGCGGGACAGCGCGATGTTGCAGGGCGCGGCCTCGTTCCAGCAGGTCGCGACGCCGACGAAGGGCTGCTCGATCTCTTCCTTCGTCAGGCCCATCGCGTAGTAGTAGGAGCGGTGCGGCGCGCGCTCCGGCCCGATGGTCGTATGGCGGCTGGGCAGCTTCGACTTGTCCCAGGTGGTCATGCTCGTGTCCCTGCTCGGAGTTCCCGCCCCGTTCCGTGCCACATCGCGGGATTGCGGGTAAGGGGGGCGGGTGGCGTAGGGTGGGGGCGGAGGCCATATTCGCAGCCATGTCCGAACAGGTTCAAACCCCGCCGGGACCGCTGACGGTCGAGCAGTTCTTCGCCTGGGTGGATCAGCAGCCCAAGGGGCGGTACGAGCTGATCCGAGGCGAAGTGTTCTGCATGACCCACGAGCTGATCGGCCATGCGCGGGCGAAGCTCGCGGTGTTGCTGGCGCTGCGGTCCGCGATCAAGGCTGCTGGCCTGCCTTGCGAAGCCTTCATTGACGGCGTCGGGATCAGGATCGCGGACGACACTCTCTACGTCCCGGACGCGTCGGTGAACTGCGGCGACCGGATTGCGAACGACCTGCGGGCATTGCCGAACCCGGTGATCGTCGTGGAGGTGACCTCCCCTTCGACTGCGCGCGTTGATTCGACCGACAAGCTCGAGGACTATTTCCGGCTGCCGTCACTGCAGCACTACATCCAGGTGAACCTGCATCGCCGCGCCATCTTCCACCACCGCCGCCATGGCGCGGACGTTCTCAGCACCCCGCTCAGAGGCGGCCAACTCCTGCTCGACCCGCCCGGCATCACCCTCCAGGTCGAGGACCTGTTCGAGGCGTAGGTCCCCTACCCCGCGATCCGCGCCAGCGCCGCGTCCAGCCGCGCAATCTCGGCCTCCGCGGCGGCCAAACGTTCGCGGTTTTCCTCCACCACCTCCTCCGGCGCGCGGGCGACGAAATCGGCATTGGCCAGCTTGGCGCCGATCTTGCGCATGTCCGTGTCGGCCGCGGCGCGCGCCTTGGCGAGGCGGGCGCGCTCGGCGGCGAAGTCAATGATGCCCTCCAGCGGCAGCATCACCGTCGTCTCGCCGACCACGACCTGCGCGACACCCTTCGGCGCCGCACCGTCCAGCGCGCGCACCTCCGTGGCGCGGGCCAGGCGGCGGATCGCCTCGATCCAGGCCTCGGCGCGCGCCATCGTCGCGGGGGACGCGCCCTGCAGCAGCAGCGGCACAGTGACGGAGGGCGAGACGTTCATCTCGGACCGCGCGCCGCGCACCTCACCGATCAGCGCCACCACCCAGTCGAGCTCCCCCCGCGCCGCCTCGGCCTCCTGCACGGCGACCGCGTCCGGCCACGCCGTGCGGATAAGGCTGCCCTCCGGGCCGTAGCCGAAGCGGTGCCACAGCTCTTCCGTCACGAAGGGCATGACGGGGTGCAGCAGGCGCAGGATGGTGCCGAAGGCGTGCGCGGCCGCGCCCTTCGCCTCCGCCCGCGCCGCCTCGTCCGCCCCGTTCAGCACGGGCTTGGCGAACTCGATGAACCAGTCGCAATAGGTGCCCCAGACGAAGCGGTAGGCCGCGGCGGCATACTCGTCGAAGCGATAAGCTTCGAGCGCGGCCGTGCATTCCGCCACCGCGCGGTTCGCCGCATCGAGCAGCCAACGCGAGAGCGGCAGGCGCGCCGTCGCAGGATCGAAGCCCGCCCCTGCCGCGATGCCGTTCATCTCCAGGAAGCGCGCGGCGTTCCAGATCTTGGTGACAAAGGCGCGCTGGTCCTCCACGCGCTTGCGGCCGAGCTTCACGTCGCGGCCGGGGCCCGTCAGCGCGCAGATGGCGAAGCGCAGCGCATCCGCGCCATAGGCCTCGATCAGCTCCAGGGGGTCCATCACGTTCCCCTTGGACTTCGACATCTTCTGGCCGCGCTCGTCGCGCACCAGGCCGTGGATGTAGATGTCGCGGAACGGCACGTCCGGCATGAAGTGCAGGCCCATCATCATCATGCGGGCGACCCAGAAGAAGATGATGTCGAAGCCCGTCACCAGCACGTCGCCGGGGTAGTATTTCCGGAATTCCGGCGTCTCCTCCGGCCAGCCGAGCGTGCTGAAGGGCCAGAGCGCGCTGCTGAACCACGTGTCGAGCACGTCGGGGTCGCGGGTCAGCACCACGTCACGGCCGAACTTCGCGCGCGCGGCGGCCTGCGCCTCGGCCTCCGTCGCCGCCACGAACACCTCGCCATCCGGCGCGTACCAGGCCGGGATCTGGTGCCCCCACCACAATTGCCGCGAGACGCACCAGGGCTGGATGTCGCGCAGCCAGGCGAAGAAGGTGTTCTCCCACTGGCGCGGCACGAAGCGCGTCCGCCCGGTCTCGACGGCATGGATGGCCGGCTGCGCGAGCGTCTTCGCGTCCACGTACCACTGCAACGTCAGCCGCGGCTCGATCGCCACGCCGGAGCGGTCACCATGCGGGACCTGATGGGTGTTCGGCTCGATCTTCTCGATCAGCCCGAGTTCGTCGAGCCGCGCGATCATGCGCTTGCGAGCCTCGAAGCGGTCAACGCCGTCGAGCGCGCGGACGAAGCCTTCGTCGCCGGCCAGCTCGCCTTCGATCTCGCCGAGCATCACCTTCGCGTCCGCATCCAGCACGCTCGGCATCGCCAGCCCGTGCCGCCTGCCGACCTCGAAGTCGTTGAAGTCGTGCGCCGGCGTGATCTTCACTGCGCCGGTGCCCTTCTCCGGGTCGGAATACGCATCCGCGATCACCGGGATGCGCCGCCCGACCAGCGGCAGGATCACGTGCTTGCCGACGAGGTCGCGATACCGCTCGTCATCCGGATGCACGGCCACCGCGGTGTCGCCCAGCATCGTCTCCGGCCGCGTGGTGGCGACGACCAGGAAGCGCCCCGGCTCGCCCTCGATCGGGTAGCGCAGGTGCCAGAGGCTGCCCTTCACCTCCCGGCTCTCGACCTCAAGGTCGGAGATCGCGGTCTGCAGCACCGGGTCCCAGTTCACCAGCCGCCGGTCGCGGTACAGCAGCCCTTCCGCATGGAGCTGCACGAAGACGCGCGTGACCGCCTTCGAAAGCCCCTCGTCCATGGTGAAGCGCTCGCGCGGCCAATCCAGCGAGGCGCCCAGGCGCCGCAACTGGCGCGTGATGGTGCCGCCGGACTGCGCCTTCCATTCCCAGACATGCTGCAGGAACGCCTCGCGCCCTATCTCGCGCCGGTCCATCCCCTGGCTCGCGAGCAGGCGCTCCACGACCATCTGCGTCGCGATCCCGGCGTGGTCGGTGCCGGGCTGCCACAGCGCATCGCGCCCCTGCATGCGGCGCCAGCGGATCAGTGTGTCCTGCACCGTGAAAGTCAGGGCATGGCCGATATGCAGGCTGCCCGTGACGTTGGGGGGCGGAATCATGATGGTGAAGGGGGCGGCCGCGCTCGCCGGGTCGGCGGCGAAGGCGCCGGACGCCTCCCACAACCTGTAGAGGCGCGGCTCCACCGAGGCCGGGTCGAAGGTCTTGTCGAGCATGGTGGCATCCCTTCCCCGGCGGAAGGGGCGCGTCAAGCGCCTAGGAAAGCGCCCGGCCCACGACGCGCTCGATCTCCGCCCGGACCGCGCGTTCCACCAGCGGCGGCAGGTGCTCGTCGAGCCATGCCTTCAGCAGCGGCCGCAACTCCTCCCGCACCACATCCTCGATGCTGGGTCCGCCGCGATGCACCACCGCGGACCGCTCCTGCGCCACGGTGCGGAGAAGCTGGCCGACGGCCGCGGTCGTCGCGGCGAGGACCGCCGGCGCGACCAGCGTCTTGGCCACGGGGACCGGGACCACCGCATCCGCCAAAGGGGCGGGCACGGGCGCGGGAACGACAGGCGCGGGCGGCGCCGGCTCCGGCACCGGTGTGGGCGACTGCACGAGCATCGCCTCCGTCAGGTCCAGCGGTTCCGGCGGGGACGAAACCGGCGGCACCGGAGAGGCCGCGCCGCCGATCGAAGCCGCGCCGCCGGTTGCCTCGTCCTCGTTCAGGATGCGGCGGATCGAGGCGAGGATGTCGTCCATCCCCGGGTCCCCCGGCGCGCCCGTCACCGGCTTCGGAGCATCGCTCATCCCTCAGCGCCCCCGGGACGCCGCGGCGTCCGTCAGGTCGCCGAAGCCGGCCCAGCGGTTGCGGACCTCCCGGTAATACGCCTCCATGTCATAGAGCTGCACCGGCAGGTTGAGGTCCCGCGCGGTCAGCCGCCCGACCGCGGCGGCCAGGTTGTGGGAGGCGGTGATCACGTTCGCCAGCGCGCGGACGAGGCTGACGCGGGCGTTGAGCAGCTCCTGCTCCGCGTTCAGCACGTCGAGCGTGGTGCGGCTGCCGACGATCGCCTCCCGCTGCACGCCGTCCAGCGCGATCTCGGCGGCGCGGATCTGGGCGCGCACGCTGTCCACCTGGGCGCGGGCGGCCAGCAGCGTCTCATATGCCTGGTTCGCCTGCTGGGTCGCCTGCCGTCGCTGATCCTCGACCACCTGCCGGGCCTGCTGCGCCTGCTGGCGGGCCTGCCGCACCGCGGCATACTCGGCCCCGCCCTGATAGAGCGGCACGGTCAGGTTCGCCGTCACGGAGTTGCCGTTCTGCCGGAGGCCGTCCGTGGTCTGGTTGTCCTGGCGGAAGGTGCTCGCGTTCAGGCTGACCTGCGGCAGCAGGGTCGAGAACTGAACGTCCACCTGGTCGCGCGCCGCCGCCTCGTCGAACAGCGCGGCGACCACGCCGGGGTTGTTCTGCGCGGCAAGAAGCCCGGCTTCCTGCGCCGTCCCTGCCGGCGTCCGCAGGGGCTGCGGCGGGGTCAGGCGCATCGGCGGCTGGCCCACCAGGCGGGTGAAGGTGGCGCGGGAGGTCGCCAGCCGCCCCTCCGAATCCGCGCGCGAGGCGCGCGCCCCGGCCAGCCGGCTCTCGGCCTGCGCCACGTCGGTGCGGGTGATCTCGCCGACCCGGAAGCGCTCGTTGGTGGCCTGGAGCTGGCGGGACAGCACCTGTTCGTTGTTGGTGTTGAGCCGGACCTCCTCGGAATCGCGGATCACCGCGACATAGGCGTTGACCGTGTCGCTCAGCACCTGCTGCTCGGTGGCAAAGAGGCGCGCGCGCTGCGCCAGCACCTGGTTCTCGGCCCGCCGGGTCGAAGCCACGGTCCGCCCGCCGCGATAGAGCGGCTGGCTGACGCTCGCCTGCGTCGAGGTCACGTCGCGCGATCGCCAGGGCGACCTGCTCTGGATGGGGGAGTTGGCCGGCGTGCCGACCGAGGAGCTGACCTGCTGCCCCGCCGACCCGGTGATCTGCACCGTCGGCCGCCAGCCGGCGAGCGCCTGCGGCACGTTCTCGTCGGTGGCGCGAAGCTGGGCGCGCGCGCTCTGCAAGGTCGGGTTGTTGGCGTAGGCCAGCGCCAGCGCTTCCTGCAACGTTTGCGCGGCCGCGGGCCGCACCTCGACCAGCGCCGCCGAGGCGAGCAGCGCCGCGGCGAAGACGTGACGGGACGCGAGCATCAAGTCATTCCCCCTCGGGCCCCCGGGGGCCCCTTGCGGCCAGCATGGGGCAAGGCCCGCCCCCGCCGCAACCGCGCGATCCGTGACGGTGCCGCAGCGCCGGTCAGAACACGAAGCCGGGCTTGCGGCGGAAGGCCGGCAGGGCGGGCGTCGCGCAGTCGAACACGTCGGTGACGGTGACGTTGCCGCCCACGCGGCGCCCGAGCACCGCGCGCGAGGAACTCGCCCGCCCGGCCCCCTCCAGCACCGTCGCCAGCCGCCCGCCCTCGGCGAGCTGCCCGGCGATCGCTTCCGGTACCTCGGGCAGCGCGCCCTCGATCAGGATGCCGTCATAGGGCGCGGCGCCCGCGAACCCCGTGGCCGGCGCGCCCTCGACGAAGCGTAGCGCGTCCGGGCCGGCCTCCCCGGCGATGGCCGCGCGGGCCGAACGCAGTGCCGCCGCGTCCTCCTCCAGCGCGATCACACGCGCGCCGCAGCGCGCGGCCACGGCGGCGGCGTAGGCGGTGCCGGCGCCGATCACCAGCACGCGGTCGCCGTCGCGGATCGCGAGGAGCTGGAGCAGGCGGGCGGTGACCATCGGCTCCACCAGCGTGCGCCCGCCGGGCAGCACCACGTCCTCATCCAGGTAGGCGCGGGCGGCAAGGTGCGGCGGCAGGAATCGCTCGCGCGGCAGCTCGCCCATGGCGGCCAGGATGCGGGCGTCCGTGACGCGGTTGGGGCGGAGCTGGCCGTCCACCATGTGCTTGCGGGCCGTCGCCCAGTCCTGACCCATTGCAGCCGCCTTCAGCATGCGGGCGCTTATAGGTGCGCTGCCGCAGGCGGCCAAGCGCCGGCGCTCCTTGACCCCGGGCCATGCCTGCCGGATATGAGGGGCACGCCCAGCTTGCGCGTGGCCGCGTGGCAGAGTGGTGATGCACCGGACTGCAAATCCGTGAATGCCGGTTCGATTCCGGCCGCGGCCTTATCCTCCCCTCTCCGCTCACGAGGCCTGGTCAGGGTGGGGGAGGTCGTTCGGCGCTTGGGGCTTCACCCGCCCGCGGCGCGTTGCTATAGCCCCGGACCTTGGCTGATCCGGCGTGGCGCAGCGGTAGCGCAGCGGACTGTTAATCCGTTGGTCGTTGGTTCGAATCCAACCGCCGGAGCCACCCTCTATTGAGAAATTTGGGTTTTTCGAGCGCTCCGCGCCCACCCCGTAGACGATTCCCAGGCCAGCAGGATGCTTCCTGTGTCTCTAATGCCGTGCCGGGGGGCGGCGTCTCGCGTGGATGGCTGTCTTGACGCCCTGCCCAAACCGCCCCTGACGATGATCCGCGCATTGCAGGTATCGGGCGCGCCTTTACGCTGCGTCGCCTACACTGCGCGTAGCGAATCGGCATGAGCTTGATGAACCACTTGCGCCCCCGCCGCTATCACAAGACGAGACATGGCCGCCTCATTCACGGGGACAGCCTTGCGTATATGCGTCGGCTCCGGGCTGAAAGCGTGAATCTTATCATGACCAGCCCGCCTTTCGGCCTGGTGCGCGAAAAGGACTACGGCAACGTCGCCGCCGATCATTACCTGGACTGGTTCGCGCCCTTTGCCGAACAGTTCAAGCGCATCCTGAGGCCGAACGGCAGTCTCGTCATTGACATCGGGGGCGCATGGGAAAAGGGCCAGCCGACGCGCAGCCTCTACCACTTTGAGCTTGCGATCATGCTGCGCCGGAAGTTCGGGCTGCACCTCGCGCAGGAGTTCTATTGGTGGAACCCATCAAAGCTGCCCACCCCTGCCGAATGGGTCACGGTGAGGCGCTTGCGCGCGAAGGATGCTGTGAACACCGTCTGGTGGTTCTCGCCGACGCCTTGGCCTAAGGCGAGCAACAAGCGCGTAATCCTGCCTTACAGCGACGCCATGGAGACGTTGTTCACGAACGGCTACACGCCGAAAAAGCGGCCATCCGGCCACGACATCAGCGACAAGTTCCAGAAGCACAACGGCGGCGCGATCCCGCCGAACCTTATCGCTATTCCGAACACGGATAGCAACGGGGCCTATCAGCGTTATTGCCAGGAACACGGCATCACCGAGCACCCTGCCCGCTTTCCTGCTGCGTTGCCTGAATTCTTTGTCCGCATGCTCACCGATGCGGGCGACCTTGTGATCGACCCTTTCGGCGGCAGTTGCGTCACGGGCGAGGTATGCGAACGGCTCGGACGCAGATGGGCCTGCGTGGAACTGGACCAGCAGTATTTGGAAGGTGCCATGGTGCGGTTCACGAATCGCCCGAACCGACCACCTGTGCCGCCTGACACCCGGTATGCCTTGCCGCACCCGGGCGCTTTGTGGAACGGCGCCGATCACGAACCACTGCCGCCTGACGGCGGCAAGCTGCACCGCCGATCTGCGCGCGCGAAGCCAAAGGACTGACGCGCGCCGTGCCTCGCATCCCCAAGCGCGAACTGCTGCGGCGTTTCGAGTTGGCTATTCAGGACGCGGGCGCCCGGCTCATCTATCGTTCGCCGCCGGGCCAGCATCCCGCCAGCTACATCATCGCGCACCGGGATGGCCGCACTTCGCGCGCGTTGCTCTACATCTGGAACATGACCCATGGCGGCGGCGCGGCGCGCCCTGCGCACGAATACCGCATCCAAATCACCGGGGTTCCGCAGTTCAAGAACCCGCCGAGCGAGAAGACGCTCATTCTCGGATGGAGCGAAGATTTTGAGGTGTTTGCCGGGTTCGACTACAGGCGCCACACTGGCATGCTCGGTGCCTCTCCTTCTATGCAGATTTCGCAAGATGCGCTGCGCGCGGCCCAGATGCGTGGCTTCGCCCCAAATGAGAAGGGGAACGGCGAGACAGCCATTGCCTTTCGCCCGGACTTCGCTGCGGCCTACGTCGAACACCTGAATGCCCTACACGATACAGGCGCCGTGCTTGCAGAGGCCGCAATCCTCGAACAGATCAGCGAGAATCCGGAAGCCGTCGCCGACGCCGATATTGATGCAGCTGTGTCTCCAGCACGGCGCGTGGAAATCGTTGAGACGCGCCGGGCGGCACGTGACGCGCAGTTCCGCCGCAAGGTGCTGACTGCCTACGGGCACCGCTGCGCGATGTGCGGTGTCCAGCTTCGCCTTCTGGACGCGGCGCATGTGCTGCCGGTTGACCAGCCGGGCAGCACCGATGACACGAACAATGGAGTAGCGCTCTGCGCGCTCCACCACCGCGCCTACGATCGTGCGCTGATCGCGTTCGATCCGGCCTACGCGATCCACGTCAACGCAAAGCAGGTTGCCGAGCTTACCGCACTGTCGCTCGCGGGCGGATTGCGACAGTTCCAGGCGGCGTTGAAGCCGAACCTTCTGCTGCCTCCCGATCCGCGCGACCATCCAAGGCGAGCGTTCATCGTCTCGGCGAACAGGGCGCGCGGCTGGTCCACATGATCCAGGACCTTAAGACCGCGTTGCCCAAGGGTAAGGTGCTACCGATCCTCAGGCAGCACCGCGACCGAATCCAACTTTGCAATCTGGCGAACCATCTGCACCAACCGCCGGAGCGATCCCCTCCACGGCCGGCCCGGCCGGCGGGGGATCTCCGTTTCCGGAACTCGCCTGCCCTGCCCCCGCGCCTCCTCATCTTCGATTTCGACGGCACGCTGGCCGATAGCTGGCCCTGGTTCCTGACGACCCTGGACGAGGTCGCGGCCCGGTTCGGCATCCGCCGCGTCTCCTCGGTCGAGGCCGAGGCGCTGCGCGGGCAGGACAGCCGCGCGGTCATGCGGGCGCTCGGCGTGCCGATGTGGCGGGTGCCGGCCATCGCGGCGTTCCTGAAGCGCGCCGCAGCCGAGGCGCCGGCGCCAGCGCTGTTTCCCGGCATCCCCGACATGCTCCGCCGGCTGCGCGCCGCCGGCGCGACGCTCGCGGTTGCCAGTTCCAACACCGAGGCGCAGGTCCGGCGGGCGGTGGGCCCGGAACTCGCGGCGCTGGTCGCCCACATGGCCGTCGAGGCGAGCCTGTTCGGCAAGGCCGCCCGTTTCCGCCGCATTCTCCGCGCCGCCTCCGTCGCCCCCGAGCACGCCATGGCGATCGGTGACGAGGTGCGGGACATCGAGGCCGCGCGCGAAGCCGGCATCAGCGCCGGCGCGGTCGCCTGGGGCTATGCTTGGCCCTCGCTGCTGGAGAGCCGGTCGCCCGACATGCTGTTCTCGTCGCCCGAGGACGTCGCCCGCTACTGCGGCGCCTGACCCAGCCGCGCCGCACCTTCCGGCGAGATCCAGGCGAGGCGCCCGGCGGCGAAGGTGGCGACCGGCGCGCGCCGCTTCGGGTCCACGACGACGATATCGCCCCGCAGGCCGGGCGCGATCCGGCCGCGGTCGCGCAGCTTCGCCGCCGCGGCCGGATTGCCGGCGACCAGGTCCCAGGCCGCCGCCAGGTCCAGCACGCCGCGGCCGGCCATGACGAAGGCCGCTTCCATCATCGCCGGCCATACGTAATCCGAGGTTAGCACCGTCACCAGCCCGCGTTCCGCCAGCGGCGCCGCGGAGGCCCAGCCGAGATGGCTGCCCCCGCGCACCACGTTCGGCGCGCCCATCACCACGTGCTCGCCCGCCGCGCGCGCCGCGGCCGCGACCGCCTCCGACATCGGGAACTCGCAGACCGCCGCGCCGAGCGCGCGGAAATGTTCGCGCCGTTCGGGCGTGTCGTCGTCGTGGCTGAGCATCGGGATGCCGGCGCCGCGGGCGGCCTCGGCGAGCCGTGCTTGCGCAGCCGGCAGTTCCGCCCGACGGGACCACGCCCGTTGGGCGAGCGCGACGTACTCGGCGGTCGGCACGCCCGCGCGCTCGGCATATTTGGTGTTGTAGGACGGGTCACCGGCCCGCTTCACGATGCTCGGCGTGTGGTCGTTGAAGGCCAGCAGGCCGACGCGCCCGACGCCGATGTCGGCGATCGCCTCCTCGACCGCGTCGAAATTGTCGGCCTCGAAGCGGAGATGGATGCGCAGGTCCACGCCGGCGCCGGCGCGCGCCGATTCCACCGCGGCGAGGGTGGCGCGCCAGGCTTCGACGCCGCGCAGCCCCGGCTCCCAGGACAGCGTGACGCCGAGAAACGCGGTGGTGATGCCGGCGGCGAGGAGCTGGGCGGCCGAGTCGCGGATCGCGAGGCCGGGCGGGAAGGCGACGCCGGGCCTCGGCTGGAACTGCCGCTCATGCGCGTCGCCGTGGATGTCCACGAGGCCGGGCATGACGAGCAGGCCCGTCGCGTCGAAGCGCTGCCCCTCGCCGCGCTCCGCGATCACGCCGCCGGAGAGCGCCAAATCGGCGCGCGCCAGGCGCCCGTCGAGCAGCGCCTCGCCGCCCGCGATGATCCAATCCGCCAAGGCTCAGGTCTCCACGAGAAGCTGCACGCGCCCTGCCGCGTAGCGGGCATGTGTGACATCCACCACCGCGCCGTCGGGATCGGTGTTCACGGAGTCGGTGACGAGGACGGGGCGGCTGCGCGACTGTTGCAACAGCTCCGCCTCCTCCGGAGTCGGCAGGCGCGCGGTCACGCGGGTGATCCTGCGCCGGTAGTCCGGCACGCCGCAGGCCGTCAGCGCCGCGGTGATCGAGGGGCTTTCGGCCAGCAGCGCGGCCAGGCCCGGGAAGCGCGCGGCGGGGAAATGGTGCGTGCCGAGCACGACGGGGCGGCCATCCGCGAGGCCGAGGCGTTCGGCCAGCACCACCGGCCGGCCGCGCCGAAGCCCCAGCGCCTCCGCCACGCTCGCATCGGCGGGGACCTCCGCGACGCGCAGGATGCGGCCGGCGGGCTCCCGGTTCTGGCGGCGCAGGTTCTCCGAAAAGCGCGTACGCGGGCCGAGGCGGTAGTCCAGCACGTCCTCCGCGACGAAGCTGCCGCGGCCCTGCTCGATCCGCACGACGCCGCGCGCCTCCAGCTCCTCCATCGCGCGGCGGACGGTGTGGCGGTTCACGTCGAAGCGGGCCGACAGCTCGGCCTCGGTCGGCAGCCGCGTTCCGGGCTTGCGCTGGCCGCCCGTGATCTCGGCTTCCAGCGCGTGGCCGATCTGGCGCCAGAGCGCGATGCCGTCGCGGCGCGCGAGGGGTGCGGTGAGGCCCTCCGTCATCGAACGATCATGCTTCCTCGTGGCCGGGGGTGGCAGGTTCGGCTTGACGATAGCTGGGCGGAGGACTAGTCGTCTAGACGAATTTGGAGGCCGCCTTGCCCCACGACGACCGCCGCCGCTGGATGGGCGTGCTGGCCCGCGCCGGCGCCGAGGAGATCGAGCGCCACCTGGCCGACCTGCCCCCCGCCCCCGCCCATACCCGCCTCCGCGGGCCGGAAACCGGCCTGGTGATGGTGCGCGGCCGCGCCGGTGGCGACGGCGCGCCGTTCAACCTCGGCGAGATGACGGTCACGCGCTGCGCGGTGCGGCTGCCCGATGGTCGCATCGGGCATGCCTATGTCGCCGGGCGCGACGAGCGCCAGGCGGAACTCGCCGCGCTGGTGGACGCGCTGATGCTGGACGAGGGCGCCCGGCCGGGCGTGGAGGCCGCGGTCATTGCGCCGCTCGCCGAGGCGCAGGCGGCGCGGCGCGACGCGGAGGCGCGGCGCGCGGCGGCGACGCGGGTGCAGTTCTTCACCATGACGCAGATGCGCTGATGGACACGCGCTTCCCCGGCTTCGCCGATCCCGTCCTGGACGCGCAGGCGGGCTTCCGCGCGGTGCTGGAGGCGATGAGCCGGCCGGGCCGCGTGCAGCGGATCGCCCCGCCGCCGGAGGTGCCGCCGGGCCTCTCGCCCGCGGCGGCCGCGGTGCTGCTGACGCTCGTGGACTCCGCGACCCCGCTGCGCCTGGCGGCCGGCGCGGACGCCGCCGCCTGGGTGCGGTTCCATTGCGGCTGCCCGCTGGTGACGGGGGGCGCGGCCTTCGTGCTGGACCCGGGCGCCGCGCTGCTCGACCTGGACGCCGGCACCGAGGAGGAGCCGGAGCGCGGCGCGACGCTGATCCTGGAGGTCGCGTCATTGGACGAGGGTACTGGCTGGCGCCTGACTGGGCCGGGCATCCGCGACTCGCACCGGCTGCGCGTCGGCGGGGCGCCGTCCGGCTTCGTCGCCGACTGGATGCGCAACCGCGCGCGCTTCCCGCGCGGCGTGGACGCGATCCTCTGCGCCGGAACGCAGGTCGCCGCCCTGCCCCGCACCGTCGCGATCGAGGAGGGCTGAGCCATGTACGTCGCGACCAAGGGCGGCGAGGCCGCGATCGGCGCCGCGCATGCCTGGCTGGCCGAGACGCGCCGCGGCGAAGCCGCGGTGCCCGAACTCGACGTGCGGCAGGTGGAGGAACAGCTCGGCCTCGCCGTGGACCGCGTGATGGGCGAGGGATCCTGCCACGACCGCGGGCTGGCGGCGCTGGCGGTGAAGCAGGCGCGCGGCGACCTGATCGAGGCGGCCTTCCTGCTGCGCGCCTACCGCACCACCCTGCCCCGCTTCGGCGCGACCGCGCCGGTGGAGACCGGCGCGATGCACATCCGCCGCCGCGTCAGCGCGACCTACAAGGACCTGCCCGGCGGCCAGGTGCTCGGCCCGACCTTCGACTACACGCACCGCCTGCTGGATTTCCGCCTGGCTGCCGCGGGACTGGCGCCGGAGGCCGCGCCGGAAGCGCCGGTTGATCCCGCGCCGACGCCGCGCGTGACGGAGTTGCTCGCGCAGGAAGGCCTGATGCAGCGCGAAGCGCCCTCGGACGCCGAGCCCGGCGACCTGACGCGCGAGCCGCTGGCCTTCCCCGCCGACCGCCCGGTGCGCCTGCAGGCCTTGGCGCGGGGCGACGAGGGCTTCCTGCTCGGCCTCGGCTACTCAACGCAGCGCGGCTACGGCAACGCGCATCCCTTCGTCGGCGAAATCCGCGTCGGCGACGTGGCCGTGTGCTTCACGCCGCCGGAGCTCGGCTTCGAGATCGAGATCGGCGACATCGGCGTGACCGAATGCCAGATGGTGAACCAGTTCAAGGGCAGCCGCACGGAGCCGCCGCAATTCACCCGCGGCTACGGCCTGGTCTTCGGCCATGGCGAGCGCAAGGCGATGGCGATGGCGCTCGTGGACCGCGCGCTGCGTGCCGAGGAGCTGGGCGAGGATGCGGACGCGCCCGCGCAGCAGCAGGAATTCGTGCTGTACCACTGCGACAACGTGGAGGCGACCGGCTTCGTGGAGCACCTGAAGCTGCCGCACTACGTGGATTTCCAGTCGGAGCTGGAAAACGTGCGGACGATGCGGGCGGGTGCCGCGGCATGACGCACGATCCGGGCTACAACTTCGCCTATCTCGACGAATCCACGAAGCGGATGATCCGGCGCGCGATCCTGAAGGGCGTCGCCATCCCCGGCCACCAGGTGCCGTTCGGGTCGCGCGAGATGCCGCTGCCATACGGGTGGGGCACGGGCGGAATCCAGGTGACGGCATCCATCCTCGGTCCCTCCGACGTGCTGAAGGTGATTGACCAGGGCGCGGACGACACGACGAACGCGGTCTCCATCCGCGCCTTCTTCCGCCGCGTCGCCGGCGTCGCGACGACGGAACGCACGGCGGAGGCAACGGTGATCCAGACGCGCCACCGCATCCCCGAACGCGCGCTGACCGAACGCCAGATCCTCGTCTATCAGGTGCCGATGCCGGAGCCGCTGTTCCGGCTGGAAGCGCGCGTCGCCGAGACGAAGCGCATGCACGGCCTGGCCGATTACGGGCTGATGCACGTGAAGCTCTACGAGGACATCGCGCAGCACGGCCACATCGCGACCAGCTACAACTACCCGGTGATGGTGAACGAGCGCTACCTGATGTCGCCCTCGCCCATCCCCGCCTTCGACAACCCGAAGATGGACGCGATGCCGGCACTTCAGCTGTTCGGCGCGGGCCGCGAGAAGCGCATCTATGCCGTGCCGCCCTACACGCGCGTGCGCAGCCTGGATTTCGAGGACCATCCCTTCCGCCCGATCCGCGCGCCGCAATCCTGCGCGCTCTGCGGCTCTCGCGAGAGCTACCTGGACGAGGTGCTGACCGACGACCGCGGTGGCCGCATGTTCGTCTGCTCCGACACCGACTGGTGTACGGAACGGCAGCAGGCGCGGGAGGCCGCCGAATGACGCCGCTGCTCTCCGCGCGCGGGCTGGAACTGCGCTTCGGCCGCATCGCGGCGCTGGACGGCGTGGACCTCGACATCTGGCCGGGCGAGGTGGTCGCGATCGTCGGCGAATCCGGCAGCGGCAAGACGACGTTGCTGCGCGCGCTGTCCGGGCTGATCGCGCCGGATGCGGGGGGCGTCGTCTTCGACGGGCAGGACGTGCTGGCGATGGGCGAGGCCGCGCGCCGCCGCCTGATGCGCACGGAATGGGGCTTCGTGCACCAGAACCCGCGCGACGGACTGCGCATGGGCGTCTCGGCCGGCGGCAACATCGGTGAACGCCTGATGGCGGTGGGCGCGCGCCACTACGGCAACATCCGCGGCGAAGCGGCCGAATGGCTGCGGCGCGTGGAGGTGGATTCGGAGCGCCTGGACGAGCTGCCGCGCAACTTCTCGGGCGGCATGCAGCAGCGCCTCCAGATCGCGCGCACCCTCGTCACCCGGCCGCGGCTGGTCTTCATGGACGAGCCCACGGGGGGGCTCGATGTCAGCGTGCAGGCGCGGCTGCTCGACCTGATCCGCGCGCTGGTGGCGGAGCTGGGCCTGGCCGTGCTGATCGTCACGCACGACATCGCTGCGGCGCGGCTGCTGGCGCATCGCGTGCTGGTCATGCGGCACGGCGTGGTGGTGGAGCAGGGGTTGACGGATCGCGTGCTGGACGACCCGCAGCATCCCTACACGCAGCTTCTCGCCGCCTCGGTGCTGACGGCATGAGCGCGATGCTGCGGACGGAAGGGCTGGGAAAGGACTTCACGCTCCACCTGCAAGGCGGCGTCACGCTGCCGGTGCTGCGCGGCGTGGAACTGCGCGTGGCGCCCGGCGAATGCGTTGCGCTGGCGGGACCTTCGGGCGCCGGCAAATCCACGCTGATGCGCTGCCTCTACGGCAACTACGGCGCCGGCGCCGGATGCATCCTGATCCGGCATGAAGGGCGCGAGCTGGACCTCGCCACCGCCGATGCGCGCTTGATGCGCGAGATCCGGCGCGACACGCTGGGCTACGTCTCGCAATTCCTGCGCGTCATCCCGCGCGTGCCGGCGGTGGAGATCGTGGCGGAGCCGCTGATGGCCCGCGGCATGTCCCGCGACGACGCGCTGGCGCGCGCCGCTGCGCTGCTGGCGCGCCTGAACCTGCCGGCGCGCCTGCACGGCCTGCCGCCCGCCACCTTTTCCGGCGGCGAGCAGCAGCGCGTGAACCTTGCCCGCGGCTTCGCACCCGGCTACCCCGTGATGCTGCTCGATGAACCGACCGCGAGCCTCGACGCCGCGAACCGGGAGGTCGTGATCGCCCTCATCGCCGAGGCGAAGGCGCGCGGCGCGGCCATCGTCGGCATCTTCCATGACGCCGAGGTGCGGGACCGCGTGGCCGACCGCCTGTTCGACGTCTCACCCCTGCCCGAGGTTGCATGAACGCCGAAATCGTCCTGACCAACGCGCTGCTGGTCCTGCCGGAGGAGGTCCTGCCCGGCACCGTGGTGATCCGCGGCGCGCGCATCGCGGAGGTGCAGCCCGGCCGCAGCCACCTGGCCGCGGCGCGGGACCTCGGCGGCGACCACCTGATCCCCGGCGTGGTGGACGTGCACACCGACAACCTGGAACGCCAGGTCTCGCCGCGCGCAACGGCGCGCTGGCCCTCCCGCTCCGCGATGCTGGCGCATGACCAGCAGACGGCGGCGGCGGGTGTCACGACGGTGCTGGATGCGCTCTGCCTCGGTGACCTCGGCTTCGATGCCGGGCGCACGCAGACCTTCAGGGACGGCGTCGCGAACCTCGACGCGCTCACCGGCACCGGCCTGCTGAAGAGCGAGCATTTCCTGCACCTGCGCTGCGAGCTGCCTGCGGCCGACATGCCGGAGCTGATGGAGACCGTCGCCGAGCACCCGCTGGTCCGCATGGTCAGCCTGATGGATCACTCGCCGGGCGTCGGGCAGTATCGCGACATCGGGCGATACAAGCAGATGCGCGTGCGTCAATACGGGCAGACGCCCGAGCATGTGGACCGCCGCGTGGCGGAGCTGCTGGAGCAGCGCGGGCGCCTGCGCGGGAAGCAGCGCCGCTGGCTGCTGGACCGCATCGCGCATCGCCGCCTGGCGCTGGCGAGCCACGACGACGACTCCGCGCAGGGCGTGGCGGAGAACGCCGCGGACGGCATCCTGATCAGCGAGTTTCCCGTCGTGATGGACGCCGCGCTGGAAGCGAAGCGCTTGGGCGTCGCGGTGATCGCCGGCGCGCCGAACATCGTGCGCGGCGGCAGCCATTCCGGCAACGTCGCCGCATCCGACCTGGTGCGCGCGGGTGCAGTGGACGTGCTGGCGAGCGACTATGTCCCGCCGGCGATGATCGAGGCCGCGTGGCTCGCGGCCGGCACCGGCGACATCACCCTGCCGGCGGCCGTGCGCACCATCACCGATACCGCGGCGCGCATGGTCGGCCTGCACGACCGCGGCCGCGTCGAGCGCGGGTTGCGCGCCGACCTCGTGCAGGTCCGCCCGCACGAAGGCCACGCCGTGGTGCGCCGCGTCTGGCGCGCGGGAGAGCGCGTGGCGTGAGGGTCGCGCTCTACTGGGCGCCACGCCTCGACGACCCGCTGCACCGACTCGGCTCGGCCTGGCTCGGACGCGATGCGGAGACCGGGGCGACGGTCGCGCAGCCGGCGCTGCCGGGCCTCGCGGAGATCACCGCCGATGCGCGCGGCTACGGCCTGCACGCCACGCTGAAGCCGCCCTTCGCCGTCGCGACCTCCTGGCAAGCCGTCCGCGAGGCGGCGATGGCGCTGGCCGCACGCACGCAGCCCTTCCCGATCGGCCCGCTGCGACTCGCCGAGCACCACGGCTTCCTCGCGCTGCTGGAAGGTGAGAAATCACCCGAACTCCAGGCCCTCTGCGACGCGTGCGTGACAGCGCTCGACCCGCACCGCACCCCGCCGACCGAGGCGGACATCGCGCGCCGCCGCCCCGAACGCATGACCGAACGCCAGCGCGGCTACCTGCATCGCTGGGGCTACCACTACGTCTTCGAGGAATGGTGGTTCCACGTGACGCTCAGCCGACGCCTGACGCCGGAGGAGCGCGCGGTCGTGCAGCCCGCGCTCGCCGAGCATCTCGGCGAGGCCCCTGCCCTGCCGCGCCGCGTGACGGAACTCTGCCTGTTCACCCAGGCGGCGCCGGGTGCGCCCTTCCTGATCGCCGAGCGTCTTCCGCTGCTCGGTTGAGCGCGGCGACGAGGCGCGCGATGCCGGTCTCCGCATCCGCGTCGTTCACCACCTCCTCCACGTCCAACCCGCCCGGCAGCGGCGCCTCCCGCGCGAGGCGCGCCGCGATGTCCTCCGCGCCCTCTCGCCCGCGCGCCGCGAGGCGTGCCGCGAGCACCTCCCGCGGCGCCGTCACCAGCAGCACGCGGAGCGGGAAGCGAGACGCCGCGCCTTGCAGCACGCCGCGCGACAAATTCGCCACCACCACGCGGTGCTCCGCCAGGTCATGCCGGATCGCGAGCGGGATGCCGTAGAGCAGGCCGTGCGCCTCCCACCACAGCGCGAAGCCGCCGGAGTGGCGCTCCGCCAGGAACGCGTCGCGCGTCATCGCCTCGTGATCCTCGCCGCCGGCCTCTGCGGCACGGGTGATGCGGCGGCGGACGAAGACGAAGCGCGGATCGCCGGAGAGGCGCGCCCGCGCCCCCGCCATCAGCGTGTCCTTGCCGGCGCCCGAAGGGCCCACCACCGCGACGAGCACGCAGCGCCTCCCGCTTGACCGGCCCGCTTCTGCCTGCCCCAATCCGCGCCCTCAAGTCCCAGCCGAGGCGCGCAACGAGATGTTCACCACGCGGCCGGAAATCGCCGGCACCTTCGGCGTCGTCGCCTCCACGCACTGGATCGCCTCGTCCGTCGCGATGGGCGTCCTGGAACGCGGCGGCAACGCCTTCGACGCGGCGGTGGCGGGCGGTTTCGTGCTGCAGGTCGCGGAGCCGCACCTGAACGGGCCCGGCGGCGACTGCCCGATCATCCTGCACGATGCGAAATCCGGCGCCCAGCACGTCATCTGCGGCCAGGGCACGGCACCCGCGGCGCTGACGGTCGCGCGCGTGAAGGGGGAGCTCGGCCTCGACCTCATCCCCGGCACCGGCCTGCTGCCGGCCATGGTGCCCGGCGCCTTCGACGCCTGGGCGACCCTGCTGCGCGACCACGGCACGATGACGCTCCGCGACGTGCTCTCGCCGGCCATCGGCTATGCGCGCCGCGGCATCCACTACGTTCCCCGCATCGTGGCGACGCTGAACGGCGTGCGGCCGCTGTTCGAGGCGGAATGGCCGACCTCCGCCGCGCTCTGGCTGCGCGACGGCGGGCCGCAGGAAGGCAGGCTCTGGGCCAACCCCACGCTCGCCGACACCTGGGAACGACTGCTGCGCGAAGCCGAATCCGCGGGCCACGACCGCGTCGCGCAGGTGGATGCCGCGCGCCGCGCCTGGTATGGCGGCTTCGTCGCCGAGGCGATCGGGCGCTTCTTCCACACGAACGAAGTGCTGGACGCCTCCGGCCGCCGTCACCGTGGCGTGCTCACCGCCGACGACATGGCGCGCTGGCAGGCGCCGGTCGAAGCACCGCTCCGCCGCGACTACCGCGGCACCACGCTGCTGAAATGCGGCGTCTGGAGCCAGGGCCCGACCATGCTGCAGGCGATGGCACTGCTGGAGGGCTTCGAAATCGGGTCCATGGACCCGCTCGGCGAGCGCTTCGTCCACACCGTCGTCGAATGCCTGAAGCTCGCCTTCGCCGACCGCGAGGCCTTCTACGGCGACCCCGACTTCACCGAAGTGCCCGTCGCCACCCTGCTCTCCGACGAATACGCGGCGGAGCGGCGGAAGCTGGTGACGGAAGCCGCATCCCTTGATCTCCGCCCCGGCCGCATCGCCGGCCACGACCGGCCCGCGCCGGACTTCGCAGCTGCCACGGCCCGCGCGGACATCCGCACCCGCGCGCCCGGTATCGGCGAGCCGACGGTCGCGCGGCTCGGCGTTTCCGGCGCCGACACCTGCCACATTGATGTCATTGACGCGCAGGGCAACATGGTCAGCGCCACGCCCTCCGGCGGCTGGCTGCAATCCTCGCCGGCGGTTCCCGGGCTCGGCTTTTGCCTGGGCACGCGGGGCCAGATGTTCTGGCTCGACGAGTCGCTGCCGAACGGCCTGAAGCCGGGCAAGCGGCCGCGCACCACGCTCTCCCCGGCGATGGCGCTGAAGGATGGGCGCCCGTGGATGGCCTTCGGCACCCCGGGCGGTGAGCAGCAGGACCAGTGGCAGCCGATCATGTTCGCCCGCATGGTGGACCACGCGCTGACCATCCAGCAGGCGATAGACGCGCCGAGCTTCCACACGGAGCACTGGATCTCCTCCTTCTGGCCGCGCGACGCGCGTCCCGGCCGCGTGGTGATCGAGGGCCGCTACCCCGCCGAGGTCGCGGCCGCCCTGCGCGACCGCGGGCACCTGGTCGAAATCGGCGGCGAGTGGTCCGAAGGCCGCCTCGCGGCGGCGCGCCAGGAGACGGACGGACAGCTCTTCGCGGGCGCCAACCCGCGCGGGATGCAGGGCTACGCGGTCGGCCGGTGACGCGGCGGTGAATTGACCGGCGTGGCGCGGCATCGCACCTCGTCCGACATGCTCCGACGGAGGCTGCTCGGGCTGCCGCTGCTCATCACCGCCGGCTGCGCCGCGCAGCCGCGGCCCGTGGCGGTGGCACCACCCCCGGCCGCTCCGCGCCCACAGCCGGTGACCGTCGCGGCGCGTATCCGGCGGGAGCCGTGGATGACGCGCTTCTGGGAGGAACTGACCCCCGCGCAGCGGCGCCGCGTGCTCGGGCGCTTCCGGCGCGGCGATCCGCCGGCGGTCACGGCCGAGGCCGAAGCCGCCACGACGTGGGATGGGCTGGGCCTGCCGGAGCGCAACCAGTTGCTGTTCGGCGCCGGCTACACCCGGGCCGTGGAGCCGGCGACATCGGCATCGCACGTTCCGGTGAATTGACCGCCCGGCGCATCCCCGCCCAACCTGCGGTCATGGCCCGAGGGGGGGTGTCTCGGCTGCTCGTCGCCGCGCTGCTGGGTGGCTGCGCGCAGGCTTCTGTTGTGCCGCCGCCGGAACCCGGCGCCGAGCCGCTCGCCGCGGTTGCGGAGCTCGTCCGAGCCCCCGCGCCGATATCGCTCGCGGAGCGCATCCGGCAGGAAGGCTGGATGGTGCGCTTCTGGGAGCAGCTCACCGCCGCCCAGCGGCGGCGCGTGACGACGCGGCTGCGGCAGAGCTGGCCGACGGTACGGCTGGACGAGCCGGACGTCGCGCCGATCTGGGACTCGCTCGGCCTGCCGGAACGCGAGGCCCTCATCTTCGGCAACGGGTTGCCGCGCGCCGGCGCTCAGCCCTGACGTGCCGCCTGCTGGCGAAGCTGCGCGATGGTGGCGCGATTCGTCACCTGCTCCGGGTTCGTGCGGACCTCGATGATCGCGGGCTTGCCGCTGGCGCGGGCGCGTTCGAACGCCGGCACCAGCTCCTCCGTGCGCGTCACCACCTCGCCATGGCCGCCGAAGCTCTCGATCAGGCGGGCGAAGTCGGGGTTGGTGAGGGCGGTGCCGGAGACGCGGCCGGGGTAGGCACGTTCCTGATACATGCGGATGGTGCCGTACATGCCGTTGTTGAACACCATGATGATCGGCGCGGCACCGTGGTGGAAGGCGGTCGCGATCTCCTGCCCGGTCATCAGGGCGCCGCCGTCGCCGACGAAGCCCACCACGCAGCGGCCGGGATGGGTGATGGCGGCGCCGATCGCGGCGGGCACGCCGTAGCCCATCGCACCGTTGGTCGGGCCGAGGAACTCCTGCTTCCCGCGCAGATGCATGAAGCGCGTCGGCCAGGTGGCGAAATTGCCGGCATCGGTGGTGAAGATCGTGTCGTCCGGCAGCACGCGTTCGAGCGCCTGCAACGCCACGGCGAGGTTGAGCGGGCCTTCGTAGATCGGCGCCACCGCCTGCGCTTCGCGCGCGGCGCGCACCGCGGCGCGCCAGGCCGACCAGCGCGGCGCCGCGGTGCGAGGTGTCTTCGCGGCAGCCGCGGCGAACGCATTGATGTCGGAGACGATGCCGAGCGCCACGCGATGCACGCGCCCGATCTCCGTCGGCTCGGGATGCACGTGCACGATCGGCTTGGCGCCCGCGAGGTCGAACAGCGTGTAGCCCTGGCTCACCGGCTCGCCGAGGCGGGTGCCGATCGCCAGGATCAGGTCGGCCTCCCTCGCCTTCGCCACCAACCCCGCATCGGCGCCCACGCCGAGGTCGCCCGCGTAATGCGGGCTGGTGCCGTCGAACAGGCCCTGGCGGCGGAAGGACACGGCGACGGGCAGGTCGTTGCCGACCAGGAAATCGCGGATCGCCGCGCGGCCCTCGGCGCTCCATCCGCTGCCGCCCAGGATCGCCAGCGGGCGTTCGGCGCGTTCCAGCATCTGCATCAGGCGCGGCAGGGCACCCGGCGCGGGATGCGCGGGCAGCAGCGCCTGCGGACCGATGTCGGGCACGCTCGCCAGGTGCTTCTGCATCTCCTCCGACAGCGCCACGACGACCGGGCCGGGGCGGCCGCTGACGGCCACGTCGAAGGCATGCGCCATCAGCTCCGGGACGCGCGCCGCCTCGTCGATCTGCGTGACCCACTTCGCGATCGGCGAGAAGAAGCGGCGGTAATCCACCTCCTGGAAGCTCTCCCGGTCCGTCTCGGACATCGGGATCTGGCCGACGAGCAGCACCAGCGGCGTGCTGTCCTGCTGCGCGACATGCACGCCGATGGCGGCGTGGCAGGCACCGGGGCCGCGGGTGACGACGGCGACGCCGGGGTGGCCGGTGAGCTTGCCCTGGGCTTCCGCCATGTGCACGGCGCCGGCCTCGAACCGGCAGGTGATCAGCTCGATGCGGTTGCGCTGCTCGTAGAGCCCGTCGAGCAGGTCGAGGTAGCTCTCGCCGGGCACCGCGAAGACGTGGGTCGCGCCGTTGGCGACGAGCGCGTCGGCGAGAAGCTGGCCGCCGGTGCGGGGTTCGGTCATGGATTGCGTCCCTTCGTTGGGCAGTGCGCCGCGAGCAGCACGGGCTGCATTCTGCGCACGTGTTTCCCCCGCCCCAACCCTCCTCCGCAAGCGCGTGGGAGGAAGCCGGCCTATTCCGCCGGCGCAGGATGCACGTCGGGTTCGCGCTTCTCCAGATCCGTCAACCGCGCCGCGATCGCGCCGATCGGCTTCGTGAAGCCGGCGAGCAGCAGGTAGAGCGCCGGCACGGCGTAGAGCGTGAGGAAGGTGGAGAGCGTCACGCCGCCGACGATCACCACGCCGATCGCCTGCCGGCTTTCCGCCCCCGCCCCCGTCGCCATCGCCAGCGGCACGGCGCCGAGCACGGTCGCGATGCTCGTCATCAGGATCGGCCTCAACCGCACGACCGAAGCCTCCAGCACCGCATCGTGGATGCTCAAGCCACGGTCGCGGAGCTGGTTGGCGAATTCGACGACGAGGATGCCGTTCTTCGCCATCAGGCCGATCAGCAGGATCATGCCGATCTGGCTGAACACGTTCAGCGTATTCCCGGTCAGATGCAGCGCGAGCAGGCCGCCGGTGACGGCCAGCGGGGTCGAGAGCAGGATGATGAAGGGGTGGATGAAGCTCTCGAACTGCGCCGCCAGCACCAGGAACACCACCAGCAGGGCGAGGGCGAAGGTGACGTAGAGGGCGGAGGAGCTTTCCTTGAATTCCAGGCTCTGCCCGCGATAGCTGATGCGCGCCTCCGGCGGCAGGACTTCCCGCGCGATGCCCTCCATGTAGTCGAGGGCCTCGCCCAGCGTGTAGCCGCCGGCGAGCGAGGCGCTGATGGTGATCGCGCGCACGCGGTCCTCGCGCGCCAGGGATTGCGGCCGCGCGCGTTCGGCGAGCGAGACGACATTGGAGAGCGGCACCAGCGCGCCCTGCTGGGAACCCGCGCCAGCGACGAGGCCGAGCTGCCCGCCGGCCGTGGTGCGGACGAAGATGTTCTGAAGGTCGTACGGCGTGGAGCGGTCCTGCTCCCGCGCCTGCAGCAGGATCTTGTATTCCTGCCCGCCCTGGACATAGGTGCCGACCTCGCGCGAGCCGAGCATCGTCTCGATCGTGCGCCCGACCGCCTGGATCGAGACGCCGAGCTCGGCGGCCTTCCGCCGGTCGATGTCCACGCGGATTTCCGGCTTCGTCTCGCGGTAGTTGCTGTCGAGGTTGAGCAGCCGCGGGTTGTCGCGCGCGCGGGCGAGGAAGCGGTCGCGCCACGCTACCAATGTCTCGTAGTCGGTGCCGCCGAGCACGAATTGCACCGGCGGCTGGAATCCGCGCTGGCCAAGGGAGGGCGGGTTCAGCGCAAAGGCGCGCGTGCCCGGTATGGCGAGGAGCTGCGGCATCAGCTCCGCCGCGATCACCTGCTGCTTGCGCTCCCGCTGGTCCCAGGGCGCGAGGCGCATGAAGACGTTGGCGACATTGCCCTGCGGCGGCCGCTGGAAGCCGCCGATCGTCGCGAAGAGGGAGCTGACCTCGCCGCGCTCGATAAAGGGCTGGACGATGCGCTCGATGCGCAACACCTGCTCTCGCGTATAGGCCAGGCTGGCGCCCTCGGGGCCGGTGGTCGGGATGATGACGGTGCCGCGGTCCTCGACGGGCGCGAACTCCTTCGGGATCACCTGGAAGAGCGCGACGGCCAGCGCGCAGACCACGCCCATCGCGCCCAGCGTGATCAGCGGCGCCGCCAGCGCGCGCCGCAGTGTGACGCGCAGCAGCCAGTTCATCCCGGTGAAGAACGGCTCCGTCCAGCGAATCAGGCGGCTCTCGCCCTGGTGCGGCTTCAGCAGCTTGGAGCACATCATCGGCGTGAGCGTCAGGGCAATCAGGCCGGAGAAGGCGACCGAGGCCGCCAGCGCGAAGCCGAACTCCGTGAACAGCCGCCCGGTGTTGCCGCCCATGAAGGACAGCGGCAAGAAGACCGATATCAGCACCAGCGTCGTCGCGATGACCGCGAAGGCGATCTCGCGCGATCCGCGGAGCGAGGCGAGCAGCGGGTGCTCGCCCTCCTCGATGCGGCGATGCACGTTCTCCAGCACCACGATGGCGTCGTCCACCACAAGGCCGATCGCCAGCACCAGGCCGAGCAGCGTCAGGACGTTGATGGAGAAGCCGAGCGCGGCGAGCGCGATGAAGGACGCGACGATGGAGACGGGGATCGCCACCGCCGGGATGATCGTCGCGCGGAAGCTGCGCAGGAACAGGAAGATCACGACGACAACGAGCGCCAGCGCCACGATCAGCGCGTGCTCCACCTCGTAGATGGATCGCGCGATGAACAGGCTCTCGTCGTAGCCGACGACGACCTCGACGCCCTCCGGCACGCTGCCGCGGATGCGCTCCACCTCCGCCTTGACGCCGTCCGCGACGGACAGGGTATTGGCAGTGGACTGGCGGAGGATGCCCAGGCCCACGGCGGGCTTGCCGTTGATGCGGTACTCGCCGCGCGTGTCCTCCGGCGCGACCTCCACCGTGGCGACGTCGCCGAGCAGTACCTGGCCGCCGGCCGTGCGGCTGATGACGATCTGGCGGAACTGCTCCGGCCGGCTCATCCGCGTGTCGGTCCGCACCGTCAGCTCGCGCTGCGTGCTCTCCAGTCGGCCGCCCGGCAACTCTACGTTCTCCCGCCGGACCGCGTCCTCCACGTCCTGCACGGTCAACCCCCGCGCGGCCAGCGCCTGGCGGTCAAGCCAGACGCGCATCGCAGGCTTGCGCTCGCCGAGCACGAGCACCTGGGCGACGCCTTCCACGATCGCCAGCCGGTCGGCGAAGCGGCGCTGCGCCAGCTCCGTCAGGTCCATGCCCGAGAGCTGGTCGGACACCAGCGCGATCCAGAGGATCGGACGCGCATCGCCATCCACCTTGGCGACGATCGGCGTGTCCGCCTGCTCCGGCAGCCGGGCGAGCGTGCGCGCGACGCGGTCGCGCACGTCGTTCGCCGCCGCGTCCACGTTGCGCGTCAGCCGGAACTCGATCGTCACCTGGCTGCGCTCGTCGCGCGACTGGGAGGAGATGAATTTGATCCCCTCGATCCCGGCGACCGCCGCCTCGATCAGCTCGGTGATCTGGGTGTCCACGACGGCGGCGGAGGCACCGCGGTATTGCGTGGTGACGGACACCACGGGCGGGTCAATCGCCGGATACTCCCGGATGGGCAGTCGCATCAGGGAGGCGATGCCCAACACGATGAGCAGCAGGCTGACCACGGTCGCGAAGACCGGCCGCTTGATCGAGATGTCGGAAAGCACCATGGCCGTCAGCGTCTCCCGGCGGCGGTCAGGATGTCGGGCGCGTCAGCGTTTCCACCACCCGCACCGGCACGTCGTTGCGCAGGCGCTGGATGCCGCGCACGACGACGGGCTCACCCGTGCGGACGCCGGCCAGAACCTCGACTTCGCCCTGCAGGCGTTGCCCGAGCCGCACCTCGACCCGACGCGCGCGGCCGTCGCGCACCACATAGACGTAGTTGCGCTCGCCGATCGGGTCGAGCGCCTCCTCGGCGACCAGGAGCGCGTCGTTGCGCCGCTCCATCTCCAGCTCGACGGTCATGAAGAGGCCGGGCTTCAGCGCCTCCTCCGGGTTGTCGAACTCGCTGATGACGCGGATCGTGCGCGTCGTGGTGTCAATGCGGGTGTCCACCACGGTGACGCGCCCGTCGAAGCGGCGGTCGCCGAAGGCGTTGGAACGGGCGAGCACCGGGCTGCCCTGCCGCACACGCGCCACGTAGATCTCCGGCACCGCGAACTCGACCCGCACGCGCGAGATGTCGTCGAGCGTGGTGACGACGGTGCCCGGCTGCACCAGCGCGCCGACGCTCACCTGCCGCAGCCCGACGCGCCCGTCGAAGGGTGCGGCGACGCGCAGCTCCTCCAGCCGCGCCTGCGCCTGTCGCACCCGGCCTTCCGCCTGCCGCGCCAGCGCCTCCAGCTGGTCGAGCCTCGCCTGGGTGATTGCCTGCCCGGGCAGGAGCTGTCGCGCGCGGACGAGCTGCGTCCGCGCGTCGTCGTTCAGCGCGCGCGCCTGGTCCAGTTCCGCCCGCACCGCGCCGGAATCGAGATCCACGAGCTGGTCGCCCTCGCGGACGCGCTGGCCTTCCTGGAAGCGGATGTTCGTGACGATGCCCGTGACCTTCGCGGTGATCGCCACCGCATCGCGGGACCGCACCGTGCCCACGCTCTCGGCACGTTCCACCACGGTGCCAGTGCGCACGGCGGAGACCGCCACCCCGACGGGGCCACCCCCGCCGCCGCCCGGCCGCGGCTGGCCGGTCGGCGCCGCCTCAAGCCCGACCAGGGCGAGAGGGCGTGGCAGGCCGAACCGCTCGCCGTAGATGTGCCACGCGGCGCCGAGGCCGCCGAGGGCGGCCAGGACGACGAGTTGGGGAAGAGTGCGCATACCGCCCCGATCCTGTCCGCGCTGTTCTGACGGTTCAACGAAGCCCCGGCAAGTGTTCGTTCTGTTGTTTCGTCCAAATACGCGAGACGTTGCGCAAGCTTACATGCAAGCGCGGTGCCGACGCGCAGTTAGAGTCGCAACAGTTTGTGGGAGCAAATATTATGCCATCGGGACGCCGCGCAAGGGCTGGCCCGCAGCCCCGCCCCGCGCCAATCTCCCGTCACCGGACCGGCTGAGGGCGTGGGCATGCGGGCGATCTTCGTCATGATCAAATGCGAGATGGGGCAGGCCTACCGGGTCGCCCGCGAGATGGCCGACACCATCCCCGAATTGTCCGAGATGCACTCCATCAGCGGCCAATACGACCTGCTCGGCAAGTTCTACCTCGAAGCCGAGCAGGATATCGGCCTGTTCGTGGTGGAGCGCGTGCAGAGCACCCCGGGCGTCAAGGACACCTACACCCTCCAGACCTTCAACGCCTTCTCGGGCGCGAAAGGGTAGGCCACGGCTTCGCCACGATCGGCATGAGAATGCCTTGGCGGCGCCCGGCGGCCGCCGTGGCGAGGGGCCATGTTACGCATCCTGGAGGACCCCCCGATGCGCCTGCTTCCTGCCCTCGCTCTCTCCGGTGCCCTGGCTCTCGGCGCCTGCACCAACCCTGACGGCAGCCTGAACGTGCCGGGCACGCTTGCCCTGGGCGCCGGCGCCGCGATCGCCGGCATCGCGATCGCCTCGGCGAATGACCGCCCGCGGCGCCGCGACCACGGCTATCGCCAGCCCGCCTACGGGTACGGCTACCGGCAGCCGTACTACAGCAGCGGCTACGGGCATCAGCCCTACCGGCGCTGGTAGTCAGCCCCAGGTCCTGAACTCTGCCATGCCGGAGATCGGCGGCGCGGCCGTCAGCGCCGCGATGTCCGGCACGGGGCGGGCGAGCGTGGCATCGCCCGCGACCGCCGACTCGATCGTGGCCGCGGCCGCCATCACCAGCGCGTCGCCCCCGCGCGGCCCGACCACCTGCAACCCGAACGGCATCCCTGCGCGGTCGCGGCCGAGCGGGATGCTGATGGCGGGGTGGCCGACGATCGTCACGGCGTAGGCCAGCGCGAGCCAGTGGAAATACGTGCGCGTCGGCTGGCCGTCTATCTCGGCGGGGAACAGCTCGCGCCAGCTCCGCGGGCTGATGGTGATGGCCGGCGACAGGATCAGGTCGTGGTCGCGGAAGAAGCCCTGCCAGGCGCGGTAGATCCGCGTCTGCTCGGCCGCGGCGCGCGCGTAGTCCGCCAGGCCGTAGCGCAGCCCTTCCTCGACATTGGCGCGCACGTTGGGGCCGACCTTGTCGGGCGTCGCCCGCACCTTCTCCAGATGCGATTGCAGGAAGCCCACGGCGCGCAGCACCTCGAACGCCTCGTCGGCACCGCGGCAATCGGGCGCGGCCTCCTCCACCCGCGAGAAAAGGGGTGCGAGCGCGGCGATGCGGTCGGCGAACACGCCACGGATGTGGCGCTCGGTGGGCGCGAAGCCGAAATCCGGCGTCGCGGCGACCCGCAGCGCGGAGAGGTCCAGCCGCGCGGGCGGGAACAGCGCGGGGTCGCCCCGCCGCACCGCGCGGCCGGGCAGGGTATAGGCCAGCGGGTCCAGCGCGTCGTCATCGGCCATCGCCGAGAGCAGCAGCGCGCAATCCTCTGCCGTGCGGGCCATCGGGCCGAGCACCGGCAGCGCCGACCAGCCGACGCCGCGCCGCTCGCTCGGCACCAGGCCGGGCGAGGGGCGGAAGCCGACGATGCCGTTGAAGGCGGCCGGGTTGCGCAGCGAGCCGCCGGTGTCACTGCCGGAGGCGATCGGCACCATCCCCGTCGCCAGCGCCACGGCTGATCCGCCGGAAGACCCCGCGGCCGATTTCGACGGATCGAAGGCGTTGCCGGTTGCGCCGTACACCACGTTCCGCGTATTGGCGCCCGCCCCGAATTCCGGCGTGTTGGTCTTGCCGACGACGATCGCGCCGGCCGCGCGCAGATTGGTCACCATTGCCTCGTCCCGCACCGGCAGGTGGTCCGCGAAGAGCGGGCTGCCCCAGGTCGTCCGCAGGCCCGCCGTCTCCTCCAGGTCCTTGATGCCGATCGGCAAGCCGTGCAGCGGGCCGAGCCGATCCCCGCGCATCACCGCCGCCTCGGCGGCCTGCGCAGTTGCGCGCGCGCGGTCGGTGTCCAGCGCGACCATCGCGTTGACGGCGGGGTTCACCGCCTCGATCCGCGCGAGGCAGCTCTCCAGCAGCTCCACCGGGCTGAGCCTGCGCGTGCCGATCAGGCGTCGGGCGGCGACGGCGGAGAGGTCGCAGGGTTCGGTCATGCGCCGGGAGTCCTTCATGGCTTGCATGCGGGCACCTTTGTTGTAGCGGCCTTCGCCCGGCAAGCCAGCCCGGGCCGGCGACACGGAACTTTCGTTTGCACCCGGGCGAGGCGATGCGGGACGTTTCCGGCCATGAGAAAGCTGCCGATCGCCGCCGCCCTCGCCGCCACGCTCCTCGCCGCGCCGGCGCTGGCGCAGGACGGCATCGCGGAGCGCCTGCGTACCCTGACGCGCGGCGCGACCTGGACGCCGGCGGGCGTCGTGACGCTGCAATTCCCGACCCATCACCCGCAGGGCATGCTCCGCATCGGCGACCGCCTGTACCTCTCCTCCGTCGAGATCATCGAGCGCACCACCCGCTACGAAGCGCCGCGCGACGGGATGGACCGCACGCCGGGCCGCGGCGCGGGGCACCTCTACGAGGTGGACGCCGAAGGCCGGCTGCTGCGCACGCTGACAGCCGGCGAGGGCGACATCTACCATCCCGGCGGCATTGACCACGACGGCACCCATATCTGGATGCCCGTTGCCGAGTACCGTCCGAACAGCCGCAGCATCATCTACCGCGTGGACCCCGCGACGATGCGCGCCGAGGAGGTCTTCCGCGTGCCCGACCACATTGGCGGCCTGGTGATGGACCGCGCCTCCAGCACGCTCCACGGCGTGAGCTGGGGCTCGCGCCGCTTCTACACCTGGCCGCTCGGCGCTGACGGAAGACCGACGAATATCGAGGCGACGCCGCGGCCGAACCCGTCGCACTACGTGGACTACCAGGACTGCAAATCGGTCGGCGCGGGGCTGGCGCTGTGCTCGGGATTGAACGCGTACCGGCCGCGGGGACCTTCCGGGCCCGTTTTCGCGCTGGGCGGGGTCGAATTGTTAGACCTCACGCGGGGGAATGCGGTGTTCCAGTTGCCCGTGGAGATCTGGACCGAGAGCGGCCTGCCGATGACGCAGAACCCGTTCAGCGTGGCGGTGCAGGGGAACGGGCTGCGCTTCTGGTTCGCGCCGGAGGATGATCGCACGCGGGTGTTCGCGTTCGATGTGGTGGGGCGGTGAGGGCGTCGCCGTGCCCCCACCCCCCGTGAACGGGGGAGGGAGAAGGGGTCAGTAGCCCAACGCACACCCATCCTTCCGCGGATCGCTTCCGCCAACCAGGCACCCGCGCGCACGATCAATCAGGATTGCCTGACCACCGCCATGCGGCTTCGCGATCGGTTCGCAGCGATGGCCGAGGCGATCGAGCGCGGCGACTACGTCGCCCGGGATCCCGCGCTCCACCTGCACGGCGCCGCCGCGCGGGAATAGGCGCGGGGCGTCCAGCGCCTCCTGCACGTCCAGCCCGTGCTCGAAGTGGTTGGAGAGGAACAGCGTCTGCCCCATCGGCTGGAAATGCCCGCCCATCACGCCGAAGGGCATGATCGCCTGGCCGTCGCGCATCACCATGCCCGGGATGATCGTGTGCATCGGCCGCTTGTCCGGCGCGATGCAGTTCGGGTGCCCCTCCTCCAGCCGGAAGCCGTAGCCGCGGTTCTGCAGCATCACGCCGGAACGCTCCGCCAGGATGCCGCTGCCGAAGCCCTCGAAGAGCGAATTGATGAAGCTGCACGCATTGCCGTCGCGGTCCACCGTGCAGAGATAGACGGTGTCGCGGTGCCGCGCCCAATCCGCGGTGCCGGCCGGCGGGAGCTCCGGCATCGCCGCGTCGTCGCGGATCAGCTTCGCCAGGTCGGCGAGATAAGCGTCGGAGGTCAGGCGCGCGACCGGCACCTCCATCTGCGCGGGATCGGCGAGGAAGGCGTCGCGGTCGCGGTAGGCCAGGCGCGCCGCCTCCACGTGCCGGTGCAGCCGCTCCACGGAGAGCGCGTCCTCGGCGGTGCCGAGCCGCTCCAGCATCCCGAGGATCATCAGCACGATCAGGCCGGAGCCGTTCGGCGGGCACTGCACCACCTCCATCCCGCGCCAGGCGCGGCGGATCGGCGCGACGAACTCGGCGCCATGCAGCGCGCGCGCGAAATCCTCCTCCGTATGCGTGCCGCCGGCTTCGCGCAGCGTCGCGACCATGTCGGCCGCGATCGCGCCTTCGTAGAGGGCCCGCGCGCCCCGCGAGGCGATCGCGCGCAGCGTCGCGCCGAGTTCCGGCTGCATGAACCGGTCGCCCAGCGCGTAGGCCGCGCCCGACTTCAGGAAGCGTCGTGCCGATGCAGGGTGCGCCGAGAGCGTCTCCACCGCGCCGGCCCAATCCAGCGCGACGCGCGGCGAGAGGTAGAAACCTTCCTCCGCGAAGCGGATCGCCGGTTGCAGCAGCTCGTCCAGCCCCTTCCGGCCATGCGCGCGGTTCAGCGCTTCCCACGCCCCGACGGCGCCGGGCACGGTCACCGAATGCGCGGATTTCGGCAGCATCTCCGTGAGGCCCGCAGCGCGCAGCGCCGCCGGTGTCGCGCCGCGCGGCGCACGGCCGCTGCCATTCATCGCGATCACCTCGCCCGTGCCGGCGGGCGCGTAGAGGCAGCAGCAATCGCCGCCTATGCCCGTGCTCTGCGGCTCCACCACCGCCAGCACCGCCGCGGCCGAGATCGCCGCATCCAGCGCATTGCCGCCGGCGCGCAGCACGTCGAGCGCGGCCAGCGTCGCCTGCGGCATGGAGGTCGCGGCCATGCCGTTCGCGGCGAAGACGGCGCTGCGGCCGGGTGCGTGGAAGTCGCGCTTCATCAAACGTGTTCCGTTCAGTGGGTGAGATACCCGCCGTCAATGACCAGGCTCGTGCCGGTGATCATCACGCTGGCGGGCGAGAGCAGGAAGACGACGGCGCCCATCAAATCCTCCACCGTCATGATGCGGCCGAGTGGCATGCTGCGGGTCGTGCGCTCGCGGAATTTCGGGTCGTCCAGCAGAGGGCGCGTCAGCGGCGTCTCGACGTAGCCCGGCGCGATCGTGTTCGCGCGGATGCCGTGCGGCCCCAGTTCGAAGGCCATCGCCTTCGTCAGCCCCTCCACCGCGTGCTTCGTCGCGGCATAGACGCTCCGGTTCGCACCGGCGACGTGGCCGTTGACGGAGGAGAGGTTGACGATCGAGCCACCCTTCCCCGCCGCCGCCATGCCCTGCGCCACGGCCTGCGCCACCGCGAACATCGCCCGCAGGTTCAGGTCCAGCAGCGCGTCCAGTGATACGTCGCGCACCTCCAGGAACGGCTCGCGGATGTTGGTGCCGGCGTTGTTGAGCAGCGCGTCGAACGGGCCTTCCGCCGCGACGAGCTCGCGCACCGCCGCGCGGTCCGTCACGTCCAGCCGCACGGCCTTCGCACGATGGCCCGCCTCCGATAGCGCCGCGACCGTCTCCTCCATCTCGTCGAGCGTGCGGGCGGCCAGCACCACCTCCGCGCCCGCCTCCGCCAGCGCGACCGCGCCGGCACGGCCGATCCCCTTGCTCGCGCCCGTCACCAGCGCGCGCATCCCGTCCAGGCGGAAGCTCGGCGTGGTCGGCAGCGTCATGGCGTGATCCTTGCGGGCCCTCACCATTCCCCATGAACCCCTGCCCCGACCCGCGCAAGGCCCCCTTCCCGCCCCGCCGCCGAAGCGTTACGACGCGCCATGAACCGGATCGAGCCCGCCGATTTCGAGAAGGTGGAGGTGCGCGTCGGCACCGTGGTGGACGCGCAGCCCTTCCCCGAGGCCCGCAAGCCCGCGATCCGATTGTGGGTGGATTTCGGCGGGGAGATCGGCGTGCGGCAATCCTCCGCGCAGATCACCGTGCACTACGTGCCGGACCGGCTCATCGGCCGGAAGGTCCTCGCCGTGGTAAACTTCCCGCCCCGCAGCATCGCCGGCTTCGAGAGCCAGGTGCTCGTGCTCGGCGTACCGGACGAGAACGGCGCCGTGGTGCTGATCAAGCCCGATATCAGCGTGCCGGACGGCGGCAGGATGTTCTGAGGAAAGATTGATGGCGATCCGCTACTACACAGTCACCTGGGACCAGTTGCACCGCGATGCCAAGGCGCTCGCCTGGCGCCTGGTGGATCGCGGCGCCTTCGCGGGGATCGTCGCGATCACCCGCGGCGGCCTGATCCCCGCCGCCGTCATCGCGCGCGAACTCGACTGCCGCCTGATCGAGGCGGTCTCCATCGTGACCTACGACGAGGAGGAGCGCGGCAAGCCGCGCGTGGTGAAGCCGCCCACGGCGGCGCTCGAGAGCGGTGGCGAGAACTGGCTGATCGTGGACGACCTGGTGGACACCGGCACGACCGCGAGGGTCATCCGCGCGCTGCTGCCGAAGGCGCATTTCGCGACGGTCTACGCGAAGCCCGCCGGCAAGCCCCAGGTGGACACCTTCATCACCGAGGTCTCGCAGGACACCTGGATCCTGTTCCCCTGGGACACCGAGCCGCAATTCGTCGCGCCGATCGCGAAGTCCAAGGGGAATGGTGCGTGATGTCCCCTCCCCCGCTTGCGGGGGAGGGTTAGGGTGGGGGGATCAAGCAGAGCGTACGCCCTACGCCTGCCCCCACCCCGACCCTCCCCCGCGTCGTGCCGCAGGCACGCCTCCGGCGTGACGCAGGGGAGGGAGCAGAACTCACCCCCGCATCGAGCGCTGGATGCCCTCCAGCATCACCAGGTGCGACTTGATCGCCGGCACCGCGACCGTCGCCAACATGCCCTCTTCCCGGCTCGTCGGGTTCTGCATCGCCGCCTGATGCAGGCGCAGCAGTTCCTGATGCCCCGTCACCTGGTTCTGCAGGAAGGCGCGATCGAACTCTGCGCCGCGCAGGCTGCGAAGCTGGATCATCGTCTGCCGCTGCGTCTCGGTCATCAGCTCCACCGTCGGCACGCGCAGCCCGGCCATCTGGCGGGCTGTGCTGAACGCCGTCTGTTCCTCCGCCTCAAGCTGCCCGAACACCTTCGCCGCCTGGCTCTCGCCCTGCCGTTCGGCGAGCTGCGCGGTGGACATCGCGAAGGCCATCGCACCCAGCATCTGCGCCTGCGTCTGGTTGACCGGTGGCTGCTGCGCCGAGACGACGCCCTGCCCCGCCTGGTTCTGCGCGAGCGAGGGACGGATCAACGCCGGCACGGCCAGCGCAACGAGGGCGATACGACGCAGCATGGGCAGCTTCCTCCTGCACGGGCGCGATCCTGCGCCGCGAAGCCACAGGAAAGCCGCGCCCCCCATCGGGTTCGCGGCCGTTGCGCTGCCGCCAAGCGGAATCACCGCTCCGTGCTGGCCTCTGCCTCTTCCTTCACCGCCAGCACCTTGTCCACGCGCCGCCCATCCATGTCCACGATCTCGAACCGCCAGCCGGCCCAGGCGATGCGGTCGCCTTCCTTCGGCACCCGCTGCAGCAGCGCGAGCATCAGCCCGGCCACCGTGTGATACGTGCCCTCGCGCGGCAGGTCCGGGAGGTCCAGCCGCGCCTTCAGCTCGTCGCTCGCCATCAGGCCATCCAGCAGCAGGCTTCCGTCGTGCCGCTGCACCGCCGGCCCGGGTGCCGCGGCCGGCGCCGGCCCCAGCTCCCCCACGATCGCCTCCAGCAGGTCCGACGCAGTGACCACGCCCTCGAAGCTGCCGTACTCGTCCATCACCAGCGCCATCCCCAGCGGATCGCCGCGCAGCCGCTCCAGCGCATCCAGCGCGGAGAGCGTGTCCGGCAGCACGATCGGCTGGCGCGTCGCCCGCGGCACGGAGAGCGGCGCGCCCTCCAGCAGCTGGTCCAGCAGGTCCTTGGCCGCGACCACGCCGACCACGTTGTCCACGCGCCCATCCGCCACGACGAACCGCGTGACGCCGGACGCCCGCAGCCGCGCGGCGACGTCCTCGGGCGGCGCGGTGCGGTCAATCCATTCCAGCTCCGTCCGCGGCGTCATCAGCGCCCTCACCGGCTTGTCGGCCAGCCGAAGCACGCGCTCGATCATGTGCCGCTCCTCGGTCTCGATCGCGCCGGAGGTCGCGCCCTCCGCCACCACCGCCTTCACCTCCTCCTCCGTCACCGCCGACTCGGAAGGGTCGTGGCGGCCGAACAGGCGCAGCACGAGCGCGGAGGAGGCCGAGAGCACCCAGATCACCGGCGCCGTCGCCCGCGCCAGCCAGGCGAGCGGCCGCGCCACGACCACCGCGATCGCCTCCGGGTTCCGCAGCGCGAGCTGCTTCGGCACCAGCTCCCCCAGGATCAGCGACAGGTAGGTGATCACCACGACGATCACCGCGAAGGCGATCTCCGTGGCAAAGGGCTCCAGCCCCGGCACCTGCGCGATCAACCCGCCGAGCAGCCCGGACAGCCGCGCGCCGCCGAAGGCGCCGGCGAGGATGCCGACGAGCGAGATCCCGACCTGCACCGTCGGCAGGAACCGCTGCGGATCGTCGGCCAGCGCCATCGCCGCACCCGCGCCGGGGCTGCCCTTGCGCTGCATCGCCATCAGCCGCGCCCGCCGCGCCGAGACGATGGCCAGCTCGCTCATCGCGAAGGCCCCGTTCAGCAGCACGAGGGTGAGGATCAGCAGCAGCTCGAGGCCGATGGCCATGGCCCGTGGAACTCCCGGTGGTTGCCCCCGCATGTAGCCGCGCGGGACGCGATGCGGAACGCCGGGGGTTGAACCGCGATGCATCGGGGGGCGATGTGAGGGCATGGACACCCCCCTTCCCGCGCCCGCCCGCATCCTCGGCCCCGCCGGGCTGATCCCCTTCGCCGCGCTGGCCGCCGCCATCTGGGCCCGCATCCCGGAGGCCGGGCCGGCGCTCGCCGCCTATGGCGCCACCATCCTCGCCTTCCTCGGCGCGGTGCATTGGGGCCTGGCGCTGCGCGCGCCGGCGGCCGAGCGGCGCGCGGAATGGGCCCGGCTCGGCCTCGGCGTCACGCCCGCGCTGGTCGCCTGGGTGGCGCTGCTGCTGCCGCTCTCGCTCGGGCTCGGCCTGCTGGCGATCGGCATGCTGCTGACCGCGGGGGTGGAGCGGCTGGCCGCCAAGGGCGGATGGGTGCCGGACGAGTATCACCGCCTGCGCCTCTTCCTCTCCGCAGGCGCGGCAGCGTGCCTGGTCGGGGGCTTGGCCGGGTTGTAGGGGCGCCGGCGCGCCTTGTCTCAAAATCGCGACATGTGTTAGGGTTTCGTGAACGGAACGGAGCCCACCGATGGCCGAGACACGTCGCGACGCCGCGCCTCTCCCCTTCCCCGACTCGCCCGAACGACGCCTCCGCCGCGCGCTCGCCCGGCTGGACACCGCGCTGGCCGAGCAGCGCACCGCCGTCGCCGCGCTACGTGGGGAACTCGGCGCCCTCGACACGGCCATCGCCGGTCTCGGCCGCGGCCTGGTCGGAGTCGAGGCGGCGCTGCGCGGCGCGGCGAAGGATTCGGAGCGGGCGGGCGAGGCCGCGCGCGAGCTCTCGCGCACCGCGGATCGCCTGGCCGAGGCCGCGGGCGCGTGACTCACGCCGCACCGCACGGCGGGCTACCCTGGGAGGGATGAGGGACGCCCCGCTCCGCGCGCGCATCGCCGAGGTGCTGGACCGGCTGACCCCGGCCGAGCGGAAGGTCGCCGAGCTCGTGGCCGGCGACCCCGCCGCCGTGCCCGGCGCGACCGTCGCCTCCCTCGCCCGCGCCGCCGCCGTTTCCGAGCCCACCGTCATCCGCTTCTGCCGCGCGCTCGGCCTCGACGGCTTCTCCGACCTGCGGATGGAGGCGGTGCGTGCCGAGGCGGCGCCACCGCCGCCGCTGCCGCGCCGCGTCGTGCCGGGCATGCCGGCGACCGAGGCGCCCGCGGTGGTGCTGGACAGCGCCATCGCCGCCCTCGATGCCGCGCGGCGAGGCCTGGACGGCGACGCAGTCGCCCGCGCGGCGCTGGCGCTGCTGCGGGCGGCGCGCGTCGAGATCTGGGCCTGCGGCGGAAGCGCGCCCGCCGCCCTCCACCTGGAAGGCGCCCTTACCGGGCTGTGCCGGGGCGTCATCGCGCGCGTGGACGGCGCGGCGCAGGCCGCGGTCGCGGCGGTGCTGGAGGGCGACGCCGTCGCCGTCTGCCTCTCCCGCAGCGGCGCCGAGCGCGACGTGGTTGAGGCCGCACGCCTCGCGGCGGCTTCGGGCGCGACCGTGCTGGCGATCACCCACCCCCGCTCGCCGCTCGCCGCCGCTGCGGCGCTCACCATCGCCTGCGAGGCGTCCGACGGCGGCGAGCCCGGCAATCCCGCCACGGTGCTGCAGGTCGTCACCGCCGAGGCGATCGCGGCCGCGCTGCTCGCGCCGCCCGGCGCCGGCACCCGCGCAGACCGGCTGGCGGCCGCCCGCCGCGCGCGGCGGGTCGAACACTGAAGGAGCACGCGATGCACCCCCTTATCCCCGCCCTGGTCGCCGCGCGCGTGGTTCCGGTGGTGCGGACCACGCGCGCCGAACTGGCCCAACTCGCCGTGGAGTGGCTGCGCGACGCCGGGCTGACGACCTTCGAGATCACCATGACCGTCCCCGACGCGCCCGGCCTGATCCGTCGCCTCGCTGCCGATCCGGCGCTGCTGGTAGGCGCGGGCACCGTGCCCGACCGCGCCGCGGCGGAGGCCTGCCTCGATGCCGGTGCCCGCTTCCTCGTCGCGCCCTGGGTGGACCCGGAGGTCGCGGCGGCGGCGCGCGCCCACGGCGCCTGCGCGCTGCTCGGCGCGATGACGCCGACCGAGGTGCGCGCGGCGCTGGCGGCCGGCGCCGATGCGGTGAAGATTTTCCCCGCCGCTTCGGCCGGCGGCCCGGCGCATATCAAGGCGCTGCGCGCGGTGTTCCCCGACATCTCCTTCTGCCCGACCGGCGGGGTGGATGCGCGCAATGCCCCCGACTACCTGGCCGCCGGCGCCGCCTTCGTCGGCATCGGCGGCCAACTGGTGGACGAGGGCCTGCTGTCGCGCGGCGACCGCGCCGCGGTGCAGGCGGCCGCGCGCGAGGTGCTGGGGATCACCCAGGCATGACGGACGTGCTGTGCATGGGCGAGCCGATGCTGGAGTTCAACCAGCAGCCCGCGACGGAGGACGGACGGCGGCTCTACCTCGAAGGCTTCGGCGGCGATTGCTCCAACGCCGCGATCGCCGCGGCGCGCAGCGGCGCGCGGGCGGCGATGCTGACCGCGCTCGGGGACGACCGCGCGGGTGCTGCGTTCCGGGCGCTGTGGCGCGCCGAAGGCGTGGACGAGTCCGCGGTGCCGACGCACCCGGAAGCGCCCACCGGCATCTACTTCGTCACGCATGGCGAGGCCGGCCACCATTTCACCTTCCACCGCGCCGGCAGCGCCGCCGCGCGCTTCGGTCCGCCGGACGTGCCGGAGGACGCCGTGCGGCGCGCGAAGGTGCTGCACCTCTCCGGCATCACGCTCGGCATCTCTACCGCCTCCTGCGACGCGGCGTTCCGGGCGATGGAGATCGCGCGGGGAGCGGGCGTGGCCGTGTCCTTCGACACCAACCTGCGCCCGCGCCTGTGGCCATCGCACCGCGCGCGCGCGATCACGCATGCCGCCGTCGCGATCGCCGACATCGCCTTCCCCTCGCTGGACGATGCACGCGCGCTGACCGGCATCGAGGACGCCGACGCGATCGCCGATTTCTACCTGCGCCTCTGCCCGACCGTGCTGCTGAAGCTCGGGCGCGAGGGCGTGATCGTCGCCACGCGCGGCGGCCGCACGCGCGTCGGCGGCTTCACCGTAGCGGCGGTGGACGCGACCGGCGCCGGCGACACCTTCGCCGGCGCCTTCCTCGCGCGGCATGTCGCGGGCGATGCGCTGCCGGACGCCGCGCGCTACGCCAATGCCGCCGCCGCGCTCTCAACCCGCGGCTACGGCGCCGTCGCGCCGATCCCGCGCGAAGCGGAAGTCAGGGCCTTCCTGCGTTGACCGGATGCTGCAATCACCAACAAAGCCCTGTCCCCTTGCGGGAGAGGGTTGGGTGAGGGGGACGTGCAGGAAAGTGAACCCCCTCATCATCCTGCTCAGACCCCCTCACCCAACCCTCTCCCCCCTTCGGCTGGAGAGGACTTTCTCAGCACCCTGTTGAGCGGAAGCGCATGGGTCGCCGCGGGCTCGCCGACGATGCGCAGGAAGCCGCAGGCTTCGTAGAAGGCGAAGGCCGCCGCAGGCGCCCGCACCCGCACCCGCGGCCAGCCGGCCTCCCGCGCCGCGGCCGCGATCGCGCCGAGAAGCACCCGCCCCGCCCCGTGCCGCCGCGCCGCGCGGCGCACATAGAGCCGCCGCACCCGGCCCACCTCTTCCGATTTCAGGTAGGGGTCGCGCGACAGCCCGCCGATCCCGAGCAGCGCCGCGCCGGCCTGCGCGGCGAACAACGCCTCGCCCGGCCCGTCGAAGCGCAGCGCGCCGGACCCCCAATCCTCCCGCAGCACGTCCAGCAGCCGCACGCCATCCGCCACCGCATCGGCGGCCAGGTCGTCGAAGCCAACCGGCAGCGACCCGATCCGCGCGACGAGGACGGGGTGCAGCAGGCGCATCAGCGCGGGGCGACGCCCGCCGTCGCGAGCACCGCATCGGCCAGCACGCGGAGCCCCGCCTCGGCCCATGCCGGCGTGATGCTCTCCGCCTCGTTGTGGCTGAGGCCGCCGTGACAGGGCACGAAGAGCATCGCGGCGGGCAGGCGGCGCGCGACATAGACCGCGTCGTGTCCGATGGCCGTCGGCATGTCGCGATGCGCGATGCCGCGGGCCGCGGCAGCGCCGCGCAACGCGTCGCACAGCGCGGGGTCGAACGGCGTCGCCGGCGAGATCCAGAAATCATCCAGCGCGATCGTCACGCCGCGTCGCGCGCCGATGCCGGCCGCCTCGCCGTGCAGCGCCGTCGCGAGGTCGGCGAGCTGCGCCTCGTGATCGTGCCGCGTATCCAGGCTGAACCAGGCGCGGCCGGGCACGACGTTGCGGCTGTCCGGATGCAAGGTCATCCGCCCGATCGTGGCGCGTGCGCCGGCCGCGAGCGCGGCGCGCTCGATCGCGACGGCGAGCTCCGCGCCCGCCATCATCGCGTCGCGCCGCCCGGCCATCGCGCTTCCGCCATGCGCCTCCTCGCCCGTCACCGTCAGGTCGAACCAGTGCTGGGCGAGGGCATGCGTCACGATGCCGACATCCAGCCCTTCGCGCTCCAGCACCGGCCCCTGCTCGATATGCAGCTCGAAATAGGCGCCGAGGTCGCGCAGGGCGGCCGGATCGGCTTCGCCCTTCCATCCGATGCGCGCCAGCTCCGCCCCGAAGGTCGCGCCGGCGCCATCGGCCTTCGTCAGCGTCTCGGCTTCCGGCAACAGCCCCATCGCCGTGCCGGAGCCCATCATCGGCGGGGAGAAGCGCGCGCCCTCCTCGTTCGTCCAGTTCACCAGCACGACCGGCGCCTCCGTCTCCATGCCGGCCTCGTGCAGCGCGCGCAGGATCTCGAGGCCCGCCAGCACGCCGAGCACGCCATCGAACTTCCCGCCCGTCGGTTGGGTATCGAGATGGCTGCCGATCGCGACCGGCCTGCGCGCGGGATCACGGCCCGGGCGCGTCAGCACCATGTTGCCGACACGGTCCACCGACAGCACCGCCCCCGCCGCGCCCGCATGCCGCACCAGCAGGTGCCGCGCCTCGGAATCCAGCTCCGTCAGCGTCTGCCGGTTGCACCCGCCGCGCTCCGTCGTGCCGATGCGGGCGAACTCCATCAGGCTGTCCCAAAGCCGCGCGCCGGAGACCGGCAGGTTAGACGCGCTCGACACCGCACCACTCCGCCATGCACAGCGCGATCGCCCGCGTGATGTCGTGCATCGAATCCAGCCCGACGCTCTCGTCTATGCCGTGGATTTCCTGCGCATCCGGCCCGAAGCACGCCACCGGCGTGCCCTGGTAGAGCTGGAAGAAGCGCCCATCCGTCAGCCCCGTCGCGGGATAATGCCGCAGCTCCTGCCCGCTCACTTCCGCATAGCTGCGCATCGCCAGCTGCACGATCGGCGCCGCCATGTCGAAGACGCAGGGATCGGCGTGGAAGCCGCGGAACTCCACCTTGACCTTCGCGCCCTTCATCGCCTCGTCCCCGCGCGCCTCGGCCACGATCCGCTCGATGTCGGCGCGCACGGCATCCGCCGTGTTGCCCATCATCACGCCGACCCGCAGGCCGAGCTGCGCCCGCGTCGCGACGGAGCTGTTCCACTCGCCCCCGGAGAAGGTGCCGAGGTTGACGTTCACCGGATGGTTCACGCCGCGGAAGCTGGCGTGGATATGCTCGGCGCGGTTCATCTCGCGCTCATACGCCTCGAATCGTTGCCAAACCGCCATCGCGGCCTCAACCGCGTTGACCCCCGCCTGCTTGTCGCGGACATGCGCGGGGCGGCCGGTCACCGTCACGAAGGCCCAGACGACGCCGACCTCCGCGCTGTAGAGCGCCGGCAGGCCCGGCCCGGGCTCGGGGATGATGACCGCATCGGCCTTCGGCATCGCGACCATGCAGGCCAGCGCGCCGTTGCCGCTGCACTCCTCCTCGATCACCGACTGCATCTGCACCTCGGCCGCCGGTTGCAGGCCGGCGGCCTTCAGCGCGCGGAACGCCGTGACATAGCTGATGATGCCGGCCTTCATGTCGCCGGCGCCGCGGCCATACATGCGCCCGCCGCGGATCGCGGGTTGGAAGGGCGGCGTCGTCCATTCGTCCTCCGCGCCCTCCGGCACCACGTCCACATGGCCCTGCAACACCAGGCTGCGGCCCGTCGCCGAGCGCGGCGCATGCACCGCGACGACGTTGTCGCGCCCGGCATAGGCGATCAGCGGCGGCGAGAAGCCGGGGTGATCCTTCAGCGCATCCGGGTCCACCGGCACGCGCCGCGGCGCCAGGCCGATCTCCTCGTAGATGCGGCCCATCTCCGCCAGCGCCGATTGCTCGTTCCCGAGGGTTGAGGGGCAGCGCACCAGGCGTTCCAGCATCCGCACGCCGTCGTCGCGCAGCGCGTCGCAGGCATCCAGGATGGCGCGGCGCGCGCCGGGATCGAGGGTCATGTCGGGCGCCCTATGCAATTTGCGGCGGAGTCCAGCCCCGTCCGGGGATGCTGTCCAGCAATTGCCGCGTGTAGGCGTGGCGCGGCGCACCGAACACCTCCGCCGTCGGCCCCTGCTCCACGATCGCGCCGTGCTGCATCACCGCAACGCGGTCGCAGACCTGGGCGGCCACGCGCAGGTCGTGCGTGATGAACAGCATCGTCAGCCCGAGCCGCTGGCGTATGTCGGCCAGCAGCGCGAGCACCTGCGCCTGCACCGAGACATCCAGCGCGGATACTGGCTCATCCGCGATCAGCAGCTCCGGCTCCATCGCCAGCGCGCGCGCGATGCCGATGCGCTGCCGCTGCCCGCCCGAGAATTCATGCGGGTAGCGGTCCATCGCGCCCGGATCGAGTCCGACCAGCCGCAGCAGGTCCCGCGCACGGTCGAGCGCCGCGGCGCGCGGCTCGCCATGCGTGACCGGTCCTTCCGCGATGATGTCCCCCACGCGCCGGCGCGGGTTGAGCGAGGCGTAGGGGTCCTGGAACACCATCTGGATGCGCTTGCGGTACGGCTTCCACGCCGCGCGCGTCAGCGGGCGGAGGTCAGCGCCGTGGAAGCGGATTTCGCCCGCCTCCGGCTGCACCAGCCGGACCACGCAGCGCGCGAGCGTGGACTTCCCGCTGCCGCTCTCCCCCACCAGCCCGAGCGTCTCGCCCCTGCGCAGCGTGAAGTCGGCGTCGTGCACCGCCCGCACCAGCGACTTCGCCCCGAACCACCCGCCGCGCCGATAGGTCTTGGCAAGCGACCGCGCTTCCAGTACCGGCTCGGTCGCGATCGCCGCGCGCGCGTCCGGCGCGCCATGCGGCACCGCGGCGATCAGCCGCCGCGTGTACTCGTGCCGCGGCGCGTCCAGCACGTCCCGCGCCGCGCCCTGTTCCACGATGCGCCCGTGCTGCATCACCGCGACGCGGTCCGCGATCTCCGCCACCACGCCGAAATCATGCGTGATGAACAGCACGCCGGTGCCGCGGCGCGCCTGGATTTCCCGGATCAGGCGCAGGATCTGCATCTGCGTCGTCACGTCCAGCGCCGTCGTCGGCTCGTCCGCGATCAGCAGTCGCGGCTCCAGCGCCAGCGCCATCGCGATCATCACGCGCTGCCGCTGCCCGCCCGAGAGGCGGAACGGGTGCGAGCGCGCGATGGCGGTCGGATCGGGCAGGTTCACCGCCGCCAGCAGTTCCGGCACGCGGTCCCGCGCGCGGCGCCCCTCGCCATGGACGGAAAGCGCCTCCGCGATCTGGTCGCCGACCCGCATCAGGGGGTTCAGCGCCGTCATCGGCTCCTGGAAGATCATCGCCATCCGGCTGCCGCGCAGCCGCCGCAGCGCTTCCGGCGATTGCGCGGTCAACTCCACGCCTTCCAGCACGATGCGCCCCGCGCGCCGCGGCAGCGCCTTCGGCAGCAGCCCCATCACCGCATTGGCCGTGATGGACTTGCCGGAGCCCGACTCGCCCACGACACAGAGGATCTCGCCGGTATCCACCTCCAGCGTGATGCCCTCCACCGCATGCGGCCGGTCGCCGCCCGGCGGCAGCGCGACGGTAAGCCCCTCCACGCGCAGCAGCGTCACGCCGCACCCCCGCGCTGCCGCGCCAGCCGCGGGTTCAGCGCGTCCGACAGCCCCTCCCCAACCAGGTTCAGCGCCAGCACCGTCAGGAAGATCGCGAGCCCCGGGAACACGCTCATCCACCACGCCAGCCGGATCACGCTGCGCCCCGAGCCGATCAGGAATCCCCAGGTCATCAGGTTCGGATCGCCGAGCCCGAGGAAGCTCAGCGCGCTCTCCAGCAGGATCGCGGTGGCCACCATCAGCGAGGACAGCACCACAATCGGCGAGAGCGCGTTCGGCAGGATGTCGCCGACGACGATCGCCAGCCGCGACTTGCCCAGCACTTCCGCCGCCTGCACGAACTCGCGCGAGCGCAGAGACAGGAACTCCGCCCGCACCACGCGCGCCACCGGCGGCCAGCTCACCACCGCGATGGCGAAGACCACCGATCCCAGCGTCGGCGTGAAGATCGCGACGAGCAGGATCGCCAGCACGAAGCTCGGGATGGTCTGGAAGAACTCGGTGAAGCGCATCACCAGGTCGTCCGCCACGCCCCCGAGATAGCCCGCGACCGCACCCAGCGTGACGCCGAGCGCGAGCGCGACGACGGTCGAGACCGCGCCGACCAGCAGCGAGATGCGCGCCCCATGCGCGATGCCCGCCGCCACGTCGCGCCCCAGGCTGTCCGACCCCAGCAGCATGCCCATCTCGCCCGGCGGCATGAAGGGCGCGCCGGCCATGTCCCACGGACTGCCCGGGAACAGCAGCGGCGCGGCGGCGGCCAGCAGCAGCACCAGCAGCAGGATCACCAGCCCGACCACCGCGCCCTTGTTCCGCGCGAAGCGGCGCCAGAAATCGCTCACCCCGCCACCTCCACGCGCGGGTCCACCACCGCGTAGAGCAGGTCGGTCGCCAGGTTGAACAGCACGACCATCACCGACGTCGCGAAGAACACGCCGAGCAGCACGGGATAGTCGCGCGCCAGCAGCGCCTCGAAGGCCAGCCGGCCGATGCCTGGCCAGGCGAACACCGTCTCCACCAGGATGGACCCGCCGATGAGCTGCCCGGCCTGGATGCCCGCGAAGGTGATCACCGGCAGCAGCGCGTTCCGCAGCACGTGGCGGCGCACCACCTGCCCTTCCGGCACGCCCTTGGCGCGCGCCGTCTTCACGAAGTCCTGGTCCGCCACTTCCAGCATCGTCGCGCGCGTCAGCCGCGCATAGACGGCCATGTAGAACAGCCCGAGCGTCAGCGCCGGCAGCAGCAGGTGCTTCGCCACGTCCAGCACGTGCGAGAGCCCCGCCAGGTTCGCGCCCACGCTCATCATCCCGAAGCTCGGCAGCCATTCCAGCCAGACGCTGAACACCAGCACCAGCATCAGCCCCACCCAGAACAGCGGCGTCGCGTAGAAGGTCAGCGCCAGCACGGTGATCGCGCTGTCCGCCCAGCTGCCCACGCGCCGCGCGGCCAGCGTGCCGAGCGTGACGCCGACGCCGACCGCGAAGACGAACGCCGCCCCGGTCAGCAGCAGCGTCGCCGGCAGCCGTTCCAGGATCAGCGTCGCCACCGGCTGCTGCTGCCGGTGCGAAAAGCCGAGGTCCAGCGTCAGCACGCCCTTGAGGTAGATCCACAACTGCTCATGCAGCGGCCGGTCCAGCCCGAACTGCGCGCGCAGTTGCGCGAGGAACCGCTCATCCGCCGCACCCGACTGCCCCGCGATGACGCTCGCCGGATCGCCCGGCGCGGCATGGATCAGCAGGAAGTTGCAGACGACGATGGCGATCACCACCACCATCGCCTTCACCGCCCGCCGCAGCAGGAACCCGGGCAGGCGGGATGGGTCCATCAGCTCGCCAGGAACACGTCGTCGAAGGAGGAATTCGGTCCCGTGCCGGTGGTGATCACGTTGTTCAGGCGCTTGTCGAAGATCGTCGGGAAGGACATCTCCATCAGCCAGATATGCGGCATGTCCTCCGCCAGGATCTTCTGCACCTCGCTGAAGGCCTGCTGCCGTTCCTCCGCCACGCCGCTCTCCCGCGCGCGCTGGAACAGCTCGTCCACGCGCGCGTTCGTGTAGCCGCCTGTGTTGGTGAAGGTCACGCGCTGGATGTTCGTGCTGACATAGGTGCGCTCCACGCCCAGCGTGGGGTCGCCGAACTGATAGAGGAAGTTGATCGTCGTCTCGTATTCCCAGTTGCCCACGCGCCGCGCCCACGCGCCGGCATCCGTGCTCTCCAGCTCCACCGCGATGCCGACCTGCCGCAGCGCCTGCCGCACGTATTCGCCGAGCCGCGTCCACACCTCGCCATACGGCAGCACCAGGTGCTTGATCGTTGCGCGCACGCCCTGCGCGTTCGGCCGCAGGCCCGCCGCGTCCAGCAATTGCATCGCCGCGCGCGGATCATAGGCCGGCAGCCGCACCGACGGGTCGTGGAAGCGCGTCGCGCTGGCGATCGGGCTGGTCGCCGGCTTGCCGACGCCGAACCACAGGCGCTGCGCGATGAAGTTGCGGTCAATCGCGTGGCTCAGCGCGCGGCGCACGCGCGGGTCGCCGAGCGGCGCCACGCGGTGGTTCAGCTCGATCCAGGACAGCGGCGCGTAGTATTCCCAGCCATCCGTCCGCACGTCCAGGTTCGGCCGCGCGCGGAGCTGCGGCACGTCGAAGGGCTCCACGTCGCCGGCCTGCACCAACTGCGCCTGCCCCGTCTCGATCGCCAGGCGTCGGCTCTGGCTGTCCGGCACGATCCTCCAGATGATCGCGTCGAGGTAGGGCTGGCCGGGCTTCCAATAGCCGTCGAAGCGCTCCATCCGCACGAAGTTGCCGCGCTGCCATTCGACGAAGCGGAACGGGCCGGTGCCGACCGGGCGCTGCACCGCCGGCGCGTTGCGGAAATCCTGCCCATCGAACAGGTGCTTCGGCACGATCGCGCAGGCCGTCGCGTCGAACATCAGCAGGAAGGGCTGGAAGGCGCGCTTCAGGATCAGGCGCACCGTCTGCGGGTCCGGCGCCTCCGCCGTTTCGATGAGCTGGAAGATCGCCCGTGCGCGCGGCGACAGGTCCATGTGGAAGCGCATGATGGAGAAGATGACGTCCTCCGCCGTCATCGGCCGCCCGTCGTGGAACCGCACGTTGTCCTGCAGGCGGAAGACGTATTCGCGGCCGTCGCTGCTGACCGTCCAGCTCTTCGCGAGCTGCGGCTGGGGTTCCAGCGTCTGCGAGAACTTCAGCAGGCCCTGGAACATCTTCGGCGCCGCGACCAGCGTCGGCCCCTGGTTGTTCACGCCGATCTGCAGCACCGGCGGCTCCGGCTGCAGGATCGTCGTCAGCGTCCCGCCGCGCCGGGGCTGCACGCCCTGCGCGCGCGCGGCGGAGGCCGACATCAGCACAGGCGCGGCGGAAGCGGCCATCAGGCCGCGGCGGGTCAGACGCATTTCGTGGTGCCTCCCGGGCGTATCGCGGCACGCTAGACTGACGCGGCGCGCATGGACAAGGCCGCGAACCCGCTCCTACCCTTCCCGGCATGAAGGCCTTCGCGCATCCCGACCACGCGCTGCACACGCCATCGTGGTTCGTGATGCGCGGCCGCCTGCGCCCGAACTTCGAAGTGCCGGCGCGCGCGACGGCGCTGCTGGAGGGCCTGTCGCGCCTGCGCATCGCGCCGGAACTCCCGCCCGAAGCGCCCCGCTCCGCGATCGAGGCGATCCACCCCGCGCGATACCTCGATTTCCTGCGCGACGCGCCCGCGGAATGGGCGGCGCTGCCCGATCCCGGCCCCGAGCTGGTGCCGAACATGCACCCGACGCCCGAGATGCTCGCGCAGGGCGGCGGCGCCGGCCCGCATGTGATCTCCCGCCTCGGCGGCTACACCGCCGACACCGGCTGCCCGATCGGCCCGGGCACCTGGCAGGCCTCGCTCTCCGCCGCCGCCTGCGCGCTCGCCGCCGCATCCGAAGCTGCTTCAGGCCGCACCGCCTACGCGCTCTGCCGGCCACCCGGCCACCACGCCTATCCCGCCCGCGCCGGCGGCCATTGCTACCTGAACAACGCCGCCATCGCCGCGCAGGCGCTGCGCGATGCCGGCGCGGCGCGCGTCGCGGTGCTCGACGTGGACAGCCACCACGGCAACGGCACGCAGGGCGCCTTCTGGGCGCGCGGCGACGTGCTGACCGTCTCCGTCCACGGCGATCCCGACGGCTACTATCCCTGGTTCATCGGCCGCGCCGGCGAGCGCGGCGCCGGCGCCGGCGAGGGCTGCAACCTCAACCTGCCCCTGGCGCGCGGCACCGGCGACGAGGGCTGGCTCGCCGCGATCGAGCACGGCCTCTCCGCCATCCGCGCCTTCCGCGCCGACGCACTGGTCGTCTCGCTCGGCTTCGACGCCAGCGAGCACGAGCCGCTGAACTATCTCTCCGTCACCGCCGACGGCTTCGCCCGCGCCGCCGCGCTGATCTCGACCGCGCGGCTGCCTTCCGCGATCGTCCAGGAAGGCGGCTACGACGTGGAGCGCCTGCCGGCCCTGCTCGAACGCTTCATCGGCGCCTGGAACGGCTGAGCACGATTGATTTCCGTCGCGGAACCCTCAACCCTGGGTTCCGTGAGCACCATCGCCCGCGTCCCCACCTTCGCCTTCTCCGGCATCGAGGCCGTGCCCGTCGAGGTGCAGGTGCAGATCGCCAACGGCCTGCCCGCCTTCCTCGTCGTTGGCCTGCCGGACAAGGCGGTGGGCGAATCGCGCGAGAGGGTGCGCGCCGCGCTGACCGCCATCGGCCTGTCGCTGCCGCCGCGCCGCGTCATCGTGAACCTCGCCCCGGCCGACCTGCTGAAGGAAGGCAGCCATTTCGACCTGCCCATCGCGCTCGGCGTGCTCGCCGCGATGGAGGTGATCCCGCGCGACGCCGTCGCCGAATTCGCCGCCCTCGGCGAGCTGGCGCTGGACGGCACGCTCGCCCCCGTCGCCGGCGTGCTGCCCGCCGCCATCGCCGCCGGCGCGCGGGAACTCGGCCTCGTCTGCCCGGGCGCGCAGGGCCCGGAAGCCGCCTGGGCCGGCACGGTGGAGGTGCTGGCCCCGCCCGACCTGCCCGCCCTCATCAACCACTTCGCCAACCGCCAATTGCTGACGCCGCCCGAGCCTCCGCCCATCGCCCGCGAACCCTGGCGCGGCCCGGACCTGTCGGAGGTGCGCGGCCAGGAGAGCGCGAAGCGCGCCATCGAGATCGCCGCCGCCGGCGCGCTGAACCTGCTGATGCTGGGGCCACCGGGCGCCGGCAAGTCCATGCTCGCCGCACGGCTCCCCGGCCTGCTGCCGGACCTGACGCCGGCCGAAGCCCTGGATGTCAGCCTCGTCCATTCCGTCGCGGGGATGTTGAGCGACGGCAAGCTCATCCGCCGCCCGCCCTTCCGCGATCCGCACCACTCCACCTCCGTCCCCGCGCTGGTGGGCGGCGGGCATCGCGCGAAGCCCGGTGAGATCAGCCTCGCGCATCTCGGCGTGCTGTTCCTGGACGAGTGGCCGGAATTCCCGCGGCCCGCGCTGGAAGCGCTGCGCCAGCCGATGGAGACCGGCCGCACGACGATCAGCCGCGCCAACGCGCATGTCTCCTACCCCGCGCGCTTCCAATGCGTCGCGGCGATGAACCCGTGCCGCTGCGGCTACCTCGGCGACGCCTCGCGCGAATGCGCGCGTGCGCCCGGCTGCGGCGGCGACTACCTGGCGCGCCTCTCCGGCCCGCTGCTCGACCGCATGGACATCGTGATCGAGGTGCAGCCCATTCCCGCATCCGAACTCGCCCGCGCGCCCGCCGGCGAGCGCACCGCGACCGTCGCCGCCCGTGTCTCCGCCGCGCGCGAACGCGCCCGCGCCCGAGGCGCCGCCCGCTGCAACGCCGAAGCCGGCTGGGAGGAGCTGCAGCCAGGCCTGGACGCCGATGCACTGACGTTGCTGGAAACCGCCTCCGCCCGCCTGCGGCTCTCCACCCGCGGCCAGGTCCGCGCACTCCGCGTCGCGCGCACCGTCGCCGACCTCGCCGGCGCCGACCGCGTCGCCCGCGCCCACGTCGCCGAAGCCCTAGCCTTCCGCCACCGCGTGCCCGGCCGCTGACCCACTGCCCCCTCCCCCCTCGCGGGGGAGGGCTGGGGTGGGGGTTCGCGCCCCCGATCACGCATCCCCAACCCGAAACGCATCCACGATCCGCCGCACCCGCCCTTCCGCATCCACCAGCACCACGTCGAACCGCATCCCCGCGGCCCCGCGCCCGGCATTCTCCGCCAGCCACGCCTCCGCCGCGCCCACCAGCCGGCGCCGTTGCGCCAAGCCCAGCGCAAACGCCGCCTCGCCCAGCGTCGCCCGCGCCTTCACCTCGATGAAGGCCAGCAACCCTTCCCGCTCCGCGATCAGGTCCAGCTCCCCGGCCGGCGTGCGCACCCGCCGCGCCAGCACCTCCCACCCCTCGCGCGCCAACGCATCCGCCGCGCGCGTCTCCGCATCCCGCCCCCGCAGGTCGGCGGCTTCACGAAGCAGGCGGTCGCGCGGCATGCTCCTACCTTCGCACGACCCACCGGAGGCCGGAATGCGCCGCCTGCTCGTCCTGCTCGGCCTGATGCTCGCCTCCGCTGCCGCGGCGCAGCCCATGCAGCCTCCCGCGCCGCAAGCGGCGCAGCCTCCCGCGCCGCAAGCGGCGACGCGCCACATGGTCGTCGCCCCGCATCCGATGGCCGCCGAAGCCGGCCGCGAGGTGCTGCGCGAAGGCGGCACCGCACTGGACGCCGCGATCGCCGCCGCCGTCATGCTCACCCTCGTTGAGCCGCAGGCCAGCGGCATCGGCGGCGGCGGCCTGATGCTGGCCTTCAGCGCCGCGAGCGGCGCCCTCCAGGCCTGGGATGGCCGCGAGACCGCGCCCGCTGCCGCGACCCCCCGCCTGTTCCTGCGGCCGGACGGCCAGCCCATGGGCTTCGCCGCCGCCGTCGAGGGTGGCCGCAGCGTCGGCGTGCCTGGCCTGCTGCGGATGCTCGAAGCCGCGCATCGCGAAGGTGGCCGCCTGCCCTGGGCCCGCCTGATGCAGCCGACCATCGCGGCCGCCGAGGCCGGCTTCCCCGTCCCGCGCCGCATGGCCGCCGCCGTCGGCGCCAATCTCGACGCGATCCGCCGCAATGCAGGTGCGCGCGCCTACTTCCTCGACGCCGGCGGCAATCCCTGGCCGCCCGGCCACCTGCTCCGCAACCTCGAACTCGCGACGACCCTCCGCGCCGTCGCCGCGGAAGGCGCGGATGCGCTCCACGCCGGCCCGGTCGCCACCGATATCGTCGTCGCCGTGCAGGGCCACGTGAATCCCGGCGGCATGACGGAGCGCGACCTCGCCGAGTACCGCCCTCTGATGCGCGAGGTGGTCTGCACGCCCTACCGGAACCGCCGCGTCTGCGGGATGGGCCCGCCAACCTCCGGCGGGGTCGCCGTCGGCCAGACTCTCGGCATGCTCTCGCGCTTCGACATGGCCGGGCTCGCGCCCAACAGCGCCGAGGCGGCACACCTGATGGCCGAGGCCGGACGCCTGGCCTTCGCCGACCGCAACCTCTACCTCGCGGACGACCGCTTCGTCCGCGTGCCCGTCCGCGGCCTGCTCGACCCCGCCTACCTCGCCTCGCGCTCCGCGCTCATCCAGCCCGGCCGCGCGATGCCGCCCCCCTCCGCCGGCGATCCGCCGTTCCGCGAGGGCCGCCTCGCGCCGCAGAGTGCCGAGCACGGGGCCGGCACCAGCCACATCGTCGCGCTGGACGCCGCCGGCAACGCGGTCTCCCTCACCCCGACCATCGAGGCCGTGATGGGCTCCCGCCTCCTCGTCCGCGGCTTCCTGCTGAACAACCAGCTCACCGACTTCGCCTTCGCGCCGGAGGTTGCCGGCCGCCCCGTTGCGAACCGCGTCGAGCCCGGCAAGCGCCCGCGCTCCTCCACCTCGCCCACCATCGTGCTGGACGCGAACGGCCGCCCGGAAATCCTCGCCGGATCGGCCGGCGGCGCGCGCATCATCTTCCATGTCGCGCAGACGCTCGTCGCCCTGCTCGACTGGAACCTGCCGCCCGAAGCCGCCGTCGCCCTGCCCCGCATCGGCGTCATCGGCACCGGCCCGGTCGAGCTCGAAGCCGGCACCCAAGCCGCCGCCCTCGCCGACCGGCTGGAGGCCATCGGCCACCGCACCGACATCCGCGAGAACACCTCCGGCCTCTCAATCATCCGCATCACGCCGTCGGGCCTCCTCGGCGCCGCCGACCCGCGCCGCGAGGGCGCCGCACTCGGCGATTGACGGCGCTTGCCGCCGGAACCCCCGGCGTGGCGCACTGTTCCGGCCGAAGGAGGACCGCCGCAATGACCGCCCTGCCCCGCCTCGCCCTCGCACTGCTGCTCGCAGCCCCCGCCGCCGCGCTCGCCGACGAGACGCGCGAGATCGGCCACGTCAACACCGCCATCACCAATCTCGGCCTCACCCGCAGCCACCGCGTCGTCGTCGAGCGCTTCGACGATCCCGAGGTCCGCGGCGTCTCCTGCTACATCAGCCAGGCGCGTACCGGCGGCTTCTCCGGCATGCTCGGCGTCGCCGAGGACCCCGCCCGCTTCGCACTGACCTGTGCCGCCACCGGCCCCGTCGAAGTACTGCCCGGCGCCCGCCGCGGCGACCGCGGCGAGCAGGTCTTCGAGAGCAGCACGAGCCTCTTCTTCAAGGAAACCCGCGTCCACCGCTTCCTAGACGAGGAGCGGCGCGCCGTCGTCTACCTCGCCTGGTCCACCCGCCTGGTGGATGGCAGCCCGTTCAACGCGGTGGCAGTCGTGCCGATCAGCTCATCCGCTCGATGAGCTCGATCTTGTAGCCGTCCGGGTCCTCCACGAAGGCGATCACCGTCGAGCCGAACTTCACCGGCCCCGCCTCCCGCGTCACCCTGCCGCCGCCGGCGCGCACCGCGTCGCAAGCGGCCTTCGCGTCCGGCACGCCAACCGCCAGGTGCCCGAACGCCGTGCCCTGCTCATATTTCTCCACTCCGTAATTGTAGGTCAGCTCGATCTCCGCCTGGCCCTCCGCATTGCCCTCGCCGTAACCGAGGAAGGCCAGCGTGTATTTCCCGTCCGGCACGTCGCGGCGCCGCAGCTCCTTCATGCCGAGCAGCTTCGTGTAGAAGCCGACGCTGCGATCGAGGTCGCCGACCCGGATCATCGTGTGCAGGAAGCGGCCCTGGCTCATCCGTTCTCTCCGTGCTGTCGCAGGTGATCGTCGGGGCGGATGGCGATCAGGAACACCCCTGCCGCGTCCGCCGCCGCCGCAGTCTCGGCGCGGTCCACCACCAGCGTCCCGGCATTGCCCGCGCGCGCCTCGATGGCGATGCCGGCAAGCCCTGCCGCTGCCGCATGGCGCACCGTATCCGGCCCGATCGCCGGCAGGTCCGCGCGGATATCCTGCCGCGGCTTCACCAGCTTCACCAGCACGCCGCCCGGCCCCTCGCGCCTGAGACCGCCGCAGCGCTCCAGCAGCGCGTCCGTCCCCTCGATCGCCTCGACGCCCAGCACCAGGCCCTGCTGCACCACGCAGCCCTGCCCCACATCCGCCGCGCCGAGCGCCCGCGTCACCGCGATGCCGCGCGCGATGTCGGCCCGCGAGACGTCATCCGGCCCGCGCGTCGTCAGCAGCCCTTCCGCCACCAGCAGCTCCGCGAAGACCTCCTGCGCACCGAGCGGCTGGAACCCCTCCTCCCGGATCACCCGCAGCATCGCCGAGAGCAGCCCGTCATCCCCGCCGAAGATCGCCCGCATGCCGAGCTTGCCGACCAGCCGCACGCCATCCGCGTCGAACCGGAAGGACAGCAGCGAGGGCCGCGTCACGCGCCCCGCCAGCACCAGGTCGCGCACCCCGTGGCCGCGCATCAGCGACAGCATCCGCCCGATCTGCCCGAGCGCCACCACCGCATGCGGCACCGCCGCATAGTCGCGCGGCCGCGCATATCCCTCGACCAGCACGCAGAACACCGGACGCCCGGTTTTCGCCGCCGCGTCGGCTACGCGCACGGGCATCAGCCCGCCGCCGGCGATGAGGCCCAGCGTGGACATCACCCGACGGCCTCGTCATCCTCCCGATCGCGCCGGTACGGCACCAGCCGGTTCTTCCCCTTCGGCCGCGCAAAGGTCGTGCGCGCGAAGGCCAGCATCTCCTCGACCTGCGCGTTGCCGGCGTAACGCGCCGCCACGGCCTCGGCGTTCCGCTCCGGCCGCCCGTCCTGATGCAGCTCGAACAGCGCGTTCCGCACCATCACCACATCGGCCCCCGACAGCCCGAGCCGCCGCCGCATCCCGATCGCGTTCAGCCCGTGCGCCGCCGCGCGGTGCCCCTTCACGCGGCTGAACGGCAGCACGTTGCGCTCCACGCCCGCCATGCCCGCCACCAGCGACATCCGGCCGATGTGCACGAATTGCTGGATCGCGGCGCCGCCCTGGATGAAGCACGCATCGCCGATCTCGACATGCCCCGCGAGCATGACGTTGTTCACGATAATCACGTCGTCGCCCAACCGGCAATCGTGCCCGACATGCGCGACGCACATGATGAGGCAGCGCGCGCCGATGCGCGTCCAGCCGTCGCCGCCGCTGCTGCCGCGGTGGATCGTCGCGTGCTCCCGCACCTGCGTATGCGCGCCGATCTCCACGCCCGTCGGCTCGCCCTTGTACTTCAGGTCCTGCGGCGCCATGCCGATCGTCGCGAAGGGGAACACCTGCACGCCCGCGCCCAGCCGCACGCGACCATCCAGCACGACATGCGAATGCAGCCGCACGCCCTCCGCCAATACGGCGTCCGGTCCCACCACGCAGCCCGGGCCGATCACGCAGCGCGCGGCGATGGAGGCGCCAGGCGCCACATGCGCGGCAGGCGAAATCTCGGCGGCCAGGCTCATCGGATTGTCGAATGCCATGTCAGCGATCGAGGATCATCGCGGCGTACGTCGCCTCGGCCACCACCTTGCCGTCCACCTTCGCCTCCGCCGTGAACTTCCAGATGTTGCCGCGCTGCTTCTCCTTGCGGACATGCACGCGCATCTGGTCGCCGGGCACCACGGGCTTGCGGAACTTCGCGCCGTCCACCGTCATGAAATACACGAGCTTCCCCGCCGCCGACGGCCCCAGCGTCTCCACCACCAGCACCGCGGCCGTCTGCGCCATGCTCTCGATGATCAGCACGCCCGGCAGCACGGGGTGCTGCGGGAAGTGCCCCTGGAAGAAGTTCTCGTTGATCGAGACGTTCTTGATGCCGACCGCGGAGGCGTTCGGCACGATCTCAACAACGCGGTCCACCAGCAGGAAGGGGAAGCGGTGCGGGATGGCCTGCATGATGCGGGCGATGTCGTAGGCGCCGACCGTGCCGCCTTCCGGGCCCGGATCGCTCGGGGCGTTCGCGTCCATGGTCCTTCCTCCCGCGCCTATCCGCGCGACGGCTTCTGGGCGAGCCGCCGGAGCGCGGCGAAGGCGCGCAGCGTTTCCTTGGCCGGCCAGGCCGGGCTGCCGATCACGTCGGTGCCGGCCGGCACGTCGTTCATCACCCCGGCCTGCGCCCCGACCCGCGCGCGATCCCCGACGGTGAGGTGCCCGGTCAGCCCAGCCTGGCCGCCGAGCTGCACCCCGTCACCCAGCGTCGCGGAGCCGGAAATGCCGGCCTGGCCCACGATCACGCAGGCGCGCCCGGTCCGCGCGTTGTGACCGATCTGCACCAGGTTGTCGAGGCGCGTGCCGGCGCCGAGCACCGTGTCGCCCTGGCTGCCGCGGTCCACGCAACTGTTGGCGCCGATCTCGACGCCGTCCTCCAGGATGACCCGGCCGAGCTGCGGCATCGTCTCGAACCGGCCCTCGGGCGTGACGGCGAAACCGAAGCCCTCCTGCCCCACCCGCGCGCCGGGGTGCAGCACCACACCCCGCCCGGCGATGCAATGGCTGACGCTGGCGTGCGCGAGGATGCGGCACCCGGCGCCGAGCACCACGCCCTCGCCCACCACCGCGTGCGGCCCGATGACGCAGCCGGCGCCGATTTCCGCCCCGCGCCCGATGACGACGTAGGGTCCGACCTCGCAGCCCTCGCCGACGACCGCGTCCGGGTCCACCACCGCTGTCGGATGCACGCCCGGGCGCGGCGAAGGCGCCGGGTGCAGCCGCGCCGCGATCCGCGCGAAGCCGAGATACGGCGCGCCGGTCACGATCGCCGCGACGCCCGCGGGCAACCGCCCGGCGAACTCCGCCGACAGCACCACCGCCGCCGCGCGCGTCTCCGCGAGTTGCGCCGCATACCGCCGGTTCTCGAAGAACGAGACCTCCTCCGACCCCGCCCGGTCCAGCGGCCCGACGCCGGAGACGCTCCGCCGCGCGTCGCCGCCCACGAGATCACCGCCCGCGACCGCCGCGGCCTCGCCGAGGGTCAGCGCGGCCGCTGCGGGATGGAAGCGGGGATCGGCGGCCATGCCGCGCCGCTCAGTTGCGCTGGGCCGGCGGCTGCGCCGGTGCCGGCGGCCGGGCCGGCGGCGTCGCGGCAGGCGCGGCCCCCGGCCGCGGCGGGGTCGCCCCGGCCTGCGGTGCCGCCGCGGCCTCGGGCGGCATCTGCCCCTCGGGCGGCAAGGTGACGGTGCGGAGCACCCGGTTCATCTGCGCCGAGACCTCGTCGGTGATGTCGAAGCCGGCCTCGTTGAAGATGATCAGAGGCCGCGGCAGCACCAGGTTGATGCCGCGGCTGGACGCGACCTGCCGGATCACCGCGCCCAGCGCCTGCTCGATCTGCTGCAATCCCTGCTGCGCCGCCGCGTCAATGGCGCGGTTGCGGTCGCGGAAGATGCGCTGCGCGTCGCTGATGCGGTCCTGCAACTCCCGCTCGCGGCTGCGAAGCTGCTCGGGCGGCAGCGTGGCGCGGGCGCCGGCCAGCACCTGCTGCTCCTCCCGCCAGCGGCCCTGCTCGCGCTGCAGATCCTCGTTCAGCTTGGCGCGGCGGCGCTCGATCTCCTCCCGCACCTGGTTGAACGCCGCGGAGAGGCGCTGCACCTCCGGGATGTCCACGATCCCGATGGAGGCGGCGGGCGGCCGCTGGCCCGCGGCCGGGCGCTGCGCCTGCTGCCCCTGCTGAGGCGGGCGCTGGCCCTGCCCCTGGGCCGGCTGCGCGCCGCCGCCGGGCCGCTGCTGGCCCGGGATGAACCAGTCCTGCCCCCCCTGCTGCTGCGCCGCAGCCGGAAACACCGCGGCCGGCACGGCGAGGAAGAGGCCGGGAAGGAAGAAACGAAGACGCATCGTGAAGGGGTTCCCGAAGGGGGTCAGAAACGGGTGCCGAAGCCGAAGCGGATGAGCTGGGTCTGGTCGTAGGACTTCTTCACCACCGCTTGCCCGAGATCAATGTTGATCAGCCCGAGCGGCGTCCGCCAGGAGACGCCGACGCCCGCGCCGACGCGCGGGGAGGACTCGTCCACGACGCCGACGCCGCTCACCGGCGTGTCCGTCAGCGCGCCGACATCCACGAAGGCACGGCCGACCAGCCCGATCTCGGAGGGCAGCGGCAGCGGGAAGCGCAGTTCCGTCGTCTGCGTCCAGACCAGTCGGCCGCCGAGCGGGTCGCGCGTCGGGCTGCCCAGGTCGCGGGGGCCGACGCCGGCCAGCGCGAAGCCGCGCAGGTTGTCGCCGCCGAGGAAGAAGCGGTCAATGATCCGCTCCGGCCGGCTGCCCCACGGGTCCAGCCTGCCCACGCCGGCCTGCAGCACCAGCACGTATTCGGGGTCGCCGAAGATGCGTTCCAGCGGGATGTAGCCGGCCACGTCGCCGCGCAGCCGCACGTAGTTCACGTCGCCGCCGAGGCCCGCGACATCGGTGCCGAGCCGGATAATGTAGCCCGACCGCGGCTCGATCCGGCTGTCGCGCACGTCATAGGCCAGCGTCGTGCCGAGCTGCGAGAGCAGGGTCTGGCCGGTCTGCTCGCGGATGAAGCGGCTGGCGTCCGACTGCACGTCGAACACGTTCCGCTGCACCAGGCTGTAGGACCAGGATTGCCGCAGCCGCTCGTTGAACTCGTAGCCCGCGCGCAGCACGGCGCCATAGCGCCGCTCGCTGTAGGAGGCGACGTCCTGGAGGTTGCGGTTGAGGTAGAACAGGTCGAAGCCGGCCGCGAGATTGCGGTCCAGGAAGGCCGGGTCGGTGACCGAGAAATCTATCTGGCTGCGCCGCTGCGCCAGCAGCGCCTGCAACCGCGCATCCACGCCGGAGCCGAGGAAGTTGCGTTCCCGGATGCCGAAATCGGCCAGGAAGCCCGCATCGGTGGAGAAGCCGCCGCCCAGCGAGACCTCGCCGGTCGGCCGCTCGCTGACCGAGGTGTTCAGGGTCACCCGATCCGGCCGCGATCCCGGCACCGCCTGCACGTCCACGGTACCGAAATAGCCGAGGTCGCGCAGCCGCTGGCGGGACCGGCGGACCTGCGCGACGTTCAGCGGATCGCCTTCGGCCAGGCGGAATTCGCGCCGGATCACCCGGTCCGCGGTGCGCGTGTTGCCTGAGATGTCTATGCGCTCGACGAAGGCGCGGGTGCCCTGCGCGACCTCGAAGGTCACGTCCACCGTCCGCGCGTCGCGGTTGCGGTTGACGCTCGGCCGCACCTCGATGAACGGCACGCCGGTCAGGCCGACGCTGTCGGTCAGGGAGTCGACCGCACGCTCCACCGCCTCGCCGTCGTACCAATCGCCCTCCGCGATCGTCACCTCGCGCAGCAGCCGCGCCGCATCCACGCCGCGCAGCGTCGAGGTAACGTCCACCTTGCCGACGCGGTAGCGCGGGCCTTCCTCGATCGTATAGGTGATGAAGAACCCACTGTTGTCGGGCGCCAGCTCGGCGGTCGCACCGGTGATCTGCACGTCCGCGTAGCCCGCGCGCAGATAGTAGCGGCGCAGCAGCTCCCGGTCGAAGGTCAGGCGTTCCGGGTCATACACGTCGGAGGTCGAGAGGATGCGGAACCACGCCTGCTCGCGCGTGGCGACCACGTCGCGGAGGCGGCTGTCGGAAAAGGCGGTGTTGCCGACGAAGTTGACGCGGCTGACCAGCGCGGCCGCGCCTTCGGTGATCTCGAACACCACGTCCACGCGGTTCTGGTCCAGCTCGATCACCTTCGGCTCGACCCGCGCGGCGAAGCGGCCGCGGCGCGCATAGAGGTCCAGGATGCGCTGCCGGTCGGCCTGCGCCTGCTGCGGCGTGAACACCGCGCGCGGCCGCAGCGTCACCTCGTTGCGCAGCACGTCGTCGGAGGCGCGGCTGTTCCCCTCGAACGCCACGCGGTTGACGATCGGGTTCTCGTCCACCTGCACGCGGATGCGGTCGCCGTCGCGGTTGACCCGCACGTCGCGGAAGAGGCCGGTGGCGAACAGCGTCCGCAGCGACCGGTCCAGCCGGTCCGCGTCGAACGGGTCGCCGGGCTGGAGCAGCATGTAGGACCGGATCGTATCCGCCTCGATCCGCTGGTTGCCCTGCACGTCAATGGCACGGACGGTGCCGGCCGGCGCGGCGGCGGGCGCCACGGGGATGCGCGGGCGCTGCTGCGCCTCGGCCGGAAGCGTGAGCGCCACCGGTAGCAGCGCGGTGGCAGCAAGAAGCAGATGCCGAATGGCAGCCAAGGCAGACGTCCCCCCCGGGGCGTTAGCGGAGGCGGACACCTCTACCCGAACGCCTTACTGCCCGCCACCCCGGCCCCGGCGCAATGCCCCTTCCGGCGCGTTTCCAGCCGCTTGCGCCACCGCGACTCGATGGCGCGCGAACTCAGCCGAACAGCCCCGCCGCCCAGCGGAACACGCCGAGATTCGTCAGGTCGTTCCAGGTCGCGAAGACGAACAGCGCGATCAGCAGCGCGAACCCCGCGCGGAAGCCGATCTCCTGCGCCTTCGGCGGCAGCGGCCGGCCGCGGATCGCCTCGGCCGCGTAGAACACCAGGTGCCCGCCATCGAGGATCGGGATGGGGAACAGGTTGATCAGCGCCAGGTTCACCGACAGCACCGCCATGAAGCTGACGAGGCTCGCGAGGCCGAGCCGCGCCGCCTCGCCGGCGATCCTGCCGATGCCGAGCGGCCCGCCGAGGTCGTCCGTGCCGCGGCTGCCGGTGATCATCTGCCCGACGGCCTGCAGCGTCTGCCAGCTCACATCCGCCGTCTGCACCACGCCGCCCCAGAGCGCGGAGAGCGGATCGCGCCGCTCGAACTCGGTCGCGACCCCGACGCCGAGCACGCCGACGCCGTTGCTCGGTTCCGGCGTCGCGCGCAGCGTCCGCTCCGCGCCGTCCCGCAGCACGGTCACGTCCACCGGCTGCCCGGCGCGCGGCTGGATGTAGCGCTGCACCTCCTCGAACCGCCCGACGCGCTGGCCGTCCAGCGCGACGATGGTGTCGTTCGGCAGAAGCCCGGCCCGGGCGGCGGCCGAGGCCTCGCGCACCGTGCCGACCGTCGCGTTCTCGACCGCCTTCGGCGTGCCGACCGTCGCGAAGAGCGCGGCGAAGAGCACCGCCGCGAGCAGGAAATTCGCCACCGGGCCGGCGGCCACGACGATCGCGCGGTCCCGCACCGGCTTGTCGTGGAACGTCTCGCCGCGGCGCCAGCCGGCCTCGACCTCGGGCGTCACGTCGCCCGGCGTCTCCTGCCCGTGCAGCTTCACGTAGCCGCCGAGCGGGATCCAGCCGATCCGCCATTCCGTCCCGCGCCGGTCCATCCAGGTGGCGATCGGCCGCCCGAAGCCCACCGCGAAGCGTTCCACATGCACGCCGCGCCAGCGCGCCGCCAGGTAGTGGCCCAGCTCATGGATGAACACGAGCACGCCGAGCACGAGCACGAAGGCGAGGATTGTGCGGATGGGGTCGGGCAGGAAATCCACGGTCGTCTCCGGCAGGCGTGTTCAGGCGACCGCGGCGCGCGACGCGGCCTGCCGCCCCGCCTCCGCCCGGGCCGCCGCGTCCAGGGCGAGGATCGCGTCGAGCCCGTCGGGGCGGGCGGCAGGCATCCGCGCGAGCGTCGCCTCGACCACCGCCGCGATGTCGAGGAAGCCGAGACGCCGTTCCAGGAACAGCGCCACCGCCACCTCGTTCGCAGCATTCAATATGGTGGGCGCGCCGCCGCCCGCCAACAGCGCCTCCCGCGCCAGCCGCAGCGCGGGGAAGCGAACCGGGTCGGGCGCCAGGAACTCCAGCCGCCCGAGCGCCGCCAGGTCCAGCCTCGGCACCTCCGCCGCCATCCGCCCCGGAAAGGCCAGCGCATGCGCGATCGGCGTCCGCATGTCCGGCGAGCCCAGCTGCGCCAGCACCGACCCGTCGGCGTAGCGGACCATCCCGTGCACCGTGGATTGCGGATGGATCAGCACCTCGATGCGGTCCGGCGGCAGGCCGAACAGCCGCGCCGCCTCGATCACCTCCAGCCCCTTGTTCATCATCGTCGCGGAATCGACGCTGATCTTGGCCCCCATGGACCAGACTGGGTGCCGCAGCGCCTGCTCCGGCGTCACGCACCGCATGCGCTCCGCCGGCCAGTCGCGGAACGGCCCGCCCGAGGCGGTCAGCACGATCGCCTCGATCCCCGCCCGGTCCTCATGCACCAGGCACTGGAACACCGCGTTGTGCTCGGAATCCACCGGCAGCAGCCGCGCCCCGCCGCGCTCCGCCGCGGCCAGCACCAGCTCCGCCGCGCAGATCAAGCTCTCCTTGTTCGCCAGCGCCAGCGTCCCGCCGCGTTCCAGCGCCGCGAGCGTCGAGCGCAGCCCCGCCGCGCCCACGATCGCCGCCATCGTCCAATCAACCGGCCGCGCCGCCGCCTCGACCACCGCCTCCGGCCCGGCCGCCACCGCGATCCCGCTGCCGCCCAGCGCGTCCCGCAGCGCCGGATACGCCGCCTCGTCAGCCACCACCGCCAGCCGCGCCCCGAACCGCCGCGCCTGCGCCGCCAGCGTCGCCGCCTCCCGGTTCGCGACCAGCGCCTCCACCCGGAACGCCCCTGCCGGCGCCGCCGCGATCAGCGCCGCCGTGGACCGCCCGATGGACCCCGTGGCGCCGAGGACCGTCACGCTCCGCGCCATCCGCTACCTCCAGTCCCAGATCACGCGCCCGTAGCCCAGCGCGAACGACACCACCGCGGCCACCGGCGCCGCCGCCAGCACGCCGTCCAGCCGGTCCAGCAGCCCCCCGTGACCGGGGATCAGCGCGGAGCTGTCCTTCACGTTGAAGTGCCGCTTGATCGCGCTCTCCAGCAGGTCCCCTGCCTGCGCCGCCACCCCCAGCACGGCCGCGACGACGGCAGCCGCGGCGATGGAGCCTCGCGTCGAGATGGCCAGCGCGGCAAGCACCCCGATCACCATCGCCGCCACCAGCCCCCCGATCGCCCCCGACCACGTCTTGTTCGGCGACACCGCCGGCCAGAGCTTCGGACCCCCGACGGTCCTCCCCGCCAGATACGCCCCGATATCCGAAGCCCACACCACCAGGAACAGGAACAGCACGTTGTCCCGCCCCGCCTCGTTGTCGTGCCGTAGTTCGATCAGCGCGATCCCCGCCAGCCCGATATAGAGCACGCCGAGCGCGAGCCGCAGCGACGGCTGCGTCAGCGTCTCCGCCATGCTGCGCGCGAACCACCAGGACGCCACGAAGCCCGCCATCAGCACGCCGAGCGCGATCCGCGCATGGTCCTGCACCGCCAATGCGCAGGCCGCGAAGACCGCCAGCGGCACCGCCATGCCCGGCAGCACGCGCACGCGCCGCCCGCACATATGCACCCATTCCCAGGCGAGCAGCGCGACCGCCAGCGCCATCATCCCCGTGAACGCCTCGGCGCCGATCCACAGGCACGCCACCGCCAGCGGCCCGAGCACCAGCGCGGACAGCGCGCGCTTCCGCAGGTCGCCCCAGCGCTTCGCCTGCGCCGCCGCTGTCATCGCATCAGGCGGCACGTGCCCCGTAGCGCCGCTCGCGCCGGCCGTACTCGCCGATCGCCGCGGCGAGGTCCGCGGCGCCGTAATCCGGCCAGAGCGCGTCCTGGAACACGAACTCCGCATAGGCCGCCTGCCACAGCAGGAAGTTGGAGATGCGCTGCTCTCCCGAGGTGCGGATGATCAGGTCCGGGTCCGGCATGCCCGCCGTGCCCAGAAAGCCGCCGAAGGCCCGTTCGTCCACCGCGTCCGGGTCGAGCGTGCCCGCCGCCGCGCGCCGCGCGATCTCCCGCGCCGCCGAGGCGATCTCGGCCCGCCCCCCGTAGGAGAGCGCGACGTTCAGGTTCAGCCGCGTACCGCGCGCCGTCGCGGCCTCCGCCCGCAGGATGGCGCGTACCGTGTCCTCGCCGAAGCGTTCGCGCTCGCCGATCACCCGCAGCCGCACGCCTTCCTTGGCGAGCTTCGCGACCTCCGTCGCCAGGTAGTGGCGCATCAGCGCCGTCAGGTCCCGCACCTCGTCGGCGGGGCGCCGCCAGTTCTCGGAGGAGAAGGCGAACAGCGTCAGCCACTCCACCCCCGCCTCGCCGGCCGCCTCCACCGTGCGCCGCGCGGCCTCCGCGCCGGCCTTGTGACCGATCGCGCGCGGCAGGCCCCGCGCCGCCGCCCAGCGCCCGTTGCCGTCCATGATGATGCCGACATGCCGCGGCACCACGCCGCTCGCCACTGCCGCCGCCGACCTCGCGGCCGCGCCCATCCCGTCCATCGCGACTTGCCCGGACCCCGCTCAACCCGTCCGGATGTCCTTTTCCTTCTCGGCAAGCGCCGCGTCTATGCCTTTCGTGTGCGCGTCGGTCATCTTCTGCACCTCGTCGCTCCAGCGCTTCACGTCGTCCTGGCTGGCCTCGGCCTTCTTGTCCTTCTCCCAGCCCTTCACCGTTTCCATCCCGTCGCGCCGCACGCCCCGCACGGCGACCCGGGCGGCCTCGGCATACTTCGCCGCCGTCTTCGCGAGCTCGTTCCGGCGCTCCTGCGTCAGCGGCGGCAGCGGCACGCGGATCACCTGCCCCTCCGTCTGCGGGTTCAGCCCCAGCCCGGAATCGCGGATCGCGACCTCCGCCGCCTTCACCACGGTCTTGTCCCAGACCTGCACCGAAAGCAGCCCCGGCCCGGCGATCGAGATGTTCGCCACCTGGTTCAGCGGCTGGTTGCTGCCATAGGCCTCGACCCGGATCGGCTCCAGCAGCGCGGGGCTCGCGCGGCCCGTGCGCAGGCCCGCGAACTCCTTCTTCAGCGTCTCCATCGCGCCGTCCATGCGGCGCTGGAGGTCGCGCTTCAGCGCGGGAAAATCGGCGGCCATCCCTATCCCCTCAGAGGTCCACGACGGTGGTGAACTTGCCCTCGCCCCGCATCACGGCGGTGAAGCTCCCGGGCTCGTGGATGTTGAAGACGACGATCGGCAGCTTGTTCTCGCGCGCCAGGCTGATCGCCGCCGCGTCCATCACCGCGAGGTCGCGCGCCAGCATGTCGAGGTAGGTCAGCGTCACGTAGCGCTCGGCATTCGGGTTCTTGCGCGGGTCGGCGGAATAGACGCCGTCCACCTGCGTGCCCTTCAGCAGCGCGTCGCAGCCCATCTCCGCCGCGCGCAGCGCCGCGGCGGTGTCGGTCGTGAAGAACGGGTTGCCGGTGCCGGCCGCGAAGATCACCACGCGGCCCTTCTCCATGTGCCGGATCGCGCGGCGGCGGATGAAGGGCTCGCAGAGGCTCGCCATCGGGATCGCGCTCTGCACGCGCGTGTTGACGCCGAGCTTCTCCAGCCAGTTCTGCATCGCCAGCGCGTTCATCACGGTCGCCAGCATGCCCATCCCGTCCGCCTGCGTCCGGTCCATGCCGGATGACGCGCCCGCGATGCCGCGGAAGATGTTGCCCCCGCCGATCACCAAGCAGACCTGCGTGCCGAGTGCCACCACGTCCCGCACATCCGCCGCGATCGCCTTCAGCACGCCGATGTCGAGCCCGTAGTCGCGGTCGCCCATCAGCGCCTCGCCCGAGACCTTCAGCAGCACGCGCTTGTAGCGGGGGGCGTCGGTCATCAGGGCTCCGGTCGGAAGGCGGCGGAAGATAGGCGTGGCGATGTGGCGCGGGCAAGGCAGCGCCCGCAAAGCCCTCCCCCTTCTCCCTCCCCCGCCTGCGGGGGAGGGCCGGGGTGGGGGGAAGGAGCAACAATCACCCCTTGCTCATCGCCGCCACTTCGCTCGCGAAGTCCGGCCCCTGCGGCTTGTCCACGCCCTCGCCGAGCTGGAACCGCGCGAAGCCGGCCAGCGTGCCGCCCGCCTTCTTCACCACTTCCTTCACCCGGCTCTCGCCGTCATGCACCCAGACCTGCTCCAGCAGCACCACTTCCTCGTAGTATTTCCGGATGCGGCCCTCGATCATCTTCTCGATGATCTCCGGCTTCTTGCCCGATCCCGCCGCCTGCTCGCGCAGCACCTGCTTCTCGCGTTCCAGCGCCGCCGGGTCCACCGCGGAGACGTCCAGCGCCTCCGGCTTCGCCGCCGCCACATGCATGCCGATCTGCCGGCCGAGCGTCTCCAGCGCGTCGAGCTCGCTCGCCGCCTCAAGCGCGACCAGCACGCCGATCTTGCCGAGGCCCGGGCGCACGGAATTATGCATGTAGGTCGCGACCGCGCCCGACCCCACGCGCAGCACGCGCGCGCGGCGGATCGTCATGTTCTCGCCGATCGTCGCGATCAGGCGCGTCAGCTCCTCCTGCGTCGAATGCCCCGCACCCGGGAAGGGCGCCGCCTTCAGCGCCTCCACATCCTCGCCCACCGTCAGCGCGAGCCTGGCCGCGCCCTCGACGAAGGCCTGGAAGGTCTCGTTGCGCGCGACGAAGTCGGTCTCGGCGTTCACCTCGACCATCGCCGCGATGTTCTTGTCGCTGGCGACGCCGACCAGGCCCTCCGCCGCGACGCGGCCGGACTTCTTGGCGGCGGCCGACAGGCCCTTCTTGCGCAGCCAGTCAATGGCGCCTTCCATGTCGCCGCCGCTCTCGGTCAGCGCCTTCTTGCAGTCCATCATGCCGGCGCCCGTGCGCTCGCGCAGCTCGCGCACCATCGCCGCGGTGATCTCGGCCATAGACCTGCTCCTGGTGGTTCGATGCATCATGGGCCGGGGCACGCCGCCCCGGCCCGTCCGGTCAATCGCGGGAAGGCGGGGCCGGGCAGCCCCGCCGCCGATCACTCCGCCGCGGGCTGCTGCTCGGCCGGCGCGGCTGGCCCCGGGGCCGCATTCACCGGTGTGTCCACCGGCGCCTCCGGCAGCACCTCGTCCGGCAGGGTCTCCATCGCGCCGATGTCGGCGCCGGAGCTCTGCAGGCCGCCCGCGATGCCGTCCAGCACCGCGCCCGCGACCATGTCGCAGTACAGGTGGATGGCGCGGATCGCGTCGTCGTTGCCGGGGATCGGGAAGGCGATGCCCTCCGGGTCGGCGTTGCTGTCCACCACCGCGACCACGGGGATGTTCAGCTTGTTCGCCTCCTCGATCGCCAGCTTCTCCTTCACGGTATCAATGACGAAGATGATGTCGGGCAGGCCGCCCATGTCCCGGATGCCGCCCAGCGCGCGGTCGAGCTTCTCCTTCTCGCGCGTCAGCATCAGGACCTCCTTCTTGGTCAGGCCCTGCACGTCGCCGCCGAGGCGCTCGTCCATCTGCTTCAGGCGCTTGATGCTGCCCTGGATGGTCTTCCAGTTCGTCAGCATCCCGCCGAGCCAGCGGTGGTTCACGTAGTACTGGCCGCAGCGGTTGGCGCTCTCCGCCACGTAGTCGGCCGCCGCCTTCTTCGTGCCGACCATCAGCACGCGGCCGCCGCCGGCCACCGTCTCGCGGATCGCGCGCAGCGCGCGGTCCAGCATCGGCACGGTCTGCTGCAGGTCCAGGATGTGCACCTGGTTGCGCACGCCGAAGATGTACGGCGCCATGCGCGGGTTCCAGCGGCGCGTGTGGTGGCCGAAATGCACGCCGGCCTCGAGCAGGCCGCGAAGGGTCACGTCGGGCATCGCCATCGGGCGAGGATCCTCTCTCTTCCAGTGGTCCGGTTCAGCCTCCGCGGCGCCGCCCCCGTTCGGGGACCGGACCCGTTCTGACCGGCTAGGGCAGGAAGGGTGCACCGCGTGCGGATTTGCCGCCGGCAGGCATCCCCACCGGCGACGCCGCGCATATGCCCCACGGACGGCGCCTCCGCAAGCTTCCGTGCAGGCTTCTGCGACCTTCGCGCCGCCTCGCGCAGCCGTTATCCTGGCCGGAGATGCGCGTCCTCGTCGTCTCCCCCACGCCGACCCACCCGCAGGACGCCGGCAACCGCGCCCGCATCCACGCCGTGCTGACGCTGCTGAAGGATCACGGCCACGCCGTGCATCTCTGCCTGCTGCTCCGCGAGGCCCCCTCCCCCGCCGCGCTGGCCGCCATGCGCGCCGAGTGGGACGAGCTGATCGAGGTGCCGCACGACCGCGCCGCGGAGCGCCGGAGCCTCGGTGACCTCAACGCGCTCGACGACTGGATCACCCCGGACGCCGAGGCCGCTTTCGCAGCCCTCGCCGCCCGCGACCCCGGCTTCGACCTGATCCTGGTCGAATACGTCTTCCTCTCCCGCGCCTTCGAGTTCTTCCACCCCTCGATCCCCCGAATCCTCGACACCCACGACGTCTTCGCCGGCCGCGCCGAGCGCCTCGCCGCCCTCGGCCTGGAGAACCGCTTCTTCGCCACCACGGCCGCGGAGGAAACCCGAGGCCTCGACCGCGCCGACCTCGTCCTCGCCATCACCGCGGAGGAAGCAGCCGAGTTCGCCGGCCGCACCCGCGCGCCCATGATGACACTCGGCCATCTCGCCCTCGACCCCCCGCCGCAACTGCCCGCGATGCGCCATGACAAGCTGCGCATCGGCTATCTCGGCAGCCCCAACCCCCTGAACACCCGCGCCCTCACCCGCTTCCTCGACGCCTTCCGCACCCCCGCCCTCCCCCGCTCCGCGCGGGAGGGTGGGGGTGCCCCGAATCCCTCTCCCGCGCAGCGGGGGAGGGTGCCCGAGCGCAGCGAAGGCGGGTGGGGGCCCGACCACCCCCCCGGCACCCCGGCGCCGACAGCCCACCCCCCCGCCGACCTCCTCATCGCCGGCGCCGCCTCCCGCAACCTCCCGCAAACCCCCAACCTCCACCCCCTCGGCCCCGTCCCCACCCCCGCCGACCTCCACGCCCAGGTGGACCTCGTCGTGAACCCGCACGAAGGCGGCACCGGCCTGAAGATCAAGACCGTGGAGGCCCTCGCCCACGGCAAGCCCGTCATCGGCACCGCCGAGGCCTTCGCCGGCCTGCCCGCCGCAGCACCCTTCCACGCCGCCGCCGACGCCGCCGAGACCGCCGCCCTCGCCCACCGCTTCGTCGCCGATCCCGCCTACCGCACGCAGGTCCGCGACGAATCCCGCCGCGTCGCCCGCGCCTACGCTGCCGAGGTCGCCGCCCAGGCCCTGACCTTCGCCAGCCCCGCCGCCCTCGCGGTCGCGCTGGACCGCCCGCGCCTGCTGCTGGTCACCGACATCCCCTTCTGGGCCGACCGCCTCGGCAACCACGCCCGCATCGCCGCACTCGCCCGCGCCGCGCGGATGGAGATGGACCTCGACGTCTTCGTCGCCGCGCCACTGCCGGCCGCCGACCGCGCCGCGGCCGAGGCAATCCTCGGCCCGCGCGGCCGCGTCTTCGGGATGCGACCGGCCACGCCCGCCCCGCTCCCCTGGGGCCTCACCCCCTTCGAGCGCACCGCCTTCGACGGCGCCGCCTTCGCCGCGCTGGAGGCGCATCTGCTCCGCCACCCGCCGCAGGGCGTGATCCTCGAATACATCCGCCTCTCCTACCTCCGCCGCGCCGCCGCGCTTCCGCCGCTCACGATCCTCGACACCCACGACGTGATGTCGCTCCGCGCGCAGAACTTCCGCCGCTTCGGCCGCGAGCACTTCCTGCAGGTCTCGACCTCGGAGGAGCTGCGCATCCTCGACGCCTTCAGCCTCGTCCTCGCCATCCAGGCCGAGGAAGCCGCCTGGCTCGACCGCCTCCTCCCCGGCCGCGTCCTGCTCGCCCCCCACGCGGTCCCGATCCCGCCGCGGGCCCGCGGCAGCGGCGGCGCGCGCCCGCGCATCGGCTTCCTCGGCGGCGACAGCCCGATGAACCGCGACGGCCTGCGCTGGCTGCTCGACCAGGTCTGGCCGGCCGTCCTCGGCCTGGGCGCGGAGCTGCACGTCGCCGGCAGCGTCTGCGACAGGCTGCCGCGGGGGCGTGAGGGCGTCATCGCGCGCGGCGAGGTGCCCGACGCCGCCGCCTTCCTTGCCGGACTCGACATCGCCGTGAACCCGGTCTTCTTCGGAGGCGGATTGAAGATCAAGACGGTGGACTACCTCGCCCACGGGCTCCCGAGCGTGCTGACCGCGGAGGCGCTGACCGGCATCGCCGGCGGCGACGGCCACGCCTATCTCCTCGCCGCCGACCGCGCCGGCTTCATCGCCTCCCTCGCCGCCCTGATCGGCAGCCCCGCGCTGCGGGCCGAGATCGGCGCCGGCGCCCAGGCCTTCGCCCGCCGCCGCTTCGGCCCGCGCGCGCTCGCACCGGCCATGCGCGCCATCGCCGGCCTCGCGCGCGGCATGGCACGGCCCGCCCCGGTGGGGGACGTCGCGTGATCCCCGCGCGCCGCCTATCGCGCCTGCTGATCCTGCTGCCCTCCACCCGCATGGGCGGCACCGAGCGCCACACCGCCGACCTCGCGATCCGCCTGGCGCAGCGCACGGGGTTGCAGGTCCACCTCGCCGCCGCGCCCTCCCTTCTCCGCCACCTGCCCGCGGTCGTGACGACCCACCCCGCCGATCTCGACTGGGAAGCCCCCGACGCCGCCGCACGCCAATCCGACGCCGCGCGCGGGCTGATCGCCACCCTTTGCCCCGACGCCGCCTTCGTCCCCCTGCCCTGGCCCGACGCCGCCCCCGGCATCCTCCCCGCCCTCGCCGAGGCCGCCCTGCCCCGCCTGGTCCTCCTCCACCTCGCCGGCAAGGCGCCGTCGGCGGCACCTCCCGCCGGTCTCGACGGCGCCGTCATCGCCGCCGTCTCCCTCCCCGTCGCGCGCCGCGCCGAGGCCACTTGGTCCCTCCCCCCCGGCCGCATCGCGGTGCTGCCCAACCCCGCCCCGCCCCCGCCAAAGGCTGACCGCGCGGTCAGCCGTGCCGCGATCCGCTCCGGCCTTGGCCTCCCGCCCGGGGCGCCGCTGCTGCTGTTCCTCGGCCGGCTGGAGGAGGCGAAGGGCGCCGACCTGCTTCCCGCCATCGCCGACCGCCTGCCATTCCACCTCGCCATCGCCGGCGACGGCCCGCTCCGCGGCCTGCTCGAGGCCCGCGCCGCCGGCGATCCGCGCGGCCTGATGCGCGTCCTCGGCCCCCTCGCCGACCCCTCGCCCTGGCTGCTCGCCGCCGACGCCCTGCTGCTGCCCTCCCGCCTCGAAGGCGCGCCGCTGGTCTTCCTCGAGGCCGCCGCGCATCGCTGCCCGGTCGTCGCGACCGCCGCCGCCCTCGAAGCCCTCGACGACGCCGCGCAATTCGCCGCCATCGCCGGGACGCCCGACCCGCCCGGCCTCGCCGCCGCCGCGGAAGCCACCCTCGCCGACCCCGCCACAACCACCGCGCGAACCCTCCGCGCCGCCGCCTTCGCCGCCCGCCACACCCCCGACCGCGCCCTCACCGAGACCATGTCCCTGCTCCGCGCTACTTTCCTGCGGTTGCCCGAGGCCTTCGCCGCATGATCGGCCTCCGCATCGCCGCCGCCGATTTGTCCGAAATCGAGTCCGGCGCCCCCCTCGTCATCCTCGCCCCCGGCACTCTCCTCCCCTACGCGCCGCCGCTGGTGCCGCTGGTGTTGCGCGATGGCGTGCTGGCCCGCCTCGGCGCCGAACCGGCCCGCACGCTGCCGCTTCCGGCCTGGGTGCGCCCGCTCGCCCTGATCGCGCCGCCGCATCTCGCGGAGTCCCTGCGCCCGCTGCTGCCCGCCGGCCTGCCCGTCCTGCCCGACCCCACTGGCCTGCCCGCCCTGCTGGCCGAGGCCCTGCGCGAGGCGAGTGCGGCGCGCGACGATGTCATGGCCGAGCGCGACCGGCTCAAGCGTGCCCTGGCCACCCTCGACGCTCCGCGGCCGCGCCTCGCGTTGGACATTCCGGCGGGCGGCGGCACCGCCGGGCTGCCACTGACCCAGCCGCTCGGCCGCCCAGCCGAGGGTCTCTGCACGATCGAACTGCATGTCGCCGCCGCCGGCACGGTCCCTCTCCGCGCCCGCCTCCTCGCCGGCTCCCGCGTCGTCGGCTCCTGGCACGTCCCCGTCGCCGCGATCTCGCCCGGCCCGCTGGCTCTCGACCTGCCCGAACCGGCCCCGCCCGGGGATGCCGAAGCCGTGCTGCAACTCCTCGCGCCCGAGGCCGGCGATCCTCCCCTCCTCGGCACCGCATCGGACGGATCTCTCGCGCTGCGTGCCTGGGCCGCGCCGCCCGGCTGGTCCGTTCTGCCGCGCTTCCTCGACTGGTCCGCAATCGGCGCCGTTCCGGCCCTCCCGCTCCCCCTCTCCGCCGCCGACCTGGGCGCCGCCGAGGCGGAGAACGCGACCGCGGCGCTCGTCGCGATCGGCGAGGACGCGCCGCGCCTCACCCTCACCATCCCGCCCGCGCGAGAGGCGTGGCTGCGGCTTCCCCCCGTCCCGACCGGCGCCACCGACCTGGTGCGCGCGCGCATCACGGCCGACCGACCCGTGGCGCTGTCCGTGCATGTGTCCTGCGGCACCGAGGTCGTCGCTTCCGGCTGGCGCGATGCCGGACCCGCAACCGACATCAGCCTCGCACTGCCGCCAGGCCCGATGGCCGCGATCACGATCGCCTTCCGCCACGATGGCCCGCTTCCGGCCAGCGTCGAACTTTCCGGCCTCACGCTTCAGGCGGGCGCCGCCGGCGAGCGTCGCGCGGTTCCGTCGGAGGTGACGCGCGCTGCGCCGGCGATCACTACCCCGGCAATCACCGCCCTGGCGCCCATGACCTGGCGCGCCGCGCCGCCCGCACCGCGGCTCACCGTCGCCGGGCCGGGTGGCGCGCCGGCGCCGCATGCGCCCCCGCCGGGCGCGACCACCTTCGAGGATCTCACCGTCAACCAGCACCTCGCCAACCCCGACGGCACTTATCGTCACCTGGACGTGACGCTCTCAGGTCTCGTCTCGGGCGCTGGCCTGTGGCGCCAGGTGCGCACCAAGCTCTTCGAACGCCGCGGCATCGCCGGCCTCGAGTTCAGGGAGGCGAAAGGCTGGCCGCAGATGTTCGACTCCTGGCCCTCCGGAACGAGCGACGCCTACGGGCCGTTCTGGCGTCTCGAAACCGAAGCGGTTTCCGAGTCGCTCGCCGCTGTCGCCACCCCGCACGATCGCGCCCTCATCTCGGCGCTGCTCGCGATCCTGCCCGACATCGCAGGCCGCGCGGCACGGCGCGCCGGCGTCGAGCCGGAGCCCTGGGCCGCCTGCGCCCGCCGCCTCGCCGCGGCAGTTGCCGAAACGGGCACGTCGCGCATCGCGATCTGACGACGCTCCGTCGTTCACCGGAACGCTTTGCGGCCGGCGCCGTTGTGCTGGCAACGCCGCCGCTGCGCCGGACGGCGAACGACCCGCGCGAGGAGACCCGCCAGCATGAGCGATCCGTTCAACCCCACGATCTCAGGACAACGCCAGGACAACTCGACTGACGCGAAGCTCCGCCAGCCCGCCGAGGACCTGCGCGCCGCCGCGCGCGAGGCGAAACAGGCCGCGGGCGAAACGGCCTCCACCTTCAAGTCCGAGGCCCGCGCCACCGCGGAGTCGCTGAAGAACGAAGGCGCCGCGCTGCTCGACAACGCCCGCACCCGGGCCGAGGAGCTGGCGGAGGAAGGCACGCGCGCCGGCGTGGACCGCGTGGACGGCATCGCGCGAGCGATCCATCGCGCCGCCGACGAGCTGGACCAGGACAGCCCGCAGCTCGCCCGCATCATCCACGACGCCGCCGGCTCGGTTGACGGCATCACGCGCGCGCTCCGCGAGAAGAGCCCCGGCGACATGTTCCGCAGCGTCGAGGATTTCGCGCGACGCCAGCCGCTCGCCTTCTTCGGTGCCGCCGCGCTCGCCGGCTTCGCGCTCGCCCGCTTCGCCCGCAGCTCCTCCAGCAGCGGCCAGATGGCGGGCTACGACCGCGACGTATCGAACATGCGGCCGATGACCGACAGCGGCTACTCGCAGGCGACGAGCTACGGCACGCCGGCGTCCGGCACCGGCTACGCGCAGGCGATGGGCGGCGGCACGCCGTCCGCCGGCATGGGCGTGGGCGGCACGACCGGCGAGACCGCGACCGGTGCGCCGGGCTGGGTCGCCGACGAGGACGGCACAGCGCGCCCGGCGACGCTGGCCAGCGCCTCGCTCGGCGGTGCCGCCGCCTACCGCTCCGATGACACGATGCCGAAGCCGCGCGGCGGCAGCGAGAACGGCTGAGGAGCGAAGCACATGTCCACGCAATACGACCCCAATCGCTTCGAGCCCGGCCGCGGTGGCCAGCCCCTTGGTCAGCCCACTGGCCAGCCCGTCGCCGGGCGCGCGGTGAATGACGACCAGCGCACCTTCGGCGACCTGCTGTCCGACCTGGTGACGCAGCTCTCGACGCTGTTCCGCAAGGAGATCCAGCTCGCCCGCGCGGAGATGAGCGAGAAGGTCTCCGATGCCGGCGGCGCCATCCCCGGCATCGCCGGCGGCGCTGCGCTCGGCTTCGGCGCGCTGATCATGCTGCTGATGGCCGCCTCCGCCCTCGTCGCCCGCCTGCTCGACATTCCGGCGGGCTGGGGCTTCCTGATCGTCGGCGTCGTCGCCGGCCTGCTCGGCTTCCTGCTGATCCGCGGTGGCATCTCGAAGCTGAAGGCCACCAATCTCACCCCCACCCGCACCGCCGAGCAGCTCTCGCGCGATGCCCAGGCCGCAAAGGAGACGGTCCGATGAGCAGCACCACTGCATCCACCTCGCCCGGCGATCGCAGCGCCGCCGAGATCGAGCGCGAGGTCGAGGCGACGCGCGCCCGCCTGACCGGCACCGTCGAGGAGTTGAAGGAGCGCGTCTCGCCAGGCCAGATCACCGACCAGGCGATGGATTGGCTGCGCGGCTCCGGCGGGCGCGAGTTCGTGTCGAACCTCGGCAGCTCCGTCCGCGACAACCCCATCCCGGTGGTGCTGATCGCCGCCGGCATCGGCTGGCTCGCCTTCGGCGGGCGCTCCTCCCGCGCGGGCTCGCGCGATTACTCGCGGGACGACACGCGCGTCTCCTCCTATCCGGCCTATGACGGCGAGGACTACCCGGGCGGCAGCTACTCCGGCGCCGCTTATGGCGGCAGTTCCTACGCCGACGCCGACGAGGGATCGTCCCTCGGCTCACGCGCCGGGCAGGTGGCGTCGGACCTGCGCGGCAAGGCCGGCGACCTGCGGGACCGGGCGGGCGAGACCGCGTCCGGGCTGCGCGACCAGGCGTCCGGCATCGCCGGCCGCGTCGGCGAGGCGGCGAGCGGCGCCTGGAACTCGGCGACGGGCACGGCGCAGTCGCTCGCGGACAGCGCCGCCTCCGCAGGGCGGCGCATCGCCGACCGCGCGAGCGAGGCCTGGGACTCCGCCACCGGCGCCGCTTCCGGCATCGGCCAGCGCGCGGGCGACTACCAATATGAAGCCCGCGGCCGCGCCTCCGACCTGTTCGAGGCGCAGCCGTTGCTGATCGGTGCGGCCGGGCTGGCGATCGGCGCGGCGCTCGGCGCGATCTTCCCGGCGAGCGACGCCGAGAACCGCCTGATGGGCGAGACGCGGGACGACCTGGTGGACCGCGCGCAGGCGCTGGCCGGCGAGGCGTATGACAAGGCGCGCGACCTCGCCAGCGAGAGCGCCGAGCACGTGAAGGGCGAACTCGCCGGGACCTACGACCGCGCGAAGGAGCGCCTGAACGAGAGCGGGCTCAACCCCTCCGCGGGTGCCTCGGTGCTCGGCGAGGTGGCGCGCGACCTGCGCGAGGCGGTGGAGCGCACCGCGAGCGAGGTCGCCGGCAACGTCCGCGAAGCCACCGATCGGCCGTCCGGCGACCAGCCCGGCGGCAGCAACACCCCCCGGCCGACCGATCGCGGTCCGCTCTGAAATCCGTTCCCTCCCCCGCATTTGCGGGGGAGGGTCAGGGTGGGGGCGGCGCGCTTGCCGCCTTGTGCCGGCCGGCGTCGTTCTTCCCGCGTTATACCGAAAGGCGCGATTCCTGATTCATTTTCTGTCGTTCCCGCGAAAGCGGGAATCCACCGTGCCGCGTGTCGGAGCGGCCTGAAGGTGGGCCCGCGCTTGCGCGGGGGCGACAGCCGAAGAGCCAGTCTTTGCGCCGGCCGGTCCTACTTCCTTTTCGCCCCACCCGCAGCAGCCGGCGCCGGCGGCAGGTCCTCCTCCAGCACCGTCACGTGCACGGCGTAGGACACCTCGCCCTCCTCCTCGTCGCGGTGCACGGTGCCGATCACCTCGTCATCCACCGCGAGTTCCACCGACATGCCCTTGCGCGCCGGCGGGACCAGGCGCAGCCGCTCCGTGCCGAGCAGGCGGCGGAGATAGGTCTGGACGCGGGCGATGTCGTTCGGCGTCATGTCGCGGCACTCCGAAAGCGGCGCCCCCTATGCACCGGCGCCCGTCGCCGGTCGAGACCGGGTTCAGGCGGCCCGCGCCGCGTCCAACGCATCGAGCCGTGCCGCGAGCGGCGCCGAGATGCGCTCCCACGCGGCAGCGACCGCACCGTGGATCCCGATGTCGAAGGCGTTCAGCTCCGCGATCCGGGCGCGCAGAGCGGGGTTCCGCAGCGCCTCGGCGACCGCCGCCTTCTCCTCGGGCGCGCTGGCGTTGACGCGGCGCGGTTCCGCCGCGGGGCGCTTCGGCTGCCCGCTCAGCAGCGCGGTGAGGGCGCGGAAGCCGAGCTCGTATCGTTCCTGCACGCCGACGAAGGCGAAGCGGTCGCGCAGCGTCGCCACACCGGCGGCGATGTCATTCGCCTCCGCCAGGCGCGGCGGAAGCAGGTGGCGCGCCATGCGGTTGCGCTGGCCCTTGAGCTCCACGAAGGCGGCGAAGTCGGGCACCTTCGCGCGCACCTCCGCTGCCAACGGGTGCATCGGCGAGCGCTGGTAGAGGAAGTCGGACACCAGCCGCGCCACCGGTTCGCGCAGCACCGTCACCAGCCGCGTGCCCGGCACCGCGGACGTGATGCGCTGCACGTGGCGGAACTGCACATGGCCCGAAGCCGACCGGCACGGCTCCACGGCCTGCCGCGCGACGAAGGCCTCCGTCACCGCGTCGTAGCGCTCCGGCGCCGGGCGCGAACGGTCGGTATGGTCAATGTGGATGCTGCAATAGGGCGGCAGCAGCGCCGCAAGCTCGGCCGCGAGGGAGCTGCCCGCGGTCTTCGGCACGTGCACGAAGAGCCAGAGCGGCGGCGGCGGCGCGGACGCCAGCCATGCGTCGAAGGCTCCGTCGAGCAGCGCGCCGGCCGTCGTCACGCCAGGCGCTTCGCCAATGCTTCGCGCACCTTCTGCCAGCGCGGGAAGATCGCGTCGTAGATCGCGCAGTCCAGTGGGTTCGCCTCCCGGATCCGCTTCACCAGCTCCGGCGGCACGTTGCGCTCCGAATCGTTGTCGGCGTTCACGTTCTCGCGCAGCTTCGGCCAGGCGGGCTGCCCGATGAGCGTGGTGAGCGTGCGGAAGGAGATCGGGTACATCTCCTGCACGCCGATGAAGGCGTAGCTGCGCATCACGTAGTCCACGCATTCCGCCGGATCGCCGCCGAGCAGCACGTCGGCCGCCACCAGGTGCTGCGCCGTCTTGTTCCGCTCCGCGCGCAGCTCGAGGTAGGCGTCCATGTCCGGCACGCGGGCGATGAAGTCGGCATGCACGGGATGCCTGGGCGAGCGCTGGTACCGGTAGTCCGACACCAGCCGCGCGACGGGGTCGCGGAGGAAGGTGACGAACTTCGCATCCGGCTTCGCCGCGCGGATGCGTGCGACATGGCGGGCCAGGATGTGGCCGGAGGCGAAGCGGATGTCGTTCGTCGCGGCCTCGACGAGGAACATCTGCACCGCATCGTCCATGCGGTCATGGAAGGACCGGCTGGTGTCCGTGTAGTCCACCGCGATATTGACGTCGGGCTGCAGCATCGCCGCCACCTCGCCGCGCAGCGAGGTTCCGGCCGTCTTCGGCACATGGACGAAGACCGTCAGCCCCTTGCCCAGCGCGACGTCGCGGAAATAGGCGTCGAACCGCCCTTCGAAGAGGGTCTCCATCAGCATGGCGCGAGCCCGGATGGGGTCCGTGCAATCGTCACGTGTGCCGTCCTCGACCGATGGCGCCTCGCAGTCGGGCGCCAACGGCGCCCTAGGAGTGACTTGCCTCCGCATCGGTTGCAAGTCCGTGAACGACGACCGATTCGTTCGCGCTGCCGGCAATCAGTCGTCGAGCCGGCGACGCACCTGCGCGATCACGATCTCCGCCGCCTGCTGTGGCGACAACCCTGTCGTCTCGATCCGCAGCTCCGGCGTTTCCGGCGCCTCGTACGGGCTTGAGACGCCCGTGAAGTTCTGGATCGCGCCGCGCACCGCCTTCGCGTACAGCCCCTTCGGATCGCGCCGCATGCATTCCTCGAGCGGCGTGTCCACGAAGACCTCGACGAACTCACCGGCGCCCATCAGCTCCCGTACCATCCGCCGCTCCGCCCGGAAGGGCGAAATGAAGGAGCAGAGCACGATCAGCCCGGCATCCACGAACAGCTTCGCCACCTCACCGACGCGGCGGATGTTCTCCACGCGATCGGCGTCGGTGAAGCCGAGGTCCCGGTTGAGCCCGTGGCGCAAATTGTCGCCATCCAGCGCGTAGGTGTGCCGGCCTTCGGCGTGCAGCGCCTGCTCCACCAGCTTCGCGATGGTGGACTTGCCGGACCCGGACAGCCCGGTGAACCACAGCACCATCGGCTTCTGGTGGTCGAGCGCCCCGCGCGACCGCTTGTCCACGAGGAATTCCTCGGTGTGGATGTTCGTCGCGCGGCGCAGCGCGAACTCCACCATCCCCGCGCCGGCGGTGCGGTTGGTGAAGCGGTCCACCAGCACGAAGGCGCCGGTCGCGCGGTTCCGCACGTACGGGTCCATGGCGACCCGGCCGGAGAGCGCCAGGTTGCAGAACGCGATCTCGTTGAGGTCGAGCCGCTTCGCCGGCTGCTGTTCCAGGGTGTTCACGTCCACCCGGTGCTTGATCGTGGTGACGGACGCCTGCGTCCAGAGCGTGCCGAAGCGCGCGAGGTACTGCCGCCCCGGCAGCATCGCCTCCTCGTCCATCCAGAGGAGGTGGGCGGCGAACTGGTCCACCACCTCCGGCCGGTCCGCCGCGGGCGCGAGCACGTCGCCGCGCGCAACGTCCAGCTCGTCGGCCAGGCAGATCGTCACCGCCTCGCCCGCCGCGGCAAGCCGCTGGTCGGCATCCGGGCCGAGGATGCGGGCCACGGTGCTGGCCTTGCCCGAGCCCGCCACCGCCACGCGGTCACCGACCGCGACGCGCCCCGACGCCACCGTGCCGGACACGCCGCGGAAATCGAGGTTCGGGCGGTTCACCCACTGCACCGGGAAGCGGAACGGGCGATCATCCGCGCCGCCTTCCACGTCCACCTGCTCGAGATGCGCCATCAGGGTCGGCCCGCGATACCAGGGCGTGTTGCCGCTGCGCCCCGTCACATTGTCGCCGAAGCGGGCGGAGAGCGGGATCGGCGTCAGCGTGGTGAAGCCGAGGCCGGCGGCGAAGGTCGCCCAGTCGCCGACGATGCGGTCGAAGGTCGCCTCGTCCCAGTTCGCCAGGTCCATCTTGTTGACGGCCAGCACGACGTGGCGGATGCCGAGCAGGGAGCAGATGTAGGTGTGCCGCCGCGTCTGCGTCAGCACGCCCTTCCGCGCATCGCAGAGGATGATCGCGAGGTCCGAATTGGACGCACCGGTCGCCATGTTCCGCGTGTACTGCTCATGCCCCGGCGTATCGGCGACGATGAAGCTGCGCGCCGGCGTGGCGAAGAAGCGGTAGGCGACGTCAATGGTGATGCCCTGCTGCCGCTCCGCCTCAAGCCCGTCCACCAGCAGGGCGAGGTCAATATCCTCCCCCACCGTGCCGTGCTTGCGGCTGTCCTTGGCGATGGTGGCGAGCGTGTCCTCCATGATCAGCCGCGAATCGTAGAGCAGCCGGCCGATCAGCGTGGACTTGCCGTCATCCACCGAGCCGCAGGTGAGGAAGCGCAGCATCCCGCGCGCCGCGGCGGCGCCGGAAGGGTGAATGTCCATTTCGGATCCCTGTCCCCGCCGGCGTGCAACCCCGGCGCGGATCGGCTATCCCACGGGCAACCGCGGCGCCGCAAGGCCGGCACGCATCCGGCGCGCCCCCGCACCGATTTCGGAGACCCTCATGCACGACCCCGCCGCGCTCCTGCCGCGCTTCGCCGCCATCGCGCTCGAGGCCGGCGAACGCATCGTGGCGATCCGGGCCCGCGGCTACGAGACGCTGGCCAAGGGAGACGGCAGCCCGCTGACCGACGCGGACCTCGCCGCCGAAGCCGCCATCCTCGCCGGCCTGGCCGAGGCCGCGCCGGGCATCCCGGTCGTCAGCGAGGAGGCGACCGAACGGGCGGTGCCCCCGCCCGGCGCGGCCTTCATCCTGGTGGACCCGCTGGACGGCACGCGGGAATTCCTGGGCCCGACCGGCGAGTTCACCGTGAACATTGCGCTGGTGGAGGGCGGCCGCCCGGTCTGCGGCGTGGTGCACGCGCCTGCGCTCGGCCGCATCTGGCGCGGGCATGTCGGGCACGGGGCGGAGACGGCGGAGGTGTCGGCCGGCCTCGCATGGCGTCCGGTCCGCGCCCGGCCGAGGCCGGCGGCCGGCCTGGTCGCGGTCGCCAGCCGCTCCCACCTCGACCCGGCGACCCAGGCCTTCCTCGGCCGCCTGCCGGTCGCCGAGCATCGCTCGATCGGCTCCGCGCTGAAGTTCTGCCTCGTCGCCTCCGGCGAGGCCGATGTCTATCCGCGCCTGGCGCCGACGATGGAATGGGACACCGCCGCCGGCCAGGCCGTGCTGGAAGCCGCCGGCGGCCGCGTGACCACGCCGGAAGGCGCGCCCTTCACCTACGGCAAGTCGGCGGATGGCTGGCGCAACGGCCCCTTCGTCGCCTGGGGCGCGGACTGATCCGCAACGACCGCGCGCGAGGTTGACAGCGGCCCCCGATCGGCCGTCTGTCACGGCGGCGCGAGCGGTCGGCCGCGCGGGGCGGAGGCCAGGGTGTTCGTTTACCTCGACGAGACGCTGCAACTCGCCCTCGACTGCGTCGCGCCGCTCACCCCCCGGCGCTCCGTCGCCTATGGCTGGGCGATGACGCCACGCGGCGCGGCGACGGAACTTTCGGTCTCCGCCGGGCCCGAGGGCGACTGCCCGATCGAGCATTGCAGCTTTCATCCGCGCCCGGACGTGACCCCGGCCGACCCGCGCCGCGCCGCCGTGAACGGCTTCACGCTGGTCTTCGAGACGCCGGAGGAGCCGCGCGAACTCGCACTGACCCTGGTCGCCGACGGTGCCGCGCTGCGCGCCGACCTGCGCGACCCCGGGATCGAGGCGGATCTCTTCAAGGCCACCGCCGACCGCGCCTGGCGCGTGACCTTCGGGCTGATGGGGGAAGCGGCGGGCAACGCCGCGCTCGGCAGCCTGCTGCGCTACCAGGGCCGGCCGTTCGGCGCCTTCGCGGACTGGATGGCGCGCCTGCCCGTGGTACGCGGACGGGCCGAGAATTTCGGGCAGATGCCGGAGGTGGAGGCGCTGTCCGCCGCGTCCGGCGAGGTGCTGCTGATGCTGCGCGCCGCCGCCGGCCTGCCGCGCGAGGCGACGGTCGCGGCCGCGGTCATCGGCTGGCTGCGCGGCGAACCCGGCGCGCCGCCGGAGCCGGCGCTGCTTCCCCTCGCCGATTGGCACGGCGCGCGTCTCCCGGCCGCCCTCGCCGGCTATCTGCGGCTCGATCCGGCCGTGCTCGACCGCCTGCATGCGATGGAGATCATCGTGCATGCCGAGCCGCGGCCGGGCGAGCAGATCTGGCTGCGCTGCCAGCCGGCGCCCGCGACCGTGCCGGAGCTGCTGGACGCCGCCTGCCGCGCGAGCGCCGCGACGCTCGCCCTGCCGGTCGAAGCCGCCGCCTCGGCCGGGCTGGACCTGCTGCGCCAGGTGATCGCGCGGCGCGAGGCAGCCTTCGCGCCCACCCTCGCCGCCCTCGCCGCGCCTGCCGAGACCGGCGGCCGGCCGCCCGGCCTCGCCCTCATACTCGGCGCCGACGATCCGGTGGCGGCGCGGCTGTTCCACGTCACCGCGCCCGAATTCGAGCGGCGCTGCGGCACCGTGCTCGTCATGGGCACCGCGGCCGACGACGTGGCGCAGGTCTTCGCGCGGCGCGGCCGCATCGCCGTGCAGGTCGGTGTCGAGGCCGCCGCCTCGCTCCGCGATGCCGCCGGGCGCACCGGAATCCTCGCGGTGGACGCCGCTGCCTATGCCGAGGCGGTCGCGGCCGGCACGCCGGAAGCCGCCTTCGGCCGTCCGCTGGACGCCGCCGAGGTCGCGCGCCTGCTCGCGCTGCACGCCGTTGCAGGTTGCGCGCCCTCGCTCACCGACAGCCTGCACCGCCTGCTGCGCAGCCGCCGCGGCGCGGAAGCGAGCTTCGCCCCCGTCGCTCGCGCCTGGTCGAACCGCCACGCGGCGGAGCCGGTGAACGCCCACCTCGCCCGGCTCTGGTCCACCGGCGCCGCGGCGCCGCGCGGCTCGGCGCTCGCCCATGGCTGACGCACGCGGCACCTGCATCGTCTCGCACTCGCACCCCGATTTCTCGAAGGGCGGCGGCGAGATGGCGGCGCATCGCCAGTTCCACGCGATGCGCGCCGCCGGGCGCCAGGCGGTGTTCCTCGGCGCCTGCGACGTCGGCACGCAATATGCCGCCGCGCGCCCGATCGAGACGATCATCGAGCATGCGCCCGGCGAATACCTCTTCTCCTTCGCCGGCATGGCGGAAGACCGGCTGGGCTGGGACGACCCGTACCAGCGCCGCGTGATGGTGGAATTCCTCGCCGGCCTCGATGTCGGTGTCTTCCACTTCCACCACTACTGGCGCCTCGGCCTCGACCTCATCCACGACCTGATGGAGGCGCGGCCGGATGCGCGCTTCGTGATGACGCTGCACGAGATGCTGGCGATCTGCCTGCACCACGGCCAGATGGTGAAGACGCGGTCCCGCGAGCTTTGCCGGCGCGAGAGCCCGCTGAGCTGCCTCGCCTGCTTCCCCGACCAGACCCTCGAACGTTTCGCCTTCCGCAAGGCCGCGCTGCTCGCCGTGCTGCGCCGCTTCGACCACGTCATCTATCCCAGCGAGTTCCTGCGCGGCCGCTACGAACCCTGGGGCCTGACCGGCATGCCGGCGAGCGTCGTCGAGAATTACCTGGGCGACGAGCTGCTCGCGCTGCCGCGCATGCCGGGCGACGCGCAGCGCCTCGCCTCGCGCTTCGGCTTCTTCGGCCAGCCGACCGCCTTCAAGGGCCTCGACATCCTGCTGCGCGCGCTGCCGCTCGCGCTGCGCGAGAACCCGGCGGTCACCATCACCGTCTTCGGCGCGGAGCGCGAGGACACGCTGCGGCTCTTCCCGACCCTGGAACCGGTGATCGAGGCGGCAGGCCAGAGCCTGTCCTTCGCCGGCCGGTATGACCCGCTGGATGCGGTGGAGCTGATGCGATCCGTCGGCTGGGTCGTCGTGCCCTCCATATGGTGGGAGAACTCGCCGGTCGTGATCCAGGAAGCGCGGCGCGCCGGCACGCCGCTGATCGTCTCCGACATCGGTGGCATGGCGGAGAAGACGCAGGCCGGCGTGGACGGCATGCACTTCAAGCGCGGCTCGCCGGTGGACCTCGCCCGTGCGCTGCTCGACGCCGCGGAGCCGGCAACGCGCGCGCGCTTCGGCAGCACCGTCCGCGACGTGGTCACCCGCCCCGATTTCCTGAACGCCCTCGATACCGCCTACCGCCCGCGCCCCGACACCGCGCGCGAAGCCGCCGAGTAGAAGCGCCTACCTCCCCCGCTTCTCCTCCACCCGCGCCATCGCCGATTCCACCGGCACCCCGAACGCGATCTCGTCCCACCCCCACCACTGCCGGAACATGCCCCGCAGCGCGTTCGCGCCGAGCGCGACCCTGCGCCCGTCATGCGCCGTCACCGGCATCACCGGCGCCAGCACGTCCCGCCAGAAATCCGCCGAGGCCCAGGCATCCACCACGCTCGCATGCATCCCGCGTCCAAGCGCGTCGCGCATGCGTGCGATGCGGAAGGGCGGCGTGCCGAGGAACACGCCCCCCTTTCCGAAGAAGCGCGCCTCCTCCACCAGCGAGGACGACAGCGCGACGACGCGGCGCACGCTCTCCTGCGCCATCAGGATGTAGGCGTTGTCGGTCGCCTCGCGGATGCGGTGCAGCGGCAGCCCGCATTCGTGCAGGCCGAAGGCGTCGGGGTTGTAGGGATGCGCCTTGAACAGCACGCGCCGGTCCCCGACGGCGTCATGCAATCCAGCCGCCACGTCGCGCAGGTCGGTCAGCCGCCCGTCGCGGATGCAGGACCGGTCCACGCGCGTCTGCCCGAACAGCAGCAATTCCTCGGTCACCGGCGGATGGATGGGCACCTTCACCGCGGTCGCCGAGAGCAGGTCCGCCCAGGGTTCGAAGACGTGGTCCTCCGCGTGGTGCGCGGCCAGCGTTTCCAGCACGCCGTCGTGGTTCGTCTGCACGGCGAACAGCAGGTCCGGCCCGAAGCGCAGGGGATGGATGTTCAGGTCCACCCAGGGCACGCGCAGCCGTGTGAGCAGCCGCTTCTGCACCTCCGCCAGCTCGAACCCGATCACGACGGCGGCGTGCGCGAAAGGCGCTGCGAGCATCGCCGCCGCGTCGCGCGGCAGGTCCGCCGCATCGAACAGCGAGGCCCAGCCTTCCACATCCGGCGTGGCGCCGGCGGCGGCGTAGAAGCCCGGCGTGTCGAAGGCGTCGGCGCCTGCGCCCCACGCCAGCGCCCACACCTCCATCCCCGTTGCCGCCGCGATCACCCGCCGCAGCAGCCGATGCAGCGCGAGGATGTTCCCGGTCTGCGCCGGAAGGAACGCCTCGTCCTGCGGCCGCAGGACGTCGCCGGTGAGGACGACACGCCGCGTCAAGCGCGCTCCAGCCGCGCCCACAGCAGCCCGAGGCCGATCCGCCTGGTGTCGCGCCGCGGCCCCGTGGCCGGATCATCGTGCCGAGGCCCGCCGAGCAGCAGCGCGACGCGCGATCCGGGCGGCGATTCCGGCACCGTGACGCGCGCCGTGAACACGCCGGCGACGCCATCGCTCGACGCCGTCTCGAACGCCAGGGGCACGCCATCTAGGAATGCCTCCTCGACGCTCAGCGGAACGCCGAACGGCGCGCGCAACCCGACCGTCAGCACCAGCGCGCCGCCGCCGAGCGCCGGCAGCAGCGCCGTCGCCCAGCGCGCCGCACCGGACCAGCGGAGCGAGCCGCCCTCCGTCCGCTCCGCCGCCCACCACCCCGTGCCGACGAAAGCGGGATCGCCCGCGTCGAGCGTCACCGGCCCCGCCTCGATCTCCGGCGCCTCGCCGGCAGCCGCAGCGAGCCGCGCACGCGGGATGAAGGAGAGCGGATCGAGCCGGATGCGCTCTTCCCGCGAGAGCGAGGCGGCACCCGCCGCCGCTTCCATCGCATCCAGCCGCGCCGCCAGCCGCGCCAGTTCCTCCAGCACGAATTCGCCGAGCAATCGCGCCTCGGCCGGCAGCGCCGCCAGCAACGGGCCCGCGCCCTCGTTCAGCCGCGCCGCGTGCCGCCGTTCCAGCGCGGCATCCACCAGGGCGGCCGCACGCTCCGGCGACAGGTCAATCACAGCTCCTGCACCTCGGCCACGCCGGGCAGCACCTTCATCGCCTGCATGAGCCTGGGCGAGACGTTGAAGCCGCCGGGCAGCGCGATCTCCACCTCCTGCCCGGGCCCGGTGACGGGCACGAGCACGACGCGGCCACGGCCCTTTCCCTCCCGATCCAGCAGCGCCCGGATGTGCGGCACCGCGGCGCCCGCTTCCAGCCAGAGACGGATGCCGCCGGCGATGCCCTGGGCGGCCTTCTCCAGCGGCTCCGCCTCCTGCGCCGTCAGCCGGATCGTGTCGCCGTCCATGCGCGCCTCGACGCCGAGCAGCAGCGTGTTGCCTTCCGTCAGCAGGTCGCCAGCGCGCGCGATGCCCTCGCTGAAGAAGGTGACCTCGAAGGCGCCCTGCGCGTCGGAGAAGCGCACCCAGGCCATGCGGTTGCCTGTCTTGGTGCGCCCGTTCTTCACGCCGACGACCGTGCCGGCGAGCTTCATGCGCGTGGTGCCGCCGCGCGCGCGCTCGGCGATCTGCGCGGAGGTGACGGCGCCCAGTTTCTGCAGGGCGCGCCTGTAGGTATCCAGCGGATGCGCCGAGAGGTGGAAGCCCACCGCCTCCGCCTCGAAGGCCAGACGTTCCAGCATTGGCCAGTCGCCCGCCTCCGGCAGGCGCAGCGGCGGCGGCGCGCTCTCCGCGCCGAACATGTCGCGCGTCGGGTTGGTGCGGCGTTCGGCGGCTTCCTGTGCCGCGCGCAGCACCAGCTCCGCACCCTGCACCAGCTTCGCGCGGTTCTTCTCCAACGCGTCGAAGGCGCCGGCCTTCGCCAGGTTTTCCAGCTGCATCTTGTTCAGCAGCTTCGGATCAACGCGCCCGGCGAAATCCGACAGCGACGCGAACGGCCCGCCGGCGTCGCGCGCCGCCACCATGTCCCGCATCGCGCCGAGCCCGACGCGCTTGATCGCGCCGAGCGCGAAGCGGATCGTCGTGCCGGAGGCACGCGGGCCAGCGTCTTTTCCGTCGGCGCCCGCTTCCAGCACGAATTCCGCGCCGGAGCGGTTCACATCCGGCGGCAGCACGGCGATGCCCAGCCGCGACGCCTCCTGCATGTGTCCCGCCAGCTTCTCCGTCTTGTCGAGGTCGAGCGACATGGAGGCTGCCAGGAACGCGACGGGATGGTTCGCCTTCAGGTAGGCCGTGTGATAGGCGACGAGCGCATAGGCCGCGGCGTGGGACTTGTTGAAGCCGTATTCCGCGAACTTCTCCATCAGGTCGAAGATCTCGCCCGCCTTCGCCTGCGGTACGCCGTTCTTCACCGCGCCTTCGACGAAGGTCTTCCGCTGCGCCTCCATCTCCGAGCGGATCTTCTTGCCCATCGCGCGCCGCAGCAGGTCCGCGCCGCCGAGGCTGTAGCCCGCCAGCTCCTGCGCGATCTGCATCACCTGCTCCTGATAGACCAGGATGCCGTAGGTCTCCTGCACGATGTGGGTGATCGCCGGGTGCGGCGCCGCCCAGGGCTCGCCGTGCTTGCGCTGGCAATAGGCGGGGATGTTGGCCATCGGGCCGGGACGGTAGAGCGACACCGCCGCGATCAGGTCCTCGAACCGGTCGGGCCGCATCATGCGCAGGCAGTCGCGCATGCCCTGCCCTTCGAACTGGAACACCCCGGCCGCGTCGCCCTTCGCGAGCATCGCGTAGCTCTTCGCATCGTCCAGCGGCAGCGCTGCGAGGTCCATCTCCACGCCCTGCGTCTTCAGCAGGTCCACCGCGCGTTCCAGCACGGTCAGCGTCTTCAGCCCGAGGAAGTCGAACTTCACCAGGCTCGCCTGCTCTACGTATTTCATGGAGTACTGGGTGATGAGCATGTCGGAGCGCGGGTCGCGGTACAGCGGCACGATCTCCGCCAGCGGCTTGCGCCCGATCACCACGCCGGCGGCGTGGGTGGAGGCGTTGCGGTACAGCCCCTCCAGCTCCTGCGCGACTTCCAGCAGGCGGGAGACCTGCTCATCCGTGTCGCGCATCTCCTGCAGCTTCGGCTCACCCGCGATCGCCTGGGCCAGCGTCACCGGCTTCGCCGGATTGAACGGGATGAGCGACGCGATGCGATCAACTTGGCCATACGGGAGGCCCATCACACGCCCGACGTCGCGCACCGCCGCCTTGGCCTGCAGCTTGCCGAAAGTGATGATCTGCGCGACCCGGTCCGCACCGTACTCGTTCACGACATAGCGGATCACCTCGTCGCGCCGGTCCTGGCAGAAATCAATGTCGAAGTCGGGCATCGAGACGCGCTCGGGGTTCAGGAACCGCTCGAACAGCAGCCCGAAGCGCAGCGGATCGAGGTCTGTGATCAGCAGCGCCCAGGCCGCGACGGAGCCCGCGCCGGACCCGCGCCCGGGGCCCACGGGGATGCCCTGCGCCTTCGCCCACTGGATGAAATCCGCGACGATGAGGAAGTAGCCGGAGAAGCCCATCGTCTCGATCACCGAGAGCTCATAGGCCAGCCGCTTGCGATAGGTATCGCGCTCCGCCTCAGGCGTTCCCTGCGCGATGAACCGACCTTCCAGGCCTTCGCCCGCCATGTCCGCGACCGTCTCGGCTTCCGTCATGCCCGGCCGCACCTTCGGGCAGACCGGCAGCTCCGGCTTGCGCCCCTCCGTCATCACCGCGCAGCGCCGCGCGATGGCGAGCGTGTTGTCGCAGGCATCCGGCAGGTCCGCGAACAGCGCGCGCATGGCGGCCGCCGGCTTGAACCAGTGCTCCGCCGTCACGCGTCGGCGGTCGCGCTCGGCCAGCACGCGCCCTTCCGCGATGCAGAGCAGCGCGTCATGCGCGGCATGCATCGAGGCGTCGGCGAAATACACGTCGTTGCACGCGACGATCGGAAGCCCGCCTGCATCCGCCAGACGCAGCAGACCCGCCTCGACCGCGCGTTCCACCGGCAGGCCGTGGCGATGCAGCTCGATCACCAGGTCGTCCGGCCCGAACATCTCCCTCAGCTGCGCGAGCAGCCGCGTCGCCGGATCGCGCCGCCCTTCCGCGAGGAGCCGCCCGAGCGGCCCTGTCGTGCCGCCCGTCAGCAGCGTCAGGCCCGCTGCATGCTGCCCGAGCGTCTCCAGCGTGATGCACGGCTCGCCCGACGGATCGCTGCCCAGGAAGCCCGCCGAGGAGAGGCGTTGCAGGTTCTCCAGCCCCTCCGGCGTGCGCGCCAGCGCGACGAGCGGGTCCGGCCGGCTGCGCGCGGGATCGTGCCGCCCCGGCTCCTCCGTCGCGGCGCGGCCGAGCATCAGCTGGCAGCCCATGATCGGCTGCACGCCCTTGCCGGCGCAGCCTTGCGCGAATTCCAGCGCGCCGAACAGGTTCGCCGTGTCGGTCAGCGCCACCGCCGGCATGCCGTCCGCCTTCGCGAGCGCCGGCAGCTTCTCCGCCTTGATCGCCCCTTCGGAGAGCGAATAGGCGGAGTGGGCGTGAAGGTGGACGAAGGACTCGGCGCTCATCCGCTCATCCTACCACGGCTGCCCGAACGATTCGCGGGGGGGAGGCGGTCGGTGCAGCTTCACGCGCGGCGTCCCGGCCGGGAAACTCAGGCCGCGACGACGTGCCCGTCGCGCAGCGTCACCACGCGGTCCATGCGGGCAGCGAGATCGGGGTTGTGGGTCGCGATCAGCGCCGCCACGCCCTGCCCGCGCACCGCCGTCAGCAGCTCGTTGAAGACGCGGTCCGCGGTGGCGACGTCGAGGTTGCCCGTCGGCTCGTCCGCCAGCAGCACGCGCGGCCGGTTCGCGAGCGCGCGCGCGATCGCCACGCGCTGCTGCTCCCCGCCCGACAGCTTGCCGGGACGATGGTGTTCGCGGCCGTCCAGGCCGAAGGCGCGCAGCAGCTCCGTCGCGCGCGCGTTGGCGGCCGGGCGCGGCGTCCCGGCCGCCATCTGCGGCAGGGCGATGTTCTCGAGCGCCGTGAACTCCGGCAGCAGGTGGTGGAACTGGTAGACGAAGCCGATTGTGCCGCGCCGGATCGCCGTGCGCCCGTCGTCGGAGAGCGTGCCCGCGGCCTGCCCCGCCACGAAGACCTCGCCGGCATCGGGTTTTTCCAGCAGCCCCGCCAGGTGCAGCAGCGTGGACTTGCCGGTGCCGGAGGGCGCGACGAGCGCGACGATCTCCCCCGCATGCAAGGTCAGGTCGGCGCCGCGCAGCACCGGCAGCTCCCCGGCCTCGGTGCGGAAGCGACGCTCGACGCCGCGCAGCTCCAGCGGCGCGGCCTCACTCATTCCGCAGCGCTTCCACCGGGTCCGTCTTCGCCGCGCGCCAGCTCGGGTAGATCGTCGCCAGCAGCGATAGCCCGAGCCCCATGCCGACGACCTGCGCGACCTCCCGCGGGTCCACCACGGCCGGCAGGCGGGAGAGGAAATAGACCTCCGGGCTGAACAGCTCCGTCCCCGAAAGCGCCTGGATCGCCTGACGGATGCCCTCGATGTTCGCGCAGAAGGCCAGGCCGATGGCGAAGCCGATCAGCGTCCCGGCGACGCCCACGCTCGCGCCGCAGAGCAGGAAGACGCGCAGGATCGCGCCGCGCGTGGCGCCCATGGTGCGCAGGATCGCGATGTCCCGCCCCTTGTCCTTCACCAGCATGATCAGCGAGGAGACGATGTTGAAGGCGGCGACGAGGATGATGAGCGTGAGGATGAGGAACATGACGTTCCGCTCCACCTGCACCGCCGCGAAGAAGCTGCTGTTGGAATCCTGCCAGTCCAGGATGCGCACGGGCGTGTCGCCCAGCGCGGTGCGGATGGCGCGGCTGACGCCCCGCACCTCCGTCGGGTCGCGGACGAAGACCTCGATCTGCGTCGCGGCGTCGCCGGTCTGGAAGAAGGTCTGCGCCGCGCCGATCGGCAGGAACACGAAGCTGCTGTCGTACTCGTGCATGCCCACCTGGAACAGCGCGGCGACGGTGTAGGCGCGCACCCGCGGCACCGTGCCGAACACCGTGGTGCGGCCCTGCGGCGAGACCAGCGTGATCTTGTCACCCACCGTGATGCGCAGACGCTGCGCCAGCCGCGTGCCGATGATAATGGCGTCGTCGCCCTCGAACCGTTCGAGCGACCCGGTCACGATGTTCTGCGCGACGAGGCCACGGCCCCGCAGCGCATCCGGCGCCACGCCGCGCGCCAGCCCGCCGGAGGCGCCGCCCTGCTCGCTCGTCAGGAGCACCTGCCCTTCGACGATCGGCGTCGCGCTCACCACGCCCGGCACGCCGCGGATGCGCCGCGCGACGGGTTCGTAATCCGTCAGGCTGCGTTCCACGCCATAGACGCCGAGATGCCCGTTCAGGCCGAGGATGCGGCCGAGCAATTCCTGCCGGAAGCCGTTCATCACGGACATCACGATGATCAGCGTCGCGACGCCCAGCGCGATCCCCACGAGCGAGAAGATCGCGATGACCGAGACGAAACGCTCCCCTTTGCGCGCACGCAGGTAACGGAAGGCGACGGCGCGCTCGAAGGCGTCGAACATCGCTAGCCCCGCGCCTGCCGCAGCAGGTGCATCGCCACGCCGCCGGCCAGGCCCCCTGCCCCGCCGACCAGCCCGATCATCCAGATCGTCGGCTCCACGCCACGCGCCTCCAGCGCCGTCGCCAGCACGAGCGCCAGCGCGAGCACCACCATCGCCATCACCATGTCACGCATGTCAGCCCCTGATCTTCCCGAGTGCGTCCTCGGGCGAGACCTCGTGCCGTTCCCCGGTCATCCGGCGCTTGAGTTCAACCTTGTTGGCCGCTGCGCCACGCGGGCCGACGATGACCTGCCAGGGATGCCCCATCAGGTCCGCATCGGCGAATTTCACGCCGGCGCGGTCGGCCCGGTCGTCATACACCGCCTCGTCGCCGAGGGAAGCGGCGATACGCTCGCAGAGCGAATCGCACGCTGCGTCGCCGACCTTCAGGTTGAGGACCGCGGCGCGGAAGGGCGCCACCGCGTCCGGCCACTTGATCCCGGCCTCGTCGTGATTCGCCTCGATGATCGCGCCGACCAGGCGGGAGACGCCGATGCCGTAGCTGCCCATCTCCGGCGTGACCGTGGCGCCGTCTGTGCCCTGGACCGAAAGCCCCATCGGCGCCGAATACTTCGTGCCGAAATAGAAGATGTGCCCGACCTCGATGCCGCGCGCCGAGACGCGCTCGGCTTCCGGCAGTGCATCCCAGGCGGCGGAATCGTGCATCTCCTCGGTCGCCGCGTAGTGGCGGGTCCAGGATTCGACCAGCGGCTTGAGGTCCCCGTCGTAGTCCGGCGCCTCCGCCAGCGGGTCCATGTCCAGCAGCGCGCGGCTGACGAAGACCTGGCTCTCCCCGGTCTCGGCCAGGATGATGAATTCGTGGCTGAGGTCGCCGCCGATCGGGCCGGTATCGGCGCGCATCGGGATGGCCTTCAGGCCCATCCGCGCGAAGGTGCGCAGATAGGCCACGAACATCTGTCGGTAGGAATGCTCCGCGCCCGCCTTCGTCGTGTCGAAGGAATAGGCGTCCTTCATCAGGAATTCGCGCCCGCGCATCACGCCGAAGCGCGGCCGCACCTCGTCCCGGAACTTCCACTGGATGTGGTAGAGGTTGCGCGGCAGGTCCCGGTAGCTCTTCGCGAAGCCCCGGAAGATGTCGGTGACCATCTCCTCGTTCGTCGGGCCGAACAGCATGTCGCGCTCGTGCCGGTCGCGGAGGCGCAGCATTTCCGGCCCGTACGCCTCGTAGCGGCCGGACTGGCGCCAGAGATCGGCCGATTGCATCGTCGGCATCAGGATTTCCTGCGCGCCGGCGCGGTCCTGCTCCTCGCGCACGATCGCCTCGACCTTCTGAAGCGCGCGCCAGCCGAGCGGCAGCCAGGCGTAGATGCCGGCCGAGGTCTGCCGGACCAGGCCGGCCCGCAGCATCAGGCGATGCGAGATGATCTGCGCCTCCGCCGGGGTTTCCTTCAGCGTGGGCAGGAAGGCGCGTGACAGGCGCAAGGCGGCGGCTCCGATGGCGGCGCGGAGGCTAGCCCAGGCGTCGTGGCAGCGGAACCGGGCGCCCGTGTCAACCGGGGTTGACAGTTAGTGTCAGGATGGTGCGACGCAATAATGATGCGGGTGAAGCCTCACGTAAGAAAGATGCGCGGCGAACGCGGCTCGATCACGCAAAAAAGCTCTTTGCAATTCCGAACGCTTGCCCTACAAAAAAGACGGGCCGCACCCAAAGGGGCGGCCCGAGTTTAGGGAGGAAACGCCAGTCACACGGCAGAGAGAGGATCAACCTCTCCCTGGAAGACATAGTGGCGCGGGGATCGGACGCGGGACAACAAGAAAGCCCGCCGCGAGGAGCCGAAAAATCGGCCTTCGGACCCGGACTGCATATTTCGAGGGCGGCGGCCGCTGGGGAGGCGGGGTGCCGCCTGAATTTTGTGCAGGATCAGCGGTCCGGCGCACCGATCGGCGGGCCCTGATACGCTAACCACCCGTCGCGAAAGCTCACTAGCCCGGACTCGATCAGCCCATAGACGCCGATCCACAGCACGCCCGCCAGCACCGTCGTGCCGATGATCTTGCGCCCCAGCAACGGCCGGCTCGGCGCACCGCGCCAGCCGCCGGCCTCCGGATCCGCGTCCTCCACCGGCTTCGTGCCGATCGGCAGCACCACGAACAGCGCGGTCCACCAGATCAGCAGATAGACGACGACGCCCGTGAACAGGTCCATGCGCGGCCAGATGCGCCGCGGCCCCTGCACGGTCAACCGCGCCAGCGCAGCGCCCAGGCCTCGAAGCGTTGCAGCGCCATGTTGATCAGCGCGCCCACCACCGCCAGCACGATCAGCCCGGCATAGACGCTGGTCGTGTTGAACAGCCCCGTCGCCTGGCTGATGAGGTAGCCGATGCCGCGGTTGGACGACATGAACTCCCCGATCACCGTGCCGACCAGCGCATAGGGCACGCTGACCTTCAGGCCCGTGATCACCCAAGCCGTCGCCGAGGGGATCACCACGTGCCGCAGCACGTCCAGCTCCCCTCCCCCCATGATCCGCACGGAGGTGAGGTGCAATGCGTTCACGTCCCTCACGCCGGCATAGGTGTTGAGGAACACGACGAAGAACACGATGGAGGCGGAGACCGCGACCTTGCTCTCGATGCCGATGCCGAACCAGATGATGAACAGCGGCGCCAGCGCGATCTTCGGGATGGAGTAGAGCGCGGTGATGTAGGGATCGAACACCTCCGCGACGCTGCGGTAACGCCCGAACAGCAGGCCGAGCGCGAAGCCCACCGCCGAGCCGATGACGAAGCCCAGCACGGTCGCCCAGAGCGTGATGGAGAGGTGGTGCCAGAGCGTTCCGTCCATCGTCCAGCGCCACAGCCGCGCGCCGACATCGAGCGGCGAGGAGACGAGCAGCGTGTCTATCCAGCGGCCGGAGGAGTACTGCCACAGTGCCAGGAACCCGACGCCCACGACCACGCGCAGCAGCAGCACCGTCAGCCGCCGCCGCCCTTCCGCCGCCTCCACCGCCGCCACGGCCGCGCTCCGCGCCGGCGCGCCGCCGATCGCCGCGGCCTCGTTCGCGACGCCGCTCATGCCGCTTCTCCGCGTCGGATTTCCGGTGCCAGCGCCTCCCACAGCCGCGCGTAGCTCGCCTCGAATTCCGGCCGGAAGCGCACGCGGAACACGTCGCGGGGATAGGACAGGCCGATCGTCTCGATCGCCTTTATGCGCCCGGGCCGCCCGCTGAACACGATGACGCGCGACGCCAGCGTCACCGCTTCCGCCAGGTCGTGCGTGACGAAGACCACGGTCTGCCGGCCCTCGCCCCAGATCGCCAGCAGCTCCTCCTGCATCAGCAGCTTGAGCTGCGCGTCGAGCGCGCCGAACGGCTCGTCCATCAGCAGGGTCTGCGGCCGGTAGATCAGCAATTGCGCGAGCGCCACGCGCTTGCGCATCCCGCCCGAGAGCTCCGCCGGAAACGCCGTCTCGAACCCCGTCAGCCCCACGGCGGCAAGCTGAGCCGCCACGCGCGTCGCGCGCTCCTCGGCCGGCACGCGGCGGAATCGCAGCGGCAGCGCGACGTTCTCCTCCACCGTCCGCCAGGGCAGCACACCGTCCTGCTGCGTCATGTAGCCGACGTTCCGGTTGATGCCCGCCACCGCCGCACCGTCATGCAGGATGCGGCCTTCGGTCGGCGGCAGGATGCCGGCGATCATGTTCATCAGCGTGGACTTGCCGCAGCCGGATGGCCCGACGAAGGCCACGAACTCGCCCGTCCCGACGTCGAGGTCCACGCTGTCCAGCGCCAGCGTCTCCCGCCCGCGCGCCACGTAGCGCTTCGTCACGCCTTCGACCCGGATGGACACCGCCGCGCTACCCCAGGCGCCGCATCGCCTCCTCCGCGATCCCGGGCTCCACCGCCGAGGCGAAGGTCACGCCCGCCGCCAGCGGCGGCTCGTTCTGTGCGCGGTTGACGAAGTTGATGAACTCGACGTTGCGGCCGAACAGGTCCTCCTTTGGCCGCGGATCGGGGAAGTAGATGCGGCCGTTCGAGCGGAAGGCGCGCTCCGCAATCTCCGGGTCCAGTTCCAGCCAGCGCAGCGCGAAGTCGCGGAAGCGCGCCGGCTCGCGCTCGATGCTCCGCAGCGTCAGCGCGATGCCGTGGGCGTAGCGCACCAGCACGTCGCGGCGGCTGGCGATCGTGCGCTCATGCGCGCTGGCGACGATGTACTGGTGTTCCCGCATCCCGTCCGGCGGCGTCAGGCCCATGTCGAACAGATACGCGCAGCCCGCGCGCCGCACCGCGATGTCGGCGGTCGGAGAGGACAGGCAGAAGCCGTCAATCACGCCCTGCTGCAAGCCCGCGATCATGCCGGGCCCGCCGCCCTGGATCGGCACCAGGCGCAGGTCGCGGCTGGCATCCATGCCGCCTTGCGCGGCAAGCCAGCGGAACAGGCTGTCCGGCGCCGCGCCCGGGCCGGTCGTCCCGACGCGGAGGCCCCGCAACGCCGCGATGCGCGCCGGCGTCGGGCTCTCCTCCGTGACGTTCAGGCGCTGCAGGATGTCGGCCTTCACGACGACGTGCGACGCGAATTTGTTCACCGTCGAGACGAACAGCTTGATCGGCAGCCCTTGCCCGCGCGCGCGCAGCGCCTCGCCGGGATCGCCGAGCAGGATGTCCGTCCCCGACCCCGCCAGCGCCGCGGCGTTGGTGCCGCGGCCGGAGGCGTTGGAGACCACGCGCACGCCTGCCTCCCGGAAGAACCCGCCCTCGTTCCCCCAGTCCTCGGCCATCCACAGCCAGGACCGCGCGGTGGAGCGGATGGTGTTCACCTCCGGCATCGCCGGCTGCGCCCGAACGGTCCCCCCGGCCAGCGCGGCCGTGCCCGCCACCAGCGCCGCGCGCCGCGTCATCGTGAAGCCTGCCATCGTTCGCTCCCGCGGCCTTGCCGGCCAGATTTGTCCGAACAAGTATCGGCCGCGCGGCCATCCGTCCGCAAGCGGGGGTGCGGGCAAGTGCCGGAGAGCGAGCCGGATTACATCATCGTGGGCGCCGGCTCCGCCGGCTGCGCCCTGGCCGCGCGGCTGTCCGAGGATCCGGCGATCCGCGTCCTGCTGATCGAGGCCGGCGGCCGCGACACCGATCCGCTGCTGCACGTGCCGCTGATGACCGGCCTGCTCCTGCGTGGCGGCCTGCATGCCTGGCGCTTCGCGACCGAACGCGATCCCCGCCTGGGTGGCCGTTCGCTGAACTGGCCGCGCGGCCGCGTGCTCGGCGGCTCCTCCGCGATCAACGGCATGGTGTGGATGCGCGGCCGCCCTTCCGACTACGACGCCTGGGCGCAGCGTGGCCTGCGCGGCTGGGCCTGGGACGACCTGCTGCCGACCTTCCGCCGCATCGAGGATTTCGCCGGCGGCGCCTCCGCCGACCACGGCGCCGGCGGCCCGGTCCCGGTCACCGATGGAGGCGCCGAGAACCCGCTGCTCGACGCCTTCGTCGAGGCCGGCATCGCCGCCGGCTGGCCGCGCGCCGCCGATTTCAACGCGCCGCCCTACGAAGGCTTCGGCCGCTACCACTTCACCATCGCCGGTGGCCGCCGCGTCTCCGCCGCGCGCGCCTACCTGCGGGCCGCACGAGGGCGCCCGAACCTCCGCATCGCCACCCGCCTGCGCGCCATCTCCGTCGCCGTCGGGAACGGGCGCTGCACCGGGATCAGGCTGCGCGACGGGCGCGTCCTCCGCGCGTCGCGCGAGGTGATCCTCTGCGCCGGCGCGATCGGCAGCCCGATGCTGCTGATGCACGGCGGCGCCGGTCCCGCGGACGCGCTGCGCGAAGCCGGCATCGCCGTGACCCATGCCCTGCCGGGCGTCGGCCGCAACCTGCAGGACCACCTGCTGGTCCGCGTCGAGCACGCCTGCACGCAGCCGATCACCCTGCACCGCCTGACCCGCCCCGACCGCGCCGCCGCCGCTGTCACTCGCGCGATGCTGTTCGGCACCGGCCCGGCCGCATCCTTCCCCCTCGCCGCCGGCGCGCTCCTGCGCAGCCACGCGAAGGAGGACGAGCCCGACCTGCAATCCCACTTCATGCCCGCGCTGAGCACGGCCACGATGCGCCTGCCCTTCCTGCCGAGCGTCACGCCGCGCGCCGCGCACGGCTTCATGGCGAACTGCTACGTGCTGCGCCCGGAAAGCCGCGGCTGGCTCGCGCCGGCTTCCGCCGACCCGCTCGCCCCGCCGCGGATCGTGCCGAACTATCTCTCGACCGAAGGCGACCGGCGCCGATTGCGCGACGGCGTTCGCCACCTGCGCACCGTCTTCGCGCAAGCGCCTTTCGACGCGTATCGCGGCCCCGAACTCTCGCCCGGTCCCGGCGCGACGACCGACGCCGAGCTCGATGCCTTCATCGCCGACACCGCGGACACGGCGTATCACCCCGTCGGCACCTGCGCGATGGGTGGCGACGGCGACATGCACGCCGTGCTCGACGCCGCGCTCCGTGTCCGCGGCATCACCGGCCTGCGCGTTGCCGACGCCTCCGCCATGCCCGCCATCACCTCCGGCAACACCCACGCGCCGTCGGTGATGATCGGCGAGCGTTGTGCCGAGCTGATCCGCGCCGGCCGGTAGCGTTATCGCCCGCAGCTCTCCGGCGACAGCGCGGTGCCCGGCTCCACGCGCTCCGCGGCGCGCGCCATCAGACGCGCAGCAGGTGCACCTCCACGCTCGGCCGCTTGCGCAGCCGGCGCCCGACCGCGCGCCGCACCGCGCTGCGCGCAGCCTCGCGCAGCGCGCCGTCCTCGCGCTTCATCGCGCCCGGCAGATCCACCACCGCGCGCGCCAGATCGGCGGCGATCCGCGCCGGCTCCTCATCCGTGCCGTCGAACAGCCCGGGGGCCGAGACCTGCGGCTTGCCGAGCACCCGCCCCGACACGTCCACCGCCAGCGATGCGATCACCACGCCGTTGAACAGCATCTTCTTGCGCGCCTGCAGCACGTCGCCGTCGAGCGGCAGCAGCCGGTCGCCGTCCACCGCGAGCCGCCCGACCGGCACGCCCTCCACCACGTCAGGCACGTCCGGCGCGAGGCGCAGCACGTCCCCGTCCTCGATGACGTAGGCCTCCGCGCCCAGGCTCTCCGCCAGGTTCGCGTGCTCGTTCATGTGCCGCCACTCGCCATGCACGGGCACCGCATATTTCGGCTTCACGAGCCCATAGAGCCGCTTCAGCTCGTCCCGCGCCGGGTGGCCGGAGACGTGCACCATGTGGTCGTCCGCCGTCATCACCTCGACGCCGGCGCGCGCCAGCTCGTCCTGCACGCGCAGGATGCCGCGCTCGTTGCCCGGGATCATGCGCGAGGAGAAGATGACGGTGTCGCCCTCGCCGAGCGAGATCTGCGGATGCGTGTCGGCGGCGATCTTCGCCATGGCGCTGCGCGGCTCGCCCTGGCTGCCCGTGCAGATCAGCACGAGCTTGCTGTCCGGCACGTCGCCGGCCTGGTCCTCGGTCAGGAAGGGCGGCAGGTCGCGCAGGTAGCCGCATTCGCGCGCCGCGGCTTCCGCATTGCGCAGGCTGCGCCCGAACAGCGCCACCTCCCGCCCCGCCGCACGCGCGGCCAGCGCGACGCTCTCCACGCGGGCGATGTTCGTCGCGAAGCAGGTCACCGCCACGCGGCCCTTCAGGCGCTTGATGATCGCGGCGAGGTTCCGCCGCACCTCCGCCTCGCTGCCCGAATGGCCCTCGACAAGCGCGTTGGTGCTGTCGCAGACCATCGCGAGCACGCCTTCCTCGCCCAGCCGCGCGAAGGCCGCCTCGTCGGTCGGCGGGCCGATCAGCGGATTGGGGTCCAGCTTCCAGTCGCCGGTGTGCAGCACCGTGCCGAATTGCGTGCGGATCGCCAGCGCCTGCGCCTCCGGCACGGAATGCGACACGCGCAGGTATTCCAGGTCGAAGGGGCCCACCTGCCACCGGCTGCCCGGCGCCTGCGTCACGATCTCCACCTGGTTCAGCAGCCCGGCCTCGCCGAGCTTGCGGCGCAGCACCGCGGCGACGAAGGGCGTGGCGTGGATCGGGCAACGCAGCCCGGGCCAGAGATGCGCCACCGCGCCGATGTGGTCCTCATGCGCGTGGGTGATCACCAGCGCGCGCAGCCTGTCGCGCCGCGCGGCGAGCCATCCGGCATCGGGCACCAGCACATCCACTTCCGGGTGTTCCGGCCCGCCGAAGCCGAGCCCGCAATCCACCGCGAGGAGGTCGCCGTCGCAGCGATAGACGTTGAGGTTGAGTCCGATCTCCCCCGTCCCGCCGAGCGGGATGAAGGCCAGGTCTCCGTTCATTGTTGTTCCAGTACAGTCGTTCAGGTGAGGGTTGGTGATGCGGCCCTAGATCAGGCCGTCGTCGCGTCGTGCGTGTCGCACCAATGTGGGTGCGGGGTTGCGGTCCGCCAACAGCCGCAGGCCGTCCAGCGTCGTATCGGGGTCGGTCGTTTCGATGATGGTGGTGCCCTCGGCGAAGAGCGGGGCCAGCCCGCCCGTCGCGATCACCTTCAGCCGGCCGTGCTCGGCCTCGTCGTGTTCCGCGCGGATCCGCGCGACGATGCCCTCGATCAGCCCGACATAGCCCCAATAGACGCCGGACTGCATGGCCGCGACGGTGTTCCGCCCGACCACCGCCTGCGGCCGCCCGATACCGATGCGCGGCAGCCGCGCCGCGGCGCGGTGCAGCGCCTCGATGGACAGGTTGATGCCCGGGGCGATCACGCCGCCCAGGTAGGCACCGTCCTTCGCAACGACGTCGAAGGTGGTCGCGGTGCCGAAGTCAATCACCACCAGCGGACCCCTGTAGCGTTGATGCGCCGCCAGCGCGTTCAGCAGGCGGTCCGCGCCGACTTCGTGCGGCGCGTCCACCCGGATGTCGAAGCCCCAATCGAGCGACGCGCGCGCCACCAGCGGCTCGCAGGCGAACCACTCGCGGGAGAGCCGGCGAAGGTTGTAGAGCGCCGCCGGCACCACCGTCCCGATCGCGCAGCGCGTGATGTCGGACGGCTTCAACCCGGAGTGCCCGAGCAGCGCGAGCAGCCACACCGCGTATTCGTCGGAAGTCCGCTCCGCCTCGGTGCGCGTGCGCCAGCGGCCGCGCCACTCCGCCCCGTCATGGACGGCGAAGACGATGTTGGTGTTGCCGGCATCCACCACCAGCAGCATGGCGCGTCAGGCTCCGTCGGTCTCCCCCGTGCCGAAACGCCGCAATCCGGCGGCCGTCTCCAGCAGCAAGGCGCCGTCCTCCGCGAGACCGGCGTAACGACCCGTGGTTACACCCGCGCCCGCGCGCAACGTCAACGGTGTGCCGGTTGCCGGGCCGCGCGCCTGCCAGGCCGCAAGGACCTGCGGCGCTGCCCGCATGCGCCAGACATCCAGCGCCGCGATCACCCGCGGAGCGGCCGCTTCGGGCGTCGGCGCGCCCCGGCCCGGCGGAGCAGCCGCCCCGGCCAGGCACGCCGTCCTCCGCCCCTCCACCGCCGGCGCGACGGCGAGGTTCGCGCCGATTCCGATCACCAGCCACTCGATCCGCCCGGCGGCGTCCGCTGCGCTCTCGCAGAGCACGCCCGCCAGCTTCGCCCCGTCCAGGGTCAGGTCGTTCGGCCATTTCAGCCGCAGCGCGCCGGGATGCACCACCCACGGCTCCAGCGCTTCGGCGAGCGCGACTGCCGCCATCAAGGCGAAGCGCGGCGCCGCCCGCGCCGTCGCATCCGGCCGCAGCAACACGGAGAGGTAGAGGTTTCCCTCCGGGCTGTTCCACAACCGCCCGTCACGCCCGCGTCCCGCCGTCTGCCGCCGCGCGAGCACCGCGAGCCCCTCTGGCTCTCCGCAGGCCGCCAACCGCAACAGCAGATCGGAGGTCGAGGGCAGTTCCGCCTCGACCCGGAGCCGCCACCCGGGCGGGAGATCAACCGGCGACGGCGGTGACGGCAACCTGCGCCGCGCCGATCAGCGCCGCCGGGAACAGGAAGAACAGCAAGGTCAGCAATCCCATCCCCGCCATCACCACCGTCACGCTCGCCGGCGCCGGGTCCAGCGCGCCCTCGCCGGCGTCGAAATACATCACCTTCACGATGCGCAGGTAATAGTAGCTGGCGACCACGCTCGTCAGGATGCCGATGATCGCGAGTGCCCAGTAGCCGGCCTGCACCGCCGCGAGGAACACGTAGAGCTTGCCGAAGAAGCCCGCGAGCGGCGGGATGCCGGCCATGGAGAACATGAACACGGCCATCCACAGCGCCATCGCGGGATCCGTGCGGCCCAGCCCCTTCAGGTCGTCAATGTCTTCCAGCGCACGGCCGCCGCGGCGCATCGCGACCAGCACCGCGAAGGTGCCGATATTCATCACGACGTAGATCGCCATGTACACCAGCAGCCCGCGGTAGCCCGTGTCGTTCACCACGGCCAGGCCCATCAGCGCGTAGCCGACATGGCCGATGGAGGAATAGGCCATAAGCCGCTTGATGTTCCGCTGCCCGATCGCCGCGAAGGCACCGAGGATCATGGACGCGGCGGAGATCAGCCACACCACCTGGCCCCATTGCGCCGAGAGGTCGCCGAACGGCCCGATCAGCACATGCATCATCAGCCCGATCGCCGCGACCTTGGGCGCGGTGGCGAAGAACGCGGTGACGGGCGTGGGCGCGCCCTCGTACACGTCCGGCGTCCACATGTGGAAGGGCACCGCCGAGACCTTGAACGCCAGCCCCGCGAGCACGAAGACCAGCCCGACCACCACGCCCGTGCCGACCTCGTCGCCCGAGATCGCATCCGCCAGCCGGTCGAAATTCGTCGTGCCGGCGAAGCCGTACACCAGCGACGCGCCGTACAGCAGCAGGCCGGAGGCGAGCGCGCCGAGCACGAAATACTTGAGGCCGGCCTCCGCACTGCGGGCGTTGTCGCGGTCGAAGGCCGCGACGACGTAGAGCGAGAGCGAGAGCAGCTCCAGCCCGATATAGACGGACATGAGGTCGTTGGCGGAGACCATCACCATCATGCCGACCGTCGCGAACAGGATCAGCACCGCAAACTCGAACCGCCCGAGCCCCTGTCGTTCGTTGAAGTCGAGCGCGAGCACCAGGCCGAGCGCGGCGCCGAGCAGGATGAGGATCTTCGTGAAGCGCGAGAAGGCGTCGGAGACGTATTGCCCGGCGAAGGCCGTGCCCTCCCCCTGCCCGAGCACGAGCGCGGCCGTGACGACCAGCGCGCCGATCACCGCCATCGAGACCGGGAAGAAGGTCTCGCGCCGGGGGATCACGCCGCCGAGCAGGATCAGCAGCCCCGCGCAGGAGAGCACGATCTCCGGCAGGGCGAGGGTCCAGTTGGTCATCACTGCATCCCAGCCAGGCGAGCCGCGCCCAGCGCTGCCTCATGCCGCGCGACGAGGGCCGAGACGCTCGCCTCGAAGAAGTTCATGAAGGAAGAGGGATACACGCCCATCCACAGCGTCAGCACGATCAGCGGCGCGAAGACGGCGAACTCCCGCGGGCCGAGATCGAGCAGCGCGCGCAGGTCCTCCCGCGCGATTCGCCCGAAGATCACGCGGCGATACAGGTAGAGCATGTAGGCCGCGCCGAGGATCATCCCCATCGTGGCGCCGAGCGCGACCCATGGGTTCACCCGGAACGCTCCGACGATCACCATCAGCTCGCCCGGGAAGCCGGCGGTGCCCGGCAGCGCGACGCTCGCCATGGTGAAGAGCATGAAGACCAGCGCATAGGCCGGCATGATCTTCGCAACCCCGCCGTATCGCGCGATCTCGCGGGAATGCACGCGGTCGTACAGCACGCCGACGCAGAGGAAGAGCGCGCCGGAGACGATGCCATGCGACAGCATGGTGAACAGCGCACCCGACAGTCCCTGCTGCGTGAAGGTGAAGATGCCGAGCGTCACGATCCCCATATGCGCCACCGAGGAATACGCGATCAGCTTCTTCATGTCCTCCTGCGCCAGCGCGACGAGCGAGGTGTACACCACGGCGACGACGGACAGCGAGAAGATGAAGGGCGCGAAGTCCGCGCTGGCCTGCGGCAGCAGCGGCAGGGAGAAGCGCAGGAAACCGTAGGCGCCCATCTTCAGCAGCACGCCCGCGAGGATGACGGAGCCCGCCGTCGGCGCCTCCACATGCGCGTCGGGCAGCCAGGTGTGCACCGGCCACATCGGCACCTTCACCGCGAAGGACGCGAAGAAGGCGAGGAACAGCCAGGCCTGCATCCCGCGCGGGAATTGCGTTTCCATCAGCGTCGGGATGTCCGTCGTGCCGGCGTGGAACCAGACCGCCAGCACGGCCAGCAGCATCAGCACGGAACCTGCCAGCGTGTAGAGGAAGAACTTGAACGCCGCGTACACGCGCCGCGCCCCGCCCCACACCCCGATGATCAGGAACATCGGGATCAGCACGGCCTCGAAGAACACGTAGAACACGATGAAGTCGAGCGCGCAGAACATGCCGACCATCATGCTTTCCAGCACGAGGAAGGCGACCATGTACTCCCGCACGCGGGACTGCACGCTCTCCCAGCTCGCCAGGATGCAGATCGGCGTCAGCAGGGTGGAGAGCAGCACGAACAGCACGGAGATGCCGTCCACGCCCATGTGGTAGTTCACGCCGAATTCCGGCAGCCACTCCGCGCGCTCCACGAACTGGAACTCCGCCGTGCCCTGGTCGAACCGGACCCAGAGCACGAGCGAGAGCGCGAGCGTGATCAGGCTCGTCCACAGCGCCGTCCAGCGGGCGTTGCGCGCCACGACCTCCTCATCGCCGCGCACCATCAGGATGATGAAGGCGCCCGCCAGCGGCAGGAAGGTGACGAGCGAGAGGATGGGAAAGCCGGCCGCGTTCATCGGGCACCGTAGAGCAGGAGAGTGACGAAGAGCACGAGCCCGATGATCATCGCGAAGGCGTAGTTCGCCACCCGCCCGGTCTGGATGCGCACCGCGCCGCGCGCCGCCTGCACCGCGAGCGCGGCCGCGCCGTTCGGCACGCCGTCAATGATCCGCGCATCGCCCGTCTTCCAGAAGGCGCGCGCGAGGTGTCGCGCGGGACGGACGAAGATCGCGTCATACAGCTCGTCGAAATACCACTTGTTCAGCAGGAAGCGGTGCAGCCCGCCGAACCGCGCCGCGAGCTGCCCCGGAATGCCCGGCGCGAACATGTACAGCACATAGGCCAACGCGATGCCGAGCACGCCCGCGACCGTCGGCGCCAGCGGCACCCAGGCCGGCAGGTGATGCGCGTGTTCCAGCACGTGGTTCGTCGCGGCGTTGTGGATGCTGCCGTTCCAGAACTGCGCCTGCACGTCGCCGACGAACATCGGGTAGAACATGGCACCCGCGCCGATCGCGCCGGCCGCCAGCAGCAGCAACGGCGCCAGCATCACCCACGGGCTCTCATGCACGTGCTCCATCGTGTGATGGTCCGCGCGCGGCGCGCCATGGAACGTCAGGATCAGCAAGCGCCAGGAGTAGAAGGCCGTCAGGAACGCCGCGATGATCCCCATCGCGAAGGCAAACATCCCCGGCCCGGTACCCGCGGCGTAGGCCACCTCCAGCACCATGTCCTTCGAGTAGTAGCCCGCGAAGAACGGGATGCCCGCCAGCGCCAGGCTGCCGACCCACATCACGGCGTAGGTCACCGGGATCTTCTTCCAGATCCCGCCCATCCTGCGGATGTCCTGCTCGTCCGACATCGCGTGAATCACGCTGCCCGCGCCCAGGAACAGCAGCGCCTTGAAGAAGGCGTGGGTGAAGAGATGGAAGATCGCCGCCTGATACACGCCCACACCCGCCGCGAAGAACATGTAGCCGAGCTGCGAGCAGGTGGAATACGCGATCACCCGCTTGATGTCGTTCTGCACGCAGCCGACCGTCGCCGCGAAGAACGCCGTCGCCGCGCCGACCACGGTCACGATGGACAGCGCGACCGGCGCGTATTCCATCACCGGCGACATGCGCGCCATCAGGAACACGCCCGCCGTCACCATCGTTGCCGCATGGATGAGCGCGGAGACCGGCGTCGGTCCCTCCATCGCGTCCGGCAACCAGGTATGCAGGCCGAGCTGCGCCGACTTGCCGCAGGCGCCGAGGAACAGCAGGACGCCGATCACCTCCAGAGCCGGAAGCCCCAGGAACTGCACGTCCCGCACGGTCTCCACGCTGTTGAAGATCGCGTCGAATTCGACGGACTGGAACGTCCAGAAGGTCAGCGCCAGGCCGAGCATGAAGAACAGGTCGCCCACGCGGTTGACGATGAAGGCCTTCATCGCCGCGGCGTTGGCACTCTCCTTCTCGTACCAGTAGCCGATCAGCAGGTAGCTCGCGAGGCCGACGCCCTCCCACCCGAAGAAGAGCTGCACGAGGTTGTCCGCCGTCACCAGCATCAGCATCATGAAGGTGAAGAGGCTGAGGTAGGCGAAGAAGCGCGGGATCGTCGCGTCATGCGACATGTAGCCGACGGAGTAGAGATGGATCAGCGTGGAGATGAAGGTCACCATCGCCACCATCACCACGCTCAGCGTGTCGTAGCGCAGCGCCCATTCCACCTCGAACCCGCCCACGTCGAGGAAGCCGGCGATCGGTACTACGCCCGGCGCGCCGCCCAGCGCAACCTCGACGAAGGCGCCGATCCCGCAGGCCGCGGCCAGCGCCATGCAGGCGACGCTGACCCACTGCGACCCCCTGTCGCCCAGCCAGCGGCCCAGGAATCCGGCCAGGCTGGCGCCGAGCAGCGGGAAGAAGATGGCGCCGACGTACATCAGCCTAGCCCTTCAGGGTGGAGATTTCTTCCACCTCGATCGTGCCGCGATTGCGGAAGTAGATGACGACGACGGCCAGTCCGATCGCCGCCTCGGCCGCCGCAACGGTCAGGATCAGCATCGCGAAGACCTGCCCCGTGAGGTCGCCGAGCGTGCCCGAGAACGCGACGAGGTTCAGGCTGACCGAGAGCAGGATCAGCTCCACCGACATTAGGATGACGATGACGTTCTTCCGGTTCAGGAAGATGCCGAGCACGCCGAGCGTGAACAGGATGGCGCTCACCGTCAGGTAATGCGCCAGGCCGACGGCCGCCATCAGTGATGCCCCCCGGCGTGTTCCACCTGCCTCGGCGGCGCGGGTAGTGCGTCAGCCGGCGGCCGCTCGATCCCGATCTCGCCCAGGCCGGCGCCTGGCGTCGGCGCCCGCAGGTTCACGCTGCCTGCGCGCGCGATCTGTCGCCCGATATCCTGTCGCTTGGTCGTCGTCTTGCCGCGGAGCGTCAGCACGATCGCCCCGATCATCGCGACCAGCAGGATCAGTCCCGAGAGCTGGAACAGCCAGACGTACTCCGTGTAGAGGATGCGCCCGAGCGCGCGCGTGTTCTCTACCTCCGCCGGCATCGGGTTGAGCCGCAGCCCCGCCGCGTCGCCCGCGAACTGCCAGGAGCCGAACACCAGCACGAGCTCCAGGAACAGGATCGCGCCGATCACCGCGCCGACCGGCGCGTAGCGCTGGAAGCCCTCGCGGAGTGCCGCGAAATCCACGTCCAGCATCATCACGACGAACAGGAACAGCACCGCGACTGCGCCGACGTACACGATGACCAGGATCATCGCCAGGAACTCCGCGCCGGCGATCAGGAACAGCGCCGCCGCATTGAAGAATGCCAGGATGAGGAACAGCACGCTGTGCACGGGATTGCGGCTGGTCACGACCATCACGGCGGCGCCGATCAGCACCGCCGCGAAGAGGTAGAAGGCGGCCACGGTCATCGGTAGGGCGCATCCAGCTCGAGCCGCTTGGCCAGCGCCGCTTCCCAGCGGTCGCCGTTCTCCAGCAGGCGGTCCTTATGGTAGATCAGCTCCTCGCGCGTCTCGGTCGCGAACTCCATGTTCGGCCCCTCGACGATCGCGTCCACCGGGCAGGATTCCTCGCACAGCCCGCAGTAGATGCACTTCGTCATGTCTATGTCGTAGCGCGTGGTCCGGCGGCTGCCGTCCTCGCGCGGCTCGGCCTCGATGGTGATCGCCAGCGCCGGGCACACCGCCTCGCACAGCTTGCAGGCGATGCAGCGCTCCTCCCCGTTCGGGTAGCGGCGCAGCCCGTGCTCCCCCTTGAAGCGCGGCGAGAGCGGCGCCTTCTCGTAGGGATAGTTGATGGTCGCCTTTGGGCCGAAGAACGCCTTCAGCGTCAGCCACATGCCGCCGACGAGTTCGGAGAGCAGGAAGCTGCGCGCGACGCGGTCGAGCGTGATGGCCATTGTGGTTCGATCCCTCCCGTCAGGCCGGCAGCCAGCCGAAAAGCTTCAGCGCTGCGGCGGTGATCACGAGCCAGACGAGGCTGAACGGAAGAAACACCTTCCACCCCAGCCGCATGAGCTGGTCGTAGCGGTAGCGCGGGAAGGTGGCGCGCACCCAGATGAAGATGAACAGGCAGAAGCAGATCTTCAGCACGAACCAGATTACGCCGAGCTGCGGCAGGATCCCGAACGGCCCGTACCATCCGCCGAGGAACAGGATGGTGATGAGCGCGCTCATCAGGATCATGTTCGCGTATTCGCCGAGGAAGAACAGCCCGAATGAGAGCGAGCTGTACTCCACGAAGAACCCGGCCACCAGCTCGCTCTCGCCTTCCGGCAGGTCGAAGGGCGCGCGGTTGGTCTCCGCGAGCGCCGAGATGAACATGATGACGAACATCGGGAAGAGGGGCACGATGAACCACATCCCCTCCTGCGCGCGCACGATCTCCGTCAGGTTCAGCGAGCCGACGCAGAGCAGCACGGTGACGATCACGAAACCCATGCTGACTTCGTAGCTCACCATCTGCGCCGCGGAGCGCAGCGCGCCGAGGAAGGCGTATTTCGAGTTCGAAGCCCAGCCCGCGATGATCACCCCGTACACACCGAGCGAGCTGATCGCGAAGAGATACAGGATGCCCACGTTGATGTCGGCGATCGCCCAGCCGTCGTTCACCGGAATGACGGCCCAGGCGAGCATCGCCAGCATGAAGGTGATCATCGGCGCCAGGATGAACAGCGCGCGGCTGGCCCCCGAAGGAATGATCGTCTCCTTCATGAGCATCTTCAGCGCGTCGGCGAAGGGCTGCAGCAGGCCGAAGGGCCCGACGACGTTCGGCCCCTTCCGCAGCTGCATCGCGGCCAGCACCTTGCGCTCGGCGTAGGTCAGGTAGGCGACGCCGATCAGCAGCGGCACCAGCAGCGCCATCGCCTGCGCGACCGTCAGCGCGAGGATCCCGACGGGGGTGGCGAGAAAAGCCTCCATCGCCCTATTCCGCCGCCTGCAATTGCGGCGCTTCGCCGTAGGTCGCGGCGCATTCCGCCATCACGTTCGATGCGCGCGCGATCTGGTCGGCCAGGTGGTATTGCGTGATCGGCAGCACGAAGGGCGCATCCGACATGGCGCCGGCATCGCCGGCCGGACCCGTCGCGTCCTCGCAGCCTCGACGTTCGAACGGCGCGGCCATCGCCATCGCATCCCGCAGGGCGCCGAGGTCGTCGAAGGGCAGCCGCACGCCGAGCCCCTCGCCCATGGCACGGATGATCCGCCAGTCCTCCCGCGCCTCGCCCGGCGGGTACACGGCGCGCCACGCCCGCTGCGCGCGGCCTTCCGTGTTGACGTAGGTGCCGTCCTTCTCGGTATAGGCCGCGCCCGGCAGGATCACGTCGGCGCGCGCGGCAGCGCGATCGCCATGATGGCCCTGGTAGATCACGAAGGTTTCCGGCGGGATCGCCGACGCGTCGAAGGCATCCGCGCCGAGCAGCCACAGCACGTCCACCCCGCCACTCAGCATCTGCCCGAGTGTTTTGCCGCGGACGCCTGGCAGGAAGCCGACATCCAGCGCGCCGACCTGCCCGCCGAAATGGTGCAGCACGTTGAACCCGTGCCAGTCCGGCCGCAGCGCATTCGCACTGCGCGCGATCTCCCACGCGGCCGCCAGCACCGCCAGCCCGTCCGGCCGCGCGAGCGCGCCGCGCCCCACGATCACCATCGGGTTCTTCGCGGCACGGAATGCCTCGGCGAAGGGCGACGACCCGTCCAGCACCGCCCGGATCGCCGCCGGCCCCTCGCCCAGATGCCGGTGCGGGTAGGTCAGGTCCACGCCTGCCGGCCCGATGCGCCCGATCGCGAAGCGGCCCGCCACGTAGCGCTTGCGGATGCGCGCATTGATCACCGGCGCTTCCTTCCGCGGATCGCTGCCGATGATCAGCAGCGCATCGGCCTGGTCCATCCCGGCGATCGTCGTGTTGAACAGGTAGAAGTCGCGCCGCGAGGCATCCACCGCCGCGCCATCCGTCCGGCAATCCAGGTTCTGCGACCCGATCGCGTTCATCAGCGCCTTCAGCGCGAAGGCGGATTCCGCATCCACCAGCTCGCCCGCCACCGCGCCGACACGATCCGGCGACGCCGCACGCACCCGCGCCGCGATCGCCTGGAACGCCTCGGCCCAGCCTGCCGGCTTCAGCGCGCCGTCCACCTTCACCCAGGGCCGGTCCAGCCGTTTGCGCTTCAGCCCGTCGAATGAGAAACGGCCGCGATCCGCCATCCACTCCTCGTTCACGTCGTCGTTGATGCGCGGCGTGATGCGCAGCACCTCCGGCCCGCGATTATCCAGACGGATGTTCGTGCCCGTCGCGTCCTGCACGTCAATGCTGTCGGTCTTGCGCAGCTCCCAAGGCCGCGAGACGAAGGCGTAGGGGCGCGAGGTCAGCGCGCCGACCGGGCAGATATCAATCAGGTTGCCCGAAAGCTCGGTCGTCAGCGCCTTCTCGACATAGGTGCCGATCTCCATGCTCTCGCCGCGCCCCGTTGCACCCAGCTCCGGCACGCCCGCGACCTCGGATGCGAAGCGGACGCAGCGCGTGCAGTGGATGCAGCGGTTCATGATCGTCTTGATCAGCGGGCCGACATACTTGTCCTTCACCGCCCGCTTCGCTTCCTGGTAGCGGCCGTGGTCCATGCCATAGGCCACCGCCTGGTCCTGCAGGTCGCACTCGCCGCCCTGGTCGCAGATCGGGCAGTCCAGCGGGTGATTGAGCAGCAGGAACTCCATCACGCCGCGCCGCGCATTGCGCACCACGGGGCTGTCGGTCTTCACCGACATGCCGTCCGCGACGGGGTACGCGCAGGACGCGACGGGCTTCGGCGCCTTCTCCACCTCCACCAGGCACATGCGGCAATTGCCCGCGACGGACAGCCGCTCGTGGTAGCAATAGCGCGGGATCTCCTTGCCCGCCGCCTCACAGGCTTGCAGGACAGTGGCCCCGTTCGGGACTTCTACCTCAATGCCGTCAACCGTAACCTTCGCCATCACCCCTACTCCGCGGCGAGCGGCATCGGCCGCGCGTGACGCCGCTTATACTCCGCGATCCGCTCTTCCAGGACCGGCCGGAAGTGCCGGATCAGGCCCTGCACGGGCCAGACGCCGCCATCGGCCAGCGCGCAGATCGTGTGCCCTTCGATCCGGCGCGTGACCTCTTCCAACAGGTCGATCTCCTCGACCTCCGCGCGGCCTTCGACCATGCGCTCCATCATGCGGCTGACCCAACCCATGCCCTCTCGGCAGGGTGTGCACTGGCCGCAGCTCTCGTGCTTGTAGAATTTCGACAGCCGCGCGATCGCCTTCACGATGTCCGTGCTCTTGTCCATCACGATCACGCCCGCCGTGCCGAGGCCGGTCTTGTGGTCGCGCAGCGCGTCGAAGTCCATCAGCACGTCGTCGCAGACGCTCTTCGGGATCAGCGGCGTGGAGCTGCCGCCGGGGATCACGCAGAGCAGGTTGTCCCAGCCGCCGCGCACGCCGCCGGCGTGCCGCTCGATCAGCTCGCGCAGCGGAATGGACATCTCCTCCTCCACGTTGCACGGCTTGTTCACGTGCCCCTGGAGGCAGAAGATCTTCGTCCCCGAATTCTTCGGCCGCCCGAACCCCGCAAACCAGGCGCCGCCGCGGCGCAGGATCGTCGGCACCACGGCGATCGTCTCGACGTTGTTGACGGTGGTCGGCGCGCCGTAGAGCCCGACGGCCGCGGGGAATGGCGGCTTCAGCCGCGGCATGCCCTTCTTGCCCTCGAGCGATTCGATCAGCGCCGTCTCTTCGCCGCAGATGTAGGCGCCGGCGCCGCGATGGACGTAGAGGTCGAAGTCCCACCCGCTGCCCGCCGCATTCGCGCCGAGCAGGCCGGCGTCGTACGCCTCCTGCACCGCGGCTTCCAGCACGCGGCTCTCGTTGTAGTATTCGCCGCGGATGTAGATGTAGCCGGCATGCGCGCCCATCGCGAAGCCCGCGATCAGGCAGCCCTCGATCAGCGTGTGCGGATCGTGGCGGATGATGTCGCGGTCCTTGCAGGTGCCGGGCTCGGATTCATCGGCGTTGACGACGAGGTAGTGCGGCCGTTCGCTCGCCTGCTTCGGCATGAAGGACCACTTCATGCCCGTCGGGAATCCCGCGCCGCCGCGCCCGCGCAGGCCGCTGGCCTTCGTCTCCTCGATGATCCAGTCGCGCCCCTTCGCGAGGATGCCCGCCGTGCCGTCCCAGTTGCCGCGGCGCTGCGCGGCCGGCAGCCGCCAGTCCTGCGCACCGTAAAGGTTGGTGAAGATCCGGTCCTTGTCGGAGAGCGGCATGATCAGGCCCCCACACTCGGGAACGCACGCAGCAACAGCAGGACAGTGCCCGTGAAGACGCCGCCCGCCAGCGTCAGCACGATGCCGACCATCCATGTCAGGAGATCAAGGCGTGCCTTGATCTTCGCAAACCGGTCGGTGTTCGCCGACATCGCTTCCGCCGCCTTCCTGGCTTTCTCTTCGTCCGCACCCGCGCTTCGCAGGGCGTCGTAAACTTCGGAGAGCATCACGGCCATTGCGCTACTCTCCAGGAACGTCCGTCAGCGTCAGCGGCCCGCCTTCCGGCGCGCTCGTCTGACGGCCGATCGTGCTGCCCGGCTGCGGCCGCTCGCCGCGCTTCAGCGCCTCGATCAGCTCCACCGTGCGGTCGTAATCCAGGTCCTCGTAGTAGTCGTCGTCCACCTGGAGCACCGGCGCGTTCACGCAGGCGCCCAGGCATTCCACCTCGGTCAAGGTGAACAGCCCGTCGGCGCTGGTGTCGCCATACCCCTTCAGCGCGCCCGCATCCCGGCACGCCCGCAGCACATCCTCGCTGCCGCGCAGCATGCACGGCGTCGTGCCGCAGAGCTGAAGGTGGTAGCGTCCGATCGGACGGGTGTTGAACATGAGGTAGAAGGTCGCGACCTCGTACACCCGGATCGGCGGCATGCCGAGACGCGCCGCGATCGCGTCCATCGCGACACGCGGCACCCAGGCGCTGCCGGTCTGCCGGCCCATCTGCCGCTGCGCCACGTAGAGCGCCGGGATCGCTGCGCTCGCCTGCCGTCCGGCCGGGTAGCGCGCGACGATGCGGTCAATCTCCGTATTGCTCTCGTCGTCGAAGGCGAAGCTCTCAAGCTCGTGCCGGTCCGCCACGTCCACCGCATGCGTCGCCCCCCAGCCCCCGCCGGGCGACTGCTTGCCATCGTCGCGGCTATCGCCACTCACCGGTCAATCTCCCCGAAAACGATGTCGAGGCTGCCGATGATCGCCACCGCATCCGCCAGCATGTGCCCCTTCGACAGCGCCTCCATCGCCTGGAGATGCGCGTAGCCCGGCGCGCGGATCTTCACGCGGTAGGGCCGGTTGGTCCCGTCCGCGATCATATACACACCGAACTCGCCCTTCGGCGCCTCCGTCACGGTGTAGGTCGTGCCGGCCGGCACGTGGTAGCCCTCGGTGTAGAGCTTGAAGTGGTGGATCAGCGCTTCCATCGAGCGCTTCATCTCCGCGCGCCGCGGCGGCACGATCTTGTTGTCCGCGATCTTCACCGGCCCCGGCCTGATGTGCGCCAGGCACTGCTCCACCATGCGCAGGCTCTGCCGCATCTCCTGCATGCGGACGAGGTAGCGGTCGTAGCAATCGCCATGCACGCCGACCGGCACCTCGAACTCCAGCCGGTCATACATCTCGTACGGCTGCGACTTGCGCAGGTCCCACGCGCAGCCGGAGGCGCGCAGGCACGGGCCGCTGAAGCCCCATTCCATCGCCTGCTCCGCCGACATCACGCCGATGTCCACGGTGCGCTGCTTGAAGATGCGGTTCTCCGTCAGCAGCCCTTCAAGCTCGTCCAGGAACTTCGGGAAGCCCCGGCACCAGGCGCCGATCCGGCCCTCCAGCCCCGCCGGCAGGTCCTTCGCCACGCCGCCGGGACGGAAGTAGTTCACGTGGTAATGGCTGCCGCCGACCTGCTCGTAGAACTCCAGCAGGTATTCCCGCTGCTCGAAGCCCCACAGCGAGGGCGTGATCGCGCCGACGTCGAGCGCGTAGGTCGTGACGTTCAGCAGGTGGTTCAGGATGCGCGTGATCTCCGCGAACATCGTGCGGATCCAGCGCGCGCGCTCGGGGATGTCACCCTCGATGCCCAGCAGCCGCTCCACCGCGATGGCGAAGCTGTGCTCCATGCACATGGGCGAGACGTAGTCGAGCCGGTCCATGTAGGGCAGCGCCTGGAGATACGTCTTGTACTCCATCAGCTTCTCGGTGCCGCGGTGGAGCAGCCCGATATGCGGGTCCGCACGCTCCACCACCTCGCCCTTCATCTCCAGGATCAGGCGCAGCACGCCATGCGCCGCCGGGTGCTGCGGGCCGAAATTGATGTGATGCGAATCCACCTCGACCGTCCGCGTCTGCGCGGACTCGCTGGACGCCGAGTTGAACGCGACCGGATCGGCGGCGACCGCGAGCGGCCCCGCCTCCGACGCCATGGCTGAACTGCCGCTCATCGCGGTCCCTCTATTTGTCCGCGCTCCGCGCGGGTGAGATGCACCTTCTCGTCGCCGGGCAGCGTCGTCATGCCTTCCCAGGGCGAGAGGAAATCGAAGTTGCGGAAGTCCTGTGTCAGCGCCACCGGCTCATACACGACCTGCTTGCGCGTCTCGTCGTAGCGGACCTCGACATGCCCGGTCAGCGGGAAGTCCTTGCGCAGCGGATGTCCCTCGAAGCCGTAATCCGTCAGCAGCCGACGCAGGTCCGGCTGCCCCTCGAAGACGATCCCGTAGAGATCCCACGCCTCGCGCTCATACCAGGTCGCGCAGGGCCAGAGGCCGACGACACTCGGCACCGGGGTCGCCTCGTCCGTCGAGACCACCAGGCGCACGCGCCGGTTATACGTGAGCGAGAGCAGGTTGTACACCACCTCGAAACGCTCGCCGCGCTCCGGATGGTCCACGCCGCAGAGGTCCATCAGTTGCTCGAAGCGCAGCCGCGGCTCGTCGCGCAGCAGGGCCAGCACGGGGAGCAGCCCGTCGCGCGTCACGCGCAGCACCAGCTCCTGCCCGCGCTCCACGGCCACGTCCCCCACCGCCGGGCCCGCCGCCTCGGCGATCGCGGCGCCAAGTTCCTGCAGGGTCATCGGCTCAGCCACGGAGGATCGTCCCCGTCCGCCGGATCTTCTTCTGCAGCTGCATGATGCCGTACACCAGCGCCTCCGCCGTCGGCGGGCAGCCCGGCACGTAGATGTCCACCGGCACGATGCGGTCGCAGCCGCGCACGACGGAGTAGCTGTAGTGGTAGTAGCCGCCACCATTCGCGCAGGACCCCATCGAGATCACCCAGCGCGGCTCCGCCATCTGGTCGTACACCTTGCGCAATGCAGGTGCCATCTTGTTGGTCAGCGTCCCCGCCACGATCATCACGTCGCTCTGCCGCGGCGAACCGCGCGGGATGATCCCGAAGCGGTCGAGGTCGTAGCGCGCCATGTAGGCGTGAATCATCGGCACCGCGCAGCAGGCCAGGCCGAAGGTCATCGGCCAGAGCGAGCCGGTGCGCGCCCAGTTCACGACCTTGTCGAGGTTCGCGACGACGAACCCCTTCTCCTCCATCTCGCCGGTGATGCCCTTGATCACCGCATCCTGCGCCGGCCCAGCGGGCAGCGCCTCCCGGTTCCAAGCCATCTCGCCGCCAGCAGCCGGCATCGTCGTCGTACTCATGTGGTTCTCCCGGCGATCGGCCGCGGTCAGCCCGCGCCCCGCCTCATTCCCAGTCCAACGCGCCCTTCCGCCACTCGTACACGAAGCCCACCGTCAGCACGCCCAGAAAGCCCATCATGGAGAGGAAGCCGAACCACCCGATCTCGTTCAGGCTGACCGCCCAGGGGAACAGGAACGCGACTTCCAGGTCGAAGATGATGAACAGGATGGCGACGAGGTAGAACCGCACGTCGAAGCGCCGGCGGGTGTCGTCGAAAGGTTCGAATCCGCACTCATAGGTCGAGAGCTTCTCCGGGTCCGGCTTCTGCCGCGCGGCCAGCATGGCGCCGCCCACCATCGCCCCCGCGATCCCGGCGGCGATCGCCAGGAAGACGAGGATCGGGAAGTATTGCGCCAGCAGCGGCTGGGTCATGCGCCTGTGCTCTTCGCCTTGCCGGGTCCACGCGGCCGTACGCCCGCGCGGGCCGCGCTGCGCCGATCGGGGGATGTCCGCGTGAAGCGGTCCCCGCCGATGCCGCATTGCAGCAACCGGAGATTAGCCGCGCCTCGCGCACTCCGCCATAGGGTGAAGCGTGAGGTGGACACGCCTTTCAGATGCGCGAACACACCCCGAACGTCCAGGGCACGGCCGCGTATCAGTTTGATGAATCGGGATGCGTCGCGTGGCGCGAGTGACGGGGCTCGAACCCGCGACCTCCGGCGTGACAGGCCGGCGCTCTAACCAACTGAGCTACACCCGCATGCGACAGGCGGCGGGGAATAGTGGTGCGGCGCGGGGGTGTCAAGCGAGTGGAGCCGTTGCGTCATCACCCGGGCTCGCCCCGCCGCAAAGCAGCGGCGCGCGCAGACCGCGCGCTCCGCCCGGCGCGCCAGTGCGTCGGCGCGCAAGCCAAGGCCGCAGATGCGGCCGCCCGGCGCCTGAGAGCAAAAAGCAGGCCATTCCTACACGGCGAAGGCGCGGAGGAATGGGCGCTGACGGGATCGAACCGCCGACCAACGGTGTGTAAAACCGCCGCTCTACCGCTGAGCTAAGCGCCCGCACGCCGCCCGCAGAAACGACGAAAGGCGGCCTCTTGCAAGGCCGCCTTGCTCAACGCCGAATGAGCGCGTGGCTCAGTTCACCGCGTCCTTCAGGCCCTTGCCGGCCTTGAACCGCACCGTCGTGGACGCCGCGATCTTGATCTCCTCGCCCGTGCGCGGGTTGCGGCCCTTGCCGGCCTTGCGCTTCGACGTCGAGAAGGTGCCGAACCCCACCAGCCGGACCTCCTGCTTCTTCTTCAGCGACTTCTTGATAGCCTCGAAGACCGCTTCGAGCACGTCGCCGGCCTTGCCCTTCGACATGTCGCCGCTCTCGGCCACGATCGCGACCAGATCCTGCTTGTTCATCCCGAACCCCCCTTCAGGTTCCACGAAAATGCGGCAGGCGCCCGACTCCCGTTCGCCCTGCGCGCGACACTAGTCGCGCGGATTCGCGCACGTCAACGTGTGGTGGCGCGATTCCCGGCGGAAATCCGCCGTTTTCCGGCCCGTGTCGCGCGCCGCCACCAGCACCGGCAAAGCCATTGAAAACACGAAGGGCGCCCGCCTCGCAGCGGACGCCCTCCCGTGACACGCCGAACCGTCAGTGCGGCCGGACGGTCGCCTCATCCCCCGTCGCGGGCTTGGGCGGCGCCTCCGGCGGCTCCTCCCAGGTGATCGCCTCGGGCGCCCGCACCAGCGCCTTGCCGATCACCTCGTCCACGTGGCTCACCGGCAGGATCGTCAGCGCCTTCTTCACGCTGTCCGGGATGTCCGCCAGGTCCTTCTCGTTGTCCTTCGGGATGAACACCGTCGTGGTGCCGCTCCGCAGCGCCGCCAGCAGCTTCTCCTTCAGGCCACCGATCGGCAGCACCCGCCCGCGCAGCGTGACCTCGCCGGTCATCGCCACGTCCTTCCGCACGGGAATGCCCGTCAGCACCGAGACGATGGAGGTCGCCATCGCGATGCCGGCACTCGGCCCGTCCTTCGGCGTCGCGCCCTCCGGCACGTGCACGTGGATGTCGCGCTTCTCGAACAGCGTCGGCTTCAGGCCGAAGCTCGTCGCGCGCGACCGCACGTAGCTCATCGCCGCGCTCACGCTCTCCTGCATCACGTCGCCGAGCTTGCCCGTGGTCTTCGTGTTGCCCTTGCCCGGCACCACGACGCTCTCGATGGTCAGGATCTCCCCGCCCACCTCGGTCCAGGCGAGCCCGGTGACGACGCCCACCATGTCCTCCGCCTCGGCCTCGCCGTAGCGGAACTTCCGCACGCCGGCGAACTTGTCGAGGTTCTTGACGGTGACCGTCACCTTCTTCGACTTCTTCGCGACGATCTCCCGCACCGCCTTGCGCGCGATGCCCGCCAGCTCCCGTTCCAGGTTGCGCACCCCCGCCTCGCGGGTGTGGTAGCGCACCATGTCGCGGACCGCGTCGTCGCTGATCGTCCACTCGCCCTTCTTCAGCCCGTTGGCCTCGCAGACCTTGGGCAGCAGGTGGCGCTTGGCGATCTCGACCTTCTCATCCTCGGTGTAGCCGGGGATGCGGATGATCTCCATGCGGTCCAGCAGCGGCTGCGGCATGCGCAAGGAGTTCGCGGTCGTGATGAACATCACGTCCGAGAGGTCGTAATCCACCTCCAGGTAGTGGTCGTTGAAGGTCCCGTTCTGCTCGGGGTCCAGCACCTCCAGCAGCGCGGCCGAGGGATCGCCCCGCCAGTCGGCGCCGAGCTTGTCAATCTCGTCCAGCAGGAAGAGCGGGTTGGAGGACTTCGCCTTCTTCATCCCCTGCACGACCTTGCCGGGCATGGAGCCGATATAGGTCCGCCGGTGGCCGCGCACCTCCGCCTCGTCCCGCACGCCGCCGAGCGACATGCGCACGAAGTTCCGCCCCGTGGCCTTGGCGATGGACTTGCCGAGCGAGGTCTTGCCGACGCCCGGAGGCCCGACCAGGCACAGGATCGGCCCGCGGATCTTCTGGCTGCGCGACTGCACGGCCAGGTATTCGACGATCCGCTCCTTGACCTTCTCGAGGCCGTAGTGGTCGGCGTCCAGCACGGCCTCGGCAGCAACGATGTCGTTGCGGATGCGCGTCTTCTTCTTCCAGGGGATGCTCAGCATCCAGTCGAGGTAGTTGCGCACCACCGTCGCTTCGGCGCTCATCGGCGACATGGTCTTGAGCTTCTTCAGCTCCGCCATCGCCTTCTCACGCGCTTCCTTGCTGAACTTCGTCGCCTTGATCTTGGCTTCGAGCTCGGCGGCTTCGTCCTTGCCCTCCTCGCCCTCGCCCAGCTCCTTCTGGATCGCCTTCAGCTGCTCGTTCAGGTAGTACTCGCGCTGCGTCTTCTCCATCTGCCGCTTCACGCGGTTGCGGATGCGCTTCTCCACCTGCAGCACGCCGATCTCGCCCTCCATATGGGCGAACACGCGCTCCAGCCGCGACCCGACGGCGTCGGTCTCCAGCAGCTCCTGCTTCTCGGCGATTTTCAGGTTGAGGTGGCTCGCCACGGTGTCGGCGAGCTTCGCCGGATCCTCGATCTGGTTAATCGAGACCAGCACCTCCGGCGCGATCTTCTTGTTGAGCTTGATGTAGCTCTCGAACTGCGTGACGACGGTGCGGGCCAGCGCTTCCTGCTCGCGGCTGTCGTTCACGCGCGTCTCCTCGACGGCACTCGTGAAGGCCTCGAAATACGGGTCGGTCGCCTTGTAGTCGGCGATCTTCGCGCGCTTGCCGCCCTCGACCAGCACCTTCACCGTGCCGTCCGGCAGCTTCAACAGCTGCAGCACGGTGGAGACGGTGCCGACCTTGTACAGGTCGTCCACGCCCGGATCATCCTGCGCGGCGTTCTTCTGGGCGACGAGCAGGATCTGCTTGTCGTCGCGCATCACGGCCTCGAGGGCGCGCACGGACTTCTCGCGCCCGACGAACAGGGGCACGATCATGTGGGGAAACACGACGATGTCGCGCAGCGGCAGCACCGGAAGGAGCTCGCCGCGGCCGACAGGGGTCTTCTCTTCAGCCGCCATCAGGACCTCGCTGGGGACGATCGGCGCGGGGCCGCCCACGGGGGTCAGCCCCCCGCATCTCGGCACGGTCCCGACGCCACGGGAATGTCATGCAGATGGCCCCGCCGGCACCCCCCCACAAGCACCGACTGGCCGCATGGCCGGGTGGCGTCGGGGTGGGGCGGCCGGGGCCTTGAACCACGCGGATCAGCCCGCCGACTGCTCCGCCTTCCGCTCGCCGTAGATGAACAGGGGGCTGGCCCGGCTTTCCGCCACTTCGCGGTTCACCACCACCTCCTCCACGTCCTCGAGACCCGGCAGGTCGAACATGGTCGAGAGCAGGATGCTCTCCATGATCGAGCGCAACCCGCGCGCCCCGGTCCGCCGCTGGATCGCCCGCGTCGCCACGGACTTCATCGCGTCCTCGGTGAAGGAGAGCTTGGCGCCCTCCATCTCGAACAGCCGCTGATACTGCTTCACCAGCGCGTTCTTCGGCTTGGTCAGGATTTCGATCAGCGCCTTCTCGTCGAGGTCCTCCAGCGTCGCCACGACCGGAAGGCGGCCGATGAACTCGGGGATCAGGCCGAACTTCAGCAGGTCTTCCGGCTCGACCTCGCGCAGGATGGCGCCCGTCCGCCGATCGTCCGGGGAGCGCACCTCGGACCCGAAGCCGATCCCCGAGCCCTTGCCGCGCGCGCCGATGATCTTCTCGAGGCCGGCGAAGGCGCCGCCGCAGATGAACAGGATGTTGGTGGTGTCCACCTGCAGGAATTCCTGCTGCGGATGCTTGCGCCCGCCCTGCGGCGGCACGGAGGCGACCGTTCCCTCCATGATCTTCAGCAGCGCCTGCTGCACGCCCTCGCCGGACACGTCGCGCGTGATGGATGGGTTGTCCGACTTGCGGCTGATCTTGTCCACCTCGTCAATATAGACGATGCCGCGCTGCGCCCGCTCCACGTTGTAGTCGGCGGATTGCAGCAGCTTGAGGATGATGTTCTCCACATCCTCGCCCACGTAGCCGGCTTCCGTCAGCGTCGTCGCATCCGCCATGGTGAAGGGAACGTCGAGGATGCGGGCGAGCGTCTGCGCCAGCAGCGTCTTGCCCGAGCCGGTCGGCCCGATCAGCATGATGTTGGACTTCGCGATCTCCACGTCGCCGGACTTCCCGGCATGCGCGAGCCGCTTGTAGTGGTTGTGCACGGCGACCGAGAGCACGCGCTTCGCGTGGTCCTGCCCGATCACGTAATCATCGAGGACCTTGCAGATCTCGCGCGGCGTCGGCACGCCGTCGCGGGACTTGACGAGGTGCGTCTTGTGCTCCTCGCGGATGATATCCATGCACAGCTCGACGCATTCGTCGCAGATGAACACGGTCGGCCCGGCGATCAGCTTCCGGACCTCGTGCTGCGACTTGCCGCAGAACGAGCAATACAGGGTGTTCTTCGAATCGCCGGACTTGCTCATGCTCGCTCCAGGAGCCTCGGCCCACTCGCGGGAACCTCGGCATCATGCTCCGCCATCCCCCCGGCTAGGGGGCGGGCGAAGTCGGACAATAGCCCCCGCCGCCGGCGGGGGAAAGCGGAACCCTTTCCGTTCCCGACCCCTGAACGGGACGGGAACGAAAGGGGATGACGGGCGGGGTGGCCGGTCAGCTCTTGCCGGCCTCGGCCGGCGGCAGCGGGCGCTGCTCCACCACCTGGTCAATCAGCCCGAAGGCCCGCGCCTCCTCCGCCGACATGTAGGTGTCGCGCTCCATCCTCTTCTCCACCTCCTCGAGCGGCTGCCCGGTGTGGTGGACGTAGAGCTGGTTCAGCCGCGCGCGCGTCTTCAGGATCTCGCGCGCCTGGATCTCGATGTCCGTCGCCTGGCCCTGCGCCCCGCCGGAAGGCTGGTGGATCATCACCTGGCTGTTCGGCAGCGCGAACCGCTTGCCCGCCGCGCCCGCCATCAGCAGCAGGCTGCCCGCCGAGGCCGCCATGCCGATGCACACGGTCGAGACGGGGGAACGGATGTACTGCATCGTGTCGTACATCGCGAGGCCGGCCGTCACCACGCCGCCGGGGCTGTTGACGTAGAAGGCGATGTCCTTGTTCGGGTTCTCGCTCTCCAGGAACAGCAGCTGCGCGCAGGTCAGCGATGCCACCTGGTCGAAGATCGGCCCGGTGAGGAAGATGATCCGCTCCTTGAGGAGGCGGGAATAGATGTCGAAGGCCCGCTCGCCGCGGGCGGTCTGCTCGACCACCATCGGAACGAGGGTATTGGCATAGACCTCGAGGGGGTCGCGCTCGCGGAGCATGGAAGGTCCTTTCACGCCGGGCAGGCCTGCCCGGCCGCACCCGCCGGGATAGCACCCGGCAGGCCAGTGTCACGCATCTTCCTTAAGATGGTTGAACCCTGCCGCGGCGCAAAGACCCGCCCGGACGTCAAATGTGGTCCCCCTCCCCAGCGTCACGCGGAAGGCGTGCCTCCGACACGACGCGGAGGAGGGCCGGGGTGGGGGCGCGGCCATCGGCGAGGTTGCGCCTGGCCCCCTCCCCCTACCCCCTCCCGCGAGGGGAGGGGGAGAGTGACTCCCTCCCCCCTTGCGGGGGAGGGTTGGGGTGGGGGGCAGCGCAGACCCCTTAAGCCGGCCTCAACCAGCCGCGCCCGTCAGCTCCTTCGCCTCGACCGGCTTCTCCGTCACCTTCGCCAGCTCCAGCACGAAGTCCACCACCTTCTCCTCGAAGATGGGCGCCCGCAGCCCCTCGACCGCCTGCGGGTTGGAGCGGAAGAACTCCATCACCTGCTTCTCCTGTCCCGGATACCGGCCGGCCTCGGCGCGCATCGCCCCGGCCAGCTCCTCGTTCGAGACCTGGATGTTGTTCGTGCGCCCGATCTCCGACAGCAGCAGCCCGAGCCGGATGCGCCGCTCCGCGATCGCCCGGTATTCGGCCTTCAGCGTCGCCTCGTCCTTGCCCTTGTCGTCCTCGTCGAGCTTGCCGGCCTTCATGTCGGCCTCGACCCGCTGCCAGATCTGGTTGAACTCGCCCTCCACCATGCCTTCCGGCACGGTGAAGCCGGCGCGCTCCGCCAGCTTGTCGAGCAGCGCGCGCTTGAGCTTCGTGCGCGCCAGGCTGTCGTATTCCCGCTGCAGGCTCTCCGCGATCCGCGCCCGCAGCGCCGGCACGTCATCGGTGCCGAGGCGCTTCGCGAACGCTTCATCAATTTCCGGCAACACCTTCTTCTTCAAGGATTTCGCGGTGATCGCGAACACCGCCGGCTTGCCCGCCAGCTCCGCCGAGCCGTAGCCGTCGGGGAAGGTCACTTCGATGTCCTTGCTCTCGCCGGGCGACATGCCCTCGAGCTGCTCGGCGAAGCCCGGGATGAAGCCGGTGCCGCCGATCTCGATCGGCGCGTCGGTGGCGGCCCCACCCGGGAACGGCGACGCGAGCGTGCCGTCCTCCTGCCGGATGCGGCCCTCGAAGTCGCAGACGAGGACGTCGCCCTTGGCGGCCGGGCGGACCTCTGCCACGTCCTCGGTCCCGGCCAGCCGCTCCCGCATCGTGCCCAGAAACTCGTCCAGCTCCGCGTCGCCGGGGGTCGCCTTCTCGCGCTCCAACTCGATGCCCGCGAAGTCGGGCATCGGGATCTCCGGCAGCAGCTCCATGTCGAGCTTGTATTCGAGGTCGGCGCCGTCGCTGTAGTTCACCAGCTCGACCTTCGGTTGCATCGCCGGGCGCAGGCCGCGGTCGGTGAGGACCTGGCGCGTCGCCTCCTGCACGCTCTCCTCAAGCACCTCGCCGTTCACGGCGGTGCCGTAGCGGGCCTTCACGACGGAGGCCGGGACCTTGCCCGGCCGGAACCCGGGCAGGCGCAGCTCCGTGCCGAGCTGCTTCAGACGCTTCTCCCGCCGTTCGGCCAGGCTCGCCGCGGGCACGACGATCTGGAACGCCCTCTTCAGCCCCTCGGCCGGCAGCTCGGTGACCTGCATGGTAGCCCAACCTCTCTCGCGGCGCCCGGAAGGCCCGCACCTGAACAGCCCGCCCCGTTACAGCAGCCAGGGGCCGGTTGCCAGTAGCCGGGGGCCGTCCTCTGTCTCCTGCCGACTGGCTCCTGATTGCGGGCGGAGGGACTTGAACCCCCATGGCTTGCGCCACTGGAACCTAAATCCAGCGTGTCTACCGTTCCACCACGCCCGCGCAGGCCGACGCTTACCCCGGCCGACGCAGCACGAACAGGTTGGACAGCCAGGCGGCCGGGTTGCCGGAGACCAGGTGCGTGTCCTCCCGCACCTCCAGCACGCGCAGCCCGGCCTCGGCGGCCAGTGCGAAGATGGCGGCCTGCGGCAGCAGGTGCATCTCCATCCCGGGCTCGCCCTCGCGCGCCAGGTAGTCGGCGATGCGGAAGCGGTAGCCGACGCAATGGGTCGGCACCTGGAAGATCGCGATGCCGCCCGGGGCCAGCCGCCGGAAGGCCACGCGCAGCAGCCACGCGATGATGGGCGGCGGGTTGTGCTGCAGGACGAGCCGGCTGTACCACAGGTTCCAGTGCCCGCCTGGCATCGGCCGCGCCGCGCTCGTCCGCGCGAAGGCGATGTTGGAAACACCCCGCGCCGCCGCCGCGCGCCGCGCGAGCGCCAGATGCGCCGGCGAGATGTCGCAGGCCGTCACGCCCGCGAAATCCCGCGCCAGCGCGAGCGTCGCCCGCCCGACGCCGCAGCCGAACTCCATCAGGCGGGGCAGGCCGGCGGGCTCCAGCCCGTGCCGGGCGAGCAGGTCCCGCACCAGCGCACGATCCACCTCGCCGGTCGCGTGGAAGGCCGCCTCGTTCCCCGCGATGCGGCCGGGCCTGAAGCGGTCCTGCGTCAGGACCGACCAGTGCGGCGCCTCGCCGCCGATCCTCGCCCAATAGGCGCCGGTGCGCGCGAGCATGGCGGCCAGCTCATCCTCCGTCGCCTCGCTCTCCACCTCGATCGGCGCGGGCGCCAGCGGCATCGGCGGCGCCGGCGGCGGCGCGCTGCGGGAGCGGAACTCGGCCGAGCGCAGGAAGGACTGCCGCAGCTCCGATGCCGTCAGGCCGCGCGAGAGGTGGCGCTGGACGACGGCGTCGCTCTCCGGCTCCCGCCCCAGCAGGTAGCGGTAGCAGCCGAGCACGTCGTCGCGCGTCGCCGCGATCGCCTCCATCGCCGCGCTCATGCCGGCAGCAGCGCCTCCGCGCAGGCGTCGAGGATCGCGTCGGTGTCGAGGCCGTAGGCGCGGTAGAGATCCGGGATGTCGCCCGCCTGCCCGAACCGGTCCACGCCGAGCGGCACCACGCGCTGGCCGCGCACCGCGCCCATCCAGGCATGGGCGGCGGGGTGGCCATCGAGAATGCCGACGATCGCCGCCCCCGGCGCGAGAGGGGCGAGCAGCCTCTCGATGGTGGAGGGTGCCCTCCCCTGCCCCGTCCGCCGCGCCCGCCTGGCCGCGAGCCACTCCGCATGCAACCGGTCCGGTGACGTGATCGCCAGCAGGCCCGCCCCCGACTCCTCCTCCCGCAGCGTCGCGAAGGCCTCCTCCGCTTCCGCCGCCACCGGTCCCTGATAGGCGATGGCGATCCGCGCGCCGTCCGCCGGCGGCACCGCCCAGTAGCCGCCGGCGATCACCGCACCGGGGTCCAGCCGCCGTTCCGGCTGCGCGAGCGCACGCGTCGAGAGCCGCAGCCACACGGCCGAACCATCGGGCTTCTGCATGTGGTCGAAGGCGTGTCGCATGAGGATCGCCAGCTCATCGGCATGCGCCGGCTCGAAGGCGGCGAGCCGGTCGGCGGCCATGCCGAGCAGGGGCGTGTTGACGCTCTGGTGCTGCCCTCCCTCGGGCGCCAGCGTCAGCCCGCTCGGCGTGCTCACCAGCAGGAATCGCGCGTCCTGGTAGCAGGCGTAGATCAGCGCATCGAGGCCGCGGTTCACGAACGGATCGTACACCGTCCCCACCGGCAGCAGCCGCGCGCCGTACAGGTCGTGGCTCAACCCCAGGGCCGACAGCAGCAGGAACAGGTTCTGCTCGGCGATGCCGAGCTCGATGTGCTGCCCTTCCGGCGCCATGCCCCAGCGCTGGGCGGAGGCGAGCTTCGCGTCGCGGAACACGTCGTTCTTCTTGTGCCGATCGAAGATGCCGCGCCGGTTCACCCAGGGGCCGAGGTTTGTCGAGACGGTCACGTCCGGGCTGGTCGTCACGATCCGCGCCGCGAGGTCCGCCGCGTCCCCGTGTCCCCGCCCGATCTCCGCCAGGATTTCCCCGAAGGCCGCCTGGGTGGAGAGCTTCCGCCCGGGCGCCGCCCGCGGCGGTGCGAATACAACCGGGACGTGCACCGAAGGCGCCAGAAGCCGGCGTCCGTCGAGGGAGAGGGGTCGCGCGAAGGGGATGCCGGCGAGAAATTCGGACAAATCGGCGGGGGTGGCGTCGAGGCCTTCGAAGGGGTCCCATTCGTGGCCTTCCCGGATGCGCATGGCATCGCGGAAGCCGGCCATCTGTTCCCTGGTCATCAGGCCGGCGTGGTTGTCCTTGTGGCCGGCGAAGGGCAGGCCCATGCCCTTGATGGTGTAGGCGATGAAGCAAGTGGGCTGGTCGCCGGCCGCGTCCTGGGCGCGGAAGGCCTCGGTCAGCGTCTCGATGTCGTGGCCGCCGAGGTTGGTCATCAGCGCGGCGAGTTCGTCGTCGGTCAGCGGGTCCACGATGGCGCGCACGCCCTCGTCGCGGCCGAGGTCGGCGAGCACGGCGTTGCGCCACGCCGCGCCGCCCTGGAAGGTGAGCGCGGCGTAGAGGCTGTTCGGACAATCATCTATCCAGCGCCGCAGCGCATCGCCGCCGGGCCGGGTGAAGGCGGCCTGCAGCCGGCGGCCGTATTTCAGCGTGACGACGTTCCAGCCCATGTCGCGGAACAGGCCCTCGATCCGGCCGAAGAGGCGGTCGGGGACGACGGAATCCAGGCTCTGCCGGTTGTAGTCCACCACCCACCAGACGTTCCGCACGTCGTGCTTCCAGCCTTCGAGCAGCGCCTCGTAGATGTTGCCCTCGTCCAGCTCCGCATCGCCCACGATCGCGACGTGCCGGCCCGGGGGAATGTCGGGGCGCGCCAGGCCGTGCAGCCCGACATAGTCCTGTATCAGACTGCCGAAGGTCGTCAGCGCGACGCCGAGGCCGACGGAGCCGGTGGAGAAATCCACCTCGGCGCCGTCCTTCACCCGGCTGGGGTAGGGCTGGATGCCGCCGAACCCGCGCAGCGTGGCCAGCTTCTCGCGGGATTGCCGGCCGAGCAGGTAGTTGATGGCGTGGAACACCGGCCCGGCATGGGGCTTCACCGCCACGCGGTCCTGCGGCCGCAGGATCTCGAAATAGAGCGTCGCCATGATCGAGATGCAGGAGGCGCAGGAGGCCTGGTGCCCGCCGACCTTCAGGCCGTCGCGGCTGGGGCGGATGTGGTTGGCATGGTGGATCATCCACGCGGAGAGCCAGAGCAGCTTGCGCTCGACCTGGCGGAGCACGACCAGCCGCTGCTCCGCCGTCATCACCACCTTGATCGGCCGCTCCGCCGTCATGGCCCACCTCCAGCCCGCTACCCGGGCACCGCGAGGATAGGCTCCAACGACCCGCAGGCGAAGCCGCCCGCTTCAGCGGCGCGCGGTCGCCTGCCGGCAGCCGCTGGTGATGGCGGCCTCGCCGGCCCGCTGCGCCACGGCCAGGATCTCGCACAGCATGCCCGGGCGCTCCTCGAAGGTGTAGAGATCCGGCACGTCCGCCAGGTCGAAGGCGGGCGCGCCGGGGCCGAGGCGGGCGGCGCCGGCGTAGCGCTCGCCAGCCATGCCGACGGCCTCCGCGGCGACGTCCAGCGCGGCTTCGCCGCCGGCGCCGTAGCCGAGCGCCACGACGAGGCCGGCGCCGAAGGCGTCGCGCGAGGTGCGCAGCGCGGCCGCCATGTCGAGGCGCAGCGCGGCATGCCGCTCGCGGTCGGCGCGGATGACGTTCACTTCCAGCACGGCCGCGCCGGCGTCCAGGAAGGCGGCGACGAGCCGGTGCCGCACGCCGTGCGGCCAATCGCCGCCTGGCGCGAGCACGACCATCGCGTCGCCGGTGGCCCAGCCCGGCGGCATCGTCAGCAGCGCCGGCCGTTCCGGCGTGGCGTGCGCGGCGCCGTCATGGAGCCAGACCATCGCATACAGGCTGTGTTCCGTCGTGCCGAGCGAGGTGGAGGCCGCCGGCATCGCCCAGGTGCCGATCGCGAGGCTCGCCGCCGACAGCAGCGCCCGCATGGTGCCGAACCGCGTCATGGTGGGGTCCTCCGTCCTGTCCGGCGACCGGCGCCGGGAATGACGGAGCTTCGCGCCCTGCGGGGCGCTGAATCCCGAAACGGAGGCGAAAACGGGGCGAAACCTGCGCGGGCCATGGCCTGGTGCCTCCGACCGGTCCGGGAGATCCGGATGTCGGAGGATGCTGCGCGGGGTGGTGTTGCGGGGCGGCTTCGTACCTTGCAGTGCGGTTTCGCGATGGGGTTTCGCGGGTCTTCGGCGAGGAGGCGCCCGTTCGGCCCCCCACCCCTGCCCTCCCCCGCGAGGGGGGAGGGAGTCTAGGCTCAGGACCCATTCATCGCTTGCCACGGCGCGGCGGCTCATGATTCCCGATGTGGTGGAGGTTCCGCCATGTCGTCGCCGCCGTTCCTGCTGACACTCACCCAGATGCGCTGCCTGTCACCTCACTTCCCGCGCTCGCACGGCGTGCCGCGGGTGCATGACCGACGCGTGGTCAGCGGCATCATCTAAGTCCTCCGCCACGGGTTACGGTAGCGCGATGCGCCCGTCGCCTACGGGCCGCACAAGACGCTCTACAACCGTTATGTGCGCTGGAGCCGACTCGGCGTGTTCGACTGCATTTTCGCCGCGTTGTCCGCCGAGGCTGGACCGCCCAACCGCCTAATGATCGACAGCACCCACCTGAAGGCCCGCCGTACCGCAGACAGCCTGCGAGAAAGGGGGCTTTTCGCCGATGTATTGGCGGCATAAAAGTCGGCCCAAGCTCCATACGGCCTGCGATCATGAGGGGCGGCCCGTGGTCCTGCTGCTAACGGAAGGGCAGATGAGCGACCATCGAGGTGCTGCGATCATGCTCCCTCAACTGCCGCTCGCTCGCGACCTCATCGCGGATCGCGGCTACGGCAGCCGACACTTCCGGGCCACACTGGAGGCTCGCGGCACCACGCCGTGCATCCCGTCCACCCGGAGCCGCAAGGTGCCCATCCCGCACGACGCGATGCTGTACAGGCAGCGCCACCTCGTCGAGATTATGTTTGGCAGGCTGAAGCATTGGCGGCGTATTGCGACCCGCTACGACCGGTGCGCGCACACCTTCTTCGCTGCAATCGTCCTCGCGTCTATCGTGAAGTTCTGGCTGCCGCCCTGATCTCGTCCTGAGGCAGACGGCGCTGTACCCGGAGGTGCGCTTGTCGGCACCAGCTCTCTCACCCGAACTCGACGCCTGCCGCTACCTGTACCTACGGCGCCTATGGGAACCACAGGACAACCACCTCTGTCTCATTGCGGATGAGGGAGTTGTCGACGTTGGTGAGGTTCCGGACTCTGCCTCCTCAGTTGGCCCTATCATCATCGGGTCGCAGAGCAGAGCTTTCCGACTCCTCTGGAAGAGCTACGTCGCATACTCGGTTCGGAATGAAAGTTGGGCTGGAGAGGCCATTTCTGACCGTATTGTATCGGGCCGTTTGCTCCTGACCCTTGAGAAGTCGGACTATCTCGATCACCTTTCCCGCGCGTCCTTCTACTCGGATATGGCGGGCATCTTCGGAGCAATGCTCCATGTTCGGCTGCTGTGCTTGAACCACATCATCGACGTGGCTGGCAGAGGTCCTCCTGAGGTGGAGTCGATCGCGCCTCAGCCGAGGCGATGAGTCCTGAGCCTAGACGAAGCCCTTGGCGAGGCGGCGGACGGACGAGGAGGCGGCGCGCTTGCCTTCGCCGGCGTACTGCTCGTGGTAGTCCTCGATCTTCGCGGGATCGTAGAGGTAGTTCACCATCATCCCGGCGCTTTCCCGCCAGCCCTTCTCGCTGAGGTCCCCGCGCGGGTTCAGGCGCTCGACGCGCGCGCCGTTCGAGAGGTGGAAGCCCGCGACCGGATCGCGGGCGCGCTTGCCGCGGGAGGTCTCGGCGAGGAGGTAGCGGGCGCAGGCGCGGCAGAGGACGGGATCGAGCACGCGGGCCACCGCCTCCTCCCGCGCCTGGCCGCGGCGGCCGAGGATACGCGCGAGGACGCCCGTTGGCGTCTCGGCCAGCGCGGGCCGCGGGGGTGCGACCACCGCGCCGTCGGCGGCGGGCGCCGGCAGGGCGCGTTCGGCGGGCGCGGCCTCGCGCAGCGCCTTGGCCTCGTCTTCGGTGACCAGCGCGGCGTCGCCTGCCGCGATGCGTTCGTCGAGCCAACGCCGGAAGCCCGGGATGGGCGAGAGCGTCGAGAAGGTCTTGAGGTTCGGGAATTCCGCCGAGAGCAGCGTGACGACGCGCTTGATGAGGAAGTTGCCGAAGGAGATGCCGTCGAGGCCGCGCTGGCAGTTGTTGATGGAATAGAAGATCGCGGTGTCGGCCTCGCGCGGGTCGAGCACCGGGGCCTTCTCGTCGAGCAGGCGCTGGACGTTGTCGGCGAGGCCCTCGACGAGCGCGACCTCGACGAAGATCAGCGGCTCCTCCGGCATGCGCGGGTGGAAGAAGGCATAGCAGCGGCGGTCGGAATCGAGGCGGTTCTTCAGGTCGCGCCAGGTGCGGATGCGGTGCACGGCCTCGTAGCCGACGAGCTTTTCCAGCAGCGAGGCGGGGGAGGACCAGTCAATGCGGCGGAGTTCGAGGAAGCCCACGTCGAACCAGGCGGCGAGGAGGGTGCGGAGGTCGGCTTCCAGGGCTTCGAGCATCGGCTCGCCCTTCATGCGGGCGAGCAGGTCGGCGCGCAGGTCCACGGCGAATTTCACGCCGTCGGGGATGGCGGCGAACTGGGTGAGCAGGCGGGTGCGCGGGGGTTCGAGCGCGCGGCGCAGGCGGGCCTTGGCGGCGGCGCGGTCCGCGAGGCCGGTGGCGGCGGCGACGCCCTCCCAGGCGAGGCGCACGGCCTCGGCATCGGAATCGAAGCCGGCGAGGGCACGGAGGAACTCGACGCGGCCCTCGGCGTCCTCGGCGAGGTAGGCCTGGGCGAGGCCGGCGGCACGGGAGCGGGCGGAGACCTCGCCGCCGCGGGCCTCGAGGCAGGCGCGCATCTGGGCGGCGAAGCCGTCCTGCGGCTCGCCGGCGACGCCCGCGGCCATGTCGCGCCAGAGGGCGGTCACGCGGCGCAGCGCTCGGTCGAACAGGCCGGGTGCGACGGCAACGTCGGACATCACGGATCCTTACCGCGTGTTTCCGGCAGATGGTGCCCGAAACCTGGGGTTCAATCACCGGAAAAAGTTGCGATCGCGTTTGGAATCGCGTCCGGCAGGTCCTCGGCGACCAGGCCGGCGCCGAGGCGTGCGGCGGCGGCGCCGTGCAGGTACGCGGCGGCGGAGGCGGCCTCGAAGGCGGGCAGGCCGTTGGCGAGGAGGGCGGCCGCGATGCCGGCGAGCACGTCGCCGGTGCCGCCGGTGGCGAGGTGGGGCGGGGCGTTGTCGTTGATCGCGACCCGGCCGTCGGGGGCGGCGATGATGGTGTCGGCGCCCTTGAGGATGACGACGGCGCCGGTGGCGGCGGCGGCGGCGCGGCAGGCGGCCAGGCGGTCCTCGCCGGGCGGGCCGAAGACGGCGGTGAACTCGCCGGCATGGGGGGTGAGGATGGCGCAGCCGGCGAGGTCGGCGGGCGTGGCGGCGGCGCGGAGGGCGCCGGCATCTGCGACGACCTGCCGCGTGGCGGCGATCGCGCGGCGGAGGGCCGCGCGCGTCTCGGCGGAGGGAGGCAGGCCGGGGCCGATGACCCAGACGTTGAGGCGGGGGTCGGACAGCGCGGCGGATACGTCCTCCGAGACGATCACGCCGGGGGCGCCGGCGCGGAGGATGGCGGCGGCGGACGGGTCGGGGGCGAGGATCGTGCAGAGGCCGGCGCCGGTGCGGCGCGCGCCGGCGGCGGCGAGGCGGGCGGCGCCGGTCATGCCGGGGCCGGCGAGGATCGCAACGTGGCCGCGCGTGTATTTGTGGGAGGATGCGCCAGGCTTCGGCAGGCGCCACAGCCTCGGGCCGTTGCGCCACGCGCGGGGGGCGATGCGGTCCAGCACCCCGGCTGGCAGGCCGATATCGGCGAGCACGACGTCGCCGCACAGCGCGCGGCCGGGCAGGAGGAGGTGGCCGGGCTTGCGGCGGAAGAAGGTGACGGTCAGTACGGCGGCCGGCGCGAAGCCGCGCACGGCGCCCGTGGCGCCGTCCATGCCGGAGGGCACATCCACCGCGACGACGGGCGCGCGCGCTGCGGCGAGGAGGTCGGCGGCGCATCCCTCGACGGGCTTGGACAGGCCGGCGCCGAACAGGGCGTCCACGACCAGGCCGGCGCGGGCGAGTTCGGCCTCGGCAAAGGGCACGACGGGGCCGCGCCAGCGCGCGGCGGCGGTAGCGGCGTCCGTTCCCGCGCGCGGCATCGCGAGCGGCGCGACGGCGACGGGCCAGCCGGCCGCTTCCAGGTGCCGCGCGGCGATCCAGCCGTCGCCGCCGTTGTTGCCGGGGCCGGCCAGGACGAGGGTGCGCGTGGGGCGGAAGCGGCGGGCGATCGCGCGGGCGACGGCGCGGCCGGCACCCTCCATCAGGGCGGGTCCGGGGATGCCGGCGGCGATGGCGGCGGCGTCGGCGCGGGCCATCTCGGCGGGGGTGAGGAGTTCCTCCATCGCCGGCGAACCTAGCACGGCGCCGCGCGCTTCCCTCCGCATGACGCGCCCTGCCCTTCTCGTCCTCGCCCTCCTCGCCCCCGGCCTCGCTGCTGCGCAGCAGACGCAGGCGGGGCCGAACGCGCCGGCGCTCAGTGCGCAGCCGCCGCCGACGCTGACGCCGAACGAGGGGGGCGACCGGTCCGGCGGGGAGCCTGGCGATCCGAACCGGCGGGGCGACGACCCCGGCCGTACGTCGCCGCCGCCGGGCCACCGGGTACTCGGCGGCCCGCCCGTGCCGGGCGCGCGCCAGCCGGAGACGACGGAGGGGCGGGACACCGTGCGCAACCCGGTGCCGCAGCGGCCGGGCGACCGGCCGGACGCCTCGACGACCGGTCGTTAGGGTCACGGAGGCGGGGCTGCTACATTCCGCAGCGCACAATTCGCGTGCGGAGTCGCGCACATGGCCTTCGTCGTCGCCGTCGCCCAGCGGAAGGGCGGGGCTGGAAAATCCACCGTCGCCGCCAACCTCGCCGCCGCGCTGTCGGGCCTCGGGGAGCGGGTGGCGCTGCTCGATACCGATCCGCAGAAGACGCTGTCGCATTGGCATGCGCAGCGGGGCAAGGCGGGCGGGCGGGCCGCGGCGCTGGAATTCGAGGCGGCGGCGGGCTGGCGCGTGCCGGCGGCCTGCGACCGGCTGCGGCGGTCGCATGACGTGATCCTTCTCGACACGCCGCCGCATGACGACACGGATGCGCGCATCGCGATCCGGGCATCCGACCTGGTGCTGGTGCCGCTGCAGCCCTCGGCGGCGGATCTGTGGGCGACGGACGCGACGCTCGACCTGGCGAAGGCGGAGCGGCGGGCGGTGGCGGTGGCGCTGAACCGGGTGCCGGCGCAGGGGCGGCTGGCGGACGGGATCGCGGCGGAGCTGCGCGGGCGGAAGCTGACGGTGATGGAGGCGCGGCTGGGCAACCGGACGGGCTTCGCGACGGCCTTCGCGGCGGGGCTGGGCGTCACGGAGGCGGCGCCGCGATCGGCCGCTGCGGATGAGGTGCGGGCGCTGGCGGCGGCGGTGCGGGGTATGGCTCGCCGATGAGCGACGACGCGATCGAGATCGTCGAGGACGCCTTCCCGGAGCTGGACGCGGTCGCCGCGATCCAGCGCGGGCTGCACGCCTACAACCAGGAGACCGGCGGCGATTACGACCGGGAGCCGGTGACGCTGCTGGCGCGCGCGCCCGATGGCGCGGTGCGCGGCGGGCTGCTCGGGCTGACCTTCTGGGGGTGGCTGTTCATTGACTGGCTGTGGCTGGCGCGGGAGACGCGCGGCCAGGGGCTGGGGTCGGAGCTGCTGACGCGGGCGGAGGCGATCGCGCGCAGACGCGGCTGCGCCAATGCCTATACCGACACCTTCTCCTTCCAGGCGCCAGGCTTCTGGCAGCGCAACGGCTATGCGGAGTTCGGGCGGCTGGAGGGCATGCCGGCGGGGCATGCGCGGTTGTGGTTCCGCAAGGCGCTGTAGGCTAAGGGCTGCCGCGCATGGCGAAGCCCGAACTCATCCTCCATATCGGCCAGTCCAAGACCGGCACCTCCTCCATCCAGCGCGTGCTCGGTGCGCGGCGGGAGGCGCTGGCGGCGCTGGGCGTGCTGTATCCGCTCTCGCCGGGGTGGGCGAACCACGGGATGCTGCCGGCCTCGCTGGTGCCGGTGCAGGCGCTCGGGCATTTCCATCCGAATGTGTGGGAGGGGATGGCGCCGGCGGCGCGGCTCGCGCGGTTCCGGGCGGAGTTCGCGCGGGAGCTGGCGGGGATGCCGGCGGGCACGCGGCTGCTGCTGATCTCGGCGGAGCAGATGTCGGGGCTGCTGGACACGGAGGCGCGGGTGGCGGCGCTGCGCGACCTGCTGGCGCCGTTCGTCTCGCGGATGCGGGTGGTGATGTACCTGCGGCGGCAGGACAGCCATTTCGCGTCGGGCTACACGCAGGCGCTGCGCGTCGGGCATGTCGGGCCGCCGGTGCTGCCGAAGGTGGGGCCGGAGGGGCGGCGGGACTACGACTACGCGGCGCTGCTCGACCTCTGGGCGCGGGTGTTCGGGGACGCGGCGATCGCGCCGCGCATCTTCGAGCCGGAGAGCCTGCTGAACCGCGACGTGGTGGACGATTTCCTGGCGCTGTGCGGCATCGCGCTGGAGGTGCCGAGGGATGATCCGGACCGGCAGAGCAATCTCTCGCTGACGCCGGGCGGGATCGCGCTGGTGCGCGCGATGGCGGGGAAGCTGGGGGAGCAGCTGAACGGGTCCTCGCCGTTGTGGCGCCGATTCGTCGCGGCGGCGAATGACGCGCTGCCGGGGCGCGGCTGGCGGCCGGATGCGGCGGAGGCGGCGGCGTTCCTCGCGCGGTTCGCGGAGGTGAACGAGGCGGTGCGGCGGCGGTGGTTCCCGGAAAAGGCGGTGTTGTTCGCGGCTCCCCCCCCGACCGATGGAGGCGGAAGGCAGGGTGAGCCGGGCGGCGACCCGCTCGACGCCGCGCTGACGCTCATCCTGCGGGAGACCGAGGCGGCGATGTCGCGCGAGGCGGCGCTGCAATCTCAGATCGGGCGGCTGAAGGAGCGGCTCGGCGAGCACGATGGCGCGCGCGCTGCCTGGCGCGCGGCGCTGCGCGCCGACCCGGCGCACCCGATGGCGCAGCAGCGACTGGCGGAGGCGGCGCTGGCGGCAGGCGACCGCGCGACGGCGCAGGCGCATCTGGCGGTGCTGCGGGGCGCGCATCCTGACCATCCGTTGACGGCGCGGGTGGCGCGCATGGTGGCGCGCGAGGCGAAGTGAACGCGCGGCTCACCGCCGCACGCCCAGCCGGACCTCCCGCCACCAGATGAACAGGCCGGCGCCGACCAGCACGGCGAAGCCGGCGAAGTCCAGCCCGCCGGGCCATTCGGACCAGATCGCGGCGCCGAGCAGCGTGGTCCAGAGCAGGCCGGAATACTCAAAGGGGGCGAGCAGCGTCGTCTCGCCGCGGCGGTAGGCCTCGGTCATGAAGAGCTGCGCGACGGCGGAGACGCCCCCGATCGCCAGCAGCAGCAGCCATTGGCCCGTGTCGGGCGTGACCCAGACGGGCACGGTCGCGACGGCGCCGATCGCGGCGCTGCCGATCGCGAACCAGATGACGATGGCGACGCCGCTCTCGCCGCGCTCGCCGAGCCGGCGGATGGACATCATCGCGAGCGCCCAGCCGACCGCGCCCATCAGGCAGAGCAGCACCGGGCCGGCGGGCAGCGCGGCGTCCTCGGCGCCGGGCCGGGCGACCAGCAGCACGCCGAGGAAGCCGATCGCGACGGCGAGCCAGCGGCGCCAGCCCACGCGCTCGCCGAGCAGCACCACCGACAGCGCCGTCAGGAAGAGCGGCATGGTGAAGCCGAGCACCGTGGCGGTTGCCAGCGGCAGCTCGGTGTAGCCGACGAAGGCGCCGATCATGCCCATCAGGCCGAACGCCGTGCGGCTGAGGTGCATCCAGGGCGCGCGCGGGCGCAGCGCGGCCAGCCCGCCGGCGCCGGGCAGCAGCAGGAACAGGATCGGCAGCGCGAAGACGTTGCGGAACAGGATGATCTGCGCCAGCGGGATCGCGCCGCCCAACCCCTTCACCGCCCCGGCCGCGAGCGCGAAGGTCGCGGCGGCGGCGAGGACGAGGAGGATCGCGCGCCGCCTCGCGCGCGCCAGTGTGACGGGATCTGTGGGGGACATGGACCTGCCTGGACGCGGAGGGTAGGGTCCGGCGCCGATGAGCGCCAGACCGCCCCGCCACCTCAAGGCGCCCCCCATCCCGCCCGGTCCCGGTCTCGACGTGGAGAGCGACGAGGTCGTGTTCGGCGGCCGCTTCGCGATGCAGCGCGTGCGCTTCCGGTACGCGCGCTTCGACGGCTCGGCATCCGGCACGCTGACCTGGGAGTTGTGGCGGCGCGGGCGCGGCGTGGTGATCCTGCCCTACGATCCGCGCGCGGACCGCGTGGCGCTGATCGAGCAGTTCCGCCTGCCCGCCCATGCCGCGGGGCTGCGCGGCGTGCAGACCGAATTGCCGGCGGGCCTGCTCGAAGCCGGCGAGGATCCAGCCGTGGCGGGTACGCGCGAGCTGCGCGAGGAATCCGGCCTGGAGGCGTGCGAGATGGCGCCGATCGGCCGCTTCCTGCTGATGCCGGGCGGGTGCGACGAGCTCGTGCATTTCTACTGCGCGCATGTCGCGCTGCCGGCGGACGCCGCGGGCACGCACGGGCTGGAGGGTGAGAACGAGGAGACGCGCGTGGTGGTGATGGCGGCCGAGGAGGCGTTCCGGTTGCTCGGCGAAGGGCGGCTGGATGGCGCGCCGACGGCGCTCGCGCTGCTCTGGCTGCAACTGAACCGTGCGCGGCTGCGCGAAGACTGGACGCGATGACGACGGAACACCTCTTCAGCGGCGATGCCTATCTTCGCGACTGCGCCGCGCGCGTGGTGGAGGTCACCGACCGCGGCGTGCTGCTGGACCGCACGGTGCTCTACGCCCGCAGCGGCGGGCAGCCGGGCGATGCGGGCACGCTGCGGTGGGAGGGCGGCGAGGCCGTGGTCGCGGAGGCGATCAAGGGCGAGGGCGGCGCGGTGGTGCACACGCTGGCGCCCGGAGCCGCGTCGCCGCCGGTGGGCGCGGAGGTCGGCGTGGCGCTGGATTGGGCGCGGCGGCACCGGCACATGCGCATGCACACCACCATGCACCTGCTCTGCGCCGTGCTGCCGGGCATCTACGCGACCGGCAACCAGATCGGCGCCGACAAGTCCCGCCTCGACTTCGACCTGCCCGATCCGCCGGCCAAGGAATGGCTGACGGAGCGGCTGAACGCGCTGGTCGCCGAGGACCACCCGACCGGGAGCGAGTGGATCACCGAGGCCGAGCTGGATGCGAACCCGGCGATGGTCCGCACGCTGTCGGTGCAGCCGCCGCGCGGCGCCGGCCGCATCCGCCTGGTGCGCATCGGCACGGAGGCGCGGCCGGTTGACCTGCAACCCTGCGGCGGCACGCATGTCCGCTCCACCGGCGAGATCGGCCGCGTCGAGGTCGTGAAGCTGGAGAGCAAGGGCCGGCAGAACCGGCGGATCAGCTTCGTGCTGGCGGACGTTATCTGATGACCGGAGGGCGCAGATGGCGAAGCCAGCGAGCACCGGAGGTCTGAATCAGATGACCCAATCCTACGCAATGGACGACCTCATCTCGACGGAGTGGCTCGCCGGCGAACTCGGCAAGCCTGATCTCGTGGTGCTGGACTGCACGACCTACCTGCCGAACGAGCCCGGCAACGCGCATGACGGTTTCCGCGCGGCGCATATCCCGGGCGCGCGGCTGTTCGACATTGACGCCTTCGGCGACCCCGAGACCGACCTGCCGCACATGGTCCCGACCGCCGCGCGCTTCGCGAAGCTGATCGGCGCGCTGGGTGTGTCCAACGCCTCGCGCGTCGTATTCTACGACCAGCACGGCCTGCGCGCCTCGGCGCGCGGCTGGTGGATGCTGCGGTTGTTCGGGCATGAGGCGGTCGCGGTGCTGGATGGCGGCCTGCCGAAGTGGAAGGCGGAGGGGCGCGCGACCGAAGCGGGCGATGCGAAGCCGGCAGCACCCGCGTCCTTCACGCCGGACCTGATCGCACGGCGCCTGGCCGGCATCGGCGACGTGAAGCGCATCCTGCGGCAGGGCGGCGGCGAGGCGCTGGTGCTCGACGCGCGCGGCAAGGGGCGTTTCGACGGAACGGCGCCGGAACCGCGCGCCGGCCTGCGCTCCGGTCACATGCCCGGCAGCGCCAACCTGCCCTTCACCGAACTGCTGAACGCGGACCAGACGATGAAGGACGCGGCGGCGCTGCGCGCGATCTTCGCCGCGCGCGGCGCCGACGACACGCGGCCGGTCGTCACCACCTGCGGCAGCGGCGTCACGGCCTGCGTGCTGGCCCTCGGCGCGGTGCGCGCCGGACTGCCGGACCCCGCCGTCTATGACGGCTCCTGGACCGAATGGGCCTCGCGGCCCGAGACCCCGAAGGCGACCACCAGATGACGGAGAAGAAGCCGGGCCTCGGGACCCGCCTGACACATCTCTCGCGGCCGGCCGTGCGCAGCCACGGCTTCGTCAACCCGCCGGTCCATCGCGGCTCCACCGTGCTGCAACCCTCCTGCGAGGCGCGGGTCGGCAACGCCAAGCGCCGCTTCGAGCGGGTGATGACCTACGGCACCCAGGGCGGGCCGACGCACTACGCGCTGGAGGACATGGTCGCGGCCATCGAGGGCGGCACGCATTGCACGGTGGTCGGCACCGGCCTGGCTGCCGTCGCGGTGCCGCTGCTGGCGTTCCTCAAGGCCGGCGACCACTGCCTGATGCCGGACAGCGTGTACGGGCCGGCGCGCAACCTCGCCGAAGGCCTGATGACGGGCTGGGGGATCGAGACGACCTTCTACGAGCCGACGGCCACAGCCGAGGCGCTCGCCGGGCTGTGGCGGCCGCAGACGCGCGTTCTGTACCTCGAAAGCCCGGGCAGCCACACCTTCGAGGTGCAGGACGTGCCGGCGCTGACGGCGCTGGCGCGCGCGCGCGGCGCGGTCTCCATGCTCGACAACACCTGGGGGCTGCACCACTTCCAGCCGTTCCGACACGGCTGCGACGTCTCCATCCAGGCGCTGACGAAATATCTCGGCGGCCATTCCGACATTCTGCTCGGCAGCGTCACCGTGAAGTCGGAGGCCCACCATCACGCCGTGCGGGGCGCGGCGAGCGCGATGGGGCACTATGCCGGCCCCGACGATTGCTGGCTGGCGCTGCGCGGGGCGCGGACGATGGCCGTGCGGCTCGCGCATCAGGAACAGGCGGGGCTGGAAGTGGCGCGCTGGATGCAGGCGCGGCCCGAGGTCGCGCGGATCCTGCATCCCGCGCTGCCCGACGATCCCGGCCATGCGATCTGGAAGCGGGACTTCACCGGCGCGCCCTCGCTGTTCGGCGTGGTGTTCCAGCCGCGCTACACGGAAGCCGACATCTTCCGCTTCGTGGACAGCCTGAAGCTGTTCGGCATCGGCGCGTCCTGGGGCGGGTTCGAGAGCCTGGCGCTGCCCACGAACAACATGCTCGTCCGCCGCGTCAGTCGGCCCCTTCCGGGGCAGGCGGTGCGGCTGCATATCGGGCTGGAAACAGTCGCCGACCTGCTGGCCGATCTGGACCGGGCATTGTCCGGGCTCCCGCGCTGAGCGGCGCGGCATCATCGGCGAAGCGCTCCGCGAAGGCCCAGATCGCGGCGACGTAACTGTCGAAGGCAGCGGTGCCGCGGCCGGTCAGCAGGTAGAGCTGCGTCTTCTGCAGCCGGTCACCGGGCGTGACGGTGCCGGCCTCGACCAGCCGCCCGATGACCAGCCGGATCGTCGGGCCGCTGAACCCGGTGCGTGCCGTCAGCTCGTGGACGGAGAGGCCGCCGGAGCCGCGTTCATACAGCAGCAGGCCGATGTCGCGCGCGATGCCGCTGTGGCGGACCCCGCTCGCCTCGTCGAGCCGGCGCAGCTCGCGCAGCAAGTCGAGTGCCGGGTCGCGCCGGACGGATGGGTAAGCTTGCCTGATCATGCCGGCCTTCTGCCATCCGGAACGGTTCGTGTAACTTCCCGCTCCGGTTGTGAAAACCTTTGTTCACGGAAACGTGAAATTGCTGCGCGGGACTTTAGCGCTCGTCAGCCGCGCTCCCGGCCGGCGCAGGCGGCGCAGTGACCCTCTATCTCCACCGTCGTGCGGGTCGGGACGAAGCCGATGGTGCGGGCGGCGGCGCCGACCGCGGCGGAGACGCCGTGGTCGCAGAGTTCCGCCGTGGCGCCGCAGGACGCGCAGATCAGGAACTGGTGCGGGTGGTCGTGGCCGTGGCCGCCATCTGCATGCGCTTCCGGCCCGGCGCAGCCGACGAAGGCGTTCAGCCGTTCCAGCCGGTGGACCAGGCCCTGCTCCTGCAGGAAGTCGAGCGCGCGATAGACCGTGGGCGGCGCGGCGCCGGGGCGTTCGGCGCGGAGGCGGTCGAGCAGCGCGTAGGCGCCGACCGGCTGCGGCGATGCAAGGATCAGGCGGAGAACCTGGCGGCGCAGTTCCGTCAACTGGGCGCCGCGCGACGCGCACGCCGCGGCCGTGCGGTCGAGCGCCGCTTCCAGACCTGCCTCGCCGATTGCCGTTGCGACCATGGCCCGACCCCGAGCGCCCCTTCCGTCCCGATGACTGCCGGACGATATGGTGTAACGCCGCCACGGACGCCATGCCATGCCAGTGACCGACATCCCTGATCGTCTCGCCCGCGCCCGCCTGCTCGACGCCGTGCGGTTCGACAGCCACGGCCTGGTCGCCTGCATCGCGCAGCAGCACGACACGGGGGAGGTGCTGATGATGGCCTGGATGAACCGCGCGGCGCTGGCCGAGACGCTGGCAACGGGCCGCGTGACGTATTGGTCGCGGTCGCGCGGTGCGCTGTGGCGGAAGGGCGAGACCTCGGGCCAGGTGCAGCAGCTGATGGATCTGCGGCTGGACTGCGACGGGGACGCGCTGCTGGCGCTGGTGGACCAGACCGGCGTCGCCTGCCACACCGGGCGGCGGTCGTGCTTCTACAAGGCGATGCGGGAGGGCGGGCTGGTGGAGATCGCGAAGCCGATCGCCGACCCGGAAAGGCTGTACGGCAAGTGAGCGGGGCCGTTCCCCTCACGGTGCTGACGGGGTTCCTGGGCGCGGGCAAGACGACGCTGCTGAACGCGCTGCTCGGGCATCCGGCGCTGGCCGATACGGCCGTGCTGATCAACGAGTTCGGCGAGATCGGGCTGGACCACCTGCTGGTGGAGAAGCTGGATGGTGAGGCGGTGCTGCTGAATGCGGGCTGCCTCTGCTGCACCGTGCGCGGCGACCTCTCCCGCGCGCTGGATGGGTTGTGGGATCGGATGCTCGCTGGGCGGAGCATCCGCCGCGTGGTGGTGGAGACCACGGGGCTGGCGGACCCCGCGCCGATCCTGGCGACGCTGATGGCCGATCCGCGGCTGGTCCGGCGCTTCGCGCTGGACGGGGTGGTGACGGTGGTGGATGCAGCCGCAGGGCTCGCGACGCTGGAGGCGCAGGAGGAGGCGCAGCGCCAGGCCGCGGTCGCGGACCGGATCGTGGTGAGCAAGGCGGACCTCGCACCCCCGGGCGCGGTGGAGGCGCTGGTGGCGCGGCTGCGGGCGCTCAATCCAGTGGCGCCGGTGATCGTGGCCTCGCACGGCGCGGTGGAGCCGGAGGCGGTGCTGGCGGCCGGGCCGTACGACCCGGCGGGCAAGGCGCCGGATGTGGCGCGGTGGATCGGCGCGGCGGGCCATGGTCACGGGCATCATCACCACGACCCGAACCGGCACGATGCCCGCATCCGCGCGCTGTGCCTGGAATACGAGGAGCCGCTGCACTGGGACGGCGCGGCCGGGTGGCTGGAGATGCTGGCGATGACTCGCGGCAGTTCCGTGCTGCGCGTGAAGGGCATCCTGGACCTAGTGGGGGAGACGCAACCGGTGGTCGTGCACGGCGTGCAGGGCGTGTTCCACCCGCCGCGGCGCCTGCCCGACTGGCCGGCGGAGGAGCCGCGCCGGTCCCGGCTGGTGTTCATCCTGCGCGACCTTGACCCCGCGGTTGTCGAGGACGGGCTGGCCGCCTTCCTGCGCGCGGCGCGGGACCGTGCCGCGATTTCGGCGCCGGCGTGATCGCGTGCGCATGTCGCGCGTTCCGGCCGCATGCACCTCGTTCGACCTCTCGGCGCAGCCATGCGCGTGATCCCGCTCAGCGGCCGCCTGGACGCGGCCACGGCGCCGGAGGCGGAGGCGCAGCTCCTCGCCGCGATCGAGCCGGGGGCGCAGGTCGTCGCCGACCTCGCCGACGTGCACCACCTGTCGCCGGGCGGCGTGGCGGTGCTGCTGAAGGCGGCGAAGGCGGCTGCGGCCGCGGGCGCGACGCTCGCCATCGCCGCACCGCACCCAGAGGTGCGGGGCGCGCTGGAGGCGGCGGGGCTCGACCGCGTGCTTCCCATCGCGCCGAGCGCCGATGCGGCGGCCGGGGCGCTGGGCTGAAGGCCGGACTTCCCCTGCCCCCGCGCGGTGCCTATGCATCGCGGACATGCGGGACCTGACCTTCGAGACGCTCGCCGGCCCGGCGCTGCATCCGCTGCTGCCGGAGCTGGCGCGGCTGCGCATCGCGGTCTTCCGGGACTGGCCGTACCTCTACGACGGCGACGAGGCGTCTGAGCGGGGCTACCTGCGAGCGTACGCGGATGCGCCGGGCGCGGCGGTGGTGGTCTGCCGCGACGGCGGCCAGGTGGTCGGCGCCGCCACCTGCGGGCCGATGGATCAGGGCCACGAACCGGTGCGGCTCGTGTTCGAGGCGGCGGGCCTCGATCCGGCGGTGCATCTCTACCTCGGCGAGTCCGTGCTCCTGGCGCCATATCGCGGGCGCGGGGCGGGCGTGCGGTTCTTCGCGGCGCGGGAGGCGCATGCGCGCGCGCTCGGGCTGCGGCATTGCGCCTTCTGCGCGGTGATGCGCGACGCCGGCGATCCGCGGCGGCCGGCCGGATACGTGCCGCTCGATGCGTTCTGGCGCAGGCGCGGCTACAGGCCGCGACCCGAACTTGTTGTGACGTTCGAGTGGAAGGAAATCGGCGAGGTGTCCGACACGCCGCATGCGCTGTCCTTCTGGCTGAAGGATCTGGGCGAATGACAGTGGGACGCATGTCGGTGCTGCGCCTGGGGCTGCTGCAATATCCGGTCGAACGGCCGGCCTCCGTCGCGGCCTTCGGCGCGAAGCTGGACCGCTGGATCGGCGAGGCGCGGGGGAGCGCGGAGCTGCTCGTGCTGCCGGAATACGCCGCCGTCGAGCTGGGGGCGGGGCTGGCCGGCGGCGAGGTGACGGAGGAGGCGACGGAGCTGGCGACGGTGGTCGCGCAGGCCGACGCGATCCTGGAGGAGATGCGCGGCGCCGCGCGGCGCGCCGGGGTCTGGCTGCTCGGCGGCTCGCTGCCGATGCGACAGGCCGGGCGCGTGGTGGCCTGCGCGCCGCTGGTCACGCCAAGCGGGCAGGTCGCGGTCCAGCAGAAGCGGGCGATGACGCGCTTCGAAACCGAACGCTGGGGGCTTTCGGCCGGCGCGCCGCCGCGCGTCTTCGACACGCCCTGGGGCCGCATCGGGATTTCGATCTGCTACGACGTGGAGTTCCCGAAGCACGTCCGCGCGCAGGTCGAAGCGGGCGCGTGGCTGGTGCTCGCGCCGTCCTGCACGGATTCCGAGCACGGGTTCACCCGCGTGCGCGTCTCGGCCGCTGCGCGCGCCATCGAGAACCAGTGCTACGTCGCGATCGCGCCGACCGTCGGCGCGGCGCCGTGGTCGGCGGCGCTCGACGTGAACCGCGGGCATGCGGCGGTGTTCTGCCCGGCCGATCGCGGCTTCCCGGCCTCCGGCGTGCTCGCGGCGGGCGAGATGGACGCGCCGGGGTGGGTGTTCGCGGAGCTCGATCCGGCACGGCTGGAGGAGGTGCGGGAGAACGGGGTGGTGCGAAACCATCGCGACTGGCCACGGGCGCCGGTGCCGGCGCCGGAGCCGGCGGTGTTCTCGTGATGCGGGGTTGCTGGTGCGCGGCTCGGCGCTGTCGCGCGGCGCGCCCCCTCCCGCGCTGCGCCGATGGCTGAGGCATCTCCGCTCATCTACGTCGTTGCCGGCGAGGCCTCGGGCGATGCGTTGGGGGCGCGGCTCGTCGCGGCGCTGCGCGCCCGCGACCCCGCGCTCCGCTTCGCGGGCATCGGCGGGGAGCGGCTGGCGGAAGCGGGCGTGCCGAGCCTGTTCCCGATGCGCGAGCTGGCGCTGATGGGGCTGATCGAGGTGCTGCCCAACATCCGCAACCTCGCGCGGCGCATGGCCGAGACTGTCGCCGACATCGAAGCGCGCCGCCCGGCCGCAATCGTCACGATTGACAGTCCGGGCTTCGCGCTGCGCCTGGCGGAGCGCGTCAGGCCGCTCGGCATCCCGCTCATCCACTACGTCGCGCCGCAGATCTGGGCCTGGCGCCCGGGCCGCATCGCGAAGATCAGAGCGCGCGTGGACCGGGTGCTCTGCCTGCTGCCCTTCGAGCCCGTGATCTTCGAGCGCGCCGGCATTCCCGCCGCCTTCGTCGGCCATCCCGTACTCGAATCCGGCGCCGGTGCCGGCGACGCCGCCCGCTTCCGCGCCGCGCACGGCGTGTCGCCGGAGGAGCGCATGGTGGTCGTCATGCCCGGCAGCCGTCGGATGGAGGTGCAGCGCCTGCTGCCGGCCTTTGGAGCCGCGCTGGACCTGCTCGGCGGGCGACTGCCAGGTATCCGGCCCGTCATCGCCGTCTCGCCCGTGGTGGCGCCGGCGGTGAGCGAAGGCGTCGCGGGCTGGCGCAACCGGCCGATCCTCGTCGAGACGCTCGCCGCGAAGCACGACGCCTTCGCCGCGGCCTCCGCCGGCCTGATCAAGTCCGGCACGTCGAGCCTGGAGATGGCAGTGGCCGGCGTGCCGCACCTGATCGCGTATCGGGTGAACCCGATCACCGCGGCGATCGTGCGGCGGCTCGTCCGCGTGCCCTATGCGAGCCTGGTCAACCTGCTGGCCGAGCGCGAGGTCGCGCCCGAGTTCATCCAGGAACGCGTGACGGCCGAGGCGCTGTCGGGAACGCTGCATCGGTTGCTGACGGAGCCGGACGCGGCGCGGCAGCAGCGGGACGCCTTCGCGTCGGTGCTGCGCCAGCTCCGGCCCGATGACCTCATGCCGAGCGAGGCGGCGGCGGAGGCGGTGCTGGCGACCTTGGCGCCGCAGATCAGCCCTTCACCAACTGCGTGAAATCCGACCAGTGCTCAACCTTGAACGCACGGATGTCCCGGACGGAATCGCGAAACCAGGGTTGCGCCTTCAGGGCCATGATGGCCGCGAACAGGTTCGCGAGATCGTCCTTCTCCGTCAGATAGAGACTGCCCTGCACGCGCGTGAAGCCGAAGCCGGTGAGAACGCCGCCGATATCGGCATAGGCCTGACTGACGCCCTTCGGGTGGCTCGCCGCCGTCGCTGCCACGACCAGGTCGAAGGCGATCGCGAACATCAGCGCTCCTTCGGGTCGTCGAGCATGTCCGTCAGCCGGTAATCCGCCTCCTCGCCGCTCTCGATGACGCGGATCCGCATCAGGCGGTCGCCGTTCGGCAACTCACGGCCGGCCCCCAGCACTTCATAGACCGGCCCCACCGGCCCGAAGCGCCGCCAGGTTCCCACCAGCTTCTCGGCTTGCAGCATTGCCGCCTCCGTCACGTCAGCTGCACAGGACATAATCCGAATCGGCGCGGATTGCAGCGTGGTCCGTCTCACCCCGGCAGTCACCAGCAGCTTGCCCGCGGGTTCCGCGGCAATGCGCGCCGTCCCAACCCGCCGTCCCGCACTTGACGGGGCGCCGCCGGAACCGGCCCACCATCACGTCCGCACTGGTCGAGGCCACCCGATGCCGCGTCTCCGCAACCTCACGCTCATCGCCGCCCTCGCCCTGCCGACCGCCGCGCATGCGCAGCAGGTGCGCCTCCCGCCGCCCGATCCGGCCGGCACCTTCGCCTTCGTCTTCGAGAACGACACCTTCTCCGGCAACGACCGCTACTACACCAACGGCTTCCTCTTCGCCTGGCGCTCGCCTTCCGCGTACACGCCGGACTGGCTCGCCGCGATCACCGAACGGCAGAGCCTGATCTTCCCGGCCGGCGGGAAATGCGCGCTGGGGCCTCGGCTTCGGGCAGAAGAAGTGGACGCCGGAGGAAATCGAGCTGCGCAACCCCGATCCGACCGACCGGCCGTATGCCGCGTGGCTCTACGGCGCGATCACCGTCTCCTCCTACACCGCGCGCGAATACGGCAGCCTGGAACTGCAGCTCGGCGTGGTCGGGCGGGCGGCGCTCGGCGAGCAGGTGCAGAACAACACGCATGACTTCATCAACATCGAGCGTGCGCTGGGGTGAAACGCGCAGATCAAGGACGAGCCGGGCATCAACCTCGTCGCGACGCCGCAGTGGCGGCTGAACCGGCCGACGGGGTGGGAGGGGATCTCGGTCGGGCTGGTGCCGTCCTTCGCGGCGAGCCTCGGCAATGTCAGCACCTATGCCGCGCTCGGCGCGATGCTGCGGATCGGGAACGAGCTGGAGGCGGATTTCGGCCCGCCGCGCGTGCGCCCGGTGTCGGCGGGGTCTGTGTTCTTCGCCCCGGTGCACCGCTGGGGTTGGTACGCCTTCGCCGGCGTGGAGGGGCGCGCCGTGCTGCGCGACATCTCGCTCGCGGCAATACCTGGTGCGACAGCCGGAGCGCGGACCGCCGCACCTGGGTCGGCGATGCGAGCCTCGGGGCCGCAGTGTTCTGGCGCGGCACGCGCCTGACCGCGACCTACACCATCCGCAGCGAGAAGTTCACCACGCAACGGGAGGTCGCGCAGTTCGGCTCGCTCAGCCTGGCGGTGCGATTCTGAGGGCGGCGCGGCCGCGCAGGATGAGCAGGATGCAAAGCGCCTGGCAGGCGATGGCGGCGACGAACAGCGCCGCCGCGTCCATCTCCCGCAACAGACCGAAGGCGGCCGGCGCGAAGGCGTAGGCGGCCTGGCCCGTCGCGACCACCAGCCCGACGACGCGCGGCACGTCCGACTCGGCAAAGTCCTGCTGCGCGATCAGCGGGGGTAATGACGTGGCGTTGCCGATGCCGAGGCCGAAGATCGCGACGCCGAGCAGCAGCCACGCGGCGTCCGCGCCGGCGGTCCACAGCACGAGGACGCCGACGGCCTGCATCGCCGTGTTGATCGCCAGCGCCACGCGCCGGTCCACGCCCGGGCGCAGCACCCAACCCGTCGCGGTGCGGCCGATCAGCGCGCAGGCGGTCGCCATGCCGGCCGCCAGCCCCGCCCCCTGCGCGCCGAGCACCGCGGCGAGGAGCGAGACGAGATGCGCGATCAGCCCGATCTGGGCGAAGAGGCAGAGCGCGTGCGCCGTGGCGAGCGTCGCGAAGCGGCGATCGCGCCGAATGGCGCCTGCGATCGGCGCGGCGCCCCTGCGTGCCGGCGTCGCGGCGCCCGGCGTGTCCCCGTCGGGCTCCTGCCCCATCGCCGCCGGCGTGCGGCCGAGATAGCGCGCCGAGAGCCACCAGAGCGCCGCGACGGTCGCCGCACCGGTGATCGCCGCCGCCGCACCGAAGCCCACCCCGGCGATCAGCGCGACCCAGAGCGGCGAGAAGACGATCCCGCCGACGCTGGCGCCGTTGTAGGCGGCGCCGAGCGCCACCGGGCGGCGTCGCACGAACCAGGGTGAGACCATCGCATTGATCGCCGCGGCGCCGGTCGCCGCCCAGCCCGCGCCGGACAGGGTGGCGGCGGGGAAGAGCTGCCAGGGCGACGTGGCGTACCCCCAGCCGAGCAGGCCCAGCGCCGTGGCGACCGCTCCCGCCCGCGTCACCGCGACGATCCCGAAGCGGCGGTGCAGCCCGGCCAGCCGCGTCACGACGAAGGCGCCGAGCAGGAAATGGCAGGTCACCGCGGCCGAGACCACCGGCACAGGCCAGCCGCGTCCGGATTCGATGGCGTGCAGGAAGACCGGCGGGCCGTAGAAGCCGATCCCCCAGCCGAACACCGCGACGGTGAAGGCCGCGCCCACCACGCGCCAGCCGAAGAAGCCCTGCCGTCCCGGTTCCACCCCTGCCCTCCCGCTGCCGACCGGTGCGCAGCCTGCCCCGCCCGGCGCCGGCGGGGTTTCGGCCTCGGCCGAAGCATCCCACGGCCGGGCGCGCTACGCTGCACCGATGACCAGCCCCGTCGCCCTCGCCGAGACCGCCGCGCTGATCGGCGACCCCGCCCGCGCTGCCATGCTGGCCGCGCTGCTCGACGGCCGTGCGCTCACGGCCGGGGAGCTGGCCGCCGCCGCCGGGATCACGCCGCAGACCGCGAGCGGGCACCTCGCGCGCCTGTCCGCGGCGAGCCTGCTCGCGGTGGAGCGGCAGGGGCGGCATCGCTACCACCGGCTCGCCACGCCGGCAGTGGCGCGGCTGATCGAGGGCATGATGGAGGTCGCGGCAGCCGCGCCGCGCCGGGTTCCGACCGGCCCGCGGGAGCCGGCGATGCGCCAGGCCCGGACCTGCTACGACCACCTGGCCGGGCGGCTCGCCGTGGCGCTGGCGGACGCGCTGGTGGCGCGCGGCGCGGTCGAGCTGACGGAGGAGGGCGGCGCGGTGACCGGCAGCGGCGAGCGGGTGCTCGCCGGGTTCGGCGTGGCGCCCGCCGGGAGCGGGCGGCGCTTCTGCCGGCCGTGCCTCGACTGGTCGGAGCGCCGGCCGCACATCGGCGGGGCGCTGGGTGCCGCGATCTGCGCGCGCTGCTTCGAGCTGGGCTGGGTGCGGCGGCGGGCGGGCAGCCGGGCGCTGGACGTCACGCCGATCGGGTGGCGCGGCTTCGCGGATGCGTTCGGGGTGCGGGCGGAGGCGGTGCGGGTGGGTTCGTAGCGTCCGTGGTGGCCTATTCTCGGCGCGACCTCCCCCACCCCTGCCCTCCCCCGCAAGTGCGGGGGAGGGAGATGGGAAGCCCTCCCCCGCACTTGCGGGGGAGGGTTGGGTGGGGGAAACCCGCTATGGCAGGTCGGCGATCGCCGCCTCCACCGCCAGCGCCGCTGCCAGGGCACGCCGCCCCGCGGCGGCGTCCACCTCCACCGCCACCCCGTCCAGGCAGGACGCCGCGAAGGCGGCGTGCTCGGCTTCCAGGCTGTCATGGTCCGTCCATCCGGCGCGGTCCACGCCGAAGCCGGGCATGGTCGCGACCGGCTCGGCACCGCCCTTGCGCAGCACGGCGAGGCTGCGGCCGAGGAAATCCACGGACATCTCCCCCTCCCGGCCGAGCACGCGGAGCCGGCGTTCCATCGCCAGCGAGACGCGGGACGCGGTGATGATCGCCGCACGGCCGGAGGGGAAGCGGAGGCGTGCGACGGCAAAATCCGGGTAGTCCGACACGACGCGCGAGCCGACCGCCTGGACCTCGGCCGGTTCCTCGCCGGCGAGCGTCAGGATCAGGTCCAGGTCGTGGATCATCAGGTCGAGCACGACGGAGACGTCGAGGCTGCGCGGGCGGAACGGCGCTGCGCGGACGGCCTCCCAGCTCAGCGCCGCCTCGCGCCCGGGGGCGGCGACCACGGCGCGGAAGGCGGCGGAGAAGCGCTCGATATGGCCGACCTGCAGCACCAGGCCGCGCGCGGCGGCGAGCGAGGCCAGCGCATCCGCCTGGTCGAGCGTGGCGGCGATCGGCTTCTCCATGAACAGGTGGCGGCCGGCCCGCAGGACCGCCTCTCCCAGCGGGAAGTGGAAGCGCGTCGGCGCGGCGACGATCACCGCCTCGGCGGCCGCGATCGCCTCGGCCACGCCCATTGCCGGCGCGCCCAGCTCCGCGGCGACCGCGGCGGCGCGGGCCGGATCGGCATCATGCACCGCGACCAGCCGGGTCCGCACGCCCTGCGCGGCCTTGATCGCGTGGAATCGCCCGAAATGCCCGACCCCGAGCACCGCGACGCGCAGTTTCATTGCGTGACCCCGTGGCTGCCGTCCCCGCCATAGCCCGGGCTTGCGTCTGCGGGCACCCCCGCGCATGTTCCGGCCCAAACCAGGGACCCAGGCACGACACAGCCCATGATGTATTTCGCCCGCTGGAAGGCGCTCGCCATCATCGGCGTCTGCCTCCTCGGCGTCCTGCTCTCGGTCCCGAACCTCCTCCCGCGCGATAGCCTGCCGAGCTGGGCCCGGCAGATCAGCCTCGGCCTCGACCTGCGCGGCGGGTCCTACCTGCTGCTCGAGGTGGACACCTCCGCCATCGTGCGGGAACGGCTGGAGGCGCTGGTGGACGCGACGCGGCGCGGCGCCGCGGCGGCCAATCCGCGGGTGCTCTATACCGGCCTGGCCGCGAACCCGGCCGAGCGGCGGATGAGCCTGCGCGTCTCCGACCCGGCCCGGGCGGGCGACGTGGCCCGCATCCTGCGCGAGGCCGCGATCACCGTGCCGGCCGGCGCCGGCGCGCAGCAGCCGGATATCGAGGTCGCGACGGCCCCCGACGGCACCGTGACGGCGACGCTCACCGAAGTCGGGCTGCGGGCCAAGGCGGGCAACGCGGTGGAGCAGTCGCTGGAGATCGTCCGCCGCCGCATTGACGAGACCGGCGTGGTGGAGGCGCTGATCGCCCGCCAGGGGCAGAACCGCATCCTCGTGCAGCTGCCGGGCATCGAGGATCCGGCGCGCATCAAGGACCTGCTCGGCCGCACGGCGCGGATGACGTTCCACCTGCTGGACGAGGGCGCGAACCTGACGGCGCCGAGCCCGCCGCTCGGCACACGGTTCCTGGCCGGCGACCGTGGGCAGGAGCGCTACGCGGTGCGCCAGCGCGTGGAGGTGGACGGGGCCGACCTCTCCGACGCGCGCGCCGGGCAGGACAGCCGCACCGGCGAATGGGTGGTGAACTTCACCTTCAACAACCGCGGGTCGCGGCAATTCGCGGAGATCACGCGGCAGAATGTCGGGCGGCCCTTCGCGGTGGTGCTGGACGACCGCGTCATCACCGCACCGGTGATCCGGGAGCCGATCACCGGCGGCCGCGGGCAGATCAGCGGCAGCTTCGACGTGCGCGGCGCCAACGACCTGGCCGTGCTGCTGCGCGCCGGCGCGCTGCCCGCGCCGCTGACCGTCGTGGAGGAACGGACGGTGGGGCCGGAACTCGGCGCGGACGCGATCCGGGCGGGGCTGATCTCGCTGGCGGTGGGGACAACCTTCGTCTTCCTCTACATGGGGCTGGCGTACGGGTTCTTCGGCTGGCTGGCGAACATCGCGCTCGTCGCCAACGTCATCATCATGCTGGGCGTCCTCAGCGTGATGGGGGCGACGCTGACGCTGCCGGGGATCGCCGGCATCGTGCTGACGCTCGGCACCGCGCTCGACGCCAACGTGCTGATCAACGAGCGCATCCGCGAGGAGGTGAAGCTCGGGCGAAGTCCGATCAGCGCGCTGGATGCCGGCTTTTCCAAGGCGTCCGGCACGATCATGGACAGCAACCTGACGAACCTGATCGCGATGGGCTGCCTCTACGCCTTCGGCAGCGGGCCGGTGCGCGGCTTCGCAGTGACGGTCGCGATCGGCACGGTCGTGCAGATGTTCACGGCGACGGTGGTGGTGCGGCTGATGGTCGCCGCGTGGTTCCGCCGCCGCCGGCCGAAGGAGCTGCCGGCGCTGGAACAGAAGGGGCTGCCGCTGCTGCAACGGCTCTCTCGCCCGCTGTTCCGACTGGTGCCGGACGGCACGCGCATCCGCTTCATGCGCGGGGCGGTGATGGGGCTGGCGGTCTCGGCGGTGCTCTCCACGGCCTCGGTGATCCTCGCCTTCTATCCGGGGCTCGAGCGCGGCATTGATTTCCGCGGCGGCATCGTGATGGAGGTCCGCACGCCGGAGCCGGCCGATCTCGGCCGGATCCGGTCCTCGGTCTCCGCGCTCAACCTCGGCGATGTCGGCGTGCAGGAATTCGGCAGTCCCGAGCAGGTGCTGATCCGCCTGCCGGTGCAGGGCGACGAGGCCGGCACGCAGGCCGCGGTGGGCCGCGTGCGCGCGGCGCTGGAGACGACCGCGCCGGGCACGCGCATCCTGCGCGTGGAGGCGGTGGGCAACCGCGTCTCGGCGGAGCTGTTCCGCGGCGGGATGATCGCGCTGGGCATCAGCCTCATCGCGATGCTGCTCTACATCTGGTTCAGGTTCGAGTGGCAGTTCGGCATCGCGGCGATCGTCACCCTGGTCCTGGACGCCACGAAGACCGTCGGCTTCCTCGCGCTGACAGGCATCGAGTTCAACCTGCAGACCGTCGCCGCCATCCTGACGATCATCGGCTTCTCAGCGAACGACAAGGTCGTGGTGTTCGACCGGATGCGGGAGAATCTGCGCAAGTACAAGCAGATGCCGCTGCGGGAGCTGGTGGACCTCTCGATCAACGAAACGCTGAACCGCTCGCTCGGCACCTCGATGACGCTGTTCCTCTCGGCGGTGCCGCTGGCGCTGTTCGGCGGCGACGCGCTCGGGGGCTTCGCGTGGACGATGCTGTTCGGCATCGCCGTCAGCGCCTCCTCCTCGGTGTTCATCGCGGCGCCGATCGTGCTGTTCACCGGGGCGCGGGCGCTGCGGCGCACGGAAGCCGCGCCCCCGGCGGGGGCACCCGCGCGTTGACCGCCACGCGCCGCGCCGTCCTGGGCCTGGCCGTGCTCGGGACGATGGCGCGCCCCGCCGCGGCGAACCGGCGAGAGCCGGTGGAGTTGCTCGTGCCCGCCGCACCCGGCTCCGCCGCCGATCGCTGGGCGCGCGGCACCGCGGCCTTCCTCGAACGCGCCTGGCCACGCCAGGCGCTCGCGCTGCGCAACGTGCCCGGCCGCGGCGGCCTGGAACTCGTCGCGGAACTCGCTTCGGCGCCGGGACGCAAGGTGATCGGGGTGCTCACCACGCCCCTCCTCCTCGCCCGCGCGGTGGAGGCGAGCGAAGCCTCCCCGCTCTCGCGCATCGCGCCGCTCGCTGCGCTGATCGAGGAACCGGTCGTGCTGGTGGTGGCGCCCGGCGGTGCCGCGGACCTCGACCGGCTGCGTTCGGGCAACGCGCCGATCGCCGTGCCGCCGCCCGGCACCGGCGCCTACATCACCGGCCAGCGCCTGGCGGAGCGCGTCGGGCTGCCGCTGCTCGCCTTCCCCTCCGCCGCGGCCGCGCGGCAGGCGGCCGCGGCGGGCCATGTCGCCGCCGCCGCGCTCACCCTACCGGACGCGATCGGATTGCTGCGCGAGAACCGGCTCGTGGCACTCGGCGTCGCCTCCACCCGCCGCTCGCCCCTGTTGCCGGAGCTGCCGACGTTGCGCGAATCCGGCCTCGAAACGCTCGGCGCCACGCGCCGTGGCTTCGCGCTGCCGCCGGAGGCGCCGCCGGAATGGCGGGCCTGGCTGCTGGCCGGGCTGGAGACGCTCGCCGCCGATCCGGACCTGGCGGCGCAATGCGCAGAGACCGGACAGGTGCCGCGCTTCCTCGACCCGGAGAGCTGGCGCGCCCTGCTGATGCGGCAGGAAGAGGAATTGCGGCGGCGCTGGCGCGAAGATCCGTGGCTTCCGCGCCGGGCGTGACGTGGGGCGAAGATCCGCTCACCAGCGGTTGCAACAAGTTGCAGAGTTATGTAAGAAATTGAGACGCACTGCGTCGAATCGGATTGGCTATGCTCCCTTCACCCGGCGCGATCGCCTGGTTCGATGCGCTTTCCCCGGCGCGCCCATGGAGTGCTGACGCAATGCTCCGGCGCCCCCGGCGAGGGACGAACGACGTGCCGAGCTTCCTGCTCGTGGCAAGCGATCCGCTGGTGATCGCCGCGGCGCGCGATGCCGCCCGCAAGCTGCATGGACCGCGCCCGATCCAGATCGTGTCCGGCACCGAGGCGCTGATCCGCCTGATCGGCCCCGGGGAGCCGCCGCGCCACTTGGTGCTGGAAGGGGGAACGGCGGACGAGGCGCTGCTCTCCGCGGCGCGCGACCGCTTCCTCGACACCGAGGTCGTCGTCGTCTCCCGCGACGGGGAAGCGGCGCCGGTCGGCCTGCGCAGCGTGCCGGCCAAGGCGGCGCGGCTGGCGGAGGCACTCGCGACGCCGATGGATGCGCCGGCGGCAATGCCGGCAACGGATGCCAAGGCGCTGGCGGCCGGGCTCGCCCGCGGCGAGATCACCGTGCGCTTCCAGCCGATGGTCCGCCTTTCCGACCGACGGCCGGTGATGGTGGAGGCACTGGCGCGCTGGGAGCGGCCGGAAGCGGCCCTCGGCGCCGGCGCCTTCGTCGGCATGGCGGAGCGCGCGGGGCTCGCCACCCAGCTCGCCTTGGCGGTGGCGGAACGCGCGCTGGCCGAGCTCGCCGCGGCGCGCGGCACGAGCGGCCTGCGGATTTCGGTGAACGTGCCCCTCGCCGTGCTGCTGCACCCCGACCTTCCGGTCCGGCTGCGCGAGGTGGTGGCGCGCACCCCCTTCCGCCCCGCGGACATGCTGCTGGAATTGACCGAGAGCACCGCCGTGCGCGACACCGCGCTGCTGCGCCGCGCATTGCAGCGCCTGGCCCGTGCCGGCTTCCGCGTGCTGCTGGACGACCTCGGCATGGACGATGTGCGCCACACGCTGCTGGAGCTGCCGTTCGCCGGCGTCAAGCTGGACCGCAGCCTCATCGCCGCGATGCCCGCCGAGCGCCGCGCCCGCGCGCAGGTGGAGCGGCTGTCACGCGAATCGTGGCGGCAAGGCAGCGCCGTGGTGGCGGAGGGCGTGACGGACCCGCTGCTGTGGCGCATCGCAGCGGCCTGCGGCTGCGACCTGGCCCAGGGTTTCGGCGTGGGACGGCCGATTCCTCCCGAAGCGCTGCTGGCGTGGATCGCGGCGTGGAACGGGGCGGCGCTGCCGGAGTGATGGCTTCCCCCTCCCCTGCACTTGCGGGGGAGGGTCGGGGTGGGGGCATCGCGGGGTTTGTGCGCTTCTGCCAGCGCTTTGCGCCCCCCTCACCCCGACCCTCTCCCGCGAGGGGAGAGGGAGAAAAGCCCGGCTACCCGCGATAGACTTCCCCGTACAACCCGACGATCTCCGCCGCATCCGGCACACGCGGGTTGTTGCCCGGGCTGCCGGAGGCCAGCGCCTGGGATGCCATGGTCTGCACGGCCGCATCCCACTTCTCCCGCGCGATGCCGAAGCCGGCCGGAGTCGGCACCTCCAGGTCGCGGTTCAGGGCGCGCAACTCCTCGACGAGCTTCGCGCAGGCGGACTGGTCGCCTTCATCGTCGCGCGCCACGCCCATCACGCGCGCCGCCTCGGCGTAGCGCGCGCGGCCGGCGTCCAGCCCGAACGCCGTCACGGCGGGCAGCAGCATCGCGTTCGACATGCCGTGGGGCACGTGGAAATGCGCGCCGACCGGGCGGCTCATCCCGTGCACCAGCGCGACCGAACTGTTGGAGAAGGCCAGCCCAGCGAGGGTCGCGCCGCGCATCATCGCCTCGCGCGCCGCCGCGTCCCCCGGCTCCGCCCAGACGCGGCGCAGGTTCGGCGCGATCAGGCGCATCGCGCTGCGGGCGTAGTCGTCGGCAACCGGGTTGGCGCGCCGGGAGACGAAGGCCTCCAGCGCGTGCGTCAGGCTGTCTATGCCCGTATCGGCGGTGATGCGGCGCGGCAGGCCGAAGGTCAGCTCGTGGTCCACCACGGCCGCGAGCGGCAACGCGCCGAGGCCGGCGATGAGCATCTTCTCGTCGCGCTCCGTGTCGGTGATGACGGTGAAGCGCGTCGCCTCGCTGCCGGTGCCGGCGGTGGTGGGCACGCAGATCACGGGCAGCGCGGCGTCGTTCGCAGCCACCGGCACCTTGAACGCGCGGATGTGGGTGCCGGGCGGCGCGGCGGCGAGGATCGCCATGGCCTTCGCCGTGTCCATCGGGCTGCCGCCGCCGAAGCCGATGAGGCAATCATGGTCGCCGGCCCGCAGCGCGGTGACGCCGGCCTCGATCACGGTGTCGGTCGGGTCCGGCACGGTATCGGAGAACACCGCGGGGGCGATGCCGGCGGCGCGGAGCGGGGCGAGCGCGCGGTCCAGCAGGCCGGACGAGACCATGAAGGGATCGGTGACGATCAGCGGGCGCGACAGGCCGAGCTGGCCGAGCACGTCGCCGAGCTTCGCGACCGCGCCTCCGCCCATGACGATCAGGCGCGGCGCGGCGAGTTGCACAACCATGGCGGTCCCTCCCGGCGTATCGGCCGCAAGCTACCGTCGGGGCGGGCGCGCGCCTACCCGGCGCGCGCCGCCAGCACGCCGGCCTGGCGCAGCACGAAGGCGCGCAGCCGCTCGGCGAAGTCGGGCACGACGGCGCCGCGGACCGAAGGCCGTTCGGCGAGCGCGGCGCGCCAGGCCGCGATGCGCGGCAGGCCATCCAGCACGCCGAGCGGCGCCATGCGGTCGAAGGTGTCGAAGTAGCGGAAGACCGGTGCGAAGACCGCGTCCACGATCGAGAAGCGGTCGCCGGCGAACCAGCGGCCGAGCGCGGGCAGCGCCTCGATGCGCTGGAATTTTCCGCGCAGCGTGGCGACGCGTGTATCGAACTCGGCGGAGTCCTTCGTCGTCTCCACCACCCAGATGTCGGCGAGCATCGAGGCGCCGAATTCCATCCAGGCGCGGTGGCGCGCCTTCTCGAGCGGGTCGGCCGGATGCAGCTTCGGCTCCAGCGTCTCCTCGAGGTATTCGACGATGACGGCGCTCTCGAACAGGACCTCCTCGCCGACCTTCAGCAGCGGGACCTTGCCGAGCGGCGAGATGGCGGTGAACCAAGCCGGCTTGTCCGCGAGGTCCACGTTGACGCGCGTAAAGGGCACGCCCTTCTCCGCGAGCAGGATCGCGGCGCGCTGGACGTAGGGGCAGAGGTCGAAGGAGACGAGGGTGAGCGGTGCGGTCATCGCGGCCTCCTGTGCCGGTGGGTGACGGCAAGGTGGTGAAGCGCGACGGCGCGCGACACTCAGCGCCGCGGATGATCCTCATGCGATCCGGTGATGGCGCGGCGCGCGCGTGCGGCGGCGTAGAGGGCGAGGCGCTGCGCGGCGAGCGGCGCGAGGCCCTCGCCCGCGGCCGCATCGAAAGGCGGCAGCGTCGCCGCGAAGTGGCAGGCGCTGGCGTGGCCGGGCGCGAACTCCCGCAGCGCGGGCGCCTCCGCCCGGCACAGGGGCTGCGCGTGCGGGCAGCGCGTGTGGAAGCGGCAGCCGGGCGGCGGGTGGATCGGCGAGGGCACGTCGCCGCCGAGCGGCACGATCTGCCCGCGCCGCCGCGGATCGGGATGCGGGACGGCGGCGAGCAGCGCACGCGTGTAGGGATGGCGCGGGTCGCCGAACAGCGCGCGCTTCGGCGCGGTCTCCACGATCTGGCCGAGATACATGACGGCGACGCGGTCCGCGACGTGGCGCACCACCGACAGGTCGTGCGCGATGAACAGGTAGGACAGGCCGAGCCGTGATTGCAGATCCTTCAGCAGGTTCACCACCTGCGCCTGGATCGAGACATCGAGCGCGCTGACCGGCTCGTCGCAGACGACGAGTTCCGGGCCGACGGCGAGGGCGCGCGCGATGCCGATGCGCTGGCGCTGGCCGCCGCTGAATTCGTGCGGGTAGCGGTCCGCGTGATACGGCGCGAGGCCGACGAGGGCGAGAAGGTCGCGCACGCGCGCGGCGCGGGTCGCATTGGTGCCGATGCCGTGCACCTCCATCGGCTCCCCGATCGTGTCGCCGACGCGCAGCCGCGGGTTGAGCGAGGCGTACGGGTCCTGGAAGACCACCTGCACGCGGCGGCGGAGCGCGCGCAGCGCGCCCTTTCCCGCGACCTCCGCGCCGTCGAAGCGGATCACCCCCTCGGTCGGCTCGATCAGGCGGAGCACCAGGCGCGCGGCGGTGGACTTGCCGCAGCCGGATTCGCCGACGAGTGCCAGCGTCTCGCCGCGCGCGACCTCGAAGGAAACGCCATCCACCGCGCGCACGATGCCGCCGCGGCCGGGGTAGTGCTTCTTGAGGTCGCGCACAGAGAGCAGTGGCGTCACGCGGCGAGGTCCGCGGCGTGCTCGACGGGCGCGCGGATGCAGGCCGCGAGATGGCCGGGCGCGATCTCCTCCAGCGCCGGGTCGGCGCGCGTGCAGGCTTCGATGGCGAAGGGGCAGCGCGGGTGGAAGCGGCAGCCGCGCGGCAGGGCGAAGGGCGGCGGGACGGTGCCCTCGATGGCGAGCAGCGCATCCCGCTCCTCGTCCAGGCGGGGGACGGAGCCGAGCAGGCCGAGCGTGTAGGGGTGCTGCGGGCTGGCGAAGAGATCGGCCGCGGAGGCGCGTTCCACCACCCGGCCGGCGTACATCACCGCGACCTCGTCGGCCATTTCCGCGATCACGCCGAGGTCGTGCGTGATGAGGATGATGGACATGCCCGTCTCGGCCTGCAACCCGCGCAGCAGGTCCAGGATCTGCGCCTGCACGGTGACGTCGAGCGCGGTGGTGGGCTCGTCGGCGATGAGCAGCGCTGGCCTGCACGCGAGCGCCATCGCGATCATCACGCGCTGCCGCATGCCACCGGAGAGCTGGTGCGGATAGTCGTCCAGGCGCGTTTCCGGCGCGGGGATCCGCACGCGGCGCAGCGCCTCGATGGCGCGGCCGCGCAGTTCCCGGGCAGGGGCGGCACGGTCATGCGCGCGCATGGCTTCCGCGATCTGGTCGCCGATGCGGTGCACGGGGTTCAGGCTGGTCATCGGTTCCTGGAAGATCATCGCGACGCCGCTGCCGCGGACCTCGCGCATCTCCGCCTTCGAGAGCGTCAGCAGGTCGCGGTCTTCGAGGAGCACGCGGCCCGATGCGACGCGCCCGGGCGGCGGGACGAGGCGCATGACGGAGAGGCTGAGCATGGACTTGCCGCAGCCGGATTCGCCGACGATGCCGAGGGTGCGGCCCTTCGGGACGGAAAGGTCCACGCCGTCCACCGCGGCGATGTCGCCGCCGGCCGTGCGGAAGACCGTGCGGAGGTCGGAGACGCGGAGGAGCGGTTCGGTCACGACCAGCGGAAGGTCGGCGGCGAGCTCACCTCCACCGGGCGGTGCGCCCAGTCCTGCCCGGGCGCATTCGCCACCACGCGCTTCTGCGCCTCGTCCAGGTGCGCGGCGGCGGCGCGGTAGTCCATCGTCGCCACCTCGCCGTCGGCGACGACCTTGCGGCCGTCCACGAACACGTCCTTCACGGCGCGGTCGCCCGCGGCGTACACGAGGCTGCGGACGGGATCGCGCGCCGGGCGCATCATCGGATGCGTCACGTCCACCAGCACGAAATCGGCGCGGCAGCCGGCGGCGAGCCGGCCGATATCCTCCCGCCCCAGCGCCTTCGCGCCGCCGATCGTCGCGGCGTCGAACAGCTCCGTCGTCGTCATGCTGCGCGGGTCGTTCGCCTGGGTGCGCGCGAGGTAGGCGACCAGGCGCATCTCATCGAGCATGTTGTGGGGATAGGTGTCGGTGCCGAGGCCCATGTTGACGCCGGAGCGCTTGTAGCGGCCGAAATGCTTCAGCGTGATGCCGCGGCGCGCGAAGACCGTCGGGCAATGCGCGACGGTCGTGCCGGTCTCGGCCAGGCGCTTCATGTCGGTGTCAGAGTGCCAGCGCGTGCTCGGGTGGTCGTCGAGGAAGATGCCGTGGCCGATGATGGAGCGGTCGGAGAGCAGCCCCATGCTGTCCAGCCAGCCGATCGGCGTCTTGCCGTGGCGGCGCGTGATCTCGTGGAACTCGACGACGGACTGCGCCGCGTGGATCTGCCAGGAGAGGCCGCGGCGGCCGGCTTCCTGGAAGCTCTCGGTCAGCAGCGCGTCGGTGCAGGTATCAATCTGCGCGGGCACGACCATGCCGAAGAGGCGGCCGCATTCATGCTGCTCGGCGCGTTCGATCAGGCGCAGCGCCTCGCCCATCGCCTTCTCGCCGGCGGCCTCGTCCCACTCGTACTGCACGACGTGGCCGTTCTTCGTGTACCAGCGGGCCGACTTGAACATCGGCGCGACGCAGACCCGCAGTCCGGATTCCGCGAGCAGGTCGAGCCAGCCCGGATGCGCCATGGAGAGGTCGGCGACGGTGGTGACGCCGGAGAGCAGCAGCTCGGACAGCGCGACGCGCACGCAATGCGGCACGGCCTCGGCATCGGCGCGGAAGATCGGCATGAACTCGTAGAGCGAGGAGTTGTAGAGGCCGGGGCTGCCGATCTCGTCAATCAGCCCCTTGTTCATCGGCTCGCTCGACGGGTGCGAGTGGATGTTGACGAGGCCGGGCATCACCATCAGGCCGCGTCCGGCGATCTCCTCCTCGGCCGGGCCGTCGTAGTTGCGGCCCACGAAGGTGAGCGCGCCGCCCTCGAAGGCGATATCGGCGTCGGGGAGGTACACATGCTGCTTCGCGCCGGAATCCCAGGCGACGACGAGGTCTGCGTTGCGGATGACGGTGGTCATGTCTGGTCCTCCGCGGCGCCGGGTGCGTGGCAGACCGCTTCGATGTTGTGGCCGTCGGGATCGGTGATGAAGGCGGCGTAGTAGTTGGGATGATACTGCGGGCGCAGGCCCGGCGCGCCGTTGTCCTGCCCGCCCGCGGCCAGCGCGGCGGCGTGGAATGCCCGCACCGCGGCGTGGTCGGGCGCGTTGAAGGCGAAATGCATGTGACCGGGCGGGGTGCCGGCCAAGTCGGGGCCGCCGATCCAAAGGAGCGGCTTGCCGGCCGGGCCGAACATCGCCCAGCCCGGGCCTTCGGAATGCACCGTCATGCCCAGCGGCGCGAGTGCCGCGGCGTAGAAGGCCCGACTGCGGGCAAAATCGGCGACCGCGAAGCCCAGATGGTCGAGCATCAGCGCGTCAGCCTGATATCCAACCCCTTGTAGAGCGCGATGCCGTAGATGCCATGCGCCCGCGCGCCTTCGACCCGCTGCGCGGAGGCCACCCAGAGGTTCTCCCGCGCAATCGGCAGCCAGACATTGGCTTCGGCTATCACGCGCTGCGCCTCGCCAATCGCGGCCAGGCGTTCCGCCTCGGTCGTCGCGGTCTTGGCGCGCTCCAGCAGCGCATCGGTGCGCGGGTCGGACCAGTTCATGCGGTTGGGTGTCGGGCGGTTGCGGCTATCGAAATACAGCGCGAAGCCGTCGGTGGCGCTGATGTAGGGATAGGACATGACGAAGGCGTCAAATTCCTGCGTCGCGAGCCGCCCCCAGCCGACCGTCGCGTCCCAGAGCTGTACGCGCATCTCGATGCCGACGCGGCGGAGATCGGCCTGGATGGCTTCGAGGTAGCGGCGCGCCTCGGCGGTCTGCAGGCCATAGACCAGGAAGCTCGCGCGTTCGCCGCCCCGCGCGCGCACGCCGTCGGCAGCCATGGTCCAGCCGGCGGCGTCCAGCACGCGGCGCGCCTCATCCGGGTTGTATTGCGGGACGAGGCGCGCGGCCTCGGCGCTGAAGCCGGTGGTGTTCGGATTGAGGTAGGCCTCGGCGGGCTGCGCGTTGCCGAACCACGTCGCCCGTACGATGGCGTCGCGGTTGACGGCCAGGTTGATCGCGCGCCGCATCTGCGGGTCGTTCACCACGGGCTTGTCCACCTTGAAGCCCATGAAGTGGTCCCAGAAGTAGTTAGGCTGCTGTGACATCCGCACCGTCGGCACGTTGCGGAGCTGGTTCACCGCTATGTGCGGGATGTACTGCGTGACATCGGCCTGCCCGGTCTGGATCGCGGCGAGGCGGGTATTCGCCTCCGGGATCACGCGCCAGACGATGCGGTCCACCTGCGGCGTGCGGTTCTGGTAGATCGGCGGGCCCCAGCTGTAGTTCGGGTGGCGTTGCAGCACGAGTTCCTGCCGCGGCGTCCAGCTCACCCAGCAATAGGGGCCGGTGCCGTTGAAGCCCTGCACGCCGTGGTTCTGGCCGAGCCGCTCCACCGTGCCCCGGTCCACGATGGAGGCGAAGAACAGCGTGAGCTGGTAGAGCAGCTCGCCGAAGGGCTCGTTCAGCTCGTATTCCACGGTGAAGTCGTCGCGCGCGCGGATCTCCTTGACCGGGCCGGCGCGCCAGCGCACCGGGCTGCGGGTGGCGGGGTCCACCCAGCGGTTGATCGAATACACCACGTCGGCGGCGGTCATCGGGCGGCCGTCGCAGAAGGTCACGTCGCGGCGGAGGTGGAAGGTGTAGGTCCTGCCGTCCTCGCTGACCTCCCAGCGTTCGGCCAGGCCGGGACGGACGGTGCGCATGTCCCAGTCGAGCGAGACGAGCGTGTCGGACATCATGTACACCACCTCGCCGGCGCTGCGCGCGGTGGAGCGGGGCGGGTCGTAGTTGTCCGCATCAATCTCCCGCATGATCACCAGCGTGTTCCGCGGCGCGGCCTGCGCCAGCGCGTCGGTTGCCGGCAGCGCCATCGCCGCGGCCAGCAGCATCCCGCCAAGAAGCCTCATCGCCGTTCTCCCCGTTTCAGATCCGAAGCCGCGGGTCGAGCGCGTCGCGCAACGCGTCGCCCAACACGTTGAAGGCCAGCACGGTCGCGAAGATCGCGAGCGAGGGTATGACCGAGATATGCGGCGCGAAGAACAGGAAGTTGCGGCCCTCGCTGGCCATCGCGCCGAGCTCCGCCACCGGCGGCTGCGCGCCGAGGCCGAGGAAGGAGAGAGCGGAGCCCAGCAGGATCACCTGCCCGAAGCGCAGCGTGGCGAAGACGAAGATCGCGGAGAGGCAGTTCGGCGCGAGGTGCCGGCGGATCAGGCGCGCGTCGGACATGCCCTGGGCGCGCGCCGCCTCGATGTAGTCCTGCCGCATGACGACCAGCGCGGCGCCGCGCACGATCCGCGCCATCAGCGGCACGGTGGCGATGGACAGCGCGAGCACGACGGAGAACAGGCCGGGCCCGAAGATCGCCGCGATCGCGAGCCCGAACAGGATCGCGGGGAAGGAGAGCAGCACGTCCATCAGGCGCATGATGACGCCGTCCGCGCGGCGGTAATAGGCCGCGAGGAAGCCGAGCACCGCGCCGAGGCCGCCGCCCGCGATCACGGCGGCGAATCCCATGACGAGCGTGACGCGCAGGCCGAACAGAAGCCGCGTGATCATGTCGCGGCCCTGCGTATCCGCGCCGAGCGGCAGGCCCGGGCTGCCGGGCGGCTGCATCGCGCGGGCAAGGTCGTTGTCGTACGGGTCGGTCGGCGCGATCCAGGGCGCGAGGAGCGCCGCGAGCACGATCGCCGCGGCGAACACCGCCGCGAGCGCGGCGCCGGGGTCGCGGAACAGCAGCGCGAGGGTGCCGGGGCGGCGGGGTGCTGCGACCGTCGCGCTCATGCGTGGCGGATCCGCGGATCGAGCGCGGCGTAGAGCAGGTCCACCGTCAGGTTGATCAGGATGAAGCCCATCGAGAGCACGATGATCGTGCCCTGCGCCATCGGAAAGTCGGACGAGAGGATCGCACCCACCGCGAGCCGCCCGACTCCGGGCCAGGAGAAGACCGTCTCGGTCACCACCGCGCCGCCGAGCAGGAAGCCGATCTGCAGGCCGATCAGCGTGACGACGGGGATCAGCGCGTTGCGCAGCGCGTGGCGGGTGACGACCACGCGTTCCGTCAGCCCCTTCGCCCGCGCGGTGCGGACGTGTTCGGCGCCCAGCACGTCGAGCACGGCGGTGCGCGTCATCCGCGCGACGGGCCCGACGAAGACGCCGCCGAGGGTCAGCGCGGGCAGCACGATCGCGCTCAGGCCATCGGCGCTCCAGATCGGGCCGAGGCGGCCGGTGAAGGGCAGCAGCTGCCACTTGAAGCCGACGTACCAGATCAGCAGCAGGCCAAGGAAGAAGACGGGGATGGAGCCGCCGGCGACGGTCAGCGCGGTGATCGCGCGGTCCAGGATCGAGCCGCGCCAATAGGCCGCGACGGTGCCGAGCGCGATGCCGAGCGGGATGGACCAGAAGAGGCTGGCGGCCATCAGCTCCAGCGTCGGGCCGATCGTCGCGCCGAGCTCCTGTACCACGGGGACGTTGTTGATGATGGAGACGCCGAGGTCGCCCTGGACCAGCCGGAACAGGTAGAGGCCGAACTGCTCGTGCAGCGGCCGGTCCAGGCCGAGGTCGGCGCGGATGGCGGCGATCACGTCGGGCGTCGCGGTCGGGCCGGCGCGGACGGTCGCGGGATCGGTCGGCACGACCTGCATCAGCAGGAAGCCGACGAGGAGCACGCCGAGCATTACGGGCAAGGCAAGCAGCAGCCGTCCTGCCGCGTGGCGCAGCATCAGGCCAGCGCCCCGTGCCGGTCGAAGATCGGCTCGCCACCGCGCAGCGTCAGGTCGCAGCGCGTGTCGCGCAGGATCTCCTCCGGCGACGCCGCGAAGATGTCGCGCGACAGCACGGCGAGGTCGGCCACCATGCCGGGTTCCAGCGTGCCCCGCTCGGCTTCCGCGAATTGCGTGTAGGCGCCGCACCAGGTCTGGCAATGGACGGCCTGCACGACGGTCAGCGCCTCCTCCGCGCCCAGCACCGTGCCGCGCTTCGTCCGCCGCGTGAGCATCGTGTAGAGATTCACGAAGGGGTCCACCGTCGAGACCGGGCAGTCCGAACTCGCGGCGGGGTGCGCGCCCTCCTCGAACCAGGTGCGCATGGGGTAGGCGCGTTCGCTGCGCGCGCGGCCGAGATTGCGCACGTACAGGTCGCCGAACTCGTACATGAACACGGGCTGCGGCACGGGCAGGATGCCGCGGGCCTTCATGCGCCGGCGCTGGTCGGCGGTGACGAAGCCGCAGTGTTCGATGCGGTGGCGGCGGCCGGCGAAGGGGTGTTCGGACGTGTCGGCCGCCTCCATCGCGCGCAGCACCTGCTCGATCGCGGCGTCGCCGATGGCGTGGATGTCGAGCTGCCAGCCCTGCTCGTGATAGAGCTTCAGCAGCGCGTCCATCTTCTCGTCGGGGAATGTGAACACGCCGGTGCCGCCGGGCAGATAGGGTTCGAAGAAGGCGGCCGTCAGCCCGCCGGCGGAACCGTCCGCGAAGACCTTCACGGCGCCCCAGCGCAGGGTGTCGTCGCCGTCGTTCGGACGCATACCGGTGTCCCACGCAGCGGCGGCAATGCCCTCGGGGTTGCCGGCCAGGACCCCCCACATGCGCTGCTTGAGCCGGCCGGCAAGCCGCGCCTCCCGATACGCTTCGACCTCCGCCATGCCGGCGGTCATGCCGACATTCATGTCGGTGGCGCTGGCGAAGCCCAGCCCGGAGAGCGTCCCGCCCGCGCGTTCGATCGCGTCCACCATCGCGGGCACGTCGGGCGCGGGGATGTGGTCGCGCACCAGGCGCATCGCGCGTTCCTGGAACAGGCCGGTCAGCGCGCCGCCGCGCCGCTCGATCACGCCGCCCTCGGGATCGGGCGTGTTGTGGCCGACACCGGCGAGGCGCATCGCCGCGGTATTGGCGACGCCCATGTGGCCGCAGGTGCGCACGATGAACACCGGGTTGTCCGGCGCCGCCGCGTCCAGCTCCGCCGCCGTCGGATGGCGCGCGACGTCCAGCTCGCCGTGGTCGTAGCCGCGGCCGAGCACCCAGGCGCCCTTCGGCGCCGCGCGTGCCGCCGTGCGGATGCGGGAGAGCGCCTCGTCCAGCGTGCGCACCTCCTCCGCGCGCAAGTTCACCTGCGCGAGGCCCAGCCCGTACGGCAGCAGGTGCATATGCGCCTCGTTGAAGGCGGGAATGGCGACGCGGCCGTCCAGTTCCACGCGCCGGGCACTGGGTGCCGCGGCCAGCACTTCCTCCGTGCTGCCGGCCGCCGTCACGCGGCCGCCGCGCACCGCGACCGCTTCGGCAAAGCCGCCGGCTAGGCCGCGGAACACGCGGCCGCCCGTGAACACCAGATCCTGCACCGCCGCTCCCGGTTCACCACTCTTCACGGGACTGTCCCGCCCACCCGGCGCAGCGTCAAGCGGGCGCGGCCCCCGTTGCGTGTGCGGCCCGTGCAACCGCATCATGCGACCGGCAAGGATCGGGAGACGTGCCGTGTTGCTCAGCAAGCGTTGGCGCGGCATCGCCGCGGCTGCGGCGTTCACATTCGGCGCGAGCGCGGCGTCTGCGCAGTCCACGCTGCGGATCGTGCTGATCAATGACCTCGCCAGCCTCGACCCGGTGCAGTCCACCGCCGCCTTCGTGCGGAACCACGGCTTCATGGTCTATGACCAGCTCTTCGCGCTGGACAGCAACGGCATTGCCCGCCCGCAGATGGTGGAGCGGCACGAGCCGAGCACCGACGGGATGACGCACCGCTTCACGCTGCGGGAAGGGCTCGCCTTCCACGACGGGCAGCCCGTCCGCGCCGCCGATGCCGTGGCGAGCATCCGCCGCTGGTCGGGCCGCGACGTGGTCGGGCGCGCGCTGGCCGCCTCGACGGCGGCGATGGAGGTGGTGGACGAGCGCAGCTTCACCATCCGCCTCTCCCGGCCCTTCGCGCTGGTGACGGAAGCGCTCGCCCGCCCGACCGCGAGCGCGCTGTTCGTCATGCCCGAACGCATCGCGCAGACGCCGCCGACGACCGCCATCACGGAAGCGACCGGCAGCGGCCCCTTCGTCTTCCAGGCCAACCAGTGGCGTGCCGGCGAGCGCGCGGTCTATGCGCGCAACCCCGCTTATCGCCCGCGCGCCGAACCCGCGGATGGGCTGGCCGGCGGCAAGCAGCCGCTGCTCGACCGCATCGAATGGCTGTCCATGCCCGATCCCGCGACCGCCGCCGCGGCGCTGCAAGCCGGCGAGATTGATTTCGTGGAACAGCCCTCGCCCGACCTGATCCCGACGCTCGAGCGCAACCGGAACATCCGCACCTTCGCGCTGAACCCGGTGGGCTTCATGGTGTGGCTGCGGATCAATCACGCGCAGTCGCCCTTCGACAACCCCGCCGCGCGGCAGGCGCTGCTGCACCTGATCAACCAGCAGGAGGTGCTGCAGGCCGTCGGCATCCGCGCCTCGGAACAGGTGCCGTACTGCCCAGCGTATTTCTTCTGCGGCACGCCGCTGGAGAGCAGCGCCGGCGCGCAAGGCCTTCGGACGGCGGAGCCGGATCGCGCGCGGGCGCTCCTCCGGCAGGCCGGCTACACGAACGGGCGCGTGGTGTTCCTGAACGCCGCAGACAGCCCGATCAACAACGCCGCCACGCTGACAATGACGGAGAGCTTCCGGCGCGGCGGGCTCAACATGGACGTGCCGAGCATGGATTGGGCGACGGTGACGCAGCGGCGCAACCGTCGTGAAGGCGTGGATGCGGGTGGCTGGAGCCTGTTCGTGACCGTCGCCAACGTGCTGGACGGCCAGAACCCGCTGACCAACCTGTACCTCGCCAGCCCCTGCGAGGGTGGGCTGACGGGCTGGCCCTGCGACACGCGGCTGGAGGAGCTGCGGCGGAGCTGGTGGGAGGAGAACGACCCGGCGAAGCGGCAGGAGATCCTGCATCGCGTGCATGCGCGGGCCTATGAGGTGCTGCCCTACATCAATGCCGGGCAGTTCAGGACGCTGGCCGCGCATCGGGCGAACGTGGAGGGGCTGCGGCCGACGACGATCCCGGTCTTCTGGGGGGTGACGAAGAGGTAGGCGGGTGCGGGCGGGCGTGCTTCCCCCCACCCCTGCCCTCCCCCGCAAGCGGGGGAAGGAGCTCGTCGCGCGTCAGATCGGGTCCCGCATCAGCGGGCACGTCGAGCAGTGGATGCCGCCGCCGCCCAGCCCGACCTTGTCGTAGGGCACCAGCCGCACGCTCACCCCCGCACGGTCCAGCGCGTCCTGCGTGCGCGGGCTGACGCGGTCGCTCATCAGCACGCGGCCGGGTGCGACGGCCAGGCAGTTGATCGCCCAGCTCGGATCCTCGTGGTTCACGGGGATCATGCGCACGCCCAGGCGCCGCAGCTCCTCCATGAAGACGAAGGGCAGCGTGGAGGGGTTCACGATGGCCGTGTCGTGATGGATCATCACGAAGGCGCCGTCTATGTGCAGGCGGTAGCCGGGGATCTGCACGCGGATCAGCCGCGCCCCCTGCACGCGCAACACCTCCTCCACCTGCCGCGCGCCTTCCTCGTTGACACGGGAGGACACGCCGACGACCGCGACATCCGGGCGTATCCACGCGAAGCTGCCGCCTTCCATCAGCCCGGTGCCGTGGATCGTCCGCAGGATCGGAACCCCGAGCGCGCCGAGCGTCTCCGTCACCGGCGCCTCCTCGCCGCGGCGGATCCTCGGGCCCATGCGCGTGACGATCGCGCCGCCCGCGACCGCGAAGGACGAATCGCGCGTATAGACGGATTTGTGCCGCCCCGGCGCGACGCGGCTGAGATGCACGACCTCGACGCCCTCCTCGCGCAGCGCGGCGGCCAGCGCATCGTGCTGCGCCTGCTGCTCCGCCAGCGCCGGCCGCACCTCGCCCCGCCAATAGGCGCCGGTCGCAGGGTCGCCATAGGCGCCGAGTTCGGGGATCAGCGGCAGTTCGTCCACCACCCGCATCTCCTCGCCCGGCCGGTGCATCATCACGACGCGCAGCCGGCCGATGTCGGAATTGCAGCCCCAGGCGCGGCCCCACACGCGCGTGACCTCGGCCGGCTCCTCGAAGGGCGGCTCGGGGATCGAGGCGAAGCGCTCGATCAGCATGTTGTAGCGGTGGTCGAACTCGCTCATCGCGCGGGACACGGCACAACTCCTGATCAGCACTGAAACGAACGAAACGAAGGCGGCGGCGCGGCGACATACCGGCGCAATGCGGGGCGTGTATCCTGCCGGGCATGGATAGCCCCGTCATCCGCCGCGCGCGCCTGGAGGAGCTGGAAGCACTGCTCGCGTTGCAGCAGGAAAGCCTGCGGCGCTTCGGCGCGCCGGACTACGCGGCCGATGTGCTCGAAGCCGCGCTCGCGCATATGGGCACGATGGACCCGCGCATGATCGCGGACGGCACCTACCTGGTCGCGGAGCACAATGGCCGGCTTTCCGGCTGCGCAGGCTGGACGACGCGGCCCCTGCCCTACGCCAAGCTGCTGCTTGGCGAGATGCCGCCGCTGCCCGGCCGGCCCGGCTGCGTCCGCAGCCTGTACGTCGCGCCCGGCGCGGCGCGGAATGGCGTCGGCGCGGCGCTGCTCGCCGCCGTGGAGCAGCACCTGGCCGGCGCTGGCATGGACGTGGCGGAAGTGCTGGTCGCGGTCTCGGGCGAGGCGTTCTTCCGGGCGCATGGCTACGCCACGCTGTCCAGCCACGCCTTCCTGCTGGCGCCCGGCATGGAATTCCCGATGCGCCGGATGAGCCGCGCGCTGGTCCCGCTCACCCCGCATCCCGCCGCCCTCTCAGCGCCAGGTCCAGCAGCAGCAGCGCGAGCGTGAACAGAACCAGCAGCACCGCCACCGCGGCCATGGCCGGGTCCAGGTTCTCGTTGATGCCGTCCCAGATGCGGCGCGGCAGGGTGAAGACGTCGCGGCTGGCGATAAACAGCACGATCACCAGCTCGTCCCAGGAATGGATGAAGGCGAAGATCGCCCCCGATGCGATGCCCGGCGCGATGCGCGGCAGGATGACCCAGCGCAGCGTCTGGACCAGGCTGGCGCCCATGCCGCGCGCCGCCTGTTCCAGCCGCGGGTCGAAGGCGGCGAGCGCGGTGGAGACGGTGATCACGACATAGGGGATGCCGGTGACGCCGTGCGCGAGCACGACGCCGGCGAAGCTGTCCAGCAGGCCGAGCCGCGCGAAGTAGCGGTACAGCCCGACCGCATAGACGATGGACGGGATGATGATCGGCAGCAGCATCAGGGCGCGGATCACCTCCGTCGAGCGGCGGGAGATGCGCCAGCAGCCAATCGCGCAGAGCGTGCCACATACAACGGCCAGCAGCGTGGAGGCGAGCGCGATCAGCAAACTCTGCGCGATAGAGCCCAGCCATTCGGGAGAGCCGAGCACCGTCGCGTAGTGGCGGAGCGAGAGCGCATCGTGCGGCAGCGACAGGAAGCGCTGGTCGGTCATCGAGACCGGGATGATGATGCCGATCGGCAGAACGAGGTACGCCGCAACGGTCCAGGCGGAGATCCGGGCGAAGGGGCCCGGCCGGTGCGCGCCCTCCACCTAGGCCCCCGATCCGAAGACGCGGCGCAGGTCCACGACGCGGGAGAAGACCGCGAGGGTGAGCAGGATCGCCACCACCAGCACGGTCGCCATCATCGTCCCCAGCCCCCAGCGGATGAGGTCGAGGATCTGCAGGCCGATCCACTCCGCCACCATCAGCGTCTTGCCGCCGCCGAGGATCGCCGGCGTGATGTAGAAGCCGAGCGAGAAGATGAAGACCAGCACGCCGGCGGCGATCAGGCCCGGCAGCGACAGCGGCAGAAAGATTTGCGTGAAGACGGTGCCGCGCGATGCGCCGAGGCCGCGCGCGGCGGCGAGCAGGCGCGGATCAATCTCGCGCATGCTCGCCAGCATCGGCAGCACGGCGTAGGGCACCATGTAGTGGACCATGCCGACGACGATGCCGAACTCGTTCCAGACGAGCGGCAGGGGCTCGGCGATGAGGCCGGCATCCATCAGCGTCTGGTTCACCAGTCCCTGTCGGCGCAGCAGCGTGACCCAGGCGAAGGCGCGCACCAGCACGCTGATCCAGAGCGGGACGAGGACCGCGAGGATCCACCACCGCCGCGCGCGCGGGCTTGCCAGCGCGATGCGGTAGGACAGCGCGTAGCCCAGCACCAGCGCGATCACCGTCGTCAGCGCGCAGATGCGCAGCGTGGTGAGGATCACGCGCTGCACGCTCTCGCTGGTGAAGAGCCGTTCGTAGTTGCCGAGGCCCGGCTGCGGCTCGGTGAAGGAGATGGCGAGGACCCCCGCGATGGGCGCGACGTAGAAGGCGGTCATCAGCAGGAAGGCCGGCGCGATCAGCAGCCACCAGCCGCCCTGCCGCGCGCGCATCAGGGCGCGTCCTCCTCGACCGGCACGCCGGCGCCGGTGCTCCAGCCCAGACGAACGGGCAGGCCCTCGGCCGGCGCGATCGGCGCGTTCCAGGCGGGGAGCGTGACGCGCAGCGTGCCAAGGTCACCGGTGGCGACCGAGAGCGCGAAGCCCGCGCCGAGATAGGACCAGGTCGCGATGCGGCCGGTCACGGCGTTGTCGGCGGCGCCGCCGTCCTTCAGCAGCGCGATCTTCTCCGGGCGGAGCGAGAGAGTGACGCGCGATCCGGCCGCCGGCGCGGCACCGGACTGCACGAGGCGCGTGCGGCCGGCTTCCAGCACGAAACCGCTTGCATCGGATGCCGCAACCGTGCCGGACAGGAAGTTGGACTTGCCGAGGAAATCCGCCACGAACCGCGTGCGCGGCTGCTCGTACAGCGCGGCCGGCGCGCCCTCCTGCACCAGCCTGCCGTGGTTCAGGATCGCCACGCGGTCGGAGAGCGAAAGCGCCTCCTCCTGGTCGTGCGTGACGTTGACGAAGGTGCGGCCGACGCGGCGGTGCAGCGCCTTCAGCTCCTCCTGCAACTCCGCGCGCAGCTTCTTGTCGAGCGCGGAGAGCGGTTCGTCCAGCAGCAGCAGGGCGGGGTCGAAGACCAGCGCGCGCGCCAGCGCCACGCGCTGCTGCTGCCCGCCCGAGAGCTGCACCGGCCGCCGCTCCGCGAAGCGGTCGAGCTGCACCAGGTCGAGCGCCGCGCGCACCTTCGCCTCGCGATCCGCGGCACCCAGCCGGCGCACGCGCAGCGGGAAGGCGACGTTCTCGGCCACCGTCATGTGCGGGAACAGCGCGTAGCCCTGGAAGACCATGCCGAAGTCGCGGCGTTCAGGCGGCGTCGCGGTGATCTCACGGCCGTCCAGGGTCACGCTGCCCGCGCTCGGTTCCACGAAGCCGGCGATGCACATCAGGATCGTCGTCTTGCCGCTGCCGGACGGGCCGAGCAGCGTCAGGAACTGCCCGCGCTCGACGGAGAGCGAGACGTCGTCCACCGCGACGAAGGTGCCGTAGCGCTTGGTCAGGCCACGCAGCGCGAGCGCGTGCCCGGCGGCTGCCGTCACTCGAGATAATCCGGCTGCTCGCGGTCCAGCTTGCGGCGCAGCGCCTGCCAGGGCAGCCAGCCCTTGTCCGGGCCGCTGCTGAACTGCTCGCGCGTGCGCGCCACGACCTCCGGCGGCGCCACTGCGAGCGGCGCGCCGGAGGATTGCGCGGCGAGCTGGATGCGGCAGGACTGCTCCAGGTAGTGCATCCAATAGAAGGCTTCCGCGACCGTGCGCCCGACCGTCAGCAGGCCGTGGTGGCGCAGGATCATCGCGGGACGCTCGCCGAGGTCGCGCACCAGGCGCTCGCGTTCGGAGAGGTTGTCGTCGGCCGCGACGCCTTCGTAGTCGTGGAGTGCGACGCGGCCGTCGAATTCCATCATCATCTGGTTCAGCGGCAGCAGGCCGCCCCGCTGCGCCGCAACCGCCATGCCGGCCAGCGTGTGCGTGTGCATCACGCAGGCGGCGTCGGCGCGGCCGGTGTGGATCGCGGAGTGGATCACGAAGCCCGCGGGGTTCACCGGCCAGCTCGTCGGCTGGCGCGGCTCGCCCTCCGCGTCCACGACGACGAGGCTGGATGCGGTGATCTCCTCGAACAGCAGGCCGTAGGGGTTCACCAGGAAGCGGTGGCCCCCCTCTCCCCCTGCGCTGGGAATGCGCGCCGACAGGTGCGTGAACACCAGGTCGGTCATGCCGAACAGCGCGCAGAGCCGGTACGCCGCGGCGAGGTCCTCGCGCAGCTCGCGCTCATCAAGCACGTGTCCCGGTGCGGGGCGGATGGGTGGTGGCGGCAGCTTCATCAATAGCCCCGGTCGTGGTCGTAGGTGTTGGGCAGCGCCTCGCCCCGTTCATGCGCCGCGATCATCGCGGCGACATGGGCCGCGCGCTCCGATCGCGGCGGCAGGCTGGCGACGTGCGGCGTGACGGTCAGCTTCGGATGCGTCCAGGCCGGGTGCTCGGGCGGCAGCGGCTCCTCCTCGAACACGTCGAGCACGGCGCCCGACAGCTTGCCACTATCCAGCGCCGCCAGTATGTCGCCGATGCGCTGGTGGCTGCCGCGGCCGACATTCACCAGGCCCGCGCCATCGCGCAGCGCATCCAGCAGCGGCGCAGACAGGATCCCGCGCGTGTCCGGCGTGGAGGGCAGCAGGCAGGCCAGGATGTCGGCGCGGGCCAGGAAGGCGTCGCGCTCCCGCTCGCCGACGAAGCTCTCCACGCCGTCGAGGAGCTTGCGCGTGCGCGACCAGCCCACAACGCGGAAGCCGATCCCGCACAGCATCCGCGCCGCCGTCGCGCCCATGTGGCCGAGACCCATGATGCCGACCGTCGTATCGGTCGCCATGCGCTCCGCGTCGAAGTACTCCCAGCGCCGCTCCGCCTGCGCGATCGCCATGCGCCGCGCACCGCGCAGCAGCGACAGCGCGGACCACGTCACGAACTCCCCCATCCTCTGCGCCGCGCCCGGCGTCGCCATGCGGACGAGCGGCAGGTGGCGCGGCAGGTCCGGGTCGCCGGCGATGAAGTCCACGCCCGCCCCGCTGCCGAAGATGACGCGCAGCTCCGGGTAGCGCGCGAGCCGTCCCGGCTCCGGATCCCACACCAGCACGTAGCGCACGTCCTCCGCGCGCACCGAAGGATCGTCCCACCACCGCACCTCCAGCCCCGGCGCGCATTCGGCGAAGCACGCGCGCCATTCCGGCACGGCGGTCTCGCCGCCGGACTTCACCAGCAGGACGGCTTTCGTCACGCGGCGGTCAGCCCGTCACCATGTCAATGTAGTCCGCATTCGCCTGCGCGTAGTTCGCGCCCCACCAGCGCCCGTCCTGCGCGACCTGAAGGCGGGCATTCTCGGGGTCGGTCGGGTTGAAGCGCCGCAGCTCCGCCGGCACCAGCGCCGCCGCGCGCGGGTTGGTCGGGCCGTTGCCGAGGAACTGCAGCAGGCCGACCTGCGCCTCCGCGTTGCCCAGCATGGAAGCCAGCAGCCGCTGCACCAGTTCCCCGCCCGGGTTGCCGCGCGGGCTGACGAAGATGCCGGGCTGCAGGATGCCCCCGTTCCAGATGTGCTTGAAGCGGCCGTTGCTCTCCTGCTCCAGCACCTTCGCGCGGGTGTGCCAGATCTGGCCCATCACGGCCTCGCCGGTGCGGATGAACTGCTCGGATTCCGAGCCGCTGGTCCAGAACACCGTGTTACGCCGGATCTCGCGGACCTTGTTGAGGCAGGCGCGGATGTCGAGCGGGTAGAGGTTCGCCGGGTCCTTCCCCAGCGCCAACTGCGCCGCATCCAGCGCGCCGGCGGCGTCGCGCCGCAGCAGCCGCGTGCCGGGGAACCGCCGGAGGTCCCAGAAATCGGCCCAGCCCTGCGGCGCACCGTTCGGGAATTTCGTGCTGTCGTACACCAGCACGTTGCTGAAGGAATACGGCGCCGCGCCGTGTTCCAGCGCGAAGGTCGGCCCGATGACGTCGTCGCGACGGATGATGTTGTAGTCCATGCGGTTGATCAGGTTCATGCCGCCGAGCAGGTAGGCCGAAGTGGCGGAGCTGTCGCAGATGTCCCACGTGACGCGCCCGCTCTCCACCATGCTGCGGATGCGTCCCGCCGAGGGTCCGGTGCTGTCCTGCACCACGCGCGCGCCGGGGTTCGCCGCGCTGAACGGCTCGCCGTAGAAGCGTCCGAAGGCGTCGTTCGCGATGCCGCCCCAGTTCACCATGACGAGTTGCCGCGCCTGCGCGAGCGCCGGCCCCGCGCCGAGCGCCGCCAGGCCGGCGAGCAGCGTCCTCCGCCCCACCTCGCCGCGGCGGAACTTCCGCAGCGCGAGCTCGACGCAATCCTGCTGGAAGGTCTGCATGTCTCGTCCCCCGTCTTGCGGCGTGTAGTGAAGCGCGGGACGCTGCCGCCGGCAATGACCGATGCACCTTTCGCCCCCGGCTTCCAATCGCGTCCCTGGTGGTGGGAAGCCGCCGAACCGCCGGGGCGCGACACGCCCCTGCCCGATCGCGCGGCCATCGCTATCGTCGGCGGCGGCTATGCCGGCCTCTCCGCCGCGCTGACGCTGCGCCGGCTCGGCCACGGCGCCGTCGTGCTGGATGCGGAGCGCATCGGGTGGGGGGCGTCCTCGCGCAACGGCGGCATGGTCTCGGGCGGGCTGAAGGTCGCGACCGGCGACCTGGCAAGGCGCCACGGCGCGGAGGAGGCGCGCCGCATCGCGCTCGCCTGCGCCGCGAGCCTGCCCTTCATCGAGGAGACGATCGCGCGCGAGGCGATCGAATGCGACTACATCCGCTGCGGCCGCTACGTCGGCGCCTGGACGCCCGCACATTACGAGGGCATGGCCCGCAAGGCCGACTGGATCGCCGAGGTCACCGGCCTGCCGACGGAGATGGTGCCGAAGGCGCGGCAGCGCGAATTCCTGGGCAGCGATCACTACCATGGCGGCATGGCGGCCGCCGCGACCGGCAGCCTGCATCCCGGGAAGTATGCGCGCGGCCTCGCCGCCGCCGCTGAGCGCGCCGGCGCGGTGCTGGTGGACGGCGTGCGCGTGCAGGGCATCGCGCAGCAGGGCAGCGGCGTCCGCATCGCGACCGATCGCGGGGAGATCGCGGCCGATGCCGTGCTGGTCGCGACGAATGCCTACACGCTCGATCCGCGCGGCACCGCCAGCCCCTGGCTCGCGCGCCGGCTGGTGCCGCTCAACTCCTACATCATCGCGACGGAGGAATTGCCGGAAGCGACGATCGAGCGCCTGTTCCCGGGCCGCCGCATGGTCAGCGACAGCAAGCGCGTGCTGAACTACTTCCGCCCCTCGCCCGACGGCAGGCGCGTGCTGTGGGGCGGCCGCGCCAGCTTCCGCAAGGCGACCGCCGAGGAGAGCGCTCCGACACTCCACGCGACGATGGTCGAGACCTTCCCGGAGCTGCGCGACACCCGCATTACCCACGCCTGGACCGGCGGCGTCGCCTTCACCTTCGACGGCTTGCCGCATATCGGCGTGCAGGACGGGGTGCACTACGCCGCGGGCTGCCAGGGCAGCGGAGTCGCGATGGCGACCTGGCTCGGCCACAACGTCGCGCTGAAGCTGGCCGGCGCGGCGAATGAGCGCTTCGCGCTGGACGGGCTGCCGTTTCCGACCTGGCCGACCTACAATGGCAATCCGTGGTTCCTGCCGATCGTCGGAACGTATTACAAGTTGCGCGACCGCATCGAGAGGATGGCCGCGTGACTCCCGACTTCGTCCTGCTGAGCGGCCGCATCGCGACGATGGGCGCGGCCGGCGAGAACCACACCGCACTCGCTGCCCATAACGGCCGCATCGTCGCGCTCGGCGAGGACGATGCCATCCGCGACCGCATCGGCCCCGGCACGACCGTGCTGAACGCCGAGGGCCGCCGCGTCATCCCCGGCGTCGTGGACAGCCACGCGCACCCGGATGCCTACGCGATCCGCCTGCGCACCTGGACGCTCGTCTCGCCCGATCAGGTGCGCTCGCGGGAGGAGCTGCTGACCACGATCGCCAAACGCTGCGCCGCGCTGCCGCCACGCCGCTGGGCGGCCTTCTACCGCTTCAACGAACGCCTCTCCGGCGGCTACCCGACGCTGGACGAGCTGGACGCCGCCAGCGCCGGCCGCCCGCTCTTCATCCTGCGCACCGACGGGCATCTCGGCTTGGCGAACCGCGCCGCCTTCGCGGCCTGCGGCATCACCATTCACACGCCCGACCCGCCCTTCGGGCGCTTCGACCGCATGCCGGATCGCAGCCTGACCGGCCTGGTTCGCGAGACCGCAGCACATGTCTTCCTCAACGCCATCCACGCGGAGGACGGCGAGTCCGACATCATCGAGGGCATGGAGGCCGTGCAGGACGCGTGCCTGGCGCAGGGCATCACCTCCGTCGCGAACTCGCTGACGCCGGCGAAGGCGATCCGCGCCTACCAGCGCATGCGGCGCGACGGGCTGTGGCGCATGCGCATGGGCATCATCGCCAGCGGCCGCGACGAGGCGCTGATCCCGCACCTCATCGGCGCCGGCATCCGTTCGGGCTTCGGCGACGAATGGCTGCGGCTGATTGGCGTGGAGTGGTGCCCGGATTGCTCCACCTCCGGCCGCACCGCCGCCTATTGGGAGCCCTATGCCGGCACGCCCGTCCCGGGCGAGCCGGTGCCCAACACCGGCATGCTGCTCTACGAGAAGGAGGATCTGATCGCGCGTGCCACCGCCGCGCACAAGGCCGGGCTGCAGGTGATGATCGAGGGCGTCGGCGATCGCGGCATAGATTTCGCGCTGGACGTGATGGAAGCCGCGCTGATCTCCGACTGGACCGAGGACCACCGGATGCGCGTGGAACACTGCTGCTACGTCACGCCGCCGATCCTGGAACGGCTGAAACGCGGCGGCTTCGTGGACAGCTCCGCGACCGGCTTCATGGACGAGCTGGGCGAGGCCTATGTCGCCAATCGCGGGCAGGACGCGATGCGCTGGATGTGGCCGCATCGCAGCCTGATTGACGCGGGCGTCCCCGCGCCCGGCCATTCCGATTTCGCGGTCTGCCGCGTCTCGCCCTGGACGGCGATCGCCGCGATGGTCACGCGCCGCACGACGACGGGTGCCGACCTCGATGCGTGCCAGGCCGTGACGCCGGCCGAGGCGCTGCGGGCCTACACGTATCTCGGGGCCTGGGCGCAGCGGGAGGAGCATGACAAGGGCTCGCTCGAACCCGGCAAGCTGGCCGACCTGGCCGTGCTGGATCGCGACATCCTGACCTGCGACCCGGCCGAGATCGCAGGGACGCGCGTGGCGGCGACGGTCGTCGGCGGGATCGTTCGTCACCAGGGCTGACACCCCCTCGCCCGCGTGCGACACAAGGCGCACCCTGGGAGGAGACAACGATGCACCGCCGCAACCTGCTCGCGCTCGCCGCGATCGCGCCCGTCGCCGCGCAGGCCCAGGGCTTCGCGCCGCAGAACCCGGAATGCATCGCGCCCGCAGCACCCGGCGGCGGCTTCGACCTGACCTGCCGCACGGCCGCCCGCGCGCTGAACGAGCTCGGCATCGTCGGCCCGGCCATCCGCACGCAGAACATGCCCGGCGGCATCGGCGCCGTCGCGATCAACCACATCAACGCGCAGCGCCGCGCGGACCCGAACGTGATCGTCGCCGTCTCCACCGGCTCCTGGGTCAACATGGCGCAGAACCGCTTCGGCCGCTGGGGCGAGAACGACGTGCGCTGGCTCGGCACGATCGGCGCCGATTTCGGCGTCATCGCGGTGCGCCGCGACAGCCGCTTCACCACCCTCGCGGACCTGATCGCCGCGCTGCGCGCCGATCCCGCGGGCGTGCCGATGGGCGCCGGCGGGGCGGTGGGCAGCCAGGACTGGACGAAGGCCGCGCTGATCGCCCGCGGCGCCGGCGCCGATCCGCGCCGCCTGCGCTACGTGCCCTTCGAGGGCGGCGGCCAGGCGATGGCAGCACTTCTCGGCGGCCACATCGAGGTGTTTCCCGGCGACGCGACGGAGGTCCGCGGCCAGCTCGAAGCGAACGAGATCCGCCTGCTGGCGGTGCTCGCGCCGAACCGCCTGCCCGGCGCCTTCGCGAACGTGCCGACGGCGCGGGAGCAGGGCGTGGATGCGGAGTGGACGATCGTGCGCGGCTTCTACGTCCCGCCCGGCATCCCCGATGCGGCCTATGCCTATTGGGTGGACGCGATACGCCGCCTGCACGCGCATCCCGGCTGGCCCGCCATGCGCGACGGCGCCGGCCTGTTCGAGTTCAACCTGGCCGGCCGTGATTTCGAGGAGCTGGCCAAGCGCCGCACCGCCGAATACCGCGCACTTGCCCGCGAGGTCGGCGTGATCCAGCAGCAGAACTGATGCCCGCCGTTCTCTCCCTCCCCCGTTCACGGGGGGTTCGACGCCAGAGGCGTCGGACGCCGGAGTTGCGGCACAGCCGCTTACGTAGGCTGGCCGGGGTGGGGGGATGGCCGGAGCAGCCATCCGCATGCTGACCCACCCCACCCGCCTCCTCGCCCTCGCCCTCCTCGCCATCGCCGCGGTCGTCATCGCGCACGCGCAATCCCTCGAAGTCGCCTTCGCCGCGGACCCCGTCGGCCCGAAGGCCTTCCCCACCGCCATCGCCCTCGCGCTCGCCGCCTGCGGCGCTCTCCTCCTCATCAAGCCGACCGGCATCTGGGAGACGCCCGAGCGCATCCTCCCCGGCCTCGCCGCGGTCGTCGCGATGCTCGCCTACGCCTTCCTCCTCACCCCGCTCGGCTTCATCACGGCCACCGCGCTGCTCTGCCTCGTCATCGCCTTCGCCTTCGGTGCCACGCCGATCCAGGCGGTCGTGACCTCGCTTGTCACCGCGCCCGCCCTGTATCTTCTGCTCGACCGCGTCCTCGACCTGCCGCTCCCCACCGGCCCGCTCGGCATATAGGCGCATGGACAGCATCAACGCCCTGATGGGCGGCTTCGCCGTCGCGCTGACGCCCACCAACATCGCGCTGGCCTTCCTGGGCTCGCTGATCGGCACCGCCATTGGCGTGCTGCCAGGCATCGGGCCGATGAACGCCATCGCGCTGCTGCTGCCCTTCTGCTTCGCGCTGAAGCTGCCGCCCGAATCCGCGCTGATCCTCCTCGCCGCCGTGTACTACGGCTCCGGCTATGGCGGCCGCATCACCGCCATCCTGCTCAACATGCCCGGCGAGCCCGCCGCCGCCGTGACGACGCTGGATGGCCATCCGCTGGCGAAGATGGGCCGAGGTGCCGCCGCGCTCGCCGTCTCCGGCATCGGCAGCTTCGTCGGCGCGACGCTCTCCGTCATCCTGATGACCTTCCTCTCCGTCCCGCTCGCTCGGGCCGCGGTCGGCTTCTCGCCGGCCGACTATGTCGCGCTGATCGTCTTCGCGCTCTCGCTGCTCGGCGCCGTCGCGCCCGGCAACGCGGTGAAGGCCTGGGCCGCCGGGCTGTTCGGCATCCTCCTCGCGCTCGTCGGCATTGACAGCGGCACGGGCGTGGAGCGGCTGACCTTCGGCTCGATCGAGCTGCTGGGCGGCATTGACTTCACCGTCCTCGCCATCGGCCTCTTCGCGATCGGCGAGGTCCTGCTGCTGTTGGAGACGCGCCTGCGCGCCACCGCCGCCGCGCTCGGCCACGGCGAACGCCTGAGCCTGCGGGAGCTCGCCGCCTGCATCCCCGCCATGCTCCGCGCCACCGGCATCGGCTTCGTCATCGGCGTGCTGCCGGGCGCCGGCGCTTCCGTCGCAGCCGCGCTCTCCTACACCACCGAACGCCGCATCGCCGACCGCCAGGGCACCTTCGGCAAGGGCGACCTGCGCGGCGTCGCCTCGCCCGAGACCGCCGACAACGCGGCCCAGATCGGCAACCTCGTGCCCATGCTGTCGCTCGGCATTCCCGGTTCGGGCACGACGGCCGTGCTGCTCGGCGCGCTGCTGATGTACAACATCACCCCCGGCCCGCTGCTGTTCACCCAGCGGCCCGAGGTCGCCTGGGGCCTGATCGCCAGCATGTATGTCGGCAACGTCATGCTGCTGGTGCTGAACCTGCCGCTGGTCGGCGTCTTCGCCCGGCTGCTGGCGGTGCCGGCCTGGGTGCTCTACCCCGGCGTGATCGCGCTGTCCTTCGCGGGGGTCTATGCCGTCTCCAACTCGCCCTTCGACCTGCTGATGGCGACCGGCTTCGGCGTGCTCGGCTACGCGTTGCGCAAACTCGACGTGCCGCTGGTGCCGATCATCCTGGGCTTCGTGCTCGGCCGCCTGCTGGAGGACAACCTGCGCCGCGCGCTCTCCCTCTCGGACGGCGACGTGCTGGCGCTCTTCGCCTCGGTGCCCTCGCTGCTGCTCTGGGCCTGCACGCTGGCCGCGCTGATCGTGCCGCTGGTGCGCCGCGCGCCTTGAGGGGCGCGCTCCCCGCCTCCGCCGCCGCGCTGATGCTCCTGCTCGTCGCGAGCTGGGGCATCAGCCAGGTCGCGGTGAAGCTGGCGCTGGAGGGCATCTCGCCGCTGGTGCAGGCCGGCCTGCGCTCCGCCATCGCCGTCCCGCTGCTGCTGGCCTGGTGCGCGCTGCGCGGCGTGCGGGTGTGGGTGCGCGACGGCGCGATGTGGCCGGGTCTGCTGATCGGCGCCCTCTTCGCCGGCGAGTTCTGGGCGCTGTTCGAGGCGCTGGCCCGCACCACGGCCGCGCGCAGCACCGTGCTGCTCTACATGTCGCCCTTCTGGGCCGTGCTCGGCGCGCATTTTCTGGTTCCCGGCGACCGCCTGACTCCCCGCAAGCTCGCCGGCCTCGCACTCGCCTTCGCCGGCCTCGTCGTCGCCTTCGCCGACCGCCTGGGCGCGCCCGCCGATGCGACGCTGACGGGCGACCTCCTCTCGCTGCTCGCGGGGGTGCTGTGGGGTGCGACGATCGTCGCGATCAAGGCGACGATGCTGACGCGCATCGCGGCGGAGCGCACGCTGCTGTTCCAGATCGGCGCCGCCGGCGCGCTGCTGCCGCTGGGCTACGCGCTCGGCGAACCCGGGATCTTCGCGCCGAGCCTCGCCGTGTGGTCCGCAGTGGTCTTCCAGGGCGCCGGCATCGCCTTCGCCAGCTACGCCGCCTGGTTCTGGCTGGTGGCGCGCCACAAGGCCTCCGCCCTCGCCCCCTTCCTGTTCCTGACGCCGGTCTTCGCCGCAGCCGCCGGCGCGCTCGTCCTGGGCGAGACGATCACCCCACCGCTGCTGGCCTCACTTGCGCTGATCGCGGCCGGCATCTGGGTCGTCAACCGCGCCTGAGCCCTTCTCCCTCCCCCGCTCCGCGGGGGAGGGCCGGGGTGGGGGAGCCGCGAGCGCAACCCAACTCACCCCCTCCCCACCCGCAACCTCTTCGCCCCCTCCTCCACCCGCACCGCCTCGAACCGTTCCAACACATCCCCCGGCCACCCGCCCACCCTTCGCGTCGCCAGGTCCACGCAAAGGAACAGCACCTCGTTCTCCGCGCTCAGCCACCCCTCCTCCGCATGGAACAGCCGGTGCCGCACCAGCAGCCGCTTCGCGTCGAAGCCGAGCACCGCGCTCTCCGCCGAGAGCGGCGCGTCCAGCACCACCTCGCGCCGATACCCCTGCCAGGATTCCACCGCAAAGGTGCCGAGCCCCCGCGCCCGCAACCCGTCGCCGAGGTTCAGCGAGGGCCAGAGCGCATCCGTCGCGAGGTCGAAGGCGACGAGGTAGTAGGCCAGGTTCATGTGGCCGTAATGGTCCACCCATTCCGGGCGCACGCGGCAGAGCACGTCCCTCACCCGCACCCCGGATAGGCCAGCCACCCCAACTCCCGTCCTTCCGCATCCACCACCCGCCACGCATCCACGCAGCGCCGTTCCAGCATGAAGGCGCGCGGGCCTTCCGGACCGCGGCGGTCGCCGGGCCGCACCGCCTGGCGGCTCTCGACCGCGCCGCTGGCCGCATCGACCACGCAGTCCTCGCGCGCGCCGCCCGGCAGCAGCAGGTGCGCCGCGACGAGCCCGCGCTCCGTCGTCCAGGCCTCCACCGCCATCGCGCCCGGCCGGTCGGCGAGGCACGCGCGCAACGCCGGCGCGAAGTCGCGCACGCGGTCCTCCCAGCGCTGGGCCTGCGCCGCCCCCGGCAGCACAAGCATCAGCGCCAGCAGCAGCGCCGCCGCAGCCCTCAATGGATCTCGTCCGCCCGCGCGATCGCCTCGCGCAGCTTCGCCACGCTGAAATCGGGGTCGCGGCACAGGTCGAGGATCACCTTCTCCCGCCGCGCCCCCAGCTCGATCGCGGCGGGAATCTTCCGCACGCAGTCATGCGGGATCACCACCGCGCCGTGGCGGTCCGCATGCACCACGTCCTCATGCGCCACCTGCATCCCGTGCACGCCGACCTCGCCGCCATACGCGACGAGATGCACGTACGCGTGGGACGGGTTCACCACGCCCGCGATCAACTGGAACCCCGGCGCCAGCATGTCGAGGTCGCGGATCGAGCCGTTGGTCACCACGCCCTGCGCGCCGAGCGCCTTGTGCACGGCCGAATGCACCTCGCCCCAGAAGGCGCCGGTGCCCGGCGTGTCGTCCAGATCCTGCAGCACGACGACCGTCGGCAGCGAGGATTTCGCGACGTATTCGTACCAGCCGAGCCGCGCCGCGCGGTCCACCTCCTTCGGGCGGGAGGAGGGCGCGGCCGCGCGGATCGTGCCGGTGCGCGCCAGCCCGCAGATCGGCGGCAGCGAGGGATGCGCCGCGACCATCGGCCGCACCGTGAAGCCGTGGCCGCGCCGCGAGGGTGCCACGGTCTCCAGCGCGTTGCAGATCGTCGGCGTGTCCCACTGGCGCAGCGCCTCCAGGTCCTCGGCGGTGAACGGATGCTCGGCCATGATGCCCTCCCTTGGGCGCGCAGCATCGGCCGCACCGGCTGCATCCGTCAAACCGCGTGCCGCGTAACGCTTGCGCCGCCGGCCTGGACGAGTCCGGGCGCCCCAGCTACCACGCCGTTCCGTTCCGATAAGAGGACCCGCCCGTGACCTCGCCCCGTCCCGTCTCGCGTCGCCTGGCACTCGGGGCCGGCGGTCTCGCGCTGCTCGCCGCCTGCCAGGCCGCCCCGCCCCGCGCCCTGCCGGAGGACGGCTCAGTGGACCTGCTCTCCCTGCTGCGCGACAAGCCGGAACACCGGCGCTTCCTGAACGCGATCACGGTCAGCGGCCAGAACGTGCGCATCGGCCGCCAGGTCGGCGCCGTCACGCTCTTCGCGCCGACCAACGAGGCGCTGAACGGCCTGCCGCCGGACCTGCTCGCGCTGCTGGACAATCCGCCGGCCAACCCCACGCCGGAGCAGCGCGCGCGCGCCGCCGCGCTGGTCAACGCGAACGCCGCCTTCGGCCTGCTGCGCCTGGCCGACATCCAGCCCCGCCGCGGCCAGGTCGTCACCTGGGACCGCGGCCGCCTTCAGGTCAGCCAGACCGGTCCGCGCACCGCCACCCTGGCGCGCGAGGGCGTCTCCGGCCGCCCGCCCGTCGCCGTGACGCGCGGCGACGTGCTGGCCAGCGACGGCATCCTGCACGTCACCTCCGCCCCCGTCCTCCCGGGAGTCTGACCTCTCCCTCCCCCGTTTACGGGGGAGGGCCGGGGTGGGGGGAACTCACCCGCGCACCCGCCGCAACGCCCTCCACACCCGCTCCCCCGTCAGCGGCATGTCGAGATGCGCCACCCCCAGCGCATCGCAGGCCGCCGAGACGATCGCCGGCGGCGCGCCGCACGCGCCACCCTCCCCCGCGCCCTTCACGCCCAGCTCGTTCACCGGCGTCGGCACCACGTGGAAGCCGACCCGCAGCTCCGGCAGGTCGGCGGCGCGCGGCATCGCGTAGTCCATGAAGCTCGCCGTCAGGAACTGCCCGCTCTCCGGGTCGTAGCGCGCCGCTTCCAGCACCGCCTGCCCCAGCCCCTGCGCGATGCCGCCATGCGACTGGCCGTGCACGAGCATCGGGTTGATGACGTTCCCCACATCGTCCACGCAGGCGTAGCGCACGACCTCCAGCGCGCCCGTCTCGGCATCCACCTCCACTTCCGCCACATGGCAACCATTGGGGAAGTTGCATTCGGTATCGCGCCGGTAGAGCACGTCCTCGTCCAGCCGCTCCGCCGCCGCGACCTCCGCCCAGCCGACCGACAAATCCGTGCCGACGACGCGGAAGCGGCCCTCCGCCAGTTCGACATCCGCCTCCGCCGCTTCCAGCAGCCCCGCCGCGACGCGGCGCGCCTTCGCCAGCACCGCCTCGCTCGCGCGCAGCGTCGCGACGCCGCCCATCTGGGAGGAGCGGGATCCGCCCGTGCCGAACCCCTGCTCCACCACCGCGGAATCGCCCTGCACCAGCTCGATCGCCTCGAACGGGATGCCGAGACGCGCATGGACGATCTGCGCGAAGGCCGTCTCGTGCCCCTGGCCGTGGCTGAAGGTGCCGACGATCAGCCGCGCGCGGCCCTCCGGCGTGATCTGCAGGCGTGCCCATTCCTGCGGCTGCCCGCCGGACGCCTCCACGAAGTAGCCGATCCCGATGCCCCGCAGCCTGCCCCGCGCGCGCGCCGCGTCACGGCGCGCCGCGAAACCGTCCCACTCCGCAAGGTCCAGCGCCTTCGCCTGCGCGCCCGCGAAATCGCCGCTGTCGAGCACGTTGCCGACGCAATTGGTGTAGGGCATCTGGTCCGGCCGCACGTAGTTGCGCCGCCTGATCTCGTCGCGCCCCAGCCCCAGCTCCGCCGCGCCGAGGTCGAGCAGGCGTTCGATGACGTAGGCGATCTCCGGCCGGCCGGCGCCACGATACGCATCGGTCGGCACGGTGTTCGTGAAGGCGCAGCGTACCTCCATGTTCACGGCCTGCAGGTCGTACACCGTGCCCGCGATCCGCGCGCCCGCAACCGTCGGGATGCGCGGCCCGAAATCGAGCAGGTAGGCGCCGACCGCCGCCACCGTCCGCACCCGCAGCCCGAGCGCCTTGCCCCCCGCGTCGAACGCCATCTCGGCCGTCGTCACGTGGTCGCGCCCGTGCGGATCGGCGACGAAGGTTTCCGTGCGTTCCGCCCGCCACTTCACCGGCCGCCCGAGCCGCCTTGCCGCCCACAGCACAAGCGCGGATTCGAGGAACAGCTTGCCCCGCAGCCCGAAGCCGCCGCCGACGTCGGGCGAGACCACGCGCATCCGCTCGTTCGGCACCCCGAAGATGAACTTCGCCAGCCCGTCCCGCACGCGAATCGCGCCCTGCGTCGGGCTGGTCAGCTCGTAGCGGCCGAGCGCTTCGTCATACGCGCCGATCGCGACGCGCGGCTCCATCGGATTGCCGACGACGCGGTTCTGCACGAGCTCGATCCGCGCGACGTGGTCCGCTCGCGCGAAGGCGGCCTCGGCCTGCTCCTTCCGTCCGTTCGTCCAGTGCACGCAGAGGTTCGATCCGCGCTCCGCCCAGATCACCGGTGCGTCCGCATCCAGCGCGCGCGCCGTCTCCACCACGGCCGGAAGCGCCTCGTATTCCACCGCGACCAGTTCCAGTGCATCCAGCGCCTGCGCCCGCGTCTCCGCCACCACCGCGGCCACCGGATCACCGACGTAGCGCACCGCCTCGCCCTGCAGGATCGTGCGCGGCGGGCAGAACAGCGGCGGCGTTCCCGGCATCGCCGGCACCTCCACCTGCACCGGGAACAGCCCGATGCCGTCCACCGCCGCATCCGCCGCCGTCAGCACCGCCAGCACGCCCGGCGCGGCCCGCGCCGCCTCCGCGTCGAGCGATACGATCCGCGCATGCGCGTGCGGCGAGCGCAGGATCGCCAGATGCGCCTGGCCCGGCAGGTCCACATCGTCGGTGAAGCGCCCGGCGCCCGTGAGGAACCGCACATCCTCCTTCCGCCGCACCGGCTGCCCGATGCCGTACCCGTCCATCATCGCGCCACCCCCGCCGCTTCGATCCCCGCGATCCGCCCGAGCGCCACCGCAGTCAGCAGCCCGTTGCCCGAGAGGTAGCCCGACGCCTCCGGCCCGCTGACACCGCAGGCCGCGCCGCCCGCCGCGAGCAGGTTCGCGATCACGCCACCGCCCTCCAGCCGCACCCGCGCGCGCCCGTCCACCAGCAGCCCGCCCTGGCTGTGGAACAGCGTGCCCGTCACGCGCACCGCGAAGAAGGGCGGCGTGAGCGGCGCCGCACGCGACCAGTCGCGCCCGAACCCATCGCGCGCGCCCTCGCGCTTGAGCGCGTCCACCTCCGCCAGCGTCGCCGCCAGCGCGTCCGCCGGCAGCTTCGCGCGCGACGCCAACTCCTCGACGGAACCGCCCACCAGCACCGCCCCGCTCGCCTCCGCGTTCCGGAAATCCTCGAACTGCCGCGCGATGCCGGCGATGCGCGCGTCGAACACATCCCAGGCGATGCCGCCGGGCTGGCGCAGCACCGCGACCGCCGCTTCCGAGTAGCCGCTGGCCTCGTTCCAGAACCGCGCGCCGGCGCCGTTCACCTGGAACCCGCCCTCCATGATCACCGCCCAGGTGACGAGGATGCCCTGAGGATGCGCGACCGACCCGTGCCCCTGGTGTCCCGTCATGTCGCGCAGCGCCGCGCCCAGCGCCTCGCCCCACTGCACCGCCTCGCCCTCGTTGCCGGGATGGCCGAAATAGACGGCATCGGCGAGGTCCGGGATGTAGCGGCGCACCAGGTCCTTGTTGCCGCCATAGCCGCAGCACGCCAGCACGATTGCCTTCGCCCCGATGCGCTCCGCGCCGCCATCCGGCCGCTCCGCCATCAACCCGCTGATGCGCCCGCCGCCGTCGCGCAGCAACGTCGTCACGCGCGCCTCGGTCAGCAGCGGGATGTCGGCACCTTCGACGGCGCCGCGCAGCCGGTCCACCAGCTCCGCCCCGCTCCGGCTCGGCAGGCCGTGCATGCGGCGATGCGCGTGGCCGGGATAGTCGAAATCATGCACCAGGCTGAACGGCAGCCGGTGCGCGTCGGCCAGCCATTCCACCGCCGGCGCGGCCGCGCGCGAGACGGTCCCGACCGTCTCCGCATCGGCGCGCCCATGCGCCTTGCGCTGGATGTCGGCGGCGAAGGTCGCGGCGTCGTCGCCGATCCCGCGTTCCGCCTGGAAGCGCGTGCCCGCCGCCGGGATCAGCCCCGCCGAGAGGCTGGTCGAGCCGCGCGGCACCGCGTCCCGCTCGATGACCAACGGCTCCACCCCGGCGCCGCGGCAGGCCAGCGCCGCGACGAGCCCCGCCGCGCCCGCGCCGATGATCGCCACCGGCACCTCGGCGTCGAACCGCGGATCGGCTTCGGTGACCACGCGCGCCGTCATGCGAGCTTCGCCAGCTCCGCCGCGACCGTGCTGATCGCCGCCACCGGCCGCAGCGCCGCGATCGCGGTCTCGTGCAGCTCGCGCGAGAAGGCCGCGCAGCCATCCTCCAGCACCGTCACGTCGAACTCCCGCACATGCGCGCCGCGCACCGTGCTCGCGACGCCGCCATTCGTCACGATTCCCGCGACGAGCAGCCTTCGCACGCCGGCCTTGCGCAGCAGCCATTCCAACCGCGTCTGGTAGAAGGCGTCGTAGCCGACCTTCTCCACCGGCAGGTCGGACGGCGCCAATTCCTCCACCACCGCATGCCCCCATCCCCCCTGCACGAAATCGCCGCGCTTCAGGAACGGCCGCAGCTTCGCGAGATGCGGGTCAATGAACGGCTCGCCCCCCTTGCCCGTGAACAGCGTGAAGTGCGTGGAGGCGATCCAGCCGCCCCGCGCCCGCACCGCCTCCGCCAGCGGCTTCAGCCGCGCCGGCAACGCCGCGATCTCCGGCGCCGTCTGGCCCGCCCGCCCATAGGCGCCTTCGGGGTGGAGGAAGTCGTTCTGCAAGTCGCAGAGCAGCAGGGCGGTGTCCTGCATCCTGCCTCACTCCCGCTCGATGATCAGGTTGCCGAAGCGGTCCACGCGGGCGACCAGGTCGGGGTCCACGACCACCGTCGCATCCGGCTGTTCCAATATGGCAGGCCCGTGCACCGCCGCACCCACCGGCAGGTCCAGCCGGGACCACACCGTCGCGGCGTGCCACGCGCCGTCGAACCACACCTGCCGCGCGCCGCGCGCCGCACCCTCCACCGTCGCACCTTCGTCCGGCACCAGCGCCGCGAGATCGAAATCCGGCCGGATTCCGACCGCTGCCGTCCGCAGCGTCACGATCCGCACGCCGAGTCCCGGCAGCAGCCGCGAGAAGGCCTGGCGGTATGCCGCCTCGAAGGCGCTGCGGATCACCGCCTCGCTGATCCCTGTCGTGCCGCGCATCACATGCACGGGCAACGGCACGCCGACGGTGTGCGTCTGCCCGGCATAGTGCATGTCCAGCTCGAAGCGGATCTCGATGCGCTCCACCGGCAGCCCCGCCGCCTCCACCACGGCCCGCGCGGCCCCCGCCTCCTCCACCATGCGCGCATCCAGCGCGGCCGCGTCCACGCCCTCCAGCGCCAGGTTCAGCGTCCGAACCTGGTCATGCCGGACATCCGCGATCACGCAGCCGATCGCGCTCGTGACACCAGGGAAGCGCGGCACCAGCGCCGCCTTCAGCCCGACCTCCTTGATCAGCGCGCCGACATGCAGCGCGCCGCCGCCGCCGAAGGGAAGTGCGACGAATTTCTGCGGATCGTGCCCGCGCTCGATCGAGACCAGCCGCAGCGCGCCCGCCATCTTCGCATTGGCGACGCGCACGATCGCCTCCGCCGCCGCCATCGCGTCGAGGCCGAGCGGATCGCCGACCTCGCGCGCGATCGCCGCCTTCGCCGCCTCCACATCCAGCCGCGCCAGCGCGCCGCCGATCGGCCGCTCCGCGTTGATGCGCCCGAGTACGACGTTCGCGTCCGTCAGCGTCGGCCGCGTGTTCCCCTGCCCGTAGCACACCGGCCCCGGCCGGCTGCCCGCGCTCTCCGGCCCGACATTCAGCAACCCGCCCCGGTCCACATGCGCGATGGAGCCGCCGCCGGCGCCGATCGTCGTGATCTCGATCATCGGCGAGCGGATCACCAAGCCGAATTCGATCGTGGCCTGCGCCGCCAGCTCCATCAGCCCGCGCGTGACGAGCGACACGTCGAAGGAGGTGCCGCCGAGGTCGCAGGTGATCGCGTCCTCGAACCCCGCCGCGCGCGCGATGGCCGCCGCCGCGATCACGCCGGCCGCCGGGCCGGACAGCGCCGTGCGCACCGGGAAGCCGCGCGCGGTCGCGGTGGACATGATGCCGCCGTTCGATTGCACGATGTGGAAGCGCCCGCCGAACCCCGCCTCGCCCAGCGCGCCTTCCAGCTTGCCGAGGTAGCTCGCGACGACGGGTTGCAGGTAGGCGTTGAGCGCCGTGGTCGAGGCGCGCTCGAACTCCCGGATTTCCGGCAGAATTTCGCTGCTGACCGAGACATGCGCGTTCGGCCAGATCGCGCGCACCGCCTCCGCCGCCCCGCGCTCGTTGGCGGCGTTGGCGTAGCTGTTGACGAAGGCGATCGCGCAGGCCTCCGCGCCGCGCGCCAGCAGCTCCCGCGCCGCCGCACGCACGGCGTCGAGGTCCACGGCGACGCGCACCGTGCCGTCCGCCAGCACACGCTCCGGCACTTCCACGCGCATGTCGCGCTCGGCGACCGGCAGGAACTCGCCCCACAGCCCCCAGGTGTGCCGCCGGTCGCGCCGGCGCATTTCCAGCACGTCGCGGAACCCCGCCGTGGTGATCACGCCGAGCCGCGCGCCCTTGCGTTCCAGCAGCGCGTTGGTGCCGACCGTCGTGCCGTGCACCACCGCCTCGAACCCCGCCGGCCCGCCGAGCGCCCGGAGACCGTTCATGAACCCGACCGCCTCGTCGCCACGGTTGGACGGCACCTTGGCCGTGCGGAAGGCGCGCGTGGCACCATCGAACAGGAACAGGTCGGTGAAGGTGCCGCCCACATCCACGCCGACGATCATGGCGCGGACCCGTACTCGCGCGCCGCGGCGTCCGCGCCGACGAAGCCCAGCCGGACGTCGCGCGCCACCGCCTCCCGAGGCCGCGCGGCCGGATCGCCCCAGCCGCCGCCGCCCGGCGTCTCCAGCCGCACGCGCCCGCCCTGCGCGATCCGCACGCCGACGACCTTGCTCGCCATCGGCGGGCTCTCCCAGCCCTCGCCCGTCTGCCACGCGAACCGGTTCAGCGCGCCGGCGCCGCCGCCGGAGACGCCGAACGGCGCGTACCGCCCGCGCTCCCCGAGCAGCGCGACCTCGGTGACGCCCGGCGACAGCGCCTCGATCTCGTACACCGCGCCGACGCCGCCGCGATGCAGGCCGGGCCCGCCGCTGTCCGGCCGCAGCGCCCATTGCGTGAACATCACGGGATAGGCCGCTTCCAGGATTTCCGCCGGCGGGATCGTCGCCGTCGAGATCGGGTTGTTCGCATGATGCAGCCCGTCGCTCTCCGGGTTGCCGCCGAGCCCACCGCCGAAGAAGGAGAACATGACCCAGCGCGTGCCGTCCCCCCGCTGGCCGGAGAGCGACAGCGCGTTGATCGTACCGAACGGTGCCGCCGTCGCGCGACCCGGCACTGCCTTCCCCAGCGCGCCGAAGATCACGCCGATCAGCCGCAGGATGGTCTCCGTATAGCCCGCCACCGGCCGGGGCGCGCGCGCGCCGAGCAGCGACGTGTCCGGGATCACGAAGCCGATCGGCCGCAGCACGCCCGCATTCGCCGGCACGTCGGGAAAGGCGTGCTTCAGCGCGACGTAGCAGGCCGCGACCGTCGTCGCCGTGCTGATGTTGATCGGCCCGAGGCAGGCGGGCGAGCTGCGCGAGAAGTCCAGCTCCATCCGCCCGTCGCACACGCGCATGTCGAGCGCGACGGTCAGCCGCTCATCCGTCACGCCGTCATTGTCGAGGTAGTCCTCGAAGGCGTAGTCGCCGCTCGGCAGCGCGCGGATTTCCGCTTCCATCAGCGCCGCCGCGCGATCCGCCAGCGCCGCGAAGGCCGCGTCCAGCCGCGCCTCCCCATGCTCCTCCAGCAACTCGACCAGCCGCCGCTCGCCGAGGTCGAGCGCGTTGAGCTGCCCGTTCAGGTCGCCCCAGTTGGATTGCGGCACGCGGCTGTTCGCCGCCAGGATGTCCACCACATCCTGCTGCATCACGCCGGCGCGGAACAGCTTCACCGGCGGGATCCGCACGCCTTCCTGGTGGCTCTCGGTCGCGCGCGGATTGTAGTTGCCGGGCACGTTGCCGCCGATGTCGAGCCAATGCCCGACGCTCGCCAGCCAGCAGAACAGCCGCCCCTGCCGGAACACCGGCCGCACCAGGCGGAAGTCGTTGAGGTGCGTGCCGCCCTCGTACGGGTCGTTGAAGATGAAGGTGTCGCCGGGTTCCAGCCCCGCGCCGGCCTCCACGCGCCGGATGACCGCCTGCACGGCGAAGGACATGGCGCCGACGAAGATCGGCAGCCCCTTCGTGCCCTGCACCAGCGTCGCGCCGGTCTCCGCGTGATACAAGCCGTGGCAGGCGTCGCGCGCCTCCGCGATGATCGGGTTGAAGGCGCTGCGGTAGAGCGTCGCGTCCATCTCGTCCGCGATGCCCTCCAACCGGCCCTTCAGCACCGCGAGCGTGACCGGGTCGAGGCTCATCGCGCCAGCAGCTCCACCAGCGCCGAGGCCTCCCGCCCCGGGCCGAGCGCCATCACCGCCGCCTCGATCGCGCCGGCGCGCGCGGCGCCGTACACCGGCCCGGCCAGCTCCCTGAACTTCCGGCGCACCTCGTCCTCGGAATAGGGGTCCTCCGTGTCGCCGCGGTTCGTCGTGACCTCGGCCGCGTGCGTCGTCCCGTCCGCCAGCGTCACCCGCACCCGCGCCGGCCGCAGCCCCGGCAGTTGCGCCGTCAGCGCCGGATCCTCGTTCACCGCGACGCGCCGCGCCAGCGCCTGCACGGCCGGGTTCTCCCGCGCCGGCCCGCGGAATGCCGCAACGTCCGCGGCGCCGTGCACGATCGTCGTCGCCAGCGCGAAAGGGATGCTGAACTTCGCCGCGAGCATGTTCGGCGCGAGCGGGCTGTCGAGCTGCGCCTCCCAGACATAGGTCTCCACTTCGATCGCACGCACATCCTCCGGCCGCAGCGCCCCCGTGCGCGCGACGATCGCCGCCAGCGCATCCAGCGCCCCATGCGTGTAGCGGCAGGCCGCGTGGCGCTTGAAATAGTTGCGCGCGATCTCCCAGCGCGAGCCCAACTCCGCGACCATCTCCGCGGGCCGGAACTCCGTCGCGCTCACGCTGCCGAACACCGTCGCGACGCCATCCCGTTCGCCCGCGAACCCGGCGCGCACCAGGTCCCACACCGTCAGCCCGAGGGTGTTGGCGACGCCCGCATAGGCGTTCCGCACCGTGCCGCCTTCCAGCATCGTCTTCCGCGACGTGGCCAGGCCGAGCGACGCCGCGGTGTTCACCACGGCCGCGAACTCCGCCGCCGACGCGCCGTGCAGCTTCGCGACCCCCATCGCCGCCCCGAGCGTGCCCCAGGTGCCGTGCGGATGCATCGCGACGTTGAGCTTCGACGCAATGCCGACCCGCGCCCCGAACTCGTAGCCCACCACCAGCGCCGCCAGCAGCGCCGCGCCGTCACCCCGCGGTGCGGCCAGCAGCGCGGGCACGACATGGATCGCCGGATGGCCGCGCGCATACTGGTTGCCCTCGTCCAGCTCCAGCGTCGTACCCGCCGTGCCGTTCAGGAACGCCGCCGTGCCTGGCCGTGCGGCGGCCGCCAGCCCGATCACCGGCGCCTCGCCCGCGCCCTCCCGGGCGATCATCCGCGCCGCCAGCGATTGCACCTCCGCCTCCTGCGCGCCGGCCGCGATCGCGCCGATGCAGTCCAGCAGCACGAGCCGCGCACGTGCGATGACCTCCGCCGGCATCTCGGAAAAGCGCAGCCGCGCCGCGAAGCCGCTCCATTGCCCCAGCCATTCCGGCGCCGGCGCCTCCATCAGCTTCGAAGCGGGCTCCACGCCCGGCGTCACGATCGCCACGGCAACCTCCTCACATTCCCAGATAGGCCCGCTTCAGCTCCGGGTCCTCGCGCACGCTCGCCGCCGGGCCGGACAGCGCGAAGGTGCCGTGCTCCAGCACATAGGCACGGTCCGCGACCTCCAGGCTCTGCGCCACGTTCTGCTCGACGAGCATGATGGACAAGCCTTCCGCGTGCAGCCGCCTGATCAGCCCGAACATCTCCTCCACCAGCAGCGGCGAGAGGCCGAGCGACGGCTCGTCCAGGATCAGCAGCCGCGGCTCCGCCATCATCCCGCGCCCGATCGCGAGCATCTGCTGCTCCCCGCCCGAGAGCGTGCCGGCGGCCTGCGCCTCCCGTTCCTTCAGCCGCGGGAAGGTCGCGAAGACGCGCTCCATGTTGCGCGCGCGGTTTGCCTTCGCGCGGCGGTACGATCCCAGCACCAGGTTCTCCCGCACGCTCATGTTCGGGAAGATCCTGCGGCCTTCCGGCACCTGGATCAGCCCGGCCGCGATCATCTCCGCCGGCACGTGCCCGGTCATGTCGCGCCCGTCGAATGTCACGCGCCCGCCGCGCGGCCGAAGCAGCCCGCTGATCGCCATGTTCAGTGTCGTCTTGCCCGCACCGTTGCTGCCGAGCACCGCCACGATCTCCCCCGCGCCGACGGTCAGCGAGACGCCGTCCAGCACGCGCGTCAGCCCGTAGCCGGCGACCAGGTCCCGCACCTCAAGCATGGGACGCCAGCCGCGTCGCGGCGCCATGCCCGAGATATGCCTCGATCACCGCCGGATCGCCCACCACCTGCCGCGGCGTCCCGCCGGCGATGATCCGCCCCTGCGCCAGCACGTGCACGGCATCGCAGAGGTTCATCACCGCCTGCATCACGTGCTCGATCATCAGCACGGTGATGCCGCCGTCGCGGATCGCGCGCACCACCGGCACGATGTCCCGCACCTCGGACGGGTTCAGCCCGGCCAGCACCTCGTCCAGCAGCAGCAGCTTCGGCTCCGTCGCCAGCGCCTTCGCCAGCTCCACGCGCTTGCGCCCGGCAACGGTCAGCGCGGCCGCCGGCTTGTCGAGTTCGTGCGAGAGGCCGACGCGTTCCGCCACGCGCTCCGCGACCGCGACCGCCTCGGCGCGGCGCCGGTGGCGGAGGAAGGCACCGACGGCGATGTTCTCGCGCACGGTCAGGCCCGCGAAGGGCTGCACGATCTGGAAGGTGCGCGCGATGCCGTCGCGCGCCAGCAGGTGCGGCGCGCGTCCCGCGATGACCGCGCCGAGATAGGCGACGGTGCCGCTCGTCGGCCGCTCGAAGCCCGAGACGATGGCGAAGAGCGTCGTCTTGCCCGCGCCGTTCGGCCCGATCAGCCCGGTGATGCTGCCCTCCGCGACCTCGAAGCTGGCATCGGAGACGGCGAGCAGCCCGCCGAAGCGCTTGGAGACACCCTGGACGGAGAGCAGTGTCACCGCCGCCTCCGCAGCAGGCCCGGCAGGTCGCGCGGCGGGAAGCGGACGACCAGGATCAGCAGCACGCCGAAGATCACCAGGTCCACGCCGGGCACCGTGCCGAACAGCCGCTTCGTCAGCTCGCCCAGCCCATGCAGCACCACGCCGCCGATCACCGGCCCGAACACCGTGCCCGCGCCGCCGATAATCGGCGCCAGCAGCGCCTCCACGCTGATCCAGGTGCCGTAGGCTATGTTGGCGTCGAGATAGAGGAAATACTGCGCGTACAGCGCCCCCGCCGCCCCGGTGATCGCCGCAGAGAGCGAGATCGCCGCGAGCTTCACCCGCAGCGCGTCCACGCCCAGCGCGCGCGCCGCGTTCTCGTTCTCCCGCACCGCGACGAGCTGCGCGCCGAGCCGCGACCGCTCCAGCGCGCGCGTCGCGACCAGCGCGACGACGACGAGCGCGAGGGCCACCCAGTAGAAGGTCGCGCGCGATGCGAACTGGAAGTTCTCCGGCCTCACGTCCAGCCGGATGAGGATGCCCGCCGCGCCGCCCGTCGTCGCGCTGGCATTCGCCAGCACCCGGAACACCTCGGCGAAGGCCAGCGTGACCAGCGCGAAGTAGCTGCCGCGCAGGCCGGAGCGGAAGGAGAGCAGCCCGATGACCCACCCCACCGCCGCCGCCGCCGCAACGCCCACCACGAAGGCGGGATACGGGTTCACGCCGTAGCGCACCTGCAGGATCGCCGTCGCGTATGCCGCCGTGCCGAAGAACGCCGCGTGGCCGAAGCTGTACTGCCCGCCATAGCCGCCGAGCACGTTCCACCCCTGCGCCGCGACGCAGATGATCAGCGTGAACACCGCGAAGTTCAGCCAGGTGCCCGCGGTGACGAAGATCGGCAGGGTCACCGCCACCGCCGCGAAGACCAGGATCGGGAGCCAGCCCTTCACGCCTTCGCCCCGAACAGCCCGGTCGGCCGGAACAGCAGCACGAGGATGAAGATGACGAAGATGCCGATCTGCCCGAGGCTGTCGCCGAGGTAGAGGCCCGACAGGCTCTCCACCACGCCGATGAACAGCCCGCCGAGCAGCGCCCCCGGCACGCTGCCCATGCCGCCCAGCACCACGATCGTGAAGGCGACGAGCACGAAGGCGTTGCCGACGCGCGGGTTCACGTAGAAGAAGGGCAGCAGCAGGCACGCCGCGATCGCCAGGCACGCCGCGCCGATGCCGAAGGTCACGGCATAGACGTGGCCGACATCAATGCCCACCAGCGCCGCGCCCGTGCGTTCCTTCGCCACCGCCCGGATCGCGCGGCCGGTATCCGTCATCGTCAGCACGACGAACAGCACGATCGCGACCACGAACGCCACGCCGAAGCCCACCACGCGCGGGAAGCCCAGCAGCATCGGTCCCAGCTCCACCACCTCCATCGCGTAGGGCACCGGCACGGACAGCGTGTCCGACCGGAACACCGCCAGCATCACGTTCTCGATGATGATGGACAGGCCGAGCGTGACGAGCAGGATATTGGAATCCTCCCCCCGGCTCGCCGGCCCGATGACGAAGCGCTGCACGCCGTAGCCCAGCGCGAAGAAGACCGGCACCAGCGGCAGGATGGCGACGTACGGGTCCAGCCCGAACACCTTCCACGCCACGAAGGCGCCGTACATCGCCAGCGTCAGTAGCGCGCCATGCGCGAAGTTGATGATGTGCAGCACGCCATAGACGAGCGTCAGCCCGAGCGCGACCAGCCCGTAGATCGCGCCCGTGAGGAGGCCGTTCAGCACGGCCTCCCCGATGATCTCAGGTGGGTACGACCTCAACGCTCAGCCGGCCGGATAGGGGAAGACCGGCCGCGCATCCGCGAAATCGGCGGGGAAGATCACCTTGATGTCGTTCTCGATGACCTGCGTGTTCACTGCCTGCGCCGACTGGTTCTGCCCGTTCTCGAAGCGCGTCGGGCCGTAGGGCATGATGTGCCGCGTGAAGTTGCTATCGGTCCGCGCCAGCGCCTCGGTCACCGCGCCGCGGTCGGCCCGGCCCGCGCGCTCCAGCGCATCCGCCACCAGCATCACCGCAGAGTAGTTCAGCGGCGTGTTGTAGAGCCAGAAGCGGTTCTGCGCCTCGACGGCGCGGCGCAGCTCCGCCGTCTTCGGCTTGCGCGGATCGGCCCAGTGATTCACGTCCATCACCAGGTTCGCGGCCTGCGGAAATTCGCGCACGAAGCGGAAGTTGGAGGCCGCGCCGTTCAGCACGCAGTAGATGCCCTTCGGCCGGATGCGCCGCTGCTGCAGCGTCTGCGACAGCAGCACGAATTCGGCGTAGTAGCTGGACGGGATGATCAGGTCCGGGTTCAGCGCGCGGATGCGCAGCGCGACGTTGGACATGTCGCGCGCCGGCGTCGGGTGGCTGATCGTCTCCAGGATCTCGAAGCCGCGGCCCGGCAGTTCGTTCGCCATCAGCCGCGCCATGCCCGATCCGAACAGCCCGTCCTCATGCACCACCACCACGGTCCGCGCCGGCCGGCCCGCCGCGTTGTTCAGCGCGGCGAGGTTGTCCAGCGCCGTGCGCGTCACGCTGCCGAAGCCCGGCCCGAAGCGGAAGGTGTTGCGCAGGCCGCGCGTGACGATCTGGTCGGAGACGCCGACATCCACGACATAGGGCAGGTCGTAGCGCGACGCCGCCTGCGACGCCGCCAGGCAGATCGGCGAGGCAAAGCCGCCGACCACCGCAACCACGCCTTCCGAGTTCATCCGCTCCAACTCGGCCGTGCCGCCTTCCGGCGAGGAGCGCGCATCGCCGAACACCATCTGCACCTGCGCCCCGCCCAGCGCGCGGATGCCGCCCGAGCCATTGATCTCGGCGATCGCCAGCTCCGCGCCCAGCCGCCCGTATTCGCCATCCTGCGCCAGCGCGCCGGTGACGGGCTGGAGGATGCCGAGCCGCACCGGCGCGGCCTGCGCACCGCCGATGCGCGGCGCCGCCAGCGCGGCCGCGGCACCGAGCAGCCATGCGCGGCGTGATGTCGTCAGGGCGGTTTGCATCTGTTCTCTCCCGTGCCGCGGGCCGGCGCCCGCCATCCCCGGTTTCTGCGACGCTGCCGGGCGCGAGGCAAGACGTTGTCCGGACGAATGCCGCGCCCGTCATCGCGCTCGGGTGCTACTCCGCGCGGATGCCGTTGCGCCTGATCACCGGCTCCAGCTGCGTCCGCGTCGTCTCGATCAGCGCCGCCAGGCGCGCCGGCCCGCCGCCGCCGATCACCGCCCCCTGCTCCGTCAGCCGCCCTCCGGCTTCAGGATCGCGCAGCATCGCATCCACCTGGTCGGAGACGCGCGCGATCACCGGCGCCGGCGTGCCGCTCGGCGCGACGAGGCAGAACCATGCGCCGAAGACCAGCAGCGGCCCGCCCGCTTCCGCCATCGTCGGCACGTCCGGCAGTTGTGGCAGCCGCGCCTCGGTCAGCACCGCCAGCGGTCGCACCCGCCCGCCGCGGATCTGCGCGAGGATGTTCGGCACGTTGTCCACGATCGCGTCTATCTGCCCGCCGACCAGGTCCGTCACGGCCATCGCCGCGCCGCGGTAGGGCACATGCGTGATGCGCACGCCCGCCGCCTCGTTGAACAGCTCCAGCGCCAGGTGCAGCGAGGAGCCGTTGCCCGCCGAACCCGCCGTCAGCCGCCCCGGCTCCGCCTTCGCCGCCGCCACCAGCTCGCCGAGAGATCGCCACGGCCGCTGCGGCGCGACGCAGAGCACCTTCGGCGTCGTCGCCAGCAGCGCGACCGGCGCGAAGGCCGCGCGCGGGTTGAAGGGCAGCGAGGCGAACAGGAACTCGTTCGCCGCTATCGGTCCGATGGAGCCGACGAGGAAGGTGTAGCCGTCCGGTGGCGCCTTCGCGACGAGGTCCGCGCCGATGTTGCCGCCCGAGCCCGGCCGGTTCTCGACGACTACCGGCTGCCCCCAGGCCGCCTGCATCCGCGCCGCCAGCGGCCGCGCGAGCGCATCGGCCAGGCCGCCCGGCGGGAAGGGCGCGACGATGCGGACCGGCCGCGCCGGCCACTCCGCCTGCGCGCGCGCGCGCGTCGCGAACAACCCGGGCAGGGCCAGCGCCGAGCGCCGCGTGATCCTCGCCGTCATCATCCGTTCCCCCCTATTCCGCCGCGAGCTTCTCGTGTCGCCGCGCCGCGACTGCCGCCAAGGTCCGGTCCAGCGCGTCGCCCTCGGGATCCTTTTGCGCCGCCAGCCGCGCCTGCAACACCGCATCGGCCACGATGGCCGCCGGCAGGGCGCCCGCCAGCGCCGGCTCCACGATCTCCGCCACGATCCGCCGCCAGTTCTCCCGCCCGCGCGCGTCCGTCCCCGCATAGCCCTTCACCAGCCGCGCGGTCTCCACGACCTCGCGCGCGAATCCGGCGCCGAGCGGCAGCGCGCGTTCCACCAGCGCGAGCCACGCCGCGATCCAGGCCCCCTCCTCCGCGTGCTTCAGCGTCCGCGGCCGCCACCACCGCAGCCCCGCGAGCAGCCGCAGCCGCAGGAAGCCGAGTGGCCGCGTCGGCGACACGTTCAGCGCGATCGCCACTCCCATCCACCCCTGCCGCTCGCAGACGCGCAACGCCCAGCGCCCGACCCGCGGCGGCAGCAGCGAGAGCACCTCCGCCGGCCCCGGCTTCATGAACTCCACCACATGCACGATGTCGCCCGCCCGCGCGCGCGCTTCGTCCAGCAGCCGCGGCCTGCGTGCCGCCGCCAGCTTGAGCTGCGCCACCCGGATCACATCCTCCGCGCTCATCCGCAGCGCCAGGTGCCGCGCGAGCGAGGCGAGCACGCCCGCATCCGACGTCACGCCCGCGAAGCGCCGCAGCGTTGCAAGATACTCGCCCGCCAGCGCCGCGCCCTGAAACTCCGTCAGCCGCGCAACGCCCGCCGCCGCAAGGCCGCGCGCCGCTTCCGGCAGGAACATCACCTCTCCCTCTCCCCTTGCGGGAGAGGGCCGGGGTGAGGGGGCGTCGCGAAACGCCGCATAATCAAACCCCACCTCAAACCCGCGCAAATTACTCCCCACCGCCTTCCCCGAAGCCCGAACCGCCTCCCGGAACACGTCAGCCCCAATCGGCAGCGCCCCCTTCCGCGCCAGCACGCCCAGCAGCACCGCGTTCAACGGCGCCCCATCGTCGTAATCCCCGATCACCAGCTCCCGCGCCGTCGCGCGCACCGCCGCTTCCAGCCGCGCCGCATCCAGCCGCCCATCGCCCCCCTCCGACTTCTCCGTCACCGTATAGGCGCGCCGCCGCGCGACGATCGCCAGCGTCCGGTCGCGCGTGACGAAGCCGGCTTCCGCGCGCCGCGCCGCTTCCAGCAGCTCCGTCCCGATGAACACGTCCACGCGCCCGGGCGCCGCGTTCAGCCCGAGCACCGGCGGCGGATCGCCCGGCTCGGCGGCCATCACCTCCACGTAGTAGGTCGTCGCCCCCGTGCGCTGCGCGACGCCGGGGATCGAGGTGCGGCTGACATGCAGCCCGGCCCCGATCGCCGCGCGGGTGATCCAGTCCACCAGCACGCCGCCGCCCTCGCCGCCGAGCGCCGCCACCAGCACCCGGACCGGCTCCCGCACGCTCATTCCGCCGGCGCCGCGGACAGCGGCGCGCCGCCCAGCCGCCGCAACACCCAGTTGCCGACCCGATGGCGCCATGCGTCCACCCGCGACGGATTGCGGATCACGTCGAGCCGGTAGAACGAGGGACAGAGCTGCGCCGCATGCGCCACCTCCCCGCACAGCCCGCAGCCGACGCAATCGTTGTTCACGTGCGCCACCGGCTCGTCGCGCAGCTTGTCGCCGCTGTCCTTCAGCGTGAGGGAGGGGCAGCCGTTCAGCCGGATGCAGGCGTGGTCGCCGGTGCAGACATCCGGGTCCACGCCGAAACGCGACTGCACGACGCGCTCGCCCGATGCGATCGCCTTCGCCTGCATCGGCCGCAGCCGCTTCTGCCGCGCCAGCATGCATTCGCCGCGCGCCACGATCACCTTCAGCCCCTTCACCGGGTCCGACAGCGCCGCGCGCAGCGCGCGCGTCACGCCCCGGACGTCGTAGGTGTGCACCGTGCGCAACCAGCGCGCCCCGACGCCGCGGACCGCCGCCTCGATCGGCACCGCCTTCCCGCGCCCCTCGCCCGCCTCCCGCGAGGAGGGAATGTCCTGCAACCCCGTGGCACTCGAATAGCCGTTGTCCATCACGACGAGCACCGCGTCGTCGCGGTTAAAGACCGCACCGGCGACGCCGGTATTCAGCCCGTTGTGCCAGAACCCGCCATCGCCCATCACCGCGATCGGGCGTCGCCGGTTGGTGCCGGCCACCGCCGCCGCGCTCGCCAGCGACATGCCGTAGCCCAGGATCGTGTGGCCCTGATGGAAGGGCGCGAAGGTCGCGAAGGCGTGGCAGCCGATATCGGCCGCCACATGCACCGGCCCGGTCTCCTGCCGCAGCATCTTCATGGCGCTGAACACCGGGCGTTCCGGGCAGCCCGTGCAGAAGGTCGGTGCGCGCGGCGGCAGCGCCGTGCCGATCGCCGCCTTCGCCGCCGCGGCGTCGGGCATCGGCAGCGCGTGGACCTTGCGCCCGTAGCGATCCAGGAACTGCGCCAGCCCCGCCGCGATCACCGGCGGCGTGTATTCGCCGGCCATCGGCAGCACGTCCTTGCCGTGCAGCGCGGTGTTCAGCTCGGCCTTGCGCAGGATCTGCCCGATCATCGATTCCAGGAAGTCCGGCGCGCCCTCCTCCACCACCAGCACGCCGCGCCGTCCCGCGCAGAAGCCGGCCACCTCCTCCGGCACCAGCGGATGCGTGACGTTCAGCACCAGCACCGGCAGGCGCACGCGTCCGAACGCGTCGGACAGCCCCATGGCCGCCAGCTCCGCGTTCAACGCGTTGAACAGCCCGCCCTGCACGATGATGCCCACGTCGCCTTCCGCGGGCCCCAGCACCTCGTTCAGCCCGCGTTCCTTGATGAAGCGCCGCGCCGCCGGCAGCCGCCGCGCGACCTTGTCCACCTCCTGCGGGAAGGTCACCGGCGGATGCGCCAGCCGCGCGTATTCGAACGGCGCCGGGGCCGCACGATCGCGGAAACCCATCGTCGCGCGAAGATTGTCCTTCGCGACGAAGCTGCCGAAGACGTGGCAGGCCCGGATCCGCAGCTCCAGCATCGCCGGGGTGTTCGACGCCTCCGACAGCGCGAAGCCCTCCTCCACCATCCGCACGATCGTCGGCAGGTCCGGCCGGGGGTCGAGCAGGATCAGCGACGATTTCAGCGCGAAGGCGTGGCTGCGTTCCTGCGCCACGCTCGCGCCCTCGCCGTAATCCTCCCCCACCACGATCAGCGCGCCGCCCCGCACCCCCGGCGATGCCAGGTTGCTCAGCGCATCCGCGGCGACATTCGTCCCGACGATGGCCTTCCACGTCACCGCGCCGCGCATCGGATACGTGACGGAGGCACCCAGCATCGCCGCCGCCGCGGCCTCGCCGGTGCAGGTCTGCAGGTGCACGCCCAGCTCATCGAGCAGGTCGCCCGACTGCACCAGCACGTCCATCAGGTGGCTCACCGGCGCGCCCTGGTAGCCGCCGACGTAGCTGACGCCCGATTGCAGCAGCGCCTTCGTCACCGCGAGGATGCCCTCGCCGCGGAACACCTCGCCCGCGCCCAGCCGCAGCGAGGCGATCTCCTCCCGGAACGAGACCTCCAACGTTCCTCTCCCGACACGCGATCTCGCGTGCCGCATTTCCGCCGCCCGCGCTCGCCTTGTCAAACCGGCACGGCCCCGTTACCCGAAAGGCATCCACGGGAGGGGCAGCATGCGCGCTTACGACAACCAGTTCTCCGACAACCGGCCGATCCGCCGCTCCCCGCAGGAGAAGAAGAAGCTGATCGCGGAGCTGAAGGAGACGCTCGCGAACATGAAGCCCAGCGCCTCGCCCGGGCTCCGCCCCACCCTGCTCGCCCGCATCAAGGAGCTGGAGGCGGAACTCGCCGCCGAGAACCCGCCCCGCCGCTGAACGCGGCACGATCTTCGCCCTACCGCTGAAGGCGGCACGATCCTTGCCTCCCTCCCCGGTGCGGAACCGCGCGCCCGGCTGAACGGCGCCGGGCTGCCGCGCGGAGACGCAGCCCATGCCCAATCCCGTCGCATCCGCCATCCGTGCCGAGGGTTCGGCCGCGCGACGCACGCTCCTCGCCGCCGCGCTCGCGCTGCCGGCCCTCCGCACGGCGCGCGCGCAATCCGCGCTGCGCTTCAGCCTCGACTGTTCGACGAAGCCCTCGAAGCCCGCCGCTTCGCGATGACGCGCGACCGCGCGATGCTGACGCCCAACAGCCGCGCCCACGGCCTCGGCCACCTCGACATGGCGCGCGCCGCACAACTCGTCGCCGTTAACGCCGAGGCGCTCGGCGTCGCCAACCCGCCCACCGCCGAGACCATGTTCACCGACCGCTACCTCCCGCCCCGCAGCGAAAGAATGGTCTGACTCCCTCCCCCCTTGCGGGGGAGGGCTGGGGAGGGGGGCAAAGAGGACCCAAAGCCATGCAGCGCCACGTCCTCACCCACGCCCGCATCCTCTCCCCCGACGCCCTCTCCGCCCCCCACGCCGACCTCCTCATCGAGGACGGCCGCATCGCCGCCATCCTCCCCCCCGGCACACCCATCCCCGACGCGCAGCCCCACGACGCGCGGGACCGCCTGGTCATCCCCGGCCTCGTCAACGGCCACACCCACGGCCATGGCGGCTTGGCCAAAGGCTCCGGCGACAAGTGGGACCTCGCGCTCCTCCTCGCCCACGCCCCCTGGCTCAGCGGCGGCCGCGTGCTGGAGGACAAGCGCCTCTCCACGACCCTCACCGCCGTCGAGATGCTGAAGAAGGGCTGCACCGCCGCCTTCGACCTGCCCTTCGAATTCCCCGCGCCCACCACCGAAGGCCTCGACGCCATGGCCGAGGCCTACGCCGCCGTCGGCCTGCGCGCCGTGCTCGCGCCCATGGTCGCCGACCTCACCTTCTTCCAGGCCACCCCCGGCCTGATCGAGGCGCTGCCCGAACCGCACCGCGCCCGCGCCGAGGCGATGCGCGCCGCCCCCGCCGCGACGACGCTCGACGCCATCGGCGCCGCCGCGAAGCACTGGCGGCACGGCGCGCACGGCATCCGTCTCGGCTGCGCGCCCACCATTCCGCTGCACGGCACCGACGACTTCCTGCGCGCCTGCCGCGCCCTCTCCGCCGAGCACGGCCTGCCCATGCAGACCCACGTCGCCGAATCCCGCTACCAATCCGCGGCCGGCGAGTTGCGCTACGGCGGCGCCACGCTGCTGGAACACATGGACGCGCTCGGCCTCGTCGGCCCCTGGTTCAGCGTCGCGCACGGCGTCTGGCTCACGCCATCCGACCTCGACCTCCTCGCGTCACGCGGCGCCGGCCTCTCGCACAATCCCGGCGCCAACATGCGGCTCGCCTCCGGCATCGCGCCGGCGCGCGCCGCGATCCGCGCCGGCGTCACCGTCGGCATCGGCACCGACGGCTCCTCCTCCTCCGACAACCAGAACATGTTCGAAGCCATGCGCCTCGCCGCCTTCGCCTCCCGCCTCTGGGAGAACGTTGAGGAGGAGGACTGGCTCGGCACCGCCGAGACCCTGCGCCTGGCCACCGTCGGGTCGTCCAGGCTGCTCGGCCTCGACGCCGGCACCATCGAGCCCGGCAAGCCAGCCGACCTCGTCCTGCTCGACACGGCGCATGTGAACTGGGCGCCCTTCAACGACGCGGCCAACCAGCTCGTCTGGACCGAGGACGGCAGCGCCGTGACCGACGTGATGGTGGGCGGCGCCTGGAAGCTGCGAAACCGCACCGTGCTCGGCGTGGACGAGGCGAAGCTCTCGCGCGACGCGAACGCCGCCGCCGACCGCCTCCGCGCCACCAATGCCGACGCCCGCGCCTGGTGCGAAGCGGTCGCCCCGCACGTCGCCTGCCACTGCCGCGCCATGGCCCGCAACTGGACCCGCAGCCGCCGCCTGCTGCAGGCAGACTGATCTCTTCCCCCTCCCCCGTTCTTGTCTCCCTCCCCCGTTCACGGGGGAGGGCCGGGGTGGGGGGCCCACGCGCGCAACCCGCGCACCCCCCCGCAAACCCCTACCCAACCCCACCCGCCACGCTACTCTTCACACGATCGCAACACGTCCCGGACCACCCCCATGCCCCTCCCCCGCCGCCCCCTCCTCGCCGCCGCCCTCCTCGCGCCCCTGGCGGCCCGCGCCCAGGTCCAGCCCGCCCGCCACCCCATGCCGGAACGCGGCCGCCGCGCCTGGGCCGCCCAGCTTCCGCAGATCCGCATCGGCATCCTCGGCGGCGAGAACGAGGCCGACCGCATGGGCCGCTACGGCGCCTATGGCCGCCTCATCGAAGAGACGTTCGGCGTCCCCGTCCGCCTCTTCCAATCCTCCGACTACTCCGGCGTCGTGCAGGCCTTCGCCGGCCGCCACATCGAGATGGCGAGCATGTCCCCCGCCGCCTACGCCGCCGCCTGGGCGGAATCGAACGGCAACGTCGAGCCCTTCCTCGTCACCCAGGAAGCCGATGGCAGCACCAGCTACGTCGCGGTGATGTACGTCCGCGCGGACAGCGGAATCACCAGCCTCGAAGGCATGCGCGGCAAGTCCATGGCCTGGGCCGACCCCAACAGCGCCTCCGGCTTCCTCATCCCACGCGCCGCGCTGCGCCAGGCCGGCATCAACCCGGAGACCTTCTTCGGCCGCACCGGCTTCGCCGGCGGGCATGAGCAGGCAATCGTCGCGGTCCTCGGCCGCCAATACGATGGCGGCGTCACCTGGGCGTCGGGCGTCGGCGAGGAGAGCCAGGGCTTCTCCCGCGGCATGCTGCGCGCCACCGCCGAGAAGGGACTGCTGAACATGCGGGACATCCGCATCATCTGGCGCTCCGGCCCGATCCAGAACGGCCCGCTCGTCGTCCGCAAGGACACGCCGCAGGCCTTGAAGGACGACATGCTCGCCTTCCACCTCGCCCTGCCCACCACGGCACCGGAGATCCACCGCGCGGTGGAACGCGGCACCGTCATCGGCTGGGTGCCGACGAAGCACGAGGATTACGAGCTGTTCGTCCAGATGCGCCGCGAGGAAGCCGAACAGCGCCGCCGCCGCAACTGACCCTGCTCCCTCCCCCGTTCACGGGGGAGGGCCGGGGTGGGGGGGCCGCCTCCGCGCGTTCCGAAGACCTGCGACCTTCAATCCACCGTCGCCCGCGCGTCCCGCACCACCTGCGCCCACCGCGCCACGTCGCGTTCCTGCACCGCGCGGAACTCCGCCGGCGTGCGCACCGTCGGCGGCTCGATCCCCTGGTTCTCGACCAGCCATTGCTGGAACTCCGGCTCCGACACGATGCGGACGATCTCCTCATTCAGCCGCCGCGTGATCGCCTCCGGCAGCCCGGGCGGGCCGAACACGCCGTACCACGTCGTGCTCTCGAAGGACGGCAGGCCGCAGGCCTCCGCCACCGTCGGCACGTCCGGCAGCGCCGGCACGCGCGCCGCCGTCGTCACCGCTAGGCCGCGCACCGCCCCCTGCTGGATCATCCCCAGCGCCGGCCCGACCTGGTTGAAGAAGAGATCCACCTGCCCACCGAGCAGCGACGTCACCGCGCCGCCCTGCCCCGGGAATGGCACATGCACGAGGTCGAGCCCCGCCGCCACGGCGAAGCGCGCGCCGGCCAGGTGCGTGGAGGCACCGTTCCCCGTGCTGGCATAGTTCAGCGCCCCCGGCCGTGCCCGCGCATCCGCGATCACGTCGGTGCAGCTCCGGTATTGCGGCCGGTACTGCGTGCTCACCGTCAGGATGTTCGGCACGTCGCCCAGATGCGCGATCGGCGTGAAATCCCGCAGTACGTCGAAGGGCAGCCGCCGGTAGAGCGTCTGGTTGATCGCATGCGTGCCCGCCGTGCCGAACAGGATCAGGTAGCCGTCCGGCCGCGCCTTCGCGACGTAGTCCGACGCGATGTTCCCGCCCGCGCCGACGCGGTTGTTCACCACCACCGGCTGCCCCAGCGCACGCGCGAGCGGCCCTGCCAGACGCCGCTGGTAGATGTCCACGCCCGACCCGTTCGGGAACCCGCCCAGGAACTCGATCGGCCGCGACGGCCACGCCTCCTGCGCCCGCAGCGGCGCGGCGATCAGCAACGGCAGCAGGGCGAGCAGGCGCAGCAGCATGAGGGGTCTCCGCGGGTGCGCCGAGTTGACGGCGCGTGCGCGCGGCGCGCAACCCCCGTCGCGTCACGCCGCGCGCACGCCTATCCTGCGCGCATGACGCACACTCCCCGCATCGCCCGCGGCGACAAGGCCATCTACGGCGCGCCGCTCGGCATCCTCATGCTGGAAGCGCGCTTCCCGCGCATCCCCGGCGACATGGGCAACGCCGCCACCTGGCCCTTCCCCGTGCTCTACCGCGTGGTCCGCGGCGCCAGCCCGGAGCGCGTGGTGCTCGACGGCGCGCGCGGCCTGCTGCCCGATTTCGTCGCCGCCGCGCGCGATCTCGTGGACCTCGGCGCCGAGGCGATCACCACCAATTGCGGCTTCCTCTCGCTCTTCCAGGCGGAGCTGGCGGCGGCCGTGCGCGTGCCGGTCGCCACCTCCTCGCTGATGCAGGTGCCCTGGGTCGGGGCGATGCTGCCGCCGGGCCGGCGCGTCGGCGTGATCACCGTCAGCGGCAGATCCCTCACGCCCGCCCACCTGGCCGCCGCGAATGTCGCGCCCGACACGCCGATCGAGGGCACCGAATCCGGCCGCGAGTTCTTCCGCGTGCTCATCAAGGCCGAGAAGACCGACATGGACGTGGCGCTCGCCGAGGCCGACATCCTCGATGCCGGTCGCCGCCTGGTCGCGCGCCATCCGGAGGTCGGCGCGATCGTCCTCGAATGCACGAACATGCCGCCCTACGCGGCGGCGCTACGCGACGCGCTCGGCCTGCCCGTCTTCGACATCTTCAGCCTCGTCACCTGGTTCCACGCCGGCCTTCGCCCGCGCGTGTTCGTCGGTTAACGCGGCGCGTCCGCTGCCTCCGCGTCGTTCGCCGGCGCCATCACCGCCTCGATCGCCGCGCGCAGCGCGCCGAGATCGCCCGAGGCCCGCGCCCGCTCCGCCGCCACGGCCACGATTCCGGCGACCGCCGCGATCAGGGCCGGCCCGCCCGGCCCGCCCCAGCTCATCCGCTCATCCGGCAGCATCGCCAGCCAGCGGCGCCTCATCGGCGGAGGAAGCGGCATGTGTTTGATCCCTTCCGGCATCGCAATCAGACACCCCGGCTTGCGCCCGATCCGTTAACAGACCCTTAAAAGATTCGCTCTCCAGCCCGCCCGTCGCGCGAATGTCGTTAACCTCTCCCGCCCCTATCTGCGGCGGGAGGTCCGGGGTGGGACCATCAAGAACGCTCACCTCCCCGAAACAAGAAACCCCGGCCGCTTTCGCGCCCGGGGTTCGCCAAATCGGACAAACTCGATCGGGCTACTTGATCACCACCGCCTGCCGGCCGCGCTGCCCGTCGCGCACGTCGAGCGCGACCTTCTCACCCTGCTGCACGTCCTGCCGCCCCGCGCGCTGCAGGACGGAGGAGTGCAGGAACACGTCCTGCCCGCCATCGTCCGGCGTCACGAAGCCGAAGCCGCGCACCTGATCGAACCACTTCACCGTGCCGGAAACGGAGTAGGTCGGCCCGCCCTCGTCGCGCGCGAAATCGCGCCGCGGCGGCGGACGATCGCCGAAGCCGCCGCTACGCGGCGCCCCGAAGCCGCCACCACCGCCGAAGCCACCGCCGCGCGGCGCCCCGAAGCCGCCACCGCCACCGAAATCGCGCCGCGGCGGACGATCGCCGAAGCCACCGCCGCCGCCACCGAAGTCGCGCCGCGGCGGACGATCGCCGAAGCCGCCGCCGCCAGCACCGAAGTCCCGGCGCGGCGGACGGTCGCCGAAGCCGCCGCCACGCGGGCCTGCGCCCCCGCCCGGACCCTTCGTGATCCCGTGGATTCGCGTGACGAGGCGCCGGCCCTGCCGATCCTCCCCGATCTCGCAATTGAGCTTGTCGCCGGTCTCCGGCGGTTCGACCCCCGCCTCCGTCAGCGCGGAAGCATGGAAGAAGACATCCTGTCCGTCAGGTCCGAGGACGAAGCCGAAGCCCTTGCGGGCGTTGTACCACTTCACCTCGGCCTCAATCGGGCCGGACCCACCCTGTTCGTTGTCGGGAAACACGTTCGGTATATATCCGCTAGCGTAGGACACGACCCGACACGATGCAGGGCCGCCAGTGCCGAACATGGCACCAGCACGCCACGAACACCAGAGGAAAACGAAGTCAAGCGAATCGTGATGGCCGGAACGGGTCCACCCTGATCTCCGGCACACGCCCCGCGAGCATTGAACCCACTATACGCCCGCTCCGCGGGCCGGCGACAAGTCCCACATGCCCGTGCCCGAACGCGAAGAGCACGTCGTTGCTCGCAGAACACGCCCCGAGGCACGGCAGCCCATCCGGCATTGAGGGCCGATGCCCCATCCACACCCTCACCCGCTCCGCCGGTATGTCGCGCGGCAGGCCCGGAAAGCTGCGCAGCAGGTGGTCGCGCAGGATCTCCGCCCGCTTCCAGTTCGGCGCCGCGTCCAGCCCCGCGATCTCCACCTGCCCCGCGCAGCGCAGACCCCGATCCGTCCAGGTCACCGACATCTTGCCGTCGAAGGGCATCATCGGCGTCCGCGGCCCGACCTCCGCATCCACGACCATCGCGTGGTAGCCGCGCTCCGACTCCAGCGGCACGCGCGATCCCGCCGCCGCGGCCAGCGCCTTCGAATGCGCGCCCGCGCAGATCACCGCCTTGTCCGCCGCGACCTCCCCCGCATCCGTCACCACCGCGCGCAGCGCGCCGCCGGCGATGCGGAACCCCGTTGCCCGTGCGCGGCGCAGCTCGGCGCCCTCGGCCACCGCCTGCGCGACAAGCGCCGCGACATAGGCGCCGGGATCGCGGCAATGCCCGCCTTCTTCCACCAGCACGCCGAAGGTGTAGCGCCGGTCGAGCTCCGGCTCCCGCTGCCGCATCTCGTCCGCGTCCAGTTCCAGCCAGGTGATCCCGACATCGCCCCGGACGCGCCAGGCCATCGCCTCGCTCTCGAACTGCGCCCGCGATTCGTAGGTGTAGATCAGCCCTCGACGCTCGATCAGGTGGCCGACGCCCGCCCGCTCGGCCAGGGCCTTGTGCAGCGCCGGCGCATCCTGCAGCAGCGGGCGGATCGCGCGCGCAATCGCCGCCACCTTCGCCTCCGTCCACCCCGCCAGCAGGTAGCGCGCCAGCCAGGGTGCCACGCGCGGGAAATAGGACCAGCGGATCGCCAGCGGCCCCAGCGGGTCCATCAGGAAGCGCGGCACCTTCCGCCACAGCCCGGGCACCGAGGGCGGGATCACCGACATCGGACTGAGCCAGCACCCGTTGCCGTAGGACGCCGCCTGCTCGCCCCCCGGCTCCCCCGGCTCCAGGATCGTCACCCGGAACCCCTCGTCCAGCGCGGCCAGCGCGGTGGCGGCGCCGACGATGCCGGCGCCGATCACCACGACATGCGCGCTCATCGGGCCGCCCGCCCCGGATCGTCCCCTGCCAGCAGCGACACATGCGCCGAGACGACGCGCCAGCCTTCCGGCAGCCGCGCCATGATCTTCGTCTCCCGCCCGATCAGCCCCGTGCCGACCCGCTCGTATTCCAGGTGCGTCGCGGCGAAATCCGCGCCGAAGGCGACGATGTGCACCCGCCGCTGCACCCGCTTCGCATAGGCCCCGACCGACGCCCGGAACGCCCGGATCGCCTCATGCCCGTAGAGGATTTCGGTGATCCCGAAGCGGACCGTCCGCGGGTCGGCCCAGAAGATCGCGTCGAGCACCGCGGAATCGTTCGCCATCAGCGCCGCCTCGTAGCGGTCGAAGACGGCGCGGACCTCCGCCAGCACCGCCGGATCGTCGAGCTGCATCCACCCATCCCCTGTCCCGGCCAGTGTGGCCCGGCCACCGAACGCCCGGAAGGCGCCGCGCGCGACGACTTCGCACCTTGCCGCACACTCCCTGACACACCGGCCCTGCGACGCCCGCGTAACATGCCGGCTCCGGGCGAAGGCCCGGATCCCCGACGACGACTCTCGGAAGATCTGGAACTCCCATGCAGTTGCGGGCAGCCATCCTCGACACCACCACCCACGTCGCCGAGGCGCCTGGGGACCACGCGACGGACCGGCTGCCCTGGCCGCAGGCCGGCCGGCTGATCGTCGGACTGTCCCTGCTCGGCTGGAGCGTCATCGTCGCGCTGCTCCTGCCGGTCCTTGGCTGAGCGCACCCGCCCGACCGTGGAGATCGCGCAACACCTGTGCCCGAGCGCAGGATTTGTCGCCCGTCGCGCGCGTTTCCCGTTCACCGCGGTGGCTCGTATGTGATATACAATTTTGCGTGAGCGACGGATTCGGGGGGAACCGGCCGGGCGCCACGAGAACGCCCATCCAGGACCGCCCGCCATGCTCGACGCCGCCCTGCCTTCCGGCGACACGCTCCTCCGAACCGGGGCCAATCCCGGCTTCCTCTTCGCCACCGGAATCGAGAACAGCGCGCCGACCATCGCCGGCGGCCGCATCCGGCGCGACCAGATGGCCGAGTGCGGCCACTACGACCGCTGGCGCGAGGATTTCGCGCTGGTAAAGGAGATCGGTTGCGACGCGCTCCGCTACGGCCCGCAGCTGCACACCACGCTGCGCGGCCCCGGCCGGCACGACTGGGCCTTCGCCGACGAGACCCTGCCCGCGCTCCGCCGCCTCGGCATCCGCCCGATCGTGGACCTCTGCCACTTCGGCGTGCCCGACTGGATCGGCGATTTCCAGAACACCGACTTCCCGGAACTCTTCGCCGACTACGCCCGCACCTTCGCCGAGCGCTTCCCCTGGGTGCAGCTCTACACCCCCGTGAACGAGATGTTCATCACCGCCGTCTTCAGCGCGAAATACGCCTGGTGGAACGAGCAGCGCCACGACGACCGCAGCTACGTCACGGCCATCCGCAACATCGTCCGCGCCAACCTGCTGGCCATGCGCGAGATCATCCGCGTGCGCCCCGACGCCATCTTCGTGCAGTCGGAAAGCACGGAAGCCTTCCACGCCGAATGCCCGCGCGCCCTCCCGCACGCCGAATTCCGCAACGCCGAGCGATTCCTGACGCTGGACCTCAACTACGGCCGCCGCGTGGACAGCCTGATGTACGAGTTCCTGCTCGACAACGGCATGAGCCGCGAGGACTACCACTTCTTCCTGCGCGAGGCCCCTGCCCTGAAGCGCCACTGCGTCATGGGCAACGACTGGTACCAGACCAACGAGCACCTGCTGAACGAGCACGGCCACGGCCGCTGGGCCGGCGAGGTCTTCGGCTACGACACCGTCACCCGCGACTACCACGCCCGCTACGGCCTGCCGGTGATGCACACCGAGACCAACCTCGACGAAGGCCCGCGCGGCGACGAGGCGGAGCACTGGCTGTGGAAGCAGTGGAGCGGCATCCTCCGCCTCCGCCGCGACGGCGTCCCCGTGCTCGGCTTCACCTGGTATTCGCTGACGGACCAGATAGATTGGACGCACGCACTTCGCGAGCAGCGCGGCGACGTGAACCCCCGCGGCCTCTACGACCTGGACCGCAAGCCCCGCCGCGTCGGCCACGCCTACAAGCGCCTCATCGAGAGCTGGCGCAACGTCCTGCCGACCCAGTCCTGGTGCCTTCAGGTGCCGCTGGCGGCGTAGTCAACCCTCTCCCTCCCCCGCGTCACGCCTTCGGCAAGACGCGGGGGAGGGTCGGGGTGGGGCGTCGCCCGCGCGACCCCGATCGGCGACGACGCCTAAGCGACGCCCAACGCCCCCTGAATCGCCTTTGTCGCGACGCCGACGGCGATCTTCTCCGCCACTCCCAGCGTCCATTTCAGCGCGGTGCCGCCAGCCGACTTCAGCGCGGCGAGCACGCCGCCCTCGTCGCCCGCCTTCGCCGCCGCCTCGGCCTTCGTCACCGCCGCCTCGGCCGCCTGGCGCTCCGCCGGGTCGGCACCGGTCGCGGCGGCGATCTCCGCGCGCAGCCGCGCGAACTCCTCCGCCAGCGCCGCGAACTCCGCGGGTGACGAGACCGTCCAGCGCTGCCCGGTCGCGTCCACCTTGCCCTTCGCGTTGGTGCCCACCGCGCCGACGTTCATCGGGCCGTGGAAGGTGAAGTTGTCTCCGCCGTCCTTGCTCATCGTGATGCTCCCCTCGTTGCTCTGTGCCAACTGCTCCACCGGCGCGAAAAACTGGTTGATGATCGTGCTGCCCGCCACCGCCGCGCGGCTCGCCTGGACCACCGCCGCGGTCGCCTCCGCATCCGACCGCGCCAGCGCCTCGCGGGCCGCGCGCTCGACATCCTGCGCCTCGGTGATCACCGTGTCCTCGGTCCAGGCCTGTCCACCCGCCGGGCCGAGCTCCCGCGCCAGCTCCGCCCAGGTGTCCTTCAGCCGGTCGGCCGCGGCGCGAAGGTGCCGCACCAGCCCTTCCGGCGCGCCGGCCGCCGCCGGATCGCGGTCCTCCCAGGCGCCGTGCAGCGCCCGCAGCGCGGCGGCCTCGGCATGGGTGCGCGTCAGCAGGGTCCGCAGCCGACGGCCGCGCTCGCCCCAGCTGTCGGGATGCGCGGGCAGGGTGATCACCCGCACCGGGCTGACGCGCCTGCTCCGCAGCACGTCGAAGGCGATCTCGAAGGCAGGCGCCGCGTCCGCCAGCGGCGGCACGACGAAGACCAGCGGCTCCACCGGCTGCACCGGCGGCGGCCCACCCGCCGCATCCCGCGCCTGCGTCGCCGCCGCGAAGGTGCCCGCGAAGGGCCTGCCCACGGCGCGCAGCCGCACCGTCGCGCGCTGGCGCCGACGCCCATCCGCCGGCGTGGCGAGCCGCAGCGCCCCGTCGAGCAGCGCCAGCACCAGCTCGCCCCGCGCATCGGGGTCGCCGAGCACCCCCGGCGCGCCCACCAGCATGCTGCTCAGTTCCAGCCGCGCCGCCAGGTAGCCGTCGGCATAGATGCGCGACGCGAGCCGGATGGCGGTCGCCCCCCCCACCGTCCCATGCGGCGCGCGCACGAAGCGGTCACCCAACGCGAAGCGCTCCTCGGAGCTGCGCAGCCCCGGCGGGATCACCTCGCCCCGCACGCGTTCCGCCGCGCGAATTCCCACCGGCCCGAAATGCCGCAGGAAATCCGTGACACCCGGGCTGCGCCGCCAGCTCGGCCGCTTCAGCAGCGTGTCGCCGCGGCCGCTCGCCGCGCGCAGGTCCACGACCGGGAACACGAACCACAGCGCCGCGCCGGCGGTGCCCGAAGCCAGCCCGGAGAGGCCCCCGCTGTCGAGCAGGACCGGGGGCCTCCGAGCGAGCTTTTCGCTCCTCTCCAAGGTCATGGAGGAGGAGGGAGTCGAACCCTCGAACATCGTGTACGATGCTCCGAAACCGGCCTACTCCGAGAGGGTTCGCGCCCCCGGCACCCGCGCGACTGGAATCGCGACCCGGTCCGACGGCCCCTCAAGGAAACATGGCCTCGCGGCCACCCTTCCGGCGCCAATCTTCGCCGAGCGCACCGACGCGCGCAAGCGCCTCACCTCACCTCACCTCACCGGCGGCGCATACATCAGCCCGCCCCGCGTCCAGAGGTCGTTCAACCCGCGCGAAAGACCGATCGGCGTCGCCCGGCCGAGATGCCGCTCGAACACCTCGCCGTAGTTCCCCACCGCCTTGATCGCGTTGTAGGCCCAGCGCCGGTCCAGCCCCATGAACGGCCCGTGGTCGCCCGAGACGCCGAGCAGCCGCCGGATCTCCGGCCGCTCGCTCCGCAGCATCTCGTCCACGTTGGCCTGCGTCACGCCCAGCTCCTCCGCCTCGATCAGCGCGAAGACCGTCCAGCGCACGATGTCGAACCACTGGTCGTCGCCGTGCCGGACGGAGGGCGCCAGCGGCTCCTTCGAGATGATGTCGGGCAGCACGAAATGGTCGTCCGGTCGCGGCAGCGCGCTGCGAATGCCCGCCAGCTGCGAGGCATCGGTGCTGAACGCGTCGCAGCGCCCGGCCTCATAAGCGATGCGCGTCTCGTCGTTCTGCTCGAACACCACGGGGCGGATCGTCAGCCGGTTGGTCCGCGCCCAATCCGCCAGGTTCAGCTCGTTCGTCGTGCCGGATGTCACGCAGATCGAGGCGCCGTCGAGCTGCGTCGCCCGCGTCACGTTCGCGCTGCGCCGGATCAGGAAACCCTGCCCGTCGTAGAAGGTGACGGCGGTGAAGTTCAGCCCGTTCGCCGTGTCGCGCGACTGCGTCCAGGTCGTCGTGCGCGGCAGCACGTCAATCTGCCCGGATTGCAGCGCCGGCAGCCGCGCCGCCGAGGTCAGCACCGTGAACCGCGCGCGGTTCGGGTCGCCGAGCACCGCCGCCGCGATGGCGCGGCAGGTATCGGCTTCCAGGCCCACGTAGTTGCCGCGGCTGTCCGTGACGCCGAAGCCCGGCGCCCCCGGATGCGCGCCGCAATCCACGAAGCCCTTCGCCCGCGTCGCGGTCAGCGTGGGTCCGGGCGCCGCCGTGGATTGCCCGAATGCCGGCGCCGCCAGCACCAGCATCCCGAGCGCGAACAGCCTGCGGATCATCGTCGTTCTCCCTGTCCCTGGTTGAGTAGCTGAAGCGCCGCCACCGCGGCGAGCGCGAGCACCCCGATGGCCAGGCGCACGCCATCCGGCAGCACATGGGCGAAGGCCGCCACGAGCCCCGCGACCCCCATCAGCACGCGCAGCACGGCCCCCGTCGGCGCCAGCAGGTAGCCGGCATAGGCCGAGGTGATCAGCGTCAGCGCCGCCACCTGGACCGCGGTCGCCGTCGCGATCTCCGGCAGCGATCCGCGCAGCATGATCCCGGGGTCGTAGATGAAGGCGAAGCCCACCGTGAAGCCCGCGATCCCGAAGCGCGTCGCGTGCACGCTCGTCATCGTCGGGCTCGCCTTGGCGATCGCCGCTGCCGCGAAGGCCGCCGCGGCCACCGGCGGCGTCGCATCCGCGATCACCGCGAAGTAGAAGGTGAACAGATGCGCTTGCAACGCGTCCACCCCCAGCGGCCGGCCGAGTTCCAGCACCTGCGGCACGCCGATCGCGGCCGCGATGATGTAGCTCGGCGTCGTCGGGATGCCCAATCCCAGCACCAGCACCGTCAGCGCCAGCAGCACGAGCAGCAGAGCGAGGCTGCCGCCCGCCAGCCCCTTGATGATGCCGCCGAAGGCCACTACCATCCCCGTCGCCGTCAGCGCCGAGACGACGATGCCCGCCCCGGCGATGGCAACGGCCAGCGGCGCCATGGTGAGCCCCGCCTGCGCCAGGCTGTCCAGGATCGCGAAGGGCGTCATCCGCGTGCGCGCGCGCAGCATCGCGACCGCCACCATCGCCACCGTCGCGCAGAACGCCGCGTAGTTGCCGGACCAGCGTTCCATCATCAGCCACACCAGCACCGCGATCGGCAGCACCAGGTGCGCGTCGCGCAGCACCTCGCGCCAGGCCGGGATGTCGGAGGCCGCCATCGGCGCGATGCCGAGCCGCCGCGCCTCGAAATGCACCGCCGCGAGGATCGCGAAGTAGTACAGCACCGCGCCGATCGCCGCCGCGACGACGATCTGGCCGTACGGGATGTTCGCGATCTCCGCCATCACGAAGGCCGCGGCCCCCATCACCGGCGGCATCAGCGCCCCACCGACGCTCGACGCGCTCTCGATCCCGCCCGCCACCGTCGGCCGGTAGCCGAGCCGCACCATCAACGGGATCGTCATCGCCCCCGTCGTGATGACGTTCGACACGCTGCTCCCGCTCATCGTCCCGAACAGGCCCGAGGTCACGACCGCGACCTTCGCCGGCCCGCCCGAATACCGTCCGGCCAATGCAGCGCCGAGGTTCGAGAACAGCCGCCCCGTCCCGCTGCCCTGCATGAACGCACCGAACAGGATGAACACGGCTATGGTCGTCGCGACGATGCCCGTCAGCGGCCCATACACGCCGCCCGCCGTCGGCACGAGCCACGACGCCTCCACGATCTCCGCCGGCGAGAAGGGCCGCGCGTTCAGCACGCCCGGCAGCATGTACCCCCATTGCATGTAGGCGAGCGACCCCGCCACCATCCACGCCAGCCCCGGCTCCACCGCGCGCCGGATCGCCTCCAGCAGCGTGACGATGCAGATGCAGCCGAGCGCCATCATCGCCGGCGTGAACGGGTCCACGTATTCCATGCGGTCCGCGACGACCGTCCAGTTCCACATCACCCAGGCATGCGGGACCGCGGAGGCGACCGCCCAGCCCCAATCGAACACCGAGGGCCGCTCCCGCGGCGAGCTCGCCCGCGCGGGGTAGAGCAGGAACAGCAGCGGCGTGAAGGCCAGCAGGTGGAAGCCGCGCATCTGGATCGGCTCGGGGAAGCCCGTGCCGCCGAAATACAGGTGCACCGCCGCGACGCCGGCGGCCCATGCCCAGCAGATCGGGCGCAGCGGGCCGGCCAGCCGCCTCAACGCGGGCTCCCTTGGCGGCCGGGTTCAGGACGCGGCGGGCATCGCCCCCGCCTCCCGGAACGCCCGCGCCGCCCCCGGATGCAGCGGCACGCCTTCGTACCGCCAGGCCTTCGCCGGATCGAACGCGCCCATGCTCGCATGGATGTTGGTCAGCCGCGGCCCGCGGTTGCGGATCAGCGTGCGCGTGATCCGGTACGCGACATCGTCCGGCACCGTGTCGTGCACGAGGATGACGCTGTCCATCGTCGTCACCATCAGCTCCGAATTCTGCAACGCCGGATAGGTCCCCGCCGGCAGCACGCCCTCGGCATAGGCGTAGGTCTCGGTCAGGTGCTTGCGCACGTCGTCCGGGAAACCCACCAGCCGCGCCGCGCGCCGCCCCTGCCCGATCTCCGTCAGGATCGCCGCCGGCTTCGCCAGCGCGGCATAGAGGTAGTCCACCTGCCCGTCCGTGAAGGCCGCCGAGATGTCCGCGTAGCTGCCGTTCAGGTATCGCCCGCCGCCATTCCGGATCGCATCCGGCGAGGTGCCGAGGAATCGCAGGATGCGCTGCAGCGTCATCTCATCGGTGGAGGAGCGCTGCGGGCACGCGATGCGCAGCCCGCGCTGCGTCAGGATTTCCCGCATCCCCTCCGGCCCGCCATCCGCACGCCGCAGCAAATTGTGCTCCGTCGGGCTGTAGCCGGTGCCGAGGCTCCGCAGCCGTTCGTGCTTCTGGCTGTACGGGTCCTCGCCCCGCGCCGCGGCGGCCGTGAAGGCATCAATGCCCCACCCCATCGCCGACTGGTTGTTGTTCACGCGCGTCGAATTGGCGAGGCCTCCGCCCGGCACCACCCGGATGCGCAGCTCCGGATTCTCCTCCGCGATCAGCGAGGACAGCCCCGCCGCCATCGTGTACCACCCGCCGCCCACCGACCCCGCCACCCATTCGAAGGTCTGCTGCGCCCGCGCCGTGCGTGCGAAGGGCGCGGCCAGCGCGCCCGCGGCGCCGAGCAGCGCAGCGCGCCGCGCGATGATCAACGACATCGAATGCCTCCCGAACCTCGCCAATGGCCGCTCCCCGGCCGCGATCATGCGCAGCCCCGCCAGCGCGCCGCAAGCCGGGCCGCACCCGGAACCGCGCGCCCCGCCGCACGCTTGCCGTCGCGCACCCCCGCCCGGAGAAGCCCATGCCCCCCAAGGCCATCGCCCTGAACTGCACGCTGAAGGCAGATGCCGCCGCGCCCTCCTCCACCGACGCGATGATCGCCGTGCTGCGCGACGCCTTCGCCCGCCACGGCGTCGAGGTGACGGAGACCGTCCGCGTCGCGGCGCTCGACATCCGCCCCGGCGTCACCTCCGACGAGGGTCCCGGCGACGCCTGGCCGGCGCTGCGCGCCAGGATCCTGGAACACGACATCCTCATCCTCGGCGGCCCGATCTGGCTCGGCCAGGTCGGCAGCGTCGCCAAGCGCGTGATGGAACGGATGGACGCTTTCCTCTCCGAGACCGACGAGCAAGGCCGCATGCCCAGCTACGGCAAGGTCGCGGTCGCCGCGATCGTCGGCAACGAGGACGGCGCGCACGGCTCCTCCGCGCAGATCTTCCAGGGATTGAACGACCTCGGCTGGACGGTCCCCGCGGTCGCCGCCTGCTACTGGGTCGGCGAGGCGATGGGCTCCACCGACTTCAAGGACCTGGAGCAGACGCCGGAGAAGGTGCTGAAGACCGCCGACATGGTGGCGGGCAACGCCGCCCATCTCGCCGGCCTGCTGAAGGGCGCCCCCTATCCCGGCCAGGCGAAGGGCTGATCCCGGCCTGCGCAGGTCTTGACCCGTACCCTGTCGCCCCCGCGGAAGCGGGGGCCCACCTCCCGGCAGTCCCGACACGCAACGCGGTGGACTCCCGCTTCCGCGGGAACGACGAAGGGAAGCGCTGAGCGTCAACGCCGGCCGGTATGAGCCCCGGCGGTTGCGCGGCGGAGGCGCCGCGCGCCATGCTCGCGCAACCGACGCCCCGAGGTTCCGCCATGCGCCGCCGCACGCTGCTCTCCACCCTCGCTGCCCTGCCCGCGATGCCGGCGCTCGCGCAGGCGCCCGGCACGCACGTCCTTCGCTTCATCCCGAACGCCGACGTCACCTCGCTCGACCCGATGAGCACCACCAGCTACGGCGTGCGCAACCACGCCCACATGTGCTGGGACACGCTCTACGGCCCGGACGAATCGCTCGCCATCCGCCCGCAGCTCTGCGAAGGGCACCTCGTCGAGGAGGACGGCCTCCGCTGGACCTTCACCCTGCGCGAGGGGATCCGCTTCCACGATGGCGAACCCGTCCGCGCCGCCGATGCCGTCGCCTCCATCGCCCGCTGGTCCGCCCGCGACACGCTCGGCCAGACGCTGCGCGAGCGCACGGCCGGCATGCGCGCCCTCGACGACCGGCGCTTCGAGATCAGGCTGCGCCAGCGCTTCGGCCCGATGCTCGACGCGCTCGGCAAGCCCAGCTCCTACCCCTGCTTCGTCTATCCCGAACGCTTCGCCGCCGTGGACCCGACGCGCCCCTTCACCGAGGTCGTCGGCTCCGGCCCCTATCGCCTGGTGGCGGAGGAACGCCGTCCCGGCGACCGCACCGTCTATCGCCGCTTCGAGGGCTACGTCCCCAACCCCCGCCCGCCCAGCCTGCTCGGCGGCGCCAAGATCGGCCATTTCGAGCGCGTGGAGTTCCGCTGGCTGCCGGATGCCGGCACCTCCGCCGCCGCCATCCAGGCCGGCGAGATAGACATGTGGGAACAGGTCGCGCCCGACCTGCGCCCGGTGCTGCGCCGCCATCGCGAGGTGATGGTGGACCGCGTGGATTTCGGCGGCCTCATGGCCTTCCTCCGCTTCAACCACCTCCACCCGCCCTTCGACGATCCGGCGATCCGCCGCGCGCTGCTGCACTCGATGAACCAGGCGGACTTCATGACCTCCATCATGGGCACGGACCGGTCGCTGTGGTCGGACGGCATCGGCGCCTTCCCCGCCTCCTCCCCTCTCGCCAATGACGAGGGCATCGCCGCGCTGACCGGCCCCCGCAGCTTTGACCGCGCGCGGGACGCGCTGCGCACCGCCGGCTACGCGAACCAGCCCGTCACCGTGCTGCATCCGACCGATGTCGTGAACAACAACGCGCTCACCACCGTGCTGACCGACGCGCTGAAGCGCAGCGGCCTGAACGCCGAGAGCGCGACGAGCGACTGGGGCACCGTCCTCCAGCGCCGGGCCCGGCAGGAGCCGCCTACGCAGGGCGGCTGGAACGCCCTCATCGTCGTCTTCGGCGGCGTGGACCTCGGCAACCCCGGCGTCCACCCGCTGCTCCGCGCGAATGGCCGCCAGGCCTGGTTCGGCTGGCCGACCAGCCCCGCGCTGGAAACGCTGCGGGAGGAATGGCTGGCGAGCGACTCGGCCGAGGCGCAGAAGACGATCGCGCGCCGCATCCAGACGGCGCTCTGGCAGGACACGCCCTTCATCCCGCTCGGCCAGTACTTCATAGACGCCGCCTGGCGCCGCAACCTGACCGGCATCCAGAAGGGCATGACGCTGCCGCTGAACGTGCGGCGCGCCTGACGCGCGCTGATGGTGTGGTCGCCCGGATCGCCCACCAGAAGCCGGACGATGATCTGGTCCGGCTACCTCTGCGACGGCCCCCGGTAGAGCGGATAGACCTGCACCCGCCTGACACGGCCGTCTCTCCCCGCGCGGTACGAAGGGTATGGTTCATGATGGACCGCGACCACAAGGGGAATGTCGGATCATCGCCGAACCATGGAACACCTGCCACCGCGCCCGGACCTTGCGTGTTTGTCAGGCCCCCCAGCATCGAATCCATGACGAAAAGGTTGCGGACTCCGCCGGCACGCTGATATCCGACTGACGCGTTGGGGAACGCGAGCCTGTAACGGATCAGTCCGGAGGTCGCCCCTCATGAGCGTGCACGCGCAACCCATCCCGCCGTCGTCCGTCGCCATCATGCCCGAAGCGCCCGCCGCGGATGCCGCGCGCATCCTCGCCGCGCGCCGCCTCGGCGCCGTGCGCGTCCAGGATCGCGCCGGACGCGTTGTCGGCAGCGTCAGCGAGCACGACATCGTCCGCGTCGTCGCCAGCCGTGCCCTGGGTCTTCGCGGCCTCGCCGTGGAGGAGGTGATGACGCCGGAACCCGTTATCGGCCGCTGATTGCTCCGTCGCCGCGCCCAGCAGCATGTGCGGCAGCGTCAGCGCCGCCAGGCCCTGCACCACCAGCGCCGCCAGCCGCTCCGCCGGCGGCCCTGCATAGAGCGGCCACAGCAGCGCACCGATCGCGATCGTCAGCAGCGTGACCGGCAGCGCGCGCCGCCACGCCTCGCGGAGGTGGCGCACCCGCGGCGCGCGGCGCGTATCCGCGACCAGCCCCGCCATGTGGCGCGGCGCGTGCAGCAGCACGAAGTAGCCGGCGAAGGCGACCGGCGGCGGCGTCACCGCGAAGGCGGCCGCCAGCACCGCCATCTCCGCCGCCGCGCCGCTGCGCCCCTCCCGGAGGACGCCGAGCAACGCGACGATGGTCACCGGCGCCCACAAGGTCGCCCCGCCCTCCAGCCAACCCGGCACGCCGACCGGCGCCGCCGCGACCGCGGAGAGGAACCGCGCCGTCTCCGCGCCCTGCGCCAGCACCGGCACCGCGATCGGCAATCCGCCGCGCGCGATCGCCTCCAACGGCCGCCCCGGCCCCGCATCCTCGACGCCGAAATGCAGGACCGAGAGGAGGAGGAACCCGGCCAGCGTCGCCTCCGGCGCCAGGCGCCACGCCATCAGCACGCCGCCCGCGAGCGCGAGATACGGCACCGCGAACACCAGGAACCACCACCGCCCCGCGCGCGGCCGAAGGAACGTCCGCGCCACCTCCGCATCCAGCGCGCCGTGCGGCACCCCGCAGACGACGACCACGGCCAGCGCCAACACCCACGCTGCCGGCCGAGGCTGGGCCAGGCACGCGATCAGCGCGGTGGCGGCGACGGCCGCCGGCGCGCGCATCACGGGCTCAGGCGCGCAAGGGTTCCTGCGCCGGCGACGGCGCGCGCACCGCCGAGGCGTCGCCGCGCCGCATGCCCGCGAGCGTCTCGTCCGTCAGCTTCCGGCTCGTCGCCGCAGCCAGCAGCCCGTAGGCGACCTTGGCGGCGAGGTCGAGGACCGCGATCAGCGCCGTCGTCAGCCCCGCCCCGATCCACCGCACGCCTTCCGGATCCAGGAGCAGCACGACGGGATACAGGAACCAGATCACCGAGAGGATCGCCGCGTTGCGCCGCCACGCCGCCTGCACCGAAGGCGTCTCGCGCCGGTTCTCCTCCGCCAGCGGTCCCCAGATGACGTAATAGACGGCGAGGAACGCGCCGCAGGAGATCGCGAACCAGGTCCACTTGATCCAGGGCGTGCCGGATAAACCGAAGAACAACGCCGTCGTGATCATCAGCACGTCGGCTGCGACAAGCCCGAAGACCAGCCCGTGCCGGCGCGGGCCGGAATGCATGGCCGTGCCGCTCAGCGCGAGCAGCAGCAGCGGCGTGGTGAACAGCCAGTCCACGTAGCGCGCGACATAGAAATCCCGCACGCCGCCGGGGCTGTCCACGTCCGACACCTGCATGACGCCCTGCCCGCAGAACATCGCGAAGTAGGAGATTGCGGCGACGATCGGCACGATCCCGTGCAGAATGACGTGCCTCTCCTCCTCCTGCGTGCGCCGCCCGCCCGTGCCGAGGATCGCCACCGCCCCGAGCGCCATGCCGGCGAGCCCGACGAGCAGCCAGGTCTGCGTCATGTCCATGCGCGAGCGGCCTTCCCGAATGGCCGTTGAAGCGACCGCGACGACCGGCGTTGCCTGGCCGCGCGTCACATGGACGCGAATACACGGTTTCCTCTCCTCCCTCGCGAGGGAGTCCTCGGGCGCAACCTAGGCGAAACTCTTCAACACCCCTCCGCCCGGAACACCCGGCTCGGCGTCACGAACTCCTCCTGCGCCGCCACCGTCAGGATCTCCCGGCTCCCCGCCTCGCTCGTCCGCCGCAGCAGCCCGTACACGCTCGACGCCGCCGCCGAGAGCGCGACCCGCGCCTCGCCCCAGCGCAGCCGGTGGAACAGGAACAGCGCCGCGATCGCGTCCCCCGCGCCGTTCACGCTCAACGGCAGCAGCGGCGTGCGCACGCGCCAGAACGCGCCGTCCTCGCCGGCCAGCAGCTCGATCGAATCCTCCGGTGTCTCCTCCGTCCGCAGCGACGTCACCAGCACGCAGCGCGGCCCGCGCGCCTGCAACGCGCGCACTGCCGCCTTCGCCTGCTCGAGCGACCGCACCTCACGCCCCGTGAGCCATTCCAGCTCGAACTGGTTCGGCGTGACGATGTCGGCCGCCGGCACGGCGCGGTCGCGCATGAATTCCGGGATGCCGGGACGCACGAACACGCCGCGGCCCACGTCGCCGATCACCGGGTCGCAGCAATACATCGCGCCCGGGCTGGACGCCTTCACCCGCGTCGCTGCCGCCAGGATCGCCTCGCCGATCCCCGCCGCGCCCATGTAGCCCGAGAGCACCGCGTCGCAGCGGTCCAGCGCGCCGCGCTCCGCGATGCCCTCCACCAGCTCCGCGATCAGCTCCGGCCCGAACACGCTGCCGCGCCAGGCGCCGTAGCCCGTGTGGTTGGAGAACTGCACGGTGTTCACCGCCCAGACCTCCGCCCCCAGCCGCTGCAGCGGGAACACCGCGCTGGCGTTGCCGACATGGCCGTAGCTGACCCAGCTCTGGATGCTCAGGATATTCAGCGGCCGCCCGGCATCCGCCGGTGAAATCACCTCGTTCAAGCGCGCCTCCGGCTGCAGCGGGCGGACGCTAGGGCGGCACCCCCTGCGCGGCAACCCGGCGCCGGTTGCCCGCGCGCCTCGCTTCCCCTATACGCCCCCCTCCCCGTGCCTGCCGGTCACCGTCGGCGGGCCCATCGCGCGTGAGCATCGCCATGAAGCCCGACATCCATCCCGAGTATCACGAGATCACGGTCACCATGACCGACGGCTCCTCCTTCAAGACCCGCTCCTGCTACGGGAAGGAGGGCGACACGCTCCGCCTCGACATTGACCCCAAGTCCCACCCCGCCTGGACCGGCCAGCAGCGCGTCCTCGACACCGGCGGCCAGATCGCCAAGTTCAACAAGAAGTTCGCCGGCATCGGCGCCCGCAAGGCCTGATACGGTCGGACTCCCTCCCCCCTTGCGGGGGAGGGCTGGGGAGGGGGGCGGCGCATTGTCCCGCCCACTCAAGCCCCAGCCACGCTAAACCCCTTGAACGCCCAACCTCACCCAACTACCTCCTCCATCGTCGAAGGTGCCCTCCAGGGGCCTCCGACGCGGACCGGACGGGTCGCCCTCGGGGGCCCGCGACACCCGGCCCGCAGCGCCAACCGAGCTTGCTGATCGAGGAGCTCCACATGACTGCGTTCGACGTCTCCCCCCTGCTGCGCGCCGCCATCGGCTTCGACCGCATGGCCCGTCTCGTCGAGACCGCCCGCGCCGCTTCCGAGGGACCTGCCTACCCCCCGTACAACATCGAGAAGACCGCCGAGGACAGCTACGTGCTGACCATGGCCGTCGCCGGCTTCGCGCCGGATGACATCGAGATGGTGGTCCACGAGAACACGCTGACCGTCTCCGGCAAGGCGCCGCAGGCGTCCGACCCGCAGCGCGTGCTCTACCGCGGCATCGCCGGCCGCGCCTTCGAGCGTCGCTTCGTCCTCGCCGACCACATCGTGGTCGAGGGCGCCGGCCTCGAGAACGGCCTGCTGCATGTCGAGCTGAAGCGCGTGGTGCCCGAGGCGCTGAAGCCCCGCCGAATCGCGATCGGCGCCGCACCCCGCGCCGTCATCGCGAACGAGCAGGCCCAGCCCGCCCAGGCCGCCTGACCCCACTACTCCCTCCCTCCTCGCGGGGGAGGGCCGGGGTGGGGGGGCCGCAAGCCCCCCCTCTACGCGTATGCCCTTTCCACCACCGGCCCCGCCTCCGGTCCCGCCGCAATCTCCCGGATGATCTTCCGCTTCACCGCCGTCTCGAAGGCGTCGAAGCCCTCCGCGACCATCAGGAAGCTCCCCGGCCCGCCGATCACCTCGTCCCGGTAATACGCATCCAGCGGCGGCAGCCCCGCCGCCCAGGGCTGCGGCGAGCGGTCAATCACCGCCAGCCCGTTCAGCACGATCCCCTGCCCCAGCGCATCCGCCCGCGCCTCGGACAGCACGCGGCCGGAGTTGTTCACGCCGTCGCCCGAGATGTCCACGACCTTCCGTGTCCCCTCGAAGCCGCGCCCGAACTGCTTCGCCGCGAAGTCAATCGCGCCGGAGATGGAGGTGTAGAGCCAGGTCCGCCGCGGCGCCGCGTCCACCGCCTCCGCCATGCGGTGCGCGGCCGCCGCGCCGTCAATGCGCATCCACGGAATCAATAGCTCCTGGATGTGCCAATCCGACCAGGTGAACAGCGTGACCGCAATCTGCCCGAGCGGCCCGCCCGTAATCCCTTCGATCAGCCGCGGGTCGCGGAAGGCCGCCGCATAGCCGCGGAACTGCAGCTCCTGCTCCTCCTGGTCCACGGACCGGCTGACATCCACCGCGAGCACCAGCTCCACGTCCACCGGCTCCGGCCCGCTGCTCCGCGCCGCGCCTGGCAGCAGCGCGGGTGCCGCCAGCGCGCCGGCGAGCAGGCTGCGGCGGCGAATCGGGAGTCCGTTGGGGCGGTAAATCATGCGAGCGCCTTTCAGGGTCCCCCTCGGGACCGACCGTCACGGCCGCGCGGCGCTTGCTCCTCGTTCGATGACGTATACGTGAAAGCTCTGACCGCTCAAGTCTCGCGGAGGCAGAAAACCGCCGTCCCAGACATCACCTGCCGCAACGTTGCGCATCGGCCACCAGAGTTGCCCACTTCTCCCTCGCCCGCGGAGCAGCGCCGGCATGGGGTGGGCACATCGCACCTTCGCGGAAACAAGAAAGGGGCACCTCCCGGCGCCCCCTCCCCCACTCCCGAAGCGAGTCGCCCTGATCAGCGCAGCACGATCTCAACCCGCCGATTCTGCGGCTCCCGCACGCCATCCGCCGTCGGCACCAGCGGGCGGGTCTCGCCGAACGCCTGGATGAACATCGCCGAGCGCGGCACGCCATTCCGCTCCAACTCGGCCGCCACCGTCTGCGCCCGCCGCTCCGACAGGCGCTGGTTGTACTGCACCGTCCCTGCCCGGTCCGCATGACCCGAGACCTCGATCCGCGTCGTCTCCGCCCGCTGCGCGTTCTGCGCCGCCTCGGCCACGATCTGCCGCGCCCGGTCCGTCAGGTTCGACCGGTCGAAATCGAAGAACACGATGAAGCTGCGCGACGGAACCGGCGCGGCGGCGGGTGCGACCGCCGGCGCCGCCGGCGGCGGCGTATAGAGCATCTGCCGGATGCCCACGAAGATCGCGTGGTTCAGGTTCTGCACGTCGGCGTCGCCGCGCCGCACCGTGCCTGCGGAGGTGCGATTCGCCTCCACGCTGCCGTCGAGCGTCCCCATCAGGCGGTATTCCGCGGTCAGCGACAGGCCCGGCCCGATGCTCGGCACCGGGAAGGCCGCGCCGACGATCGCCTGGTAGCCGAACAGCCATTCGCTGCCGATGACGGCGACGACGTCCGCCGGCGCCACCGTGCGGGTCTGCAGGACCGACTCGTAGTTGTGCCGCATGACGCCGACGCCAGCGCCGATGTAGGGCTGGATCCAGGACGCTGCCCCGAGGTCGAAATCGTAGAAGCCGTTGAGCATGACGCCGTAGTTGCGCACCTTGCCCTGCGAGGTGACGGCGCCGTTCGCATTGCCGAAGCCGGTCACGCTGTCCACGTCGTTGACGCGGTAGCTCACCTCGATCTCGCCGCGCAGCCCGTTGCCGTAGGCGTAGCCGAAGCTGCCGACGATCGCCGGCGCGGGGTTGAAGCTCGCCGTCCCGCCGCGCGGCAGCGCGCTGCCGGCCAGGTTCAGGCTGATATCGCTGTCCTGCAGCCAGTTCAGGCCGAGTCCGAGGCCGATATAGAAGCCGCTCGCCTGCTGGGCCTGCGCCGCCGCCGGAAATGCCAGAACCGTCGCCGCGAGCAGCGCCTTCCTGAACGCCATCACGCCATTCCTCTCCTTATGCCCAGCCCCACCAGGCCGCGCGCCGTGTGTCCGGTTGAAGTCATGCCACCAAACCACACGCGACGATACATCGTTGTTTTCGTGCCGGTAAAGCGAAGGCCACGCTGCGGCAGATCGGCCACAAATAGAAAGGGGCGCCTTTCGGCGCCCCCTCCCCGTTCCGAAGGTCCGTCCGGCGCAGATCAGCGCAGGACGATCTCGACCCGGCGGTTCTGCGGCTCGCGCACGCCGTCGGCGGTCGGCACCAGCGGACGCGTCTCGCCGAAGGCCTGGATGACCATCGCCGAGCGCGCGATGCCGCGGCGCTCCAGCTCCGCCGCCACCGCATTCGCGCGGCGCTCGGACAGGCGCTGGTTGTACTGCGGGGTGCCGGCGCGGTCCGCGTGGCCGGAGACCTCGATGCGCGTCACGCCGCCGCGCTGCGCGTTCTGCGCCGCCTCGGCGATGATCTGCTGCGCCCGGTCCGTCAGGTTGAACCGGTCGAAGTCGAAGAACACGAGGAAGGTGCGGGCCGGGGCCGGCGCAATCGGCGGCGACTGCGGCGCCACGACCGGCGGCGGGGCCGGCTGGTTGAAGGCGTAGCGCAGGCCCAGGAAGACGCTGTGGTTGAAGTTGTCCACCTCGGCATTGCCGCGGGTCACCACGCCACCGACGTTGCGCACCGCATCAATCTCGGGCGAGAGCGTGCCCATGAAACGGTACTCCGCCGTCAGCGCAAGGCCGGGCATCACGGAGGTCAGCGGGAAGGCGGCGCCGACGATCGCCTGGTAGGCGAAGCGCCCGTCGCTGCCGTCAATGGTCACGGAAGCGCCCGGCCCGGTCAGCCGCGTGCTGTCGTATTCGTGCCAGACATAGCCGGCGCCGAGGCCGATATACGGCATCACGAACGCGCCCGGCCCGAGGTCGAAGTCATACAGCGCGTTGGCCATCACGCCGTAGCTGCGGGCCTTGCCGTCCGCGCGACGCGGGCCGGGGAAGCCCGGGAAGCCGGAGATGGTGTCAACGTCGTTCTCGCGGTAGCTGCCCTCGACCTCGGCGCGGACGCCGTTGCCGAAGCCGTAGCCGAGGCTGATCACGCCGCCATAGCCCAGGTTGAACTCGGCGGTGCCGTTGCGGCTCGCCGCGGTGCCGCCGAAGCCGTTCGACAGCTCGACATCCGATTCCTGCAGCCAGTTGATGCCGGCACCCGCGCCAACATACAGGCCGGTGATCGGCTGCGCCTGCGCAGCCACCGGCAGGGCCAGTACCGTCGCGGCAAGAAGCGCCTTCTTCAGGCTCATCGCGTATTCTCCTCGCATCTCTGCGCCCCCACCCGCCGTCCCCGCGCCTATCGCGCCGAGGTCCGCATTGCCGGGCAGTGCGTGCGGTAGAACCTAGCATCGGATTCGGTGCGTCAACAGCGCGATCGGCACGGAACCGCCGCACTGTGCTGTCTCGGCAACACACTGCCGTGGCGCGCCGGTCACAGCGGCGAGAGCACCCCCGGGTCAACCACCCCCGCAACGGTGCCCAAGCCCAGCAGCCGGGTCGCATGCCCGAGCTTGCGTCCCGCCCGCGCCTCTGCCTTCCCATACAGGTGCAGCGCCACGTCGGGCTGGCCCGCCAGCGCCTCCCAGCGCGCGAACTCCTCCGGCCCGACGAGGTTCTTCATCACCGCATCGTGATACCGCCCCGGTTGCAGCAGCGGCAGCCCGGCAACCGCCCGCACCGCCATCTCGAACTGCCCGCAGAGGCAGGCGTCCATCGTCCAATGCCCGGAATTGTGCGGCCGCGGCGCGATCTCGTTCGCCACCAGCCGGCCATCCGCCAGCAGGAACATCTCCAGCGCGAGCACCCCGACCAGCCCCAGCGACTCGGCAACCCGCGCCGCTCCCGCCCGCGCCGCCCGCGCCACCCCCTCCCCCACCGGGGCCGGCGCGATCGAGAGGTCGAGGATATGTTGCCGGTGCCGGTTCTCCGTCGCCTCGAAGGTCACGACCGCCCCGTCCGCCCCGCGCGCCGCGATCGCCGAGACCTCGCGCCCGAACGGCACGAAGGCTTCCAGCACGAGCGGCCGCGGCGCCAGCCTCTCCCACGCCGCGTCCGCCTCCGCCGCCGTCCGCAGCACCGCTTGGCCGCGCCCGTCGTATCCCATGCGCGTCGTCTTCAGCACCGCCGGCAGCCCGAGCGCCGCGACGGCGTCCGCCAGCTCCTCCCGCGAGCGCACCTCGCGCCACGGCGCCACCTCCAGCCCCGCCTCGGCGAGGAAGCGCTTCTCCAGCACGCGGTCCTGCGCGACGCGCAGCGCCCCCAGGCCCGGCCGGCACGGCACCCGCCCTTCCAGCGCGTCGAGCGCTGCCGCGGGCACGTTCTCGAACTCAAAGGTGACGACATCCACCGCCGCCGCGAAACGCGCCAGCGCCGCCGCGTCCTCATACGCCGCGACGGTCCGCGCCGCTGCCACCTGCATCCCCGGCCCGTCTGCTTCGGGCGCGAAGACGTGGCAGCGGTAGCCGAGCCGCGCCGCCGCCAGCGCCGTCATCCGCCCGAGCTGCCCGCCGCCGAGGATCCCGATCGTCGAGCCTGGCGCCAGCGCGGTCACGCCGGCACGTCCGGCACCGCGTCCGACTGCGCGCGCCGCCAGGCTGCCAGCCGCTCCGCCAGCGCCGGGTCCGAAAGCGCCAGGATCGCCGCCGCCAGCAGGGCCGCGTTCACCGCCCCCGCCCGCCCGATCGCCAGCGTCCCCACCGGGATGCCCGCCGGCATCTGCACGATGGAGAGCAGGCTGTCCTGCCCGCGCAGCGCGTGGCTCTCGACGGGCACGCCGAGCACCGGCAGCGCGGTCAGCGACGCGATCATCCCCGGCAGATGCGCCGCCCCGCCCGCGCCCGCGATGACGACCTTGATCCCCCGCCCCTCGACCGCGCGCGCATAGTCGAACATCCGCTCCGGCGTCCGATGCGCCGACACCACCCGCGCCTCGTGCGGCACGTCGAGCCGCGTCAGCGTCTCCGCCGCATGCCGCATCGTCTCCCAGTCGGAGGTGCTGCCCATCACGATCCCGACGAGCGCCCCTGCTCCCTCCCCCCTCGCGGGGGAGGGCTGGGGAGGGGGGCTCGCCTGATCCACCGGCATCATCACGTCACCCAAGGCGCCACGAACGCCTCACGCGATCACATCTGGGATCAGCCGGCTCTCCAGCCAGGTGATCTCGTCCTTCAGCCTCAGCTTGCGCTTCTTCAGTCGCTGCAACTGCAGCGCATCCGCGCCCGTCTCGCCGAGCCGCGTAATCACCGTGTCCAGGTCGCGGTGCTCGCTGCGCAATTCGTGCAGGCGGCGGAGGAGGCTGTCGCGGTCGGCCAGCATGCGCCCCCGAGGTCGTTGTCGTTGCACATCCGCCGCGATCGCGCCCCGCGGGCGTGACCGGTTCGGCAGCGGGACAAGGAAATGCTGGACCCCGCCGCGGATCGGCATAACATGCGCCGAGTGGGGGCAGAAGTGACGGATCACGGGGTGGTCGCGGCGCGTCCGCCGGCATCCCTCCCCGCCCCGCCACCGCCCCTGCGGACAACGGACAGGGATTCCTGCGCATGGCCGAACTCGCCCGTCTCCGTTCCCTCGAGGAGCGTCACGCGACCCTCGAAACCCGCATCGCCGACGAGGACAACCGCCCCCGCCCCGACGCGGACCACCTCTTCCGCCTTAAGTGCGAGAAGCTCCGCCTGAAGGAGGAGATGGAACGGCTCAAGGGCCACCTGATCCACTAACCCGACTTCTTCTCCCTCCCCCGTTCACGGGGGAGGGCCGGGGTGGGGGGGCCGCGAGCGCTAACCCCGCCGACTCATCACCCGCGCAACCGCCTCAAGCCGCATCATCCGCCGCCACCGCCGGCCCGGTATTCGTCGCCCCCGTCCGCGCATTCGCCGCCGCCACCGCCTCGTTCAGCGCCCCCTGCGTGCACAGCCCCAGCGTCACCGGATCGCGCGGCTTGATGTTCGCCATGTTCGGATGCGACTTGTCCCGCACCTTCTGGATCGTCTCCTTCGTCGTCGCCAGCAGCTTCACCACCTGCGGGTCGGAGAGCTGCGGGAAGTTGCGCAGCAGCCAAGCGATCGCGTCCGGCCGCTCGTTGCGCTTCGCCACGGGGATGTAGCGCGCCCCTTTCCCCCGCGCCTTCGGCAGCGGGATGGAGCTTTCGAGCAGCGTCAGCCGTGCCGAGGGATCGCCTTCCGCCGCCGCGATCTGCTCGCGCGTGAGCTGCCCGTTGGCGACCGGGTCGTAGCCGACGATGCCCTGCGCGACCTCGCCATCCGCGATCGCCTGCACCTCCAGCGGGTGCATGCCCACGAAATCGGCGATCTGGTCGAAGGACAGCGATGTCTTGTCGATCAGCCACACCGCGGTGGCCTTCGGCATCAGGGGCATCTTCATGGGTGGGCCTTGCGCGAGGGGCGGGTCGCGGCCGGGGCGCGGGCGAGCCGCATCGCCCGCCGAGGCGCCCCCGCCTCGTCTGGCTGCGATATAAGGTCCGCGCCGCACCCGGTCAAAGCCCGCCGCAGGAGACCCGACAGATGGAAGAGCCCGCCGAACCCCGCCCCCAGAACCGCTTCCAGCCGCCCGTGATAGACCGCTGGAGCGTCGAGGACCTGCGCGCCTACATCGCCGAGCTGCGCGCCGAGATCACCCGCGTCGAGCACGAGATCACCCGCCGCGACGCCACCCGCGCCGCCGCCGACCTCTTCTTCAAACGCCCGTAATTCTCCCTCCCCCGTTTACGGGGGAGGGCCGGGGTGGGGGAGCCACGGGCGCAACCCGTAAGAACAACCAGACCCTACCTCCCCCGCCCCGTCCTCTCCTGCAACTCATCAATCCGCAGCGACGCTTCCGCCTTCGTCAGCTTCGGATCGAACGCCTCCCCGGCCTCCTCCGACAGCGTCTTCAGATACGACGCCTGCGCCCCCGTCATCTCCTCGTCGCCTGTCGTCCACTCATGCGGATCCTTGACCGCGTTCGACCCGGGCTCCGGATCGGTCTTCGGGTTGTCGGCAATCCCGTGGTGCTTCGCCTGCGCCTTGGCCATGTCCGGGCTCCTCTCGGTATCCCGGCGACAACGCTTGGGCCGGCGCCACGTTCCCGCTATGTTCATGAATGGAACGAGGGGGAGTTTGTCCGAAACCCGCATCTGACGACGCAAACACAACTCCAGCGTGCAACCCCGTCAGTCGAGCGAGGCCTGGTAGCGGAACACCCGCGTGTCCACCCAGCTCACCCGCCGCTCCGCGACCTGCCCGAGCACGTCGAAGGCCGCCCGCGACACCTCCAGCAGCGGCGCGCCGGGCCAGAGCCGCAGCTTCGCCGCCTGCTCCTCGTTCGCCGCGACCGCCGCCAGCCTCTCCTCCGCCCGCGCGATCGTCACCCCGTGCTCGCGCTGGTAGAGCACGTACAGCTCGTCGAACATCTCCTTCAGCACCGGCAGCGCGAAGCCCGGGAAGCGCGCGGCCGGCAGCAGGATGCGCTCCAGGATCACCGGCTCGCCCGCCAGCGCGCGCAGCCGCTCGACGCGATGCACGGGATCACCCGCCGCGATCGCCAGCGCCGCGGCGTCCTCCTCCGTCGCGGCGCGCGTGCGGCAATCCAGCACGAAGCTGGTCGGCGGATGGCGGCCGTCGCGCGCATCCACGATGCGGAAGAAGTGGAACAGCGCGCGTTCGCTGTCATGCGCCGCGACGAAGGTGCCGCGGCCCTGCCGGCGCTCCACCAGCCGCCGCCGTTCCAGCGCCGCCAGCGCCTTGCGCACCGTGCCCGGCGACACGCCGAGCTCGACGGCGAGCGCGGGTTCCGGCGGCATGGCCGCACCCGGCGCCCACTCCCCCGCCGCGATGCGCCGCGTCAGCGCTTCCTCGGCCTGCGCGTAGAGCGGCCGGCGCGCGACGTTCATCGCTTCAGGCTGGGCGCCGGCTGCCCCTCGATGACCGCGTTCACCACCGCGGGCTTTCCGCTGGCGAAGGCGCGCGCCAGCGCCGGCGCGAGGTCCTCGCCCCGCTCCACGAACTCGCCGTGGCCGCCGAGCGCGGCGGCGACGAGGTCGTAGCGCGTGCCAGGTGCCAGGTCGCAGCCATGCGCGCGGTTGGCGCCGTAGTCGCGGATCTGGATCTGGTGCTCCGCGTTCCAGCGGCTGTCGTTGCCGACGACGCAGACGAAGGGCAGCCCGTGCCGCGCGGCGGTGTCCAGCTCCGCCATGTGGAACCCGAAGGAGCCGTCGCCCATCAGCGCGAGCACCGGCTTGCCGGTGGCGGCGCGCGCCCCGATCGCGAAGGGGATGCCGACGCCGATCGCGCCGGCGACGCCGTTGGTGACGCGTCGCGGCGCGCGCACCATCGCCTGCCCCCACTGCCCGATCTCGCCGCCGTCGCAGACGAAGGTTGCGTCCCCCCCCGCGAGCGCATCGTTGATCGCGTGGCAGAGCGTCGCCGGATGGATCGGGCCTGGCTTGCCGGCGAACGCCGCCCAGGCGGCCGGCCGATACGCCACCGCGTCCCGCACACGCTGCGCCCAGCCTTCCTGCGCCGCCGCCGGCCGGATCGTCGCGGTCAGGGCCGTCACCGCCGACATTGCATCGCACACCGCGCCGAACAGGAACCGGTCGCCGAGCAGGCGCTGCGCGCGCTGCAGCAGCGCGGCTTCCGGCTCCAGCGCGATGAACCGCGCGCCCGAAGCGGGCCGCCCGAAGCGCGTGGTGAAATCGAGCGGCTTGCCCAGCAGCACGACGAGATCGGTTTCGCCGAGCACCTCCGCGAAGGCGCCGAGGGTCGGGTCGGCCAGGCCGCGCGGCGAGTTCATCGCGACCACCGGCAGCCCGCTCGCCGCCTCCAGCGCCCGCATCGCCGCATCGCCCGCCGGCGAGACGAGCGCCGGCGGCGCGACCAGCAGCGGCCGGCTCGCCCCCGCGATCGCGCTCGCGACGACCCGCGCCGTCTCCTGCGCCAGCGGCATCGCCGCGATGACGGGCAGGGCTGCGTCGCCCCCGGCCTCGCCCTCCAGCAGGTCCGTCGGCAGGCTCAGCGCGACCGGCCCCGGCCGCCCGGAGCGTGCGAGTCCGATCGCCTTCGCGACCTCGGCGCCGAGGTCGCCGGCTGTCCAGGCCGCCTTCGCCAGCGGCGCCGCCATCGCCGCCTGCGGCAGCTCCTGGAACGCCCCGTTGCCCAGCTCCGACAGCGGCGCATGGCCGGACAGCAGCAGCACCGGCGATTCGCCCGCGAGCGCGGTCGGCAGCGCCGCCGCCGCGTTGGTGTGCCCCTGCCCGCCCGTCACCAGCGCGACGCCGACCTTCCCGCTCAGCCGGGCATAGGCGTCGGCCATGTGGACCGTCGCCGCCTCCTGCCGCGTGTGCACCAGCTCGATACCGGAGCCGATCAGCGCGTCGAACACCTCCATGATGTGGTTGCCCGAAAGGGTGAAGACCCGCTCCACCCCTGCCGCCACCAGCCCGCGCACAACGAGGTCCGCACCGCGCCGTTTCATTTTCTGGACACTCCGAGGTCTTGTGTCTGATACAAGACCATGCAAGCTGTTGTTCATGCAAGGGTCCGCCACGCTGAAGGTCTCGGTCTGGCGCGGCGACGCCGCCGGCGGCGCCATGGCGCGCTACGAGGTGCCGACCCAGGCCAACCAGACCGTGCTCGACGTCGTCACCCACATCCAGCGCGAGATCGCGCCCGACCTCGCCTACCGCTTCGCCTGCCGCGTCGGCATGTGCGGGAGCTGCGCGATGGAGGTGAACGGCCGCGCCCGCTGGACCTGCCGCACCCATGTCAGCCGCGTCGCGAAGGACGGCGCCATCGAGCTGCGGCCGCTGGCGAACCTGCCGGTCATCCGCGACCTCGCCACCGACATGGCGCCCTTCTTCGACAAATGGGCCAGGGCGCGCGGCACCTTCCAGCCGAAGGACGCGGCGGATGGCAGCGTGCCGGCCGAGTTCCACGTCGTGCCGCCCGCCACGCCCAGGCGCCAGGCCGCGGATGCCGGAATCGAGTGCATCGGCTGCGGCGTCTGCTACGCGAGCTGCGACGTCGTGCGCTGGAACCCGGAGTACCTCGGCCCCGCCGCGCTGAACCGCGCCTGGACGCTGGTGAACGACGTGCGCGACGGTGGGCGGAAGGAGAGGCTCTCCGCCGTCGCGGGCGATGCCGGCTGCCACGCCTGCCATTCCACCGCCGGCTGCACGGAACGCTGCCCGAAGGGTCTCGATCCCTCCGGCGCCATCGCGGGCCTCAAACGCTCGCTGCTCTGGAACGCGTTCGGGCTCGACCGATGAGTCTGCCGACGAGCCTTTGGATCGCGCAACGCCTGACGGCGATGGTGCTGGCGCTCGCGGTCGTCGTGCACCTCGTCACGATCCTCGTCGCGGTGCGCGGCGGGCTGTCGGCCGCCGAGATCATCGGCCGCACGCGCGGCAACGCGGCCTGGTTCGCCTTCTACGCCACCTTCGCGCTCGCCGCCGGGATCCACGGCGCGATCGGGCTGCGCGCCATCGCCGCCGAATGGGCGGGGCTGCGGGGCCGCGGCTTCGACCTGGCCTGGATCGCGCTCGGCCTGCTCACCGCGGCCTTCGGCATCCGCGCCGCGTACGGGCTGTACGCCGCATGAGGGACCGCTCGCACCCGGCCTACCTGGCATTCCTGGTCCATCGCCTTTCGGGCCTCGCGCTCGCGGTCTTCCTGCCCGTGCATTTCTGGGCGCTGTCGCACGCCATCGCCGGCGAGGCGGCGCTCGACGGCTTCCTGCGCTGGACGGACAACGCCGTGCTGAAGACGGCGGAGACCGCCCTCGTCGTCCTGCTCGCCACGCACCTGGCCGGCGGGCTGCGCGTGCTCGCGCTGGAATTCCTGGGCTGGCGCGCGACGCACAAGACCATCGTGGCGACCTCCGCGGGCACCGCCGTCGCCGCGCTGCTGCTGTTTCTGCTGAATGCCGGCTGAGGCACTGATCCTCTCCGTAAGCGTCTTCGTCGCGGCCTTCTGCGCGGGAATGGCGGGCTTCGCCTTCGTGCTGGTCGCCGCCGGCATCCTGCTGCACGTCATCCCGCCCGCTACCACCGCGCCGGTGCTGGTGCTCGGCAGCCTGCTGGTGCAGACGGTCACCGTGCCGGAGGTCTGGCGCGACATCCACTGGCCCCGCATGCGGCTCTACGTCGCGACGGCCACGCTCGGCATCCCCGTCGGGCTGCTGATCCTCGCGCGCGGGCCGGCGCCGGCGATCGTCACGGGGGTCGGCGCGCTGCTGGTCGTCTATGCCGGCTACATGCTCGCCCGGATCGCGGCCCGCCGCGCGCCGCCGCGCTTCGACGCGTCGGAGCGCGCGCATGGGGTGGTCGGGTTCCTGAGCGGCATCCTCGGCGGGATCGGTGGCTACATCGGCGCGCTGCCGGCGATGTGGGCGGACATCCAGGGCATGGAGAAGCGCGCCGCGCGCGCCCTGATGCAGCCCTTCATCGTCATCATGCAGGCGATCACGAGCGTGGGACTGGCGCTGACCGGCTTCTTCACGCGCGACGCGCTGCTGCTGACGGCGAGCGCCGTTCCTGCCATGCTCGCCGGCACCTGGCTGGGGCTCCGCGCCTACCGCGCCCTGCCGGCGCAGGGTTTCAGGATCGCCCTGCTGGTCCTGCTGTTCGCCTCCGGCGTGTCGTTGGTGATCTGAGAGGGAGCGCGCGATGACGCTGATGACGAGGCCAGGGGTGGAACCGCTCCGCATCGCGCCGGACGCGGTCGAGGAGGCCGCCAAGCTCCTCTACATCCGCGCGCTGAAGATCCTGCCCGACGACATCAAGGCCGGCTTCACCCGCCTCGACGCCGGCGAGACCGATGGCACCGCGAAGGCGATCCTGGCGACGATGATCGAGAACATCGGCGTCGCCGAACGCACGGACAACCTGCTCTGCCAGGACACGGGCATCCCGATCTTCAACGTGACGATCGGGCGGGACGTGGGACTCGACGGCTGGGCGCTGAAGCAGGCCATCCGGCGGGGGACGGAGCGCGCGACGCGCGAGCACCCGCTGCGCAGCTCCGTCGTGCACCCGATCACTCGCAGGAACGAGCAGACGAGCTGCGGCGCGGGCGTGCCGGTGATCAACCTGGACTTCGTCGAGGAGGAGCGCGTGCTCCGGCTCGAGATGATTCCGAAGGGATCGGGGAGCGAGAACGGCAGCTTCCTCCAGATGCTGATCCCCGCCGATGGGATGGCGGGGGTGAAGCGCTTCGTCGTGGATGCCGCGATGCGCGCCGGCGGCAAGGTCTGCCCGCCCGTCATCATGGGCGTGGGCGTGGGCGGCACTTCCGACCTCTGCATGCACCTGGCGAAGGTCGCGGCGACGCGGCCGCTCGGGTCGCGCTGCGGCGACGAGGAGGGGGCGAAGCTGGAAGCCGCGCTGACGGAGGCCGTGAACAGCCTCGGCATCGGGCCGCAGGGCCTGGGCGGCGACAGCACCGCCTTCGCCGTGCATGTGGAGGTCGCGGCGACGCACATCACGATGAACCCCGTCGCCGTGAACATCCAGTGCCACAGCGCCCGCCGCGCCAGCGCCACCTTCACGCCGGCCGGCGTGGAGATCGGGTTCTGATGCGCGTCGTCGAGGCGGCCGCGGCGGACCGCCCGGCGCTGGCCGCGCTGCTGTCGGAGATGAGCGCCTTCTACGCCGAGCGGCGCGACGCCGCGAGGATCGAGGAGGCCGCATCCGTGCTGACGTCGCCGGGCGGCCGCGCCGGCCCGTTCTGCCTGCTCGCGCGCGATGGGGCGGCGGCGGCCGGCTTCGTCTCGCTCGCCGGCTTCTTTCCCGCCTTCGACTTCACCTGGGGCCTGCTGTTGAAGGACCTCTTCGTCGCCGAGGCCGCGCGTGGCAGCGGCGCGGCGCGCGCGCTGATGACCGCGGCCGCCGGATTCGCGCTGCGCAACGGCTACACGCGCGTGGACTGGACGACGGATGGCGGCAACGCGCGCGCCCAGGCCTTCTACCGAGCCTGCGGCGTGGCGGTCGCGGACAAGCTGTTCTATCGAATCGAGGGCGGCGTGCTGCACGACGCCGCGCGGGGCGCCTGGCCGGAGCGGATCGCATGACGCACCACACCCTCCACATGCCCTGCACCGAGGCCGACATCCGGCGCCTGCGGATCGGCGACCACGTCACGTTGCAGGACACGCTGTTCGGCATCCGCGACGCGACGCAGATCCACATGTTCGATCACGGCCGCCGCACGCGGCTCGACCTGCGCGGCCATGCGGTGATCCACACCGCGCCGAACGTGCGGAAGGTGGAGAAGCGCGGCACCAACGACAGCGGCTATGAGGCCGTGTGCATCGGCACGACCACCTCGGACCGCATGGAACGCTTCACGCGCCCACTGATGGAACGCGAGGGCGTGCGGATCGTCATCGGCAAGGGCGGGCTGCGCGAGGGCTCGCTCGACGCCTTCCGCGAGCTGGGCGGCTGCTATCTCGCGATCATCGGCGGCACGGCGGCGCTGGAAACCACCTGGATCGAGGCGATCGAGGATGCTGACCTAGACGACCTGCATCCCGAGAGCCTCTGGCGCTTCCGCATCCGCGACTTCGGCCCGCTGCTGGTCGCAATGGACAGCCACGGCGGCAGCCTCTACGCGGAGGTAGGGGCCAAGGTGCAGGAACGGCGCGCGGCGGCGCTGGCGAAGCTGGGGGTGGCGTGATGCCGGCCGCGCCTTCAACCCGGCTGGCGCGGAACCCGGATCCGCGTTGCTTCAAACGGCGCTATACCGGCCGCATTCCCTCGGATCACGCTGTAGGTCATCTTCAGCAGCGCGCCGGTTTCGGCATCCAGCCAGAACGTGTAGTTCGCCGCCGAGACGTTATCCACGGCGCCTTCGGACGAGCGCTCCAAGACGACGGTGTCGCGCGTCTCCCCGCCGACCAGGAGGCCTTCCCGGCGAGCTACGAGCCAGCGGTCGGTGAAGATCGCCGTGTTGCCGGAGGTTGTGCGGGCAAGGCTCGTGAAACTTGCCGTCTTGCCGGGCTCGAGCGGCCACAGCTGCGCGAGGGAGCGTCTCGCGGCCGCTTCATCCATCGCGGGCAAGCTGACGAGATTGAACAGGTTCCGGAAGCGCGCTCCACTGGCGGAGGTGAGGACGCATACGGCGGGATCATCGGCTTCAACCCTGAGATAGTGATTGAAGCCTCCCCGGTCGAAGTTCACGACGGTGCCGGCTGGTGGACACCGAAATCCTTGTGGCGGGGCGGCGCCGTTTACCGATGAGGTGTTCGTCGTTGCCGGACGAAGGGATGCGGTGTCGGTCTGGCATGCGGCGACACTCAGCAGGCACGCAATCGTGGCAGGGACGGGGAACTTCCGCATGACGGCTCCGAATGCGAGGAGAGGTGATACGATGGTGCAACGTCAAATCCGCGGGATCAATACGGTGCTGCTGATCGTGCTCTGCCTCGCGCTGACGGCTGGGGCGACTGCCCAGCCGGTGCCGCCGCCAGCCGAGGATTGCGGCTGCGGCACGCCCGCGAACCCGCGCGGCCCGCGATGACCGCTCTCGCGCGACACACCACCGACATCCTCGTCCTCGGTTCCGGCGGCGCCGGGCTGCTGGGCGCGCTGCACGCGAAGGCCGGCGCGCCGGACCTGCGCGTCACCGTGGCGGTGAAGGGACTGCTCGGCAAGTCCGGCTGCACGCGGATGGTGCAGGGCGGCTACAACGTCGCGCTCGCGGCGGAGGATTCCGCCGAGCGGCACTTCATGGACACGCTCGATGGGGGCAAGTTACTGAACGACCAGGACCTGGCCTGGACGCTGGTGACGGTCGCGCAGCGCCGCATCCGCGAGCTGGAGAACCGTTGGGGCTGCTTCTTCGACCGCAACCCCGACGGCACCGTCCACCAGAAGGCCTTCGCGGGGCAGACCTTCGACCGCACCGTCCACAAGGGCGACCTGACGGGCATCGAGATCATCAACCGCCTGGCGGAACAGACCTGGGCGCGCGGGATCGAGCGGATGGAGGAGCACCGCGCGCTCGCGCTGATCCCCGCGCGCGACGGGTCGCGTATCGCGGGCGTGCTGCTGCTGGATGTCCGATCCGGCGGGCTGGTGTTCGTGCAGGCGAAGGCGGTGCTGCTCGCGACGGGTGGCGGGCCGACGATGTACACCTACCACACGCCCTCCGGCGACAAATCCTGCGACGGGATGGCGATGGCGCTGCGCGCTGGCCTGGCGCTGCGCGACATGGAGATGGTGCAGTTCCACCCGACCGGCGTGCTCGCCGGCCCCGGCACGCGCATGACCGGCACGATCATCGAGGAGGGGCTGCGCGGCTCCGGCGGCCACCTGCTCGACGGCGCCGGCGAGCGCTTCATGCACCGCTACGACCCGCGCGGCGAACGCGCGACGCGCGACATCGTCAGCCGCGCCATGTACCGCGAGATGATCGCCGGCCGCGGCAACGGGCATGGCGGGCTCTACATCCAGATGGGCCATCTCGGCCCCGACCGCGTGCGGCGCGAGTTCAAGGGCATGGTGGAGCGCTGCGCCGACATGGGCTTCGACCTGGCGGGCGGCCGCGTGCCGGTGGTGCCGACCGCGCACTACATGATGGGCGGCGTGGTGTTCCGGCCGGACTGCTCGACCGCCCTGCCCGGCCTCTTCGCGGCCGGCGAGGACACCGGCGGCGTGCACGGCGCGAACCGGCTGGGCGGCAACGGCGTGGCCAACTCCACGGTGTTCGGCGGCATCGCGGGCGACACGATGGCGGGCTGGGTGCCGCGCCACGGCGCGATGGAGGAACCCGATCCGGTCGCGCTGGACGCGGCGCTGGCGCTGGCCGACGCGCCATTCAGTCGCCCTGCCGCCTCGCTCTCCCCGGTCCGCGACGCGCTGCACGCGCTGATGTGGGCGAAGGCCGGCATCCTGCGCGACGCGGCCGGGCTGGCCGAGGCCGCGTCCGGGCTGGATGCGCTCGATGCGGCGCTGGACGCCACGGGGGTGGATGGGCGCGCGCGGGCCTTCAACCTTGCCTGGCAGGACTGGCTGAACCTGAAGTCGCTGATCCTCGTCAGCCGCGCCATCGTGATCGCTGCGACGGCGCGCGAAGAAAGCCGCGGAGCTCATTGGCGCGAGGATTTCCCCGAAACGGCCGACGCCGCCGATGGCCTTTCCGCGACGGTGACAACTCTCGGCGCGGATGGGCGCGTCGCGCTCGGCTGGCAGCCCGTGACCTTTCCGCGCGTGCGGCCGGGCGAGAGCCTGCTGGCGGCCGCCGCCGCATAGTTCACGGGCCCGCGCCGCAACCGGCGCCGCCCGCCTCCGTTCCCGCAGCGAAGCCGCACGCCACGCGGCGGCCAGACGGAGAGGACAGACGCGATGGACGAGATCACGCAGCTGATGACCGATCAGCTCAAGGACGCCTACAGCGCGGAGCGCCAGGCGCTGCGGGCGACGCCGAAGATGATGAAGAACGCCACGAACGAGAAGCTGAAACAGGGCTTCCAGATGCATATCGAGCAGACGGAAGGCCAGGTGCAGCGGCTGGAGCAGGCGCTGGAGATGATCGGCGCCAAGCCCGGCCGCAAGGTGTGCGAGGCGATGCGCGGCCTGATCGAGGAGGCGCAGCATGAGATGGAGGAGCACGAGAAGGGTCCGCTGATGGACGTGGTGATCATCGCGGCCGCGCAGCGCATCGAGCATTACGAGATCGCTGCCTACGGCACGATGGCGACGCTGGCGAAGTCGGCCGGTCAGAACGAGCTGGGCGAGCTGCTCGGCCTGACGCTGGCCGAGGAGAAGCGGATGGACGAGGAGCTGACGAAGCTCGCGGAATCCGAGGTCAACGCGGCCTTCATCGAGCACGCGCGGAGCGAGGGGCAGGAGGGCGCGAACGAGAACAAGCGGGGCGCCAGGAGCCGCAAGGCGTCCTGAGGCGCTTGACGCCCGCGGGGGCTGCTGGCTACCGTCGAAGGCCAGGGGCTCCCGCGATCGCCCCGTGAGGCCCCGGCCCAAGCATCGCGTCCAACCGTCTCGCAGGGATGGACGCACATGGCCTTCACGATCTCACCGCAGCAACTCGCCCGGCGCATCGGGCTGCCCGACGCGCCACTGATCCTCGACGTCCGCGTGCCGGAGGACTGGGAGGCGGACGGGCGCCTGGTCCCGGGCGCGATCCGGCGGAGCCACGCCGATGCCGGGGCCTGGGCGCCGGAGTTCCGTGGCCGGGACGTCGTCGTCGCCTGCCAGAAGGGCCTCAAGCTCAGCGAGGGCGTAGCCGCCTGGCTGCGCCACGCAGGTGCGCGGGCGGAGACGCTGGAGGGCGGGCATCTCGGCTGGGTCGGCGCCGGCTTGCCGACCGTCACCGCCTCGCGCATGCCGCCGCGCGACGGCGCGGGGCGGACCGTCTGGGTGACGCGGCAGCGGCCGAAGGTGGACCGCATCGCCTGCCCCTGGCTGATCCGCCGCTTCGTGGACCGCGACGCCGTGTTCCTCTTCGTCGCCGCGGCCGAAGTCGCGGCCGTGGCGGACCGCTTCGGCGCGACGCCCTTCGACGTGGACGGCGTCTTCTGGTCGCATCGCGGGGAGGGCTGCACCTTCGACACGATGCTGGCCGAATTCGGCCTCTCGACGCCGGCGCTGGACCGGCTCGCGGCGATCGTGCGCGGGGCGGATACGTCGCGGCTCGACCTGGCGCCGCAATGCGCGGGGCTGCTTGCCGCCTCGCTCGGCCTATCGCGGCAGTACCGGGACGACCTCGCGCAGCTCGAGGCCGGGATGGCGCTCTACGACGCGTTCCATCTCTGGTGCCGGGATGCGACGGAGGAGATGCATAATTGGCCGGGGCCGCGGTAATGGACATGGGTACGACCGCCTTCCCGACCCTGCGGGAGGCGACGCGGGTATGGGCGCGGATCGGCCTGCTCTCCTTCGGCGGGCCGGCCGCGCAGATCGCGCTCATGCACCGCGAGGTCGTGGAGGAACGGCGCTGGATCGGCGAGGCGCGGTTCCTGCACGCGCTCAACTTCTGCATGCTGCTGCCCGGGCCGGAAGCGCAGCAGCTCGCGACGTATCTCGGCTGGCTGATGCATGGCGTGCGCGGCGGGCTGGTCGCGGGGCTGCTGTTCATCCTGCCGGGCGTGGCGGTGATGATGGCGCTGTCGCTGGTCTATGCGACGCTCGGCGGCGTGCCGCTCGTCGCGGCGTTGTTCTTCGGGCTGAAGTGCGCGGTGCTGGTGCTGGTGATCGAGGCGCTGGTTCGCGTCGCGCGGCGGGCGCTGAGGGGCGCCGTGCCGTGGCTCGTCGCGGCCGCGGCGTTCCTCGCGCTCTTCGCCTTCGCCGTGCCCTTCCCGCTGGTGGTGTTGGGCGCGGCGGCGGTGGGCTACGCGGCGCCGCACCTCTTCGCGGCGGGCGGGCACGGGACGGCGAAGGACGGGCCACCGGCGCTGCTGGATGCCGTGATCGCGGCGGAACCCGGCCGCATCGCCCGCATGGCCGGCACGGCGCGGCGTGCGGGGCTGATCGCCCTCGTCCTCTGGGTGTGGCCGGTCGCGCTGCTGCTGGGTGCGGGCACCTTCGGCGACATCGCGCTGTTCTTCTCGAAGATGGCGGTCGTCACCTTCGGTGGCGCGTATGCGGTGCTCGCCTACGTCGCGCAGGAGGCGGTGGAGGGCTACCGCTGGCTCACGGCGAGCGAGATGCTGTCGGGCCTCGGGCTGGCGGAGACGACGCCGGGGCCGCTTATCCTGGTGCTGCAATTCGTGGGCTTCCTGGCGGGGTATCGCGACTCCGGCGTGTTCGGCGGGTTCGCAGGCGCGCTCATCACGGTGTGGGTCACCTTCGCGCCGTGCTTCGCCTGGATCTTCCTCGGCGCGCCCTTCGTGGAGCGGCTGCACGACCGCCCGCGGCTGAAGGGCGCGCTGGCCGGCGTGACCGCGGCGGTGGTGGGCGTGATCGCCAACCTCGCGCTGTGGTTCGGGCTGCGCGTGGTGTTCGCGCGGATCGAGGAGGTGCGGATCGGGCCGATGGTGCTCGGCCTGCCCGATCCGCTCTCGCTCGTGCCGGACGCGCTGGCGTTGACGGCGCTCGCGGCCGTGTGCCTGTTCGTGCTGAAGCTCGGCGTGGTGCGCACGCTCGGCGTCACGGCGGCGGCGGGCTTCGCGGCGCGGACGGTGCTCGGGCTATGACAGCGTGAAGGCCTCGTGCACCGCGGTCTTGATCGCGCCGCCGACGACCGGGCCGCCGCCGGCGACGTAGATGAACTCGCCGATCGTCACCGCGCCCATGCCGTGCCGGGGCGTGGGCATCGGGGCGTGCCGCTGCCAGGTGTCGGATCGCGGGTCGTAGCTCTCCATCTGGCCGTGGACATGGCCGGTCAGCACGCGGTTCTCGAAGCGGCCGCTCTCGCCGCCCATGGCGAAGAAGCGGCCGCGGTAGATCACCAGGCCGTGGCCGGAGCGCGGCGTGGGAAGAGGTGCGCGCGCCTCCCACTGGTCCTGCGCGGGCAGGTAGGCGTGATGCAGGCCGGTGTTGTATTCGAAGGTGTTGAAGCGGCCGCCGATGATGTGGATCACGCCGTCATGGACCACCACGCCGGCATGGTCGCGCGCGCCGGGCAGCGCCTTGCGGCGTTCCCACCGGTCGGCACCTGGGTCGTACACCTCGTGCCAGGCGATCGAGGCGCGCTCGTTCTCGGGGTTGGAGGCGCCGCCGATGTGGTGGACCTTGCCGTCCACCACCGCCAGCGCGCCGGCGCCGCGGGCGCGGGGCATCGGCGCGATGCGGTCCCAGCGGTCGGCAGCGACGTCGTAGGCGAAGGCCAGGTCGTCGGCGTCGCGGTTCTGCTGGCTGAAGCCGCCGAAGGCGTAGATGCGGCCGGCATGGCCGACGACGCCGACATGGTTGGCGCCGCGCGGCAGCCGCGCCTTCTCGGCCCAGCTGTCGGTCGCAGGGTCGTAGACGTGGTGGAAGCTGTTGTTCACGCGCTGCTCGGCGTAGCCGCCGACAACGTGCAGCTTCCCGCCATTCTCGGCGGCCCAGGCCATCTCGGTGCGCGGGATCGGCAGCGGCGCGCGGTCCACCCAGCGGCCGGACGGTCCGGCGGGGGCCGGGCTCTCGACGACGCGCTGGGCGTATTGCGCGGGGGTGAGGGTGACGGGGCCGTCGCCACGCAGCGGCGCCATGCGGTCCGACGGGATCGGGATGCCGTGGTGCGGCGCCTGCGCCGCCGCCGGTCCGGCGCCGAGCATTCCGGCCGCCACGCCGAGCATCGTCCTGCGGTTCATGCGGCCCCCCGGCGCCGATGATGTGGCGCCGATGGTGTTCCGGCAGGCGCCGCCGCACAAGGCGCCCCGCCCAACTTCCGCCGCCTTGCCGCGTTCTGGTGCGGGAACGACGGACTGAACGATGAGGTGTTGCCCATGCGACGTGCCATTCCTGCCCTGCTGCTGCTTCCCGGGCTGGCGCTCGGCGCCTGCGCCGTGGACACCAACGACCGCAACCAGCGGGCGCTCGGTGGTGCGGCGCTCGGCGCGGGTGCGGGCGCGCTGATCGGCTCCGTCACCGGCAGCGCCGGGCGCGGCGCGCTGATCGGTGGCGCGCTGGGCGGCGTGGCAGGCGCGCTGACGCCCCAGCCGAACCCGCAGGCCATCCCGCCGCAGAGCTATCCGCAGGGCGGGTATGATCCGCGCTACGGCGGCTACTACGACCAGTACGGGCGGTGGGTGGCAGGGGCGCCCCCGGGGTATGGCGGGGGCTACCAGCCGAACTACCGATGACCGGACATCACGCGTAGAGCCGCGCGAGCGGAACGGAGATCCCTGCTTCCGGAAGGGCCAGCACGGCGTCGCCGCCGGCGACCGTCTCCTCCCGCCATCCAGCCGCACGGCGCCGGACCGTCGCGCGCGGCTCATCCTGGTCGAGCATGACATAGGCCTGGATCGCAGGAACGGCGGCGTATTCCGCGGCCTTCACCTGCTGATCGGTGAGCGCGGTCGAGGGCGAGAGCACTTCGAACATGACCACGGGCTCGACCCGGTCGTCGGCGGGCGCCACGGCGCCGCAGACGATCGTCGCGTCGGGATACCGGACGCGGCCCGTCGTGAACACCTTGAGACCGCTGCCGAAGGCCTCGCAGCCCGGCCGCAGGGCGGCCGACAGGGCCGCGACGAGCCGGCGCACGAGACGGGCATGGGCGACGGAGCCGCCGGTCATCGCGACGGGTTGCGTGCCGTCGAACTCGAACCTGTCGGGCTGGCAACCCTCCCAGGCCAGGAAGTCGTCGAGGGTGAGAGGCGTGGGGGACGCGCTCATGCCCGCACGATAGCACGCCGCTGCCCGAACGCCTCAACGCCGCCGCAATGCCCGCCCCAGCTCCTGCAGCCCGACCACCTGCTGGCGCAGCCAGCCGCCGGTCGCCAGGCTCTCCGGCGCGTTCGGGTCGCCGGTGCGGGGGTAGCTGCGGCGGTCGAAGTCGGCGGTGCCGAACAGCCAGTCCCAGACCGGCAGCAGCACGGCATAGTTGCGGCCGTGCTCGCCGGCCGAGAGCTCTCCGTGGTGGATGCGGTGGAAGCGCGGGCTGACGAGGACCCGCTCGCCGACCGTGCCGTAGTCCAGGCGGGCATTGGCGTGGCTGAGGCTCTCGGCGAGCTGGCGGAGCATGACGATGAGGACGAACTGCGCCGGGGGCACGCCGATCAGTAGCGCAACCCCGCCGAACCAGAGTGCGGCGATCGCGTCGTCCAGCAGGTGGTTGCGGTCGTCGGTCCAGAAGGTCATCTGGCGCTGCGCGTGGTGCACGCTGTGCAGCGCGTACCACCAGCCGAAGCGGTGCTGGAAGCGATGGCGCCAGTACTCGCCGAAGTCCAGCACGATCACGTACAGCAACAGCGCCAACGCCGGCCAGTCGCGCAGCGCGGGGAACAGCGTCTCGAGCGTCGGCGCGACGAAGCCGGTATCGGCGAGCCAGCCCTGCAGCGCGCGTTCCGCCGAGGACAGCGCGACGAAGGCGATCAGCGGTAGCAGTCCCAGGCGCGCGAGCAGCGTGTACAGCACGTCCGTGCGCACCGCGCCGCGATCGGTCACCGGCTCGACGGGCCGGATCGCTTCCAGCGGACGGCAGACCGCGTACACCATCGCGACCTGCACCAGGCCGAGCAGGGCGAAGTCCAGCCATTCGGCCGCGCGGTCCGCCCACATCATCAGGCCGAGCGCGTAGAGCGCGGGCTGCACCGCCGCGCCGTAGATCGCGCCGGAGGCATCCACCCAGAGGTCGGTGAGCCAATCGAACATCAGGCGGGGATGCCTTCGGGCGGCAGCGTCTCGAAGCGGAGGCCGCGGGCCAGGAGACCGGCCAGCAATTCGTCCAGAATCCCGGCGAAGGGTTCGCGCCGGCTGCGCACGCCCCAATGCATCACCAGCACCTCGCCCGCGCGGATGTTGGCGAGGTTGCGGCGGAGCAGCGCGGCGTTCGGGTGCTGGGCGCTGTCCAGCTCGTCGCCCAGGAATCCGTTGCGGGTCCAGCCCTGGTGTTGCAGCCCACAGCCGGCGGCGAGACGCAGAGCGTTCGGCGTGACGATCCCGCCCGGCGCGCGCCAGAGCGGCAGCACGACGGCATCAGGGACCATGCGGCGCAGCGCGTCGGTGGGGCGGGCGAGTTCCGCGCAGAGCGCGGCGGCGTCCAGCGCCTCGCCGGCTTCGTTCCGCCTTGGCGTGAAGGTGGTGGTGGTCGGCGACGGGTCACCCCGGAAGTACCAGTGGCGCCAGGTGTGGCTGGCGAAGGCGTGGCCTTCCGCGGCGCGGGCGCGCCAGAAGGGCGCCCAGGAGTCGGAGAGCGTGGTGTCGCCGCGGAAGGTCGGCTCGTCGGCGACGAACAGCGTGGCGCGGATGGCATGGCGGCGCAGGATGGCGGCGATGGCTTCCGCCTCGCGGCTCCAGCCCGTGTCCACCGTCAGGTACACCGGCGCGCGCGGCTGGGCGATCGCCGGCGTGGCGAGCGCGGCGGCCAGGAGAGCGCGTCGCAGCATCAGGCCGGGTTGCGGCGCTGGGGCCACCAGCTGCGCGCCGGGGCCGGGGCGGGCGGCGCGACGGAAGCCGGGGCGGCAGCGGGCGTCGCGGGCGCCGGCAGGTCCACCGCCGGCGCCGGGCGCGGCTCGGGAGGCAGGCGAGGCCGGGTGCCGCTGGCCGAGCCGGGCATCGCCTGCGCAAAGTTGCCGCCGACACCCTCGCGCCGCGGCTTGAAGAAGATGCCGTGCGGGCTGCGGCCGACGCGCACCGTTTCCCAGGTCGGCTGGGTCGGGTCCAGCACCGCCACGCGGCCGGTCCAGCGCAGCGTCATCCAGATCCGCCCGTCCGGGTCGAAGGTGAGGCAATCCGGCCCGCCCGGGATGTTCCAGACGCGCCGGACCTCCAGCGTCTCGGGGTCCACCTCGGCCAGCCGGCTGTCCACGCGCGAGGTCGCGAAGAGCGCGCGCCCGTCCGGCGAGGGGAAGACGGTATGCGCGCCGCGGCCGAGGGTGAAGGCGCGGCTGACCTCCCGCGTGTCCGGGTCCACGCTGACGAAGTGGTCGGAGCCCATGACGCCCAGCAACAGCTTGCCGCGGTGCCAGATGATGCCGGCGGGCTCCGGCCCGACCTCCACCTTCCACAGCTCGGCGCGCGCCTCCAGGTCGAAGGCGGCGATGGCGCGGTCGCCTTGCAGCGTCACGAAGGCGCGCCGGCTATCCGGCGAGAAGGCGACGTGGCTCGGCATGTCGCCGGGCCGGAAGCGATGCAGCAGGGTCAGCGTCGCCGCCTCGTAGAGGTCCACCTGGTCCCGCCGCAGGCTGGCGACGACGAGGAAGCGGCCATCCGGGCTGTATTCGAGGTGGTAGGGGTTGGAGATGCGTTCCCGCCGCTGCACCTCGCCGGTCAGCGGATGGACGAAGAGCAGCTCGTTGCCGCCCGAATCGGCGATGACGAGCTGGCTGCCGTCCGGCGTCAGGACGAGGTGGTGCGGCTCCCGCAGCGCGGGGATGCGGCGGAGCTCGGTGCGCGTCGTCGCGTCCAGCAGGCTGATCGAGGCCTCGCCGGAGTTGAGCACGTAGAGCAGGTCCGCCCGCGCAGCTTCGGGCGCGAGCGTCAGCAGCAGGGTGAGGCAGGTGTGGCGCAGGCGCACCGACGGAGATCCCAGGGCGTTTCGGGGCGGAACATCCTCGCCGCGCCCCGCCTTGTCCAGCACGCGGTGATGGGGCGCGGGTTAGACCCGCTTCACCCCTTCCGATGCCGCATCATTGTGCCCGCTCGAAGGCGCCGGCTCGAAGGCGAGCGAGACGCCGTTCATGCAGTAGCGCTCGCCGGTCGGCTTCGGGCCGTCGGGGAAGACGTGGCCGAGATGGCCGCCGCAATTGGCGCAATGCACCTCCGTCCGCGTCATGAAGAAGCTGCGGTCGGTATGGGTCGCGACGGCGCCCTCGATCGGCTTCCAGAACGAAGGCCAGCCGGTGCCGGATTCGAACTTCGTCGAGGACTCGAACAGCGGCGTGCCGCAGGCGGCGCAGGCGAAGACGCCGTCGCGCTTCTCGCCGTTCAGCGGGCTGCTACCCGGCCGTTCCGTGCCGTGGCCGCGCAGCACGCGGAATGCCTCCGGCGAGAGTTCGGCGCGCCACGCGGCATCCGACTTCTGGACCGGGAAGGTCTCCTCGGGCTTCTTGTCCTTCGTGCCGAACATCAGGCGGCCCCCTTCTTCAGGCGGTCGGCGAAGGCCTTGCGGAACTTCGCGACCTTCGGCGCGACGACGACGCGGCAGTAGCCGGACCACGGGTTGCGGGCGAAGTAGTCCTGGTGCTCCGCCTCGCCGGGCCAGAAGCGGGTGAGCGGCTCGACCTCCGTCACCGCCGACCCGCCCCAGATGCCGGAGGCGTCAATCTCCGCGATGACCTCGCGCGCGATGCGGTCCTGCTCCGGCGAATGGGTCAGGATGATACTGCGGTATTGCGGGCCGACATCGTTGCCCTGGCGGTCCTTCGTGGTGGGGTCGTGCAGCGTGAAGAACATGCGCAGCAGGTCTGCGTAGCCGATCACCGCCGGGTCGAAATCCACCTGCACGACCTCGGCATGGCCGGTGCGCTTGGCGCAGACCTGCTCATAGGTCGGGTTGGCCACGTCGCCGCCGGCGTAGCCGCTCTCGGCGCGCGAGACGCCGTTGAGGTGGCGCAGCGCACCCTCGATGCACCAGAAGCAGCCGCCGCCGAGCGTGGCGGTTTCGGTCGCCATATGTGTTTTCTCCATCGGTTCAGTGGGGATGTGGGGATTTCGGAGCGGGAGTTCACGGGGTTACGGGCGTCGGGCAATCTGCGCGGATGGATCGCAACCTCGACGACGCCGTCGCCTTCGCCCTCGCGCATGAATCGCCCTTCCCCCGCGACCTCCGGGCGCACTTGGAAGCCGGGCATTTCGAGCCGCCGCCGGACAACGCGATCATCGGCCCGGTCTTCCCGCGCGGGGCGCCGAACGGGCTGGTGACCAGGCGCGGCGAGACGATCGCGCGCTGGGGCGATACGCGGCAGGCGGACCTGACCTTCAGCGTGGCGAAATCGTACCTCTCGCTGCTCGCCGGCATCGCCTGGGCCGACGGGCTGATCCCCGACCTCGACGAGCCCGTCCGCGCGCGGGTGCGCGACGGCGGCTTCGAGAGCGACCAGAACTCCGGCATCACCTGGCGCCACCTGCTGACCAACACCTCCGAATGGGAGGGCACGCTGTTCGGCAAGTCAGACGTGATTGACCGCGGCCGCGACCTGGCGCGCGAGGGCGCCGGGCCGAAGGGGGTCGCGCGGCCGTTGAGCGCGCCGGGGACGTATTGGGAGTACAACGACGTGCGGGTGAACCGCCTGTCGCTCTGCCTGCTGCGCCTGTTCCGCCGACCGCTGCCAGAGGCGTTTGCCGAGCGGATCGCCGGCCCGATCGGCGCCAGCCGCGACTGGGTCTGGCACGCCTACGACAACGCGACCGTCGAGGTGGACGGCCAAAAGCTGCCCAGCGTGCCCGGCGGCTCGCATTGGGGGGCGGGGATGCGGATCGGCGCGGAGGACCAGGCGCTGGTCGGCCGGCTGGTGCTGGGGCGCGGCGCCTGGGCGGGGCGGCAGGTGATCCCGGCCGCTTGGTTCGACCTGTCCCTCGCCCCCTGCCCGCTCAACCCCTCCTACGGCTTCCTCTGGTGGCTCAACGCCGCCGGCCGCTGGCCGGAGGCGCCGCGCGACAGCGTCTTCGCGATGGGCGCGGGCGGCAACGTGACCTGGATCTGGCCGGCGGGCGAGGTGGTGGCGGTGCTGCGCTGGGTGCACCCCGACGCGGTCGGCCGGTTCTGCGGGATGGTGGCGGAGGCGCTGGCCTGACGGCTTGGCGAGCCCTCCCCGGCAGGTGCACAGTCCCGGCGGGGAAGGGAACACCAGGCCATGCGCATCATCGTGCTGCCCGGCGACGGCATCGGGCCCGAGATCACCGCCGCCACGCTCGAGATCCTGCACGCCGCCGACAGCCGGTTCGGGCTGGATCTGCGCTTCGACGTCATGGACATCGGGTTCGCCAGCCTGAAGTCGCAGGGCACCACGCTGCCCGACGCGGTGATGGATGCGGCGACGGCGTCGGACGGCGTGATCCTCGGGCCGATCTCGCACCTCGATTATCCGCCGCGCGACAAGGGCGGCGTGAACGTCTCGGCGGCGTTCCGGGTGGGGCTGGACCTGTTCGCCAATGTCCGCCCTGCCCGCACGCGGCCCGGCCTCGGGCGCGGGCATGCGCCGCTGGACCTGGTGATCATGCGGGAGGCGACGGAGGGCTTCTACCCCGACCGGAACATGTACGCCGGCACCGGCGAGTTCATGCCGACGCCGGACATCGCGATGTCCGTGCGCAAGATCACCGCCCACGCCTCCACGCGGATCGCGCGGGAGGCCTTCAGCCTGGCGCGGCGGCGGCGGAAGAAGGTGACGGCGGTGCACAAGGCCAACACCTTCAAGCTCACGGACGGCCTCTGGCTGCGCTGCGTGCGGGAGGTCGCGAAGGACTACCCCGACATCGCGCTGGACGAGATCATCGTGGATGCCTGCGCGGCGATGCTGGTGCGCGATCCCGCGCGCTTCGACGTGGTGCTGGCCACCAATTTCCACGCCGACATCCTCTCGGACCTGGCCTCGGAGTTGTCGGGCGGCCTGGGCGTCGCGGGCAGCACGAACCAGAACGACGCGCTCTGCTGCGCGCAGGCACAGCACGGCAGCGCGCCGGATATCGCCGGGCAGGACCGCGCGAACCCGACCTCGCTGATCCTCTCGGCGGCGATGCTGCTGGATTGGCATGCGGAGAAGCGCAACCACGCCAAGGCGGGCGAGGCCGCGGCGGCGATCCAAGCGGCGGTGGATGCCGCGCTGGCCGATCCGGCGACGCGCACGCCCGACCTCGGCGGCGCGCTCGGCACCCGGGCCTTCGGCGAACGCCTGGCGGCGGCGGTGCGGGCGTGAGGCGCGCGCTGCTCGGCGCCGCCGCCGCACTCGCCGTCGCGCTGCCGGCGGCGGCACAGGGCTGGCCGGAACGCCCGGTGCGCCTCGTCATCCCCTTCGCACCCGGCGGCGGCACCGATGTCGTCGCGCGGGTCGCCGCGGCCTGCATGAGCCTCGGCCAGCAAGTGGTGATAGACAACCGCGCCGGCGCGGGCGGCACGATCGGCACGGACCTGGCCGCGAAGGCGGCGCCGGACGGCTACACGATGGTCTCGCTGACGCTGTCCTCCGCGGTGCTGAACAACTTCCTCTACCCGTCGCTGCCCTTCGACGTACGGCGGGACCTGGCGGCGGTGGCTGAGATCGGGCGCAGCCCGAACATCATCGGCGTCCGCCCGAATTTCCCCGCGCGCGACGTGGCGGGGCTGATCGAGCGCGCGCGGCGAGAGCCGGACGGCGTGACCTATTCCTCGGGCGGCAGCGGCACGATCGTGCACCTCTCCTCCGTGCTGTTCGCCAACATGGCGGGCGTGCGCATGCAGCACGTGCCCTTCCGCGGCGGCGGCCCGGCGCTGCAAGCGGTGATGGCGGGCCAGGTGGACCTGATCATTGACAGCCTGCCGGTGGTGCAGGGCGCGGTGCGCGACGGCTCGATCCGCGGCGTGGCGGTGACCTCGGCCGCCCGCCTGCCGCAATTCCCGGATCTGCCGACGGTCTCGGAATCCGGCCTGCCCGGCTACGAGACGCAGAACTGGTTCGGCATCTTCGCACCCGCCCGCACGCCGCGCCCGATCGTGGAGCGCATGGCGGCCGAGGTCGCGCGGATCACCCGCGATCCGGCCTGCCGCAGCCGGCTCGCCGACATCGGCGTGGACCCGACCGGGCTGGGGCCGGAGCCGTTCACCGCTTTCTGGGACCAGGAGCTGGCGACCTGGGGGCCGATCGTGCGCGCATCCGGCGCCAGGGTTGAATGAAGCGCGCCACCCCCCGCTTGTGCGGCTACGGGATCATCGGGATAACGCAGGAACAAGATACGGGGGGTCCCATGCCGAGAAGTCCTGACCTGGTGGAACTCGCGCGCGTCTGGCGCGGGCCGGTCGTCGAGAGCGTCCACAACGGCGTCGTCGCCGTCGCCGACACCGGCGGCACGCTGCGCCACGCCTGGGGCGATGCGGGCTGGATGCCGACGCCGCGGTCGGCGCTGAAGCCCTTCCAGGCGATCGCGCTGGTCGAATCGGGCGCGGCGGACGCCTTCGGCCTGACGGACGAGCACATCGCGCTGGCCTGCGCCTCGCACTCCGCGCAGCCGTTCCAGATGGCGCTGGTGAATGACTGGCTCGGCCGGATCGGCGCGACGGAGGATCAGCTCGTCTGCGGCCCGGCGCTGCCGCGCGACCGGGACGACATGGGCACGGCGTTCGCCTCCGGCGGTGCGCGGCGCGGCTACAACAACTGCTCCGGCAAGCATTGCGGCTTCCTGAGCGTGGCGCGGCACATGGGGGGCGACCTCGACTACGGCCGGCCCGACCATCCGGCGCAGCGCCTCTACCTGGATATCCTGAGCGACTTCACCGGCCTCGACGCCGCCAGCCTGCCGACCGGCGGCGACGGCTGCGGCCTGCCGGCGATCGCCATGCCGATGCGGGCGATGGCGCGGGCGATGGCGCGCTTCGGCGTCGGCTATTCGGCATCGGAGACGCGGCGCGCCGCGGCGCGTCGCGTGCTGAATGCGATGGTCGCCTATCCCGACCACCTGGCCTTCCGGGACAGCCCGACGGCCCGCCTGATCCGCTACACGGAGGGGAACGTGGTCTGCAAGGGCGGCGCGGAGGGCTACCTTGCCGCCTGCGTGCGCGACCGCGCGCTCGGCATCGCGATCAAGGTGGCGGATGGCGACGGCAGCGGGCGGGCGAAGATGGGCGTGCTGGCCCGCGTGCTCGGCCGCATCGGCGCGCTGCCGAAGGACGATGCGGAACTGCTGGTCGCGGCGGTGGAGCCGGGCATCGCCGACAGCAACGGGAAGGAGGTCGGGCGCGTGGAGATCACCATCCAGCCGCATCGCCCGACGGTCCCGACGAAGGCGGGCGTGGGCTTCTGGCTCTCCGCGACGCCGTTGGAGCCGGTGGTGGATTTCTTCGATCCGCCGATGGAGCGGAGGTAGCCTAACGCGCCTGCGAAAGTAGGGGCGTTGCGGGAGATGCGTTCGAGGGCGCGCCCGCGGCCCCCCACCCCAGCCCTCCCCCGCAAGGGGGGAGGGAGCTAGCCCATCGCGGTCAGGGCGCGGCCGCCGGCGAGGCGGAGGATGCGGGTCGGGTGTTCCACGCCGATCAGGCGGTGGACGATGAGGATGACGCTGCGGCCGGCCGTGGCGGTGTCGAGCGTCGCCAGGAAGGCGCGCTCCGTCTCGGGATCGAGGCCGGCGGCGGGCTCGTCCAGGATCAGCACGGGGGCTTCCGACAGCAGCGCGCGGGCCAGCGCCAGGCGCCGCGCCTGGCCGCCGGAAAAGCGGGCGCCCGCCTCGCCGCAGCGGGTCGCGAGGCCATCGGGCAGGCTGCGCACCAGCTCGCCGATGCCGGCGGCGTCGAGCGCGGCCCAGAGCGCCGCGTCGCGCGCCTCCGGCCGCGCGAGGCGGAGGTTCGCGGCGATGCTGTCGTCGAACAGGCGGGCGTCCTGCGTCAGGCATGCGATGCGCGCACGCAGGTCGTCGGCGGCGAGGGTCGCGATGTCGGTGCCGCCCAGCGTCACGCGCCCGCCCGCGGGTGCCGCGAGCTTCAGGAGGATTGCGGCGAGCGTGGATTTGCCGGAGCCGGACGGGCCGAGCAGCGCGACGCGCGCGCCCTCTGGCACGTCCAGCTCGAGGCCGTCGAAGACCGGCGGGCGGTCGGGCGACCAGCCGAAGCGCAGCGCCTCCACGCGGATCGCGTGGCCGGACGGCGGCATTGCCGGTTGCCGCGGCTCGGCCACCGGCGGCGTGGCGTCGGCCGCGTCGAACAGGCGGCGCGCGCTGGCGCCGGCGGCGGCGAGCGCGGCGCCGGCCCGCGGCATCAGCCCCAGGGATTCCGCCGCCGCGGTCGCCAGGAACAGGGCGAGGACCGCGCCGGCGACGCCCCCCTGCCCCGCCGCCAGCCCCCAGGCAATGGCGCCGAGCAGCGCGGCCTGGGTGAGCACGGAACCCGCCGCGCCGCCCCAGGCGCCGCGCCGGGCGAGCGCACGCTGGGCCCGAGACAGGCCAGCGCCTTCCTCCGCGACGCGTGCCGCAGCGATGCGCTCGGCGCCGGCGGCCAGCGTGTCCTCGATGCCCGTGAGCGGGTCCACCACCGCGGCGCGCACCGCGCCCTGCTGGGCTGCCACGCGCCGGCCGGCTTCGGCCGCGCCCGGCGCGAGGAACGGCGCGAGCAGCAGCGCGAGGGCGAGCGGGCCGGCGACCAGCAGCGCCAGCACCGGAGAGACCGCGCCGAGCAGCGCAGCGATCGCCAGCACCACCGCGCCCGCCGCCACCGCCGGCACGAGCACGCCGAGATAGACGCGGTCCAGCGCGTCCACGTCGGAGACCATGCCGCCGAGCAGGTCGCCGGTGCGCCGGAAGCCGATTCCGGCCGGCAGGCGCTCGGCGAGGCGGCGGAAGAACCAGACCCGCGTATCGGCGAGCGCGCGGAACGCCGCGGCGTGGCTGACGAGGCGGTCGAGGTAGCGCGCGACCGGCCGCAGCACGGCGACGGCGCGGAGCCAGACGAAGGCCGCGGCGCCGCCGGCGAAGATCGTCGCCGCGGTGACGCCCTCCGCGACGCCCTGGCCCGCGAAGGCGAGCAGCGCGAGGCCGGCGAGGGCGGAGAGCGTGGCCACGGCCGCGCCGGCGGCGAGCCAGGGGGTGCGGGACCGCCAGAGGCCGAGGACGCGGAGGAGGTCGCGGGTCATGGGAGCCCGCTCAGTGGCGTGGCGGGTTCCCCCCACCCCGACCCTCCCCCGCAAGGGCGGGGGAGGGAGAGTCTGCGCGCTGTCACTCGCCGGCCATCCTCTGCCCCGCAACGCGCCCCGCCTCGATCTCCATCTCCCGTCCCAGCGCCCGCTGCGCGGCGCGGGAATGCGTCGCCACGATCGCGGTGCGCCCTGAACACAGCCGGCGCAAGCTCTCCAGCACCTCCGCCTGCGTGCCGGGATCGAGATGCGCGGTCGGCTCGTCCAGCAGGACCAGCGGCGCGTCGCGCAGGAAGGCGCGGGCGACCGCAACGCGCTGCGCCTGGCCGCCGGACAGACCGAAGCCGCCCTCGCCGACGAGCGTGTCCAGCCCCTGCGACAGCCCGCGTGCGAAGGCCATCACATGCGCGGCCTCGGCCGCCGCCTCCACCTCGGCATCCGTTGCCGCCGGGCGGGCCAGGCGGATGTTCTCGCGCAGCGTGCCGCGGAACAGGTGCGCGCGCTGGCCGACATAGGCGGAGAGCCGGCGCAGCTCCGCGGGGTGAAGCCGCGTCGCGTCCTCGCCGTTCAGGGCGATGCGGCCGGAATCGGGCCGGTGGAAGCCCATCAGCAGCCGCAGCACCGAGGACTTGCCCGCCCCCGACGTGCCGGTCAGCACCAGCGTCTCGCCGGGCATGACGCGGAAGGTCAGGCCATCCAGCGCCGGCGGCCGGGCGGGATCGTAGGTCAGCCGCACGTCGGTGAACGTCACGACGACCTTGCGAGGGATCTCCGCCAGCTTCAGGCCGGCCGGCATGGCCTTCGCACCCATGTCCTCCGCATCGAGGAGCGGCGCCAGTTCCGCCGCCGCGCCGCGCGCGTTCAGCCGCTCGTGATACGCCTGGGAGAAGCTGCGGAGCGGCGCGAAGAAGGCGGGCACCAGCAGCACGCAGAAGATCGCCGCGACGGGATCGGGATGCGCCGCGCCGAGCGTGAGGCCGTGGCGGATGGCGAGGCACGCGATCGCGCCGGCCGCCAGCACCTCCAGCGAGGCGGAGGACAGGAAGGCCACGCGCAGCACGCGCATGGTGCGTATGCGCAGCTCCTCCGCCGCGCTCGCCAGGGCACGCGCCTCGGCCTCCTGCCGGCGGAACAGCACGAGGGTGGGCATGCCCCGCATGCGGTCGAGGAAGCGGCCGGAGAGCTTGCCGAGCGCCTCGAATTGCCGACGGCTTGCCTGCGCGGCGCCGATTCCCGTGACGGCCATTGCCACGGGAACGAGCAGCCCGGCGACGCCGAGGATCGCGCCGCTCGTCGCATCCGCTGCGAAGGCGGCCGCGGCGACCAGCGCCGGCCCGGCGATGGCGAGCGCCGCGGCGGGCAGCCAGCGCGTGAGGAACCCTTCCAGTGCCTCGATCCGGTCCACGACGAGGGCGGCGCGCTCTCCGACGGGGCGGGGGTCGGCGGGAGCTTCGGCCAGCAAGCGGTCGAAGGCGGCGGCGCGGAGCCGGGCCTTCGCGGCCTCGCCCGCCTCGACCAGCGCACGTTCCTGCGCGACGCCCAGGCCGGCGGAAAGCGCGGCCAGCGCCGCCGCCGCGCCGAGTTCCGCCCAGCCGGCGGTCCCGAAGCCGAGCAGCGCCGCCAGCAGCGTCGCGACCAGCCAGGCCTGCGCGATGCCGGCGGCGACGATGCCGAGCCCGAGCGCGAACGGCAGGGCGAGCCGCGCGCGCGCCCTCCCCCCCTCGCGCCGCAGCAGGGCTTCCGCGGCGCGGTCCGTCTCGGTGACCAGGCGTGACATCCCGCGTCCAGCATAGGACAGCCTTCGGGCGTGGTCATCCCGTCCGCCGCCGGGCATGTTGGGGCGGCGATACGACGGGACCGCCGCATGCTGCCGACGCATGGACGCTACGACTACGCGGGGTGGCGCGGCCGCGCGCCCTATGCCTGGCCGAACGGGGCGCGGCTGGCGGTGTACCTCGGCGTGAACCTAGAGCACTTCGCCTTCGGCGAGGGGCTGGGGGCGGAGCTGGCGCCGGGCGGGCCGCACCCGGACGTGCTCAACTACGCTTGGCGCGACTACGGCAACCGGGTCGGCGGCTGGCGGCTGCTGGACCTGCTGGAGGAGCTGTCGCTGCCCGCGACGGTGCTGCTGAACAGCGCGATGTACGGCTACGCGCCGGAACTGGTGGCGGCGCACCGGGCGCGCGGCGACGAGATTGCCGGGCACGGCCGCACCAACTCCGAACGGCAATCGGTACTGCCGGAGCCGGAGGAGCGCGCACTGATCGCCGCGGCGACCGACGCGATCGCCCGGCATGAGGGTGTAGCGCCCCGCGGCTGGCTCTCTCCCTGGATCGCCGAGAGCCGCGCGACGCCCGACCTGCTCGCCGAGGCCGGCTACCGCTACACCCTCAACTGGTGCGCGGATGACGCGCCGGTCTGGATGCGCACCCGCGCCCGCCCGTTGCTCGCGGTGCCCTACCCGCAGGAGGTGAACGACATCCCCTCCATCGTCGCGCGCAAGGATACGCCGGAGGCCTTCGCGCGGATGATCACCGACGATTTCGAGGAGCGGCTGCACCAGGTGCGGGACGGGCTGCCGCAGGTCATGGGCATCGCGCTGCATCCCTACATCATCGGCCAGCCGCACCGGCTCCGGCCGCTGCGCCGCGCATTGGCCGCCATCGCGCGGGAGCGGGGGCGGGTGTGGATCACGACCGCCGGCGCGGTCGCCGACCACGTGGCCACCCTGCCGGCCGGGATCGTGCCGGGCTGCCCGCGCGTTGCCGCGGCATGAACCGGTTCACCTTCGCCCTCGCGCTGCTGCTCGCCGCCTGCGCGACGGCGCCGTCGCGCCCGCCCGTGCAGACGGTCGCCGCCGTGGACCTCTCGCGCTATGCCGGCACCTGGTTCGAGGTCGCACGGTTCCCCACCAGCTTCCAGGACGGGCGCGGCCGCCGCTGCATCGCCGTGACGGCGACCTATGCGCCCCGGCCCGACGGCCAGGTGGCGGTCACCAACCGCTGCCTCGACGCGAACGACGACAACCGCGAGGTGACGGCGACCGCGACGGCCTACGCCGTGGAGGGCAGCAAGAACAGCCGGCTGCGCGTGACCTTCTTCTGGCCCTTCTACGGCGACTACTGGGTGATCGGCCTGGACCCGCAATATCGCTGGGCGGTGGTGGGTGCGCCGGGCCGCGACTACCTCTGGATCCTGTCGCGCACGCCATCCATGTCGCCGGGTGACTATGCGGAGGCGGTGGGCATCGCGGCGGCGCAGGGCTTCGCGATCGGGCGCCTGCAACCCACGCCGCAGCCCGGGCGCTGAGCAGGGCATGAGCTGGTCCATCCTCCTCGGCCGGGTGCTCGGCACGGAAATTCGCCTGCACCTGACCTTCCTGCTGCTGCTCGCCTGGATCGGCTTCTCGCATTACGCGCAGGGCGGGACGCCGGCGGCGGTGGACGGGCTGATCTTCATCTGCCTGCTGTTCGGCTGCGTGCTGCTGCACGAATTCGGCCACGTGCTCGCCGCACGCCGCTACGGCATCGCCACGCCCGACATCACGCTTCTGCCGATAGGCGGAGTCGCGCGGCTGGAACGCATTCCGGAGAAGCCGGGCGAGGAGCTGGTCGTGGCACTCGCCGGCCCGGCGGTGAACGTGGCGATCGCGCTGATGCTGTTCGTGCTGCTCGGCGGCCTTCCGCCGATGGCCGCGGCAGCGAACCCGCAGGATCCGGACCACGGCATGCTCGCCCGGCTGTTCTGGGTGAACGTCACCCTCGTGCTGTTCAACCTGACCCCCGCTTTCCCGATGGATGGCGGCCGCGTGCTGCGGGCGCTGCTGGGCTATCGCCTGGGTCACCGGCGCGCGACCGAGATTGCGGCGGTGATCGGCCAGGTCGTCGCGGCGGGCCTGGGCTTCCTCGGGTTGATGGGTGGCGCGCCGCTGCTGGTCTTCGTAGCGCTCTTCGTCTGGCTCGGCGCGGGGGCGGAGCGGAGTGCGGCGAACCTGCGCGACGTGGCGCGCGGCTACACCGCGGCGGATGCGATGATCACGCGCTTCGAGACGCTGCCCGTCACCGCCCGCATCGAGGACGCGGTGGAGCTGCTGCTGCGCACCTCCCAGACCGACTTCCCGGTGGTGGATGGGGGTGGGCGGCTGCGCGGCATCCTGACGCGCTCCGACCTCATCCGCGCGCTGCGCGAGGCCGGCCCGGACGGCGCGGTGATGGAGGCGATGAAGCGCGAGGTGCCGGTGGTGCCGCACCGGGCGCCGCTGGACGGCGCGTTGCAGACGATGCAGCAGGCCTCCGGGCCGGTCGGCGTGACCGATTCGTCCGGCCGCCTGGTCGGGCTGCTGACGCAGGAAAATCTGGGCGAGATGATGATGGTGGAAGCGGCGCGCGGCGCGCGGCCGGCGCCGCGCAATCCGTGGGCGGCGCAACGCTGAGCCGGTGCGCGCTTCAGGCGGCCCGGCGACGGCCGAGGCGGAAGCGTGCCCTGAAGCCGTCCACGTCGCCGAGCCGCGAATCCAGCCGGCGGGAGGCGAAATGCGCCGCGACCATCCCGGCCGCCACCAGCAAGACGTGCAGCAGCGAGATGCGGTCTAGGAAGGAACCGTTGGGGCTGAAACTGCCGGCGCCGGTGAAGCCGAAGACGACGACGTGCACCACGAAGCCCACCACGAGCAGCCGTGCGCCATGGCGGATGGCGCGGTACGTGCGGAACCGCTCGACCCACTTTTCCAATGCGAGCGACCACAAGAACACGCAGATGCAGGGCACGAGCACGACGGCCAGCACCATGAGGAAGGCCAATCGCGTGTCGTCCAGCAGGCCGGCGATGAGCGAGCCGGTGACCAGGGTGAGGATGCCGGCGAGTGGGAACAGGCAGGTTCCGACCACCAGCGCCGGCAGCGCGAGCAGCAGGGCCGGGATCAGCAGCATGACCCCCATGCCGCCGAGGGTGCTGCCGCCACCCCGGCTCGCCGCCCCGGCATCGTAGGCGGCCATCTCCTCGGCCGAGGTGCCGGTCGGCAATCCGCCCCGCGCACCGGCGTTGTAGGAACTCATCTGCCGTTCCAGGCTCATTGCGCGCCTCCGTATTGATCCGATCCTGGCGTGTCGGGTCGGAGGCCGCAAGCAACCGAAAGTTGCGTGGCGCGGAGGGCGGGTCAGCCCAGTTCGAAGGTCGTGATGCCGTAGATGCGGTCGGTGCGCAGCTTTGGCGCGGGGCCGGTGTACATCCTCGCGGTCTCGAACACCGGCTGCAGGCCGAGGCGCCCGGCGAGCCGCACCGCGGCGGCGTTCGGCTCCGGCACGTCGAGGAAGACCGGGCCGGGCTCCACGCGCGAGAGCAGCGCAGCGAGGAGCGCCTCGGCATCCGCTTCGGTGTCCGCCACGAGGGGACCGATCTTGTGGCCGGTGCGGCAGGGGCGGATCACGCCGAAGCCCGCCAAGGCGCCGTCGCGGGGGACCGCGAGCGCGACGTGGCCGGAGACGGAGAGCCAGGCGCGCAGGAAGGCCTGCCGGGCTGCTGGGAAGGTCGTGCGGTCGAAGGCCTCGACGGCGTCGAAGGGCAGGGTCGCGACGGGCACGACCGGCGCGCGGGCGAGCGGCAGGTTTGCCGGCACGCCGCCGAAACGGATGTTGTTCCAGGCGAGGACGAAGCCGGATTTGCGGTAGTTCGGCTGCTGGGCGACCACGCCGTCGAGGCCGATCAGGCGGCCAGAGAGCTGTGCCATGCCGGCGCGCCAGATCGCAATGCCGTGCCCCTGCCCGCGCGCTTCGGGCCGGGCGATGTAGAAGCCGATGAAGCCGAACTCCGCGCCGTAGCGCGTGGCGGAGATCAACGACTGGAGCGTGCCTCCGTGGAAGCAGCCGAGGAACAGGCCGGGGTCCTGGGCGAGGAAGCAGGGCAGGTCGGCGAGCCCGGGATTCCAGCCCTCGGCGGCGGCCCAGTCCACGGCGGCCTGCGCCTCGGCGGGGGTGAGGGTGCGGATGGTCATGTGGCAGGTTTCCGCATCGGCACTTTTCGCGAATTTGCTTCCACGCGGGTTCCCTCCACCCCGACCCTCCCCCGCAAGTGCGGGGGAGGGAGCGTCCTCAATGCATCAGGTCCCCGCCGTTCGGCGACAGCGTCGAGCCGACGAAGAAGTCGCCGCCTGGTGACGAGGCCAGCAGCAGCGCGGCGGCCGCGATCTCCTCTGGCGTGCCGACGCGGCCGAGTGGCAGCGTGGCACCTGTGCGTGCGGGCCAGTCCGGGCCGAGTTGCGCGGTGAGGTCGGAGAGCACGGGGCCGGGCGCGATGGCGTTGACCAGGATGCCCTTCGGCGCGCCCTCCCGCGCCAGCGCGCGCGTCATGCCGACCAGCGCGGCCTTCGCGGTGCAGTAGGGCACGATGCCGGCCGCGCCCTTGAAGGCGAGCTGCGAGGCGGTGGTGATGATGCGCCCGCGTCCCCGCGCCGCCATGCCGGGCCAGACGGCCTGCGCGGCGAAGAAGCTCGCGCGGACATGCACGGACATGACGCGGTCGAACATCTCCTCCGTGACATCCTCGATCGCGCCGCGCAGGTTGAGGCCGGCGTTGTTCACCAGCACGTCGCACGGGCCGAGCGCGGCTTCGGCGCCGGCGAGGAAGGCGCGCAGCACCGGAAGTTCCGCCACGTCCAGCGCGGCGTGGAAGGCGCGGCGGCCCAGCGCCCCGATGGCCGCTGCGACCTCCGCCGCGCCTTCGGGATCGTGCAGGTGGCAGAAGGCGATGTCGGCGCCCTCGCGCGCGAAGAGGGTCGCGATGGCGCGGCCGATGCCGCGGCTGCCGCCGGTGATGATCGCGACCTGTCCCTTCAGCGCGCCGTTCATGCCGTCAGCCTCCGCATCGCCGCGGCGAAGCCGTCGCGGATGGTCATCGCGTGGATGTGCCGGCCGGCTTCGACCACGGCGCGCCCGCCGCAGACCACGGTGCGCACCGGATTGCCCTGCCCGCTGAAGACCCAGGCATCCAGCAGCGCGTCCCCGGCGCGGCCGAGCAGAAGCGGATGCGTGTCGTCCAGCTCCACCAGGTCGCAGCGCAGCCCGGGCGCGATTGCGCCGATTGGACGACCGCTTGCCCCCGCGCCGCCGGCCAGCGCGGCGTCCAGCAGCGTGCGCCCGGGATGCGGGTTGGCTTCCGCCGTCGCGACCGCGCGTGCGCCGTCGCGCAGGCGCTGGCTCGTCTCGAGCTGGCGCAGCTCGGGGGCGGGGGCGGTGCCGACATGGCTGTCGGTGCCGATGCCGAAGCGGCCGGCGGCGGCGAGGAACTCCGGCAGCCGGAAGGTGCCGTCGCCGAGGCTGGCTTCCGTCGTCGGGCAGAGGCCGGCCACCGCGCCGCTGCGCGCGAGGTCACGCACCTCCGAATCGTCCATGTGCGTCGCGTGGATCAGCACCCAGCGGCGGTCGAGCGGCTGGTTATCCAGCAGCCAGCGCACAGGGCGCGCGCCGGTCGCGGCGAGGCATTCGGCGACCTCCTTCGGCTGCTCCGCCGCATGGATGTGGATCGGGCCGTCAAAGCCGGACAGCGCGCGCAGCATCTCCGGCGTCACGGCGCGCAGCGAGTGCGGCGCGATGCCGATGGCGGTCTGCGCGTCGCGCAACCCCTGCGCCGCTTCGATGATGCGCCCGAAGCGGTCGAGGTCGTTCAGGAAGCGGCGCTGCCCGTCGTGCGGCGGCGCGCCGAAGATGCCGCCATGGCGGTAGAGCGAGGGCAGCAGCGTGATCCCGATGCCCGCACGCTGGGCCGCCGCGACGTGCCGTCGTGCCATCTCGGCGACATCGTCATATGGCGTGCCGTCGGGCTGGTGGTGCAGGTAGTGGAATTCGCAGACGCCGGTGAAGCCGTGCTCCAGCAGCTCGGCGTAGAGCTGCGCCGCGACCGCCTCCGCATCCTCCGGCGAGAAGCGCGAGACGAAGCGGTACATCGTCTCGCGCCAGGTCCAGAAGCTGTCCTGCCCGGCGGGGCTGCGCCGCTCCGCCCCGCCGGCCATGGCGCGCTGGAAGGCGTGGGAGTGCAGGTTCGGCACGCCGGGGACCACGTGGCCGGAGAGGCGGCGCGCGGCGCCGGGCGCGGCGCCGGGCGTGACGGTGGCGACGGCGCCGCCCGCATCGGCTTCGACCAGCACGTCGCGCGCCCAGCCACTGGGCAGGAGGGCGGCGGCGGCGTGGAAGAGTGGCATCGGCGGCTCTCGGCGACGTTGCGTGTCCTGTCATATACGCCGGAGGTGGCGCGGCCCTCACCCGCCGGCTGCGCCGGCACCCTCTCCCACTATCGCGGGAGAGGGTCGTGCGTTCTGCTTGCCCTCTCCCGTGCGAACGGGAGAGGGTGGCCGCGAAGCGGCCGGGTGAGGGCCGCGCGACCTCGGCCTACGAAGCGCGGACTTGCGACTCCGGATGACCGATCCGGACGCGTCATGCAACGGCTGTTCGCGCCGGCGCTCATCCGGCACGATCCCGTTAAGGAGACCGCCATGCCGATTCATGCACCCCTGGCCCGCCGCGCCCTGCTCGCGACGCTGCCCGCCTTCGCCGCGCGGGCGCAGGGCTTCGCGCCCGCGCGGCCCGTGCGCCTGGTCGTGCCCTTCGCGGCCGGCGCCTCGATAGACGGCATTTCGCGCCTGCTCAGCCGCGGGCTGGAGCCGCGCTGGTCGCAGCCGGTGGTGGTGGAGAACCGCACCGGCGCGGGCGGGAACATCGGCGCGGCGGCCGTCGCATCCGCGCCGCCGGACGGGCACACGCTGCTGATCGCGGCGGCGGGGATGATGACGGTCGGCCCGCATCTCTACCGCGACTTGCCCTTCGACTACGGCCGCGACCTCGCCCCCGTCGCCATGATCGGCTCGATCCCGAACGTGATGGTCGTGCCGGCCGCGAGCCCCGCGCGGAACGTGGCGGAGTTCCTGGCCGCTTCGCGCGCCGCCGGGCGGCCGGTCACCTACGGCTCGCCCGGCAGCGGAAGCCTCATCCACATCTCCGGCGCACTGTTCTCGCGCGAGACCGGGCTGGCGGCGGAGCACGTCGCCTATCGCGGCAGCGCGCCGGCGCTGGTGGACCTCGTTGCCGGCCGCATCGAGGTGATGTTCGAGAACCTGCCGGGCGCCCTGCCCTTCATCCGCGACGGGCGGCTGCGCGCGCTGGCCGTCACCTCGCCCGAGCGCTCGCCCGTACTGCCGGAAGTACCCACGACGGCGGAGGCCGGCCTGCCCGGCGTGCAGGCGGTCGCTTGGTTCGCCGCCTTCGCCCCGGGCCGCACCGATGCGCCGACCCGGGAACGCATCGCCGCCGACATCGCCGCCGTGCAGCGGTCCGACGATGGCGCGCGGGGCCTGGCCGGCTTCGGCCTGACCGTCGAGGTCATGGGGCCGGATCAGCTCGGCGAGAGGGTGACGCGGGAACGCGCCCGCTTCGGCGAGGTGGTGCGGGCCGCCGGCATCACCTTGGACTGACCGCGCCCGACGCGTTAGATTCGCGCCCATGACCGACGCCCGCTTCCGCAACGCACCCGCAATCCGCAGCCCGCGCGGCCTCGACCTCTCCTGCCGCCACTGGACCACGGAAGCGGCCATGCGGATGCTCATGAACAATCTCGACGACGAAGTCGCCGAACGCCCGGGCGAGCTGGTGGTGTACGGCGGCATCGGCCGCGCCGCGCGCGACTGGCGCAGCTACGAGGCGATCGTGGCGACGCTGAAGCGGCTGGACGAGGAGCACACGCTGCTCGTGCAGTCCGGCAAGCCCGTCGGCGTGTTCCGCACGCACCCGGACGCGCCGCGCGTGCTCATCGCCAACTCCAACCTCGTCCCGCGTTGGGCGACCTGGGAACACTTCAACGAGCTCGATCGCGCGGGGCTGATGATGTACGGCCAGATGACGGCCGGAAGCTGGATCTACATCGGCAGCCAGGGGATCGTGCAGGGCACCTACGAGACCTTCGTCGAGGCCGGGCGCCAGCATTTCGGCGGCAGCCTGGCCGGCCGCTGGATCCTCACCGCGGGCCTCGGCGGCATGGGTGGCGCGCAGCCGCTCGCGGGCGTCTTCGCGGGCGCGTCCGTGCTCGCCGTCGAATGCCAGCCGAGCCGCATCGAGAAGCGGCTGGAGACGCGCTACCTCGACCACCGCGCGGACGACCTGGATACGGCGCTCAACATGGTGCGCGACGCGAAGGCGCCGGTCAGCGTCGGCCTGCTCGGCAACGCGGCCGAAATCTTCCCGGAGCTGGTGCGCCGCGGCGTCGTGCCGGACATCGTGACCGACCAGACGAGCGCGCATGATCCCGTGAACGGCTACCTGCCCGCCGGCTGGACGCTGGCCGAGTGGGAGGCGAAGCGCGAGACCGATCCGGCCGCGGTCGCCGCGGCCGCGCGGCGCAGCATGGTCGGCCACGCGCAGGCGATGCTGGACTTCAAGCGGATGGGCAGCGCCGTGCTCGATTACGGCAACAATATCCGCCAGATGGCGAAGGAGGAGGGGCTGGCCGACGCCTTCGGCTTCCCGGGCTTCGTGCCGGCCTATATCCGCCCGCTCTTCTGCCGGGGCATCGGCCCGTTCCGCTGGGCCGCGCTGTCGGGCGACCCCGAGGACATCCGCCGCACCGACGACCGCGTGCGGGAGCTGATCCCGGACGACCCGCACCTGCACCGCTGGCTCGACATGGCGCGCGCGCGCATTGCGTTCCAGGGCCTGCCCGCGCGCATCTGCTGGGTGGGCCTGGGACAGCGCCACCGACTCGGCCTGGCCTTCAACGAGATGGTCGCGCGCGGCGAGATCGGGCCGGTGGTGATCGGCCGCGACCACCTGGATTCCGGCAGCGTGGCATCGCCGAACCGCGAGACGGAGGCGATGCGCGACGGGTCCGACGCGGTGTCCGACTGGCCGCTGCTGAACGCGCTGCTGAACACGGCGTCCGGCGCGACCTGGGTCTCGCTGCACCATGGCGGCGGCGTCGGCATGGGGTTCAGCCAGCATTCGGGGATGGTGATCGTCTGCGACGGCACCCGCGACGCCGCGCGGCGGCTCGCGCGCGTGCTGTGGAACGACCCCGCGACGGGGGTGATGCGCCACGCCGATGCGGGCTACGAGATCGCGGTGGATTGCGCGCGGCAATTCGGGCTGGACCTGCCGATGCTGAACGCATGATCGCCCCCGGCCACGCCACCCTGCACGACCTGCGCGCCGTGATGGCCGGCGCACCCCTCGCGCTCGACCCCGCCTGGCGCGACGAAGTGGGCGCCTCCGTTGCCGCGCTCGCGGCGCGGCTGGACGGCGGCGAGGTGCTCTATGGCGTCAACACCGGCTTCGGCAAGCTCGCCTCCACGCGCATCGCGCCGGACCGGCTCGCGCAGCTGCAGCTCAACCTGCTGCGCAGCCACGCCGCCGGCACCGGCCCCTTCCTGCCGGCGCCCGTTATCCGCCTGGTGCTCGCGCTGAAGGCGCTGTCGCTCGCGCGCGGCGCCTCCGCCGTGCGGCCGGAGGTGATCGAGGCGCTGCTCGCCCTGCTCTCGCACGACGTGCTGCCCGCCATCCCGGCGCGCGGCTCGGTCGGCGCGTCGGGGGACCTCGCGCCGCTCGCCCACATGTCGCTCGTGCTGATCGGGGAGGGCGAGGCCTTCCGCGGCGAGCGCGTGCTGGACGGGACGCAGGCATTGGCGGAGGCGAATGTCGCGCCGCTCGCGCTCGGCCCGAAGGAGGGGCTGGCGCTGCTGAACGGCACGCAGGTCAGCACCGCGCTGGCGCTCGCCGGGCTGTTTGCCGCGATGGACCTGCTGAGGACCGCGCTCGTCGCCAGCGCGCTGAGCCTCGACGCCGCGCGCGGCTCCGACACGCCCTTCGACGCGCGCATCCACGCGCTGCGCGGCCAGCCCGGCCAGATCCGCGTCGCTGCCGCGCTGCGGGCGCTGATCGCCGGCAGCGAAATACGCGAGAGCCACCGCAGCGGCGACACGCGCGTGCAGGACCCGTATTCGCTGCGCTGCCAGCCGCAGGTCGCCGGCGCCTGCCTCGACCTGCTGGACAACGCCGCGGCGACGCTGATCCGGGAGGCCAACGCCGTCACCGACAACCCGCTGGTGACGGCGGATGGCGAGGTGCTGTCGGGCGGCAACTTCCATGCCGAACCGGTCGCCTTCGCCGCCGACACGATCGCGCTCGCGCTGGCGGAGCTCGGCGCGATCAGCGAGCGGCGCATCGCGCTGCTGACCGACCCCGCGCTGAACTCCGGCCTGCCGGCCTTCCTCGTCGCCGACAGCGGCATCAATTCGGGCTTCATGATCGCGCAGGTGACCTCCGCCGCGCTCGCCGCGGAGAACCGCGCGCTCGCCGTGCCGCGCAGCACGGACAGCCTGCCGACCAGCGCGAACCAGGAAGACCATGTCAGCATGGCGACGGCGGCGGCGCTGCGCCTGTCCGACATGGCGACCAACCTCGCCACGATCCTCGGCATCGAGATCATCGCGGCCTGCCAGGGCATCGGCTTCCACCGCCCGCTGCGTAGCTCTCCGTCTCTGGAAGCCGCCATCGCCGCGGTGCGGGAGGTCGTGGCGCCCTGGGACGCCGACCGCGCCATGGCCCCGGACATCGAGGCCGCGAAGCGCCTGGTGGAGCGCGGCACCTTCGCGGCGCTGGCGGAGCTGCCGTGACCGCCTTTGACCGCGTCTGGCTCGACGCGCATCTCTGCACGATGGCGGGCGACGGGCTCGGGGTCATCGAGGACGGCGCCGTGGCGGCGACGGACGGCCGCATCGCCTGGGTCGGCCGCCGCGCGGACCTGCCCGGCACGGCCGCGGTCACCACGCGCTGCGACGGCGCCTGGATCCTGCCCGGCCTGATCGACTGCCACACCCACCTCGTCTTCGCCGGCGACCGCGCGCGGGAGTTCGAGATGCGGCTGGACGGCGCGAGCTACGAGGCGATCGCCAGGGCAGGCGGTGGCATCCTCTCCACGGTGCGCGCGACCCGCGCGGCCGACGAGGACGCACTGGTGGCGGCCGCCCTGCCCCGCCTCGACGCGCTGATCGCGGAGGGCGTCACGACGGTGGAGATCAAGTCGGGCTACGGTCTCGACCGCGCGACGGAGGCGCGGATGCTGCGCGCCGCGCGTCGCCTCGGTGGCATGCGCGACGTGTCGGTCATCACCTCGTTGCTCGCTGCCCATGCGGTGCCGGAGGAGTATGCCGGCCGCCGCGCCGAGTATGCGTGCGTGGTCGCGGAGGAAATCGTGCCCGCGGTCGCCGCCGAAGGCCTGGCCGATGCCGTGGACGCCTTCACCGACAGCGCCATCGGCTTCACGCCCGAGGAAACGGCGGGGGTGTTCGAGGCCGCGCGCCGCGCCGGCCTGCCCGTGAAGCTGCACGCCGACCAGCTGCGCGACGACGGCGGCGCCGCGCTCGCCGCGCGCTTCGGCGCGCTCTCGGCCGACCACATCGAATACGCGAATGTCGAGGGCATCGCGGCGATGGGGCGCGCCGGCACGGTCGGCGTGCTGCTGCCCGGCGCCTACTACTTCATCCGCGAGACGCACGCGCCCGACCTGGCCGCGATGCGCGCGGCCGGGTTGCGTATCGCGCTCGCGACGGACCTGAACCCCGGGTCCTCCCCCGCGCCGTCGCTGCTTCTAATGGTGAACATGGGCTGCACCCTGTTCCGCCTGGCCGTCACGGAGGCGCTGCTGGGCGTCACGCGGCATGCCGCCGCGGCGCTGGGCCTGGCCGACCGCGGCGCGCTCGCGCCCGGCCTGCGCTGCGACCTGTCCATCTTCGCGGTTTCGCGCCCCGCCGAGCTCGCCTACTGGATCGGGCGGAACCCCTGCATCGGCCGGGTGGTCGCCGGCGCATGACGCCGGAGGAGATGCAGCGGATCGTCCGGGCCGGCGTCCCGCTCGGCGAGGCCTGGGGCGTGGAGGTCGTCTCGGTCGGCACCGGGGAGGCGGTGCTGCGCCTGCCCTATCGCGATGCGCTGCTGCGGCCCGGCGGCACCATCTCCGGCCCGGCGCTCATGGGCCTGGCGGACATGGCGATGTGGGCGGCGCTGCTGACGCTGACGGGCGGGCGCGACGAGAGCCTGACGGCGAACCTCTCCATCACCTTCCTCCGCGCCCCGAAGCCGCTTGCGGTGCTCGGCGAGGCTCGCGTGATCCGGCGCGGCCGGACGCTGAGCTACGGGGAGGTGACGATGCGGTCGGAGGGGGAGGCGGCGCCGGTCGCGCATGTGACGACGAGTTGGGCTGCCGCTGCGCGCGGCGACTCGTAGTTCTCTCCTGTCTAATCACATTCACGTGATATGACGGATACGAGAGGTGGCAAATCACTGCAATCTCAATCTTGGGAGTTGCACTCGGTCACGATTGCACACAAAGTTGACTTCACGGATACGTGATGAGCAACTGTTAAGCCGCGCCCCCGCGCGGAACTCGAAAGGTCGGCGCGCAATGGACGGCACCGTGTTCGGAGGCTGGCTGATGGCATCCCCGATCGGGACGCCCGACGAGGCCGCATTCCAGGGCAGCCTCCCCGCGACTTCCACCTCCCAGGACGATCCCACCCTCCGGCGCCTGATCCGCGAGCGCTTCCTCGCCCGTGATCGCGACGCGGCGGTGACGACGACCGAGCCGAAATCCGCCCCGGCAACCTGAGCGCGCCTCCGCGCTACGCCGCCCGAGCGCGAGTCCGCGCTACGCCGCCAGCACCGTGTTGACGTCCTGCCCGAAGCGCTCGAACTCGACGCCGTAGCAGTGGATCGAGACCGCGATCCGGCAGGACAGGTTCGCCAGCCGGTGGATCAGCCGCGGATCGGCCGGGCCGTGCCCGGTCGCCCCGGGGCCCAGTAGCCGGGCCGCCGTCGGCCGTGGCGGGTCGCCACCTTCGAAGAAGGTTTCCGTCAGCACGCCCCGGTGCACGCCCAGCGCGCACCAGGTCCGATGTGCGTGCACGGGCGACATCTGGCCGGGCCGCCAGACCAGGGCGACGACGGCATACTCACCCGCAGGATCCGCATGCAGCAGGTGCCGCACGTAGCGGTCGGGGGAGCACGGGCAGTCCCGGCCGGCCAGCAGCCCGTCCTCCGCCACGAACTCCGCCAGCGCCGAAGCAATGGCGCCGTGCCGCGCCTCCGCCGCGCCGCGGGCGGCCGCGGCGATGCGGGCCAGCATGGTCTCGAGCGCGGTGCGGGGGCGGATGTAGGTCATCGGCGCGGCTTGTGTGACCGAGCTAGTGTCGCGAAGGATTTTGCCGAGAGCAAGGTGAAAATGGCATGACTTACTCCAATCACGCGGATTCGTGCGCGAATGTACTCCCTTGGCCGTCCGCCGGGCAGGAGCGAACCGGCAACCTCGCGCTGGACCGCGAACCCGGCTTCCCGCACGCTTCCGTCATGACCGAACCGCTCGCCGCCTGGCAGGACTCCCTCGCCGACATGCGCGAGAGGCGCGGCTACCTGCTGCCGCATCACGGCCTGCTGGCCCTCGCCTTCCCGGGCCTCCTCGCCGGCTACGAGGCGGCCTACACCGCGCTGGCGCTCGACGACCGCGTGCTCTCCCACCACGACCGGGAGTTCGTCTGGCTCGCCGTCCTCGCCGCGACCGACGAGCGCGTCGCGACGCACCACATCGCGAAGTTCCGCGCGGCCGGAGGCACCGATGCGGCGATCGGCGCCGCCTTCGCCGCCGCGGCGCTGGCGATCGGCGCCGAGGCCCACGACTTCGCCGCGCGCGACTGGGCACGGCAGCTCGCCCCGTTCGACCCGCGCGCCGCCTATGTCGCCACGCTCCGCCGCATCGCGCCCGACGCGCCCATGCGCCTCGTCCACCTCGCCGGCCTCGCCGTGCAGGTCTGCCGCGCGCGCTGGCGCCCCTTCGCCTGGCATCTCGAAGCCGCCTACGCCGATGCGGTCGAGGAGGACGCGATGGCCGAGGCGATCACCCTCGCGATGTTCCCGGGGAGCGTGCCCCGCTTCGTGGAGGCCTGCGGCGAATGGCGCCGCCTGATCCTCGACGGCACGCTGCCCGCCTCGCCGCGCTACGCGGCCTGGGCGAGCATGACCGGCCAGGGCGGGCATGACGAGGCGAGCGGGTTGGCCTGACGTTCCCGCTGCCCCCCCTTGGCCCCCTTGGCCCCCTTGCCCCCCGCCGCGCCGCCCGGCCATTCTGCGCGCCGATCGGCGCCCGCTCCGGCGCGCAGGGAGGGAAACGCATGACCACGGGACTGACGCGCCGCTCGGCGCTGCTGGCGGCCGGCACGCTCGCGCTGCCGGCCATCGGGAACGCCCAGGCGCAGTACCGCCCGGAATACAAGCTCTCCGTCGTCGGCAACCGCCCCATCCCGCTCTCCGAAGGCGCGTTCAAATGGGCGGAGCTGGTGACGCAGCGCAGCGGCGGGCGCATCAACGTCCGCGTCTATCCCGGCAGCCAGCTCGTCGGCGGCGACCAGACGCGGGAGCTGGTGGCGATGCGCCAGGGCGTGGTGGATTTCGCGGTGTTCTCCACCATCAACATCTCGCCCCAGGTGCGCGAGATGAACCTGTTCTCGCTGCCCTGGCTCCTCGGCGACCACAAGGGCTTCGACACGATCATCAACGGCCCGATCGGCGAGGAGCTGTTCCGCGCGCTGGCGACGCGCGATGTCGTGCCGCTCGCCTGGGGCGAGAACGGCTTCCGCGAGATATCCAACAGCCGCCGCCCGCTGCGCACGCCGGAGGATCTGCGCGGCCTGAAGATCCGCTTCGCCGCCGGCGCCATCTTCTCGGAGATCTTCACGGCCCTCGGCGCCAACCCCGTGCAGATGTCCTTCGCGGACCTCCAGCCTGCGCTCTCCACCGGCGCGGTGGACGGGCAGGAGAACCCGATCAACCTGTTCCTCGCCTTCCGCATGGACACGCTGGCGCAGCGGCACCTGACGGTGTGGAACTACGTCGCGGATGCCGGCATCTTCCTGGTCTCCAAGCAGATCATGGACAGCTTCAACGCCGCCGACCGCACGCTGGTGACGGAATGCGCGCGCGAGGCGGCGCGGGAGCAGATCGTCGCGAGCCGCAAGGGCATCGGCGTGGATGCCGACCGCTCCTCGCTCGAGGAGATGGCGCGCCGCAACGTGACGGTGACCAGCCTGAGCGCCGCCGAGAAGGAGGCCTTCGCCCGCGTCACGCGGCCGGTGTACGACAAGTGGGCCGGAACCGTCGGCGCGGACCTCGTGCGCCGCGCGGAAGCGGCGATCCGCGGCGCAAGGGCGTGATCCGGTTCTCCCTCCCCCGTTCACGGGGGAGGGTCGGGGTGGGGGCATCATCAGCGCGCCCTCGTCCTTCTCCCCCCACCCTAACCCTCCCCCGTAAACGGGGGAGGGAACAGCGGCGCTCCGCATGACCGACCACGCCGATATCCAGGCCCCCGGACTCAAGCTCGGCGAACCCCCGCCGCGCGTGCCGATCACCATAGAAGGCGCGGTCGGCGCCGCGATCATGGCCGCCCTCGCCCTCATCACCTTCGCCAACGTCGTCGTCCGCTACCTCACCAACGTGTCTTTCGCCTTCACCGAGGAGTATTCGGTCGCGCTGATGGTCGTCATGACCTTCGTCGGCGCCGCCGCCGCCTTCGGCGCGGACCGCCACATCCGCATGACCTTCTTCACCGAGAAGCTCCACCCGCGCACTGCGCGGCGGATCGAGATGTTCGTCCTCCTCGCCTGCCTCTTCGTCTTCGGCGCGATCGCATGGCTCGGCACCTGGTACACCTGGGACGAATACCGCTTCGAGGTGATGACCCCCGGCCTCGGCGTGCCGTCCTGGCTCTACACGGTCTGGATGCCCGTGCTCTCCGCGGTCATCTGCCTGCGCATCCTCGGCCGGATGCGACGCGTCGCGCGCGTGGGACTGTAGGCGGCGTGGCGATCGAAGGCTCCGCCATCCTGCTGGGCGTCTTCTTCGCCCTGCTCTTCCTCGGCGTGCCGGTCGGTGTCTCGCTCGGCCTCGCGGGCTTCCTCGTCATCGCCGTCGAGGGCCTCGGCGTCATGGCGCTGCCCACCAACATCTGGACGGGCATCGCGAAATACCCGCTGCTGGCGCTGCCGATGTTCGTCCTCGCCGGGCTGGTGTTCGAGCGCGCGGGCGTCGCGATCCGCCTGGTCAATTTCGCCGCGGCCCTCGTCGGCCGCCGCACCGGAGCGCTCGCCGTCGTCGCGATCCTGGTGTGCATGGTGCTCGGCGGCATCAGTGGGTCGGGAGCGGCCGATGCGGCGGCCGTCGCCGCCGTGATGCTTCCGGCGATGCTGCGGCAGGGCTATCCGCGCCCCTACTGCGCCAGCCTGATCTCCGCCGCCGGCTCCACCGCGGTGCTGATCCCGCCCTCCATCCCGTTCATCGTCTATGCCGTGCTGGTGCCCGGCGTCTCCGTCCCCGCGCTCTTCGTCGGCGGCCTGGTGCCGGGCGTACTCGCCGGCCTCTCGCTGCTGATCCCAGCCATCTGGCTGGCGCGGGCGGGCGGCTTCGGCCTGCCCGAGCCGGAAGGCGATCGCCCGCCGCTCTGGCATTCCTTCAAGGAGGCGATCTGGGGCCTGCTGGCCCCCGTCGTCATCCTGGGCGGCTTGCGTTCCGGCGCCTTCACGCCGACCGAGGCCGCGGTCGTCGCCGTGTTCTACGGCCTCTTCGTCGGGATCTTCATCTACCGCTGCCTCTCCGTCCGCCAGCTCTACGAGGTGCTGCGCGACGGGGCGGAGATCAGCGCGGTGGTGCTGATGATCGTCGCACTTGCCAGCATCTTCGCGCATGCCGGCAGCACCGTCGGCGCCTTCGACGCGCTGGCCCGCGCCCTGGTCGGCCTCACGGGCAACGAGACGCTGATGCTGCTGATGATCACCGCCATCGTGCTGGTGGCGGGGATGCTGATTGACGCGATCTCCATCTTCCTGGTGTTCCTGCCGATCCTGATCCCCATCGCGCGGAACTTCGGCTGGGACCTGACCTGGTTCGGCATCGTGCTGACGATGAACGTCGCCATCGGCGCCTTCACGCCGCCCATGGCGGTAAACCTGATGATCACCTGCAAGGTCGCCGGCTGCTCCATGGAGAGCACGATCCCCTGGGTGATCTGGTTCGTCCTCGCCATGACCGGCGCGCTGCTGCTGGTGACCTTCGTGCCGGAGCTGGCACTGTTCCTGCCGCGGATGCTGGGCGACCTGTAGAACCGGGCCGGCGGGAACCGCGTTCCCCCGGCCATGCGCATCCAGATCAACACCCACGACACCGCCGGCGACGACGAGTTCACCGGCCGCGTCGAAGCCACCATCGCCGCCGGCCTCGACCGCTTCGCGGACCAGGTCACGCGCGTCGAGGTGCATCTCGGCGACGTCAACGCCGGCAAGGGCGGCGAGGCCGACAAGCGCTGCATGATCGAGGCCCGCCCGACCGGGCACCAGCCCGTCGCCGTCACCCACCAGGCGCCGACCATCCCGCTGGCGATAGACGGCGCGCTGGAGAAGGCGCGGAAGGTGCTGGACAAGGCGCTCGCCAGCCGCACCGATCACAAGGGCCGGCCCTCGCCGAAGGATAACGACCTGAGGTAGAATACCTGCCGGGGCGCCCCGCGCCTTGGCGGAGGACCCATGCCCGACTTCTCGTTGCTGACGATCGTGCTGGTCGCGCTCGTCGTGCTGGCCGTGATCACCGTCGCCAAGGGCATCCGCACGGTGCCGCAAGGCGAGGTCTGGTCGGTCGAGCGCTTCGGCGCCTTCACCCGCATGCTGCAACCCGGCCTGAACCTGATCGTGCCCTATGTGGACCGCATCGGCCGGCGCATGAACGTGCAGGAAGTGGTGCTCGACATCCCCGAGCAGGCGGTGATCACGCGCGACAACGCGACGGTGGCGACCGACGGCATCGTCTATTACCGCGTCATGGACCCGGCCAAGGCCGCCTATGCCGTGCAGAACATGGCGCAGGCGCTGACCGCGCTGGCGATGACCAACATCCGCGCCGTCGTCGGCGAGATGGACCTGGACGCCACGCTGTCCGGCCGCGACCGCATCAACGGCAGCCTGCTGAACATCCTGGACGGCGCGACGGAGCCCTGGGGCGTGAAGGTCAGCCGCGTCGAGATCCGCAAGATCGAGCCGCCCGACAACCTGATCCGCGCCATGAACCTGCAGATGACCGCCGAGCGGGAGCGCCGCGCCGCGGTGGCGCGCGCCGAGGGCGAGAAGCAGGCGCTCGTCCTCCAGGCCGAGGGCCGCCGCGACGCCGCGATGCGCGACGCCGAGGCGCGCGAACGCCTCGCCCAGGCGGAGGCGAATGCGACACGGATGGTCGCCGAGGCCGCCGCCGGATCGGGCGCCGACGCGCTGCGCTACTTCATCGCCGAGAAATACGTGGGCGCCTTCGAGGCGCTGGCCGCCAATCCCTCCTCCCGGCTGGTCGTGGTGCCGATGGAGAGCGCATCGCTCGCCGGCGGCATCGCGCAGGCGTTGGAAATGCTGCGTCCGCCCGGCGGCGGCGCGCCGCCGGCTTCGGTGCCGCAGGCCGGACCGAGCCCATGGACCCGGGGCTGATCTGGCTGCTCGCCGGCTTCGCGCTGCTCGGCGCGGAGCTGCTGCTGCCCGGCGTCTATCTGCTGTGGATCGGCCTGGCCGCGATCGGCACGGGAATCCTGCTGCTGGGATCCGACGCCGGCTTCGCCGCGGCGGTCGTGACCTTCCTGGCGCTGCTGGCTGCCGGCATCTTCGCCTCCTTCCAGCTCCGCCAACGCGGCCCCGCGCATCGTATCAACGCCCCGGAAGCCGGGTTGGCCGGGCGCCGCGCCGTGGTCCTCAGCGCCGAGGAGACCGGCCTGCGCGTCCGCGTCGGCGACAGCGACTGGGCGGCGCGGATGCCCCGCGGCGTCTCGCCACCTGCGCCCGGCAGCGCCGTGCGCGTGGAGGCGGTGGACGGGACGGTGCTGGTGGTGCGGCCGGAAGCGTCGGACCGCAGCTGAGTCGCCGGATGTTTCACCGCTACTGGATACTGGTCGGCGCCAGCGTGATCGGATCGTTCGGCCTGGGCTACCTCGTGCAGAGCGCCGCGATCGGCATGATGCTGCTGCTATTCGCGACGCCCCTGGCGATCCTGGCAGTATTGTACGGCGCCAAGGGACGAGGCTTTCACGAAGGTTTGGGTCCGCTTGCGCCACCAACAGGACCGTTTGCCGAGTTGGTCGGGCAGGAGGGCATCGTCGCCGAACGCTCCGAAGCCGGCCTGACAGTCCAGCTCGACGGTCAGGACTGGCCCGCGCGCCTGCCACCCTTCACGCCGCCGCTCGCCTGGGGCGCGCGCGTGCGCGTTGAGCGGGTTTCGGACGGCATCCTGGTCGTGCGCCCGCTTCCACCGGCATGACGTCCCTCCCCTCTGCGGTAGAAGAGGGAGAGCGAGTCGTTGATGCTCCCTGCCGTCGCCTCCGCGAAAGCGGGGCTCGTACCAGCCTGCGCAGGTCTTGACTCGTTTGCGGTCGGCCCCGCGAACGCGGTGACCCCAACTTCCCGCCGTCGCGACACGCGGCACGGTGGATTCCCGCTTTCGCGGGAACGACAAAGGTGTTGGCAAGCGCCGCGGTCACACCGCCAAACCCGCACACCCGACCGGACGGAACTCCACCCGTCGGTCCAGCGCATCGCGCAGGTCGTCCGTGCCGGAGCCGATGATCGGCTCCCGCTCTCCGCGGCCGGCCGCCGTGACCCGGCCGGCCAGTTCCGGCCGCAACGCGACGAGCCGGGCCTGCACCGTCCGCGCCCGGGCGAGCGAGAGCCGCTCATTCGCCGCCGCGCTGCCGGTGATGCTGGTGTGACCGACCACCTCCAGGCAGCTCCCGCGCGCCGCCGTGCGGTCCGCGATGCGGCGCAGCCACATCGGGTAAGGCGCGCTGAGCGCGGGATCGCCGACGAAGGCGGTCCCGCCCGGGCGGAACAGCAGCCGCATCGCCAGCCGCCCGCGCGCCAGGCCGTGATCCATCAACTCGCCGAACGCCTCCTCCGCCAGCGCCGGCCGCCCGAGCGCGACCTGCGCCAGGTAGATGCCGTTCAGCGCCCGCGCCTGCTGGCCGCCCGGCTCCTCGGCGACCTGCTGATAGAGTGAAAGCGCGCGCGCGGGATCGCCGCGCTCCTGCGCCGACACCGCCTCGGCCACCGCCGCCTGGGCGCGCAGCCCGCGGAGATAAACCGGGTCCATCGCCGTGCCCGGGTCGCCGGCGCAGGTGCGCAGATAGGCGGCAACCATCTCGTCCTCGACCCAGGCCGGGCTGTCGCGATGGAAGGCGACGGGCGTGGCATCCACCGTCGCGCCGCGCACCCAGGCGGTGGGATGGGCGAGGATGAGGCCGGTGCGCAGGTCGCCCAGCACCGCCCAGATCCGGTAGGTGTCGCTCGGCCCGCGCGCCGCGACGAGGCTGCCCGGCTCCTGCGCGCGGGTGATCGCGCCGAGCAGGATCAGCGGCCTGGCTTCCAGTGCGGCCAGGGTGAAAGGCTGGAGGTCCAGCTCCGGGTAGCGGTCTCGCACGACGGTCGCGATGCGCGCGCCGGCGGATCGCGTGGCGTTCGTCTCGGCGCCGCTGGCACGGTCAATCAGCGGGTCAATGACCAGCGCGCGCCGCCCACCGGCCGCGAGTTGCGGCGCGGTGCGCGCGCCCTCAAGCGTCGCGTCGGCCAGCGCGACGACCGCGTCGTCGAGCGGCAACGCCGCGCGCGGCAGCGGCGCTGCCGGCGGCTCGGGCCGCGCGATGGCGTTCTGGAAGCGCGGCGCGCAGGCGGCGCCGAGCAGCAGCGGCGCTGCGACGGCCAGGAGCCGCCGGCGGCTCTCAGGGGCTTGCCACGCAGACCGATTGCAGCAGGCGTCGTTCGGCATCCGAGGGCCTCTCCCCAAGCTGAAACCGTGCCATGAGCGCGCCGCAGCGCGGATCGGTGCGCGGCGGCCGCGTTGCCTCGGCTCGCGCCTCGGAGCGGGGCGTTGCCGCCACCGCCGGCCGGAACGCGGCGTGCGCGGCGGGTTCGGGCGGCTGGGCCCGCACCGCCGGTAGCGCGAGTGCGACCATGACGGGCGCGGGCGGGCCGGGGACCAGTGCCAGCAAGGCCAGGTCGCGCGGAAGACGAGGCGGCGCTGGAACGGCCGGCGCAGAAACCGGCGAAGCGGGCAGCGGAGGAGCAGGCAGCGGCGGCTGGGCCGACACCGCGGGCAGCGCGAGTGCGACCATGACGGGCGCGGGCGGGCCGGGGACCAGTGCCAGCAAGGCCAGGTCGCGCGGAAGACGAGGCGGCGCTGGAACGGCCGGCGCCGAGGCCGGCGGAGCGGGCAGCGGCGGCGACATCGCCACCGCGATCCGTGGCGGTGAGGGCGCCGGATCGGGCGGCACCGGTGCGGCATCCGCAGGGGCTTGGGCTGGGGCTGGGGCTTCGGCTTCAGCTTCGGCAAGCGCCTGGCGACGCGCTGCGTCCGCCGCTGCGTCGGCGCGCCTCCGCGCCACCTCGATCACCGAAAGCTCCGCCGCGTCCGCCGCTTGCGACGGCTCGGGCGCCGGCCTGGCGGCTGGGCGCAGCGCCGCCTCGACGGTCACCGGCGGCCGAGGCAGCACTGATCGCGGGTCGCCGCTTCGCGAGACCTCATTGATCGAGACGATCGCCATCCCGAGCGAGGCGGCCATCACGGGAATGCTGACCCATGCGGCCACGCCCACCCAACGCGACGCACGCGGATCAGGTTCGTAGCCGTCGGTCTCGGCCATGGCGGGCCCCCACTCATGCGAAACGATGGACAACGCGAAAGGTTCCGCCGACTTGATGCGGCCGCGGCGGCCGGCCTAGCCTTCGACCGAAGCGCGCCGATCCAGCCGCGCACGGAAGGAGAGACGCCATGGCCCACCTCACACGCCGCAGCCTGCTCGCCGCCTCCGGCACCGCGCTCGCTTTGCCGGTATTCGGACAGGCGCGCTACCCCACGCGTCCGGTGCAACTCATCGTGCCCTGGGGCGCGGGCGGCGGCACGGATGCCACGGCGCGCATAGTCGGGTCCATCCTGGAACGCGAGCTCGGCCAGCCCGTCAACGTGGTGAACCGCACCGGCGGGTCCGGCGTCGTCGGGCATTCGGCGATCGCGACGGCGACGGCCGATGGCTACACGATCGGGATGCTCACCGTCGAGATCGCGATGATGCACTGGCAGGGCCTGACGGAGTTGCGCCCGACCAGCTACACGCCGCTCGCGCTGATGAACCAGGACCCGCCGGGCGTCAGCGTCGCGCAGAACGCGCCCTACGCCGACATCAAGGCGCTGGCGGAGGCGATCAGGACCCGCCCGGCCGGCACCTTCAAGGCCAGCGGCACCGGCCAGGGCGGCATCTGGCACCTGGCGCTGGTGGGCTGGCTGCAGGCGATGGGCCTGCGCGCCGACCACGTTCGCTGGGTGCCCTCCAACGGCGCCGCGCCCGCGATGCAGGAACTGGCGGCCGGCGGCGTGGACATCGTCACCTGCTCCATCCCCGAGGCGCGCGCGATGATTGATGCCGGCCGCGCCAAGGCGCTGGCGATCATGTCGCCGGAGCGCAATCCGCAATTCGGCCAGGTGCCGACGCTGAACGAGACGCTCGGCATCAACTACGCCACCGGCGCCTGGCGCGGCATCGCCGGCCCGCGCAACCTGCCGCCCGAGATCGCGCTTCAACTCGGCGCCGCGCTGAAGCGCGCCTATGACAGCCGCGAGTTCCAGGAGTTCATGTCCTCCCGCGGTTTCGGCGTCGTCTGGGGCGACGCCGCCCGCTTCACCGAGTTCATGGCCGAGAGCGACCGTGCCATGGGCGAGGCGATGCGCGGCGCCGGCCTGGCACGTGGTTGATCCCTCCTCCCTCCCCCGCGCGCGGGGGAGGGTCGGGGTGGGGGGAACGCGGTGAACCCACCATGCGCCTGAGCGACACCCTGCTCGGCGCCATCCTCCTCGGCTTCGCCGGCTGGGTGTGGTGGCTGACGACCTTCTTCCCGGCCTTCCCCGGCCAGGATTACGGCCCGAATCTGTTCCCGCGCATCCTCGCCGCCGGCATCGCGATCTGCGCCGCGCTGCTGGTCCTGCGCGGACTGCGCGCGCGCGGCCGGGTGCTGACGCTGGACGACTGGACGCGCGATCCCGCCCGCCTGTTCTCCTTCCTGCTGATCCCCGGCGCCGCGCTGTTCTACATACTGATCTCCGACCGCCTCGGCTTCATTCCCACCGCCTTCGTCATCCTGCTGGTCCTGTTCCTGTGGTTCCGCACGCGCATGCTCGTCGCGCTGCCGGTGGCGGCCGGGATGACCCTGCTGGTGCACTGGTTCTTCGCCGGCCTGATGCGCGTGCCGCTGCCGCGCGGCGTGCTGGACGCGGTGCTATAGATGGACGCCTTCGCCCAGGCCCTGACGCTCGTCCTCGATCCTTTCGTGCTGACGGTCATCGCCGGCTCCGCGCTCTTTGGGATGTTCGTCGGCGCGATGCCCGGCCTGACCGCGACGATGGCCACCGCCCTCCTCATCCCCGTCACCTTCTTCATGCCGCCGGTCCCCGCCCTCGGGGCGATCGTCACCGCGACGGCGATGGCGATCTTCGCGGGGGACATTCCCGCAGCGATGCTCCGCATGCCCGGCACGCCGGCCTCGGCCGCCTACACCGACGAATCCTATGCGATGACGCAGAAGGGCCAGCTGAACCTCAACATGGGCGTCAACCTGGTCTTCTCCGTCGCGGGCGGACTGGTCGGCGTCGCCGTGCTGATCCTCGCCGCGCCGGCGCTCGCCGAGGTCGCCATCAACTTCTCCTCCTTCGAGTATTTCTGGCTCGCCTGCCTCGGCCTGACCTGCGCGGTGTTCCTGACCAACGCCGACGCGGTGAAGGGCTTCCTCTCCCTCTTCTTCGGGCTGCTGCTGGCGACCGTCGGCATAGATCCCTCCGCCGGCTTCCCCCGCTTCACCTTCAACGAGGTGGAGTTGCTGCAGGGGATCAACTTCATCCCGACGATGATCGGCATGTTCGCCGTCAGCGAGCTTCTGCGCGGCGCCGTCACCGTGCGGGATGCCGGCCACGTCGTCGTGCAGCAGGTCGGCGACATGTTCCGCGGCCTGGGCGCGGTCTGGCGCCGCTACTGGTTCAACTTCCTCCGCGGCAGCGCGATCGGCACGGTCATCGGCGCGCTGCCCGGCGCCGGCGCCGACATCGCCGCCTGGATCAGCTACGCCGTCTCCAAGCGCTTCTCACGCGAACCCGAGAAGTTCGGCACCGGCCATGTCGAGGGCATCGTGGACAGCACCTCGGCCAACAACTCCGCCCTCGGCGGCGCCTGGATCCCGGCGCTGGTCTTCGGCATCCCCGGCGACAGCATCACCGCGATCGTCATCGGCGTGCTCTACATGAAGGGCATGAACCCGGGCCCGACGGTATTCACCGAGAACCCGCAGCTCATCTACGCCGTGTTCCTGATCTTCATCATCGCCAACCTCATCATGCTCCCGCTCGGCTGGGCCGCGATCAAGAGCGCGCGTCAGGTGCTGCGCACGCCGCGCAACATCCTGCTGCCGGTGATCCTGCTGTTCTGCATCGTGGGATCCTTCGCGATGACGAATAGCCTCTACGGCGTCGCGCTGATGCTGGCGATGGGGCTGCTCGGCTGGTTCCTGGAGGAGCACGGCATCCCGGTCGCCCCGCTGATCCTCGGGCTCGTGCTGGGCGATATGCTGGAGCAGACCTTCGTGCAATCCATGATCAAGGCCGACGGCGGCATGCTCGACTTCTTCTCCCGCCCGATCGCCGGCACGCTCGGGGTGGCGACGCTGCTGATCTGGGGGGCGATGCTGGCCCGCGGCCTGCTGCGGACGAGGGTCCGCGCATGACGCCGATCGCCTCCGCCGACGAACTTTCGCCCGGCACGTTCTTCGACCTCGGCGGCTTCACGCTGACCCGGGAGGAGGTGCTGGACTTCGCCGGAAAGTACGACCCGCAGCCCTTCCACCTGGACGAGGAGGCGGCGAAGCACTCCATCTTCGGCCGCCTGGTCGCGAGCGGCCTGCACACCTATTCCGCGACGGTCGGCCATCTCATCCGCACGGGCATCCTCTCGAAGGTCAGCCAGGGCGGCGGCGCGGCGGAACTCTCCTGGCCCGCGCCCCTCGCGCCGGAGGAGCCGGTGCGGGTGCGCGTGGCGGTGGAGGCGCTGCGCAACAGCCGCAGCCGCCCGGACCTGGCGATCGCGACGCTGCGCTACCTGGTGACGAAGGAAGCCGACGGTGTCAGCGTGCTGGAGGTGAAGGCGACGCACTTCCTGAGAAGATGACCGGCCACGCCGCATTGCGCCCGGTGCGTCGCCGGGCGAGGCTGGCGCGACACGGAACGGGAGGCACCGCATGCGCGGCAGCGGCTTCCTTCATCGCTACTTCCTGAACAACGCCCACAAGCGCCTGCACAAATGGGTCCACTACTTTGACATCTACGAGTCCCACCTTGAGCGCTTCCGCGGCACCGCACCCGTGATGGTGGAGATCGGCGTGCATGGCGGCGGCTCCCTGGCGATGTGGAAAAGCTACCTCGGGCAGGGCGCCCGCATCGTCGGCATTGACATCAATCCCGACTGCAAGCGGCACGAAGCCGACGGCATCGAGGTCTTCATCGGCAGTCAGGACGATCCCGACCTGATCGCGGGGGTGCTGGCCGCCTATCCGGCCATAGACATCGTCCTCGACGACGGCAGCCACATGATGTCGCATCTGCGCCGGACATTCGAGATGCTCTACCCGAAGGTGAAGCCCGAAGGCGTCTACCTCCTTGAGGACCTGCACACCTGCTACTGGGAGGAGTTCGAGGGCGGGCTAGGGAATCCGGCTTCCTTTATCGAATTCGTGAAGGACAAGCTGGACGAGTTGAACGCCGCCCACACGCGCGGGGCGCTGCAGATCACCGAGTTCACCGCGACCACGCAGGCGATCTGCTTGTACGACAGCATCGCTGTCTTCGAACGGCGGCCGCAGGGCATCCGTCAGGCGCCGGTGACCCGCCCGATGCAGATCGGTCCGACGACCCCACGGGAACGGCCTCCAAGACCCGTCAAGCCAGGCTGACGCACGCGGCCCCGAAGCGAAGAACCGGACGGCCCTGCCCCGATGCTGGGACAGGGCGCGCCGGGATCAGGCACTCTTCTTCATGATCTCGTCCGCCACGTTCCGCGGCACCGGATCGTAGTGATGGAACTGCATGGAGAAGCTCGCGCGGCCCTTCGTCATGCCCCGCAGGTTGGAGATGTAGCCGAACATCTCCTTCAGCGGCACATGCGCCCGCACGATCACGCTCGTGCCCGCCATGTCCTGGCTCTGGATCACGCCGCGGCGGCGGTTGAGGTCGCCGACCACGTCGCCCACGTGATCCGACGGCGTCGTCACCTCCACGTCCATGATCGGCTCCAGGATCACCGGGCCGGCCTTCTTCATGCCCTCGCGGAAGCAGGCCTTCGCCGCAATCTCGAAGGCCAGCGCCGACGAGTCCACGTCGTGGTACTTGCCGTCCACCAGCGTGTACTTGAAGTCCACCGTCGGGAAGCCCGCGAGCACGCCGGTATCGGCCTGCACCTTGATGCCCTTCTCGACCGCCGGGATGTACTCCCGCGGGACCGAGCCGCCGGTCGTGCCGTTGACGAACTCGATGCCCTCGTTCCGCTCCTTCGGCTCGAAGACGACCTTCACCTCGGCGTACTGGCCGGAACCGCCGGACTGCTTCTTGTGGGTGTAGGTCTCGGTGTGCGGCTTGCTGATGGTCTCGCGGTAGGCGACCTGCGGCGCGCCGATGTTGGCGTCCACGCCGTATTCGCGCTTCAGCCGGTCAATGATGATCTCAAGGTGCAGCTCGCCCATGCCGGAGAGGATGGTCTGCCCGCTCTCCTGGTCCGTGCGCAGCCGCAGGCTCGGGTCCTCGCCGGCCAGCTTCTGCAGGCCGAGCGTCATCTTTTCGACGCCCTCCTTCGTCTTCGGCTCCACGCTGATGTCAATCACCGGCACCGGGAACGCCATGCGCTCCAGGATCACCGGATCGTCGTTGGAGGCCAGCGTGTCGCCGGTGCCCGTGTCCTTCAGGCCGACGAAGGCCGCGATGTCGCCGGCGAAGACCTCCTTGATCTCCTCGCGCTTGTCGGCGTGCATCTGGAAGATGCGGCCGATGCGCTCGCGGCTCTCCTTCGTGGTGTTCTGCACCATGTCGCCCTGGCGCAGCACGCCGCGATAGACGCGCACGAAGGTCAGGTTGCCGTACTTGTCGTTGATGATCTTGAACGCCAGGCCCGCGAAGGGTGCGTTCTCGTCGGCCGGGATGTTGCGGCGCTCCGCCGTCTCGTCCTGGCCCTCTTCCGGCGCCACCTTGATGCCGGGGATGTCCACCGGGCTCGGCAGATAGTCCAGCACCGCGTCGAGCAGCGGCTGCACGCCCTTGTTCTTGAATGCCGTGCCGCAGAGCACCGGGCGGAACTCGCCGCTGATGGTGCCCTTCTTGATGCACTTCTTCAGCGTCTCGACCGAGACGTCGCCCTTGTCGAAATACTCCTCCATCGCGGCCTCATCCACGCCGACGACGGTGTCCAGCAGCTTCGCGCGGTACTCCGCGGCCTGCTCCTTCAGGTCGTCCGGGATCGGCGCGTCCTCGTACAGCGCGCCCAGCTCGTCGCCCTTCCAGATGATCGCCTTCATCTCGACCAGGTCCACGACGCCCTTGAAGGTGTCCTCGATCCCGATCGGAAGCTGCAGCGCCACCCAGTTGATGCCGAGCTTCTCCATCAGCGTCGCCGCCGCGCGGTAGAAGTCGGCGCCGGTGCGGTCGAGCTTGTTGATGAAGATGATGCGCGGGACGTTGTAGCGGTCCGCCAGGCGCCAGTTGGTCTCGGACTGCGGCTGCACGCCGGCCACGCCCTCGATGATGAAGATCGCGCCGTCCAGCACGCGCAGCGACCGGTTGACCTCGATGTTGAAGTCAATGTGGCCGGGCGTATCAATGATGTTGATCCGGTGGTCCTTCCACACGGCCGTCACGGCGGCGGAGGTGATGGTGATGCCCCGCTCGCGCTCCTGCTCCATGTAGTCGGTCGTGGTGTTGCCGTCGTGCACCTCGCCGATGCGGTGGCTCTTGCCGGTGTAGTACAGGATCCGCTCGGTCGTCGTGGTCTTGCCGGCGTCAATATGCGCCGTGATGCCGATGTTGCGGATGCGGTCGAGCGGGGTACGCGCCACGATGGGCCTCCATGGACGAAAGCGGGCGTGGCCAGGAGCCTTCCCGCCCCCTGCGCCCGCCCGGTCGCGATCAAATCAGCTATGTGCGAGCGGGCAGATGCCCTCTCCGGCCCCGATTTGCAAGCGCCGCTGTGTCGTTGCGGTTCCGCTGTTGCCGCAGGGCACCCACCTGCGGCGCGTCACCCTTCGTAACCGACGCGCCGCGGGCATCTGGCGAAGCGCCGCACGCCTCGTGCTATCCTTCCGTGCATGAGCACGCGATCCCACATCGCCCCGATCCGGTTCGGCTACGGCCTTCGGCTCGGCGAGGCTCCCCCCGCCGACCCCGCCGCCTGGCTGGAAGCGCAGCTCGCGCGCCCCGCGGAGCCGCCGGCCGGCGTCACGACCACCGAAGCACTCCGCACCCGCGCCGAAGCCGTCGCCCAGCGCAACGCCCGCGACCGCGCCGAGGCGCAGGCGCAGCGCGACACCGCCGCCGGCACCCCGCCGCCCGCGACCATGGAAACCCCCGCCCCGCCAACCCGCAACGCGCTGGTCGAGATGCAGCGGGCCGAGTCCCGCGCCTGGGCCGAGCGCCGCCTGACCAGCGCCGAGCCCTTCCGCGAGCGGCTGGTGGATTTCTGGGTCAACCACTTCACGGTCAGCCGCCGTTCCGGCCTCGTCGGCGCACTCAGCGGCGCCTTCGAACGCGAGGCGATCCGCCCGCACGTCACCGGCAATTTCGCCGACCTGCTCGTCGCCGCCACGCGCCACCCGGCGATGCTCGTCTATCTCGACAACCACACCTCGATCGGCCCGGGCAGCCCCATCGGCCAGCGCGCGCGCCGCGGCCTGAACGAGAACCTCGGGCGGGAGGTGCTGGAACTCCACACCCTCTCCCCCGCCGGCGGCTACACCCAGGGCGATGTGGGGGAGCTCGCGAAGATCCTCACGGGCTGGTCCGTCGCCGTGGACCGCGAGCCCTTCGGCTTCGACTGGCGCCCCAACGCCCACGAGCCCGGCGAGAAGCACCTGCTCGGCCGCACCTTTCCGGCCGGGCCGGAGAGCCAGGAGGCCGCGCTGCGCTTCCTCGCCACCCGCCCTGCCACGTATCGCCACCTGGCCGTGAAGCTGGCGCGGCACTTCGTCGCCGACGACCCGCCGCCCGCCGCGGTGCGAGCAATCGAGGGGGCGCTGACCCGCACCGAAGGCGACCTCGGCGCCGCCGCCCGTGCCCTGATCACGCGCGACGAGGCCTGGGACCCGCCGCTGCGCAAGTTCCGCACGCCGCAGGACTATGTCCTTGCCGCCGCCCGCGCCACCGGCAGCGAGCGGGCGGAGCTGGTGCTCGGCGGCCTCGCCGCCCTCGGCCAGATCCTCTGGACGGCGCCGCAGCCGAACGGCTGGCCCGACCGCGGCGAGGACTGGTCCTCGCCGGAGGCGCTGATGCGCCGCGTGGACTGGACCTACACCTTCGCCGGCCGTATGGAGCGCCTGGACCCCGCCGCCGTGGTCGAGTCCGCGCTCGGCCCCTTCGCCCGCGCCGAGACCGTCGCCGCGATGCGCACCGCCGGCTCGGTCCGCGACGCGCTGACGCTGATGTTCGGCAGCCCGGAGTTCATGCATCGATGAGTTCGTCCGAAAAGGCGCCGCACGCCTCCTTCTCGCTCTCCCGCCGCGGCTTCCTGCTCGGGCTCGGCGCGACGGTCACGCTCGGCGGCACCCGCGCCGCCTTCGCGCAGGCGCCCGGGGAGCGCCGGCTGGTCGTCGTGCTGCTGCGCGGCGCCCTCGACGGCCTCTACGCCGTCCAGCCCTACGGCGACCCGGCCTTCGCCGCCCTCCGCGGACCTCTCGCCCTGCCTGAGCCCGGCGGGGAGAACGGGACCCTCGACCTTGGCGGCCGCTTCGGCCTGCACCCGGCCTTCGCCAACCTGCACGCGATGTATGCCGCGAACGAGGCGCTGGTCGTCCACGCCGTCGCCGGCCCCTACCGCAGCCGCTCCCATTTCGAGGCGCAGGACCTGCTGGAAGCCGGCGCGGAGCAGCGCCTGACCAGCGGCTGGCTGAACCGCGCCTTGCAGGCGATGGGATCCGGCGCCCAGGCCCGGCCGGGCCTGGCGGTCGGCACCGGCGTGCCGCTGCTGCTGCGCGGGCCCGCCCCGGTCGGCGCATATTCTCCCCCTGGCCTCGACCGCCCCTCCGCCGACCTGATCCACCGCCTGGCCGAACTGCAGGACTCCGACCGCCGCCTCGGCGCCGCCTTCCGCGAGGGCATGCGCGCCCGCGGCTTCGCCCAGGACACCATCGGCACCGACACCGACCCGGAACGCGCGAGCTTCCCCCGCCTCGCCGCCGCGGCCGGCCGGCTGATGGCCGAACGCGGCGGCCCCCGCGTCGCCGCGCTCGAGATCGGCGGCTGGGACACTCACGCGCAGCAGGCCAACCGCATCACCGGCCCGATCCGCGCGCTGGACGCGGGCCTGGCCGCCCTGAAGACCGCCCTCGGCCCGCACTGGGAGACGACCGCCGTGCTGGTGACCACCGAGTTCGGCCGCACGGCCCGCGCCAACGGCAACCTTGGCACCGACCATGGGACCGGCGGCGTGGCCTTCCTGCTCGGCGGCGCGGTGGCGGGCGGGAAGGTGGTGGCGGACTGGCCCGGCCTCTCCTCCGACACCCTCTTCGAGAACCGGGACCTGCAACCGACGGCCGATGTGCGCGCGATCGCGAAGGCCGCCCTGAAGGACCATCTGCGCCTTACCGACCGCGCCGTGGCGGCGGCGTTCCCGGGGAGCGACGGCGCGACGGCGATGCGCGGGCTGCTGAGGGCGTAGCCGGAACCGCCTTCTCTGCCGCGGCGTTTCGCCGCCGGACGGAGGAGACCGCGATGCCCGAGCGTTTCGAGGTTTACAGCGTTACGGTCGAACGCGAGGGCGAGCCGCCGGAAACCCGCTACTCCCTCTCGCCCGTTGGCAGCGCCCGCTACGCCGGGCGGGACGAGCCGATCGGGGCCGAGCCACAGGACAGCGGTGCCGGCGAGGCCTCCCAGCCCGAGCCCGCCGGGGTGGTCGAGGCGCCGGACGGGACCGTGCCCGCCTCCCTCGACCCGCCGGTGCTGGAGATTCCCGGCCAGGGCCGCGTGGACCTGCACGCGGTCATCGGCGCCACCGAGGGCAGCGCCGAAAATCTCGGCCACCTCGTGCGCTGGCGGCCGCGCTGAGGCTCAGCAACGGGGCCGCATCAGCCGGTCCTCCGGGCCGATGAAGGAGAAGGCCCAGGGGTCCGCCGCGGCCGGGTCCACCCCCACCCGCACCGCCCGCGTCTCGCGGTCCCCGGGCACCATGATCCGCGTCAGGTTCGGCACCGAGGCATAGGGCCGGTCGTGGAGCCAGAAATGGCTGTCGCCGTGGATCAGCAGCACCGGCCGGCCGAAGGCCGCGGCGGCGCGGCCGAGCGCCTCGCGCGTCTCGCGTATGCCGCTGTCGTAGCCCTGCCCGCAGCGCTGCACGTAGAAGAGGTCCGCCTGCATCGCGATCACCATCGCCCGCGCGCCGGTCCGCGCCGCCTCCGCGAAGGCCGCCTGCAGCCAGGCCAGGTTCGCGGCGTTCCGCGCCTCGTATTCCGCCATCGCCTCGCGCGGCGGCTGGATGGAGGGGCGCTCGGTGGGATCGGTCGGGCGGTTGTTGTTGCTGCCGGTGACGTGCAGCGTGGCGAAGAGGACACCGTTCCGCGCCCAGCGCGCGTTCTCGACGTAGAGGCGATGGCGCTCATCCACGTCGGATTGACGCACCAGCGGCATGCCCTGCCGCCCGAGGCTCGTCGCATCCCGGAAGAAGCGGCCGCGGATCAGCGCCAGGCGTTCGAGCTGGTCGTAGCGGCCGCCTCGGTCCTGCCAGCAATCCGTCCACTCGTTGTCGCCGGGCGTATAGACCAGCGGCGCGTTCGACAGGCTCATCCAGGCGAAGGGGCCGAGCACCTTGGCATCGGTGCAGACATCGCTTCCGCCCTTGGTATCGCCCACGAAGACAGAGAAGGCCGGCCGCGCCGTGTTGATCTCGGCCATCAACCGCGCGACACGCCCTTCCTCCCCGGCGCAATCCTGGGGGGCGGTGGGCAGGCAGTACGGCATGTCGCCGAAGGCCACGAAGCTGAACGGCTCCGGCGCCTGGGCGCGCGCCGGCGCCGCGAGGGTCAGGCCAAGGAGGATCGCAAGCAGGCGCATGTCGGCATCGGTCCCGGTTGGTTGCGCGCGCAGACTAGCCGGACCTGGGCGCGCCGCGCATGACGGATCGGTTGCGCCGGCGCTGGACAAGCCCTTCACCGCGGGCCACATCGCCGCCCCATGCCGGAGGCCCCCGTCCGAGCAGCGGCGGCCCTGCATCCGCACGCGAGCGCTGACCCCCACCCCAACCCTCCCCCGCGAGCGGGAGAGGGAGCCGTCGCGCCCTCCTTCCCTCCCCTGCGAAGCGGGGGAGGGTGCCGTAGCGAAGCGGAGGCGGGTGGGGGGGCCACGGGCGAAACCCTCCAGACCTCCGCCTTCGACTACGCCCTTCCCAACCACCTGATCGCCCAATCCCCCGCGCGCCCCCGCGACTCCGCCCGCCTGCTTGTCGTGAGGCCGGACGGGTTCGACGACCGCGGCATGGCCGACCTCCCCACGCTCCTCGCCCCTGGCGACGTGCTGGTCGTCAACGACACCCGCGTCATCCCCGCCCGCCTGCACGCAACCCGGGGCGAGGCGCGGGTCGAGGTCATGCTCAACCGCGCCGAGGGCGGCGGGCTCTGGCACGCTCTGGTCCGCAACGCCCGCCGCCTCCGCCCCGGCGACACGATCGCCATCGAAGGGGCGCCCGACTGCACCGCGCGCGTGATCGCCTGCGACGGCGGCAGCGCCACGCTCGATTTCGGCCTCGATCAGGCGGCACTGGCAGCGGCGCTTGAGCACGCGGGCGAGGTGCCCCTGCCCCCTTACATCACGCGCGAGGCCGGGCCGCGCGCCGAGGACGCGGCGGACTACCAGACGATCTTCGCCCGCCGCCCCGGGGCGGTCGCAGCGCCCACGGCGAGCCTGCACGTCACCGACCGCCTGCTGGCCATGCTCGACGCACGCGGCGTCCGGCGCGCGACCGTCACGCTGCATGTCGGCGCCGGCACCTTCCTGCCCGTGCGCGAGGACGACCCGCGCCGCCACCGCATCCACCAGGAATGGGCGGAGCTGGACGAGGAGGCCGCCGCGACGATCAACGCCGCCCGCGCCGCCGGCCGCCGGATCGTCGCGCTCGGTACGACCGCGATGCGCGTCGTGGAGACGGCGGCGCACCCCGACGGCTCCGTCGCGCCGTTCAGCGGCCTGACCGACCTCTACATCCTGCCGGGCTACCGCTTCCGCGCGGTGGACGCGCTGCTCACCAACTTCCACCTGCCGAGATCCACGCTGCTGATGCTCGTTTCCGCCTTCGCAGGCCAGCGCCGCATGCGCGCCGCCTACGCCCACGCCATCGCGCAGGGCTACCGCTTCTTCTCCTACGGCGACGCCAGCCTGCTGTTCCGCTGCGACGACGCCCGCGCATGACCCTCCGCTGGACCCACTCCGCGGGCGACGGCGCCGCCCGCGCCGGCACGCTGCACACCGCCCATGGCGAGGTCTGCACGCCCGTCTTCATGCCCGTCGGCACCGCCGGCACGGTGAAGGCGATGACGGCCGATGCGGTGCGCGACACCGGCGCGCGCATGGTGCTCGGCAACACCTACCACCTCATGCTCCGCCCCGGTGCGGAGCGCGTCGCGCGGCTCGGCGGGCTGCACCGGCTGATGGACTGGCACGGCCCGATCCTGACGGATTCCGGCGGCTTCCAGGTGATGAGCCTGACGGCGCTGCGGAAGATGGACGCGGACGGCGTGACCTTCCGCAGCCACGTGGACGGCACGTACCACCGCCTGACGCCCGAGCGCAGCGTGGAGATCCAGCACCTGCTCGGCGCCGACGTGACGATGTGCTTCGACGAATGCACGCCCTTCCCCGCGACCCACGACCAGGCCGCGCACAGCATGCGTCTTTCCATGCGATGGGCCGCGCGATGCCGCGAGAGCTTCGTCCCGCGCGACGGCCACGGCCTGTTCGGCATCGTCCAGGGCAGCACCTTCGACGACCTGCGCGCCGAGAGCGTCGCCGCCCTGGCCTCGATCGGCTTCGAGGGCTACGCGATCGGCGGCCTCGCGGTGGGCGAGGGCCAGGCGGAGATGGTGCGGGTCCTCGACGTCACCGTGCCGCTCCTGCCCTGGCACGCCCCGCGCTACCTCATGGGCGTCGGCACGCCCGCCGACCTCATCGCCGCCATCCGCCGCGGCGTGGACATGTTCGACTGCGTCATCCCGACGCGATCGGGGCGCACCGGCCGCGCCTACACCAGCCGCGGCGTGCTGAACCTGCGCAACGCCCGCCACGCCGACGACGCCTCCCCCCTCGATCCCGATTGCGACTGCCCGGCCTGCACGCGCCACTCCCGCGCCTACCTCCATCACCTCATCAAGTCGGAGGAGATGCTCGGCCCGATGCTGCTGACCTGGCACAACATCCGCTATTACCAATCCCTCATGGCCCGCCTGCGCCGCGCGATCCTCGAGCGCCGCTTCGACGCCGAGGCCGCCGCCACCGGGGCCGGCTGGGCCGAAAGAGACGCCGCATGAGCATCACCACGGACGTGAGTGGCCTGACCATCCTCGGCCACGAGACGCACCAGCCCCGCACGCCGGAAGAGGCCGCGCTGGAACGCGTGCCGAACCCGCATCCCGGCACGCGCTACCTGGTCCGCTTCGCCGCCCCCGAGTTCACGTCGCTCTGCCCGCTGACGGGCCAGCCGGACTTCGCGCATCTCGTGCTGGACTACGTGCCGCGCGACTGGCTGGTGGAGAGCAAGAGCCTGAAGCTCTTCCTGACGAGCTTCCGCAACCACGGCGCCTTCCACGAGGCCTGCACCGTCGGCATCGCCAGACGCATCGCAGAGGCCATCGCCCCCGAATGGCTGCGCATCGGCGGCTACTGGTATCCCCGCGGCGGCATGCCGATAGACGTGTTCTACCAGACCTCCACGCCCCCCGAGGGCGTCTGGATCCCCGACCAAGGCGTGGCGCCGTATCGTGGCCGCGGGTGACGCACCTCTCCCTCCCCCGTTCACGGGGGAGGGCCGGGGTGGGGGGAAGCCAAGCGCACCGCCCGACCCCCGCCCCGCCATCCGTTCCAAGGCCCTGGACCTCGGCTTCGACGCCGTCGGCTTCGCGCGCGCCCACCTCGCCGACGAGGCCCGCGAGCGCCTCGCGACCTTCCTCGCCGAGGGCCGGCACGGGGACATGGGCTGGCTCGAATCCCGCGCCGAGCAGCGTGCCCACCCGCGCGCCTTATGGCCCGAGGCGGCCAGCGTGATCTCCCTCGGCCTGAGCTACGCTCCCGCCGACGATCCGCTCGCCACGCTCGCGCAGCCTGACCGCGCCACGATCAGCGTCTATGCCCGCAACCGCGACTACCACGATTTGATCAAGGGCCGCCTGAAGCAGCTCGGCGGCTGGATCGCGCACCGCTTCGACGCCGAGCTGAAGGTCTTCGTGGACACCGCGCCCGTCATGGAGAAGCCGCTCGCGCAGCAGGCGGGCCTGGGCTGGCAGGGCAAGCACACCAACCTCGTCTCCCGCGCGCACGGCTCCTGGCTCTTCCTCGGCGAAATCCTCACCACCCTCGACCTCGAACCCGACGGGGCCGAGGACGACCATTGCGGCTCCTGCACGCGCTGCCTCAACATCTGCCCGACCGACGCCTTCCCCGCGCCCTACCGCCTCGATGCCCGCCGCTGCATCTCCTACCTGACCATCGAGCACCACGGCCCGATCCCCGAACCCCTGCGGGAGAGGATGGGCAACCGCATCTATGGCTGCGACGACTGCCTCGCGGTCTGCCCCTGGAACAAGTTCGCGCAGGCCCACGCCGAGCCCGCCTTCGCGCCGCGCGCCGCGCTGACCGCGCCGAAGCTCGCCGATCTGGCCACGCTCGACGACGCCGCCTTCCGCACGCTCTTCACCGCCAGCCCGGTCAAGCGCATCGGCCGCGACCGCTTCGTCCGCAACGTCCTCGTCGCCATCGGCAACAGCGCCGATCCATCGTTGCGCGCGACCGCGCAATCGCTCTGCGACGACCCCGACGCCGCTGTCGCCGATTGCGCGCGCTGGGCCGCGGAGCGGCTGGACGCATGAACGACTGCGGCGCGCTCGTGCTGTTCTCCGGCGGGCAGGATTCCGCCACCTGCCTCGCCTGAGCGCTCGACCGCTTCGACCATGTCGAGACGATCGGCTTCGACTACGGCCAGCGGCACCGCGTGGAGCTCGACATGCGCGACGCGTTCCGCACCGAACTCGCGAAGCGCCCGGACTGGTCCGCCCGCCTGCACGACGACCACCTGCTGAAGCTCGACACGCTCGGCGCCATCAGCGAGACGTCGCTGACGCGCGAGGTCGCGATCGGCACCCGCGCCGACGGCCTGCCCGACACCTTCGTCCCCGGCCGCAACCTGCTCTTCGTCACATTCGCGGCTGCCCTCGCCTACCGCCGCGGCCTGCGCCACCTCGTCGCCGGCATGTGCGAGACCGACTATTCCGGCTACCCAGATTGCCGCGACGACGCACTGAAGGCGTTGCAGGTCGCGATCAACCTCGGCATGGCCGCGCGCTTCGTGCTGCACACGCCGCTGATGTGGCGCGACAAGCGCGCGACGTGGGAAATGGCGGAGCGCCTGGGCGGGGCGGAGCTCGTTGAGGTCATCCGCCTGCACACGCATTCCTGCTACCTCGGTGACCGCACGCCGCACGAATGGGGCGCCGGCTGCGGCGCCTGCCCGGCCTGCGAACTGCGCGCCCGCGGCTGGCGCGCCTATGCCGGAGAGACGGCGTGACCGCGCGCGCCGAGGGCTTCGCCTTCCTCCTCGCCTTCGCGCTCTGCATCCCCGCGGCCAACTGGCTGATTGGCAATTTCGGCACGACCTGCATCCCGAACGGCCCGTGCCTGATCCCCGTGGCACCCGGCATCACCGCGCCGTCCGGCGTGCTGATGATCGGCCTCGCGCTGGTGCTTCGCGACCTGGTGCAGCGCCGCCTCGGCCTCGCCTGGGCGTTCGGCGCGATCCTCGCCGGCACCGCGCTCTCCGCCACGCTCGCGCCGCCGGCGCTCGTCGTCGCCTCCGCCGGCGCCTTCCTGCTCTCGGAGGTCGCGGACCTCGCGATTTACACGCCGTTGCAGCGCCGCGGCCTGACGCTCGCCGTCGCGGCGAGCAGCGCCGCTGGCCTCGTCGTGGACAGCCTCGCCTTCCTCTGGCTCGCCTTCGGCAGCCTGGACTTCCTCGCGGGACAGGTGATCGGCAAGACGTGGATGGTGCTGGCCGCGCTTCCGCTGATCCACTGGCTCCGCCGCCGCGACGCGCGCCTCGGCATCGCGTGATCCTGGCCGGCGCAGGTCTTGACCCGTACCGTGTCGCCCCCGCGGAAGCGGGGGCCCACCCTCCCGCCATCCCGACACGCGGCGCGGTGGGTTCCCGCTTTCGCGGGAACGACAGAGGGAAGCGCTGAGGATCAACGCCGGCCGGTATGTTCCGTCAGAACTGCGCCATCCGCCGGCGCACCTTGTCCAGGAACGCCCCGCACCGCGCCGGCGTCGCGCGGTTCATGTCGTACATCGCCAGGTAGCTCACCTCCGCCCGCCCCGCGGACACGACGCGGAAGTAGCGCGTGACGACCTTGCGCGGCGGATCGCCCATCACCATCGCCGTCCAGCGCGGCCGCCCATAGGTGCTGATCCCCGCCACCTTGCGGAGATGCGTGAGGTTCGGCTTCGCGACGCCGTCCTCCAGCCGGAAGGAGACGCCCGGCAGCATCACGCGGTCCATCCAGCCCTTCAGGATTGCCGGCAGCCCGTACGTCCAGGTCGGGAAGGAGAGCACGAGCGCCTCCGCCCGCTCCAGCCGGCGCACGTACTCCTCCACCGGCGCGCGGTTCTCCGGCACCGCGTGATAGCCGCGCCGCTCCTCGGCACGCAGCACGGGGTCGAAGCCCTCGGCGTAGAGGTCGCACAGATCCACCTCGTGCCCGGCCTGCCGCAATCCCTCCCGCACCGCGTCGCGGATCGCGGCGTGGAAGCTCTCGGGCAGCGGATGCGCGTAGAGGTGCAGCACGCGCATCAGCCGCGGCCCGCCCCGGCGATCACCGCGATATCCTCCGCCGTCAGCTCCACCGGCGTCCCGCCACGGATCAGCTCGGCGAAGCCCTCGTTCGGAGTCATCAGCGTGAGGCAATAGAGCTTCGACGGGCCGTCGTTCACCACGACATGCTCTGTCCCCGGGCGCAGCACAAAGGCGTCGCCCGGGCCGATCGGCGTCTCCGCGCCATCCGCGTAGGCCGTGCCCGTCCCGGCCAGCACGAAGAAGCACTCCTCCGCCTCGACATGCGTGTTCGGCGGCGTCCGTCCCCCCGGCTCGAAAATTTCCACCACCAGCGTGAAGCGCACGCCGTCGGCCAGGGGGTCGAAGAGGCAGGCGAAGTAGTTCGTGTCTCCCGGCGAGATGCGGAACGCCTGCATATCCCGCGCCCGCTTGCCGACCATCGCCATTACGCCCTCCTCCGTTGCGCGCCGGGCGGGCGCCCTGCTACCCCGGCATCATGCACGTCCTGGTGGTCTTCGCGCATCCGCGCCCCGACAGCCTATCGGCCGCGCTGCGCGATGCCGCGATATCCGCGCTGCAATCCGCCGGCCACACGGTGGAACTGCGCGACCTCTACGCCGAGCGCTTCGATCCCGTCCTCTCTGCCGACGAACGCGGACGCTACCACGACGTGCCCGCGAACCTGCACGGCATCGAGGACCACGTCGCGAGCCTGCGCCGTGCCGAGGCGCTTCTCCTCGTCCACCCGACCTGGTGGTATGGCATGCCGGCCATTCTGAAGGGCTGGTTCGACCGCGTCTGGGCGCCGGGTGTCGCCTTCACGCTCGGCGAGGGCGCGATCCGGCCGATGCTGACGAACATCCGCCGCATCGGCGTGGTCACGACCTACGGCTCGCCGGGCTGGCTGCTCTGGTACATCGGCCGCATTGACCGCAAGCTGGTCGCCCGCGGGCTCCGCCGCCTTTGCGCGAAGGGCTGCACCGTGGAATGGCTGACCCTGACCCGCATGGACAGCCGCACCCGCGAGGAATGCGCCGCCTTCGTCACGCGCGTGCGCGATCGCCTCTCGCGGTGGTAGGTCAGGCGCCGACGACTGCATCCAGCTCCCGCCAATGCGGCGCCGTCGCCTCCAGCACGCGCCCGTCGCGGAGCACGACGCGGTCGGATTGCGGCCGCGCCAGCAGCTCCGTCATGACTCGCGCGGAGAACAGGACCAGGTCTGCCGGCTGCGCTGCCGCGATCAGCCCGCGTCCCGTCATCCCCATCGCCTCCGCCGGCGTTGCCGTCGCGGTGCGCGGCCAGTCGGCGAAGGGGTGGTCGAGGTGGAGGATGCGTGCGGATTCGCGGAATACCTCCACCATGTCGAGGTCGCCATAGGCGTAGAACGGGTCGCGCGTGTTGTCCGACGCGACCGAGACGCGGATGCCCGCCGCCCGCATCTCGTGCACCAGCGTCACGCCCCGCCAGCGCGGCGTGCGGCCGGGCACGCGGTCCTGCAAGTACATGTTGCACATCGGAAGCACGACGATGTCGATTCCGGCGTCGGCGACGCGCGCGATCGTCTCGCGCGCGAACTCCTCCGGCTGGATGGAGAGCGAGCAGCAATGGCCGCATTGGATGCGCCCGTTGAAGCGCCGCCTGATCGCCGTCAACGCGATCTCCCGCAGCGCCCGCGCGCCGCTCTCCCCGCTCTCGTCCACATGCAGGTCGAGGTCGAGGCCGCGCGACTCCGCCAGCGAGAAGAAATGGTCCAGCTCCTCCTGGAAGCCCGCCGGCAGCGCGTCGTGAATGCCGCCGGTGTGCCGCGTCACCATCCCGAGCACGCCGCCATGCGCGGCGACCATGTCCGCGATCTCCGCCCCGTCGCTGCCGGCGAAACGGTCGAGCGGCGCGATGGACGACATCTGGATCGCGACGCGGCTGGACCAGCGTTCCCGCAGGCGCGCCAGCACGCGCCAGGAGCCGCGCGCCATCGGCATGAAGGTGTCTATGTGCGTGCGGATCGCGACGGTGCCGTGCGCATGGGCGCAGCGGATCGCGAAATCCGCCCGCGCCTCCACATCGGCTTCAGACCACTTCGCCCCGCGGTCGCCCATGACCGCATTCAGCGCGCCGAAGAAGGTGCCGTCCGGGTTGCGCGTGCGCGGCCAGATATGTCCCTTGTCCAGATGCGTATGCGCGTCGAGCGGCCCCGGCCAGACCTGGCCGCCCTGCATGTCCACGCCCTCGGCCGCGCTCCCCGCGGGCGCGACGCCTGCCACCGCGCCATCCTCGATGCGGATGTCCAGCCGCACCAGCCCGTCCGCATCCCGTTCCGCCTCGAAGCCCGGGACGAGGCAGCCGGGCGCGCGCGCGTCGCGCAGCCAGTAGCGCGCGCCGGCGGCGCGCAGGGCCTCCCTCATCGCCGTTCCTTCATCGCGCTTTCGTGCCAGTGCCGAAGCGCCAGGTGCGAGACCAGCGTCATCGCAAGGAAGATCGCGATCCCCGTCAGCGAGACCATCACGAGTGCCGCGAACATGCGGGGTATCTGCAACTGGTACCCCGCTTCCAGGATTCGGTAGGCGAGCCCTGAGGCCCGCCCGCCCGTACCCGCCACGAATTCGGCCACGATCGCGCCGATCAGCGCAAGCCCGCCGGAGATGCGCAGGCCGCCCAGGAAATACGGCATGGCCGTCGGCAGCCGGAGCCGCCGCAGCACCTGCCAGCGGCTCGCGCGGTACAGCCGGAACAGGTCCTGGAGGTTGTGGTCCGCGCTGTTCAGCCCGAGCGTGGTGTTCGACAGGATCGGGAAGAACGCCACGATCCACGCGCAGATCAGCAGCGCTATGCGTATATCGTCCACCCAGATGATGATCAGCGGCGCGATCGCCACGATCGGCGTGACCTGCAGGATCACCGCGTACGGGAACAGCGACAGCTCGATCACCCGCGATTGCGCGAACAGCACCGCCAGCGCGAGGCCCAGCACGGCAGCGACGAACAGGGCCGCGAAGGTGATCTGCAGCGTGATCCAGAGCGAGACCTGCAACGAACCCCAGTCCCGCACCAGCGTGCGCCCGATCTCGATCGGCCCGGGCAGGATGTAGCTCGGCACCTCGTTCACCCGCACCGCCCATTCCCAGGCGCCGAGGGCGATCACCCCGATCGCCAGCGGCATCAGGATGCGCAGCCAGCCTTCCGTCGTCAGCCCGAGCCAGGTCGGTTCCCGGTTCTCCACCGGCGCATCCGCCGCCTCGTTTGCCGAAAGGGAGACGCTCATTCGCCCATCGCCCTGTGCAATGCTTCCGACACCGCCCTCGTATGCCCCGCATACTCCGCCGAGGTGCGGAACACCTCGCCGCGCGGGTATGGCGCATCCACCTCGATATCCTCCACCACGCGACCGGGGCGCGCCGCCATCACCACGATGCGGCGCGACAGGTACACGCTCTCGAACACGGAATGCGTGACGAAGATCGCGGTGAAGCGCTCGGCCGCCCATAACGTCAGCAGGTCGTTGTTGAGCCGGTGCCGGGTGATCTCGTCCAGCGCCGCGAAGGGCTCGTCCATCAGCAGCAGCCGCGGCTTCGTCACCAGCGCCCGCGCGATGGAGACGCGCATCTTCATGCCGCCCGAGAGCGCGCGCGGGTAGCTGCGTTCGAACCCCGCAAGCCCGACCGAGCGCAGCGCCGCGGCCGCGCGCGCCTCCGCCTCGCCCCGGTTCACGCCGGCCAGGCGCAGCGGCAGCATCACGTTGCGCAGCGCGTTGGACCAGGGCATCAGCGTCGGCTCCTGGAAGACGAAGCCGATGTCGCCCACGCCGCGGTCGCCCGGCATCTCGATCCGTCCCGCGGTCGGCTCCATCAGGTGCGCGATCATCCGCAGCACGGTGGATTTCCCGCAGCCGGAGGGCCCGAGCAGCGAGACGAAGTCCCCCTGCCCGATCGCCAGCTCCACGCCCTGCACGGCCAGCGTGCCGTTGGCGTAGCGCTTGCCGACGCCGCTGAGCGTGACGACGGGTGGCCCCGCCGTCACCGGTGCCGCCATGCCGATGTCAGGCAAGGCCGACGCGCTTGTTCACGAAATCCAGCGAGTAGGCGCGCTTGAACTCCATGCCAGCCGGATACAGCCCGGCATCGCGCATGCCTTCGTAGAAGGACTGCCAGCGCGCATCCGTCATCGCGCCGATGCCGAGCCGCGTCGCGTCGCCCGAGACCACGATGCCCTGCTCGTTCATCACCCGCACGGCGTAGGCGATCTTGGCGTCGTCCATTTCCGGGTTGTCGCGCTTGATCGCGGCGTTCGCGGCCGCCACGTCCTCGCCGCGCATATATTGCGACCAGCCCTCGATCGTGGCGTTGACGAAGCGCTGCACGACGTCGCGCTTCTCGGCCACCATGCGCTGCGAGATGTCGATCGTCGTCTGGTAGTTGTCGAAGCCCGCATCCGCCAGCAGGAAGGTCCGCGGCCGTGCGCCCGCCTGCGCCGCCGCATACGGTTCGGAGGAGAGAAACCCCTGCTGGATCGCGTTGCGGTCCGCCAGGAACGGGCCGACGTTGAAGGTGTAGGGGCGGATCTGCTCGTCCGTGAAGCCGAAGCGGCGGCGCAGGAACGGCCAGTAGCTGACGCGTCCGCCGGCGCCGACCAGGATCGGCCGGCCGCGCATGTCCTCGAAGCTGTTGATGCCGTTCCCCTCATGCGTCATCAGCACCTGCGGGTCCTTCTGCATGATGCTGGCGATGCAGAGGAAGGGCAGGTTCTCGCGCACGAAGTTCAGCGCCTGGAAGCTGTTGGACATCGTCATGTCCACGCGCCCGGCCAGCAGCAGCTGCGCCGGGTTCTGCTGCGGCCCGCCCATGCGCAGGTCCACCTCCAGCCCCGCGCGGCGGTAGATGCCGTTCGCGACGGCCAGGTAGTAGCCGCCATGTTCCGCCTGCGCGCGCCAGTTCGTCTGGAAGGACACGCGGTCGAGCGTCTGGGCCAGAGGCACCCGCGCGCCCGCGACCGCCGTCAGCGCGAAACCCGCACCGCCGAGCAGCGCGCGGCGCTCGATCCGGTAGCGCGTGCGGTTCAGAGCCATGATCCCGTCCCTTCTCCGATTCGGCGCCTGGCGCAGCAAGGGGCGTGCCACGCTTCAGCCTGCCCGCCACGGCATACCCCGCCCACGCCCCGCCAAGGAAGCGTGCAGTCGCGGAAACTTTGAGCAGCCCCCCTGCTCCCTCTCCCCTCGCGGGAGAGGGCTGGGGTGAGGGGACGGCGCAGCGCTCACGGCGAGCGGACGCCCATAGCCGCGTGGCACCCTCCTTGCCTAACCTCCCGCCGTGACCCCCGCCCCGCATCTCCGCCTCGACACCCTCGTCAAGCGCTACGGCACCCAGGCCGCCGTGGACGGCATCTCGCTCGACGTCGCGCGCGGCGAGTGCATCGCCCTGCTCGGCCCGTCCGGCTGCGGCAAGACGACCACGCTCCGCCTCGTCGCCGGGTTCATCGCCCCCGATTCCGGCAGCATCCTCGTCAACGGCCGCGCGATCGAGCGTGACCCGCCGCACCGCCGCAGCATCGGCATGGTCTTCCAGGCCTACGCCCTGTTCCCGCACCTGACCGCCGCCGGCAACGTCGCCTTCGGCCTGGAGATGCGGAACCTGCCGCGCGCCGAGCGCGACTCCCGCGTCGCCGAGGCGCTCGCCACCGTCGGCCTGGCCGGCCTGGCGGACCGCTACCCCGCCCGCATGTCCGGCGGCCAGCAGCAGCGCGTGGCGCTCGCCCGCGCCCTCATCATCCGCCCGGACCTGCTGCTGCTGGACGAGCCGCTCTCCAACCTCGATGCCGGCCTGCGCGTGGAGATGCGGGAGGAGATTGCGCGGCTGCGCGCCGCCGCCGGCATCACCACCCTGTTCGTCACGCATGACCAGGAGGAAGCGCTCGCGCTGGCCGACCGCGTCGCCGTCATGGACCGCGGCCAGGTCGTGGAGTGCGCGACGCCCGAGGCGCTGACCGAACGCCCCCGCCACCTCTTCACCGCCCGCTTCCTCGGCGCCCGCAACGTGCTGCATGGCCGCACCGAGCATGGCACCTTCCACGCGGTCGGCCTGCCGCCCATCCCCGACCCGCGCGCCGCGCCGACCCACCTGATCCTCCGCGCCGCCCGCCTGCTCCTGCTGCCGCAGCATGCCGCGCCGGATACGCCTCTCGCCGCCCCCGCCCGCGTCACGGCCGCCACGCGCCTCGACGACTCGATCCATTACGAGGTCGCGCTCGGCCCGCACGCCATCCGCGTCCACCGCCCGAGCGCCGAGCCCGCCTTTGCCCCCGGCGCACATATCGTCCTCGCCGCGCCCGGCGACGCGATGGGCTGGATCGAATCCAACGAAGCCCCCACCGGAGATCCCGCATGACCACCCGCCGCACCCTGCTGACGACCGCGCTTGCAATTCCCGCGGTCTGGGGCCGCGACGCCGTGGCCCAGATCCGACGCGGCGATGAACTCACCGTCGGCGTCTGGGGCGGCGCGCAGGAACGCATCGTGCGCGAGTTCTGCGCCGCGCCGCTGGAACGGCAGCATGGCGTGAGGATCAACTTCATCCTCGGTGGCACGCCCGAACGCCGCGCCCGCGCCTATGCCGAGCGCGGGCGGCCGAGCTTCGACGTGATCTACCTCAACATCTTCGAGAGCCGCCAGGCGCAGCGCGACGGCGTGACGCAGGCGCCCACCGCCAACGTGCCGAACTTCGCCAACCTGTATGACGTGGCCAGGCTCGGCGGATACGGCGTGGCGTTCAATCCCGTGACGATCGTGTACGACCGCCGCGCGGTGGCCGCGCCGATGACCTCCTGGCGCGACTTCTGGCGAGACGACCTGAAGGGCAAGGTGATCTGGCCGACCTTCCCCGGCGCCCAGGGCACCGCGGCGCTGCTGATGGCAGCAAAGGTGTTCGGCGGCAGCGAGACGAACATAGACCCCGGCTTCCAGAACGTCGCGCGCCTGAAGCCCTTCGCCGCGATCCAGGGCAGCCAGGACCAGCTCTACGGCATGTTCGACAACGGCGTCGGCGCCGCCAGCGTGGAGTTCGGAAGCTTCACCCGCACCTACGCCGAGAGCCGCAACCCCAACATCGTCATCGCCGACCCGGTCGAGGGCCAGGCAATCGCCACCAACGTCGCCTGCATCACCGCCGGCACGCGCGCCCAGGCGCTCGCCGAGGCCTGGGTGGACCTGCACCTCTCGCCGGAGTGCCAGCGCGCCTATGCCGAGCGCATCTACTACAGCCCCACCATCCGCAACCTCGAACTGCCGCCCGACCTGTCCGCCAAGCTGATCATGGGCGAGGAGGCGGTGCGCAAGCTGGTTGATTTCGACTGGGACGTGGTGATCGCCAACCAGGCCCGCTGGTCGTCCCGCTTCACCCGAGAGATCGCGGGTTGACGGCACGCCTGCTCCCTCTCCCCTCGCGGGGGAGGGCTGGGGAGGGGGGGCAGCGCCGGCGTGCGGCCGGCGCAGCGTCCGGCCTGCTCTCCCTCCCCTACGCCCTCTGGCTTCTCGCCGCCTTCGCCGCCCCGCTCGGCGCCGTCGCGCTGCTCTCCGTGCAGGAGAGCAGCGAGATGTTCGCCCCCCTGTCGCTGACACCCTCCGCCGCCCAATACGCCGAGCTCACCGGCGACCCCTTCTACCGCCGCGTCTTCCTCAATACCCTCGTCCTCGGCGCGTCCGTCGCCGCCGCCTGCGCGATCCTCGGCTACCCCCTCGCACTCTGGCTGACGCGCCTGCCGCCGCGCTGGAAGCCCCTCGGCTTCGCGATCATCCTCGTCCCCCTGCTGACCAACGTCGTCGTCCGCTCGCTCGGCATCATCCTGCTGCTGGCTCCGCGCGGCATCGTCGCCTCCCTCGCGGTGGAGCTGGGATTGCCGCGCCCCGACCTGCTGTTCGGCTGGTTCGCCGTCGGCCTCGCGCTGACGCAGGTCTTCCTGCCCTTCACCGTCCTCGCCCTCTACGACGTGCTGGAAGCGCAGGAGAAGCGGCTGGAGGAAGCCGCAGCCGGCCTCGGCGCCGGCTCCGCGATGCGCTTCTGGCGCGTAACGCTGCCCCTTTCCCTCCCCGGCCTCCGCGCCGGCCTGGTCATCACCTTCCTGCTGGCATCGGAATCCTACGTCAGCGCGACACTCGTCGGCGGGCGCAAGGTCTGGGTCAGCGGCATGATCGTGCTGAAAGAGGGGCTGGAGATCCTGAACTACCCGCTGGCGGCGGCGCTCGCGATGCTCATGCTCGGCGCCGGCATCCTCGCCACCTTCCTCATCGGCCGCGCGATCGCGGCGCTCACGCCCTGGGCCGCCGGCCGCGTCCCGCGCCTCCGGCTGTCAGCGCCGCCCGCGCTCCGCCGAGCCGTGGTCGCCACCGCGGAAGCTCTCGCGCCGGTCGTCTCGCGCGTGCTGCTGGCACTCGCGATCCTGCTGCTGGTCTTCCCGCTGCTGCTGGTCGCCGTCGCGAGCGTGAACGACAGCCCACAAGCCACCGTCGCGCAATTCGTCGGCTTCACCTGGCGGTGGTACGCGGCCGTCCTGCAGAACGAGCGCTACCTCTCCGACGCCTGGAACAGCGTGCAGCTCGCACTCGCCTGCGTTGCCGTGTCGCTCGGCATCGCGCTGCCGGCCGCCTTCGCCCTCGTGCGTGGCACCTTCGCGGGCCGCGAGGCGCTCGGCGCGCTGTTCATGCTGCCGCTCGCGCTGCCGGGGATCGCCATCGGCCTCGGCATGCTGCGCCTGCTGCAATGGTTCACGGCGCTGCCGCCCTTCCTCGGCATCCTCGCGGTGCACGTCGTGCTGGTCGCGCCCTTCATGCTGATGCTGCTGCGCGCCTCCGTCGCCGGCCTCGACCGCAGCCTGGAGGAAGCGGCCGGCGGCCTCGGCGCCCCGCCCGCCCGCATCTTCCGCCGCGTGATCCTGCCGCAGCTCGGCCCGGGGATCGCGGTCGCCTGCGTGATCGGCTTCCTGATCTCCTTCGGCGAGGTCACCGTCACCGCCTTCCTCACCACCGCGCGGCTCCAGACACTGCCCGTCCGCATCTACGCCGAGGCGACCTTCAGCCTGGAGAACACGGTCAACGCGATCAGCACGATCTTCATCCTGATGACGGTTGCGCTGCTGCTGCTGGTGAACCGCGTGATGCCGCTGGACCGGGTGTGGCGGCGCTGACGCGCGCCCCTCGTCAATGCCCGTGGTGCCGATGGTCGTCCTGCGCGCCGGCATCGGGCGAGGCGTTGCCCGCGCCGCCTCCCATGCCGTGCATGCCCATATGGCCCTCCATTCCATGGATCTCCGAGGGCTGGACCTGGATCGCCGCGGCATCGCCCGGGTAGGCCGCGACGATCCGGCGCATGATCGCGATCTCCTGCGCCTGGTCGGTGATGATGTGGACGTTCAGCAGGCCGAGGAAGCCGTTGCGCGCCTCCGCATTCGCCTGATAGCCGCGCGCCATGTCGAGCGCCGCGTTGTGGTGGATCATCATCGCCTTCGCGAAGCGGACGTCGCGCGCCGTCACCTCGCCCGTGACCGCCAGCGGGACCGGCACGGATTCGCGCAGGAAGCGCCACCGTCGGCCGAGGCCTTCCGTGCCCTCGGGGCGCATCGCCAGGCGCACGAAGCCGAGGTCCACCAGGCGCGGGGGCTGATCCAGCAACCGGCTCACCTCGTCCAGCAGCCCGATCTCGAATTCCTGGTTGACGATGATGGCACGGGCGAGCTGGCGGAGGACGGGGCTGCGCCCCTGCGGGTCCCGTAGATACTCCTCCGACATGGTCAGCGCGCCGGCATGGTGCGGCCGCATGCCGCGGATGTAGTCGCGGTCCGCGCGGATCGCGGCTTCGAAGGCCGCGCGCGGGTCCGTCCCCGGCGCCACCGCCCGCGTATCCCACCAGGTCCGGGTGAACGGGTAGTCCTCCAGGTCGTACTGCTCCGCCACGAAGGCCCGGCCCGGCCCGGGCGCGGCGACGAGCAGGCAGGCGAGGGCTGACGCGATGGCTCGACGCATGATCCGGCCTCCTCCGCCGATCGCGCGAGGCTGGGCCTTGCCACGATGGCAAGGTCAAGCGCGGGGCGACGCCCTCCAACCCGGTGGGCGCGTCCCGGTTGCGGCGATGGGACCCTACTGATCCACCGGGGTCAGCAGCGGCCGCCCGTCCATCTGCGCCTCCAGGTTCTCCCGCATCAGGCGTCCCATGTCCTTCCGCGTCTCGACCGTGGCCGAAGCCGCGTGCGGCTGGAGCACCACGTTGTCAAATGCGAGGAACGCCGGGTCCACATCCGGCTCGTTCAGGAACACGTCCAGTCCCGCCGCCGCGATCCGTCCCTCCCGCAGCGCCGCGATCAGCGCGGCCTCGTCCACCACCGTCCCGCGCGAGACGTTGCAGAAGATGGCGCCGGGCTTCAGCGCCGCGAAGGTCGGCGCATCCACCAGCCCGCGCGTCGTCGCGCCGCCCGCCGCTGAGACCATCAGCACGTCCACATGCAGCGCCATCGCCGCCGGCGTCGGATACCAGTCATACGCCGGCACGCCGCCCTTCCGCTCCCGCGCGCTGTAGGCAACGGGCATGCGGAAGGCCACCGCGCGCCTCGCGATCGCGCTCCCGATGCGCCCGAGCCCGACGATGCCGATGCGCTTGCCCCATACCCGCGTCTGCAAGGGCATCGAGCCCTTCGTCTTCCAGGACCCATCGCGCACCCAGGCATCGCCCGCGGGGATGCGACGGGCGGCGGCCAGCAGCAGCGCGAAGGCCATGTCGGCGACCTCCTCGGTCAGCACGTCCGGCGTGTTCGTCACGCGGATGCCGCGCGCCTTCGCGGCCTTCACGTCAATCGCGTCGTAGCCGACGCCGTAGCAGGCGATGATTTCCGTCCGCGGCAGCGCATCCATCATCGCCGCATCCGCGCCGATCTCGCCCTTCGTGCTGATGGCGCGGATCGTCTCGCGCCCCGCCGACAGCATCGCCGCCTTGTCCTCGGTTGCGTAGTAGAGGTGCAGGTCGAAGCGTTCCGTCAGCGCCTCCAGGTCCCAGGCCGGCAGCTCGCCGACCACCAGCAGCCCAGGCTTCATGGCACGCGCCCGCCCAGCTCATCCTCCACATGCACGCGGATGATGTCGTCGAAGCTGCGCTCCGCGCGGAACCCCAGCCCTTCCGCGCGCGAGGCGTCGAACTTGCGCGGCCAGCCGGAGACGATGCGGGCGACTGTCTCGTCCGGCTCCCGCCGGATCAGTGCGACGGCCTTGTCGCCCGCCACGCGCCGCAGCGCCTCGATCTGCTCCGCGACCGTCGCGGCCAGGCCCGGCATGGTGAGGTTCCGCCGCGCGCCGAGCCGTGCCGTGTCCAGCGCCGCCGCGTGCAGCAGGAATCCGACCGCCGCGCGCGGCGAGGCGTGCCAGTGCAGCACGGTATCCGGCACCGGCAGCACCGCTTCCTTCCCCGCCAGCGGCTCCCGCAGGATGGAAGAGAAGAACCCGCTCGCCGCCTTGTTCGGCGCGCCCGGGCGGATGCAGATCGTCGGCAGCCGGATCCCGATCCCGTCGAAGAGCCCGCGGCGCGAGTAGTCCGACAGCAGCAACTCCCCGATCGCCTTCTGCGTGCCGTAGCTCGTCAGCGGCGTGGTGTGGAACTCGTCGTTGATCGCGTCCGGGAAGGGCGCGCCGAAGACCGCGATGGAGGAGGTGAACACCAGCTTCGGCGTGGTGCCTGCCGCGCGGATCGCCTCGAACAGGAAGCGCGTGCCGTCGAGGTTGATCCGGTATCCCTTCTCGAAATCCGCCTCCGCCTCCCCCGAGACGATCGCCGCGAGGTGGAAGATCAGGTCCGGCCGCGCCGCCACCATCCGCGCCGCCTCGCCGGGCAAGGAGAGGTCCGCGGCCCGGCATTCCGCTGGAATGCCGGCGGGCGCCTCCGGCGCCACCACATCCACCAGGCTCACTCGCTCCACGGCGCGGCCCCCGATCGCCCGATCCGCCGCGATCCGCGCGACGAGCTTGCGGCCGATCATGCCGGCGGCACCGATGACCAGGACGTGCATGTTCCGCTCCCTACAAGGCGCCGGCGGTCGCCGTGCCGGCCTCTTCCGCCGTGATCAGCCGATCCTCGAACCACAGCGCGGCCGCGACGCGCGACATCGCCGCGCCGTCGTGCCCGATGCCGGCCACCGGCACCAGGCGCCAGGCGCAGGGCACGCCGAGCCGCGCCGCCGCGTCCCGTCCCGCCGCCACATAGGCGTGCGCGCGGGCGAAGCGGTGCGGCCCTTGCGCCAGTGCCTCGGGCTGCGATGGCAGCGACGGGCCGGAGGTCTCGGTATCCATGTCGCCGGCCAGCACCGTCAGCGGGAAGGCCAGCAGCCGCCGCAGGTCGCCCTCGTCCAGCCCGATCCCGCCCAGCCCCGCCGGAAAGCGCGCATCGAGCGTCGGCATCGAGTACCAGCCGGGATTGCCGACCGTCACGGCCTCCAGCGCGTCGTGCGGCTGCGTCGAGAGCAGCCGATGCCCGAACTGCCCGCCCGCCGAATGCCCGAACAGATGCGCCTGTCGGCGCCGCGTCACGCCGGCCGAGCGCAACGCCGCGAAGACGCGCAGTGGGATCGCATAGGCCCAGGTCTCGCGCGGCCGCACCGTCCCGGCACCGTCGAGCACCAGCCCGTTGTTGTACTGCGCCGCCTCCGGCCAGGCCTCCTCGCCGAAGGTGGTGGCGACCACCAGCAGCCCGTGCCGGTCCGCGGACGGGATCCAGAAATCGCGGTATTCGTCGCCGTTGCGCAGCATCCCGTGCTGCACCAGCACCACCGGGCTGTCCGGCGTGAACGACGCCGCGCGATAACCGTGGAGCGTCAGCGGACGCGCCGCATCGCACGCCGCGTCGGTCCAGGGGATCGAGAACCGGCCCGCCTCCGAGGGAATCATTCCGGCCGGATCTCCTGCGCCAGCGTCGTCTGGTCCATCCGTCCCTCGAAGCGCAGCCCCCGGCGGAAGGCCCAGACCGCGCTCTCGAAGTGCACGGGGATCACCGGCATGCGGTCCAGCGCCACGCGGCTCGCCTCCTGCAGCAGCCGGCTGCGCGCCGCATCGTCCATCGTCGTCACCGCCGCCACGGCCGCCCGGTCGAAGGCCGCATCCGACCAGCCGGAGTAGTTGCTCGTGCCCAGGCCCCGCTCCCGGTCGGTGGTCACCATCCACGTCCGGAAGAACAGCAGCGTCTCCTCCGCGCTCGCCGCCCAGCCGCCCATCGGCACCGAGAATTCCCGCCGTGCCCGGCGCCCGAAATAGACGTTGGAGGGCATCGCATCCAGCTCCGTCCGCACGCCGACCCGCGTGAAGAAGGCCGCCAGCGCCTGCGCGATCCGCGCGTCGTTCACGTAGCGGTTGTTGGTGGCGTGCAGCGTCATCGCGAAGCCGTTCGGGTAGCCCGCCTCCGCCAGCAGCGCCCGCGCCCGCGCGGGATCGTAGGGCAGCACCGGCAGGCCCGGGATGATCCCGGACATGCCATCCGGCAGGAACTGCGCCGCCGGCGTGGAAAGCCCGTCCATGATCCGCGCGCCGATCGCGTTCCGGTCCACCGCCAGCGACAGGGCCTGGCGCACGCGCGGATCGCGCAGCGGGTTCGGCCCGTTGCCTCCATTGACGAAGGGCGCCGGCTCCCGCTGGTCCAGTTGCAGGAAGATCAGCCGCGTGGTGGGCGCCACGGCCAGGCGCAGAGCCGCGTTCTCCCGCAGCCGCGGGATGTCGCCGGTCGCGGGCGCCTCCACCACGTCGTGATCGCCCGCCAGCAGCCCCGCGAGCCGCGGCCCCGCCGCCGTCACGGGTTGCAGGCGCACGGCCTGCCACGGCGCCTTCTCGCCCCAGTAGTCGTCGTTGCGCACGAGCTCCGTCGCGCCCCCGCGGCCGAAGCCCCGCAAGCGGAACGGCCCGGTGCCGATGGCCGCGCTCGCATCGTTGAAGGCGGCGAGCGCCGGCCACGGCCCGCCCCCGCCGCAATTCGTCTCCACGTTGAATGTCAGCGCGCGCGCCGGCACCAGCCCGCGCGGGATGATGCGCAGCGAGGACACGTCTGAGGGCAGCAGCGGCTCCGGCTCCCGCGTCGTCACCACCACGCGCTGCGGGCCTTCCGCCGCCACGCCCGTCAGCCGCCGCACGGTGGAGGAGTAGCTGACCGCCAGCTCGCTCTCGTTGTTCAGGATGCGGCAGAGCGAGAACACGACGTCTTCCGCCGTGAAGGGCTGGCCGTTATGGAAGCGCACGCCCTCGCGCAGCTCGAACACCCAGGTCCGGTCGTCGCGCCGCGACCAGGATGTCGCGAGCTGCGGCCGCGCCTTCAGCCGCGCATCCAGCTCCACCAGCGATTCGAAGACGTGGTCGTGCAGCGTGGAATTCGGCGCGGCGGCGTAGTGGTGCGGATCGGCCGAAGTCGGCTCCGCCGCCATTGCGATCCGCAGCGTCTGCGCGTCGGACGGCATGGCGAGCGCCACGCACGCGACGCCTGCCAGCAGCAACCTTCTCATCCGATCAACCCTCTCCGGCCGCGCCGATCATGGCGCGGCCGGAGGCGCGCGTCACGTCACCCGGATGTTGCGGAACTGCCAGGGATCGGGCTCGTCCAGATCCTCCGGGAAGAGCCGCCCGCGGTCCTGGGTCGGCGTCCAGTCTGAATACGCGCCGACGACCTCGCCGAGGTAGGGCCCGCAGATTTCCAGGATGCGGGTGAAATCCATCTCGTCGGATTCCACCACGCCCCGCCGCGGGTTCTCCATCGCCCAGACCACGCCAGCCAGCACCGCCGCGGTCACCTGCAAGGACGTCGCGTTGTTGTGCGGCACCAGGCGCCGCGCCTCCGCGATCGTCAGTCGGGAGCCGTACCAATAGGCACCCTTCGCATGGCCCATCAGCAGCACGCCGAGTTCGTCCATGCCCGTCGTGATCTCGTCCGTCATCAGCCGCTTCTCCGGCTGCATGATCCAGTTCTTCCCCGCCAGCTCGTGGATCGAGAGCACCGCGTCGTCGCAGGGGTGGTAGGCGTAGTGCACGGTCGGCCGGTAGCGCACGCGGCCGTCCGCGTCGCGCGCCGTGTAGTAGTCCGCCATCGAGATGCTCTCGTTGTGCGTGATGAGGAAGCCGTGGAACGGCCCCTCCAGCGGCGTCCAGGTCCGCACGCGCGTGGAGGCCCCCGGCCGCATCAGGTAGATCGCCGCGTCGCAGCCGAAGCCGTGCCAGTGCCCGTCCGCGGGCAATGCCTTCTCATGCGTACCCCAACCCAGCTCGGCGGGCTGCGAGCCCTCGCCGACGAAGCCGTCCACCGACCAGGTGTTGACGAATTCGCCGGGGCGCTTCGGCTGGCTGCCGACCTGGGTGTCGCGCTCCGCAATGTGGATCACCTTCACGCCCAGCCGCTCGGCCAGTGCCGCCCAGGCCGCGCGGTCCGTCGCGGGCGGCGCCGTCACCGCCATGCCGGTATCCCGCGCGATGTCCAGCAGTGCCTGCTTGACGAAGTGCGACACCAGCCCCGGATTCGCTCCATGCGCCGTCACCGAGGTCGGGCCGCCCCGCGCCGCCTCGCGCAGCGCGATCGCCTCCTCCCGCATCGCGTAGTTGGACCGCTGCGAGGGCGTGAGCGAGGGGTCGGTGTAGCCCCCCGCCCACGGCTCCACGACGGTGTCGAGGTAGAGCACGTCGAGGCGCTGGCAGAGCTTCATCAACTCCACCGAGGACACGTCCACGGAGAGGTTCAGCAGGAAGTCGCCGGCGCGCAGCAGCGGCGAGAGCAGATCGGCGAAGTTCTCCCGCGTCGCCGCCTGTTCGATGAAGCGGATGCCGTATTCCGCGGCCACCTCGCGGCCGCGCGGTTCCGCGGTGACGATGGTGATCGCCTCCTTCGGCATCTCGATATGCCGGAGTATCAGCGGCAGCACCCCCTGCCCGATCGAGCCGAACCCGAGCATCACCACCCGGCCCTTGAACGCCACATGCTTCATCGAACTCTCCTCTTCTCCCTCCCCCCTTGCGGGGGAGGGCCGGGGTGGGGCAGCACGCTGTGAGGGCCGCAGCGCCCCTAGGCCGCCACCCCATACCCCGGCGTCGCCAGCAGCGGCGCATCCGCCACCTCCACGATCGCCGCACGGTCGAAGCCGTTGAACGCCGTGCGCAGCGCCGCGCCATACGCGCCCAACTGTCCCACCTCGATCCAATCCCCCTCGCGAACATCCGCCGGCAGCAGGAACGGACCCTTCATGTGGTCCGCGCTGTCGCAGGTCGGCCCGTAGAACGCGAAGGGCACGGCCGGTTCCGCGCTGTCACGGATCAGTCGCACCGGGAAGCGCCAGCCCGGCACGCCCGCATCCGACAGCGCGCCATAGACGCCGTCGTTCACGAACAGCGTCTCTCCCCGCCGCCGCTGCACCTGCAGCACGACGGAGGTCCCGCCCGCCACCAGCGCGCGCCCGGGCTCCGCCCACAGCTCCAGCCCTGAGAGGCCTTCCTCCGCCACCGCGATCGCGACCGCCGTCGTGAAGGCGCCGAGCGGCGGCGGCACCACGTCCGGGTATGCCACCGGATAGCCCCCGCCTACGTCCAGCACCTCCACCGCGACGCCCGCCTCCCGGATCACCCGGGCGGCCAGCGCGACCGCGCGCGCATAGGCCGCCGGCTCCAGGCATTGCGACCCCACATGGAAGCTCACGCCGAGCCTGGCGGCATGCGGCCGCGCCGCCCGCAGCAGCGCGACGGCCTCCTCCGGCGCGGCGCCGAACTTGCCGGAGAGGTCGTACATCGCCCCGCCCTTCGGCAGCGCGAGCCGGATGACCAGGCCGCGGCCCTCGCCCGTCTCCTCCAGCACCTTCGCCAGCTCCTCCGCGCTGTCCAGCACGAAGTCGCGCACGCCGTGCCGCCCCCACGCCTCGCGGATCGCGGAGCGCGCCTTCACCGGATGCATGAAGTGGATGGAGGCGTCCGCGAACATGCTTCGCACCAGCCGCACCTCCGCGATCGAGGCGCAGTCGAAGTGCCGCACGCCGCCGCGCCAGAGGGCGCGCAGCACCGCCGGCTCCGGGTTGCACTTCACCGCGTAGAGCGTCCGCCCGGGGAAGCTCGCCACGAAGGCGCGCGCCGCGCCCTCGATGACGCCGGGGCGCAGGCAGTGCACGGGCTCCTCCGGCCGCAGCCGCGCGACGAGCGCGTCCACGGATTGCGGCAGCTTCTCGACATTGCGGCGGAGCGGCGCGACGGCGCCGCGGAAGCGGAGGTCGGTCATTCCAGGGGTTCCGAAGCGGGGTTTGCGTCACGCCCGCCGCCGCGCCACGCGGGCGCGGCGGCGGGAAAGAGGGAGTCGCGCGGCGGCCTGACGCGGCCCCCCGCACCCCGTGGATGCGAAGCGCCGCGCACGGACGTCACAGGCTGCCGGAAGGCGCTCGCCCCATCGGGGTCCGGGCCTCGGCAGCGCGCGCGTCAGGCGCTGGCTGGGTCGCGAGATCGTCTCGCGCCGCGGCATTCAGGCGACACAGGCGGCTCCCTCGAACTTCCCGGCCCATGGGTGGCCGGATCGGACAAGAGACGCGTCCCGTCGTTGCTTGTGCCCGGAATCACCCGGGCTCGCGGCACGTGCGCTGGCGTCGGAACTCGCCGCGAGGGCAGCACCCCCGCGACGGCCGGATAAATAGCGGCACTCCGCGCTGACTTCAAGCGGTTTTCCGGGGCAACCTACAATCCCCGGGCATGGCGCCCTGCATCCAGCGCAGAACGCCGGAACCCTTTCAGACGTGACCTCTCAGCCTGGCCGGCAGAGATACTCCCAGGCCACCGTCGCCGCCGCCAGCGCCGTGATCTCCGAGACGTCGTAGGCCGGCGCCACCTCGACCACGTCCATTCCACGGAAATCCAACCCCCCGATCCGCCGCAGCATCGCCTGGAGCTGCCAGCTCGCCAGCCCGCCGATCTCGGGCGTGCCGGTTCCCGGCGCGAAGGCCGGGTCCAGCACGTCAATGTCCACGCTCAGATACGCCGGCCCGGCGCCCAGCTTGTCGGCGATCGCCGCCGCCACCGCCGTCGGCCCCGCCTCATGTGCCTCGATGGCCGAGATCACCGTCACGCCGCGCGCCCGCGTCGCGTCCATCGTCTCGGCATCCACGGGGGACCGGATGCCCACCTGGATCATCCGCTTCGGCTCCACCAGCCCCTCCTCGATCGCGTGGAAGAAGGGCTGCCCGTGGCTGAACCGCTGCCCGAAACTCTCCGGCCAGGTATCGAGATGCGCGTCGAAATGCACCAGGCCGATCGGCCCGCCCAGCCGCTTCGCCAGGGCCCGCAGCAGCGGCAGCGTGATCCCGTGCTCCCCGCCGAGCGCGACCAGGTGCGGGTGCGCCGCCGCCTGCTCCTCGATGAGCTTCAGGCTCCCCGGCAGGTCGCCCAGCGCGAGCGCGAAGTCGCCGACATCCGCGACCCCGCCGGCCCGCGGGTCCACCCGCGTCACCGGATGCGCGCCGTCCACCAGCATCCGCGACGCCCGCCTGATCGCCGCCGGCCCGTCGCGCGCCCCCGCCCGGTTGGTGGTCCCGAGGTCGAGCGGCACGCCCGCCACCGCGACCTCGCCCCCCGGCGAAGGCGGCAGGCCCAGGAAGCCGGGCGGCGTGGCGAAGGTCGGGACGAGTGTCATGGCCTGCTCCTTGCCGCGGCGCGGCGCCGAATGCCAGCGGAACCGCTGCCCAGGATTTGGGCAGCACTCGCCCCGCCCATCCCGCTACGATCTGGCACGTCGCTTGCCTCCCACCACGCCGCCAAGGGGGACACCGCCATGCACCGCCGCCATATCCTCGCCGGCGCCGCCGGCGGCCTCGCCATGCCCGCAGTCGCCACCGCGCAGACCGCCTTTACCTGGCGGATGACGAGCTTCTACGGCCCGCAGGCCGCCTTCTACTCCACCGGCCCCGGCTCCGCCCGCGACCTGATCGACCGCATCCAGCGGATGTCGAACAACCGCATCCGCATCCAGTTCTTCGGCGCCGGCGAGCTGATCCCCGCTGCCGAGGGCTTCGACGCCGTCAGCAGCGGCATCGTCGAGATGAACTACGCGAACGCCTATTTCTGGACCGGCAAGACCTTTGCCGCGCAGTATTTCACCGCCGTCCCCTTCGGCCTGAACTTCCAGGGCCTGAACGGCTGGATGTACGACGGCGGCGGCCTCGACCTCTGGCGCGAGGTGTACGACCGCTTCAACCTCGTCCCCTTCCTATGCGGCAACACCGGCGTGCAGATGACGGGCTGGTTCCGCAGACCGATCGAGCGCGTGGAGGATTTCCGCGGTCTCAAGATGCGCATCCCCGGCCTGGCCGGCCGCGTCTATCAGCGCCTCGGCGTGGATGTCCGCCTGCTGCCCGCCGGCGAGATCTTCCCCGCCCTCGAACGCGGCGTGATTGACGCGGCCGAGTTCGTCGGCCCCTTCCTCGACCGCCAGCTCGGCCTGCAGCGCGTCGCCAAGACCTACCACACCACCGGCTGGCACGAGACCGCGACGGCGAGCGAGCTCATCATCAACAAAGCCGCCTGGGCGCGCCTGCCCGCGGACCTGAAGGCGATCGTCGAGAACGCGGTGGCCGCCTGCAACGTCATCTCCGAGGCCTGGTGCCAGAAGAACAACGCCGAGGCGATGGAGGACCTGATCCGCAACCAGGGCGTGGACGCACGCCCCCTCCCCGACCCCGTCATCGAGCGCCTGCGCACCGAGACCAATGCCGTGCTGGAGGAGGGTGTCGCCCGCGACCCCGTCACTCGCCGCGTCCATGAGAGCTTTACCGCCTACAAGCAGAAGTTCGACGCCTGGTCCGGCTACTCCGAGGCGATCTACCACAGCCGGATCCGGCCGGGGTGAGCCGGCTCGCCACCCGCCTCGACGCGATCGTGGATCGCCTCGGCCAGCTCTCGGCGGTCGCCGTCGCGGCGCTGGTCGTCGTGATGTCCGCCAACGTCCTCCTGCGCTACGGCTTCTCCGTGGGCAGCGTCTGGGCGCAGGAGCTTGAGTGGCACCTGATGTCCCCTATCGCCCTCATCGGCGCCGCCTACGCGCTCCGCCACGGCGAGCATGTCCGCGTGGACGTGCTCTATGCCGGCTTCGGCGAGCGCAGGAAGGCGATGGTGGACGCCTTTGCGGCGCTCGCCGGCCTCGTCATCTGCGGTCTTATCATCCTGCTCTCCTGGCGCTACGTCGGCGTGTCGTTCGCGCAGGACGAGGGCTCGCCCAACCCCGGCGGGATTCCGCTCCGCTGGGCGCTGAAGGCTTTCATCCCGGTCGGCTTCGCGCTGCTGGCGATGCAATTCACCGCGGACCTCCTGCGTGCCACGGCACGGCTGCGCGCAGGATGAGAAAGGCCCTGATCGAGAGTCGCGCGGCCCTCACCCGCCTCGCTGCGCTCGGCACCCTCTCCCGTGAAACGGAAGAGGGAGGGACCCGCGCGAAGCGCGGGAGGGTGAGGGCCGCGCAACCCCCGGCAACACGCGCGGCTGCCGCACCCGCACACCAGACACCCACATGCCCCTGACCGAACTCTATGCCATCCTCATGCTCGCGAGCTTCTTCGCCCTGCTCATGCTCGGCGTGCCCGTCGCGCTCACCCTCGCCATCTCCGGCTTCACCTTCGGCTGGCTCGGCTTCGGCCCGATGCTGTTCAACCTGTTGCCGCACCGCATCTTCGGCGTCGTCACCTCCTACGCGCTGCTCGCCATCCCGCTCTTCGTCTTCATGGGGGTCGCGCTGGAGAAGTCGCGCCTGGCCGAGGACCTGATGGAGGTCGTCGGCCGGCTGTCCGGCGCGCTGCGCGGCGGGCTGGGCCTGGGCATCGTCTTCGTCGGCGTCCTGATGGGCGCCACGACCGGCATCGTCGGCGCCACCGTCGTCACCCTCGGCCTGCTGACACTCCCCGCCCTGCTGCGGCGCGGCTACGACAAGGGCCTCGCCTGCGGCGTCATCTGCGCTTCCGGCACCCTCGGCCAGATCATCCCGCCGAGCCTCATCCTGATCCTGCTCGCCGACATCATGAACCTCTCCGTCGGCACGCTCTTCGCCGCCGCCGTCGTTCCCGGCCTCGCACTCGCCGGCATCTACTGCGCCTACCTGCTGGTCCTCGGCGTCGTCCGCCCGAGCATGGTCCCCGCCGTCCCCGCCGAGGAACGCGCGCTGATCTCCGCGCGGCAGTTGCTGGTGAAGCTCTTCAGGGTGATCGCGCCGCCGGTCGGCCTCGTGATGGCGGTGCTCGGCTCCATCATCGCCGGCATCGCAGCGCCCACCGAAGCCGCCGCCATGGGAAGCCTCGGCGCGCTGATCGTCTGCGCCATCGGCCGCCGCCTGACCGCGTCCCTCGTCGTCGAGACGCTGCGCGCCACGGCCCGCATCACCGCGATGATGATGTTCATCCTCATCTGCGCCCAGGTCTTCGCGCTCGCCTTCCGAGGCCTGCAGGGCGAGCGGATGGTCCACGACCTGTTCGAGTTCCTGCCGGGCGGCGTCGCCGCCGACATCTGGTTCATGCTGGCTCTGGTCTTCGTGCTCGGCTTCTTCCTGGAATGGATCGAGATCTCCTACATCGCCGTCCCGATCTTCCTGCCGGTCTTCGCGCAGGCGGGCGTGGACCCCGTCTGGCTCGCCACCCTGATCTGCGTGATGCTCCAGACGAGCTTCCTGACACCGCCCTTCGGCTGGGCGCTCTTCTTCCTCCGCGGCGTCGCGCCGCCCGAGGTTGCGACCGGCGACATCTACCGCGGCGTCATGCCCTTCGTCGGCATGCAGCTCCTCGCCGTCCTCCTGGTCTTTCTCTTCCCCGCTCTGGCCACCTGGCTCCCGAACGCAATCGGCTGGTGACCACCCACTCCCCCTCCCCTCGCGGGAGGGGGCCGGGGGGGAGGGGGCATCGGCGAACCTGCCCTGGCCGCGCCGACCCCCACCCCAGCCCTCCCCCGCAACCGGGAGACGGAGTCCGCTACCCCTCCAGCGTCGCGTCCAGCGTGATCTCCGCTCACTCCCCCTCCCCTCGCGGGAGGGGGCCGGGGGGAGGGGGCATCCGCGAACCTCCGATAGCCGCGCCGACCCCCATCCCAGCCCTCCCCCGCAAGCGGGAGAGGGAGTCCGCTATCCCTACAGCGTCGCGTCCAGCATGATCTCCGCTCACTCCCCCTCCCCTCGCGGGAGGGGGTAGGGGGGAGGGGGCTTGCGCGAACCTGCCCTGGCCGCGCCGACCCCCACCCCAGCCCTCCCCCGCAAGCGGGAGAGGGAGTCCGCTACCCCTCCAGCGTCGCGTCCAGCGTAATCTCCGCGTTCAGCACCTTGCTCACCGGGCACCCCGCCTTCGCCGCCGCGGCCAGCTCGTCGAACCGCGCCTTCTCAATTCCCGGCACCTTCGCCCGCAGCGTCAACGCCACGCTCGCGATCTTCCAGCCGCCACCTTCCTGCTCCATCGTCAGCCGCGCGCTCGTCGCCAGTTCCTGCGGCGGGTGCCCGGCGCCCGAGAGCTGGAACGCCAGCGCCATCGAGAAGCAGCCCGCATGCGCCGCCGCGATCAGCTCCTCCGGGTTCGTGCCCTGACCGTCCTCGAAGCGCGCGTGGAAGGAGTAGGGCGTCCCCTTCAGCGTCCCCGACTGCGTCGTGAGCGTCCCCGCCCCTTCCTTGCCGCTGCCCTGCCAGGTGGCCGAACCCTCGCGCCGGATGCTTGCCATGTCGTCTCTCCTGTCGAACCGCGGTTGCAGCGCCGACCGTGACACGGCACGTCGTCTGCCTCTAGCCTCGCCGCCGCATGCCGCACGACCTCGTGCTTCCCCCGCCCGCCCCGCGCGCCCTCTGCACGGATTGCGGCCTGTCCCGCACGACGATGGCGAAGGCCTGCGGCCACGCCTGCCAGTTCCTCCGCCCGGACTACGAAGCGCTGGAACGCCAGGTGCACGGCCGCGCGCGCGACCCCGCCCGCCCCGACGAACTGCATTTCGGCCCCTTCACCCGCACACTCCGCGCGCGATTGAAGCAGCCGCGCGACGGCGCGCAGTGGACCGGCATCGCCACCCGCATCGGCGAACGCCTGCTGGAATCCGGGCAGGTCACCGCTGTCCTCGCCACCGCCGCCGATCCCGCCGACCGCTGGCGGCCCCGCCCCGTCCTCGTCACCCGCGCCGAGGACATGGCCGCCTGCCGCGGTATGAAGATGGGCTTCGCGCCCCTGCTCGCGCTGCTGGAGCCCGCCGCCCGCGCCGGCCACCGCCGCCTCGCGGTGATCGGCATTCCCTGCCAGGTCCACGCGTTGCGCGCTATCGAGGCGGAACTCGGCCTCGAACGCCTGGTCGTCATCGGCACGCCCTGCTCCGACAATACCACGACCGAGATGTTCCACCGCTTCCTGGACCTGCTGGACCCCGACCCGGCCTCGATCACCTACCTGGAATTCCGCGCCGACTACCACGTCGAGATCCGCCACGACGACGGCCGCATCCGCACGATCCCCTTCCTGCAACTGCCGATCAGCCGCCTGCCGCCCGACTTCTTCCCGCTGACCTGCCGCACCTGCGTGGACTACACCAACGTCCTGGCGGACCTCACCGTCGGCTACATGGGCGGCACCGGCGCGCAATGGCTGCTCCCTCGCAACGCGCGCGGCGAGGCGCTGGTCGCGCTGCTCGGCGACGAGCTGGAAGCGGCTGCCCCGGCGTCCGCCGGTCGCCGTGCCGGCGCCGTGCGCGGGTTCCTCGCCAACACCGAACGCGCCGCCGGCGGCCTGCCGCTCCGCCGCATGCCCGGCTTCCTGCGCCCGCTCGTCGGCTGGCTGATGCCGCGCATCGGCCCGCGCGGCCTGGAATTCGCCCGCGCCCGGGTGGAGATGAAGGCCGTCGAGACGGTCCTCTACCTCCGGCACGCCGCGCCCCGCAGGCTCCGCAGCATGGTCCCGGCCCATGTGTGGCGCCTGGTCGCCCCCTACGGCCTGCAACCGCGCGACGACGAAAGGGCGCGCCCCGCCCGGCCTGGGCCGTCACCACCCGAGGCCTGAACCGCACGAAATTTCACCACTAAAACAAGATGCAAGCCCGGCGTGTTCCCGTAAGAGTTGCCGTCCCCGCGCAAAAAGTTGCTATTAGAAGCCGCGGCCTGCCGCCCGAACCCTTCACCCGCCAGGTCGCGCCGTCCGGGAGCCCCCATGGCCACGCCCCGCCTGCCATCCATGCCGATCGCTTGGCGCAGCCTCGCCGCCGCCTTGCTGCTCTGCCTGTTCGCCAGCGTGTATGCCGCTGTCCCTGGCGCTGCCCAGACGACCACCAATGACGCGCCGATCCGCATCAAGGTGGTCGGCGGCCTCGCGGATGTCAGCCAGTACCTGCGATTCGAGGAACCCTTCTGGCGCCGCCGCGTGGGCGAGCTGACCGGCGGCCGAGTCACGACGGAAATCTCCCCCTTCGACCGCAGCGGCATCCGCGGGCAGGAGATGCTGCAGCTCATGCGGCTCGGCGTCGTGTCCTTCGGCACCGTCATCCTGCCGATCGCCGCCACCGAGGAACCCGAGTTCAACGCGGTGGACCTGCCGGCCCTCTCGCCGGACATGGCGACGCTCCGCCAGAACGTCGCCGCCTTCCGCCCCCACCTGGAGACGCTGCTGCGTGACCGCTACGGGATCGAGCTGCTCGGCGTGTACACCTATCCGGCGCAGGTCGTCTTCTGCAACCGCCCCTTCGCCAGCCTCGGCGACCTGCGCGGCCGCCGCGTCCGCACCTCCTCCGTCAGCCAGTCGGAGCTGATCCAGGCGCTCGGCGGCACCGGCGTCGTCACGCCCTTTGCCGAGATCATCCCGGCCTTCCGCACCGGCGTCGTGGAATGTGCCATCACCGGCACGCTCTCCGGCCACGCCATCGGCCTTTTCGAGGTGACGACCCACGTGCACACCATGGCGCTGAGCTGGGGCCTGTCCGTCTTCGGCGCCAATTCCGCCGCCTGGGCCGCGCTGCCCGCCGACATCCGGCGCACCCTGCGCGATGGCGTGCGGACGTTGGAGGCGGAGATCTGGCAGGCCGCCGACCGCGAGACCGGCGAGGGCCTGGCCTGCAACGCCGGCCAGCCGAGCTGCTCCCTCGCGCGCCGCGGCAACCTCATCATCGTCCCCGTCAGCCCCGCCGACGACGAGCGTCGCCGCCGCCTTCTCGGCGACGTCGTGCTGCCGCGCTGGGTGGACCGCTGCGGCCCCGACTGCGTCGAGGCGTGGAACCGCACACTCGCCCCGGTCACCGGCCTCCGCGCCCGCGCGGATTGAGGGGACAGCGCATGCAGACCACGCGTCGCCTCCGCTTCGCCGTCCTCGGCTCCCTGGCACTCGTCCTGTTGATACTGGGCGTCGTCACCTTCGGCGTGCTCGCCCGCATGCGCGAATCGGTGCTGTCCACCAATCACGACACGGCGAACCGCATCTCCCGCGCGGTAGAGGCCTCGCTCAACCGCAATTTCGTGCAGGTGGATGCGATGCTGGCCGGCCTGCCGGCCATCCTCGCGCCCTACGCCGGCGCGAGCTTCGATTCGGCCGGCGCCGGCCGCGTGTTGCGTGAGCTGAACAACCAGAACTTCACCTTCCGCGACGTGCTGCTGATCGGCAGCGACGGCATGCCCGTGGTGACCGCGCTCGCCGTCTCGCGCCGCCGCCCGCTGCCGATCCCGCTCGGCAGCGGCTTCACTGAAACGGGACCGTCGGCCGGCAGCGTCGCGATCGGCGGACCGGTGCGCAACCCCGTCACCGGCGAATGGGCGCTGTTTCTCGCCCGCCCCGTCACCGTAGCCGGCCTAGGCACCGTCACCGCCGTCGCCGAGGTGCCGGTGCAGGTGATCGGCGCGCTGCTCGCCGTCGGCGGCGAGGCGCCCGGCCTGCGCGTGACCCTGGAACGCGAGGACGGCACCCTCCTCGCCTCCCTGCCGCACGACGAGACGCGCATCGGCCAGCGGCTGCCGGCCACCGCCGCCAGCATGGCCGTCGCGCGCGAGGGGCAGAGCCGCTTCGACGGCCACCCCGTTCTCGCCTCCGTCCGCCCGACGCTGTACCCGACGCTCTCCATCGTCGCGACCATCGAGACCGACGCCGCGCTCGCCGGCTGGCGAATGGACCGCGACCGCGCGCTCGCCATCTGCTCCGCCTTCGCCGGCCTGGTCATCGCCTTCGGCGTCGCGCTGATCCTCTGGCTGCGCCAGCGCGACCGCGTGGAGGCGGAGCGCTCCGCCTGGCGCGCCCGGCTCGAGAACGCGCTCGACAGCATGTCGGACGGCTTCGTGATGTTCGGGCCCGACAGCCGGCTGATCGCCTGCAACCAGCGCTACAAGGACTTCTACACGATCTCCGCGCCCTTCATCCGCCCCGGCGCGCATTTCCACGAGATCCTGCGCGAGGGCGCGCGGCGCGGGCAGTACCCCGCCGCCGGCTCCGACATCGAGGCCTTCATCACCTACATGGACGCCTGGCGGAACGCCAACAACCCGCCGATCGAGCGCCTGCTGCCCGACGGCCGCTGGGTGCTGATCACCGAACGCACCACGCCCGATGGCGGCACCGTCGGCATCCGCACCGACATCACCCAGCTCAAGCGCACGATGGAGGAGCTGGCCTCCGCGCGCGACGCCGCGCGCGCAGCCGGCGAGGCGAAGAGCCAGTTCCTCGCCCGCATGTCGCACGAACTCCGCACGCCGCTGAACGGCATCCTCGGTTTCGCGCAGGTCCTGCTGCGCGACCCCAACCTGACGGCCGAGCAGCGCGAGCAGGTCGCGATGCTGCGCGAAGCCGGCCAGCACCTGCTGGAGCTGGTGAACGGCCTGCTCGACCTCTCGAAGATCGAGGCCGGAAAGCTCGACCTGCACCTCTCCGACGTGGCCCTGCGACCCCTGCTCGACGGCTGCGCCGGCCTGCTGGCGCCGGAGGTCGCGCGCAAGGGCATCCGCTTCAGCCTGACCGTCGCGACCGGCACGCCCGCGGCGGTGGAGGCGGATGCGATGCGCCTGCGCCAGATGCTCCTCAACCTGCTCTCCAACGCCGTGAAGTTCACGCCGCCCGGCGGCGCGGTGGAGCTGCGCGCCCGCCCGATGCCCGGCGGCAACCCCGGCCTCCGGCTGGAGGTGCAGGACACCGGCCCCGGCATCCCGCCGGAGAAGCGGCACCTGCTGTTCGAGGATTTCTCGCAGCTCGTCAGCCTTCCCGGCGACGGCGCCGCAGGCACGGGCCTCGGGCTGGCCATCTCCGCCCGCCTCGCCGCCGCGATGGGCGGCCGCATCGCCTGCGACCCGGCGGTGCGCGAGGGCGCGCTGTTCTGGGTGGAGCTGCCGCTGCGCGAGGTCCGGCTGCCCGCCCCGATCGCCGCGCCGGCCAGGGCGCAGATCGCCGCGCCGGAGCGGACGCGGGCGCTGCGCGTGCTCGTCGCCGACGACGTGGCGGCGAACCGCATGGTCGCCCGCGCCATGCTCGTCGCGGCCGGCCACAAGGTGGACAGCGCCGCCGACGGCGCCGAGGCGCTCGCCGCCGTGCAGCGCGAGACCTACGACGTCGTGCTGATGGACGTGCAGATGCCCGGCATGGACGGGCTGGAGGCCACGCGCCGCATCCGCGCGCTGGACGGCGCCGCCGCGCGCATCCCCGTCCTCGCCGTCACCGCCTCCGCCCTGCCCGATCAGGTCGCGGCCTGCCATGCGGCGGGGATGGATGGGCACCTGCCGAAGCCGATCGAGCGCGAATCGCTGCTCTCCGCCGTCGGCCGCCTCGCCGCCGGCGACACCATCGCGGCCGTCGCACTGCCGGAGGTTCCGGCCGAGCCGCTGCTGCTCGACCGCGCGGCGCTCGCGAACCTCGCCAGCGACCTCGGCCCGACCGCGGACGTGGTCATCGGCGAGTTCGTCGCCGAACTGCGCCTCGGCATCGAGACGCTGTCCGCGCCGGGCATCGCCGGCGATCCGCCGCAGCTGCGGCACGCCGCGCACCGCCTGCTCGGCGCCGCCCGCACCCTCGGCGCCCGCCGCCTCTCCGCCGCCATCGAGGCGCTCCAGGCCGGCGTCCGCGCCGGCGACCCCGCCGAGCCCGCGCTTCGCCGCGTCCTCGACATCGCCGCCGCCACGATGTCCCCGCTCGACCAGGCCCTGCGCCGGCCCGCGATACCGGTTCCGTCCCCCGCCCTTGCGGGGGAGGGCTGAAGCTCGGGAAGACGCCCCGATCGCGCCGCTACCCCAGCCCGGCCAGCCGCTCCCCGAGCAGCCCGAAGAACCCTTCCACGTCCAGCGTCTCGAGCAGCGTCGCATTCGCCGGCTTTCCCGTCCGGCCCCACCTGTCCACGACCGTCCTCCCCCGCGACGGCCCCGCCGACAGCTCCATCTCGACCTGCGCCGGCCGCGCGCCGAACAGCCCCGGCCGCACCGCCCAGGCCACCGCGCAAGGATCGTGCAGCGGGAACCCCCGCCCGCCGAAGCGCCGCGAGGCCGGCAGCGCCCGCAGGATCTCCACCGCCGCGCCGAGGCATCTCCCGCCCCCCCGCGCCGCGAGCCGCGCCACCACCTCCGGCGTCACGAAGGCCTGCGCCGTCAGGTCCAGCGTCGCCAACGCGAGTGACCGCCCGAGCCCCAGCAGCACCGCCAGGGCCTCCGGGTCGTTCCAGGCGTTGAACTCGGCCGAGGGCGTGATGTTGCCCTCCCCCCACGCCCCCGACATGAGCACGATCTCGGCCACGCGATCGGCCAGCGCCGGCTCCGTCGCGAAGGCCAGCGCGAGGTTCGTCACCGGCCCGAGCCCGATCACCGTCACGCTGCCCGGCGCCGCCGCGCGCAGCTCTGCGCGGATCGCATCCGATGCGAGTCCGGGCGCCAGCGGCGGCCCCTCCGGCAGCGCGACCCCGCCTAATCCGTCGTCGCCATGGATCGCCGTCTCGCTCCGGAAGCTGCCGAGCAGCGGCCGCTCTGCCCCCGCCACCACCGGCACCGCGCGCCCCGTCAGCCCCACGACGGCGCGTGCGTTCCGCGTCGTCCGCGCCAGCCCGACATTGCCGCCAGCCACCGTCACCAGCCGCACGTCGAGCTCCGGCGAGCCGAGTGCCAGCCACAGCGCGATCGCGTCGTCGGTGCCGGGGTCGCAGTCAATGATCGTCGGCTTCGCCATCGCGGCCTCTCCCCTTTGCGGCGCCGCACGCAGCATGGCACGCTGACCCGCACAGACCAGCCGACCGGGAGAGCATGGAGTTCTGGCAGGCTTTCGCCGCGCGCGCCGTTCCGCGTGCCGTGTGGACCGACCGCTTCGACGCGCAGCTGCCCGATGGCCGCGCGCTGACGCTGCCGCTGCGCGACCTCGGCGAGACCGCGGTCGCCGGCTTCGTCGCGAACCAGGCGGCCTTCCCGGTCACCCGCGCGCTCTCCGCCTGGATGACCGACATCGCGCGCCCCTTCGGCGCCGATGCCGTCGTCGGCCTGCCCACCCTCGGCCAGGTCTTCGCGCCGGTGGTCGCGGAGGCGCTCGGCCACCCCAATTGGATCGCGCCATCCTGGTCCCGCAAGCGCTGGTATGAGGACCGGCTGAGCGTGCCCGCGTCCTCCGTCACCTCGCCCGCCGAGCGTCGCATGTGGCTCGACCCGCGTCTGGTCCCGCGCCTCGCCGGCCGCCGCGTGCTGCTGGTGGACGACGTGGTCTCGACGGGCGCCTCCGCCCGCGCCGGCCTCGCGCTGCTGGCCGCGGCGGGGATCAGGCCGGTCGCACTGGTCGTCGCGATGGCGCAGGGCGACCGCTGGCGCGTCCCGCCGGAGCCGGGCGGGCTACGCGCCTGGCCCGATGACATCCCGGTCCGCGCGGTCTTCGCCACGCCGCTCTTCGCCCGCACCGGCGACGGCTGGGCGGCGATGCCCGGCACCGCGCCGCACGATCTGTGCCCGCTGATGCCGAAGGACCTCGCCGCATGAGGCTGCCCGCCGCCCTTCTCGCTCCCCTGGTCGCCGCGACGCTCCTCGCCGCGCCATCGCAGGCGCAGGACGGCATCCGCATCGCGGTGGAGGCCGGCCCCACCAGCCTCGACCCGCATTTCGCGAGCCTCATCACCAACATCGGCTTCAGCCGCCACGTCTTCCAGCCGTTGATGGAGCAGGACCACCGCCAGGACCTGCGCCCCGCCATCGCCACCGCGATCCGCGTGCTCGACGACACGACGTGGGAGGTCACGCTCGATCCCCGCGCCCGCTTCCACGATGGCCAGCCCGTTACCGCCGACGACATCGCCTTCACGGTCGCGCGCGCCGGCGACGTGCCGAACAGCCCATCCAGCTTCCGCTACGCCACGCGCCCGATCGCGGCGGTGGAGACGGTGGATGCGACGACGCTGCGCATCCGCACGCACCAGCCGACGCCTCTGCTGCCGAACTTCCTCGCGCTGGTGATGGTCGTCTCGAAGCGCCACGGAGAGGGCGCGACGACGGCGGACTACAATGCCGGCCGCGCGATGATCGGCACCGGCCCCTTCCGCCACGTGAGCTGGCAACCCGGCAGCCCCGTCGTGCTGGAGCGCAACGCGAATTTCCACGGCCCGCAACCGGCCTTCGCGCGCGTCGAATTCCGCCCGATCGCGAATGCCGGGGCGCGCGTCGCCGCACTCCAGGCCGGCGACGTGGACCTGGTCGAGATCGTCCCGCCCGACCACTTCGCCCGCTTCCGCGCCGACGCCGCGCGCTTCGCGACCGCGGAAAGCCCCTCCAACCGCCTCATCTTCCTGACGCTCGATTCCGACCGCGAGGACAGCCCGCACATCCGCGGCAAGGACGGCGCGCGCATCGCCAACCCGCTGCGCGACGCGCGCGTGCGCCGCGCCCTCTCGCTCGCGATCAACCGCGAGGCCCTCGTCTCCCGCGTGCTGCAAGGCCAGGCGCTGGCGGCGGGAGACCTCGGCCCGCCCGGCTATTTCGGCACCTCCCCCGACATGACGCCGCCTCCCTTCGACCTCGAAGCGGCGCGCCGGCTGCTGGCCGAGGCCGGCTGGCCGGGGGGCTTCGCCGTCCAGGTCAATGGCCCGAACGACCGCTTCGTGAACGACGAGCAGGTGGTGCAGGCCATAGCCCAGATGTGGACCCGCCTCGGGCTGACGGCGACCGTGGAGACGCGCACCCGCGCCGTCTGGCTCAGCGAGGCCGCGCAGCTCCGCTACAGCGTGAACCTGGCGGGCTTCTCCCCGAACCCGGAGCTGCTCGGCATGCTGGAGACGCAGATCCACTCCTGGAACCCGCAGCTCGGGCTCGGCACCGCCAACCGCGGCCGCTTCGCCAACCCGGAAGTGGACGCGCTGATCCAGCGCGCCCGCACGACGATCAACGACGACGACCGCCGCGCCCTGACCCAGCAGGCGACCCGCATGGCGCTCCGCGACCACACCGCGCTGGTGCCGCTCTACTTCCAGGTCAACACCTGGGCCATGCGCCGCGGCTTCACCTACGAGGCGCGGACCGACGAGATGACGCTGGCGTTCAGCGCGGGACGAGCACCACGATGACCGACCCCATCTCCCCCGCCACCCGCGCCCGCGCCGTCCAGGCCGCGCGCGGCTCCGCCCCCTTCGACGCCCTCCTCACCGGCGGCACCGTCGTGGACGTCGCGACCGGCGAGCTCCGCCCCGCCGATATCGGCCTCGTCGGGGCCCTCATTGCCTCCGTCCACCCCCCGGGCACGCGCGAGGACGCCGCCGAATTGCACGACGTCGCGGGCCGCTTTCTCGCCCCCGGCTTCATTGACAGCCACCTGCACTACGAGAGCAGCCTCATGACGCCCGCCGACTACGCGGCGACGGTCGTCCCGCGCGGCACCACCACCTGCGTCTGGGACCCGCATGAACTCGCCAACGTGCTCGGCCTGCCGGGCGTGCGCTGGGCGATCGAGGCGTCGCGCGGCCTGCCGCTGCGCAGCCTGATCGCCGCGCCCTCCTGCGTCCCCTCCGCGCCGGGCCTCGAAGTCGCCGGCGCCGAGTTCGGCGCGGCCGAGATGGCGGAGATGCTGTCCTGGCCGGAGGTCGCGGGCGTCGCGGAGGTGATGGACATGCCCGGCGTGCTGCGCGGCACCCCGCACATGGCCGGCATCGTCGGCGCGGGGCTGGCCAGCGGCAAGAACGTCAACGGCCACGCCCGCGGCCTGCGCGACGCCGACCTCCAGGCCTATGCGGCCGCCGGCGTCACCTCCGACCACGAGATCGTGGACGCCGAGGATTTCGTGCAGAAGCTACGCGTCGGCCTGACGGTGGAGCTGCGCGGCAGCCACGACTACGTGCTGCCAGGCGCGCTCACCGCGCTGGCCGCCATGCCGATGCTGCCCGCCAACCTCGTCCTCTGCACCGACGACATCTTCCCCGATGAGCTGATGGAACGCGGCGGCCTGCGCGACACCATCGCCCGCGTGATCGCCCGCGGCGTCTCGCCGGTCGCCGCGATCCGCCTGGCGACGCTGCACGCCGCGATGCGCCTGAAGCGCGACGACCTCGGCCTGGTCGCGCCGGGCCGCCAGGCCGACATCGTCGTGCTGTCGGACCTGACGACGGTCGCCGTCGAGCGCGTCTTCGCCGGGGGGCGGCCCGTCGCGCGCGACGGGAAGCTGCTCACGCTGCCCGCCCGCACCGACGGCCCGCGGGGCACCGTCAGGCTCGCCCCGCAGCCGATCGAGGCGTTCATGCCCCGCGCGCACGGCATCGGCGACGGCCGCGCGCGTCTGCGCAAGATCATCGGCGCACGGTTCGGCAGGTGGGGCAGCGTGGAGGTGGAGGTGCGGAACGGCTTCGCCGTCCTCCCGCCCGGCCACGCGCTCATCACCATCATCCACCGCCACGGCCGCACCGACGCCAGGCCGCACACCTGCCTGACCGATGGCTGGGGCGAGCCGCGCGGCGCCATCGCGACCACCATCAGCCATGACAGCCACAACCTGCTCGTCCTCGGCCGCGACCCTGCCGACATGGCGGCCGCCGCCAACGCGCTGATCGCCTGCGGCGGCGGCATGGCCGTCGCGCGCGAGGGCCGCATCGCCGCGTTGCTGCCCTTGCCGATTGCCGGCCTGCTCTCCGACACGCCGCCCGAGGCGACCGCCGCCGCCTTCGCGCGGCTGCGCGCCGAGGCCGACGCCATCATGGATTGGGAGCTGCCCTTCCGCGTCTTCCGCGGCCTGACCGGCATCTCGCTGGCATGCAACGCCGGCCCCCACCCCACCGACCTCGGCCTGACGGATGGCGGCACGGGTGAAATCTTCGACCCGGCGGAAGTCCTGCCCGCATAGCGCCCCTTCCCCCTCGCGCCCCTTCTCCCTCCCCCGTTCACGGGGGAGGGCCGGGGTGGGGGGAAACCCGCTCAGCCGCGAATGCCACCACCTAGTTGCTGTCGTTCCCGCGAAAGCGGGAACCCATCGCGTCGCGTGTCGGACTGCCGGAAGTTGGGCCCCCGCTTTCGCGGGGGCGACAGGAAGGCAGGCGCCGCGCCGGCACTTGCACCGCCCCCCTCCCCGTCGCACCCTCCTGCAAACGATTGTGGAGGAACCATGCCCACCATGACACGCCGCGCGACCCTCGCAGCCGCGGTCGCCGCGCCCTCCGTCGCCCGTGCCCAGGCCACGCCGCTGAAGGTCATGGTCTTCCCCGGCCTCGCCAACCTGCCGCTCTTCTCCGCGCAGCACACCGGCGCCTTCGCGCGGCGCGGGCTCGCGGTCGAGATCGTCAACACGCCCAATTCCGGCGAACTGCGCAACGGGCTCGCCGAGGGGCGGCACCAGCTCGTCGTCGCCGGCGTGGACAATGCGGTCGCCATGGCGGTGGCCGGGCACGACATCGGCATCCTCCATGGCGGCGACAGCGCCTTCAACGCCTTCTTCGTGAAGCCCGACATCGCCGGCTGGGCCGAGCTGCGCGGCAAGACCCTGATCGTGGACGCGCCCGACACCGCCTACGCCGTCGTCGGCTACAAGATGCTGGAGATGAACGGCCTGCCGCGCGGCAGCTACGCGGTGCGCCCCACCGGCGGGACCTTCGCGCGCTACGAGCTGATGTTCAACGACCCGACCGCGCACGCCTCCATGCTGAACCCGCCCTTCAGCCTGCAGGCCGAGGACCGCGGGCTGCGCAAGCTGGCGAACGTTACCGACGTGGTCGGCCCCTATCTGGGCAATGCCGGCTGGGCGATGCGCGCCTGGTCGCGCGCGAACGAGGACGTCGTCACGCGCTACCTCGCCGCCTATGTGGAGGGCGTGCGCTGGATGCTGTCACCCGCGAACACCGAGGCGGCCACGGGGCTTCTCGCGGAACGCCTGCGGCTCGCGCCCGGGATGGCGCGCCGCAACCTCGCGCTGCTGACCGACCCGCGCGGCGGATCGGCGCCGGATGCGCGCTTCGACCTCGACGGCTTCCGCAACGTGCTGCGCATCCGCGCGGAGGTGCTGGGAAGCTGGGGCGGCACGCCGCCCGACCCGCAGACCTTCCTCGACCTCGGGCATCACGCGCGGGCGGTCGCGACGCTGTAGCGCCGCGCCTCCCGCCAGCGCGCGAAGGCGACGAGCGCCAGCACGCCGGCGGGGATCAGCGCGAGGTCGAGCGCGAGGGCGTGCCCGGGCCACAGCCGGAACGCAGCGGCGATGGCCCAGCTCAGGAACAGGCCGATGCAGAAGACGTGCAGGCTGTGCCGGCCGACCGCCGCCAGCGCCTGCGCCGCCGCGCCCCCCATCCAGCGCGCGTCGCGCGGCATGACGATCGCGACCAGCCAGGCGAGCGCCAGCGCATGCAGCAGCCGCAGCGGCGCGAGCGTGTCCTTGCGTGTGAGCGCGACCAGCTCCTCCGGCGCGGGGTCCACCAGGCCGTGCAGGCCGAGCTTGATCCACAGCCCCACGCCCAGCACCGCCAACGCGGCGGCGACCAGCATCGGCGGCCGCGGCAGCGGCGGCGCGCCGAGCAGCGCGCGGCGGCCGATCCAGGCGCCCGTGAGGAACAGCACCTGCCAAGCGAAGGGATCGAACGCGATATAGGTGCCGCCGAGCGCCTGCGGCATCAGCCCGAACGCCTGCGTCGCGGCATACAGCCCGAAGGGCAGCGCCAGCGCCGCGTCGCCGATCCGCTCCACCAGCCACAGGAAGGGCGGCAGCAGCAGCATGCACCAGAGGAAGATCGGCAGGATGCCCATGAACTCCGGCTGGTAGAGCGTCGCCGCCGCGGCCGGGACCGCGAACCAGGGCTGCCGCACCAGCCAGCCCCAGCCGCCGGCCTCGGCGACGCCGTGCAGGCGGGGAATGGTGTCGGCGGCGAGCACCATCGCCGCGAAGCCGAGAAAGACGACGAGGTGCGTGAACCAGAGGCGCCGCGTGCGGCGGGCGAGGTCGAGGGACGCGGCGCCGAAGCCGTCGCGGACGCGCTTCAGCGCGAAGACGGAGCCGAGCGAGAGGCCGGAGAGCAGGACGAACTGCTCGGAGCTGTCGGAGATGCCCCAGGCCGCGTGAATGGCCCAGGCGAAGGCGGTGCCGACGGCGTGGCTGACGAAGATCGAGACCTGCATCCAGCCGCGCAGCACGTCCAGCCGCAGGTCACGCGGCGGACGTGCCGGCACCGCCCGCGTCATCAGGCCGCGGCCGCCGGAAGGAACCGGGCGCGCAGCGTGGCAAGCAGCGCGAAGACCTCGGCGCGGTGTGCGTAGAGGATGAAGGCGGCGGCGAACCAGGTGAAGACTGCTTCCTTGAACAGCACGCCGCCATCGCCGTAGGGGTCAATGCCGAGCGGGCTGACGGTGTGGAAGAAGATCGCGCCGGACATGGTGCCGAGCGACAACGCCGCACCGATCATCCGGGTGCGCGGGATCAGCACCAGGACCGCGCAGATGATCTCCAGGATCGCCACGAAGAGCCGGAACGGCTTCTCGCCGCCGGGCGTGCCGAGCCAGTCGGAGAGAATGGTGAAGAGATAGACCGATCCCTCGTTGCCCGTCAGCTTGTACTGTTCGTACCAGAGCAGCTCGTAGGCGATCCAGATCGCCGCCGGCCAGGCCAGCAGCCGAAGGAGCTTGTCGGTGCGGGAGAGGGCGGCGTGCATGGCGGCTGTCCTTGCCTGGTGTGCAAGGGGGTTCGCCGGCCAGCCTGCCGGCGTTACGCGCGGTTGCACGTGAAAGAAGTGTTACGCGCCGATCATCGCCAGCAGCGCGGGCGAAGGCTCCACGCCCAGGCCGGGGCCGTCGGGCAGCATGTAGAAGCCGGCCTCGCAGGCCATGTGGCGCGTGCCGGTGGGCTGCGTCAGCGACAGGTTCGGGTCGAAGATGCTGTGCTGGTATTCGTGCCAGGGCATGCGCTGCACGGTGGAGGCGGCCTGCAGGCTCGCGGCCATGAACAGGCCGACGCCGATCGCGGCGTGCGGCATCACGGCGACGTGATGCGCGTGACAGAGTGCCGCGATGCGCGTGAACTCCGTGATGCCGGTGCGCCCCATCTCCGGCTGGCCGATGCCCATGCAGCGCGCGGCGAGGCGCGGCTGCCATTCGAAGACCGTGCGCAGCTCCTCGCCGAGGGCGACCGGCACGCCGACGCCGCGCGCGACCCCCGCGATGCCCTCGATGTCCTCCGGTGCGCAGGGCGCCTCGGCGAAGGCGAGGCCGTGCGGCTCCAGCCGGCGGATCAGGCGGATGGCGTCGGGCGCGGAGTGGCGCCAGTGCAGGTCGGCCATGATCTCCGCCCCCGGGCCGAGCGCGTCGCGCAGGGCGCCCATCTCCGCCTCCACGCCGTCATCGGCGACGGCGGCAGCGAATTTCACCCCGCGGAACCCCCGGCCCTGCCACTCGAGCGCCAGCGCCACGCGCTCCTCCAGCGTCGCGCGGGGCAGGCCGGAGACGTAGGCCGCGATGCGGTCGTGCCGGCGGCCGCCGAGCAGCGTCGAGACCGGCACGCCGAGCCGCCGGCCGAGCAGGTCCCACAGCGCGATGTCCACGGCCGCGAGCGCGTCGAGGTAGAAGCCGCCGAAGAAGCCGCGCACGCGCATGAGGTCGTAGAGGTCCTCGTGGATCGTGGCGGGCGCGGAGGGGTCGCGGCCTTCGAGGATCGGCGCGACCACGTCCTCCACGATCGCTCGGACGGCGTCGGGTGCGACGATGCCGTAGGTCTCGCCCCAGCCGGTGAGGCCGGATTCGGTGACGACGCGCAGCACGACGGCGCGGTCGGCGGTGGGATAGAGCGTGCGGTTGCCGGTGCGCACGACGTAGCCGCGGCGGTTGACGCTCTCGCCCGGGCGGAGCGGGCCGAGGTAGGGCGTCTCGCGCGGGATCTCGACGGTGTGCGCGGTGACCTGCGCGATGCGGTCGGTCATGCGGGCCAGTGCACCGTCAGCGCGGGCGCGGCGGTGGCGAGCAGCTCCGTCAGCTCCGCCATGTCGCCGGCGTCGGGCTTCGGGCCGGCGGCCCGCGCATCCGTGTGTGCGAGCAACCCGCGGCGGCGCAGCACCTCCTTCGTCGCGCGGATTCGGAAGGTCATCTGGAAGGCGAGCAGGGGCAGGGTGAGGGTGTAGATGCGGCGCGCCTCCGCGCGGTCGCCGGCGGTCCACGCGCGCCACAACGCGGCGTGCGCGTCGGCGAGTTCGAGGGCGGGCATGGTGCCGCAGGCGCCGCGGGCGAGCTCGTCGAGCACGAAGCGCGCGCCGGCGCCGCCCATCACGCCGTCCAGCCCGCGCGATGCGGCGAGGATGCGGGTGACGTGCTGGCCGCAGGGAAGCGTCTCCTCCTTCACGTAGCGGATCGCCGGGACTTCGGCGGCGACCGCGGCGACGGCTTCGGGCGGCAGCCCGGCGCCGTTCGGCGCGGGCGCGTTCTGCAACATGAGTGCGATGCCGGGCGCGGCGGCGGCGACGGCGGCATAGAAGGCGACGTGCTTCGCGACGTCCTGCGCGGCGTGGGGCGGCGCCATGATCATCGCGGCGACGGCGCCGGCCTCCGCTCCTTCGCGCGCACGGGCGGCGGCCTCGCCGGGGTCCGCGTGGCTCGCGCCGACGACGAAGGGAATGCGGCCGGAGAGGCGCGCGCCGAGCGCGGCGACGAGCGTGCCGCGTTCGGCGGCGGACAGCGTCTCCACCTCGCTCGCCATGCCCGGGAAGACGACGCCGTCGGCGCCGGCCTCGATCGCGAAATCGGCCAGGCAGATGAAGGCGTCGCGGTCGGGCGCGCCGTCGGGGGCGAAGGGCGTGGGCAAGACGGGGAAGACGCCTCGGATGCCTGCCACGCGCAAAATCCCTCCCGGTTGACCCGCGCGGCGCGCGGCCAGCACACTTCGCCGCAAGCGCGCGGGCGACGCAAGCCGCGCGCATCGGAGAACGCCGAGATGAGCATCACCCGCCGCGCCGCACTTGCCGCTGCCTTCGCGCCCCTTGCGGCCGGCGCGCAGGAAGCGTGGCCGTCGCGTCCGGTGCGGTTCATCGTGCCCTTCCCGCCCGGCGGCGCCGCGGACATCGTCGGCCGGATGCTCGCGGCGCATTTCCAGGGCGTCTTCGGCCGCGGCTTCGTGGTGGAGAATCGCGGCGGCGCGGGCAGCACCATCGGCGTGGATGCGCTCGCGAAGGCCGCGCCGGACGGCTACGCGATCGGGCTGATCAACATCGCGGCGAACGCGATCGTGCCGGCCGTGCGGCGGCAGCCCCTGCCCTATCGGCCGCTCGAGGATTTCGCGCCGATCTCGAACCTCGCCGTCACGCCGGCGCTGCTGCTGGTCAATCCGCAGAAACTGCCGAAGGTGCGCGGCGTCGCGGACCTCGTCGCGCGGGCGCGGGCTGCGCCGGACGCGCTGAACTTCGGCTCCTCCGGCGTCGGCTCCTCGCTGCATCTGGGCATGGAGCTGTTCATGGCGAAGGCGGGCATCCGCATGACGCATGTGCCCTTCACAGGCGGCGGGCCGCTGCTGCAGGCACTGGTGGCGGGCACGATAGACTGCTCGCTCGACGTGGCCGCGACGACGGCGCAGCTCATCCGGGACGGGCGCATCCGCGCGCTGGCGACGACCGCGCCGGCGCGGATGCCCAGCTACCCCGATTTGCCCGCGCTGAACGAGACGTATCCGGGGGCGGAGCTCGCGTCCTGGCACGGCTTGGCCGCGCCGGCCGGCACGCCGGCCTCGATCCTCGCGCGCCTGGCTGCCGAGACCGCGGCGTTCCTGCGCAGCGAGGAGACGCGGGAGCGCTACCGCCAGCAATTCCTGGAACTGCCGGAGCAGGTGACGCCGGAGACCTTCTCGGCCTTCATGGCACGCGAGATCGCGACCTTCCGCGAGCTGGCGCGCGCGCAGAACATCGTGGTCGAATGAACATGCGCCCGACACGCCGCGCGGGGATCACAGCTCCACCAGGTCCACGCTGACCTCCAAGGTCTGCTTGCCGCCGCCGAGCAGGATCCCACGGACGGGCGAGACATCCGCGAAGTCGCGCCCCCAGGCGAGCAGCACGTGCTCGTCGCGGACCACCAGGTCGTTCGTGGGATCGAGGTCCACCCAGCCATGCGCGGGGCCAAGCCAGCATCCGACCCAGGCATGGCTCTGGTCGGCGCCCTGGCGGCGCGGCTGGCCGGGCGGCGGGCGGGTGCGGACATAGCCGGAGCAATAGCGCGCGGGCAGGCCGAGCGCGCGCAGGCCGGCGATCATCAGGTGCGCGAAATCCTGGCAGACACCCGCGCGCAACGTCATCACCTGCGAGACGGGCGTGGTGATCGTCGTCACGCCGGGCTTGAAGGCGAAGTCGCGCCTGATGCGGCCGGTCAGGTCGAGCAGGCCGGCGAGGATCGGACGGCCGGCAGGAAAGCTGGCGGCGGCATAGGCGCCGGCGGCCGGGTCGGCGGGGGCGCCGGCGCTGGGCAGCGCGAATTCGGCGGCGTCGGGGTGGTCGGCGGCATCGCGCACATCTTCCCAGGCGGGCGTCGCGTCGGGGCGGGGTGGGGCGGGAAAGCCGACCTGGACCAGCGCTTCGAGCGTGATGTCGAAGGCCTCGTGCGACGCCTCGACGGACAGCCAGGTGACGCCGTTGCCGAAGTGGTCGTTGCCTTCGGTGCGATGGGCGGGCGATGGCGAGACCTCGATCGCCATTGCCTCGACCCGCTGGCCCGGAACGGCGCGCGGCGTCAGGTGGAGAAGGTGCTGCGCGAGATCCACCGGCGCGGCGTAGGCGTAGCGCGTGGCGTGGCGCAGCGCGTAGCGGGTCATTCGCCGTCCTCGCCGAGCGCGCGGGTGCGGGTGTGCGAGACGTAGCGGCGGGCGACGGAGTCGGAGAGGGCGCCGATCTCGGCCTCGAGCGCGAAGAGCGCGCCGGGAAGGGCTTCGGCGGCATGCTCGCGATCCGGCGCGAAGTTCGCCTCGTCCACCAGCGCCTGCGGGCGGCGGGCGAGCGCGGCGGCGGTGGCGGCGAGGCGGTCGTCGGCACCGCCGACCTCGGCGAGCCGGTCGGCGACGGCGGAAAGCTGGAAGCCGAGCGCGCGGGGGTTGCCGGGATCGGACATGACGAGGTCCAGCACCGGCGCGGCCTGCACGGCGGCGAGGTAGCGGGCGCGATAAGTGAGCGTCGAATCGCAGAGCTCGAGGGCCAAGCGCAGCCCGGCCTCGATCCGCGACGGCGGCTCCGACAGCGCGTGGCCGAGGTTGCGGGCGGTAGCGGCGGCGCGCTCGATCCGGCGGCCGAGGTCGAGGAACATCCAGGCGCCGCCGCGCACCATGTTCTCGGCCGCCAGGCCGGAGAGGTTGGTGCAGGCGCGGATGATCGCGGTGGCTTCCTCGGCGAGGATGTCGGGACCGTGTGCGGCGGCGGCGAGGCGGGCGCGGCCCTCGACGCTCAGCGCGGCGAGCGCGGCCCACATGTCATGCGTCAGGCGGTCCCGCACCGCGGCTTGCGGGCGCTCGATCGCGTCGAGCAGCGCGTGCAGCGCGCCACCGGGCGACGCCGCGGCGGCGAGCCCGCGGGGGAGCAGCGCGCCATCGGGAGGGCTGGCAGCGGATTGCGCGTCGAGCAGGCCGGCGCCGTGCAGGCAGCGCGCGAGGGCGCGGATCTCGGCGAGTTCGCGCGGCAGGGCGGCGCCGCGCAGCAGCCGGGCGAGGACGGCGCGGAGCAGGCGCGCGGCGGATTCCAGGCGTTCGAGGTAGCGGCCGAGCCAGTACAGCTCGTCGGCGACGCGGCTCGGCAGTTCGCCGGAGGAGCGGCGGATGCGAAGCGCCGCGGCACGGGTTGGCGGAGGGCCGACGATGTCGTCGCTGTCCTCGGCGAGCACCCACACATCCTTGGCGGTCCCGCGGCGCGTAGGGGGCGTGGCGATGCCCTCGGTCGCGCTCTCGGGCAGGAGGTGGGCGAGGCCGCCGGGCATGGCGTGCCAGGTGCCGGCGGCGTCGCGGGCGAGGAACACCCGAAGGAGGACCGGGGCGGGGGAGAGGCGCTCGCCGACGAGGGTGGGGGTGGCGGAGGGGGGAAGAGCGCGCGTGGCAGCGAGGGTGTGGGCGGCTGGTGGCTGCGTGGTGCGCGCGGCCCCCGCGAGGGGGGAGGGAGAGAAGGCGGGGCGGGGGTGCCAGGTGGCGGGCGTAGGGGAGGCGCCGAGCCAGAGCGTTTCGTGCTGCGGCAGCAGCAGGTCCTCGCCCAGCAGCAGGCGGGCGGCGGCGGGGAGGTAGGGGGCAAGGGCGGGCGCCTCGGCGGCCATGGAGCCGGGGCTGTTGACCAGGCGCACGGCGCCGGCGCGCAGCGCGGACATCAGGCCGGAAATCCCGACGCCCGGGTTGAACTCCAGCGGGTCGCAGGATTCGCCCTTGGTGCGGCGAAGGATGACGTCCACGCGGCGCAGGCCGCGCAGCGTCTTCAGGAAAACCTCGCCGCCGCGCACCGTCAGGTCGCCTGGTTCCACCAGTTCCAGCCCGAGCTCGCGCGAGAGGAAGAGGTGTTCGAGCCAGGTTTCCTGCCGCGCGCCGGGGGTGAGCAGCGCGATGCGCGGGTTGTCCACGCCCTCCGGTGCCAGCGCCTGCAGCGCGGCGAGCCAGGTGTCGAAGAAGGGGCGCAGCGTGCGGACCTGCGTGGCGCGGAACGCCTCGGGGAGGATGCGGGCGAGGAGGGCCCGGTTCTCGGCGGCGAAGCCGATCCCGTTGGCGCCGCCGCAGCGGTCGGCCAGCACGCGCCACGCGCCGTCGGGCCCGCGGATGAGATCGGCGCCGTAGAAGGCCAGGCGCGGGAACGGACGCGGCGCGGGGGCGCGGCAGGGGCGGAGGAAATGGGGATTGGCATAGACCAGGCGCGCCGGGACGGTGCCGGTGGCAAGCAGGCTCTGCGGGCCGTAGATGTCGTCCAGCAGCGCGGCGAGCAGTCGCGCGCGCTGGGCAAGGCCGGCTTCGAGAGCGGCGAAGTCGCCCGCGGTGATGATCAGCGGGACGGGGTCGCAGCGCCAGGGGCGCCGGGGGGCGCCGGCGGCGGAGTTCTCCAGGACGGTGGCGACGCTCTCCTCCTCGAAGGCGCGGTCGAGTCGGCGGGCGCGTTCGGCGAGGCCGGCATAGCCGATGGAGGCGAAGGCGCCGAGCAGGCCGCGCCAGGCCGGGCGGATGCGGCCGGCGCCGTCCACCATCTCGTCGAGCTGGGGCGGGGCGCCTCCCGCCGGGGCCGGGCTGTCGGTCAGGATCAGCGTCTCAGGTCGAGCGTTCTCGGGTGCTGGCGGGAGGGTTTCGGAGTCGGCTGCGCCATGGTGCCGGGCGTGTGGCCGAAGGGGAAGAAGCGGGCACGGCGGCGCGCCTCGGCCTCGTTGGCGTTGACCGGGAAGGTCTCGTAGTTGCGGCCGCCGGGGTGGGCGACGTGATGCGTGCAGCCCCCGAGGCTGCGGCCGGACCACGCGTCGTACACGTCGAAGATCAGCGGCGCTTGCGCGCCGATCGTCGGGTGCAGGGCGGAGACGGGGTCCCAGGCCTTGAAGCGCACGCCGGCGACGTATTCGCCGGCGGTGCCGGTGGGTGCCAGGGGCACGGCGGCGCCGTTGCAGGCCAGCGTGAAGCGCTCCGGCGACCAGCCGGTGACGCGGGCCTGCACGCGCTCCACGCTGCTGTCCACGTAGCGGGCGGTGCCGCCGGCGACGGCCTCCTCTCCGAGGACGTGCCAGGGTTCGAGGGCCTGGCGGAGTTCGAGTTCGGTGTCGCGGACCGCGACGCCGCCGATGACGGGGAAGCGGAACGCGATGTGGGGCGCGAACCAGGCCGGGTCGAAGGTGAAGCCGAGGGCGCGGAGATCCTCCAGCACGTCGGAGAAATCGCGTTCGACGTGGTGGGGCAGCATGAAGTCGTCGGCGAGGCGGGTGCCCCAGTTGACCAGCGTGCGTTCGTAGGGCCGTTCCCAGAAGCCGGCGACGAGCGCGCGGAGCAGGAGCTGCTGGACGAGGGACATGCGCGGGTGCGGCGGCATCTCGAAGCCGCGCACCTCCACCAAGCCGCGGCGGCCGGAGGGGCCGGCGGGATCGTAGAGCTTGTCCACGCAGAATTCGGTGCGGTGCGTGTTGCCGGTCGCGTCCACGAGCACGTTGCGGAAGATGCGGTCCACGAGCCAGGGCGGGACCCCCCTGCCCGGCCCCGGCACCTGCGCCAGCGCGGTTTCCAGTTCGTGGACGGCGTCGCTGCGGGCCTCGTCCACGCGGGGGTGCTGGCTGGTGGGGCCGATGAACTGGCCGGCGAACAGGTACGAGAGCGACGGGTGGTTGTGCCAGAACCCGACGAGCGACTTCAGCAGGTCGGGACGGCGCAAGAAGGGGCTGTCGGCGGGCTCCGCGGCGCCCATGACCATGTGGTTGCCGCCGCCGGTGCCGACATGCCTGCCGTCGAGGGCGAATTTCTCGGCGGCGAGGCCGACCTGGCGGGCTTCCTCATAGAGTGTGGTGGTGCGCCCGGTCAGCTCGTCCCAGGTGGCGGCGGGGTGGATGTTGACCTCGATGACGCCCGGGTCCGGCGTCACCGAGAAGTTCGGCAGGCGCGGGTCGGAGGGCGGGAGATAGCCTTCGAGGACGACCTGGCGGCCGGTGTCGCGCGCGGTCGCCTCGATGGCGGCGACGAGGTCCAGCCAGTCCTGCGCGAGCGCGAGCGGGGGCAGGAAGACGTGGATCAGGCCGCCGCGCGGTTCGACGCAGAGGGCGGTGCGGACGACGCCTGGTTCCTCGCGGCCCGGTTCGGGAACGGGTTGCTCGACGATGCGCGCGCGGCCCTCGGGCAGGTCGCGCCGGGGGCGGAGGGGTTCGCGGCGGGCGAACGGGTCGCGTTCGGGTTCGGCCTCGACCGCGTCGTCGGCGGCCCAGGGGAGGCTGTCGAGGGGAAGGCGGAACCCCATCGGGCTGTCGCCGGGGATGAGGAACATCTCGCCGTCGCGGAACGTCCACGTGGCGGACTCCCATGCGCGGGCCTCGCCCTCGCCGGCACGGCGCAGCGGAAGGGCGGAGCCGACCTCCGACGCCAACCCCTGGCCGAAGACGCGGCGGAGGCGCGCGCGCTCCATCGGGTCGCGGAGCCTGGCGTCTTCCGCGAGCACCTTGGCGGGCAGGCGGCCCTCGCGCCACAGGTAGTAATGCGCGTCCTCGTGGGCGGGGACACGCAGCGCGGGATCCACGCCGAGCTTTCCGGCAAGCATCGTCGCGAATTCAGCGGCGTCGCGGGGCGTGGCGTCGCCGGTGTCGTCGTCGGAGGCCAGCAGCGCGGGGTCGGTCCAGACCGGCTCTCCATCGGCGCGCCAGTGGCAGTGCAGGCCCCAGCGCGGTAGCTGCTCGCCGGGATACCACTTGCCCTGCGCGTACGTGAGCGCGGCGCCGGGTGCCCAGAGCGGCTGCAGCCGGCGCAGCAGGCGGCCGGCGAGGCGTCGCTTGGTGGGACCGAGCGCGTCGGTGTTCCACTCCGCCGCGTCGCGGTCGGCCTCCGCGACGAAGGTGGGTTCGCCGCCGAGTGTCAGGCGGAGGTTGCCGGCGGCCAGCGCGGCGTCCACCCGGGCGCCCATGGCATTGACGGCGTCCCATTGCGCATCGGTGTAGGGCTTCGTCACGCGCGGCGTCTCGGCGACGCGGCGGACCTCCATCTGGAAGGAGAACCGCGTCTCGGCCTCGTCCACGGCGCCGGTGATGGGCGCGGCGGAGGCGGGTTCGGGCGTCGCGGCGAGCGGGATGTGGCCTTCGCCGGCGAGCAGGCCGGAGGTGGGATCGAGGCCGATCCACCCGGCGCCGGGGACATAGACCTCGCACCAGGCATGCAGGTCGGTGAAGTCGGCGGGCGGGCCGGCGGGGCCTTCGAGCGGCTTCACATCGGGCACGAGCTGGATGAGGTAGCCGGAGACGAAGCGCGCGGCGAAGCCGAGGTGGCGCAGGATGTTGACAAGGAGCCAGCCGGAATCGCGGCAGGAGCCCTTGCGGTTGCCGAGGACCTCCTCCGGTGTCCAGACGCCGGGTTCGAGGCGGACGATGTAGCCGATCTCGGAGGCCAGGCGCTGGTTGAGCTCGACGAGGAAGGAGACGGTGTTGGGCGCCTCGCGCGGCAGATCCGCCAGGTAGCGGCCGAGCAGCGGGCCGGGGGCACGCAGCTTGCGGAAGGGGGCGAGTTCCTCGGCGAGCGCGGGGTCGTAGGCGAAGGGGAATCGCTCGGCGTCCGGTTCGACGAAGAAGTCGAAGGGGTTCACCGTCGCCAAATCGGCGATCAGGTCCACGGTGACCTCGAAGTGCCGGACGCGTTCGGGGAAGACCACGCGCGCGACGAAGTTGCCCTGCGGGTCCTGGACCCAGTTCAGGAAGTGCGGCTTCGGCGAGATGTCGAGCGCGTAGGACAGCACGGGCGTGCGGCTGTGCGGCGCGGGGCGCAGGCGGATGAGCTGCGGGGAGAGGCCGACGAGCCGGTCGTAGTCGTAGCGCGTGCGGTGGGTGAGCGCGGCGTGGATGCTCATGAGATGGCGGCGATGTCCGGGGGTGCGGGTGTCGCTATGCCGTCGGAACGGTCGCGGTCGCAAGGGCTGCGGTGTGATTGCTGTTCCGTGACGCTGTCGTCCCCGCGGAAGCGGCGACCCATCGCGCCGCATGTCGGACCTGCTGGGCGATGGGCCCCCGCTTTCGCGGGGGTGACGGCAAAAGAGCCGGAGCTTGCACGAGGCGGGAGCGGACGGCAGGCTGGCGAGAGATATCTGGGAGAGAAGTCCATGGCGGATCGGTTCGCGCTGGTCACCGGCGCGGGGTCGGGCGTGGGGCGCGCGGCATCGGTGGCGCTGGCGACGGATGGCTGGGCCGTCGGGTTGCTCGGGCGGCGCCGCGATGCGCTGGAGGAGACCGCGGGGCTGTGCGGCGGCGCGCGGACGCTCGTGATCCCGGCTGACGTCTCGGACCCGGCATCGGTCGAGGCAGCCTTCGCGAAGGTGAAGGCGGAGTTCGGGCGGCTCGACCTGCTGTTCAACAACGCCGGCACCAACGTCCCGGGCACGCCCTTTGAGGAGCTGACGGCGGCGCAGTGGATGCAGGTGGTCGCCGTGAACCTCAACGGCGTGTTCCTGTGCGGGCACGCCGCGTTCCGCATGATGAAGGAGCAGTCGCCCCAGGGCGGACGCATCATCAACAACGGCTCGATCAGCGCGCATGCGCCGCGGCCCGGCAGCGCGCCCTACACCGCGTCGAAGCACGCGGTCACCGGGCTGACGAAGTCCATGAACCTGGACGGTCGCCGCTTCGACGTCGTGGTCGGTCAGATTGACATCGGCAATGCCGCGACGGCGATGGCCGAACGCATGGCGCGCGGCGTGCCGCAGGCGGACTGGTCGGTGAAGCCGGAGCCGCTGATGGACGTGGACCATGTCGGCCGGGCGGTGGCGCAGATGGCGTCCTGGCCGCTGGAGACGAATGTCCTGACCATGACGATCATGGCGAGCAAGATGCCTTTCGTGGGGAGGGGCTGATGAACCGGCTCGACCTCAACGGCCGCGTCGCGGTGGTTACGGGCGGCGCGCGGGGGATCGGGCTCGCGACCGCGCGGCGCATCGTGCAGTCGGGCGGCGCGGTCTCGATCTGGGACATGGACCCCGCCCGGACCGAGGAGAGCCGCGCGGCCCTGGCGGCGGACGGGAACGTGACGGCGCAGGTGCTGGACCTGACGGACGAGGTCGCGGTGGCGGAGGCGACGCGGAAGACCGTCGCGGCGCACGGCAAGCTCGACATCCTCGTGAACAACGCCGGCATCACCGGCGGCAATGCGCCGAGCTGGGAACTGCCGGTCGCGCAATGGCGGCGCGTGGTGGACGTGAACCTCAACGCGCCTTTCATCGTCGCCTCGGCGGTCGTGCCGCACCTCATCGCCAATGGCTGGGGGCGGATCGTCAACGTCGCCTCGGTGGCGGGCAAGGAGGGCAACCCGAACGCGGCGCATTACAGCGCGTCGAAGGCGGGCCTGATCGGCTACACCAAGTCGCTGGGGAAGGAGCTGGCGCAGAAGGGCGTGCTGGTGAACTGCGTGACGCCCGCGGCCGCCAAGACCGACATCTTCGACCAGATGACCGAAACCTTCATCGCCTACATGCTGTCGAAGATCCCGATGGGACGCTTCGTGGAGGTAGAGGAGATCGCGGCGCTGATCTGCTGGCTGGCGAGCCCCGATTGCTCCTTCTCGACGGGCGGCGTCTTCGACGTCTCGGGCGGGCGCGCGACCTATTGAGCGCCCTGCTCGCCGACATCGGCGGGACCAATGCGCGCTTCGCGCTTTCGGGCGGGGCGCCGCTGACGCTGCGGGTCGCCGATTTCGCGACGGTTGAGGACGCAGTCGCCGAGGCGCTGTCGCGCCTGAGGCCGCCGGAGGACGTTGACATCGCCGTGCTCGCCCTCGCCGGGCCGGTGCTGCGGGAGCCGGTGCGGCTGACCAACGCGGCGTGGGAGGTCTCGTCCGAGGCGCTCGCGGCGCGCTTCGGGTTCCGCCGCGTCCGCCTGGTGAACGACTTCCTCGCCCAGGCGCATGCGCTGCCGCACCTGCGGCCGGGCGACCTGCTTTCGATCGGCGGCGGGGTGCGCGCGCCGGGCGCGCCGATGCTGGTGCTGGGGCCAGGGACAGGGCTGGGGGTGGCAGGGTTCATGCCCGGGCCGGACATCGCCGTGCCGACCGAGGGCGGTCACGCCGGGTTGGCACCGGCCGATGCGCGGGAAGACCAGGTGATCGCCGCGCTGCGCGCCCGCTGCGGCCGGGCCGGCGCGGAGGAGGCGCTGTCCGGGCGCGGGCTCGCGGCCCTGCACGCCGTCGTGGCGGAGCTGCGCGGCGCGGACGTGCCGGCGCGCAACGCGGCGGAGGTGGTGGCGGCGGCCCCGGCCTGTCCGGTGGCGGCAGAGGCGGTGGAGTTGTTCCTGGCCTTCCTCGCGTCCCATGCCGGGGATCTGGCGCTGGCCTGGGGGGCACGGGGCGGCGTGTTCCTGGCGGGGGGCATCCTGCCGCGGATCGCCGGGCTCCTCGACCCCGCGGCCTTCCGCGCGCGGTTCGACGCCAAGGCGCCGATGGAACACTGGATGGCGGACGTGCCGCTCGCGGTCGTGACGCATCCCGCGCCGGCCTTTCTCGGCCTGGCCGCGCTTGCGCGCGAGGGCCCCGCCGCACTCGCTCGGGGCACATAGGAACCTTCCGGTCCGGTCGCCGCTGAGGCAGAAGGGATCGGCACGGCGCGGGAAGACGCCGGCGAGGAGCACGTCCGTCGTCCAGACAGGGAACAGCTGACAGCATGGACACCACGCCGCCTTCCGCCAAATCCGCCGCGCCGGTCACCGCGGAGGCGCTGCGCGACGCGATCGTGCGCAAGCTCACCTACGACCTCGGGAAGAGCCAGGTCGGGGCGCGCGACCGCGACTGGTTCATCGCGACGGCCCTGGCGGTGCGCGACCACGTCGTGGAGCGGTGGATGGATCTGACGCGCGCCACATACCAGACCGGCGCGAAGCAGGTGTACTATCTCAGCCTGGAATTCCTCGTCGGGCGGCTGCTGCGGGACAACGTCAGCAACCTCGGCCTGCTGGACACGCTGAAGGAAGCGCTGGCCCCGCTCGACGTTGACTTCGACCGGCTGCGCGAGGCGGAGCCGGATGCGGCGCTGGGCAATGGCGGCCTCGGCCGGCTGGCGGCCTGCTTCATGGAGAGCATGGCGACGCTGTCCATCCCCGCCTTCGGCTACGGCATCCGCTACGACCACGGCCTGTTCCGCCAGATCATCCGCGACGGCTGGCAGCGCGAATACCCGGAGGACTGGCTGACCTTCGGCAACCCCTGGGAGTTCGCCCGGCCGGAGATCGCGCACGACATCGGCTTCGGCGGCACGGTGGACGCGGTGAGCGTCGGAGAGGCGCGCGTGCGCCACGTGTGGAAGCCGGCGGAGACCGTGCAGGCGGTGGCGTACGACACGCCAATCGTCGGCTGGCGCGGCCGCCACGTGAACACGCTGCGGCTGTGGTCGGCGCGCGCGGCCGATCCGCTGCGGCTGGACGCGTTCAACCGCGGCGACTTCATCGGCGCGCTGGGAAACCAGGTGAAGGCGGAGAGCATCTCCAAGCTGCTCTATCCGTCGGACGAGACGCCGGCGGGGCAGGAGCTGCGGCTGCGGCAGGAATACTTCTTCACCTCCGCCGCGCTGCAGGACCTCGTGCGGCGGCACCTGCGCGTCTATGGCGACCTTCGCAGCCTGCCGGACCGCGCGGCGGTGCAGATGAACGACACGCATCCGGCGATCGCGGTGGCGGAGCTGATGCGCATCCTCGTGGACCTGCACGACGTGCCGTGGGAGGAGGCGTGGGCGGTCACGCGCGGGACCATCGCCTACACGAACCACACGCTCCTCCCGGAGGCGCTGGAGAGCTGGCCGGTGCCGCTGATGGAGCGCCTCCTGCCGCGGCACATGCAGATCATCTACCTCATCAACGCGGTCCACCTGGACGAGGTGCGCGGGCGCTTCGCACAGGACGGCGCGCTGCTGTCCTCCATCTCGCTGATCGAGGAAGGGCATGGGCGGCGCGTGCGGATGGGCCACCTGGCCTTCGTCGGCTCGCACAAGGTCAACGGCGTCTCCGCGCTGCATTCGGACCTGCTGAAGAAGACCGTCTTCGCGGATTTCGACCGGATCGCGCCGGGGCGGATCACCAACAAGACGAACGGCATCACGTTCCGCCGCTGGCTGCACCAGTGCAATCCGGCATTGACCTCGCTGCTGGTGGAGGCCGTGGGCGAGGAGGTGCGGGACGACGAGCGGGCGCTGGAGAAGCTGCGGCCGCTGGCGTCAGACGCGGCCTTCCGCGAGCGCTTCGCGGGCGTGAAGCGCGCGAACAAGGCGGCGCTGGCCGCGCTGGTGCGTGACCGGATGCAGCTGCGGCTGGACCCCGACGCGATCTTCGACGTGCAGATCAAGCGCATCCACGAATACAAGCGCCAGCTCCTCAACGTGCTGGAAGCGGTGGTGCTGTACGACGAGATCCGCAGCCACCCGACGCGGGACTGGGTGCCGCGGGTGAAGATCCTCGCGGGCAAGGCGGCGGCGAGCTACCATCGCGCGAAGCTCATCATCAAGCTGGCGCATGACGTGGCGCGGGTGGTCAACAGCGACCCGACCGTGCGCAACCTGCTGAAGGTGGTGTTCCTGCCGAACTACAACGTCTCGCTCGCCGAGATGATCGTCCCGGCGGCGGACCTCTCGGAGCAGATCTCCACCGCGGGGATGGAGGCGTCGGGCACGGGCAACATGAAGTTCGCGCTGAACGGCGCGCTGACGATCGGCACGCTGGACGGCGCGAACGTGGAAATCCGCGAGCGCGTGGGCGACCCCAACATCTTCATCTTCGGCCTCACCACCGAACAGGTGGAGGCGCATCGGCGCGAAGGGTGGCGCGGGGAGGCGGCGATCGCGAAGTCGCGGCGCCTGGCGGAGGCGCTGGAGCAGGTCGAGAAAGGCGTCTTCTCGCCGGACGAGCCGGACCGCTACCGCGACCTCGTCGCCGACCTGCGCGGCGGCGACTGGTTCATGGTGGCAGCGGATTTCGACGGCTACTGGGATGCGCAGAGGCGCGTCGGCCAGCGCTGGCGCGATGCGGCGGGGTGGTGGAAATCGGCGGTGCTGAACACCGCCGGCGTCGGCTGGTTCTCCTCCGACCGCACGATCTCGGACTACGCGGAGGAGATCTGGAACGTGCCGGTGCGGCGCTGATGACGGGCTGGCGCGCCCCGCAGGAGGCGTTGGACGCGCTGCTGGCGGCGCGCGACGCCGACCCCTTCGCGGTGCGCGGGCCACATGCGGCAGAGGGCGGCCTGGTGGTGCGCGCCTTCGTGCCGCATGCGGAGGCGCTGGAGGTGGTGACCGCCTCCGGCCGCTCCGCGCTGGAGCGACGGCACGATGCGGGATTCTTCGAGGGACTCGTCGAGGGCGCCGCGCCCCCCCTGCCCTACCGCCTGCACGCGCGCAACGCCGGCGGCGCGTGGGAGCTTGACGATCCCTACCGCTTCGGGCCGGCGCTCGGCCCGCTGGACGACCACCTGCTGGTGGAAGGCACGCATCGGCGGCTGCACGAGCGGCTCGGCGCGCATGCGGTGACGCATGAGGGCGTGGCGGGCGTGCGCTTCGCGGTATGGGCGCCGAATGCCTCGCGCGTCGCGCTCGTCGCAGGGTTCAACGACTGGGACACCCGGCGGCACCCGATGCGCAAGCGCGTGGATTCCGGGCTGTGGGAGATCTTCATCCCCGGCGTCGGCGCAGGGCAGCCGTACAAATTTGCCATCCTGTCGGGCGAGGGCGAGCCGCAGGCCTGGAAGGCCGATCCCTTCGGGCTGGCGGCGGAGCTGCGGCCCTCGACGGCGTCGCTGGTGGCGGAGGAAGGTGCGTTCGATTGGCGCGACGCCGCCTTCGTCGCGTCCCGCGCGGAGCGGCAATCGGCCGCGGCGGCGATCTCTATTTACGAGGTGCATGCGATGTCGTGGCGGCGGCATCCGGACGGGCGGATGTATTCGTGGGACGAGCTGGCGGAGGCGCTGATCCCCTACGCGGCCTGGATGGGCTTCACGCATCTGGAACTGATGCCGGTGATGGAACACCCGCTGGATGCGAGCTGGGGCTACCAGCCGATCGGCATGTTCGCGCCCACGGCTCGCCTGGGCGATGCGCGCGGGCTGATGCGCTTCGTGGATGCGGCGCATGCGGCGGGGCTCGGCGTAATCCTGGATTGGGTGCCCGCGCATTTCCCGCGCGATCCGCACGGCCTCATCCGCTTCGACGGGCAGCCGCTCTACGAGCACGCCGACCCGCGCCGCGGCGCGCATCGCGAATGGGGCACGGCGGTTTTCGACTACGGGCGGCGGGAGGTGGCGGCGTTCCTGGCGTCCTCGGCGACGCATTGGCTCGATCGCTTCCACGCCGATGGGCTTCGCGTGGACGCGGTCTCGGCGATGGTGTGGCACGACCACGGGCGGCAGCCCGGCGACTGGTTCCCGAACCCGGACGGCAGCACCGACAACAAGGAGGCGATCGGCTTCCTCCGCACCGTCAACGCGCTGGTCCAGCAGGAGCATCCGTGCGCCGCGATGGTGGCGGAGGAAGCGACATCCTGGCCCGGCGTGACGCGCGCGGCCGAGGACGGCGGGCTGGGGTTCCGGTTCAAGTGGAACATGGGCTGGATGAACGACACGCTGCGCTACGTCGCGACGGACCCGCTGCACCGGCGCTGGCACCACAACCTGGTGACGTTCGGGATCACCTACGCGTTCTCGGAGAAGTTCGTGCTGCCGCTGAGCCATGACGAGGTGGTGCACGGCAAGGGATCGCTGCTCGGCCGGCTGCCCAAGGGCCGCAGCGACGACGACTGGGAGCGCTTCGCGACGCTGCGCGCATACTACGGCTTCATGTGGGGCCACCCCGGCAAGAAGCTGCTCTTCATGGGCGGCGAGATCGCGCAGTGGCGGGAATGGTCGGAGGAGCGGGAGCTGGACTGGTACCTGCTGCAATGGTCGCCGCATGCCGGCGTGCAGCGCCTGGTGCGCGACCTGAACCTGCTCTACCGAGAGCTGCCCGCGATGCATGCGCTGGACGCGTTGTGGGATGGGTTCCGCTGGATGGACGCGGACGATGCGGAGCACTCCACCTTCTCGTGGCTGCGGTCGGGCGGCGCCGGCGATCCGGCCGTCGCGGTGCTCTGCAACTTCACGCCGGTGCCGCGCGTCGGGATGCGCATCGGGCTGCCGCGCGCGGGAGTCTGGCGGGAAGTGCTGAACACCGACGCGGTCGGCTATGGCGGGTCGGGCATGGGCAATCTGGGTGCCGTGACGGCCGAGGCAGCGCCGCATCGCGGCTTCCCGGCTTCGGCGGAGGTGGTGCTGCCGCCACTGGCTACGGTATGGCTGGTGGCGGAAGGAAACGACGGGGAGAGAGACGATGGCGCCTGATTCGTCCTCCGCGCCGCTGGCGCGCGGTGCCATGGCCTTCGTGCTGGCGGGCGGCCGCGGGTCGCGGCTGATGGAGCTGACGGACCGCCGCGCCAAGCCCGCGGTGTTCTTCGGCGGCAAGTCCCGCATCATAGATTTCGCGCTGTCGAACGCGACCAATTCGGGCATCCGCCGCGTGGCGGTGGCGACGCAGTACAAGGCGCACAGCCTCATCCGCCACCTGCAGCGCGGCTGGAACTTCCTGCGCCACGAACGCAACGAGAGCTTCGACATCCTCCCCGCCAGCCAGCGCACCAGCGAGACGGCGTGGTACGAAGGCACCGCGGATGCCGTGTTCCAGAACATTGACATCGTGGCGGACCACGCGCCGCGCTACATGGTCATCCTCGCCGGCGACCACATCTACAAGATGGACTACGAGCACATGCTGGCGCAGCACGTTGAGAGCGGCGCCGACGTGACGGTGGGGTGCGTGACGGTCCCCCGCCTGGAAGCGCGCGGCTTCGGCGTGATGCACGTGGACGAGCACGACCGCATCGTGCAATTCCTGGAGAAGCCCGCCGATCCGCCCGGCATCCCCGGTCAGGAACACCTCGCGCTGGCCTCCATGGGCATCTACGTCTTCGACACGCGGCTGCTGTTCGACGAACTGCGGCGCGACGCGGCAACGCCGGGCAGCAACCGCGACTTCGGGCGCGACATCATCCCCTACCTCGTCAAGAACGGGAAGGCGGTGGCGCACCGCTTCGAGAGTTCCTGCGTGCGCTCCTCGGCGGAGGCGGAGCCGTACTGGCGGGACGTCGGCACGGTGGATGCGTATTGGGAAGCGAACATTGACCTGACGGACATCGTGCCCGCGCTCGACCTGTTCGACCGGGACTGGCCGGTCTGGACCTATGCCGAGATCACGCCGCCGGCGAAGTTCGTGCATGACGTGGATGGCAGGCGGGGAGAGGCGATCTCCTCGCTGGTGTCGGGGGCCTGCATCCTGTCGGGCGCGGGGGCGCGGCGGTCGCTGCTGTTCACGGGCGTGCACATGCACAGCCATGCGCGCGTCGAAGGCGCGGTGCTGCTGCCCTATGTGGACGTGGGACGCGGGGCGCGGCTGACGAATGTCGTCGTGGATCGGGGCGTGCGCATACCCGATGGCATGGTCGTCGGCGAGGATCCGGTGGAGGATGCGCGGCGCTTCCGGCGGACGGAGAAGGGGATCTGCCTGGTCACGCAGGCGATGCTCGATCGGCTGGGATGAGCCTCCGCGTTCTCGCGGTCGCGTCGGAATGCGCGCCGCTGATCAAGACGGGCGGGCTGGCGGATGTGGTGGGCGCGCTGCCGCTCGCGCTGGCGGGTCACGACGTGAAGGTGACGACGCTGCTGCCGGGCTATCCGGCGGTGATGGCCGCGCTGGGCGAGGCGCGTGCGCTGCGGCGGTTCGAGGATTTCTACGGCGGGCCGGCACGGCTGCGGCGCGCGACGGCGGCGGGGCTGGACCTGGTCGTGCTGGACGCGCCGCACCTGTTCGATCGGCCGGGGAATCCCTACCTCGCGCCGGGCGGCGGGGAATGGGGCGACAACGGCATTCGCTTCGCCGCGCTGGGCGCCGCGGCATCTCTGCTGGCGACGGGCGCGGTGCGCGGCGTGACGTTCGACGCGGTGCACGCGCATGACTGGCAGGCGGGGCTGGCGCCGGCCTTCCTGCGCTTCGCGGCGCCGCGGAAGCCGTGCCTCTTCACGATCCACAACCTGGCGTTCCAGGGGAAGTTCCCGCTCTCGCTGTTCCCGCGGCTCGGGCTGCCGGCGGAGGCGCTGTCAGTGCAAGGAATGGAGTACTACGGGACGCTCGGTTTCCTGAAGGCGGGGCTGTGGTACGCGGACCGAATCAGCACGGTCTCGCCGACCTATGCGGCGGAGATCGGCACGCCGGCGCTGGGGATGGGGCTGGATGGGCTGCTGCGCGGGCGCGGCGGGCAGGTCAGCGGCATCCTGAACGGGCTGGACGTGGAGGATTGGAACCCGGCGACCGACCCACGCCTCGCTGCCCGTTTCAGCGCGGCCGATCCCGGCGCGCGCGCGGCGAACAAGGCGGCACTGCAGCGGCGGATGGGGCTGGAAGAGAACCCGGACACGCTGCTCTTCGGCTTCGTGGGGCGGCTGACCTGGCAGAAGGGCGTGGACCTGCTGCTGGGCGCGCTGTGGGCGCTGCTGGGCGAAGGCGCTGAGCTCGCCGTGCTCGGCACGGGGGAATGGGGGCTGGAGGAGGGATGCCGCGGGGCGGCGGCGGCCAATCCCGGGCGGGTCGCGGCGCAGATCGGATTCGACGAGGGGATGGCGCGGCTGATCTACGGCGGTGCCGACGTGGTGCTCGTGCCCAGCCGGTTCGAGCCCTGCGGGCTCGCGCAGCTCGCGGCGCTGCGCTACGGCGCGCTGCCGCTAGTCGCGCATGTCGGCGGGCTGGTGGACAGCGTGGTGGACGCGAACGAGATGGCGATCGCGGCCGGACAGGGCACGGGCTTCCACTTCGCGCCGGTGAATGCGGAGATGCTGGCCGCGACGATCGGGCGCGCCGCGCGCGTGTGGCGGGACAGGGCCGTCTGGCGGCGCCTGCAGGCGAATGCACTGGCAACCGACGTCTCCTGGGCGCGCTCCGCCGCGCGCTACGCGGCGCTGTACCGCGAGATGCTGGCCGATGCGGGCTGAGGCCTCGGCGGGGCTGCCGGAGCCGATCGGCGCGACGCTGACCGAAGGGGGCGCGAACTTCGCGTATCCGGCGCCGGACGCGACTGCGCTATACGTCTGCGTGTTCGAGGGGCCGCACGAGGTCGCCCGCATCCGGCTGCCTGGGCGCACCGGAGACGTGCATCACGGCCTCGTCCACGGCATCGCCGAAGGCGCGCGCTACGGGCTGCGCGCGGAAGGACCGTGGGAGCCGCGGCGGGGCCACCGCTTCAACCCGGCCAAGCTGCTGCTGGACCCCTGGGCGCGGCAGCTGGACCGGGCCTTCGGTCTCGACGCGGCGCTGTTCGACGCGGGGGACCTGCCGGACGGCGCAGACAGCGCGGCGCATGTTCCGAAGGCGGTGCTCACTCCCGCGCTCCCCGCCGCCACGCGCCGCGCGCCGCGCGGGCCGCAGGTGATCTACGAGTTGCACGTGAAGGGCTTCACGGCGCGCCATCCGCGCGTGCCGGAGGCGATCCGCGGCACCTTCACCGGCCTCGCCCATCCCGACGCGATCGGCCACCTCGTGGCGCTCGGCGTCACCGCCGTGGAGATCATGCCCTGCGCGGCCTGGGTGGATGAGCGGCACCTGCCGCCGCTCGGGCTGACCAATTACTGGGGCTACAATCCCGCGGGGCTGCTCTGTCCCGATCCGCGCCTGGCGCCGGGCGGCATGCCAGAGGTGCGGGCGGCGGTGGCGGCGCTGCACGCGGCGGGCATCGCGGTGATCCTCGACGTGGTGCTGAACCACACGGGCGAGGGCGACCATCTCGGGCCGACGCTGTCGCTGAGGGGGCTGGGCAACGCGGCCTACTACCGGCTGCGGCCGGACAACCCGGCGCGCTACGCGGATGATGCGGGTTGCGGCAACACGCTGGCGCTGGACCGGCCCTGGCCGCTGCGGCTGGCGATGGACGCGCTGCGGCACTGGGCGGTCGAGGCCGGGGTGGATGGGTTCAGGCTGGACCTGGCCACGACGCTCGGGCGGCGGGACGACGGCTTCGATGCGGATGCGCCGCTGATCCTGGCTATGCGGCAGGATCCGGTGCTGCGCGACCTCCTCATCATCGCGGAACCCTGGGACATCGGCCCGGGCGGCTACCGACTCGGCGAGTTCTCGCCCGGCTGGGGCGAGTGGAACGACCGCTTCCGCGACGATGTGCGCCGCTTCTGGCGCGGCGATCGCGGGATGGTCGGCGCGTTGGCGACGCGGCTGGCGGGATCGTCGGATGCGTTCAGCGGAAGGCAGGCGACGGACAGCGTGAACTTCGTCGCGGCGCATGATGGGTTCACGCTGGCGGACCTCGTCAGCTTCACCGTCAAGCGCAACCACGCCAACGGAGAGGAAAACCGCGACGGGACGGAGGCCAACCACTCCTGGAACAACGGCGCGGAGGGCCCGACGGACGATCCGGACGTGCTGCGGCGACGGCGGGCGGATTTGCGGGCGCTGCTGGCCACCCTGCTCTGCGCGCGCGGGACGCCGATGCTCGGGATGGGCGACGAGTGCGGGCGGTCGGCGGGCGGGAACAACAACGCCTATGCCCAGGACAATGCGACGAGCTGGTTCGACTGGGACGGGATGGACGCTGGGCTGCTGGCCTTCGCGCGGCGGCTGATCGCGGCGCGACGTGCGCATCCGGCGCTGCACGACGCGGCGCGGCTGACCGGCGCGGGCGACGTGGAATGGCTGCGGCCGGATGGCGCGGCGATGCGCGATGCCGACTGGCACGATGAGGAATGCCGGGCGTTGGTCGTCGTGCTCGCGGCGCGCGGAGATCGGTGCGCCGTGGCGCTGAATGCGGGGCGGGAAGCGGTGAGGCTGGCGCTGCCGCCGGCACGGGCCGGGCATTCCTGGCGGCTGGTGGCGGACAGCGCGGCGCCGGAGCGTGAGGGCGAGGTGCCCGGCGAGTTGCCGACGCGGGCGGTGCTGCTGCTCGCGGAGCAGCGGCGGGGTGCGGCGCAAGGCGATCCGGCGATGCTGGCACGGCTGGCGCAGGCGGCGGGGATCGCGACGAGCTGGCACGAGATTTCCGGCCGGCGGCACGAGGTGCCGGAGGAGACGATCCGAGCGTTGCTCGATGCGCTGCGGCTGCCGGCGCGCAGTGACGGCGACGTGCGCGAGTCGCTGGAGCAACTGTCGGTCGCACGCGCCCTGCCGGCGTCGCTGACCGGGAATGCGGAGGAGGTGGCTGTGTCGCTGCCGCTCGGCGGCGGCAACCTGCACCTCCGCCTGGAATCGGGTGAGGAGCGCGTCGTCGTCGTCGGGGAGAGCGATGGCGAGGTCGTGCGCGCCGTGCGGCCGAACGGGCATGCCGTGGCGCACAGGTTCGTGCGGCTGCGCGGATTGCCGGAAGGGCGGCACGTCTTGCGGTTGGAGGACTCGCCGGACGAGGCGTGCCACCTGCTGGTCGCGCCGCGGCGGGCCTTCCTGCCCGACGACCTGCGCGGCGGCGCACGGCGGTTCGGGCTGGCGGCGCAGCTCTACGCGCTGCGGCGGGAGGACGACCAGGGGATCGGCGACTTCACGGCGCTTGCCGAGCTTGCCCGGCTTGCGCAGCGCGAGGGCGCGGCGCTGCTGGGGCTCAGCCCGCCACACGCGCTGTTCCCGGCGGACCGCTCGCGCGCGAGTCCGTATCATCCGTCGGACCGGCGCTTCCTCGACCCGATCTTCCTGGACGTCGCGTCGCTGCCGCTGGTGGGCGGGCTGCCGGCGGTGCGCGCGGCGCTCGATCGGCAGGCGGGCGTCTTCGCGGCGCTCTCGGCACGCGGGGCGGTGGACCACGGCGCGGTGTGGACGTCCAAGCTCGCCGTGCTGGAAGCGGCATGGCGGTCGGCGCCGGACGCCGTGAGGGCGAGGGTCGCGGAGTACCGTGCCGCCGGCGGCGAGGCGCTGCACGGCTTCTGCGCCTTCACTGCGAAGACCGGCGGCGACGAGGGCTTCGAGGCGTTCCAGCAGATGCTCGCCGACATGCAGCTCGGCGAAGCCGGGCGCGCCGGCGCGGGGCTGTATCGCGACCTGGCCGTCGGCGCGGCGCCGGATGGGGCGGAGGTGTGGTCGGATCCCGAGGGCTTCGTCGCCGGCTTCTCGGTCGGCGCGCCGCCCGATCCCTTCTCGGCAGAGGGCCAGGTCTGGGGATTGCCGCCGCCCGACCCGCGGCGCTCGGCGGAAACCGGGCACGCCGCCTTCGCGGCGCTGATCCGCGCCAACATGCGCCACGCCGCGGCGCTGCGGATTGACCACGTGCTCGGGCTGCGGCGGCTCTTCGTGGTGCCGCACGGCGCGAAGGGGGCGGAGGGAGCGTATCTCGCCTATCCGTTCGGCGACCTGCTGGGCCAGCTCGCGCTGGAATCGCAGCGCGCGCGCTGCCTGGTTGTGGGCGAGGACCTGGGCACCGTGCCGGAAGGCATAGGCCAGGCGCTGCAATCGGCGGACGTGCTCTCCTACCGCGTCCTGTGGTTCGAGCGGGAGGGCGACGGCTTCGTGCCGCCAGGCCGCTGGCCGGCGCGCGCCGCGTCCTGCGTCTCGACGCATGACCTGCCGACGCTCGCAGGCTTCTGGAGCGGGGCCGACCTGCGGGAGCGCGCGGCGCTCGGGTTGCTGGCCGACCTGGACGGCGCGCTGGCGGAGCGGGAGCGGGACCGGGCGGCGCTGGTTCGCTTGCTGCTGGCAGAAGGCCTGCTGGCGGAGGGAGACGGACCACTCGACGATGCGCTGGCGGCCGCGGTGCACGCGCTGGTCGCGCGCACGCCGTCCGCGCTGGTGCTGGCGCAGGTCGAGGACCTGCTCGGGCAGGAGGTGGCCGTGAACCTGCCGGGGACCGACCGGGAGCGGCCGAATTGGCGGGCGCGGATGCCGGTCGGAGTCGGGGAGATTGCGCGGCTGGAAAGGGCGCGCGCGATCCTCAGCGCCCTCGCCGCGGAGCGACCTCCCCCACCCTGACCCTACCCTGCAGTCTCCACGTAGTGCCGCAGCTCCTCCGCCTCGTGCAGCGCCTCGTCAATCCGCGCCTTCACCAGGTCGCCGATCGAGACCATGCCCGCGAGCGCGCCGTCCTCCTCGATCACCGGCAGGTGCCGGACGCGGCGGTCGGTCATCAATTCAAGCGCCTCGGTGATGCGGGTGCGCGGCGTCACCGTGTGCAGCGCGCGCGTCATCAGCTTGGCCGCAGGCAGGCTCACCGCGTCCTGTCCATGCGCCGCGAGGCAGCGGACGATGTCGCGCTCGCTCACGATGCCGAGCACGTCGCCGCCGGCGTCGCGCACCAGCACGGCGCCGATCCTGTGCTGGGCAAGGATGTTGGCGATCTCCCGCGCGCCGTCCTGCGCGTTGACCGAGACGACATCGCGTCCCTTGTTGCGGAGGATCGAGGCGATCGTCATGCGCTGTTCCCTCTCTGTCGGACGGAACAGGCTGCCAAACGCGGGCGCAACGAAGCAAGGAAAGGCTGTGCTGCGCTGCGATATGCACGCCGCGGTTGCTACACGATCATGCGTGCGCCGGCTCCGCGCCGGCGAGCTGGGTCCGGACGAGGTCGGCGAACCGTCCGTCCTGGCGGACAAGCTCGTCGAAGCTGCCGCGCTCCACCACGCGCCCGCCCTCGAACACCATGATCTCGTCAGCATCGCGGACGGTCGAGAGCCGGTGGGCGATGATGAAGGTCGTGCGGCCGGCCATCAGCGCCTTCAGGGCCTTTTGCACGCGCGCCTCCGTCGCGGCATCCAGCGCGCTCGTCGCCTCGTCCAGGATCAGCACGGGCGGGTCCTTCAGCAGCGCGCGCGCGATGGCCAAGCGCTGGCGCTGGCCGCCGGACAGCGCGCTGCCGCGCTCGCCCACCATCGTCTCGTAGCCCTGCGGCTTGCGGCTGATGAACTCGTGCGCCTCCGCCATCCGGCACGCGCGCTCGATGTCCTCGTCGGTGGCGTCCGGCCGGCCGACCACCAGATTGTCGCGGATCGAGCGGTTGAACAGCAGCGCCTCCTGGAACACCACGCCGATGTTGCGGCGCAGGCTGTCCAGCGTGATGTCGCGCAGGTCGTGCCCGTCCAGCACGATGCGCCCGGCGACCGGATCCCACAGGCGTTGCAGCAGGTTCATCGCGGTGGACTTGCCGGCGCCGGTCTGGCCCACCAGCGCGACGGTGCGGCCGGGCGGAGCCACGAACTCGATGCCGTCCAGGATGCGCGGCCCGCCGGGGTAGGCGAAGGCGACATTCTCGAACCGCACCTCGCCCGCGACGCGGCCGAGCTGCACGGCATCCGGCTTTTCGGGCACCGAGGAGCGGCTGTCGAGCACCGTGAAGAACTGCTCCAGCGACGGCATCTGGAACACCAGGCGCGAGATGAAGCCGACGGCGGCTTCCAGCCGGCTGATCAGCAGCGTCGCGAAGCCCATGAAGGAGACGATCTCGCCCACCGTCGCCTGCCCGCGCAGGTGCAGGACGGTGCCGAGCACGAAGATGAGGATGACGGTGAGCGTCGCCGCCGCGCGCGTCATCGTGGCGACCATCGCCCACCAGTTCAGCACCGGGAATTGCCGGTCGAGCACCTGGCGCACGATGTCGCCGAACAGCCGCGCCTCGGAGTTCAGGCGGGAGAAGGACTGCACCACGACGACGTTGGAGAGCGCGTCCTGCGCGTTGCCGGCAAGCTGCGTCTGAAGCAGCTCCACCTCGCTCTGCGCCGATTCGGTCTTGCGGATCACCCACATGGAGACGACGGCGAACAGGACGAGCAGGCTGATCAGCAGCAGCCCCAGCCGCCAGTTCATCAGCAGCGTCAGCGGCAGCAGGACGAGGGCGCCGATGAACGTCGTCAGGTTTTCGCGGAAGAAGGAGAGCCACAGCCCGAACAGGTTGTCGCTGCCCATCAGCATGATCTTCATCAGCCGCCCGGACTGCGTGTCGCCGTGAAAGGAGAGCGGCAGCGACAGCACGTGCTCGAAGTAGCGGCCCATCACGAGGAGACGGTTGCGATGCGCCATGCGGTCGGACAGCAGCGCGACCGCGACGGCGGCACCGATTCCCGAGAGACCCACGGCACCCCAGAGCGTCAGCAGCGCCAATGCCTCGGACCACAGCTGCTCGCTGGTCAGCCGCTCGGATCGCGAGAGCAGGTCCACCACGCGCCCGAACAGCACCGGTTCCAGGAAGGAGAGGCCAGCCAGCGCGAGCGCAGCGAAGGTCAGGCCGAACGCCACCCAGCGATCCGCCGCGAGGAGGCCGAGCACCCGCCCATACAGCCTGAAGAAGTGCATCCGCCGGGCCCCTCCGACAGCCTCGCCCCGCGCCTGCGCGAAGGGCTGGAGTCCGGTGCATAGGACTCGCGAGAAACCCGCCGGCTTGCAAGCCGCCGCCGTCCTGCGGCAGGAACATGCCGGCAAGCGCAGCAGCGGGGCGCCAGTTCCCGCCAGTGGAGGAGATCGTCGGTGGGTATTCGTCGTCGAAGTGTCATCGGGTCCGCGCTGGCGGCACCGCTCCTCGGCCCCGTAGCCGCACGGGCGCAAGGGCCGGGCTGGAGCCCGTCGCGGCCGGTCCGGCTCGTCGTCGGGTTCACGCCGGCGGGCACCACGGACATCGCGGCCCGCCTGCTGGCCGAGCCGCTGAGTCGCCGCCTGGGGCAGCAGGTGGTGGTGGAGAACCGGCCCGGCGCCGGCGGCAACATCGGCAACCAGATCGTTGCGCAAGCCGATCCGGACGGGCACACGCTGCTGATGCAGACGATCAGCGGCGGCGCGATCAACTATTCGCTCTACGGCCCGCGCATGCCCATCAGGCCGGAGGACCTGGCCGCGGTCGGGCTGATGCTGCGCGTGCCGAACGCGATCTTCGTCAACCCGAACCTGCCCGTGCGGTCCCTGCGGGAACTGGTGGACTACGCGAAGGCGCGGCCCGGGCGGCTCAACATCGGCTCCTCCGGCGCCGGCACCTCGCTGCACATGACGGGGGAGCTGCTGAAGCTGGAAGCCGGCCTGGACATGACCCACGTGCCCTTCCGAGGCGCCGGGCCGATGCTGCAGGAGGTGATCGCCGGCCGCGTCGAGGTGGCCGTGGACAACCTGCCCTCCGTCATCGGCCACCTGCGCGAGGGCCGGCTGAAGCCGCTGGCCGTGACGACGCGGGAGCGCACGCCGGCCATGCCGGACGTGCCGACGACGGGCGAGGAAGGGCTGCCCGGCGTCGAGGCGACCGCCTGGTTCGGCATGCAGGCGCCGGCGCGCACGCCGCGCGCCGCCATAGCGCGCGTGTCGGAGGAACTGAACGCGATCATCCGCGAGCCCGAGATGAGCCGCCGCATCGCCGACCTCGGCGGCATGCCGCCGAACCTGACGCCGGATGGCGGGACCACGCCCGAGACCTTCGATGCCTTCATCCGCGCGGAGATCGCGAAATGGGGAGAGGTGGTGCGGCGTTCCGGGGCGACGGCAGACCAATGAGCGGCCTGACCCGGCGCGCGGCCCTCGCCGCCGCGCTCAGCCTACCGGCCCTGTCCGCGGCGCGCGCGCAGCCCTGGGCGCCCACGCGCCCGGTCCGCCTCGTCGTGCCCTTCCAGGGCGGGGGCGCCACGGACCTCACGGCGCGGCTGATCGCCGAGCGCCTCTCCCCGATGCTCGGCCAGCCTGTCGTGGTGGACAACCGCCCCGGCGCGGGCGGGAACCTCGGCGCCGACATCGTCGCCAAGGCCGATCCCGACGGCCACACGATCCTGATGTGCACGATCGGCACGGCGAGCATCAACCAGTTCCTCTACACCCGCATGCCCTTCCGGCCGGAGGACCTGGCCGCGGTGGCGCTGGTGAACCTCGTCGCGAACGGGATCGTGGTGCACCCGTCCGTGCCGGCGCAGACCTTTGCGGAGTTCATCACCTACGCGAAGGCCAATCCCGGGCGGCTGAACTACGGCACGCCGGGCAACGGGACCTCCGGGCACATGACCGGAGAGTACCTGAAGGTGCGCGCCGGCGTGGACATCACGCATGTGCCCTATCGCGGCACCGGCGGCGTGGTGCCGGACCTGATCGCGGGCAATCTCCAGCTCGCGGTGGACAACCTGCCCGCCTACATCCCGCACGTCCGCGAGGGGCGGATGCGGATGCTCGCCGTCACCTCCCGCGACCGCTGGTTCTCCTTCCCGGAGGTGCCGACCGTCGTGGAGAGCGGGCTGGCAGGGTTCGAGGCCGTCGCCTGGTTCGGCGTGCAGGTCCCCGCGCGCGTGCCGCCGGCGGTGCTCGAACGGTATGCGTCGGCGATCCTGGAGGTCTCCCGCGATCCCGCGGTGCTGGCGCGCCAGCGCGACATCGGCACGGAACCCCGGCCGCTGGGCCCCGCGGAGTTCGAGGCCTTCATCCGCGCGGAGAACGAGAAGTGGCGAGAGGTGGTGCGGCTCAGCGGGGCGAAGCTCGACTGAGCGACGAACGTCAGCGCGCGATCTCCGACGCGAAGCCCGCGACGGCGCGCGCGATGGCGGTCGCGCGCGGCAGGTCCACGGTCGCCGGCCAGCGGTCCTCCGGCGCGTGGAACCAGGGATTCTCACCGATCAGGGAGAGGTAGCGGCCGCCGCGGCTGGCGATCTCGTGCGCCTCGCCGTTCGCCTTGCCGCCGGTCGCGGCCTCGATCGGCTCGCGCGGATGGCCGGCGGCGGCGAGCGCGTCCGCCATGCGCTCGGCGAGGCCCTCGACGTTGCTGCGCACGGTGAGGCGCGGGGCTTCGGCGCAGCCGAGATTGGCGCCGAGATGGATGACCAGGGCGCTCTCCGAGGCTAGGTCCGGCTCCGCGGCGAAGGCACGGTGCGCGCCGATGTGGCCGAGTTCGTGGCAGCAGGTGGCGAGCGCGACGACCGCGCTGTTGCGCGGCGCGGCGGCAAGGGCTTCGAGCACGGTGAGCCAGGCGAGGATGCCGCCGCCGCGCTCCGCCGTGCTGGTCCACCAGGAGGTGCGCGGGGTCAGCAGCACGAGGGCCGGCGCGGTGCCCGGCAGCTCGGCACGGATATTGGCGGAGCGGCCGACCCCGCGATGGCCGGTGGCGACGAAGCGGGCCGGCGCGCCCTCGGCGGCCAGCATCGCGAGCCAGCCCGCCTCGGCGCCCGCGACCTGTAGGACGGGTGGGCCGAACGGTTCCGCGATGTCATGCGCATTGAGCGGGGCCAGGCTGTCGGGACGCGTGCGCAGCGCCACGACGATCGCCGCATGGCGGCTCTCGCGCCGGGCGAGGGCGAAGGGGTTGCCGGGCAGGCTCGCGGCGCGCGGCTCCATTTCGATCACGCCGATCCGCGCCGCGGAGCCGAGCGGGCCGAGCGTGCCGGTGATGCCGCCGGCATCGGTGGTGCCGCCGTCAAACAACGGCAGGCCCGGCACGTCGCGCCCGCGCACGGCGAGGAAGGCCGCACCGGGGGTGAAGCGCGGGAAACCGACCTGCACCAGCTCCGCCGCGACGCCGGCAGCCTCCGCGCGGTCGCGCAGCCAGGCGGCGGAGGCGAGGTCCCCTGCCCCGCCGGCGCGGCGCTCGCCGAAGGCGTCGTAGGCGGCGAAGAACTCGGCGGGCGTCATTCGACGCGGGCGCCAGAGATCTCGACCAGGCGGCGGAGGCGCGCGATCTCCTCGCCCCAGGCAGCGGCATAGGCGGAAGGCGTCGGCGACAGCACGATGTCGCCGCCTTCGCGCGTCAGGCTGTCGCGTAGCGCGGCGTCGTCGGTGACCAAGCGGTTCACGGCGGCATGCAGGCGGTTCACGACGGCAGGCGGCATGTTCGCGGGGCCGACGATCGAGCTGCCGCTGGTGATCACCGGGCCGTCCGGCACGGTCTCCGCGAGCGTCGGCACGTCCGGCAGCGCGGGGATGCGGCGCGCGGCGGTCGAGAGCAGCACGCGCACCACGCCCTGTTGCAGGCGGGGGATGACGATGTTGCTGATGGCGAAGGCGAAATCCACCTCGCCGGTCTCGACAGCGAGCGTCGCCTGGTTGGCGCCGCGATAGGGCACATGCGTGCCCTCCGCGCCGATGGCCTTCAGCATCGCGGCGCCCGCCATGTGCGCGGGCGTGCCGACGCCGCCGGAGCCGTAGCGCAGGCCGCCGCGTTCCGTCCGCGCGGCGGCGATCAGCGCGGCGATGTCGCGCCAGGGCGCGGCGGTGCGCACGGCGAGGAGCGCGGGGTTGTCCACGATGGTCGCGATCGGCGTGAAGTCGCGCGCCACATCGTAGCCGGGATCGCGGCCGAGCACCGCATGGGTGATGGCCGTGCCGCCGCCCCAGAGCAGCGTCGCGCCGTCCGGCGCCGCGCGCGCCACGGCCTGCGCGGCGATCAGCCCGCCGGCGCCGGCGCGGTTCTCCACGACGATCGCGGTGCCGAGCGCGTCGGCGAGCTTCGCGGCGACGATCCGGGCGATGGTGTCGGAGGAGGCGCCGGGCGCGAAGGGCACGATGAGGCGGATGGTGCGCGGCAGCTCCTGCGCGCGCGCGGTGCCCGCGACGGCGACGGAGGCGAGCAGGACATGGCGGCGACGCATGGCACGATCCTCCCGGGTGTTGCCGCGAGCCTAGCGGCGCTGGTGCGCGAAGGGAAACGGGGTAGGCTGGCGGCCGCCACGAGGAGAGACGCATGAATCGCCGCAGCCTGCTCGCCACGCCCGTGCTCGCCGCGCTTCCGGCGGCGGCGCAGGCGCCGCTGAAGCTCTACACGGCGGGCGCGGGCAGCGCCTTCCTGCCCTATGGCGAGGGGCTGGCGGCGTTCCTCGCGCGGCAGGGCATCGCGGTGGGCGTGGAGCGGAGCGCCGGGTCGCTGGAGAATCTCGCGAAGGTCGAGGACGATCCGCGCGCGATCGGCACGGCGTTCCTGGGCTCGGTGGCCGACGCGCTGGCGGGCACGCCGGCGGTGGGCGGACGGGTTCACCGCAACATCCGCGCGCTGTTCCCGATGTACGAAACCTCCTTCCAGTTCGCCGCGCTGCGGAGTTCCGGCATCGCGCGCTTCCAGGACCTGGCGGGCAGGCGCGTCGGCGCGGGGCCGGCGCGCGGGCCGGCGGAGGTGTTCTTCCGCGCGTCACTCGACGCGGCCGGCATCCAGGCGGAGGTGGTTTCGGGTGATCCGGCGACGCTGGCGGGCGCGCTGGCGAGCGGCGGCATAGACGCGCTCTGGCAGGGGGCGATCGTGCCGATCCCCTCGCTCGTGGCGGTGCAGGGACAGGCGGATGCGCTGGTCTTCGGGCTGAACGAGGCGCTCGTCACGGCGGTGGTGCGGCGGCTGCCCTATCTCGCGAACAGCACGGTGCCGGCGGGGACGTACCGCAACCAGCCGGCGCCGCTGCTCTCCTTTGCCGCATGGAACTTCGTGGTGGCGAACGCGGCGCTGCCGGAGGCGGAGGCGTATGCCCTGACGCGGGCGGCGCTGTCGGCCGAGGATCCGGCGCGGAACATCCACCCGAGCGCGGCGGGCACGCGGCCGGCGAATGCGCGGGCGAACGCGATCCTGCCCTTCCATCCCGGGGCGGCGCGCCTCTATGCGGAGCGCGGGATCGCCCTCCGCGCGCGTTGAGCGCTTGCGGCGACCCGCACCGCGGCGGAGAGTGCGCGCGGAGGAACCGCCATGCCGCTCGTCGCACCGCTGCCCGAGGACCACGACCCCGACCTGGTGGACCTGATCGGGTTCTTCCGCGGCCCGCTCGGCGTCGTGCCGAATTCCGTGCTGACGATGCAGCGCCGGCCCGCCATCGCGCGCGCCTTCACCGAGCTCAACAAGGCGGTGATGACGAACCACGCCCGCGTCACCGCGGAGCAGAAGCGGCTGATCGGCTACATGGCGAGCCACGCCTCCGGCTGCCATTACTGCGAGGCGCATACGGTGCTCGCCGCCGAGCGCTTCGGCGCGACGCCGGAGCGGCTCGCCGACCTCTGGTCCTATCGCGAGAGCCCGCATTTCACGGAGGCCGAGCGCGCCGCCTTCGACTTCGCCATCGCCGCCGCGAGCGTGCCGAACGCGGTGACGCCCGAGATCGCCGCGGCGCTGCGCGCACATTGGACCGACGACGAGATCGTGGAGATCCTCGGCGTCATCGCCCTGTTCGGCTTCCTGAACCGCTGGAACGATTCGATGGGCACGCGGCTGGAGGAGATCGGGATCGCCGCCGGCAGCCGGTCCCTCGCGCGGGAGGGGTGGGATGTGGGCAAGCACGTCTAGGCGCGGCGCGCTCGCGGCGTTCGCGGGGCTCGCGGCGCCGGCTCTCGCCCAGGGCGGGCGGGCGATCACGCTCGTCGCGCCGTTCCCGCCTGGCGGCTCGACGGATTTGATGGCGCGGCTGGTCGCCGAACGGCTCGCCGCCTTGCTCGGGCGCGCGGTGGTGGTGGAGAACCAGTCCGGCGCGGGCGGGCGCATCGCCGCGCGGTCGGTGGAGGCGGCGGCGCCCGACGGGGCGCGGCTGCTGCTCGCGAACACCTCGGTGATGGTGCTCACGCCGCTCGCCTTCACAGATGCCGGCTACGATCCCGCGCGCTTCGTGCCGGTGGCCGGGGCGGCGGAGTTCGCGGCCGGGCTGGCGAGCGGGCCGGCGACGGGGGCCGCGACACTGGGCGCGCTGACCGCCTGGCTGCGCGCGCATCCGGGCGCGGCGACGCTCGGCGTGCCGGCGCTCGGCAGCCTGCCGCACCTCACGGGCATCGCCTATGGCCGCGCGATCGGGGTGGAGCCGGTCGTCGTGCCCTATCGCGGCGGTGCGCCGGTGGCGGGCGACCTGATCGGCGGGCGGCTCGCCCTCGGCATCGCGGCGGCCGCGGATTTCGCGCCGATGCATGGCGCGGGGCAGCTGCGCCTGCTGGCGGTGACGGGAACGCGGCGGGCGCCGGGGCTGCCGGAAGTGCCGACCTTTCTCGAAGCCGGGCTGCCCGGCTTCGAGGCGAATGCCTGGAGCGGCTTCTTCGCCCCACCCGGCACGCCGGAGGGGGTGGCGGCGACGCTCGGCTCGGCGATCCGCGCGATCCTGTCCGATGCGGCGGTGCAGTCGCGGTTGGAAGGCGCGGCGCTGATCGCGGCACCCGCCGACGGCGCGGCGCTCCGCGCCTGGATGGAACGCGACCGCGCCGCCTTCGCGCCGCTGGTCGCCGCGGCGGGACCGATGCAGTAGCGCCGCGGCGTCGCGTCAGAGCTGCGACGCGCCGAAGGTGTCGCAGGCTTCGAGCCGCCCGCTCTCCAACCCCCGGCGGAACCACTGCACGCGCTGGGCGGAGCTGCCGTGGGTGAAGCTCTCGGGCTGCACGGTGCCGCGGGCGCGGCGTTGCAGGCGGTCGTCACCGACGGCCGCGGCAGCGTTCAGGCCTTCCTCCAGGTCGCCCTGTTCGAGGATGCGGCGGGCGTCGTTGGCGCGGCGCGCCCAGAGCCCGGCGAGGCAATCGGCTTGCAGCTCCACGCGCACCTGCAGCGCGTTCGACTGCGTTTCACTCGCGCCGCGGCGAAGCTGCGCCACGCGGTCGAGGATGCCGAGCTGGTTCTGCACGTGGTGGCCGACCTCGTGGGCGACGACGTAGGCGGCTGCGAAGTCGCCGGTGGCGCCGAGGCTCTGCTGCATCTGCGCGAGGAAGTCGAGGTCGAGGTACACGCGGCTGTCGGCCGGGCAATAGAACGGGCCGGTCTGCGCCTGCGCGGTGCCGCAGCCGCTCTGCACGACGCCGTTGAACAGGACCAGGCGGGGTTCCTCGTAGCGGCGGCCCAGGCTCTCGAAAGCGGGGTTCCAGACATCCTCGGTCTCGGCCAGCACGCGCGAGACGAAGCGGGAGGCCGGGTCGTCGCCGGGCGGGCGGCGCGCGCCGCCGCCTTCGTTCACCTGCGGCGCCGGCGCGTAGCCGGGATTGCCGCCGCCGAGGATGACGGACGGGTCCACGCCGAAGAAGAGGCCGAGGAGGAGGAGGACGACGGTGCCGATGCCGCCGCCGACGACCATCCGGCCGCCGCCGCCGCCGAATCCGCCGCCGCGGCGGTCCTCGACGTTGCTGCTCTCGCGTCCGTCTTCCAGGCGCATCTCTGGTCCTCCGGTTCGCGGTTGGAACGTGAAGGCCAGCCCGGCGGTTTCAGTTGCCCCGGAGCAGGGCGGCGAGCGGGGCGGAGAGGCCGGTCGCCTCCCGTGCATGCGGCGCCGCGTAGCTGCCGGTGCGCGGCTTCGGCAGGCCGAGGGCGACGAGCATCTCCGCGAACTTGACGGCGCAGGCGATGCCGTCGAGCAGCGGGACGGGCGCGTGCGGTTGCAGGGCTGCGTTCATGCCGGCGAGCGCGGCGCCGGCGAGGACGACGGCATCGGCGTTCGCGGCCAGCGCGGCGATCGCGTCCATGAGCTGGGCGCGCACCGTGTCCGGATCGCGCAGCGCGTCCTGCGGCGTCGCGGGTACGCCGCGCACCGCGGCGCAGCGCGTGGCGAGGCCGTGCCGCGCGACCAGCTCCTCGTACGGGCCGACGGAGAGGCCGAGGGTGAGCACCGCGAAGCGGCCGCCGAGCGTGCAGGCGGTGAGCAGCGCGGCCTCCGTCATCCCGACCACCGGGCAGGGCATGAGCTGGCGGGCGGCGTCGAGGGCGGTGTCGTGGCTGACGGCGAGGACCACGGCCTGCACCGCGCCGGCATGGGCGGCGATCGTGTCGAGCAGCGCGTGGGCGGCGATGGCGTTCTCGGCGCGGGTGGAGATCACGCGGGGGCCGAAGGCGGGGGTGGCGCCGAGGATTTCGGTGCCCGGCGCGGCGGCACGGCGGGCCGAGGCGACGCAGGCGTCGGTGATGGCCTCGGTGGTGTTGGCGTTCGCAACGAGGATGCGCATGGGGCGGGAGTGTCACGCGGCGGGGGGCGGGGCGCAACGGCGCTGGGGGGCTGTCCGGCGGATGTCGGATTCGGACAAATGGTTGGGGGTTGGCGCGGGGTGGGCGGTGGTTCTGTTCTGTGTGGGAGGGTGAGGGCGGAAGAGTCTTCCGGAGAGGGTTATACTGGCCGACGCCGTTCGTAGGCGCCTGTCCGTGTCGTTCCCGCGAACGCGGGAACCCACCGCGCCGCGTGTCGGGACGGCGGGAAGGTGGGCCCCCGCCTTCGCGGGGGCGACAGGGTACGGGGCAGGACCTGCGCCGGCTGGATATGGGCGGATTCGGGTTTCAAAGAGCGATGCGGGGTGCCGCGGGTGGGAGGATGGCGGGTCAGGAAAGGGCGGGCAAGGAATTCATTCCGTGCCGCAAATGCCCGGAAGCGAGCGCCACTTTCAAAGCGCGGCAGGAGTCGAGGTCAGCCGCCGACCATGCCGCCGGACACCGACGCCCCGCCGCCGATCGCGGCCATGCCGCCGGGGGTGGCGCGGGAGGTCGGGGTGGCGAGGAGGACGCGGAGGGCCTGGCGGGTGGCGGCGTCCGCGTCGCCGCCTTCCGCGTGGCGCTTCCAGACCTGGAGGGGGTTGAAGAGGAGCACGTCGCCGGGGCGGACCTCCATGCGCAGGGCAAGGCCCGGCTCCGCGCAGATGGCGTCGAGCAGGTCCAGCGCTTCGACCTGCATGGCGGACAGGCGCGGCGTCTCGGGCAGGCGCTGCGCCGCCTCGATGGCCTCGCGGGCGTAGCGGCCGATGAAGGCGCCGGAGGCGGTGCTGAACACCGGCAGTTCCACCACCGCCGGCGCGCCCTCCGCGCCGCTCCGATGCAGGTGCGGCAGCGGGGCGTAGAGCGCCTCGAGTGCCGGGCGGCTGCGGCGCATCATCTCGTTGTGGACGGCGGCGGCGGCGACCAGCATCGCCGGATCCACCTCGGGCGGCTGCCGCAGGGTCAGCAGCGCGACGATGTCCGCCGCGTCGGCATGGAAGCGCCAACGCGCCGCACCCGACGCGGGGCTCGCCAGGCGTTGCACCACCTCGCCGCCCGGCACGGAGGGGATCGGGCGGCCGAGACGGGTGCCGAGGACGAGCAACAGCGCCTCCGCCGCCTCCTCTCCGATGCGGTCGAGCGACAGGCCGCGCAGCAGCGCGAAGCCCCGGCCGGTGTCGAGCCGCGTCGCCGCCGCGCCGAGGATGGGGCCGAGCCGCGGAAGCTGCGCCTCACCGGTCGTGGGTGCGGCGAGCGCCGCCTCGATCTCGGTTGCGTCCTCGGGGCCGAGCGGAATCATCCAATCGGCGGTGCGCAGATCGGCCGAGCGCCAGGCGGCGGGTCCGGCCTGGGGCGCGATGCGGGGACGCACGGGTGGGGTGCTGGCATTCATCGGGAGGGAGGCTAGCAGGGCTGGCGGGAACCGGCACCTGAGGGTTGCGTCATCGCGCGATGCGCAACCCTTGCGGAGGCGATGCGCGGCAAGCAGGCTGCGGCGACCCGACCGGAGACCCCGCATGGACACGATCCGCCATCCCGCGCTCGACCTGCCTTTCGACGCGGAGGCGATCCTGGCGGGGCTGCGGCCCTGGGTGGAATGCGAGAGCCCGACCTTCGACGCGGCCGCGGTCAACCGCATGATGGACCTGGCGGGACGGGAGCTGGCGCTGCTCGGCGCGCGGGTGGAGCGCATGCCCGGGCGGATGGGCTTCGGCGACTGCGTCCGCGCGCGTTTCCCGCACGCCTCGGGCGATGCTGTGCCGGGCGTGCTGGTGCTCGCGCATCTCGACACGGTGCATCCGGTCGGCACGCTGGAACGGCTGCCCTGGCGGCAGGAGGGCGGGACGGTGCGCGGCCCCGGCGTGTTCGACATGAAGGGCGGCACGTACCTGGCGGTGGAGGCGATGCGGCAGGTCGGGCGCGCCGGCATCGCCACGCCGCTGCCGGTGACCTTCCTGCTGACGTCCGACGAGGAGGTGGGGAGCCCTTCGACGCGCGACCTGATCGAGGCGGAGGCCGCGCGGGCGCGGTTCGTGCTGGTGCCGGAGCCGGCGCGCCCCGATGGCGGCGTGGTCAGCGGGCGCTACGCGATCGCGCGCTTCAACCTGCGCACCACCGGGCGGCCGAGCCATGCGGGCTGGACGCTCGGCGAGGGGCGCAGCGCCATCCGCGAGATGTGCCGGCAGGTGCTGGCGATCGAGGCGATGACGACGGAGAGCTGCACCTTCTCGGCCGGGGTGATCCGGGGCGGGCAATGGGTGAACTGCGTGGCCACGCATTGCGACCTGGAGGTGCTGAGCATGGCGAAGCGGCAGGCCGACCTGGATGCGGGCGTGGAGCGCATGCTGGGCCTGCGCGCCTCGACGCCGGACGTGGCGCTGGAGGTGCGGCGCGGGGTGACGCGGCCGGTGTGGGAGCCGGATGCGGGTGTGATGGCGCTGTACGAACGGGCGCGCGGGATCGCGGGGGCCATCGGCTTCGACATCACGCACCAGTCGAGCGGCGGCGGCTCGGACGGCAACTTCACGGGCGCGATGGGCGTGCCGACGCTGGACGGGCTGGGCGTCGGCGGCGCGGGGGCGCATACGCTGGAGGAGCACCTGACGGTGGAGTCGCTGGTGCCGCGGGCGAGGTTGCTGGCGGGGTTGCTGGCGACGCTGGCGTGACCGGCCCGGTGCGTCATGCCGGCCGGCGTCGCTCCTGAGCGCTAGCCTCTTCCGTTCCCGCGGAAGCGGGAATCCACCGCGCTGCATGTCGGGGCTGCCGGGAGGTGGGCCCCCGCTTTCGCGGGGGCGACAGCAAGCGGGTCAAGCGTTGCGCCCGGCTGGTGTCAGCCTCGCGCCCGGCTCACGTCCCGCCATCCACCGACAGCACCTGCCCCGTGATCCAGCCGGCCTGGGCGCTCGCGAAGAACAGCACGCCGTTCGCAATGTCCTCCGCCGTGCCCAGGCGGCGCATGGCGATGCCCTCGATCATCGCGGCCTTGCCGGCCTCACCGTAGCTCTCGAACTGCTTGATGGAGGCGGGGTTGGAGAGGACGAAGCCCGGGGCGATGCTGTTCACCGTGATCCCGAACGGTCCGAGTTCGCGCGAGAGCTGCCTCGTTAGGCCGACGAGCGCGTGCTTTGCGGCGCAATAGGCCTGGATGCCCGTGCGGCTCGGCTTCAGGCCGGCGCCGCTGCTGATCGTCACGATCCGGCCGGAGCGCGCGCGCTTCATGCCTGGCGCGACGGCGGCGGCGAGGCGGAAGGCGGCGTGGGCGTTGATGTCGAAGATGGCATGCCAATCCGCCTCCGGCACCTCCTCGACAGGGCGCATCACCTGGCCGCGGACGCCGCCGGCGTTGCAGACGAGCACCCCGACCGGGCCTGACGTGGCGTCCTCGATCCGGCGGACCCAGTCGGCCGCGGCGCTGGGCGCGGTCAGGTCGAAGGCGGCGGTGGAAATGGCGTGGCCGCCCGCCGTCTCCGCGAGTTCCGCGGCGGAGAGATCGCAGGCGAAGGTGCGGGCGCCGAGGCCGGCGAAGCCGCGCGCGATGGCGCGGCCGAAGCCGTGGCCCGCGCCGGTCACGGCCACCGTGACGCCGTCGAAGCGGATGTTCATCGCGAGACTCCCGGCGAGACGCGCATCGCCCATGCGATCCCCGCGCTTGCGCGGGCCGCGCCGTGCGGATCAACTCGCCGCCCACGCTAACGGGGAGCGGACGGGCGTCAATGCGCGCGGGATGAGGCAGACCGACAATCTTCGCGGCGCGGCGTTCATGGCGGCGTCCTCCCTGGCCTTCGCGATGGAGGCGCTGGCGATCCGGTGGATGACGGAGCGCGGCATCCCGATGCCGATGCAGCTCACCGCACGCGCGCTGGGCCAGCTGATCTGGGTGATGCCTCTGCTGCTCGCGGGCGGCGCCGGCGTGTTCCGCACGGCGCGGATGCCGATGCACCTGCTGCGCGGCGGGTGCTCGCTGCTCACCTGGGCGCTCTACTACGTGTCGCTGTCGCGGCTGGAGGCCGCCACCGCGATGGTGCTGTCCTTCACGAACGTAATCTTCACGACGCTGCTCGCCGCGCCGCTGCTCGGCGAGCGCGTGGACCGCTGGCGCTGGACCGGGACGCTGGCGGGGCTTGCCGGCATCGCGCTGATGCTGCGGCCCGGCGGCGGCGTGGACCCGCTCGGCGCGGCGGCGGCGATCGGTGCGGCGGCGAGCTGGTGCGGCATCACCCTGACGTCGCGCAGCCTGACGCGGACGGAGTCCACGCCGACGATCCTCGCCTGGGTCGGCGTGGTCACGACGGCGGGGGCGCTGCCCTTCGGCGTGGCGTCCTGCGTCCCGCTCGGCGCGGCGGATTGGCTGCTGCTGCTGGTCTTCGCGTGCGCCTCGCCTTCCATCATCTGGCTGGTCACCGAGTCGCTCCGCGCCGGCGAGGCCTCTGCGGTCGCGCCGCTGCAATACCTGCGGCTGGTCTTCGTCGCGGCCGCGGCGTGGCTGATCTGGGGCGAGGTCCCGGATTCCTGGACATGGATCGGCACGGCGGTGATCCTGGCGGGCGCGCTCGTCGTCACCGCCGCCGAGGCGCGGCGGCGATGAGCCCGATGGCGCGCGCGGCGACCCTCGCGGTCCTCTCCGCGCTGCTGTTCACGCTGGAGACGGTGGTGGTGAAGGCGGTGTCGGGCGTGCCGCTCGCCACGATCGTGCTGGCACGCGCGGTCGGCGGGCTGGTGTGGACGCTGCCGGCCCTGGCGCGCGATCCGGCGGGGCTGATCCGCACGCGGCAGCTCCGGCTGAACCTGCTGCGCGGCGCACTCTCAGGCGCGTCATGGTACCTGTATTTCACCTCGTTCTCGCTGCTGCCGCTGGCCGTCGCGACGGTGCTGTCCTTCACCTCCGTGCTGTTCGTCACGGCGCTGGCCGGGCCGGTGCTGGGCGAGCGCGTGCGGTGGCGGCGCTGGAGCGCGACGGCCATCGGCTTCGCCGGCGTGCTGGCCGTCGTGCGGCCCGGCGCGGTGGAGGTGGGCTGGCCGGTGCTGGCGGCGATCCTCTCGGCGCTGCTCGGCGCGGCGATCATGCTGACGACGAAGATGCTGGCGCGCAGCGAGCGGACCGGCACGATCATGTTCTACATCGGCCTGGTCACCACCGCGATGGCGCTGCCCGTGGCGGCGCCCGGCCTTGCCTGGCCGGGGTGGGGCAATCTCGGCCTGCTGGTGCTGACGGGGCTGTGCGGGCCCTTCGCGATGCATGTCTGGATCAACGCGCTGCGCCTGGCGGATGCGAGCGTGCTGGCACCCGTATCCTATGTGCGGCTGGTCTTCGCGGCGGGCTTCGGCATCGCGCTGTTCGGCGAGGCGCCGGATGCGTGGCTCGCCGCCGGCGCGGCGCTCATCATCGGCAGCGCGCTCTACATCACGCGGCGCGAGGCGCGGCTGGCGCGGGGCGCGGCACGGTGCCGGGGGCGATGACGCTGGCGCTCCAGGCCGCACCGCTGCTGCTGCTCATCGGCCTGATGGTGTCGGGCCGCGCCGGTCCGGTGCCGGCGGTCTGTGCCGCGCTCGCGGCCGCGGTGCCGGCGGTGCTGGTGTCGCTGCCGGCCGACCGCCCGATCCTCGCCTTCGTCGCCGAGGAGACCGCGCGCGGCGCCTTCCTCGCCCTCATGCCGATCCTCGTCATGGCCGGCGGCTTGCTGTTCCACGCGGCGGTGTCGCGCGAAGCCGGCCCGGCCGCCACGCCCGCCGAGCCGCGCCGCATCTTCGTCGCGACGCTCCTGGCCGGCGCGTTCCTGGAAAGCGTGACTGGCTTCGCGGTGGGCGCGGTCTTCGCGCTCTCCGCCCTGCGGGGCATGGGGCTGCGCGGCGCGCCGGCCGGTGCGATGGCGCTGCTCGCCCTCACGCTCGTGCCCTGGGGCGGGCTCGGACCCGGCACGGCCTTGGGCGCCGTGCTGATCGGCCTGCCGGCGCAGGAGGTCGCCGTCGCGACGGCCTGGCCGAACGCGGCGTGGCTGCCGCTGCTCGGCCCGGTGCTCTGGCGGCTCTGCGCGGCGGCCGGCATCGCGGTGCCGCCGGCGGAACGCCTGGCGCAGACGGTGATCCTCTGCACGGTCGGGGCGCTGCTAGTCGCGTCGCACGCGGTCCTGCCATTCGAGGCGGCGGGGATCGTCGCGGCCGGCCTGCCGCTGCTCGGCGCGCTCTGGCGCCTCGATCCGCCGCGCGGCCCCGCGGCGTGGCGGCGCGCGGCCATGGCGCTCGCGCCCTATGCCGGGCTGACCGCGGCGCTGCTCCTCGCGAGGAGCTGGGGCGCGGCGCCGGCCTGGACGCCGTTCGCGGACCTGCCGGGCTTCCCGCTGACGCATGTCGCGGTGGTGCTGTGGGTCGTCGCGGGCGCGATCCTCGCGGCGCGGCCGGACGGCGCGGGTCGGGCCGCCGCGGCGCTGAAGCGGGCCGCGCGGCCGGCGCTCGCGATGCTGCTCTACGTCGTGCTGGCGCGATGGCTCGGCAGTTCCGGCATCGCGGGCGTGCTCGCGGCGGCGACGGCGGAGGGGCTGGGCCCGCTCGCGCCCTATGCCGTGCCGGTGCTCGGGCTCGCCTCGGGAGCCGTGACGGGGAGCAACGTCGGCTCCAACGCGGCGCTGATGCCGGTGCAGGCGGCGCTCGGCGCGGCGGCGGGGCTGCCGGCGTTGCTGGCGCCGGCGCTGCACAATTTCGCCGGGGCTGCGGGGGCCGGCATGTCCTTCGCGGTGACGGCGCTGATCTGCGGGCTGCTGGCGGACGGGACGCGGCCGGCGCAGCTGTGGCGGCTGCTGGCGCCCTCGATCCTGGCGGTGCTGGTGGTCGGGTGGGTCTGGGTGGCGGTGGCGGGCTGAGGCCCACTCATGTCGCGCTGGCGGCCCCCTCTCCCCGGCCCTCCCCCGCGAGGGGGGAGGGAGAAGCGGTGCGGCCGGTGGCGGGTTGAGACCGACTCATACTGCGCTGGCGGCCCCCCCACCCCGGCCCTCCCCCGCGAGGGGGGAGGGAGATGCGATGCGCCCGGTGGCGGGTTGAGACCGACTCATATTGCGCTGGCCGCCCCCCCACCCCGGCCCTCCCCCGCGAGGGGGGAGGGAGATGCGGTGCGGCCGGCGGCGGCGAGGGCGGAGCGGCCGGCGGTGGTCGCCTTGACCGTCAGCGCGCCGTCCGGCTGCCAGGTCATCGAGATGAGGCCGCGCTCGGTCGCTTCCTCCCACACCGTCAGGCGGGGGCAGGAGGTGCGCCAGGCCTCGATCACCTCGGCATAGGGGCGCGGCGTGGTGGCGACGCTCTGGACGAGGTCGAGCACCAGGGGTTCGGTGGTGGCGGACATCGCGTTCCTCCTCTCACGGTCGAAGCAGCGGCGGGGCGCCCTCCGTGACGTGCGCGCCGGCGCAGAGTAGTCTTGGGCGGGGCGCCCGCGAAGCAGCCGGCTCGGCCTGGCTCCGCGCGGGACGGCTTGGCGGCAGCATTCGCGCCGCACGCCTCACACCGGACTCCGTTCCGGGAGCGGGATTGATGGCGGGCTGCCGCCTCACCTATACGGGCGCTGAGGGGCACCGAAGGTGGTCCGCATCCTGGGGAGACGATCCGAATGAGCCTGACCCGCCGCCTGGCGCTCGCCGCCATGCTCGCCATCCCGTCCGGGGCCATGGCGCAGACCACGATCACGCTGCAGCACGCGCTGCCGACCAACAGCCACTACGGCGCGGGCGCGACCGCCTTCAAGGAGGCGCTGGAGGCGGCGGCTGGCGCCAATCTCCGCGTCAACATCCAGCGCAACGACAACGAGCGCGAGATGATCGAGAGCGTGCAGATCGGCACGATTGATTGCACGATCACCTCGACGGGTCCGGTCGGCAACTTCGTCGCGGAGGTCCGCAACCTCGACGTGCCGTTCCTCTTCCGCGACACGGCCCATGCCCGCGGCGTGCTGGACAGCCAGATCGGGCAGGAGCTGCTGGGCCGCTTCACCCCGCGCGGCCTGGTCGGCGTGGTCTGGATGGAGAACGGCTTCCGTCACCTGACGAATTCCCGGCGCGAGGTGAATGCGCCGGCCGACGTACGCGGCCTGAAGGTGCGCACGATGGAGAACCAGGTGCACATGCGCGCCTTCACCACGCTCGGCGCGCTGCCGACGCCGATGGCCTTCTCGGAGCTGGTGCCCGCGTTGCAGCAGGGGACCGTGGACGGCCAGGAGAACCCGATCCCGGTGATCGTCGCGAACAACCTGAACCAGGTGCAGCGCTTCCTGACGCTGACCGGGCACGTCTATTCGCCGGCGGTGATGATCTGCAATCCCGCGACGATGGGCCGGTTGAACGCGGCGCAGCGCACGGCCTTCACGAATGCGGCGCGGGCCGCCGCGGCCGCGAACCGCGCGCGCGTTACCTCCGACGAGCAGACGGGCGTGGAGGAGCTGCGGCGGCGCGGCATGACCGTGGTGACGCAGGTGGACAGCGCGGCGTTCCAGCAGGCGCTGGCGCCGGCCTTCGCGGAGTATGAGCGGACGCTGGACGGCGCGCTGCTGCGGCGCATCCGGGAGTGGCGCGCGGGGTCGTGAGGTCGCGGCGCGCGCTTCCCCCCACCCCGCCAGCCTTCGCTTCGCTACGGCGTCAACGCCATTCGGCGTTGACCCCCCGTGAACGGGGGAGGGAGACGTCGTGAACGCGATGAATGTCCTGCCTTTGCAGGCGACGGTCGCCGTTTCGCTCGTCGCGGTGGCGGTCGCCTGGTGGGCGGGCAGCGGCGAGGGGGCGCGCGGGGCGGTGCGGCGCGGCGTGCTGGCGCTGGATCGGGTGACGACCTCGGCCGCGGCGATGGTGGCGTGCCTCGCGCTGGCGGTCGCGGTCGGCGCGGGGCTGTGGCAGGTGATCGCGCGCTTCGCGACCTCGACGCCCGCGATCTGGTCGGAGGCGCTGGTCCGCGTCGCGCTGATCTGGATGGCGTATCTCGGCGTCGCCGTGGCGCTCAGGGCCGGCGCGCTGGTCTCGATTGACGTGGCGCACCGCTATGCCCGCGGCGCGGTGCAGCGGGCGGTGGAGGCGGCGGCGCTGGCCTGCTCGCTCTCGCTGATGGGGATCATGTTCTGGTTCGGCTGGACGATGGCGCAGCGCGTGCGGTTCCAGGAGATGGCGGGGCTCGAGGTCTCGATCTCCTGGGGGTATGCGGCGATCCCGATCGGCGCGGTGTTCGCGATGGTGGGCGCTGTGGCGGGATTCCTCGACAGGCGGAACGAGGAACTGGAGACCGCCGTATGAGCGGCGCGATGCTGACGGCGATGCTGGTGCTGTTCGCCGCCAGCATCCCCGTCGCGGTCGCGATCGGCATCGCCGCGGTGGTCGGGATCGCGGGCTATACGAGCTTCCCGCTGATCGTCGCGGCGCAGCAGCTCTTCGTGGCGCTCGACAAGTTCCCGCTGGCGGCGATCCCGTTCTTCATCCTGGCGGGCAACCTGATGGATGTCGGCGGCATCTCCCGCCGGCTGGTGGACTTCGCCAAGTCGCTGGTGGGCGGCGTGCAGGGCGGGCTGCCGGCGACCTGCGTGGTGACGTGCATGATCTTCGCGGCGATCAGCGGATCATCCGTCGCGACCACCTTCGCGATCGGCGCGATCATGATCCCGGCGCTGGTCAAGGCGGGCTACCCCGTGGCCTTCGCGGCGGCGTTGCAGGCGACGGCGGCGGAGCTCGGCGTCGTCATCCCGCCTTCGATCCCAATGATCCTCTACGGCGTGACCACGCAGACCTCCATCCCGGAGCTGTTCATCGCCGGAATCGGGCCGGGGCTGCTGATCGGCGGCGCGCTGGTCGCCACCGTGCTGGTCTGGTGCCGGATCGCGGGCTGGGGCAAGGCGGACGCGGAGGGGCGGCTGCCCTTCGGGCGCGCGCTGCGCCAGGCGGGCTGGGCGCTGTTCATGCCCGTCGTCGTGCTCGGCGGCATCTATGGCGGCATCACCACGCCGACCGAGGCGAGCGTGGTCGCGGTGGCCTATGCGATCCTGATCGGCATGTTCGTGCATCGCGAGATCGGCTGGCGCGACCTGTACCCGATCTTCCGCAAGTCCGTGGTCAGCAGCGCCGTCATCATGTTCATCATCGCCTGCGCGGCGCTGTTCTCCTGGCTGCTGAACCGGCAGGGCGTGCCGGACCTCGCGGCGGCCTGGCTGGTGGAGACCTTCGACAGCGCGGGGATGTACCTGCTCGGCGTGAACGTGTTCCTGTTCGTCGTCGGCATGTTCGTCGAGACCTCGGCCAGCATCATCGTGCTCGCGCCCATCCTGGCCGAGGCGGCGGGACGCTTCGGCATAGACGGCGTGCATTTCGGCACGGTGATGGTGGTCAACCTGGCGATGGGCATGATCACCCCGCCCTTCGGCGTGAACCTGTTCGCGGCGGCGCAGGTGGCCGGCACCAGCATGGACCGGATGATGCGCTACCTGCCGGTCTTCATCGGCGTGATCCTCGCCTGCCTGATGGTGATCACCTACGTGCCCTGGATCACCCTGACGCTGCCGCACCTGGTCTTCCGCTGATGGAAGCGTCGGTCGCGGCGATGGGCGGGCCGAAGGCGCTGACGCATCTGCGGCGCGACCCCGTGCTGAAGCGCGTGATCCGGCGGATCGGGCCGTGCGAGCTGCGCCCGGTGCAGCGGGAGCCGTACGAGGCGCTGGTGCGCGCTATCGCGCATCAGCAGGTGCATGGCCGCGCGGCGGAGGCGATCCTCGGCCGCTTCATCGCGCTGTATCCCGCGCATGACTTCCCGCCGGCGGTCATGGTGCTGGAGACGCCCGTCGAGGCGATGCGGGGCTGCGGGCTGTCGGGCAGCAAGGTGGCCGCGATCCGCGACATCGCCGAGAAGGCCGTCGGCGGCCTGGTGCCAACGCGGGAGGTCGCCGCGCGGCTGTCCGACGAGGCGCTGGTCGAGCGCCTGGTGGCGATCCGCGGCGTCGGGCGCTGGACGGTCGAGATGCTGCTGATGTTCACCCTCGGGCGCGAGGACGTGCTGCCGGTGGATGATTTCGGCGTGCGCGAGGGGTGGCGCGTGGCGACGGGCGCGGATGCGCAGCTCAAGCCGAAGGAACTGGCCGCCATCGGCGAGGCCTGGTCTCCTTACCGCACGATCGCCGCGTGGTATCTCTGGCGCGCGGCGGATGCGGCGAAGGCCAGCAGGTTCAAGCCGCAATGAGGCTCGCGCGACGCGCCCTGCTCGGCGGCTTCGCGGCGACCGGCGCGGGCGGCTTCGCGACCGCTGGCTACGCCACCGTCGTGGAGCCCTGGCTTCGGCTCCGCGTCGCGGAATACCGGATCGTGCCGGCGGGCTGGCCGGCGGGGCTGCGCCTGACCGTCGCGGCGCTCGCCGACCTGCACATGGGAGAGCCGCAGATGTCGCTCGCCCGCGTCGAGGAGATCGTCGGCGCGACGAACGCGCTGCGGCCCGACCTGGTCCTGCTGCTCGGCGATTACGCGATCTCGCGGCGGCTCGTCACGCGGCACGTCGCGCCGGCCGAGGGCGCGCGCGTGCTGGCGGGCCTCCGCGCGCCGCTCGGCGTCCATGCCGTGCTCGGCAACCACGATTGGTGGGAGGATCCCGAGGCGATGCGCGACCGCCGCGGCCCGCCGGCCTGGGGACGCGCGCTGATGGGGGCCGGCCTTCCCGTGCTGGAGAACGCGGCCGTGCGGCTCCGCAAGGACGGGCAGGCGCTGTGGCTGCTGGGCCTTGGCGACCACTGGGCGTTCAGGCGGTCGGCACCGGGCCGGCCGCGCGGCAGGGACGACCTGCCGGCGGCGCTCGCGGCGGTCACGGACGACGCGCCCGTGCTGCTGGCCGTCCATGTGCCCGACGTCTTCGCGACGGTGCCGGCGCGCGTGGCGCTGACCTTCGCCGGACATACGCATGGCGGGCAGGTGAACATCCTCGGCTGGTCGCCGATGGTCCCCTCGATCTACGGCAACCGCTACCGCTACGGGCACGTCGTGGAGGACGGGCGGCACCTCGTCGTCTCGGGCGGGCTCGGCACGACGGCGCTGCCGGTGCGCTTCGGGGTGCCGCCGGAGATCACCCTCGTCCATCTGGGGTAGAGGCCGCGCGCGTCCGGGGGCAGGATGGCCGGCATGGACGAAGACGGGATCGGGGGCACGATCGCCTTCCTGGCGTTGGCGGAGCGGTTGAAGGACACGCCGCGGAACAGCCGCACCTCCGCCGGGCGCGTGGAGAGCACGGCGGAGCATACGTGGCGGCTCTGCCTGATGGCGCTGGTGCTGGCGGAGGAGCTGGGCGTGGATGCCGGGCGGCTGATCGGCGTCTGCCTGGTGCATGACCTGGCGGAGGCGCTGACGGGCGACCTGCCCGCGCCGGCGCCGCGGAAGGCCGGGGTCAAGCAGGCACGGGAGCGGGAGGCACTGGCGACCCTGACGATGACGCTGCCGTCCGCGGCGCGCCGCATGCTGTTCGCGCTGTGGGAGGAGTACGAGACCGGGAGCACGGCGGAAGGCCGGCTCGCCAAGGGCCTCGACAAGCTGGAGACGATCCTGCAGCACGCGCAAGGCGTGAACCCGCCGGGGTTCGACCTGGCCTACAACCTCGATTACGGGCGGGCGGACACGGCGCGGCACCCCGTGCTCGCGGCGTTGCGCGCGCGACTCGATGACGCGACGCGGGCGCGGCTCTCGGAGGGCGTCACGCTTCCAGGAACGCCGTGACCTCGGCGAGGAAGGCCTGCGGGTTCTCGGCGTGCAACCAGTGGCCTGCCGGGATCGTGCGGAAGGCTGCGTGCGGGAACAGGGCGCGGAGCTTCGCGTGGTGTGCGGGCAGGATGTAGTCGGAGGCGTCGCCGGCCAGCACGAGCGTCGGCCCGTCGTAGCGGCCGGGCGGGTCGGGCCAGCCGCCGAGGCCCTCCATCTGCGCCGCGATGGTGTGGAGGGGCACGCGCCAGCGGGGCGGGGTCTCGTTGAAGATCAGGTTCTGCAGCAGGAACCCGCGCAGCGCGGGGTTGGGCGTCGCCTCGACCAGCGCGGCATCGGCCTCGCGCCGGGTGAGGCCGGGGCGGAGCGGGATGGCGCGCATGGCGGCGACGTAGCGATCGAAGAGCGGCGTGCCGTAGGTCACGGGGGCGATGTCGGCGATGACGAGGCGCCGGATCTGGGCCGGATGGGCGAGGGCCAGGGCCATCGCGACCTTGCCGCCCATGGAGTGGCCGACGACCTGCGCGGGCCAAGCATCGGCAGCCGCGAGGGTCTCGGCGGCGTCCTCGGCCATGTCGGGGTAGGACATGGTCGGCGCGTGCGGGGAGGCGCCGTGGTTGCGCAGGTCGAGCGTGAGGACGCGATGGCCGCGGGCGGCGAGGGACTTGGCGACCGCGCCGAAATTCTGGCCGGAGCCGAGGAGGCCGTGGAGGAAGGCGACGGGAGGGCCGGAGCCCAGTTCGGTGGTGGCGAGTTGCATGTCAGGTTCGCGCTTGTTGGCCCCCCACCCCTGCCCTCCCCCGCGAGGAGGGAGGGAGTCAAGATGCGGTCGCGCAGCTGCCGGGCGTGCCCCCACCCCGGCCCTCCCCCGCAAGTGCGGGGGAGGGAGTCAACCTCTTGCTGCCAGGATGACGCTCAGGATGATCAGGGCGCCGCCGAGGATCACGTCCCAGCCGATCGGCTCGCCGAGCCACAGGGTGCTGACGACGACGCCGACGGCGGGGACCATGAGGAACCAGACGGAGGCGACGGCGCCGGGGAGGCGGCTGGTGGCCTCGATGACGCACCAGGTGCCGATCGGGGCGGCAACGAGGCCGATGTAGAGGGCATGGGGCCAGGCGTCGCGGCCGATGCCGCCGTCCGGCTCAAGCAGGATCGCCAGCGGCATGAGCACGAGCGTGCCGAGGCCGAAGGACCAGGGCAGCAGGTCCAGCATCGTGCTGCGGGGTGCCCATTTCCGGCTGCCGATGATGGCGACGGACCAGGACAGGCCGGCGAGCATGAGCATGAGGTGGCCGAACAGCACGTCCCGGTCGGACCAGTCCACCGCCCAGGGGCCGATGAGTACGGCGGCGCCGGCGAGGCTGATGCCGGCGGCGATCCAGCGCGTGGCGGAGACGCGCTCGCCGAGGAACACCACGGAGAGCGGGATGAGCCAGTAGGCGACGACGTTGGAGAGCACCGCGGTGCGGCCCGCCGGCACCAGGGCGACGGCCAGGTGGGTCAGCACGAAGAAGGCGCCGAGCTGGAAGATGCCGAGGTAGAAGACGGCGCGCCGGTCCTCCGGCCGCGGCAGGCGCAGGCGCCCGAGCGCGGCGAGCAGCAGGGCGGCGACGAGTGCCGCGAGGCCGGCGCGGCTGGTGCCGAACCAGAGCGGCGTCGCATCGGCCATGGCGGCCTTGGTGATCGGCCAGGCGCCGCCGAACAGGAAGATCGCGATGATGAGGAGCCGGAATGCCGGCCCCATGCCCATCTCGCGCGGCGGCGACGGCACCTCAGGCGAGGAGGGCGGCGCGGAGCGCAAGCGCGTCCTCCGCGCCGGGCGGGCGCGGGGCGAGGTCGGGTTCGGTCACGAGCGCACCTTGGGGCAGGTCGCGCGCCAGGGCGACCCCATGCGCGAGCCCGATCGGCACGGCGCGCAGTTCGCGTGAGCGCGTGGCCGGGATGCACTTGCCCCAGACGGTGGAGCCCCCTTCCCCGTCGAGGGTCTCTCCCGCGCGCAGGTCGCGCTTGGCGACGGCGACGCAGTCGGCGGCCCAGCGCGTGGCGCAGCCCGTGGGTTCGCGGCGCAGCGCGGCGGAGGCGACGGAGACGCCGAGCTCCAGCCCGATGAAGTGGTAGGGGCGCCAGAGCGCGGCGTAGCGGCCGGTGCGGTCGGTGGCGACGCCGTATTCGGCGAAGCAGCGGCGGGCGTAGTCGGTCTCGCCCTCGAAGACCACGAAGACGCCCCAGCGGAGGTTGTCGGGGATCTCGGCGCCGTCGCGGGTGAGGGAGGAGATGACCTCGACGACGCCCTTGCGCGCGAGGATCCCGCCTTCGTCGCGGGGCCGCAGCACGTTCGGCAGGTCTCCGGTGCCGCAGGGCGGGAAGGCGAGGCCGTCTTCGGGCGGAGCGAGGCCGGTGGCGTTGGCGATCGCCGCCATCTCGATGCCGGATTTCGTGCCGTCGAGGAAGGAGTTGAACATGCGTGGGTTCATGCCGCCCTCGCGCGCCTGTCCGGGCGTCAGGCCGTAGAAGTCCCAGACGGTCTCCGGAGTGGAGGCGTGATAGGCCGGCAGGTATTTCGTGCCCTTCCCGGCCGCGACCACGGTGAAGCCGGCGGCGCGCACCGTATCCACCAGCTCTGCCACCAGCGCGGGCTGGTCGCCATAGGCCATGGAATAGACCACGCCGGCGGCGTCCGCTTCGCGGGCGAGGATGGGGCCGGCGAGCACGTCGGCCTCGACGTTCACCATGACCACGTGCTTGCCGTGGCGGATGGCGTGGCGGGCGTGGCGCAGGCCGGCGGCGGGGTCGCCCGTCGCTTCCACGACGACTTCGACCTGCGGATCGGCGATCAGCGCCGCGGCGTCCTCGGTGATCGTCGTCGCGGCGATCAGCGCGGGGTCCCAGCCGATGCGGGCGAGCGCGTCGCGGGCACGGGGGACGGAGAGGTCGGCGATGCCGTGGACATGCAGGCCCGGGGTGCGAGGGGCCTGGTGGAGGAACATCGAGCCGAACTTGCCCGCGCCGATGACGGCGACGCGGATCGGGTTGCCGGCTTCGGCGCGGCGGAGGAGGTGGCGGTGGAGGTTCACGCGGGACGGAACGTCACGGCTGCCGCCACTGCCGCGGCCCGTAGCCCGGCAGGTGCAGCGGCGAGCCCGGGCGGCGCAGCAGCAGCAATCCCCCGACGGCCGCCAGCAGCACCGCCGCGCCCTGCGTCAGCCCTCGCGCCCCACGCGGGCCGATGCGCGTCGCCAGCAGCAGCATGGCCAGTCCGGCGGCGATCACGGCCCAGCCCATCAGGGCACCGTCAGCATGATCTTGCCGACATGCGCGCTGCTCTCCATCAGCCGATGCGCCTCGGCCGCCTGCGACAGCGGGAAGGTGGCGAAGACCTGCGGCGCGCATCGGCCCCCCGCCAGCAACGGCCAGACCTTCGCCTCCAGCTCGCGCGCGATCTCGCCCTTCTCCGCCGTGCTGCGCGGCCGCATCGTGCTGCCGGTCAGCGTCAGGCGCTTCAGCATGATTGGGCGGAGGTCGAAGCTCTCCGCGACATGGCCGTTCAGGAAGGCGATCATCACCAGCCGCCCGTCCATCCGCAGGCTGCGGATGTTCCGCGCGGCGTAGGGCGCGCCGACCATGTCGAGCACGACATCCACGCCCTTGCCGCCGGTCAGGCGCCTGATCTCCTCGGCGAAGTCGGCGTCGCGGTAGTTGATGCCGGCATCGGCGCCCAATTGCTCGCACGCCGCGGCCTTCTCCGCGCTGCCTGCGGTGGCATAGACCGTCGCGCCGAATGCCTTCCCGAGCTGGATCGCCGTCACGCCGATGCCCGAGGTGCCGCCGTGGACCAGCACGGTCTCGCCGGCGGCCAGGCGGCCATGGCCGAACAGGTTCGCCCAGACGGTAAAATACGTCTCCGGCAAGGCGGCGGCGCGCACCGCGTCGTAGCCGGCGGGCCAGGGCAGCGCCTGCGCCTCGGGCGCGGTGCAGTATTCGGCGTAGGCGCCGCCGTTGGTCAGCGCGGTCACGCGGTCCCCGGCCTTCCACCGGCGCACGCCGCCACCGGCCGCCACGACCTCGCCGGCGCATTCCAGGCCGAGGATCGGGCTTGCGCCGGGCGGCGGCGGGTAGCTGCCGCCACGCTGCGCGACATCGGGCCGGTTCACGCCGACCGCCATGGCGCGGATCAGCACCTCATCCTCGCGCGGGGCCGGCACCGGCCCGCGCTCCATCGCCAGGACTTCGGGCCCGCCGCCCGAACCATGCGCGACGAATGTCATCTCCCGCGGCAACGCAACCATGAAGTGCATCCTCCGTGCCCGTTCGAGGGACCATGCGCGGCACCCCCCGTCAAGCCGCGGCGGGCGGGTTGCGCCGGGACGTGCGCCGATGTGAGGTAGCCGCGCGACAGGTTGGGAGACGCGCGGGAATGGCTGCCCTCGTCCGCGCTGCGATCGGCCGGCGCGGCCTGCTCGCCTCGGCGCTGGCCGCGCCGGCCGTGGCGCAGGCGCCGGCCGAGCTGCGGCTCGGCGCGATCTTCCCGCTCTCCGGCCCGCTCGCGCAGCTCGGCGACGAGTGCTTCCGCGGCGTGGAGCTGGCGATCGAGGAACGCGCGGCGGCCGGCGGGCTGCTCGGGCGGCCGCCGAAGCTGGTGCGGGCCGACGCGCCCGACGAGGCGGCGGCGGCGAGCGAGGCGCGGCGGCTGATGGCGGGCGGGGACCGCGTCGCGGCGGCCTTCGGCAGCTACTCGTCCGCCGTCGGGCTGCCGGCTTCGCAGGTGGCGGAAGCCGCGGGAGTGCCGTGGTTCGAGCTGGCCGCGCTCGCCGACGCCTTCGTGGAGCGCGGCTTCCGCTGGGTGTTCCGTGCCTCGCCGCGCGCGGCCGACATCGCGGCGGCGGCCGTCGCGGGGATCACCGACGTGCTGGCGCCCGCGCTGGGCGTACCGGCGGAGCGCCTGAAGATCGCCGTCGCGCATGAGGACGCGCCGGGCGGCGCATCGGTCGGCGCGGCGCAGGAGGCGCTGATCGCCGCGCGCGGCCTGGCGCTGGTGGAGCGCGCCGCCTACGCCGCGCGCAGCGGCGACCTGGCTGGAGTGGTGCAGCGCCTGCGCGGGCAGGATGCGGAGGTGGTGCTGCACACGGCAGGCCCGGGCGACGAGGTCACGCTGTTCCGCGCGATGCGGGATGCGTCGTGGCGGCCGCGCATGGTGATCGGGACCGGTGGCGGCTACGGCAGTGCGGAGACCGGACGCAGCCTCGGTGATGCCCTGACGGGCGCGATGACGGTGGAACCGGCGGCCTTCGGCGTGAACGAGCGGCATGCGCCCGGGGCGCGCGCCTTCGCCGACGCGTATCTCCGCCGCTACGGCGCGGAGCCGCGATCGGGGCACGGCCTCGCGGCCTTCGTCGGCGCGCGGTTCTGCCTGGAGGCGATGCAGCGTGCGGGCGGGACGGAGAAGGAGCGCCTGCGGGCCGCGATGCTGGCGCTGGACGTGACGGAGGGGACGACGCCGGCGGGCTGGGGCGCACGCTTCGACGAACGCGGGCAGAACATGCGGGCGCGGCCGGTGCTGTGCCAATGGCAGGCGGGGGCGAATGGCGTGCAGCTGGTGGCGGTGCATCCGGGCGCCGCGGCGGTCGCGGATGCGGTGCCGCGGTTGGGGGGGTGATAGCGGCCGACGGCGGATTTGACCGCGTCACCTCGTCGTTCCCGCGAAAGCGGGAATCCACCGTGCCGCGTGTCGGACCGGCCGGAAGTTGGGGTCACCGCGTTCGCGGGGGCGACATAGGGGGTTCAGGTGCGAGCGGGGTTGCTACTCGGCGCGGATGCCGGCGGCGCGGACGACGGGTTCCCAGGTCTCCATCTCGCTGCGGAGATAGGCGGCGGCGGAAGCCGGCGTGCTGTCGCGGACGACCTGCATCGTCAGTCCGACCAGGCGCTCCTGCACGTTGGCGAGGTTCACCGCGGCGTTCACGGCGCGGTTCACCACCTCCACCACCGGCGCCGGCGTGCCGGAGCGGACCATCACCATGTGCCAGGTATAGGCCTCGTAGCCCGGCACGCCTTGCTCCTGGATGGTCGGCAGGTTCGGCGCCAGCGGCGAGCGTTCCTTCGTGCTGATGCCGAGCGCGCGCAGCTCCCCGGAACGCGCGTACGGCAGCGCGGAGGCGGCGATGTCGAAGATCATGGGGATGCGGCCGGCCAGCACCTCCGGCATGGCGGCGGAGGAGCCGCGGAAGGGGATGTGGTTCACGCGCAGGCCGCCGGCGCGGTGCATGAACAGCTCCGTCGCCAGGTGCACGGCCCCGCCATTGCCGGAGGAGGCGTAGTCGTAGCGGCCGGGGTTCTCGCGCAGCACGCGGACGAATTCCTGCACGTTCGTCGCGGGGAAGCTGTTGTTGACCAGCAGGATCACCGGCACCTGCCCGACCAGCGCGACGGGGGTGAAGTCGGCGATCGGGTCGAAGGGCAGGCGGTTGAACATCGCGCGCGTCACCGCGTGCGCGACGGTGGTGTAGAGCACGACGCTGCCGTCCTGCGGGCCCTTCGCGACCATGTCGGTGCCGATGACGACGCCGGAGCCGGTGCGGTTCTCCACGACGATCCGGTGCGGCAGCGCCTTAGACATCTCCTCGGCGATCAGGCGCGCGGGGATGTCGGTGGGGCCGCCGGCGGCGAAGGGGACGACCATGCGGACGGGTTGCGCCGGCCAGCCGCCCTGTGCGCGGGCGAGGCCCGGCGCGGCGAGCGCACCGGCACCGAGGGCGAGGACGTGGCGGCGATGCAGCGTGATCCTGGACATGGACTGGTCTCCCCGGCGGGCGCTTGGCGGCCCGTGATGATCAGCGATCCGCAACGGATGGGGTGGCCGGGGCCGCGCGTCAATCGCCCGCGTCAATCGCCCGGATCAAACACCCTCCGGCACGATGGCGAGCGCGAGGTCCGGCCCGAGGCGCGGAATGCGGGTGGCGAGCACGCCGTTGCCGGTGGCCGCGGCCGTCCAGCCCGCGCCACACCGGCCCGCGACGGTGTCCCACGGCGTCACGCGGTACCGGCCCGGGGCGAGGCCGGGCACCCGCAGCTCCGCTTCCGCCGACACGTCCGGATCGAGCCGGCCATCGGGAAGCAGCGGGCCGCGGCGCAACAGCCACACCACGGCCTGACGCGCATCGCCGCAGGCGAAGGCGGCGATCCGGTCCGGCACCTCGATCAGGGCCGACAGGTTCTGCCGCGCGAAGCGCCGCCACTCCATCAGCGGCAGGAAGCCCGCCATCGCGGCCTGGGCGCGGCGCATGCCCGGCGTCAGCACGTGCGGGTGGCGGTTCGGCCAGCGCATCCCGCCCCCTGCCCCGCCGGACGCCAGATGCGCCCATTGCATGTGGCGGAAATACTCGTCGTCGAAGGGTTCCGGCAGGGTGCGGTGGCGATCCTTGAAGGCGTGGATCGGGCCGTGCTCGGAATCGAGGAAGGGGCGGCCGTCCTCGATCTCGCGCAGCGCCTCCTGCACCAGGCGGCCGCAGGCGATGGCGGGGGCGACGGTGTCGCGCGGGTCGTCAATCGTGCCGTGCTCGTAGAAGTGGGAGCAGGCGAAGTCGAGCGCGGGGTGGCGGAAGATGGGCGCGTTCACGGCGGGCCGCGTGCGCAGTTCCGGCCCGAAGACGGAGACGCATTGCAGGTGGGCGCGGCCATGCGTGCGCGTCTCATGGTCGCGCAGCCAGGGACCGACATCGGCGATGAAGCCGTCGAAGCAGGCGGGATCGCCGCCGCCCTGCGCGGGGTGCATCTCGTTCCAGAGATCCCACGCGAACACCGTGCCGTCGCCGCCCCAGCGCGTGCTGGCGAAGGCCAGGCGCGCCTTCACCAGAGCCCGCATGGACGGGCAGGTCAGCATCGCTTCGCGCCCGGCACATGGGCCGCCCTGCGCGGCGCCGTAGGGATGCTTCGCCCAGCGCCGCCAGAGGAAGTAGGTGTCGAAGGGCGTCAGCAGCAGCCGCATGCCGGTGCGACGGCACATCGCGACGAGGTCGTCCCACAGCCGGACCATCGCCGGCACGAAGCGGCCGGCGGGCCGTTCGAGGTAGCGGTGCTCGCGCTGGCCGTATTCCAGCATCAGCCGGATGACCGAGACGCCGCCGTCGCGCAGGCGGCGCAGGTGATGCTCGATCCCTGGCAGGTCGCGCCGGCGCCAGAGGCCGGCGAGTTCGGGCCAGGTGATCGCGTCGTTGTGCCCGATCGGCGTGAAGGGCGCGCCGGAGTCGTCGAGGAAGTAGGGCGCATCGGGCGCGCGCCCGATCCAGGCGAGGGTGGTCACGCGGCATCCGCGAAGCAGGGGTGCGGGCAGCAACTCTGCATTCGGGCGATGGTTGCGGGCGTCCGGCGTGGCGCTTGCGTGATGCAGCCCCCTCCCTGCCCCCTCCCCCTGCCCCTCCCGCGAGGGGAGGGGGGAAGAGGGTGGGTTACTCCACGCGGATGTTGGCGGCGCGGATCAGGCCTTCCCATTTCACCGTCTCGTCACGCAACCACGCCGCCGCGGTGGCCGGCGTGGAATCGCTGACGAGGCGCATCGCGAGGTCGGTCAGGCGCGTCTGCACGGCAGGCTGCGCGGCGGCGCGGTTGAAGGCGGCATTGGCGGCGGCGATCACCGGCTCCGGCGTGCCGGACGGCGCGAGCACCATGTGCCAGGTATAGGCGGTGAGGTTGTCGAAGCCGGCTTCCGCCGTCGTCGGCACGTCCGGAAGCTGCGGCAGGCGTCGGTCGTCCATCACCGCGAGCGCACGGGTCTCTCCCCGTTGGACGAAGGGCAGCGCGGAGGTCGCGACGTCCACGATGATCGGGATGGTGCCGTTCAGCACGTCCGGCATCGCGGCGGCCGTGCCGCGGTACGGGATGTGGTTGCCGCGCGCCTCCATGCGGCGGAGCAACAGCTCGGTCGCCAGGTGCAGCGCGCCGCCGTTGCCGGAGCTGGCGTAGTCCAACCCGTTGCGCTCGGCACGCAGGCGGGCCTGCAGCTCCCGCATGGTGCGCGCAGGGAAGTCCTTGTTGACCGTGACGATCATCGGGATGACGCCGACCAGCGCGACCGGCGTGAAATCCGCGAAGGGATCGAAGGGCAGCCGCGGGAACAGCGCGCGCAGCGAGGCATGGGCGACGGTGGTGTAGAGCATCGTCAGCCCGTCCTTCGGCGCCTTCGCCACCGCGTCGCTGCCGACGACCACGCCGGCGCCGGTCCGGTTCTCCACCACCACGCGGTTGGGCAGGGCCTCGCCCAGGCGTTCGGCGAAGAGGCGGGCGGGGATGTCGGTGGGGCCGCCGGCGGAGAAGGGCACGATCAGGCGCAGCGGCGCGGAGGGCCATGTGCCCTGCGCGCGGGCGATGGCGGGCAGGGCAAGGCTGGCGCCCAGCAGGGTTCGGCGGAACATCGGCGGTTCTCCCGGTTCGATCCCGCCCGAACGCGTCGGGACCGGATTCGTGGCGGTGCGCTATGCCGCTTCCGTCAGCCGCGCATAGGTCTCGGGATCGGTCGCGCCCTCGGTGCCGAACAGCAGCACGCGGCTGTCGGTGTCGAGGCCGAGCATCGCGCGGGAGAGCGGGTCGCGGCCGGCCAGCAGCAGCGCGGCGAGGCCGGCCACCGCGCTCTCGCCGGCGACGACCTTCGGCGTGCGGTGGGCGAGCACGCGCATGCTGTCCACCGCGCTGCCGTCGGGGACCGACATGAAGGCGAAGGCGCCGCGTTCCAGCTCCTGCCAGGCGAGCGGACTCGGCTCCCCGCAGGCGAGGCAGGCCATGACGGTGTCGAGGTCGCCGGAGATGGAGACGGGCTCGCCGGCTTCGGCGGAGGCGAGGATGCAGGCGGCCTTGTCGGGTTCCACGACGATCACCTTGCAGGCGGCGCCGTAGCGGGCGCGGAGCTGCACCGAGACGGCGGCCGCGACGCCGCCGACGCCGCCAGGGACGAAGGCATGGGTGGGCGGCGTCTCCAGCTGCGCCGCGGCTTCCTCGGCCATCAGGCGGTAGCCCTGCATGACATCGCGCGGGATTTCGGTGTAGCCGGTCCAGGAGGTGTCGGAGACCACGAACCAGCCTTGCCGCGCGGCCTCCTCGTTGCAGGCGCGGACGGCGGTGTCGTAGGTGCCGGGGACGACGCGGATTTCGGCTCCATAGGCCGCGATGGCGTCGCGCCGGCCGGGGCTGACGCCCTCATGGACGAAGATGACGGAGCGGCAGCCGAAGCGGCGCGCGCCCCAGGCGACGGAGCGGCCGTGGTTGCCGTCGGTGGCGCAGGCGACGGTGATCGCGGCGGCGGCCTCGCGATGCGCGCCCTGTTCGAGTTCGGCGGAGGTCGCGTTGTTGGCGATGCCGCGTTTCGCCAGCTCCGCCACGAGCAGCTTCGCCACCGCATGCGCGCCGCCCAGCGCCTTGAAGGAGCCGAGGCCGAAGCGCGGCCCCTCGTCCTTGTAGTGCACGGCGGCGACCCGCACGCCCTTCGCAAGGTCATCCAGCGGCAGCAAGGGCGTCGGCGCGTAGCCGGGCCAGGATTCGATGTCCGCGCGCGCGCGGCGGAAGCCGCCTTCGGGCAGCACGACGACGCCGGGCGTGCCGTGGCGGCGGTTGAGGAGGAGGCGATAGGGACGGGCCGGGATCATGGCGGCGGAGAGTGGCGCGCGGGCCGCATTTGCGGAAGCCGCCCCGGGCTCGCCCGGGACGCTTCGTGATCAGGCCGGCCAGGCGGCCATCGCGCCATCCGCCACCCGGCGGAGCGTCGCGGCATCGGCGCCGTCGCGCGCGGCGACCGTGAGGCCGTGCAGCACCGCGACGAACAGGTCGGCGAGCGCGACCGGGTCGGCGCCGGGCGGCAGCTCGCCCGCGTCGCGTGCCGCCTGCAGGCGCCCGCGGATCGCATGCCGGCCGGCGGCGCGCCGCGCTGCGAGACCGGCCGCGACATCGGCGGAGCCGGCTGCGCAGTTCGTCGCGGCGGCCACCACCATGCAGCCGCGCGGGAAGTCCGGCCGGGCGTAGATCCCAGCCGCCTCCGAGAGGATGCGGCGGATTGCCTCGCGCGCCGTCGGCGCCTCCTCCAGCGCGCGGGCGATGAAGGCGCCCTCGATGGCCTGGTAGTGCTCGACGGCCTCGTTGAAGAGCTGCCGCTTGTCGCCGAAGGCGGCGTAGAGGCTCGGCGGGTTGACGCCCATCGCCGCGGCGAGTTCGGCCACCGACGTGCCCTCGTAGCCGCGTGTCCAGAACAGCCGCATGGCGTGGTCGAGCGCCTGGTCGCGGTCGAAGGAGCGGGGGCGGCCGCGGGCGGATCGCGGGTTTTTCATAGTGAAGCCTACATAATGTGGTTGACCGGGCGTCTCAAGCCGCGCATTTGCATAGCGTTCACTACAGAAAAGGACGCACACATGCCCCTCCTCGCCGACAAGGTCGCCATCATCACCGGCGCCAGCTCCGGCATCGGCCGTGCCGCGGCGCTTCTGTTCGCCCGCGAGGGTGCCGCGATCGTCGCCGGCGCCCGCCGCGCCGGAGAGCTGGAACGGCTGGTCGCGGAGATCGCGGCGTCCGGCGGGCGCGCCGTGGCGGTGCCCGGCGACGTGACGGAGGAGGCCACGGCGCAGGCGCTCGTCGCCGCGGCGCGCGACCGCTTCGGCGGCCTCGACATCGCGTTCAACAATGCCGGCGTGCTCGGGCCGATGGCGCCGACGGCGGAGGTGGCGCTGCCCGATTGGCAGGCCGCCCTCGACGCGAACCTCACCAGCGCCTTCCTCGGCGCGAAGCACCAGGCGCCGGCGCTGCTGGCGCGGGGCGGGGGTTCGATGATCTTCACCTCCACCTTCGTCGGCCACACCGTCGGCTTTCCGGGTGCCGCCGCCTATGCGGCGAGCAAGGCGGGGCTGATCGGGCTGACGCAGGCGCTGGCGGCGGAGCTGGGCCCGCGCGGCGTGCGGGTGAACGCGATCCTGCCCGGCGCGGTGGACACGCCGATGTACCGCGACATGAACGGCACGGCGGAGGCGCAGGGCTTCATCACCGGGCTGCACGCGCTGAAGCGCGTCTCCACGCCGGAGGAGCTGGCGCGGGCGGTGCTTTACCTCGCCTCCGACCTGTCGAGCTTCCAGACCGGGACGGCGATGCTGGTGGATGGCGGCGCGAGCATCAACCGGACCTGACACGACGCTGGCGCGCGCGCCCGCGTGACGGCATGCTGGCCGGAACGAAGGGGAGGGAACGCGGATGGGCACGCGTCGGGTGCTGCTTGCCGCCACTGGCCTGCTGGCCGCGCCGGGTCTCGCGCGCGGGCAGCAGGGCTGGCCGGGCGAACGGCCGATGGAGGTGATCGTGCCCTTCCCCGCCGGCGGCGGCGTGGACATCATGGCACGGCTGGTGATGCCGCTGGTCGCGGCGCAGATCCCCGGGCTGCGGCCGGTGGTCATCAACCGCGCCGGCGCCGCCGGGCAGCTCGGGCTGGAGGCGACGTTCAACAGCCCGCCCGAGGGCTACGTGCTCGGCGCCACCACCATCCCCGCGCACAACGCGATCCCGCTGGAGCGGCAGGTGCGCTATCGCGCGATGGACTTCACCTTCCTCTGCAACATCGTGGAGGACGCGAACTGCTTCTACGTCCGCGCCGACAGCCCCTTCCGCAGCGTCGCGGACCTGGTCGCGGCGGCGCGCGCGCGGCCGGGCGGGCTCACCTACGCCACCACGGGCATCGGCAGCGACGACCACCTGTTCATGCTCGTCTTCGAGTCGCTGGCCGGCATAAGTCCACTCGTCCACGTGCCCTTCGCCGGCACGGCGCCGCTGATCCCGCAGCTTCTCGGCGGCAACATGGATTTCGCCGCGATCAACGTGAACGACGCGCTGCAGCTCAAGCGGGAAGGCCGCGTGCGGATGCTGGCGCAGGCGGCGGCGCAGCGTCAGCCGGAAGCCGCCGACGTGCCGACCTTCCGCGAAGTTGGCATGGACATCGTGCACGGCGCGAGCCGCGGCATCGTCGGCCCGCCCGGCATGCCGCCGGCGGTCGCGGCGCGCCTGGAAGCCGCCTTCCGCACCGCGATCGGCGACGAGGGCTTCCGCCGGGAGGCGGAGCGCCTGTTCCTGCCGCTGCGGCCAATGTTCGGGGCGGAGTACCGCGCCTTCGCGCAGGGCGTGGACGACAACCTCAAGCGGCTCTGGCAGGTGCGCCCCTGGCGGGGGTGACAGCGAACGGCATTATTCCTGATCCATTTTCTGTCGTTCCCGCGAAAGCGAGGCCTCTGCGAAACGGCGGCTGTCGTGTGGTGATGGGTGTGGATGGGGGCTGATCGGCGGAGGTCGAGCGGTCTGGTGGTGGTGTTTGGGGTGCTGGCGGGTGGGCTGAGGGGCGCTCAGGCC